>TARA_R110000751_G_scaffold2018_8_pt1 | contig 452217 bp, 395 predicted proteins | sample TARA_R110000751 | Tara Oceans TARA_R110000751 (sample SAMEA4398001) | marine metagenome | biome: Polar Biome; feature: [MES] marine water layer (ENVO:01000295) within the mesopelagic zone...; material: water (ENVO:00002006), including particulate matter (ENVO:01000060) such... | reverse complement strand
CTTCCAGCTGGTCGCGCCCGACGCGAGCCACGCCGAAATACTGCGCTTCGGGATGGCCGAAATAGAACCCGCTGACCGCGGCGGTGGGATACATGGCGAAGTTCTCGGTCAAGCTGATACCGGTATTCGCCTCGGCATCGAGCAGTTCGAACAGGATCGGCTTGAGGCTGTGATCGGGGCAGGCGGGGTAGCCCGGCGCGGGACGGATCCCGCGATATTGCTCCTTGATCAGCGCTTCATTGGTCAGCTGCTCCTGCGGGGCATAGCCCCACAGATCGGTGCGCGCATGCTGGTGCAGCCGCTCGGCAAATGCTTCGGCGAACCGGTCCGCCAGCGCCTTGAGCAGGATATCGGAATAATCGTCCTTGTCGGCGAGGAAGCGTTTCGAATGCTCCTCGATCCCGTGGATGCCGACCGCGAAGCCGCCCAACCAGTCGCCCGCCGGGTCGATGAAATCGGCGAGGCACATATTGGCGCGGTCGCGCGATTTCTTCACTTGCTGGCGCAGGAAGGGCAGCGTCACATGCCGCTCTTCCTCGGCCAGGTGGAGCGTGACATCGTCGCCATCGCGCGCGCAGGGCCATAAGCCTGCGACACCGCGCGCAGTGAACCATTTTTCGGTCACGATACGGTCGAGCATCGCCTCGGCATCGGCCTTGAGGCTGCGCGCGCTTTCGCCGACGACCGGATCGTCGAGGATCTTGGGATAGGTACCGTGCAATTCCCACGCGCGGAAGAACGGCGTCCAATCGATATAGCTGCGCAGCTCGGCAAGGTCCCAATCATCGAACACATGCACGCCCGGGTGCTGCGGCGGGGCGGCCTTGTCGGACAGGAACGCGTCGTAGAAATTCGCCCGTGCATCGGCGAGGCTGAGCAATTCGCTTTGCCCCTTGCCCGCACGTGTATCGCGGACATGGGTATAGTCGGCAGCGGTCGTGTCGACGAATTCGTCGCGCTGGGTGTCGGACAACAGCCGGCTGACCACGCCGACCGCGCGGCTGGCGTCGAGCACGTGGATCACCGGCCCCGGATAGGCGGGATCGATGCGGAGTGCGGTGTGCACCTTGCTGGTGGTCGCCCCGCCGATCAGCAGCGGCATGGTCATTTCCGCAGTCTTCATCTCCTCGGCCACGGTGACCATTTCGTCGAGTGAGGGAGTGATGAGACCCGACAGGCCGATCATGTCGGCATCGTGTTCCTTGGCCGCGGCGAGGATCTGCGACCAGGGCACCATCACGCCCAGATCGATCACTTCATAGCCATTGCACTGCAGCACCACGCCGACGATGTTCTTGCCGATGTCATGCACATCGCCCTTCACCGTCGCCATGATGATGATGCCCTTGGCGCGCGCGCCCTCTTCCTTCCCCGCTTCGATGAAGGGGATCAGATGCGCGACCGCCTTTTTCATGACGCGCGCCGATTTGACCACTTGCGGCAGGAACATCTTGCCGCTGCCGAACAGGTCGCCGACGACATTCATGCCGTCCATCAGCGGGCCTTCGATAACTTCGATCGGGCGGTCGAACCGCTGGCGGGCCTCCTCGGTATCGGAGACCACATGCGCGTCGATGCCCTTGACCAGCGCGTGTTCGAGCCGGCGTTCGACCGGCCAGCCGCGCCATTCCTCGGCGGCCTTTTCCTCGGCCGCTGTCTTGCCCTTGTAGCTCTCGGCAAGGTCGATCAGCCGCTCGGTCGCATCGGGGCGGCGCATCAGGATCACATCTTCGCACGCCTCGCGCAGAACGGGGTCGATTTGGTCGTAGACGTCGAGCTGGCCCGCATTGACGATCGCCATGTCGAGCCCGGCGGGGATCGCATGGTAGAGGAAGACCGAATGCATGGCGCGGCGCACGGTCTCGTTACCGCGGAAGCTGAAGCTCAGATTGGACAGCCCGCCGCTGGTGCGCACATGCGGGAGCTGCGCCTTGATCTCGGCCAGCGCCTCGATGACGTCGAGCCCGTAGCGGTCGTGCTCCTCGATCCCGGTCGCGACTGCGAAAATGTTCGGATCGAAGATGATGTCCTCGGGCGGGAAGCCGATCCCGGTGAGCAGGTCGTAGGCGCGCGAGCAGATGGCAACCTTGCGCTCCTTGGTGTCCGCCTGCCCGGTCTCGTCGAAGGCCATGACGACCACTGCCGCGCCATAGTCCATGCATTTGCGGGCCTGTTCGAGGAACTGCGCCTCGCCCTCTTTCATGCTGATCGAATTGACGATCGGCTTGCCCGAAACGCATTTGAGCCCGGCCTCGATCACATCCCATTTGGAACTGTCGATCATCACCGGCACGCGCGCGATGTCGGGTTCGGCGGCGATCAGCTTGAGGAAGGTGGTCATCGCATGCTCGGCATCGAGCAGGCCTTCGTCCATATTGACGTCGATCACCTGCGCACCGTTTTCGACCTGCTGGCGCGCGACTTCCACCGCGGTGTCGTAATCGTCCGCCATGATCAGTTTCTTGAACCGCGCCGAGCCGGTCACATTGGTGCGTTCGCCGATATTGACGAAGCGGGCGGTGGATTGGTCGGTCATTGCTCAGTCCCGGTCGAGTTCGCGTGCGAGCACGACATCATCGTAAAGTGTGCCGCCGACATCGAAGCGGCGCGTCGCGATCTTCCTGAACCCCTGTTTGGTATAGAAGGCGATGGCGCGGCGGTTGTCGTCCTTTACGCCGAGCAGCAGACGCTGATGCCCCCGCGCACCGCCCTTGGCCGCATCGAACAGGTCGCGCGCGATGCCGCTGCCGTGGAACCGCGACAGCAGGTAGATCTTCTTCAGCTCGATATCGCCATCGCGCGCGGCATCGAGTTCGGGCCGGTTGAGCAGGGCGTAGCCGACCGGGGCATCGTCGACTTCCGCCAGCCAGGCCCGCGCGCCTGCGTCGAGGAGCCGGGCGAGATAGGCGGGTGCATGCTGCGTCTCGCAATGCGCCACCAGCGCATTGCCCGCAATCATTCCGGCGAAGGTTTCGAGGAAGGTGGCGTTGGCGATCAACGACAACCGCCCGGCGTCAACGACGCCTGCGGTGCGGATAACCGCGCGGTTCGCAAGCGAATCGCTCATGCCGCCACCGTAAACGGCTCGAGCCCCGCGAGGCGCATGTCCGGCTTCAGGCTCGGCGGGATACGCGGCCCCAGCCCTTCGACCGCTGCCGCCATCGCGGCGATATGCGCCGGGGTCGAGCCGCAGCAGCCGCCCAGCGCATTGATGCGGCCGTTCTCCGCCCAGACCCGGGTGAGCGCGGCGGTGGTTTCGGGCAGCTCGTCATATTCGCCCAGATCATTGGGCAGGCCGGCATTGGGATAGGCCATCAGATAGGTATCGGCGATATCGGACAGCAGCTGGACATGCGGGCGCAACTGCTCCGCGCCAAAGCTGCAATTGAGCCCGATGGTCAGCGGCTTGGCATGCCGCACCGTGTACCAGAACGCCTCGACCGTATGGCCCGACAGATTGCGCCCCGACAAATCGGTCAGCGTCAGCGAGATCATCAGCGGGACATCGCGGCCAAGCTCGCGCTCGAGCTGTTTCACCGCCATGATCGCGGCCTTGCAATTGAGCGTGTCGAACACGGTTTCGATAAGGATGAAATCGGCCCCGCCCTCGACCAGCGCGCGGCACTGGTCGACATAGACCGCGACGATTTCGTCGAAGGTAACCTCGCGAAAGCCCGGGTCCTCGACATCGGGCGACAGCGACAGCGTCTTGTTGGTCGGCCCCACCGCCCCCGCGACGAAGCGCGGTACGCCATCGGTGCGCGCGTCGATCGCCTCGCGGATGATGCGCGCTGCGGCGACGTTGATCTCGTGGACCAGATCCTCCGCCCCGTAATCCGCCTGGCTGATCCGGTTGGCATTGAAGGTGTTGGTGGCGAGGATATGCGCGCCCGCGTCGATATAGCTGTCGCAGATCGCCCGGATCACCTGCGGCTGGGTCAGGTTGACGAGGTCGTTATTGCCCTTCTGCTCCTGTTCCAGGGCGGTGCCCGCAGCGTAGTCGTCAGGCCTCAGCCCGGCCTGCTGGATTGCGGTGCCATAGGGACCGTCCTTGATCAGGATCCGCTGCGCCGCGGCAGCCTCGAATTGCTCGCGCTTGGTCATGGCTTCGCTTTCGGACGCAGGCCGAGCATGTGGCAGATCGCGTAGCTCAGCTCGGCGCGGTTGAGAGTGTAGAAATGGAACTGGCGCACCCCGCCCGCATAGAGGCGGCGGCACATTTCGGCGGCGATGGTCGCGCTGACCAGTTGGCGCGCGGCGGGCTGGTCGTCGAGCCCTTCGAACAGCCCTTCCATCCAGTGCGGGATCGCGGTGCCGCAAAGCCCCGACATCCGCTGGACTGCGGCGAAGCTCATCACCGGCATGATCCCGGGCACGATCTCGCCCTCGATCCCGGCGGCGGTGGCCTTGTCGCGGAACTCGAAGAAGCACTGCGGATCGAAAAAGAACTGCGTGATCGCGCGCGTCGCGCCGGCATCGAACTTGGCCTTGAGATTGGCGATGTCGGCCTGCGCATCGGGGGAATCGGGATGAACCTCGGGATAGGCGGCCACCGAAATCTCGAAATCGGCGATCTGCTTAAGTCCGGCGATCAGCTCGACCGCATTGGCATAGCCGCCCGGGTGCGGCGTGTAGCGCGAATGGCCGTCGGGCGCGTCGCCGCGCAGCGCGACGATGTGGCGGATGCCTTCATCCCAATAGTGCCGCGCGACCGCATCGACCTGTTCGCGCGTGGCATCGACACAGGTCAAATGCGCGGCGGCAGGGATATGCGCTTCGTTCTGAATCCGCACGACCTGCTCATGCGTGCGCTCGCGCGTCGACCCGCCCGCACCATAAGTGACACTGGCGAAGCGCGGCCCGAGCGGGGCAAGCGTCTCGACGCTGTGCCACAGCGTTTCATTCATCTTGTCGTTCTTGGGCGGGAAGAATTCGAAGCTCACCTCGACATCGCCGGGCAGGCCGGAGAATAGCGGGGCGTCGAGCGCGCGCTGGGCCTCGCGCATCTGGTCCATCGTCGGGCTCATGATGCGGCCTTCCTGTTTGCGGCGCGCCGCTGCGCAATCCAGATCTTTACCACCAGTTCTCCATCCTCCAGCGCCATCGGGGCCGCTGGCTCGAAACCCGCTTCGTCGAGCAGGCTGGCCATCTGGCCATCTTCGAAGCCCAGCCGCGCATGCGCATGGCGATCGCGCAACTCCTCGCGCTGATGCGCGGCGAAATCGACGATCGCGATCCGTCCTTCGGGGCGCGTCACACGCGCCGCCTCGGCCAACGCCGCGCCGGGGTTCTGCGCGAAATGCAGGACTTGATGGAACAGCACCGTGTCGAAACTTTCCGCGGCAAACGAAAGCGAAGCGAAATCGCCCTGCACCAGTTCGACCCGTTCGGTCGGCAGGTGCTGCAGTTTGGCGCGCGCCACCCGCAGCATCGCGAGGCTCTTGTCGAGCGCTACGATCCGCTCGGCGCGTTCGGCGAAAAGTTCGGCCATACGGCCCGTGCCGGTCCCGATATCGAGCAGTCGTCCGAGCGACCTGGTGCCGAGGGCTTTGCCCAGCGCGGCCTCCACCGCCTCGTCAGAGGAATGCAGGCGGCGCAGTTCGTCCCAATCATGCGCATGGTCGGAGAAATACACCTGCGCTTCGCTTTCGCGATGCTGGCGGATCGCTGCAAGCTTGCGGCGGTCCTGCTCGCATTGCTCGGCAAATGGCGCGTCGGTCGCTTCGGCTTCGACCAGCAGATCGGCGACTGCCGCGCACAGCGGTGGCGCCTCGCTGGCATTCGCGCAAGCGCGCAGGAAGACCCAGCTGCCTTCGCGGCGGCGTTCGGCCAGGCCCGCATCGCACAGGATGCCGATATGCCGCGATACGCGCGGCTGGCTCTGCCCCAGCACCTGCGCCACTTCGCCCACGGCCAGTTCCATCGAACCCAGCAGGCGCATGATCCTGAGACGGGTAGGGTCGGCCAGGGCCCGGAAGAGAGTATCGGTGCGCATTGCAGGACGGATATAAAGATATTTTTATATCTGTAAATCACCTCCCTTCACAAGCGGCTGACGGCGTGACCCGCAAGGCGAAGAACCTACCAAAACAAGATGTTTACCTATTTGTGGGACACGGAACTGCCATGGCACGCCGCCCCACCGATTACGCCGCCGAACGCGAGCGTTTCGTCGAAGACCTGCTCGCCATCATGTCGGTGGAAGAGAAGGTCGGGCAATTGGCGCTCGAACGCGCGCCCGATCCAGCCGATACCGATGCAATCGATCGCGTGCGCGACCAGCTCCGCCGGGGCCAGTTGAGCGGTCTCGTGGGTCCCGGCTCCCCCGCCGAGTTTGCCACTCTCCAGAGTATAGCCATCGAAGAAACCCGCTTGGGCATTCCCCTGCTCTATGCCGCCACTCCCGGTCGCGGTGAAGCGGTCATCATGCCCAGCCCCTTCGCGCTGGCCGCAAGCTGGGCGCCCGAAGTGGTCGAGCGCGCCGCGCGTATCGTTGCCGCCGAGGCGCGGGATAGAGGCAAGAACTGGCTGCTCGGGCCTTCCGTCGCGCTGAGCACATCGCATGCCGACAAGGATCTTTCCGCGAGCTGGGGCGCATCGGGGCTGCTGGCCCGGTGCCTGGCATCGGCCACCGTGCGCGGGCTGCAGTTCGAGGACCAGGACGGCGGCAGCATGCTCGCCTGCCTGCGCGTGGACGACCCCTCGTGGACGGGTCGCCGCGGCGCGCACTTGCCCGCCGACCAGCTACGCCTGGTCGCAGGTGTGCTGCGCGAATCGCCTCCGGCCAGTGTCGCGCTTGGCCGGATTGCCTCTTCGCTCGATAACGGCGACCATTCGACCAGCGCGACATTTGCGATTGGCGGACCCGGCGGTTTCGAAGGGATCGACCTCGCCGAATGGACGGAAATCGCCAAGGCGGCAGGACAGGATCTGACCGGCGCACCCTATGCCGACATCTCTGTCGCCGCAGTGGTGGCAGCGGTTGCAGACGGGCGGGTGACGCCGTTGCAGCTCGACGATGCCGTGCGCAAGGTGCTGGGCGCGAAATACGACCTTGGCCTGTTCCGCAGCGCGGGACCGGAAGAAACCGAAACGCCGGATCGGTCGGCGGCGGGAGCGCGAACCGTTGCGCTCGATGCTGCACGCCACGCGATCATCCTGCTCCGCAACGACCCTGCGCTGCTTCCACTGAGCATCGATTCAGGTGAAATCCTCGTCATCGGGCAAGCTGCCGGTGACCGGTCGCTGCCGACCGGCGTATTACCGCAGGAAGGGGCAAGCCTGATCGACGGGTTCGACACCCGTGAAGTGGCGCACAATTTCGTACCCGGGCTGGCCTTGCGCCGGAATCAGGCAGGATCGTCATCGGGTGATCTGATCGATGCGGACCATATGGCGATCGGCATGGCCAGCGAAGCGGCCCGCCGCGCGGGGACGGTCATTGTCACCCTCGGCGAAACCAGCACCCTGACCGCAGCGCAGCAGACGCTGCTCGAGGCGCTCTATGCGGTCAACCGGAGCATCGTGCTGATCACGCTCGGAGCGCGTCCGCTCGATCCCGACATCAGCGGCGCGAAACTGCCCTGCATTATCCACGCGGGTCAGCTGGGCAGTATGTCGGGCCATGCCATCACCGATGTCCTGACCGGCGAATTCGCGCCCTGCGGCCGCCTGCCGATACCGCTGGTCGACCGCGGGCGGGTGGGCCTGACCTTCGGGCACGGGCTCAATTATTCCGAATTCGGGCTCGGCCAGACCACGACCGAACTGGGGCACGACCGGCTCATTGTGAGTACCGTTCTGCACAATGTCGGGGGCCATGAGGGCACCGAAACCGTGCAGCTTTACCTGCGCCGCCCCGGCGGACGCGCTCAGGGGCGGACCGAACTGGCCGATTTCCAGCGGGTCTCGCTCGGCGGCGGGGAAACCCGCCAGATACTGTTCGAAGTCGGCGGCAACCAGCTTGGCCGGTTCGAACGCGATGGACGCTTCGTGATCGAGCCGGGCACCTATGAAGTCTCGGTCGGGCTGAGCGAGGACCGCGCCCACGCGATCGAGATCGCAGTTCCGAAGGCGGTCGCCGACGCGATGGGCAAGGCGCGCGCCTCCGAGCCGCTGCCGGCGCTGTTCGGCAGACTTCGCAGCGTCGGTTAGCCGCCTTCCCCAAGACGCCAAGAATTCCGTTTCGGCTTCGCCCGCCAGCGTGTAGGGCACCGCCATGCGCGACGCTTTCGGCCGCCAGATCGACTATATTCGCCTGTCGGTGACCGACCGCTGCAACCTGCGCTGCACCTATTGCATGGCGGAAGACATGCAGTTCCTCCCCCGCCGCGACCTGCTGACATTCGAGGAAATCGAGGCGCTTGCGCGGCATTTGGTCGCACGCGGCGTCCGCCGGATCAGGCTGACCGGCGGCGAGCCATTGGTGCGCAAGGGTATCATGGATCTGGTCGGCAGACTGGCGCGGCTGCGCAGGGACGGTCTCGAGGAACTCACTCTCACCACCAATGGCACCCGCCTGCCCGACATGGCGCAGGATTTGTACGATGCGGGCGTGCGGCGGATCAACGTCAGCCTCGACACGCTCGACCGTGAACGCTTCGCACAGCTGACGCGGCGCGACGAGTTCGACCGGGTTATCAGCGGGATCGAGGCGGCCCGCGCGGCAGGCCTCGCGATCCGCGTCAATGCCGTGGCGATGCGCGGTCTCAACGATGACGAACTGCCCGCGCTGCTCGGCTGGTGCAGCGAGCGCGGGTTGGACCTTGGCCTGATCGAGGCGATGCCGCTGGGCGAAGTGTCGCTCGACCGGCAATCGACGCATGTGCCGCTCGACGACGTCCGCGCCGAGATCGAACGCAGTTTCACGCTCGTCCCTTCGCTCCACCGCACGGGCGGACCGGCACGCTATTTCGACGTCGCGGATACCGGCACCCGGCTCGGCCTCATTACGCCGCTGAGCGACAATTTCTGCGCGGGCTGCAATCGCATCAGGATCGGCGCGACGGGGACGGTCTATGGCTGCCTCGGGCACGACCAGAAGGTCGAACTGCGCGATATCATCCGCACCGGCGGCGAACAGGCGCTCGACGCGGCGCTCGACCGGCTGCTCGCGGGCAAGCCGCTGCGCCATGCCTTCGACGTCGAGCAGCGTGAACCCGCGCTCGCCCGCCATATGAGCGTGACCGGCGGTTAGGTGAGGCCCGCGGTCCGGGCCCCCACGATTCCCGCGTAGGCAAAATCGCTTCGCCGCGTTAGGAACCCTGCATGACACGATCGCCCTGGTACAGCCGCCTCGCCCTTGCCCTAGCGCTTCTGCTGCCGGTCTATTTCGCGATTGCCGCGCTGGGCACCAAGTTCGGGCTGTGGAGCTGGCAGACGGGGCTGCTGACGATGACGATCAAGGCGGGGCCAATCCTGCTCGGCATCGTCGCACTGGTGGCGTTGGCGGCGCTGGTCGCCACGCTGCTGCGCAAACCGCGCCGGGGCTGGCTGCTTGCGTTGATCGCGCTGCTTGTGCCGCTCGGGATTTTTGCTGCGCTGGGCTATGTTCGCGGTCAGGCCGCGGATATTCCGCCGATCCACGACATCGCCACGGATGTCGCCAATCCTCCGACTTTCTCGCAAGCGGCGGTCGATCGCCGCGATGCGAGCGGTGCCAATCCGCTCAACGACTACACCACCCCGCTCGGCGAACTGGATATGTGGGCGCAAACCGAAGCGCCGCTTGCGAACCAGTCGCATGCACAGGTCATCACGCAAGCCTATCCCGATCTCGTATCGCTGCCCATCGGCACGGCCGACCGCGCGGCAGCTGTCGCGGCCGTGGCGGAGGCAATGGAGGAACTGGGCTTCGTGGATGTCACGGCCGATGCTGCAGCCGGGCGCGTCGAAGGTGTCGCGGAGACCTTCTGGTTCGGCTTCAAGGACGACATGGTAGTGCGCGTTGCCGATGGCGAGATCGATTTCCGTTCGGTCTCGCGCGTCGGAATGAGCGATCTGGGCGCCAATGCGGCGCGGATCGCGAAGTTGCACGACGCGGTCGCCGCGCGGCTCAATCCCTGAACTGCATCATCGCCAGCGCGCTGCGCTGGAACACGGTCAGCACGCATAGTCCGGCATAGCCATAGGCAATCGGCACGAACCATGCCGGGAACAGCGTAAAGGCGATGAACACCGCGATCGTTTCCGCGCCTTCGGCAAGTCCGGTGGAATAGAAGAAGCTCTTGCGGCCATGCGCGCGGGTTTCTTCGCCGCGCTCAGCCGCGACGACCGCGAAGGCGAGAAAGCTCACCCCGGTCAGCACGAACGCAGCGACCAGTACCAAGGCGGCTTGCGTGTTGGCGGGATCGAGAAACCCAAAGGCCAGCGGGACTGACACGTAGAAGGCGAAATCCGCGACGATATCAAAATATCCGCCCAGCGCGGTGGGGCCGTTGGCGCGCGCAACGGCGCCGTCGAGCCCATCGAGCAGCCGGTTGGCGATGATCAACGCCAGCCCGATTGCAAGCTGGCCAAGGGCAATCGCGCCAGCGCCCGCCAACCCGAGCACGAGACCGAGGAAGGTCAGCATGTTTGCCGTCACGCCGCCTGCTGCCAGCGCGCGTCCGATGCGATTCAGCGGCGGGTCGATCAGCGGGCGCAGCCTGGCGTCGAACATCGGTCGGCCTCCTTCCAGCTCATGCCCAGGTGATCAGCCCGATCCAGGCACCGGTCATGGCCGTCGCCATATTCCCCGCGATCCAGCTGCGGACGCCCAATCCCGCCACTTCGCCGCGCCGCTCGGGGCATAAGGTGCCGATCGTCGAAACCAGCAGCCCGATGCTGGCGAGATTGGCGACGCCGCACAGCGCATAGGTCACGATGAGCAGGCTGCGCGGAGCGAAGGTGCCGCCCGGCAAAGCGGCGAGTTCGAGATAAGCGACATATTCGTTGAGGATCGCCTTGGTCCCCATCAGGCTGCCCGCGGCCTGCGCCTCGCCCCACGGCACGCCGATCAGCCACATCAGCGGGGCGAACAGCCAGCCGAACCCGCGCTTGAGCGTCAGCGGATCGCCGTCGACCAGCGGCAAGAGCGCAAGCACTTGGTCGGCCAGCGAAACCAGCGCAAAAACCACGATGATCACTGCAATCACCGCCAGGAACAGCTGCATCCCGTCCGTCGTCCCCTTGATGATCGCATCGATGCTGGATTCGTAGCGCAACCCGGGCGCCTTGAGCGCGGCCTCCCCCTCGTTCTCACCGTCGACCGCAGCCTCACCCGGCACCATCAGCTTCGCGATCAGCAGTGCTGCTGGAAGCGAAACGAGCGAGGCCGAGATCATATGCCCCACCGCATCGGGCACGGTCCGCGAGAGCGTGGTGGCATAAAGGATCAGGATCGCCCCGCTGATCGTCGCCATCGCAAGCACCATCACCTGGAACAGGTCCGCGCGGCTCATCCGGGCGAAATAGGCGCGCACCACCAGCGGGCTCTCGACGACGCCGAGAAACATGTTCGCACCGCCCGACAGACCGACGACGCCGCTGACCCGAAGCGTTCGACGCAGGAGGAAGGACAGGCCATTCACAAGCCAGCGCAAGACGCCCCAGTGCCACAGCAAGGCGGCAAGCGCGGAGAAGACGATCACCAGCGGCAGGATCTGAAAGGCGATCACCACCGGGGCGTCTACGCCTTCCTTGAGCGCGAAAGGCAGCGGGGCACCGCCGAGATAACCGAACATGTAGGACGAGCCGTCGAGCGTCGCGCGCTCGATCGCAGCCACGACCTCATTGGCGAGCGTGACCGCATCCCAGACGATCGGCACACGCACGATCAGCAGCGCGAGGAACGCCTGCAAGGCAACCGCGCCTGCGATCCACCCCCATGACGGGCGTCCCCGGCGGTCTTCGGACAGGCCCCAGGCAAGCAGGATCAGCAAGGCGATGCCGATCAGGCCGCGAAACTGGTCGAAAATCTCCACTGCCGCCCCTCGCTGGCCGTTCAGCCCTTCCGCTTGACCAGGCTGTCCAGCGCCAGCGTGTCATGTTCGCGAAACGCGATCAGCGCAAGCGCGGCGCCTGCCACGGTGATCGACGGGAAGAACAGCAGGTTTGCTTCCTCGGGGCTGGCGAACAAATACCGTCCGAAGGGATCGAGAAAGTGGCGCCAGATCGGGAAGGCGCCGCCAACGAGGATGATGGCAGCACCGACCAGCGAGACGCGCCGGAACAGGCCGAGGACGACCAGCGCGCCGATCACCACCTCGGCACTGGCGAAGGCGAGCTGGAAATTGCTCGCCGCGCCGACCCCGCCATAATACTTCTCTGCGAGCTTGGTGCCCATGCCGTCGCCGAACAGCCTGAGGCTGCCCCACAGGACCAGCAGCATGCCGGTTCCGACACGCATGATGAGCAGGGATATCTTGCCGAGCATGGTATTCTCCAGTCCGCTTGGACGCGCTTAACCGCGGCGCCAATTGTGATACTTCTCGACCAGCGCGAGCAGCGCCTCGGGCTTGTGCGCCTTCTTCCATTCGCCCGCAGCAAATTTGTTCGCCTCCGCCATGGTCGGATAGGAATGGATCGTGCCGAGAATCTTGTTGAGCCCCAGTCCGTGCTTCATCGCAAGCACATATTCGGCCAGCAACTCGCCCGCATGCGCGCCGACGATGGTCGCACCCAGGATGGTGTCCTTGCCGGGCGGGGTCAGCACTTTGACGAAACCGCGCGTCTCGCTTTCGGCAATGGCGCGGTCGAGATCGTCGAGATCGTAGCGGGTGACTTCGTAAGCGATGCCCTGCTTTTCCGCCTCGATCTCATTGATGCCGACCCGCGCGATTTCGGGATCGAGGAAGGTGACCGCGGGAATGACGCGGTAGTCCGCCTTGAATCGCTTGAACTGACCGAACAGCGCGTTGACGCTGGCGAACCACGCCTGGTGGCTGGCCGTGTGGGTGAACTGGAACGGCCCCGCCACATCGCCGGCGGCGTAGATATTGGGGAATTTGGTCGCCAGAAATTCGTCGGTGACCACCGTCTTGGCCGTGTCGATGCCAATGTCTTCAAGACCGTAGCCCGTAAGCCGGGCGGCGCGCCCGACGGCAACGATCAGGCAGTCGAAGCCGAGAGCGACTTGCGCCCCCTTGTGTTCGGCAAACAGGGTCCCGTCCGCGACCCTGATCGCACGGTGATCGGTCAGTACGGACACGCCCGAGGCCTCCAGCGAGATCTTCGCGGCGGCGGACACCTCGGGATCTTCGCGGCCCAGCACACGGTCTGTCATTTCGACCTGTGTCACGCTTGATCCCAACCGGGCCAGCGCCTGTGACAGCTCGCAGCCGATCGGCCCACCGCCCAGCACTGCGATGCGGGCAGGCACGCGGTCCATCTGAGCGAAGGCATCCCACATGGTGTCGCTGGTCAGATACCCGCTTTCCTCCAGCCCCGCGATCTGGGGGACGAAGGGTTCGGCGCCCGCGGCGATCACGATGGCGCGCGTGGTCAGGCGCTGCGTCGGCCCGTCCTTGCGTGCAATCTCCACCGTCCACGGATCGACAACCTTGGCATAGCCTTCGACCACATCCACCCCGAGGCCGGTATAGCGTTCGACGCTGTCATGCGGCTCGACCGTCTTGATCGCACCCATCACCCTGGCGATGGTTTGCCGGAACGGAACCTCGGGCTCGGACGGCTCGAGGCCATACCGATCCGCATGGCGCATCTGTTCGGCGACCCTGGCGCTCTTGATCAGCGCCTTGGACGGCACGCAGCCGGTGTTGAGACAGTCGCCCCCCATCCTGTTCGCTTCGACCAAGGTCACCTTCGCCTTGACCGTCGCGGCGATCAACGAGGACACAAGGCCGGCCGACCCGGCACCGATCACCACCAGATTGCGGTCGAAGCTCTTCGGCCTGGCAAAGCCCGCATAAACCTTGCGGCGCTTGATCCAGCCGATGATCGCCTTGGCTATCCAGGGGGCGATACCGAGCAGCGCGAAGGAGGCCAGTACTGCGGGCGAAGCGATGCCTGCCAGACTGTCGATCTGCGCCAGCTGGGTGCCAGCATTCACATAGACGATCGTGCCCAGCAGCATGCCCACCTGGCTCACCCAAGCGTAAGTGCTGGCCCTGATCCGCGTCAGCCCCATGACCAGATTGACCACGAAAAATGGAAACAGCGGGATCATGCGGATGGTGAAGAGATAGAATGCCCCGTCGCGTTCGAGCCCCTGGTTCACCGTCTTGAGCCGCGCGCCGAACCGCTGTTCGATCGTATCGCGCAGGACATAGCGCGAAGCGAGAAAGGCCAGCACGGCGCCCAATGTCGAGGCGAAGGAGACCACGATAGTACCGATCACGACCCCGAACAGCGCGCCGGCCGCCAGCGTCATCACCGCGGCACCGGGCAAGGATGCCGCGGTCACTGCGACATAGGTGAGGAAGAACAGCGTAATGACCTGCGCCGGATTGCGTTCGTAATAGCCGCCGACCTCGCCTGCGACCTGCTTGATTCCGTCGACGGTAAGATAGTCGCCTAGCCCGAAGAAGAAGTAGGCTGCGACCAGCACCGCGAGGGCCAGGATGATGAAAATTTTTTTCATGGGTTCTTTCTGTCGCTGGCCTGTTCGTCGCCGTGGGCGAGCGGGTTACACCGGATTGGTCGGTTTGGCGAAAGATGTCACCCAGTGCCGGTCGATCCAGCGTTTCAATGCGCCTGCCCAGCGCCCCTCCACAGCAAACGGGCCATAGCTTGCAATCGCCTTTCCCGATCCGGTCGAGAGAAGATAAAGGCTGGCGGGCCGGGGGCGGTAGCTGCGCAGGCTCCCCGTACCCGCGACGAGGCAGCGCAAATTGGCAGCGAGGACCGCGCCCGTATGGACGGCATGGACGCCCGAATGCGGCACCCGGCGGTCCTGTCTCGCCGCGACATCGCCCGCCGCAAGGATATGCGGATGCGACACCGAGCGCTGGTAGCGGTCGACTGCGATGAACCCGTCGTCGTCGACCGCCAGTCCGCCCTCTTTCGGCCATCGCGGAGCCGCCGCGCCCAGCGATGCCACGATCAGATCAACCGGCTCGAGCTTGTGCCGCCCGGCGAGGAGTGCGCCGGCCTCGATCCGCGCATCCTCTTCGATCGAAAGGATATCCTGCCGCGCCAGTTCACGCCGCGCCAGTACGGTGGTCCGGCGTCCGAGATCATCGAGCAGGCCATCCTGCCCGGTGACCAGCGTGATACGCGAGCTCCCACTGGCGAAACGTCTGCGCAGGGCGAAGGCCAGTTCCACCCCGCCCGCGCCGCCGCCAGCCACTACAATATGACCGGGCACCCCGGGAGAGCTGGCCTGCCACTCGGCCAGCCGCGCAAGGAAGCTCCCGATGGGCCGGACGTCGACGATCCGCGGATCCATTCCGAGAACACCCTTGGCTCGCGCCACGCCGCCGACATCGATCGAACAGATGTCGAAACTAACCGAACGGCCATTGCCCGTAGTGATCGTCCGCTGCTCCGGATCGATCGTGGCGCAGCGGTCGAGGAGCAGTTCTACGCCTGCCTGCTCGGCAAGCGCCACGAGATCGATGCGTCCATGCTCGTCATCATATTCGCCCGCAACCGTTCCCGGGATCATACCCGAATACCGCGTGTAGCGATGTGGCGAAATCAATGTTGTCCGGGCCTCGGGACCGCCGCGGCGCACCCAATCGGCCAGCACCCCGAGATGCGCATGCCCGCCCCCGATGAGCATGAGTTTGGGTCCGGCCGTCCGCATCCCCTCCGTGGGTGTGGCGGCTCGGTATAGAAGTCAATCGGATTGGGAACCGTGGCCTTCACCTATGCGCCGAGGATGCTCGTCACCGATCGGATGAAGTAGTTTCCTGCGGCTTAACCACAAGACACCTCCTGAGCGCGTCGTTGACAACGCAAGACAATCGGGCCACGGATTTTCCGATGGCCCGCGGAGCAAAGCGATCGACTATCGTCGATGTCGCCAAATTGGCGGAAGTGTCGCCGAAAAGCGTATCGCGCGTTTTCAACGACGAACCGCATATCACGCCCGCGCTGCGCAAGAAGGTTCTGCGCGCGGCCAAGGAACTCAACTACCACCCCAATGTGATGGCGCAGGGCCTGGTCCGCCAGCAATCCTATCTCATCGGACTCGTCTATGAAAAGCCGAGCCCCAGCTATGTCGTCGAATTGCAGCGCGGCGCGCTCGAGCGGCTGCATGGGGAGCGGTATCGGCTGATCGTGCTGCCGGTCGAATCCGTCGCCGACCATCCGCAGGACGTTGTCCGCACCATCCGCTCCGCCGCGCTGGACGGCGTCATCCTCGCGCCGCCCGCGTCCGACCATGCCGAGGTTCTCGACGGGCTCACGCAGGCGCGCATTCCGTTCGCCCGGATCACCCCGCAGTCGCACGAAGGCGTGGGGCTCGCGACGACAATGGACGATATTGCCGCGGCACGCGAGATTGCGGATCATGTGCTTGGCTACGGCCATCGCCGGATCGCGATCATCAAGGGTGATCCCGACCACCCGGTAAGTGCGCAGCGCCTGATCGCCTATCGCGCGGCCTTCGATGCAGCGGGCGTGGACTACCTGCCTGAGCTCATCGAGACAGGCGATTGGAGTTTTGAGTCGGGTTACGAGGCGACCAAGCGGATCCTCTCGCGCAAGCTGCGCCCGACCGCCATTCTCGCCGAGAACGACGATATGGCGGTCGGCGCAATGTCGGCCGCGCGCGAGCTGGGGTTCGATGTCCCCGCCGATCTCAGCGTGGTCGGCTTCGATGATTCCGAGATTGCCCGCGTCGTCTGGCCGCGGCTGACGACGGTGCGGCAGCCGGTCGTCGAAATGGCGCATACCGCCGCGGACATGCTGCTGCGCCAACTGGCCGGCGAGGACCCGGGCCCAACCGTCATCCATACCCACCGGCTGATCGAACGGCTGACCGTCGGTCCTCCGCCAGCTTAGACGCAATCAGAGTGCCTCTTGTGGGCCCGTCAGCCTCTAGCGGTTGGCCCAGCCTGCTCCGGCACCGAAATGGGGGCGCCGCGTCTCCTTCGGATCGAGCAGTCGGTCGAGGATCGCATCATGCGACGGCGCCGCCGCGCGAAAGGCGCCCATGGCGTCGCGCAGCTGCACGATCACCTTCCGCACTTCCTCGAAGGGTGCGACATCGACGAGCGGGTCGATCGCTGCGGGGCGCATGCCCATACCGGCGGCGACATAGAACCAGCTGATATCGGAAAATAGTTCGCGCTGCTTCGACATGATGCGCCCGGTGCGCTCGAACAGCGCCATCTTCTCTACCAGCGTATCGGGCAGCTCGATATTGCGGACATGATCCCAGAAGGGCTCGCCCTCGCGCTGGTTGGGATAGTAATGCAGCAGCAGGAAATCGCGGATGTGCGCGTATTCGCGTTCGACGTCGCGATTGTAGCTGTCGATCAGCACCGGGTCGAAGCTGCGGTCGGGAAACAGGTCGAGCAGGCGATTGAGCCCGGTGTGGATGAGATGGATGCTGGTCGATTCGAGCGGTTCGAGAAACCCCGCCGACAGGCCGAGCGCAAGGCAATTTCCGATCCACACGCGTTTGCGCAGCCCCGGAGTAAAACGCAGCACGCGCGGATTGGCAATCGGCGGACCGCCCAGACCTTCGCGCAGTTCTTCGGCTGCGTCGTCATCCCTGATGAAGTCGCTGCAATAGACGAGGCCATTGCCCGTCCGGTGCTGGAGCGGGATGCGCCACTGCCACCCCGCCGATCGCGCGGTGGCCACCGTATAGGGCGCGCGAACCGATTGCGCCTCGGTCGGTGCGGCGACCGCACGGTCGCAGGGTAGCCAGCGGCGCCAGTCATCGAAGCCCGCCTCCAGCGCCTCTTCGATCAGTAGCCCGCGAAAGCCCGAACAATCGATGTAGAAATCGGCCGAGAGCGATTCCCCATTGTCGAAATGGACTGCGGCAATGTGCTCGCCCTCGCCGCGTTCGGCACGCAGGATGCGGCGGTCGAGCCGCTCGACTCCCGCCGCCTCGGCATGTTCGCGCAAGAAGGCAGCCACCAGACCGGCATCGAAATGCAGCGCATAGGCCACCGCGCCGCCCGGCCAGTTGCCGTCAGGCGAAGGGAAAGCGAACTTGTCGTCTTCCGCCAGCGCGACCGATGGACACAAATCGGCCAGTCCCTCGTCATGCCCCTCGGCGAGGTTCTTCCAGTAGTAGTGATGGAATGGCCGCTGGTTGATGGTGACACCCAGATTGCCAAACGGATGCCAGTAGCTGTGCCCGCGGTGCAGCCAGTCGCGAAACTGGATGCCCAGCTTGAAGGTCGCCTGACAGCGGCGGATGAAGGCGACCTCGTCGGCGCCGATATTGCGCAGGAAATCGAAGATCGGCGGGATGGTCGCCTCGCCCACCCCCACGGTCGGGATATCGGACGATTCGACCAGCGTGATGCGGCAGCCGCTGCCCTGCAGTACGCGCGAGAGCAATGCAGCGGCAGACCAGCCCGCGGTGCCGCCGCCGACGATGCAGATCGATCGCAGGGCCTGCGGCGAGGCCTCGCCCGTATGTGTGTGATTCATCACCCGGTCTCCCACATGCGTCGTCGGAAAATCGATGGCGGCCCGTACCGATCGGGGCCGCCATCAGTTCCGGGAGGGACCGAAATCAGAAGTTGAATTTCACCCCGCCATAGATCCGCCTTGAACCGGATTCGAAGCGGAAGGGCAATTCGGGAAATTGCAGGTACACGCTGGTATCCGCCTTGGTGATATTGATCGCCTCGGCAAAGACCTCGAAATTGTCGGTCAGCTGGTAGCTGATCTGCCCATCGAGCTGGCCGAAGGATTTCTGGTAAATCCCCAGCGTCCGCGTAACCGACCCGTCGGCGAAACCGAAATTGCCCAGGTACTGTTTCGAACGCCAGCTATAGGATGCGCGCGCGGCGAACCCGTAGCGTTCGAAATAGACCTGCCCGTTCGCCGAATGCTTCGACACGCCCGGCAGCGGGAGGTTGTCGGTGAAATCGGTGCTGAAATCGGTTTCGGTGTCCGAGAAGGTGTAGTTGGCGGTGAAGCCCAGACCAAAGTCGAAGGCATATTGCGCCGCCAGTTCGAAGCCCTTGACGCGGCCGCCCGAACCATTGGCCGGCTGCGACACCGGCCCAGCGCGTCCGCCAGCCTGGTCGTTGACGAAGACGGCAACCGTTTCGTTGACGATGAAGCTGTCGACCTCCTTCCAGAAGAGACCAGCCGAGAGCAGTCCCTGGCTACCGAAATAGTGCTCGAAGCCGAGGTCGAACTGATACGCACGGAACGGATCGAGTTCCGCATTCCCGCGCGAGCCACTGGTGAACTTGAACAGATCGTCGGCGGGATCGCGGGTGAAGTCGGTCGCGAAGCCCTGTCCCAGCGAAACCAGTGGCTGGCGAGCCACCACGCGCGCCGCGGAGAAGCGCACCTTGCTGTTCTCGCTCACGTCGAACACCGCGTTCGCGCTCGGCAGGAAGTCGGTGTAGCTGCGCATCACCGTATTGGTGGTGAAATCGCGCAGCACGCCGTTCCAGCTATCGGTACCCCAATAGCTCGGGTCGGCATTGGCCGGCTGGTTCTGGTCGATGGTCAGATCGGTGTTGACGATGCGCAGGCCCACATTGACGTGGTACGGATCGTCGACCCCGCCCAGATCGGCCATGATGTAACCCGACTTGGTTTCTTCCTTCACCCGGTAGGTCTGCAGCGGGTCTTCGAAGAAGCTGAACGGCGTGTCGGGATAGAGCGCCTGGATCCATTCGAGCGCATTGGTCATCCGCGACCGGTCGGCGACGAGCACCGTATCGCCTTCGATCCTGCCACCACCGGCAAAATTCGTGATCGCCTCGACGCGTTCGGGATTGCTCAGGAAGGTTTCATAGGGCGTGAACACTGCGGGCGAATCCCCGAAGCGGCTGCACCCGGCAAACGCCGCAGGCTTGTTGACCTCGGGCAGGTCGCAGATCTTGAAGCCGATCCCCCCGTCCTGGAAATAGCTATAGGGCGTCCAATTGTAGGAGAAGCCGTCGACCCGTTCGGATTCGGGGATCGCGGTGGCGTCGAGTTCGCCCTTGCCGCTCAGATCGGCGAGATAGCGCCCCGATGTGAAGTCCACCGTGCGCTGGCCATAACGGAAGCCCGCGCTGATCGTGACGGTATTGGTATAGTCGTTGTCGACATCATAGGCGAAGTCGGCGCGGAGCGAGTGACCTTCGATGTCGGAACGGTCGCCAAACGCCCAATGCGACTTGAAGAAGCCGAAATCGGGATTGTTGAACAGGTCCTGCGGGCTTCCCGGCGCGATGCCAAAACTGGGAAACTCGCCATTGCGATAGGTGAAGTCGAAAGTCGGCGGCGCAGCCGAATTGGGTGTGAAGCCAGGCTGCGGTCCCGAAGTGCCCGGCCCGCGCACGCCATAGGCGGTGTAGCGCACGTCGTTATTGGCGACCTCACGCTTCATGCTCGACGAGGAGTAATTCGCCATCATCGAGACGCGGAAATTGGTATCGTTGTCCCAGTCGAGGCCGAATTGCACATTGTCCGACTTGATGTTCGACACATCGACGAAGGAGATCGCCTCGGCCGATTGCGCGCGTACGGTACCATCGGTCAGCACGCCGTTGCCATCGATCGAATAGTCTCCGACGAGACCCTGCGATTCGCCCTGTCCGAAGGGGAATTTGACCGAGGCCTCGCGCGTGTCGATCTTCAGGTCCGAGTGGAAATATTGCGCGCTGACCTCGAGCTCGTCGGTCGCGCGGTAGTTGATGCCGATCGAGGCACCCCAGCGCCGGCGATACTGGTCGCGGTCGGTGACGTAGCGATATTCGGGCGCGTAGTAATCCGTCGGCACGGTCGCGGTGTCGCGGCGTCCTTCGTCGAAGGCCCAGTTGCCGCGATTGTCGCCGCCCAGCACATTGACGTGATTGTTCGTCTTTTCGTAGCTGAAGGTAGCAATGACCCCGAGGCGGTCGTTGAAATTGTAGCCGAGGACTGCGGCGCCCGCCGGCTCCCAACCCGAAATCTCGCTGCCCTTGCTGCCCTTGACGTTGCCGGCCAGCGTGAAGCCTTGCTTGAGGTCGAGCGGATTGCGCGTCTTGAGGTTGACGATCCCGCCAAGCCCGCCTTCGAGCAGCGATGCATTGGGCGATTTGAAGACCTCGATCCCGCCGATCAGTTCCGAAGGCACGCCTTCGAGACTGTCGTTACGGTTATAATTGCCTTCGCCGACCTTGTAGACCTCGAGGCCGCTGACGAAGAGCTCGCCGTTCAATAGCGTGACGTTCTGGTCGAGCCCGCGGATGCGGACTTTCGAACCCTGCCCGTTTTCACGGTCGATCTGGATACCCGGCAGGCGCTGGAGCGATTCCGCGACATTCTGGTCGGGGAATTTGCCGATGTCTTCCGCCGTCACCGATTCGATGATGAGGTTCGAATCGCGCTTGGCATTCAGCGCGTTTTCGAGCGATGCGCGAAAGCCGGTGACGATGATGACGTTGTCCGTCTCGTCGGCGGCCTCGGGCCCGGTGTCGGTTGCATCCTGCGCCAAGGCTGGCGCTGCGGTTGCTCCCATTGCAAATATCGACGCGGCGGCCATCAAGGCCGCACGGTTGCGCAAAATCCCGCTGTTCATCTCTCTCTATCCCTCCCAAGCCGCATCTTCGCGTGCGGACTTTCGTACGTATCGGCAGCTTGACCCACGACTCGCGGCGCAGCTTTCCGTTCGCGACTTACTGGTTGCATATTTCTGTCAACGTTGTCAAACATCGCCTCACATTTGGACTGAAGCCGGGCGTTTGTGTGACTTTTCTGTCAAGGTTGTCAGAGACGACCCGGCCTCGAGTATACCGGCCAGAGCCGGATGATGGGACGGGGTTTATGCTTTCGAAAACAATCTTTTCTGGCGCCGCCACGGCGGCGTTCGCAATGTCGGCACTGTCGGCCCAACCGTCGACGGACGAATCGGTAACGGCTCCGGCACCGGAAGCCATCGTCCATCCGGAGCAATGGCCCGAAGTCGCCTTTCCCACGGTTCTGACCGAAGAAGGCGAAGCGCATGTTCAGGCGCTGCTCGCGCAGATGACGCTGGAGCAGAAGGTCGGTCAGATCATCCAGGCCGATATCGCCAGCGTGACTCCTGAAGAGGTTCGCGAATACCGGCTCGGTTCGGTGCTCAACGGCGGCAATTCGGGGCCCGGCGGCGATGACCTCGCCCCCGCGGAAGAATGGCTGGCGCTGGCGGACGCTTTCTATGCCGCTTCGATGGATACCGCACCGGGCGAACCCGCGATCCCGATCGTCTGGGGCACCGATGCAGTGCACGGCCATAGCAACATCGTCGGCGCGACGATCTTTCCGCACAATGTCGGACTCGGCGCGGCGCGCGATCCCGATCTGATCGAGCGGATCGGGCAGGTTACTGCAGTCGAGATCCGCGTCACCGGGCAGGAATGGACCTTTGCCCCGACCGTCGCGGTGCCGCAGGATTACCGCTGGGGCCGCGCCTATGAAGGCTATTCCTCGGACCCCGCGCTGGTTGCCTCCTATGTCGGCAGCATGATCCGCGGCCTGCAGGGTCCGCCATCGACCAAGCCGATCCTTTCGGGCCCGCACGTCGCGGCCAGCACCAAGCACTTCCTTGCCGATGGCGCCACCACCGACGGTAAGGACCAGGGCGATGCCGCAATTCCCGAAATCGAGCTGCGGCTGATTCATGGCGCGCCCTATTTGCCGGCAATGGAAAACGGGGTTGCCACCGTGATGACCAGCTTCTCGAGCTGGAACGGCGTCAAGCTTTCGGGGCACCGCGGGTTGGTGACCGACGTTCTCAAGGGGCGCATGAATTTCGACGGTCTGGTGGTCACCGACTGGAATGCGCACGGCCAGGTGGCAGGCTGCAGCAACGCCAGTTGTCCCAAGGCAGTCGATGCCGGGATCGACATGTTCATGGCGCCCGACAGCTGGCGCAGCCTCTACAACAGCACACTGGCCGAGGCGCGCGACGGCACGATCTCGATGGCGCGGCTCGACGATGCGGTTGCCCGGGTATTGCGCGTCAAACAGCGCCTCGGGCTGTTCGAGGCGGGCAAGCCTTCCACGCGCGCGCTGTCGGGAGAGTACGAGCTGCTCGGTGCCGACGAGCACCGCGCGGTAGCCCGCGAGGCGGTGCGCAAATCACTGGTGATGCTCAAGAACAACGGTGTGCTGCCGGCCAAGCCGGACGGGCACATCCTTGTTGCAGGTGATGGGGCCGATGATATCGCGCGCCAATCGGGCGGCTGGACGCTGAGCTGGCAGGGAACCGGCATGGACAACAGCCAGTTTCCCGGCGCGACCTCGCTGTGGCGCGGGATCGAACAGGCGGTGGAGACCAGCGGCGGCAGCGCCGAACTGTCGCCCAATGGCGAGTACGAGCAGCGACCCGATGTCGCGATCGTCGTGTTCGGCGAAACGCCCTATGCCGAATTCCAGGGCGACATCGCCTCGCTCCAGCTGCGCCCCGAGCTGCGCCGTCCGATCGAGACCATGCGCAGGCTGAAGGCGGAAGGCATTCCGACCGTGGCGGTGATGATCACCGGGCGCCCGCTATATGTGAACGAAGCGCTGAACAGTGCCGACGCCTTCGTGGTCGCCTGGCTTCCGGGGTCGGAGGGCGCCGGGGTTGCCGATATGCTGTTCGCCGGGGTGGACGGCGAACCCGCTTTCGAATTCCAGGGACGGCTGCCGACCGCCTGGCCCGCGACCGCGCAGCACGGCGGGCCCACGCTGTTCCCCTTCGGCTACGGCCTCCGCTATGCCGAAGGCGCGCGGGCATGGACGACGCTGGCAGAGGACAATGGCGTCGATGACGATGGCAGCGGCAGCGGGGTCTTCTTCGACAAGGGCGTACCGGCTTCGTCGTGGTCGCTCACCGTTGCGCGCGCCGATGGCAGCGATTCGCTTCGCGTGACGACCGTCCCCGCGACCGCGCTGTCGGGGCGTGCGCGCATATCGGCCACCGACCATGACGTGCAGGAAGGCGCGCGCAGCTTCGCCATCGATGCGCATCCGGCAGGAGCCGCCGTCGAACTCGGGACTCATGACGCGGTCGACCTGTCGCGCGAGACCAATGGCGATGTGCTGCTGCTGACGACGGTCCGGCTCGACGCACCGCTTCCCGCGCCGCTACGCATGTCGGTCCTCTGCGAAGGAACATCGTGCGGGGCGGATGTCGCGATTGCAGAATTCGGTGCGCTGCCCGTGGGTCAGTGGCAGACGGTCGGCGTGCTGCTCAAATGCTTCCGGGCTGCGGGCGCGGACATGACGCGGATCACCGCGCCGTTCCGTCTGACGACCAGCGACGCGGCGCAGTTCAGCCTCGCTCGGATCGCGCTCGGCAGCCTGTCCGAAGCCGATGTGATCGCGCAATGCCCGACCGAATAAGGACGGCGGCAAGGTGCGCGCCTTGCTGCGCGGGGCACCGGCGCGATTAGGCAGCCGGGCTTGGGGGGCGCTCGCGCACCGCCAGGATCATCACTGCGCCGGCAAGCGTCAGCATGGCAAAGGCGAGCATCACAAGCGTGAAGTCCTCGGGCGTTGCCAGCTGCCACACGATCAGCGTTCCGATCATCGAGGGCAGCGTGTTGGCCAGATTGACCAGCCCAAGATCGCGGCCCCGGCGAGCGGGTTTGGGCAGCAATTGCATTGCGAAGGTCGCATGCAGGCTCAGGAAGACTGCCGTCCCCGCAGCAAAGACGCAGAAGGCGATCGCTCCCTGCCAGGCATCTGCCGCCGCGGCCATCCCAAGCAGGCCCATCGCCCCGACCGCTGCCGAAACAAACAGGAACGGGCGGCGCACACCCGAACGGTCGGACCACCGCCCGGCGATCACTGCTACCGGCAGGGGAATGATGTAGGAGACCATCAGCAGCGTCCCCACCCCCGCGGCAACATCGAGATCGTCCGTCACGATCGTCTGGAAGTAATAGAGCAAATATAGTCCCATCGTGGCGCAGGCCAGCTGGACCAGCAGGCGCGAGCCCGAGGCGATGAGGAGATCCCGCCGGTCCCAGCTTTGCACCGGTTCCGGCATAGGGTCGAAGCGGCGCGTGCGCAGCGCCAGCAGCGGAAGCAGCAGCACCACCGCTGCGGCCGGAACCAACGCGAAGCGCGCCATATCGGACAGTGCGGTCACCGCCAGCAGCATGACCGCGAAGGTCGCCGCGACCGGATTGCCGAGCGAGAGTAGCCCGCCCGCCATGCCCTTCTGCCTGCTCGGAACTTCCTCCGCGATGATCGCGAACAGCGGGGCGAGCACCGCATTGATCGCCGCCTGCACCAGCGCAACGGCGATCAGCAATTGCGCCGGTGTTCGGGCGAGCGCGAGTGCCGGATAGGAAAGCGCCAGCGCGCACAGACCGATCACGACCCACCGCCGCCGCCCACCGCCCGCCTCGACCGATCGATCGCTCAGCCAGCCGAAGAGGATATTGGCCACGCTCGCAGCGACGCCGCCGATCAGTACCGCAGCGGTGAGCAGGTCGATCTTCGCCGATTTGTCCAACGCCTCGACCTGGAGCGGCAGCAGCAGCGTCACCAGCGGCATATAGGCCACCACACCGCCGGCATGCGCCAGCGCGACCGCAGCCAGCAGGGGATTGGTCCGCATCTCGGGCAAGTGCCGCTCCATCTCGCGGCAACCTGCCCCCCCCACCGGCGGAAGGCAATGCGCCCGGCGCTGCGCGATTTAAGCGGTCGCAGGCCGCCGTGCGTAGAAGCCGAACACCGCGATTATCGCATAGCAGGATGCGGGCAGTACCAGCGACAGCGCAAGGCTGCCCGTCAGGTCGGCGAGCGCCCCTGTGGCCAGCGGGACCACCGCGCCGCCGAAGATCGCCACATTGATGATCCCCGAACCGTCCGCCGCGCGGCTGCCCAACCGCTCGCAGGCAAGCGAGAAGATGGTCGGGAACATGATCGAATTCATCAACCCGATCGCCAGCAGGCTGTAGGCGGCCAGCGTGCCGCTGCTGTTGGTCGAGATCGCGATCAGCGTGATCGCGCCGATCGCCACCGCGGTCAGGATCAGGCCCGGGCTCACCATGCGCAGCAGCGCGGAGCCGATGAAGCGCCCGACCATCGCGCCGCCCCAGTACAGGCTGACCATCCAGCCGACGATGTTTTCGGGTTGGCCGAGCACGTCGTCGAGCATCAGGTAATTGATGACGATCGAGCCGATCGCCACTTCGGCGCCGACATAGAGGAAGATCGACAGCGCGCCAAAGCCGAACCGCGGCCGCTTGAGCAGGTCGAAGCCCGCGAGCCCGCTCGAGGGCTCGTGCTTTTCGCCCTGCAGCCGGTTGCGGAACAGCCACACTGCGCCCGCCACCACGGTGATCGCGATCGCGATGCCGAGATAGGTCTTCACGATCATCGCCGATTCCGCTGTGCGATAGGCAGCCAGCGCGGCGCCTTCGAAATCTTCAGCGGAAACATCGGCCAGCGTGCCGAGGATCAGTCCCGCACCGACCAGCGGAAAAAGGAAGGTGCCGAAGGAATTGAATGCCTGCGCAAAAGTGAGGCGGCTGTGCGCGGTCTTCTGCGGGCCGAGCAGGCTGATCAGCGGATTGGCCACCACCTGCACGATCACCACCCCGCTCGCGAGAATGAACAGCGCCAGCAGGAACAATGGATAGGTCGCAGTGGTGCTGGCGGGGATGAACAGCAGACAGCCCAGTGTCATCGTCAGCAGGCCCGCCACCGCGCCGCGCATATAGCCGATCCGCTTGACCAGCTTCGCGCCCGGAATGCCGATCACCAGATAGGCGGCGAAGAAGCAGAACTGGACCAGCATCGCCTGCGTGTAATTGAGCGTGAACAGCTCTTTCAGCTTGGGGATCAGCACATCATTGAGGCTGGTGATCCCGCCGAAGATGAAGAACAGCGCGAAAACGAAGGGCGGCAGGCTTGGCGCATGCACATGGCCCTCTGCCTCGTCACCCACGGGATCGCTTGAAGAATAATGCTGCGCGGCTTCCGCCGCGGCCCCCGTTGCCGTCACCACGTATCGTTCTCCCAATTCGCCGCCCGCTTCCACTGTAAGGTGCGGGCTGGCGCGGGCGGAAATTAGGAGCGCAGCGCATTCCTGTCAACGTTGACAGAAAATAGGCCGCGTGGCGAGCTTCCCGAATGGCAGCGATCCTCAGCGCCGCAGCCACGCCCGTTTCTTAACGGCGTTGTGCCGCGTGGAAGAATAGGCGAGAACCTGAGCGATGTCGCTCTCACTCAGAGGCTTGTTCATCGCGCTGCCGATCGTCGCGCTGGTCATCGGTGCCATGGCCTGGAGCATCTATGCGGGCAGCATCGACGATGATCGCGCCAATGCACTGCGCGAACTCGACATCGCCAATGCCGCCGCTGCCGATACGCTCCGCCGCGAGATCTCGCTGATCGCCGAGACCGAGGAAAAGGCGGTCGCCACCATGGCGCGCAAGCTGGAGCAGCGCAGCCCGACCACGCTCGGCGATATCTTCGTCCCTGCGGCAGACGGAGCCTTCCATAGCCGCGACGATTTGTGGGACGGCCGCGCCTCCGCAGGAGCGATCCAGCTGCGCGGCATTGGCGGCTTCCTCGCCCCGCCCGAACCGGACGACGACCGCCGCGCGACCGTCCTCGCCGCCTTCGACACGCTGCGGCAGATGACCAATGGCCTGCCGAGCGATGTCGAAAGCCTCTATTTCTTCTCGCCTGCCAATGACCTGCTGATCTACGCGCCGCAGCGGCCCGACGAATTGTCCTTCTATCGCACAGCCCCGGCCGATTTCGATTTCCAGGATGCTGAATTCAGCCGGATTACCTCGCCGGCAGAAAATCCCGCCGGGATGCTGCGCTGCACCAGCCTGCAACGCCCGCTGTATGACGAGACGGGCGACAATTGGACCACCGGGTGCATGCTGCCCATCCGCGTCGATGATCGGCATGTCGGCGCCTGGGGTATCAGCATCCCGCTGGACCAGTTTACCCGGCGGCTGACGCCCCCGCCCGAGGACGCCTTCACCATCATCGTCAGTCGGGACGGCAAGCTGATCCATCACTCGGGCGTAGCCGGGGACGACAGCCGGCGGCTCGAGGCGAATGTCGACCTCGCGACTTCGGAAGAGCCCCTGCTGCGCGCCATCTGGGATTATGTAAACGCGGGGATCGACGACCAGACGGTCTTCGCGCAGCCGCTCGATGCCTATGTCTCGGCGCGCGAGTTGCAGGCGCCCGACTGGTATGTGCTGACCGTGCTGCCCGAACAGGCGTTGAGCGCGCGCGCATGGTCGCTGGCGCAGCGGGTCATCCTTATCGCGCTGACTGGGGCGCTTGCGCTCGGCCTCGTGCTGTCGGCGATCTTCCACCGGACCGTCGCCTCGCGGATCGCCCGGCTCGCGACGCGGATCGACCGGGTCTCGGCCACCGAGGGTGTGGCGCTGGATGCGGGGACCAGGGACGAGATCCGCCAGCTCGAGCATGCCTTCGAAAAGATGGAAGACCGGCTGGCCACAGCACGCTCGCGCGAGCAGCATTCGTTCGACGTGCTGGTCAATGCGGCGGAACGCTATGCGATGGTGCTGTTCGACGACCAGGGACAGCTGATCCGGGCGAGCAAGGGCGCGCTCGACCTGTTCGGCGAGAAGGAACTGGTCAAGCTGCTGAGCGAATGGGGCCTGTCGGCCGAGGCCGCGCCTGCGACCGGCCATCCTGCCGGGCCCGGACCGCAGCCGCGGATCATCGCCCGCAAGCTGGCCGACGGGCGCGAAGTCTGGCTCGAAGAAATCCTGATCTCGCTCGAGGATCATCTCGGCGCGCCCTTCGGGACGGCCTATATCGGGCATGACATTACCGAAAAGCACACCGCGCAGCGCGCGATCGAGGAAAACCTGCTCTATCTGGAACTGGCGCAGTCGAGCGCGCAAGCGGGGCATTTCGCACTCGATCCGCACACCATGGAACTGTCGCTTTCGGGCTGGCTGCGGGAAAAGCTCGGCGTGGAGACGCCAACCATCCCGCTGGCCGAGCTTGCCGAGCTGATCGATGAGAGCAAGCGCGAAGAAACCATGGCGGAAATCGCCGCGGCGATCGAAGCGCGAACCGAATTTTCCTTCGAAACGCTGGCGATCGGTGCCGAGGGAGACCGCCTGCCCATCGTCGTGCGCGGGACGGCGGTGTTCCAGGATGCCGACAATATGGAAGAGCTGGCTGGCTTCTACGGTATCGCGCAGGATATTACCGAGCAGAAGAAAGCCGCCGAGGCGCTGTTGCGCGCCCGCGACGAGGCCCGCGCCGAAGCGCGATCAAAAACCGACATCCTCGCGGTCATCTCGCACGAAATCCGCACGCCGATTTCGGGTATTCTCGGCCTGATCGACCAGATCCGCCGCGAGCGGTCCGAAAGCGAGCGCAGCCGCGCACTCACGCTGGTGGAGGATTCTTCCGAAGCGCTGCTCAAGACGCTCGATGCGACGCTCCAGCGGACCCGCTCCGAGCGCGAACAATCGGTATCGCAAGACGAGGAGTTCGATCCCGCCGCGCTGGTCGAGCGCGTGGCCGAGCTGTTTCGCCCGCTGGCCCGCCGCAAGGGCCTCGCCATCGATGTGATGGCGGGTTCCGTTGGCCGGGCGTGCGGCCAGCCGGCGCGTATCCAGCAGGTGCTCGCCAATTTCGTTTCCAATGCGATCAAGTTCACCCCGCTCGGCAAGGTGACCCTGTCGTTCAGCGCGCCCGAACCCGGTTCCGACCTCTGGACATTCTGCGTCGAGGATACCGGGGGCGGGATCGATCCCGAGCGGATGAAGACAATCTTCGAGCCATTCTCCGGCAGCGCGCCCGACACGCTCGGCCGGTCCTCGGGCAGCGGCCTGGGCCTGTCGATCACGCGCGATCTCGCCCAGCAGATGAGCGGCACGGTTGCGGCCGAAAGTTCGGCAAGCGGCGGCACGCGAATGACGCTGACGCTGCCCCTACAGACCGCCGGGCCTGACAAGGAACAAGCCCCCGCCCGCGGCACCATCGCGATCAGGCTGGCGCGCGCTTCGCTCGCCGTGCGCGTCGAAGTCATCGCGCATGCGGAGGGCTTCGCCGTTCTCGACCCGGCTGCGGACGATGCCGGAGCCACCGCCGATATCGTGGTCAGCGACGATGCGAAATTCATCGCCCAAAGCGGTACCGAATGGAGCATCCAGCTCGCCGAAGCGGCAGAGAGCGCGCGCGACAGCAAGCACATGGTGGCCAGCGAAGCGGATTTGCTCGACATCCTCCCCCGCATCCTCGACGAGGTCGCCGATGGATAAGATGGACGACATCCCCGCCGAGCGCCGCGCCGAGATCCTTGCCACGCGGCTGGAGCGTAGCGAACGTGCGCTAAGGGGTGCCGAAGCCGCGCTCGAAAAGCGGATGAAGCAGCTCTTCCGCGCCAATCAGGACCTCAGCCTGCGCCAAAGCGAACTGGCGCGAAAGCTCGAGATCGAAAGCGCGCTCCTGCTCGGCGCCCTGTCGACCATCCGGATGGCCACGCTGTATGGCGAACGCGAGCGCGGGTTCACCATGTCCGAAAGCGCCGGGCCGATCCTCGGGCTGGCCGATGGCGAGGAGCCCACGATCGAGAAGCTCGCCGCGACGCTCCATCCGCTCGATCGCGACCGGATCATGCGTGTGGGGCTGGCGTTCTTCAGCGAGGCCGAGTCGGGGGTGGCGCATGCCTATGAACATCGCATCGTCCGGCAGGACACGGGGGAGACTCGCTGGCTCAGATGGTCGATCACGCGCGAGACCGGCACCGAGGATCGTCCCGGCCATCTGATGGCGACGATGCGCGACATCACCGAGGAGCGCCAGAACGAGCGCGGTGTGCGGGCGCTGCAATTGCGAGCCGAGCGAAGGGTGCGCGAGCTTGCGCACCTCCAGCTGGAGCTAGCCGGTGCGAAGGATCGGGTGGAAGAGGCGCTCAGCGCGCGCAACCGGTTCATTTCCGAAATGGCGCATGCGATCCGCACGCCGCTGGCGGCGTTGAGCGGCGGGCTCGAATTGCTGCGCTCGAAGGTCCGCGAGGACGGCGAGAAGGATCTGTCGGTCGCGCGCGAGGCGGCGGAGCAACTCGGCGAACTGGCCTCCCGGCTGATCGAGGAAGCGGCCTCGGATGGCGAGGCGGAACCGGTTGCCTATGCCAGCGGGGTCGGCACGCCCACACCGGAAACCGCCTCGGCGCTGCCCGACCAGCCGCGTATCCTGCTGGCCGAGGATACCGAGAGCAATCGCTATGTCGCCGAGCGCATGCTCGCCGATCTGGGCTGCCTTGTCACCTCGGTTGAAAACGGCGCCGCCGCAGTCGAGGCGATCAGGCGCCAGAGTTTCGATCTCGTCCTTATGGATGTGATGATGCCGATCATGAATGGCGAGCAGGCCACGCAGGCGATCCGCGGGCTCAGCGGGCCGGCCGCACGCACCCCGATCATCGGGGTGACCGCGCATAGCCTGCAGTCGGAGCGCGAACGGCTGCTGTCGGCGGGGATGACCGCCTGCATGGCCAAGCCGGTCAAGAAGGAAGCGCTTGAAACCGCCATCCGCACCGCGCTGATCTCGGGCCGCGACGTTCGCCAGAACCAGGCGCGGTTCGATCACGACCTCTTCCGCCGGACCTTCACCGATCTGCCCGACGCCTATCGCGATCGGATGCGCGATGCCGCGAAGAAGGACATCACCAAATATGCGGGCGAAGTGCTCACCGCGGTCGAGGCCGATGACGAGGAGGACCTGTCCCGCGCGGCACATGCGCTGACCGGGGTATCGCTCAATATCGGGGCGGTCGGGATCGTCGAAGAGCTTACGCATTACCGCGAGGCCCGGGGCAAGGGCGAAGCTTCGATCGAAGCCTTCCGCGAAGCGGTCGCCGCCTGCCTGCTGGCAGTCGACGACCTCTACGAAGCGTTGATCGCAAGGGATCAGTAGGCACCGCGCCCGCCGATCACCGCGGGTACGGTCATCAACAACAGCCTGAGATCGGTCGCAAAGGAACGGTTCTCCAGGTAGGCGCGGTCCATGATCGCCTGGCGGTGGAACGGAATTTCGGCGCGGCCCTTGACCTGCCAGGTGCAAGTGATGCCGGGCTTACCGCGCAGGCGTTCCCATTGACGATCGCGATAGGTCGCGGCCTCGGCAGGCAGCGCCGGGCGCGGGCCGACCAACGACATGCTGCCGCCGAGCACGTTGAACAGCTGCGGCAGTTCATCGATCGACAGGCGGCGGATGATCTTGCCAACCCGCGTGATCCGCGGGTCGTCGAGCATCTTGAAGCAGGTTCCGGACCGGTCGGACTGTGCCAGCAGGGCTGCCCGGCGCTCCTCGGCATCGGTGAACATCGAACGAAACTTGATCATCGAGAAGGAACGGCCGGCCGCGCCGACACGGTCCTGGCGGAAGAACACCGGTCCGCGATCCTCGGCCCAGATGGCCAGCGCGGTCAGGATGAACAGCGGGAGCAAGGCGAGCAGGGCGAGCGATGCCGCGGCAATGTCGAGCATGCGTTTGGTGGCTGCGCTGGCCTGATCCTCGAACCCGCGGACCCGGGCTGCCTCGAAGGTAGCGTGGACGAGGAACGAGGCATTGCCGACGAGATAGCGGTTGGCCATCCGGCGCGGCTCCATCGCCAGGCGCCAGATCCATTCGCTGCGCAGTGCACGGACGGCCTTGGGGGCGCGCGGGATGCGGCCCGAATAATAGTCGAACAAGCCGCCGACCCCCATCACCACCGGCACCTGAAGGCGGTGACGGTTCCGCGCGATCCAGGCTTCCTGCAGCGGTGCGCCGAAGCCCACGAACAGGATCCCCGCGCCCGACGCGTTGATCCGTTCGATGAGCGCGTTTTCGTCGGCAGCGTCGAAATAGCCGTCATGGGTTCCGCGGATGCGTAGCGAAGGCCATTGGCCGCAAGCCCAGGCCGCTGCGGCATCGGCGACACCCGGCAGTCCGCCAAGCATGAACAGGCCGGTGCCCTCCGCTGCGGCGCGGGCGCAAATGAGCGGGAAGAGGTCGGTACCGTTCAGATTTTCAGGCTTCTCGGCGCCGCACATGCGGGCAGCGATCTCGACCCCGATACCATCGGGCAGCAGCATGTCGCTGGCGCCGAGCGAATGGCGGTAACCGGCATCGCGGCGCGCCAGATTGACGCAATGCGCGTTGATGAAGTTGATCGTCAGCCGCTGGTTCGCGCCGGCCTGTTCGACGATGTGTGAAGCGGTGTACTCGGGCGCCGCACTGGACAGCTTGAGACCAAACAGATCGATCTTGCGAAAATCGGCTACAGGGCGCTTCGGCGACTGCCCGATAGTGAGCGGATAAGCGGCCGTACGCAGGGCGGAAGCGGGAATGGTCTTCATGGGGGGTACTCCGTGGAATTGGTTGTCCCCGGAGTGGCAAACGCCGTGCCAAACTAGCTATCCATCTGAATTACCTAGAGATTTCCCTCCGTTCGGAAATTGGTGATTTTTCGTTAACCATCGTGTTTCGCAATTTGCGGCAGTAAATCCATGCAATTTGCAATTCGCGTTGTCGCAAATTGCGAAGTGCGATGGCATCGGCTCAAATAATCGGCGGAATTGCGTGGTTTTCGGGTTTGGCACGGACCTTGAATAATACTTGGCAACCACACGCCGAGGACCCGATGACTGCTTTTCACCCTTCCATTCATGCGCTCGCCGCTTCGCCCCTGGTACGAGGGCTGTTCGCCTTCGGCTCGGCCGAAGCCGTGACCCGTGTGATCCGGCTTGGTGCGCTGCTCATCGTCGCCCGCCGCGTCACTCCCGAAATCTTCGGTACCGCCGCGCTGGCCCTGAGCCTGTTCGAACTCGTTCGCGTCCTCGCCAATGCCGGGATCGGCCAGCGCCTCATCCTCGCGACCGAGGAAGAGCTGCCCGCGTTGTGCCGCACCGCTTACCGCTTGTTCTGGACACTGTGTCTGGGGGTTGCCGCAGTGCAGCTGGTAGTCGCCGCGATCGTCGTCACGCTGTTCGACCTGCCGCAGGCGGGCCTGATGCTCGCCGCGCTGTCGCTGGTCTATTGCGTCATGCCCCCGGGCCTGGTGCAGATTTTCCTGACCATGCGCGACACGCGAATGGAAGCCGTCGCCCGGATTTCAGCAACGCAGAACATCGTCGACAGCCTGCTGACCATCGCACTCGTACTGGTGTGGCCGACTGCCTGGGCGATCGTCCTGCCCAAGCTGCTTGCCGCGCCCGTCTGGACCATCCTTGCCCGGCGCACCACGCGCTGGACGGCGAACACTTCGGTGACCCCTGCCCCGTGGCGCGAATTCGCGCTGATGGGCCCCGCCATCCTCGCCACCGAAATGCTCGCCGCGGCGCGCCTCCATGGCGACAAGCTGGTCGTCGGCGCGCTGTTCGGGACCGAAACGTTGGGTATCTATTACTTCGCCTTCAACGCCGGGCTTGGCATCACGCAGAGCTTCGTTGCGGCCTGCAACCTCGTTGTCTTCCCCCATCTGGCCAAGGCCAAGGCCGGCGACGGTCCGGCCGAATTCCGCAAGGCTTTTGCCATCGGCTTCGCCATGCTGGCCCCGGTCGTGGCGGCACAGGCACTGCTCTCGCCGTTCTACGTCCCGCTGGTATTCGGCGAGACCTGGGTTCCGGCCGTGCCCTATATCGCCCTCCTCTCGCTCGCCGCGCTGCCGCTTTACGCCGGCTCGCTCGTCGGCGCCGCCCTGCGCGTCGAAGGCCGCCCGCAGCGCGAGACCCTGCTTACCGCTTGCGGCAGCGCCGCAGCGCTCGGCGGGCTCGTCGCCGGGGTTCCTTTCGGCCTGACGGGTGCCTGCCTCGGTTACGGCCTCGGCCTCGCCATCGTCTTCGTTCCGGCAGCTGTTCGCAAGCTTGCCCCTCCTCAGAAATCGCAATTCCACACTCAAGGAGCCGTGTCATGAACATGCCCCGCTTTTCCGTCGTGATCGCTGCCTACAACGCGCAGCAAACCATAGCCGAAACGCTCGACAGCGTGCTGGCGCAAACCGAAACCGATTTCGAAATCGTCGCGATCGACGACGGGTCGAGCGATGACACGCTCAAGATCCTCCTCGTCTATGCCGGTATGGACGAGCGTATCCGCGTCGCCTCGCAGACCAACCAAGGGGTCTCCGCTGCGCGCAATCTGGGCGTATCGAAGGCGCGCGGAGAGCTTGTCGCCTTCCTCGATGCCGATGACACCTGGCACACCGACAAGCTTGCGCGGCACGCACAGCTGCACGCCGAAGATCCGTCGATAGAAGCCAGCTTCGCACGGATTGCCTTCTGCCCCGACCGTTCCGGTCCGCTGCGCGCCGGTCGCACCCGGTCGACCGTCCCGGAGGGCTATTGCGCGCTCGAAGACGTGCTCGTCGAAAACGCGGTGTGCACCATGTCCAATCTGGTCGTCGAACGCGAGACGCTGCTGGCCATCGGCGGTTTCACCCGCACGATGCGCCATGTCGAAGACCAGGACCTGCTCGCGCGGCTCGTCGGCAATGGCCATTTGCTCCGCGGCATTCCCGAAACGCTCGTCGGCTATCGCATGAGCGTCGACGGTCTGAGCTGTGATTTCGCCGCCATGCTCGGTGCATGGAAAGACCTTGCCAGCCGCTGGGCAGACAAGATCGACATCAAGCGCGCCGAGGCCCTTTACTGCCGCTATCTGGCACGCCGCGCACTGCGGTCGGGCGCGACCACCGGGCTTGCCCGCACCTTCGTCCGCCGCGGCCTTACCAGCGACCACAAAGCCTTCATGTCGGGTGGCGCCCGCGGCGTGATGACCGCCGGTGCAGCACTTGCCGGCAGCGCCATTCCGGCCCGCGCCCGCGGCGCGATTTTCGCCTGATACAACTTCAAGGAGACCAGCCATGACCGCCCCCCGCATGTCTGTCGTAATGCCCGTCTACAATGTCGAGGCCTATATTGCAGAAGCCATCCAGTCGGTCCTCGACCAGACCTTCGAGGACTTCGAACTGATCATCGTCGACGACGGTGGCCAGGACGGATCGATGGATCTCGCGCGCAGTTTCGACGATTCCCGTATCCGCATCGTCCCGCAGGAAAATCGCGGCCTCGCCGGCGCGCGCAACACCGGCATCGCCGAAGCGCAGGCACCCTATATCGCGCTGCTCGATTCCGACGATCGCTGGCACCAGGACAAGCTGATGCTGCATTTCGTTCACCTGCAGGCCAACCCGCAGATCGGAGTGAGCTATGCCGGCTCGCGCATGATCGACGAGCACGGTGCGGCGATGTTGGTCGCCATGCGTCCCAAGCTGACCGATGTCACCGCGCGCGACATTCTGTGCCGCAATCCGATCGGCAATGGCAGCGCGCCCGTCCTGCGCCGCACAGCGCTCGACCGCGCGGCGTTCCCGCACCCGCAGGAGCGGACCCGGATCTGCTGGTTCGACGAAAGTTTCCGCCAGTCGGAAGATATCGAACTGTGGGTGCGCCTTGCCTCGCAGCATGGTGTCAGCTTCGAAGGCATCGAAGGGCTGCTGACCGATTACCGGATCATTGGCGGCGCGCTGTCCGCCAATGTCGTCAAGCAATACCTCAGCTGGTCGCGCATGCTCGACATCGCGCGCGACAATGCGCCCGATCTGGTCGCCAAGCACGGCGACGCGGCACGCGCTTACCAGCTGCGCTATCTTGCGCGCCGTTCGGTCCAGCTCGGCAATGTCGACCTGGCGAACGACCTTATCAGCCGCGCTGCCAGCCTCGCCCCGCGGATCTTCCTCGAAGAGCCGGTCAAATCGACGGTGACCTGGGGCGCCATCAAGCTCGCCCGGCTGACCGGACCCGAACGTTTCCGCCGCCTGGCACGCCCCTATCTCAAGGCGGCGGCATGATCCGGATCACCCATCTCCTCGACGATTTCGGCATGGGCGGGGTCACCCGCGCGCTTTCGCTGTTCGACGATCCGCGCATGACGCGCGAAGCCGAATCGCGGACCGTCCGTATGGGCCGCGGCCCCGCTGGCGCCGTGCGGCTCGATAGCGATCTCATCGTCATCCATGTGCCACCTTCATGGGGCCGGCTGCCTTATCTGGCGGCGCTAAGGCTCAAGAACCCGCATGCCCGGATCGTCCAGGTCGAACATTCCTACACCCGCGCTTTCGAAGCGGAGAAGGTTTCCTCTTCGGGACGTTTCCGCACGCTGTTGCAGACTGCTGCACGGCCGGTCGACGAAGTGGTCGCCGTATCGGGCGCGCAGCGCCGGTGGCTTGCCGAGGCAGGCGTTTCTTCCAGAAAGCTGCACACGATCCATCCGTGGAGCGGCCGCGACGATCTGTACCAGGTCCCCGACCTCGAACCGCGTGGCGGCCCGCTTCGCCTGCTCGCCTATGGGCGGCTGGCCCCGGAGAAGAACTTCGCCGCACTGATCGAAGCCATGCGTTCGTTCCGCGCCGACGAAGTCACGCTGACACTGTTCGGTTCGGGCCCCGAAGAGGAACGGCTGGCGGAACTCGCCAGCGATCGTGACAACGTCCGGCTGCTACCTGCCACCAATGCGATCGACGCTCGGCTTGCGGCCTGTTCCGCAGTGATCGTTCCGTCGCGCTACGAAGCCTTTGGCCTGGTCGCAACCGAAGCCCGGATGGCGGGCCGCCCAGTGCTGGTCGCCGATATCGACGGCCTGCCCGAACAGGTTCGCAGCGGCGGCGGGGTTGCCGCACCAATGCGCAATGCCGCCGAGATCGCCTGCGCGATCATCCGGCTGAAAGGTGCGGACTTGCCGACGATGGGCCGGGCCGCACGCGCCGGGGTCCTGCAGCAGCACGATGACATTATCACGGGCTGGCAGGCGGTTGTACGCCGTGCCGAACCCCTCCGAAAGAAAGCCGGTGTGCAACCGGCCATGGCTGCCGGCGCCTGAATTGCGACCCCAGGCGCCGCAGGGCCGCCTCGTTCCCTCCGCTATGCGGATGGGGGCGGGGCGGTTTCCCTTTGGGGGGCGACCTGATGGTCGGATCGATCGCCGTCGGATGACGGGGCGGCCAGCGCTTTGCCGATGACCATCAGCGCTGGCCAGTAGAGATAGGCGAGGATCTCGAGGTTCTCGCCAAAGGAATAGAGCACCAGCACGAGAACCATGGCGAGGCCCGCGCGGTGCAAGCCACTTTCACGGGCGCGCCAGAACAGGATCGCCGCGGTCGTGCCAAGCGGGATGGCCAGCGCGAGCGCGCCCGCCAATCCTTTGACGAACAGCAGGCCGTACCAGCTATGATGGCTCCCGATCGGCATATATTCGACCAGATGCGGCCCGTTCTCGACCACGCCGTGACCGAACCAGAAGGCCTCGGTCTCCCACCGGTCGAGCGCAATCCGGCCCAGCGCAGCGCGCACCCGGCTTGAATCGGCGCGGGCGGAACTGAAATCGCTCATCAACTGGTCGAGCATTGCGACCAGCTCGGTTCCGAACAGGCCGATGACGAGGATTGCAGGCGCCGCGAGGAACCAGGTCGACCCGCGATCTATCCGCGCCGCGCCCCACACGATCGGCGCAATCAATGCCAGCGCGACCAGCGCCAGCCGCGATTGCGACATCACCGCGATAACCAGGAAACCCAGGATCCCGATCAGCCGCCACGGCAGGCTGCGTTCCTGTGCCGCAATGAATATCCCCACCAGCGCCACCATCCCCGCTGCGGGAGACCATGGCGCAAAGAACTGCCAGCGCGGCGTGCCCGCGCCGGGTTCGATCGTATAAAGGATGGTGGCGAAATATTCGGGGCCCGGCCCGCCGACTGCCTTGAGCGGCGACACCCACAGCGTTTCGGGCAGGCCAATGAAGGGCGCGAGGACAAACAGCGGCAACAGCACCAGCGTCCACATTCCCAGCCGACAGACCGCGCGCGCGATGACCGCCAGCCGGATGTCGAGGACCGCGCCCGCCAGTGGGAACAGCGCAATCAGCGCCCAGCCCTTGGCCCAGCCGATCGAGCTCTTGATCGTTTGTCCGGTCCCGAGCGAGAAATTGGCATGCCCGATCCACAGCACTACAAGCAGGAACAGCATCCCCGCGAGCCACAGCCAGATGGTCGGCGGGATCGCGGCGAGCGACTTGCGTCCGAGATAGAGTTCGATGAAGACCAGCCCCGCCAGCGCCCAGCCCAGCACCGGTCCGGCGATATACAGCGCGCCGACCAGCCACAGCAGCCAGGTCGCCGTGATGGTCCTGGCGACTAGGCGTTCGGCAACAGTTTGCGGATGATGGGCTGGCGGAGCCATAGCAGCAGGAATCCGAACAGGGTGAACAGGCTGGCTCCGAATGCGCCCGCGATGGCCAGCAACGGCGATGGTGCCGAGCGCGATCGCGGAAGCGACGGGGCCTCGAGAATCTGGACCAGCGGATACGAGGCGAAGGGGTCCGACTTGTTCGTATCCAGACGCGCGAGCGCCGAACTGAACACCGCTTCCGCTACATGCAGCGCGCGCATCAATTCGGCAAGCCGCGAGGCCTGTTCCACCTGCTGCTGGGACGTTCCCGATTGCGAGGCGATCTGGCGGCGCAATTCGGACAGCGCCGCGCTGTGCCCGGCCCGGCCCGCCTCACGTTCGGTCAGCGCGGCGAACAAGCGCTCGCGCGTGTCCGATACTGCGAGATCGGCGAAGCCCAGGACGTTGTCCGCGCTCGTCCCCGAAATCGTCGCCCCGCGCTCGCCCAGCGCCGCGCGCAGCGCATCGCGTTCGACCGCCAGTTCTTCCATCGTCTCATGCGCGTCGCCCAGCGTCGCACCGCTTTCGGCATACTGCGATGCCACGCCCGCATAGCGCGACAGCAGCTCGCGGAACTCGGGATCGGCTTTCAACCGCATCGCCATGCGCGCCTGCGGCAGCGAAATGTTCAGCGTGCCGGCAAGACGCCCCGCCCCGGCCTGGCTTTCGGCCAGTTGCACGCGGCGGTCGCGTTCGGCGGCCTTGAGCTGGTCGAGCGCGGTCACGCGCCCGGCGAACTGGTCGAGCGAGACCAGCCCGGTCTCGGCCTGAAAATCGAGCAAGGCTTTCTGCGCCTCGTCGACTTTGCCCTGCAGTTCGGAAATACGCCCGGCGTCGGCATTTTCGCGTGCCTCGGCCTCGTCGCTGCGCAGGGTTTCGAGCGCGCCGAGGAACGCCGCTTCGAGTGCTTGCATGCGCTGCTGCGCGATATCGGGATCGCTGGCGGGCATCTCGACTTCGATCAGATTGGTCTGGTCGATCAGCTTGATCGACGGGGTGGGAAACGCGTCCTCGTCCTCTCCCGCACGGCGCGCGGCATCGCGCAGCACGATGTCGGACGTAAGCAGCCGCTTGTAGTTCTCGGTCGGGCTGAGCGAGGGGCTGGAGAAGGCCGAGGCGGTGGTGGTGGTGGCCTGGCCGATCGATTCCAGATTGAGCGAACCGCCCACGCCGGTACCCGGCAGGATCATCGTCATCCGACTGTCGAACCGGTCTGGAGCAAACAGCAGATAGGCCAGCGTGATACCCCAGATCAGCGCCAGCGGCCCCGCCAGCGCAGTGATATAACGGCGGTACCGACCGACCGAGGGCATGCCATCGCGCACGAAAACCCACACCCGGTCGAGCATACGCGACGGGCCGGATTTGGCAGGGACGGCTTCAGTCTGGGTCACAGAGCATTGTCCAGCAGGAGCGCCGGGGTCACCGTGCTGATGCCCTGCGACACCACACCGACGGCCTCGGTCAAATTGGTCCAGCGGCTGTCGTAGCAGGCAATCGCATCACCCGGCATCAGGTAAGGATCGTAGGCGTCGCGGTCGGCCCCGCGGACGAGCTTCTCGATGTCGCGCTCGATCACCACACTGCGTCCGGTGATCGGATTGCGCGAAATCAGCACGGCGCGCCGGTCCGACTGCATATAGCTGCCGCCGACGCAATTGGCCGCTACCAGCGCCTGGAGCAGCCGGGTGCCATAGGGCAGCGCGGTGGCATCCTTGCCAATGGCCGCACCGGCATTGTTGCCCGCACTGCGGGTCAGGTTCGACATATAGACCCGGACCCCCGGCGGGGTGAGCGGAGTGGGACGCGCGAGCGTGGCATCGAAGCAGCTGCGGGTCGGCACGATGATACGATCGCCCGAAGAGATCGGCACGTCGCGCGCGGTCGAACCATCAACCAGCCCCGACAGGTCGAGTTCGACATAGGCTCCGTCGCGGAGGAGATAGATGCGCCCGACATCGGCATCGGGGCGGACGCCGCCTGCAGCGCGAATGGCAGTTGCGACCGAGCGCGCGACATTGGCATCGCCGGTCACCGCGCCTTCCTTGAGGCCGATCCGGCTCTCGGGTGTGCGTTCGCCTGCACGTACCGCGCCCGGCTCGAACACCGCGCCGCCGACCGCGACCGAGACACCGGCCGCTTCGACCAGCGAAACCGATACCGCATTGCGCAGGGGCTTCACCATGCTTGCGGCGAGCAGGTCGGAGCGCAGCGCCTCTTCGAACTGTTGGAGCGATCCGCCGCCTGCGCGGGTGGGGGTGATCCCGCGCAGGCGAACGGTGCCGTCGGTTTCGACGACATAGGTACCCGTTAGGCGGTCGGTGTCGCCAAGCACACGCACTGCCAGCCGGTCGCCGGGTGCGAGCGGCGCGTTGACCGAGGCGAATTCGCCTATTGGTGCGCGGCGATAATTGGCGAGTTCGCGCGGCATCTGGCCATTACAGGTCGGCGCGCCGCGAACGTTCGACGTATCGGCAATCCACTCACCCTGCGGCTGGCTGCTGTTCTCGGCTGCCATCTGATGCGGCGCATAGAGACCCGCCTGGTGGTTGGCGGGTGCCGGGCCGGCGACACAACCGGTCGCCAGAACGCTCAGCGCAGCGATCAGCGTTGCATTCCGCATAGTCGGTTTGAGCACGTGAAATCTCCGCAAATTCATGCAGACACTGTATCAAGCACCGTGCCAAACCGCGAATTGACGCATTTACCGGCGTTTTAGCGCAAATTGCGAAGGCCGTTTTGCAAATTGCAGCAGTCCTTTTTGCAATTTGCGAGGATTTCTTGCATAATGCGGTGAAATGCCCCGAAACGATCCCCAATCGTCGGCTTATGATCCGGCACGGCTCTTGCATGACGTTATTCGCAATTATGCAAGAGCCCAGGAGGACTCGGTGAAAGGTATTATCTTTTCGGAACTGGTCGGTTTTCTCGATCGCGCCGGCGGGCCCGAGCTCGCCGAGAAGGTGTTGGCCGACGCCGGCCTGCCGCATGGCGGCGCCTATACGCGTGTCGGCCAGTATCCGTGGCAGGAAGCCGTCCGCGTTGTCGAAGCCGCCTCGCGCGAGACGGGGGCCGAATTCGCCGATCTGTGCCACCAGTTCGGCGCGTATCTCTTCGAGCGCTTCACCGTGCTCTATGGCGATATCGTCGGCCGTTATACCAGCGCAGAAGAATTGCTGTCGCATGTCGGCGATCACATCCACGAAGAGGTCAGGATCCTCTACCCCGATGCGCAGCCACCGCAGGTTACCGTCTATGACGAAGGCGACGTATTGCGCGTCGAATACGCCTCTCACCGCCCCTTCGCGCATATCGCGCATGGGCTGGTGGCCGGGGCTATGACCCATTTCGGCGACCCCCGCGCGCTCAACTGGGTCGGCGCGAATGACGATGGCTCGCGCGCTGAATTCGCACTTACGGGATAAGTATGTCGAAACCCGCCATTCTGATCATTGAGGACAGCGCCTCGCTTGCCCTCGGCTTTGCCGCCCAATTGGAAGAGGCGGGGTACGAAGTGGCGCTTGCCGCCACGCTTGCCGAAGCGCGCGATGCGCTCGCCAACACGCAGTTTTCCGCTGCGCTGCTCGATTTGCAATTGCCCGACGGGGATGGCCTCTCGCTGCTCGAACAGCGCGACGAGACCTCACCCGCCTTTGTCGTCATCACTGCCGACGGCTCGCTGTCGCGCGCAATCGCGGCAATGCGGCTGGGGGCCTTCGATTTCTTGGTCAAGCCGGTTGCGGGCACCCGCCTGCTGGCGACGATCCGAGCAGCGGTCGAACAATCGAAGACCGCACCGGCCAAGGCGGTCCTCAAGCCGGTCGAGGACGGGACGCGCTTCCATGGTTTTATCGGCCAGTCGCCCGTCATGCGCGCCGTGTTCCGCACGATCGAACAGGTCGCCGATTCGCGCGCGAGCGTCTTCGTCACCGGCGAAAGCGGAACGGGCAAGGAAGTGACCGCCGAGGCGCTGCACGCGGAATCGCGCCGCCGGAACAAGGCTTTTGTCGCGATCAATTGCGGCGCCATTCCCGAAAACCTGCTCGAAAGCGAGCTCTTCGGCCATGTCAAAGGCGCCTTTACAGGAGCGATCGAGAACCGGATCGGGGCGGCCAAAGCCGCCGATGGCGGGACGCTGTTCCTCGACGAGATTTGCGAAATGGAGCTCAAGCTCCAGGTCAAGCTGCTGCGGTTCATCCAGACCGGGATGATCCAGCGGGTCGGATCGGCCCAGGCCGAACCCGTCGATGTCCGCATCGTCTGCGCAACCAATCGCGATCCCTTGCGCGAAGTCGCCGAGGGGCGCTTTCGCGAAGACCTGCTCTATCGCCTCAATGTCATCCCGATCCACCTGCCTCCGCTACGAGATCGCGGCGACGACATCGTCCTGCTGGCGGACCGGCTGACCGAATCGATCGCCCAGGAAGAACGCCGCCCCGGGCTTCAGCTGAGTGCAGCGAGCCGGGCGAAAATTCGCGCCCATTCCTGGCCGGGCAATGTGCGCGAGCTCCAGAACGCCCTGCGGCGATCGGTTGTGATCGGCGAAGGCAACGAGATCGATATCTCGGTGCCGACGGGTCACGCTGCGATACCGGAAGCCCTGCCCCCTGCCTCGTTCGAGCCGGCCTTTTCCGAGTTTGCGAGCACGCCCGCACAGCCATCGGCTTCCCCATCGGCCGAACTGGCCTTCGACGGCATGACCCTGGCCCAGATCGAGCAGATCGCCATCGAGGCAGCGCTGCAGCGACACGGCGGCAATGTCACCCGCGCCGCCAAGGAGTTGGCCGTGAACCCGTCGACGATCTACCGGAAACTGGAAAAGCAGCGCGTCCAATCCGGCTAGGCGCATCGCCTGATCCCGCGTCAGGGCGGCGAGGCGCTGGCGATCATATCCATGATATTGCGCGCCGCCTCGCGCTCCGCCGGGTCTTCGAACGCGACATCCAGATCGGGAGCGGCGTCGAGCATGTAGAGCAGCGTCCACAGCGCAAAGCGTCGGCCGCTGTCGCGCTCGAGCCCGAAATCGACGCGCATGCGATCGATTCCGGCGGGCAGTGCCACCGGGTCGACCTCGGCCAGATCGGGCGTCCCGAAATAGCGCTGCAACAGATCCTGCATCTCCATTTCCCCGCGCTAGCGCACCGGGCGCGGGCTGCATACTCCCCGCCCCCTATTTCCTTTGGGCACAGCGCAATTGGCTGTTAAGGGGCCGCGCATGCTTACCATCGACGGTGTCACAGTGCGGCTTGGCGGCCGGACCATTCTCGAACGCGCGAGTGCGACGGTGCCGGTGGGCGCGCGCGTCGGGCTGATCGGCCGCAATGGCGCGGGCAAGTCGACGCTGATGAAGGCGCTGATCGGCGAGATCGAACCCGATGACGGCGACATCACCAAGCCGTCGCGCGCGCGGATCGGCTATATCGCGCAGGAAGCGCCCAGCGGCACGATGACGCCCGAGGAGGTCGTGCTGGCGTCGGCCACCGAACGCGCCGAACTGCTGGCCGAGCTGGAAACCTGCACCGACATGGACCGGATGGGCGATGTGCATGACCGCCTGCTGGCGATCGATGCCTACAGCGCGCCTGCCCGCGCGGCCAAGATCCTCAACGGTCTGGGCTTCGACGAAGAGATGCAGCAACGCCCGGTCGAGAGCTTTTCGGGTGGATGGAAGATGCGCATCGCGCTGGGCGCGCTGTTGTTTTCCGAGCCGGAAATCCTGCTGCTGGACGAACCGTCCAACCACCTCGATCTTGAAGCGACGCTGTGGCTCGAGAATTTCCTCCGCTCCTATCCCGCGACTTTGGTGGTCATCAGCCATGAACGCGACCTGCTGAACAAGGTGGTCGATCACATCCTGCACCTGCAGGGCGGCCAGCTGACGCTGTACTCGGGCGGCTACGATGCGTTCGAGAAGCAGCGCGCCGAACGCGCCGCGCAACTGGCGGCGGCAAAGGCCTCGCAAGATGCGCAGCGCGCGCGGCTGCAGGATTACGTCGCGCGCAACAGCGCGCGTGCCTCCACCGCCAAGCAGGCGCAATCGCGTGCCAAGATGCTGGCGCGGATGCAGCCGATCGCGGCGCTGATGGAAGACCCCACGCTGAGCTTCGACTTTCCCGACCCGGAAGAGCTGAAGTCGCCGATGATCACGCTCGAACAGGCGGCCGTCGGCTATGGCGAAGCGCCGCCCATCCTGCGGCGGCTCAATTTCCGCATCGAGGCGGACGACCGCATCGCGCTGCTTGGCCGTAACGGCAATGGCAAGACCACGCTGGCCCGCCTGCTCGCATCGCAACTTGCGCCCGCAGAGGGCGAGGTCAATGCGCCGGGGCGGCTGAAAGTGGGCTATTTCACGCAGTATCAGGTCGAGGAACTGGCCGGCGAAGACACGCCGCTCGACCTCATGAACCGCGCGATGGAAGGCGCGGCGCAAGGCGCAGTGCGCGCCCAATTGGGCCGCTTCGGCTTTTCGGGTTCGCGCGCGCAGACGCGGGTGGACAAATTGTCCGGCGGCGAGCGGGCGCGGCTGGCGCTGGCGCTGATCACGCGCGATGCGCCGCACCTCCTGATCCTCGACGAACCGACCAACCATCTCGATGTCGATGCGCGCGAGGCGCTGATCCAGGCGTTGAACGCTTATTCGGGTGCGGTCATCCTGATCAGCCATGATCGCCACATGGTCGAACTGACCGCCGACCGGCTGGTGCTGGTCGATGAAGGCACGGCGCGCGAATATGCCGGCAGCATGCAGGATTACATCGACTTCGTCCTGGGCCGCAAACCGAAGGAAAACCGCCGCGGCGGGGCAGGCAAGAAACGCGGGTCCAATGGTGCGGACACGGCAGCGCAGGCCCGCTCGGCCAAGGCGGATCTGACCAAGGCGGAAGAGGCGATGGCGCGGCTCACCGCCGAGCTGGAAAAGCTCGACCGGCTGATCCTCGACCACACGCAGGACGGTGCGAAGATGCAGGACCTGCTCACCGCTCGCGCCGAGGCCGCCGATACGCTGGCCGCGACCGAGGAGAAATGGCTGGCCGCCGGTGCCGCGCTAGAGGCCGCGGAACACGGCTAGGCTGCCGTTTCCGGTACAGGCAACAGTCTCTCAGCCCTCTTCGCTACCGCTCAAACGGTCCAAGGCCCCGTGATCGCCAGCGTCCGGGTGGGCGAATAGGCGTTGACGAAGAACCATTTGCCATCGGGCGAGAAACATCCGCCTGCCAGTTCGGTCTGCATCCGCAGGCGGCCAAACGTATAGGCCCGGCCATCGGGCGTGATCCCGCGCAGATGGTTGTCCACGACATCGGTATACTGGTCTTCGCAGACGATCAGGTGGCCATTGGGGCCGACGGTGAGGTTGTCGCCGTAATTGAGCTGGTCCTCGCGCTCGCTCTCGAAGAACAGTTCGATCGTGTCATGGCTTCCGCGCCCCGGGACGAGCTTGAAGATCTGGCCGAGCTTGCGCTGCCCGCCATTGGTGGAGCAGATGAACAGTTCGTCCATGCCCATGTGGATACCCTCGCCCCGGGCGATCAGCGCGGCGCCTTGCGCGGCCGAGCGGTGGCGCAAATCATCCGCGGGCGCTTCGACATCGTCGCAATCGATCCAGCGCACCGGATAGCTCGTACCGACGGGCATATCGGGCGCCGACCAATTGCGCGTATCCGCAAGGCCATCGACGACCATGGCCTGCAGCTGTCCGCCGTCGTGCAGACGTCCGGGCGTTTTGGGAATAAACCGATAAAGCACGCTGTCGCCGCGATCCTCGGTCAGATAGACGACACCCGTGGCCGGATCGACGCAGGCGGATTCGTGGTTGAACCGGCCCATCGCCTTCAGCGGCACCGCGTCGACCAGCCCCGTCGCAGCTGCAGGGACTTCGAACACCCAGCCATGGTCGAGCGCGAGCCCGTCGCCATAGCGCTGTCCCGGGCCGGTCGGCGCTTCCTCGCAGGTCAGCCAGCTTCCCCATGGGGTAATGCCCCCCGAACAATTGCGGATCGTGCCCGCCAGCGTGCGGAATTCGCGCTTCACTTCGAGCGTGCGCGCATCGAGCACCAGATTGGTCGTGCCGCCGGGGACGATCGATCCGTTGCGCGTGCCATAGCCATGGGCGAGCGGGCCGCCCGCACCATCGCCCGGGACGAGTTCATGATTGCGGATAAGGACGATCTCATCGCCGCCTAGGGGCAGGCAGCCCATGCCATCCGCCTTGTCGGGTACCGTCCCGCCATCGGCCATGGCATCGCCCAGGCTCGACAGCAGCCGGTAGGTAAACCCGCGGGGCAGGTCGAGCATTCCCGCCGGATCGGGTACCAGCGGTCCGTAATCCGCAAAAGCGGCGGGCGCCGTCATCGCCGAGCCGGTCCGGCCCGCGCACCCGTTCAGCAGCAATCCGCTGAAGGCCGCGCCGGTCGCGCCCATGAATCCTCGACGATTGATCTGCACTTCGCTTCTCCTCGCAAGCCCCGTACACCACGCTGCACTGGTGCAAAGCCCGTGCCGGCCCCCTATGCTGGATTAGCGACAGTTCGGTGGCAAGCGTCTTGAGACCAGCATTTCGCCGCCCCCAAGACGCCCGCCCCTCCCCGAGGTCAAACGATCAGAACTCGCCCGCCACGCCGAGCCGCGCGGCGGTATTCTTGCCGCCGCTGTAGGAAACGCCCATCGTGACCGCGAGCGGCGTGTCCGAATTGACCCGCGCCGCCACCGATGCGCCCAGGCCCAGCTCTCCGCGATAGATCGAAGCGTTGGCCGCATAGCTGACCCGGCCGACTTCGGACGGCATCGGCGCCGGGGTCAGCGCCACCGCTGCGGCGATCCCGCGGTTGGTCTCGCGCCGCTCGACGGCGGCCAGGTCGAACAGCGTATCGACCCGCCCTTCGAGCGAACCGATCCGCCCGGCCGTGCTTTGCAGCAAGCCGATATCGAGCGTGCTGACGCCCAGATTGCCCGCGGCATCGGTGGTCACCAGCGACACCGGCCCGGACTGGCGGGCAGCGCTTTCGGCCGAATTCAGCCCGGCGAAAGTATAGGTGCTGTCGCTGCCGCCCAGGGCCACCTGTCCGTCCATCGTCGCAATCGCGCCATTGCCGATCGCGACCGCGCCCGCGCCATTGGCGGAGGCTGCGTTGCCCAGCGCGATCGCGCCATTGCCCACCGCGCTGTTCAGATTGCCGATGGCAACCGCACCGGTCCCGGTCGCGGTGTTATCCGCGCCCAGCGCCACTGCGCCGGTCCCCGTCGCCACATTGGGATCACCGATCGCGACGGCGCCATTGCCCGAAGCGATATTGCCCGCCCCGATCGAGACCGCTTGGCCGTCGACGGCCTGGGCATTCGATCCGATCGCCACCGAGCGGTCGCCGCTGGCGAGGCTGCCGGGACCCATGGCAAGCGCATCGGTGCCGGTGGCGGACGCCGCCGGGCCGGTGCTGTTGGTGTCGAAGAACGCGAGTTCAGCGCTGTTCGCCTCGGCCCGTGCCAAAGCGGCATTAGCGTCGGTTTGCGCCTGCTGCGCCTCGGTGCGCGCCAGATTGGCGGTTGCCTGCGCATCGACCGCATTCTCGAAGGCGGCATCGGCCCGCGCCTGGGCCGCTGTCGCACCCGAACCCGCTTCGTCGGCAGCCCGCTGGGCCGCGCGGGCTTCGGCGCGCGCCGTGTCGGCAATGCTCTGCGCGGTGGCCGCATTGTCGAAAGCGGCATCGGCGCGATCCTGCGCGGTTGCCGCTTCGGCGCGGGCGGTGTCGGCCGTGGTCTGCGCCGTCGCGGCATTGGCCAGGGCGGTGTTTGCAGTTCCCTGCGCGGCAGCGGCGTTGGTAAGCGCGGTATCGGCAGTCGCCTGCGCGGTCGCCGCATTGGCCAGCGCTGTATCCGCCGTCCCTTGCGCGGTAGCGGCATTGGTGAGCGCCGTATCGGCAGTCGTCTGCGCCGTCGCGGCACTCGTCACCGCGCTATCGGCAGTCGCCTGCGCCGTGTCAGCAGTCGTTTGGGCGGTCGCGGCATCGGCAAGTGCCGTATTCCCCGTGGCCTGGGCCGAAGCGGCAGCGGTCACCGCGCTGTCGGCGGTCGCCTGCGCCGCTTCCGCCGCAGTCTGCGCGGTCGCGGCATCCGCGAGCGCGGCATCCCCGGTAGCCTGGGCAGCCGCCGCATTGGTCACTGCGGTATTCGCCGTCGTCTGTGCTGCGGCGGCCGCTGTCGCCACGCTGTCGAGCTGGCCCTTGTTGACCGCATCGGTCGCCTGCGTTCCGGCGGCAAGGTTGACGATCTGCCGCTCGTTGCCGGTGCTTCCGACGGAGACCGTATCGGCCCGGTCGGCGACCGAGCCCGTGCCCAGCGCAACCGCATTGGCCGCACTGGCCTGCGCGCGCGCACCCACGGCAATGGCGCTGGTAAAATCGGCCAGCGCATCATTCCCGATTGCGATGGCATCGGTGGCCGACGCCAACGCGCCGACAAGAACGCTGTCGGTACCATCGCTCCCGATCGCGATCGAGCGGGCACCGCTCGCTGTCGCATTGGCGCCGGTGGCGGTGCTGTTCACGCCACTGGCCGAGCTGTTTGCCCCGGTCGCCGTGGCGTAGCCGCCGCTCGCTTTACTGCTTGCGCCGGTGGCGGTGCTGTGTGTGCCCGACGCCAGGCTACTCTCCCCGGTCGCAGTGCTGTCCACGCCTCCAGCGTCGCTGTTCGCCCCGGTGGCGGTGCTACCCAACCGCCTTGCTTTGCTAAAAGCACCTGTGGCGGTGGAGTTTCTATTACCGGCAAAAGCATGAGAGCCCATAGCGGTGGCGTATTCAGTATCGGCGATAGCCTCAACGCCCGTAGCGGTGCTACTAAATCCGGTGGCTTGGCTCCCCCATCCGGTAGCCGTGCTACGATCGGCGCGGGCCTGGCTTTCGGCCCCGGTCGCAGTGCTTCGCTCACCGGTGGCGAGGCTGTTCGCCCCGGTCGCCGTGGCCTCGTCGCCCATCGCATTACTGGTCACGCCGGTGGCGGTGCTGTACTCGCCGCTGGCCGAGCTGTCCCCCCCGGTCGCAGTGCTGTAGTAACCGCTGGCGCTGCTGTACGCTCCGGTGGCGGTGCTACTTGTATCACCTGCAGCGCTATAGGCACCTGTGGCGGTGGCGCCATCTCTCCCATTGGCGGTAGCGAAAACGCCCGTAGCGGTGCTGTCCAAACCCGTAGCGGCACTCCGGTTTCCCGTGGCGGTGCTACCCGCTTCGGTCGCCGTCGCGTCAACGCCGCAGGCGAGAGAGGACAGGCCTTCGGACGATGCGTCGCCGTCATCGTCGGTGGCCGTATCGATGGTGCCATTGTCGTTCCTGTCGAGAAAACAGGTTTCGGCCATGGCCGGACTTGAGATGGCGATCGCGCCGACGCTGGTCGCGACGAACAGGCTGCGCCGAAGCGCCTTTGTTGAAATAGACATGAATTTCCCCCTCCCAAATAGTCAAGCAATCGGTCGGCAGCGGCTGGGGACCGCTTCCGGGCATGGACAAGCGCTTGGCAACGCACCTCGTCGCCGCGCCGGTTGGCCGGCGGTGACGGTGACATTGGTGCAGGCGGGGCTGCCTTGCCGGGGCCCGCAGTCCCGGCGCGTTACGCGACCGCCACCGGCTGGCACACGCGACGACGGCGGCGACCCACAGGGCGGTGCGCGGTTTCCGCCCCCTCGTTTACGTCATCTTCCCCAACCCCCGAAACCTTTGAAAACAGGGTCAAGCGGCTAAATAGTACGGTGCGAGTTCAGCAATTTCGGACCATTTCAGGCAAGAGGGATTCCGGTGAATGGCAAGCATGGCATCTGAATGGAGTGAAAACCTGATCGAGCTCGAAGGGGGGCCGCGGCGATTCGGCAGCGAGGTGGACATCTGGCAGCTTGCCGAATTGCCCGAATATCTCGATCCGCCGTGTTGGGCGGTCATTGCCGCGCGGCTGCTGCTGTCGCTTCCCTTCGAGGAAGCGGTTCCGCAGGTCCTCGAATATATCGGCGAGGCCGCCAGAGCCGATCGGACGTGGGTGATGCGGTTCAATGACGATGTCACACTGCTGCGCAATTCGAACGAATGGTGCCGCGATGGCGTGTCGTCCCATGTGGCGGATCTGCAGAATGTGCCGGTCACGATAATGGGAGAAATTCTGGGTCCGCTCCGAGAGGGGCGCAGTGTCGCCATCAACGATGTGGCCATGCTGCCGCGCAGCCTGCGCAGCCTGCAGGTCGAATTCCGGCACCAGCAGATCCAGAGCACGCTGACCGTCCCGGTCCACAATGATGCCGGGCGGTTGATCGCGTGTATCGGGCTCGATGCCGCGCGTAGCCGGCGCCGCTGGACGATCGACGAGGTCCACGCGCTGATCCAGATCGCCGCATTGATGGGCGTGGCGAATACCGAAGGCGCCCCCAGACGCAAGCCGAAGGACGAGGAATTCTCGGTTCCGATCTATCTCAAATCGGGCAGGTCGACCCGCGGCGTTCCGGTTGCGTCGATCGCCTCCGTTCGCGCCGACCGGGACGGGTCGCTGGTCGGCCTGCGGGACGGTGCGCAGCTGACCGACGACCGCCCGCTACGCTGGTGGCAATCGGTCCTGCCCGATCAGGATTTCCTGCGGGTCCATCGTTCGGCGCTCGTCAACATCCGGCTGGTCGAGCTCCTGCGCCGACGCCCGGGTGGTCAGGATCTGGAATTGCTCGTCAAGGGCTGTCCCGAACCGGCTCCGGTCTCCCGCACCTCGACCGCCGAACTGCGCCGCCGCCTGGGCGCGTGACCAGGAGCGGAAGCATGAAGTCTAGCAGGCGGATACCCCTCAGAACGAATATTTGGTCGAGACCTGGACCTTCTGGAGATTGCCCGTCTGGCCGTCTTCGGTGGTCCGCTCGGCATACATGTACTCGATCCCGATATCGATCGGACGCACGGGCGAATAGATGATGTTTGCCAATACGTTCCAGCTTTCGTCCGTGACCGCGCCCGAGGTCAGCAGGACCGGGTTGTCGGCCTTGAAATAGGACCCCGCGACACTCGAACGCAGCTGGTCCGACCATTGGTGGCGGAAGGCGCCGAACCCCGAATAGGTGAAGATCGGATCGAGATCCCCATCGGCGCCAACCGCGGCATCGTTGACGATGTTGAGCCCGATGTAGCGCCCCAGGCCGTCGCCGGCCGTCCCCATGAACCGGAAATCGTCGCGCGCGCCCAGCTGGACCCTGCCGGAGACGCTTAAACCATAGCCCAGCGCGCTGTCCGAACCGCTCCCGAAATCATCGTCTGCGATACGCAGGTTCCTGAGAATGCCCGCCGCGGTAAGAGAGCCCCAGTCGCCGCTGAAATTGTAGCGCGCCACCATGTCGGGAATGGTATCGTCGCCGGGCAGCACGCGCGCGCCATTGCTTGCGGTCACGGTTGTTTCGGGCTGCTCCGCCGCCAGCATGAAGCCGCCAGCGGTATAGCGGATCATCGGCTGTCGGACGAACACCGTCCCTGGCGTAGTCCCGATGAAGTCCAAGCTGTCCGGCAATGCGCCGACATTCTGGAAGGTCGACCATGCCTGGCCGAACAGCCAATTGTCATAAGTGATGAAGGCTTGGCGCAAGCGCGGCTGGTAGCTGTTGGAAATCCGCTCATCGCCATCCGGGGTGACCATGAAGTCGAGCTCGATATGTGAGCCGAGCGTATGCTCGCCCCCGACATCGGTCGCGGTCTTGAACACGAGGCGGCTCTGGCGGGCGTTGAAGTCGGTGTCCCAGCCCGATGCCTCCCCGCCCACCGGAATGGCGCCGGGGATGAGGAAATCGCGCACGATACTGCTTGAGCCCACTTGCCCGGCACTGGTGCGCTGGGTGATCGCATCGAGCTTCACATAGCCGGCGTAGGAGACGCGCGTGTTGCCGACCCGGAAACCCTTGCCGTCCTGCTTCTGCGATTCGTCGATCTGCGCCGCGAGTTGTTCCTGGCGCTCATGGAGATCACGGGTTTCGGCCAGCGCCTGCTGCGTCTGGATAACGGTTTCGGCTTGGCGGGCATCCAGTTCGCCGTCTTTGGCGTCGAGCCGCTCGACCAGCTGTGTGACCAGCCGTTCGAGCCGGTCCAGCCGCGCCTCGACATCCTCGTCCTGGGCCGCCGCCGGTGCCGCCGCAAGGCAGGTCCCGGCAAGAAGTCCTGCGCGGATGAATTTTCCGAATGCGCTGCCACCCATGTTTGCCTCCCTCAGATATTATCAGGGGGATAATGCGCGCATCGGGCCGGACAGATAAATCGGCAGTTGGTCGTAAGACCTTGGTCTGACAGCGCGTATGGTGCCGGAACTGCTATCCGGGTCGGCAGACAAGGGAGATAGTCCATGCTCGATGTTGTCCGCCGCCTTGGCAATGCCGAAGCAAGCCGGTGCACGCTCGAACAGTTCGACAGCCTGTACAAGCGGTCGATCGAAGACAGCGACGGCTTCTGGCTCGAACAGGCAAAGCGGCTGGACTGGTTCCATGAGCCGTCCAGGGCGGGAGAATGGTCTTACGACCCGGTGGAGATCGCCTGGTTCGCCGATGGGAAACTGAACCTGTGCCACAATGCAGTGGACCGCCATCTGGATCGGCGCGGTGACGACACTGCGATCATTTTCGAACCCGACGACCCGCAAGCCGACGGCCGCACGCTGACCTACCGCCAGCTCCACGCCGAAGTCGTTTCGATGGCCAACGCGCTCAAGGCGATCGGAGTAACACGGGGCGACCGCGTTACCATCTACATGCCGATGATCGTCGAAGGGGTCCTTGCCCTGCTGGCCTGCGCACGCATCGGCGCGGTCCACTCGGTGGTCTTCGGCGGTTTTTCACCCGAAGCACTGGCCGGACGCATCGAAGGGTGCGGCAGCCGCTTCGTGGTCACTGCCGACGAAGGGCTGCGCGGCGGCAAGCGCGTCCCCTTGAAGACGAATGTCGACGCAGCGATCGCCGAGCCCGATCACGAAACGCCGATCGACGGGATGTTGGTGGTACGCCATACGGGCGCGGACATTCCGATGACCGCAGGCCGCGATCACTGGTATCACGAGGTTGAGAGCGGTGCCGATTGCCCGTGCGAGCCGATGGATGCCGAAGACCCGCTGTTCATCCTCTACACCTCGGGTTCGACCGGCAAGCCCAAGGGCGTCCTGCATACTACCGGGGGCTATGGTGTCTGGACCGCGACGACCTTCGCCTATGTCTTCGATTACCAGCCCGGCGAAGTGTTCTGGTGCACCGCCGACATCGGCTGGATCACCGGCCACAGCTACATCGCCTACGGCCCGCTGCTAAACGGCGCCACGCAGGTCGTTTTCGAAGGGGTGCCGAGCTATCCGGACCACGGCCGCTTCTGGGAAGTGGTCGACAGGCACAAGGTCAATATTCTCTACACCGCGCCCACCGCCATTCGCGCTTTGATGCGCGAGGGCGACGATTTCGTGACCTCGCACAACCGCTCCTCGTTGCGCTTGCTCGGCACGGTGGGCGAGCCGATCAACCCGGAAGCCTGGCGCTGGTACTTCGACGTCGTCGGCGAAAAGCGCTGCCCCATCGTCGATACCTGGTGGCAGACCGAAACCGGCGGCGTGATGATCACCACCCTGCCATCGGCCCACGACATGAAACCGGGTAGCGCGGGCAGGCCGTTCTTCGGTGTTCGGCCACAATTGGTCGACAATGACGGCGCGGTCCTCGACGGCGCGGCCGAGGGCAATTTGTGCATCACGCATAGCTGGCCCGGTCAGGCGCGCACGGTCTATGGCGATCACGAGCGCTTCGAGCAGACCTATTTCAGCACCTACCGCGGCAAATATTTCACCGGAGACGGCTGCCGCCGCGACGAGGACGGTTACTACTGGATCACGGGCCGGGTCGACGACGTCATCAATGTTTCGGGCCACCGCATGGGCACCGCCGAAGTCGAAAGCGCGCTGGTCAGCCATGCCAAGGTCGCAGAAGCCGCAGTCGTCGGCTTTCCGCACGATATCAAGGGACAGGGCATCTATTGCTACGTCACGCTCAACGCGGGCGAGGCGGGTTCGGACGACCTCCACACCGAGCTGCGCAGCCATGTCCGCACGGAGATCGGCCCAATCGCCTCGCCCGACCATATCCAGTTCTCCGACGGCCTACCCAAGACGCGCAGCGGCAAGATCATGCGCCGCATCCTGCGCAAGATTGCGGAGAACGATTACGGCTCGCTCGGCGATACATCGACGCTGGCAGACCCGAGCCTGGTTGATCGCCTGATCGAAGGAAGGCAGAACCGCTGATCGAGATGGCAAGTCGCATCATCATCGCCGACGACCACCCCCTGTTCCGCACGGCGCTGAGCCACGCGGTAGCCAAGGTGTGGCCCGGGGCCGAGATCGTCGAAACATCGAGCGCGATCGGGGCCCGGCGCGAGCTGGAACAGGGCGCCGAAGTCCTGCTGCTGGATCTTCACATGGAGGATTCGAACGGACTGAGCGCCCTGATGGACTTCCGCCAGGACTTCCCCGCGCTTCCCGTCGCGATCATCTCGGCGAGCGAGGACCCACGCGTGTATGATGCGGCAAGCCAGCTTGGCGCCGCGGCCTTCATCCCCAAGTCGGCCAGCCTCGAACTCATGCGCGAAGCGCTGTCATGCGTGCGCGAAGGCGACGACTGGTTTCCCGAAAGCGACGGCACCACCGACGACGACCTCGCCCGGATCGCCAATCTCACCCCCGCCCAGCGCCGGATACTCGGCCAGTTGAGCGAGGGGCTTTTGAACAAGCAGATCGCCTATGAACTCGACATCAGCGAGGCGACGGTGAAGGCACACATCACTGCCATCTTCCGCAAGCTGGGCGTCGTCAACCGTACGCAGGCGGTCCTGCTGGCTGCCAAGCTGGACGTGGCTCAGGACGTAGCGGCCCCGACCTCGGCCTGATTCTCGGGCGTGCTGCGCGCCACGCAATCCGAAAAAAGAGCCCGCAGGGCGGCTGGCGATGAGGGCTTCAACAGCCGGTTCGCGCCCATGCGCGCTGCAGCGGCCTCGGTTTCCTCGCTCGCTTCGGCGGTAAGCAGGATCGCGGGCGGACGGGTGCCCCAAGCGGCACACAGGACCTCGTAAACACCGTCGCCGCGCGCGTCGTCATCGAGGCGGAAGTCCATGACGACCACGTCGGGCGCGGTCGGAGCAAGTGCGAGCGCTTCCGCCTCGCCCGAAGCACAGGTCACATTGAGCTGCCATCGGTCGAGCAGCGCGGCGGTCGCGCTGAGTGCAGCCGGATCGTTGTCGACCACGAGGATGCGCGCATTCGCGAGCGTCGATGCCTTGCGACGCCGACGCTCCGGTTCGGTGCGGGCGCCCCAGCGCAAGACCGGCAGGCGAACCGAGAAGCTGCTTCCGCGCCCGGGAACCGAGCGCGTCACGACCTCGATCGCGAGCAGCGCAGTGATGCGCCGCACGATGGCGAGGCCCAGGCCAAGGCCCTCGCGGTCGGGCGTCCGCCCACGCTGGAACTCGCCGAAGAGCCGTTCGACATCCTCCGCGGCAATGCCCGGCCCGGTGTCGAAGACGCATAGCTCGATATCGGCACCCGCCCGTCGCGCGCCGAGTAGCACGCCCCCACTCTCGGTATAGCGGATCGCATTGCTCATCAGGTTGCGCACCACGCTTGCCAGCAGCGCGCGGTCGGTCTGGATCCACGCGCTGGTCGGGACGCGGCGGAAGGTAAGCCCCTTGTTCTCCGCCTGCACCGCAAACTCGCGCATGATCTCGTCGAAGATGTCGTCGACCGCGACGGGTTCGAGCTTCGGCTCGATCCCGCCGCCGTCGAGCTTGGAGATGTCGAGCAGCGTGCGGATCAGCCGGTCCGCCGAGGTGATCGAACCGTCAAGGTCCTTGACCAGTGCCTCGAGCTGTTCGCGGCCCCGCACTTCCTCGCCCAGCGCCGAGGCGAAGAGCCGCGCGGCGTTCAGCGGCTGGATGAGATCGTGGCTGGCCGCGGCGAGGAAGCGGGTCTTCGAACGCGTCGCCGCTTCCAGCTTGGCATTCGCCTCGCTCAGCTGCTGGGTCCGCTCCAGGACTTTCTGTTCAAGCGCCTGCTCGGCGCGGCGGTCGGCAGTGACATCGCTATAGCTGGTGACATAGCCGCCGCCGGGCGCCGGATTACCGATGATGCGCATGATCCGCCCGTCATGCTGTTCGCGCTCGAGGCGATGCGTGCGACCGGCGCGCATATGCTCCAGCCTGCGGGCGACCTGCAGCTCGATTTCCTCCTCGGGCACGCCGCCCTGTTCGAGATTGTAGCGGATGAGGTCGGCGATAGGCGTGCCCACGCTGGCCATTTCGTCCGGCAGCGAGAACATGTCCTGGTAACGGCTGTTCCAGGCGACGAGGTTCATGTCCAGATCGACGAGCGCCACGCCCTGGTCAATATTCTCGATCGCAAGCTGCAGCAGGTCGCCGCTGAAGGAAAGCCGGCGGTTGGTCTCGTCGAACATGGCGACGACCTGCTCGAGCGGCACCGGATCCCCTTGCGCCCAGCTCGACATGAGCATGCGCGCCGAAGGGGTGCCGACCACGCCCGCAATCGTGCGCTCGGCCATGGCGAGGATCTGCGGATCGGCCGGATCGCTGTCGCGATAACCTGCGCCGAGCGTCTCGCTCGCCCGCTTCTGGCCGACAAACTGGGCGAGCAGCAGGCGGACGTCGGCGATACGCTTGGCGGTGGTGAAGGCGGGCCGCGCTCCCGGCGCAGCCGTGCCGACGAAGGCCGCCGCCTGCGCGGCATCGACCAGCGTTTCGCGTCCCAGCGCCGAACCGGCCCAGAAGGCCGCTGTATTGGCGCCGAGGCTCACCAACACGCCCGAGACCAGCGGATCGGGATGGATGAGGAAGATCGGCACCTGCCCCGTGGCGGGCGGGAGGATGAGCAGCACCAACCAGCAGGCAAAACCTGCCAGCAAGCCGCAGACCATACCCACCTTGTTGCCGTTCCGCGTGGTCATGCCGAGCACGAGTCCCGGCGCGAATTGCGCCATGGCGGCAAAGGCCAGTGTCCCGAGCCCGGCAAGGTTCGCCGTATTGCCGAAGCCGAGATAGACGAGGTAGGCAAAAAACAGCAGCGCGGCGATGACGAGCCGGCGGATCATCAGCAGGCGGGTCGCGAGGCGGGTCCGGTCACCCCGGCCCTTGAGTTCGCGCCGGAACACCAGCGGCGAGACGAGATCGTTGGTGATCATCGTCGAGAGAGCCACGCTGGCGACCACGATCATGCCGGTCGAGGCGGCAAACCCGCCGATGAAGACGAACAGCGCGAGCACCGCATTCCCGCTTTTGAGCGGCAGTTCCAAGACGATCAGGTCGGCGGGCGTCGACGCGGGAAGCACGGCGATCCCCGCCAGCACGATCGGCACGATGACCAGCGAAGTGACCACCAGATAGGCCGGGAAGATCCACTGCATCCGCGGGCCGGCACGGTCGGTCTGCGCTTCGACGAAGCTCATGTGGAACTGGCGCGGAAGGCACAGCGCAGCGCAGGCCGCGATCAATGTAAGCACGGCAAACCGCGCGTCGAACTGGCGGGCGGAAAACGGCGAAACCGAAGGCGCAATCACCTCCGGCCGGTCGGCGACGATGGTCAGCGCGAATGCCGCCACCGCCAACAGTGCGAGGATCTTGACCGCCGATTCCACCGCGATGGTGAGCACCAGTCCGGCATTGTCACCTGCCCGGCCGACGCGGCGCGAACCGAACAATATGGCGAACAGCGCCATGCTGCCGGCAACCAGCAGCACCAATTCGTTGGCCGAAACCCTGGCCTTGAGTTCCGGGTCGAGCGCGAGCAGCGAGGCGCCGACCGATTGCAGCTGCAACGCCATGTAGGGAAGCGATCCGATCGTCGCGAAGATCGTTACCAACGCTGCAACGATGGCGCTCTTGCCGTAGCGCGCGGACAGGAAGTCGGCGATCGAGGTCGAGTGCTGCGCCTTGGCCTGCGCGAGAATGCGCCGCACCAGGCCGAAGCCGAGAGTGAAGACCAGCACCGGGCCGAGATAGATCGGCAGGTAGTGCCATCCCGAACTCGCCGCCGACCCCACACCGCCGAAGAAGGTCCAGCTGGTGCAATAGACTGCCAAGCTGAGACCATAGGTCCAGTCGCGCCTGCGCGCGGAGACGACCTGTCCCGCGTCGGCCAGCCGGTCCTGCCGCGCGGCGATCCAGAACAGCAGCGCCAGGTAGAGCGTCGCCGCGATGATCGCTGCACCGAACAGCATGGCTGTCTCCCTCCGCCTGTCAGACTATCGCAACTGGCGCTTCATGCAAGAAAGGGCGGCGCCGGCGGCACCGCCCTTCCCTGCGACCGGCCCGATGACCGTCAGTGGGCGTGGGCGTCTCCGGCGCCGCGCGGCACGCGGATCGAATCGACCAGCTTGCGGATCTCGACCGGCGGGCTCGCCGTCATCTTCGAGACCGCGATCGCGACACCGAAGTTCAGCACCATGCCGACCACGCCGATCCCTTCAGGCGAAATCCCGAACAGCCAGTTCTCCGCCACATTCGCCGCCGGATTGGCCAGCTTGAAGTAGAAGATGTAGCCGAAGGTGAAGGCCAGACCCGTAACCATGCCCGCGATCGCCCCTTCCTTGTTCATCCGCTTGGAGAAGATGCCCATGAAGATGGCGGGGAACAGGCTGGCTGCAGCAAGGCCGAAGGCGAATGCCACCACCTGTGCCACCCAGCCCGGCGGGTAGATGCCGAGATAGCCCGCTACCACGATCGCCGCGGTCGCCGCGACCCGCGCCGCGCGCAATTCCCCTTTCTCCGTTATGTCGGGCTTGAATGTCGACTTGAGCAGATCGTGACTGATCGAGCTGGAGATCACCAGCAGCAGACCGGCTGCGGTCGACAGCGCCGCGGCGAGCCCCCCGGCCGCGACCAGCGCGATGACCCAGCCTGGCAGATTGCCGATTTCCGGATTGGCAAGGACCATGATGTCCCGGTCGACATAGACCTCGTTCGCGCTGTCGGCAGCGGGTGCGTTGGTGACCACGCGTTCGCCCGAGGGCCCGGTGCCTTCACCAAAGGCGGGTGCCCCTTCAAAGGCGTCGCCGCTGCGATATTGCATCACACCGTCGCCATTCTTGTCCTGGAAGGCGATCAGGTCGTTGCGCTCCCAGTTCTTGAACCACCCGGGTGCTTCCGAATAGCTCGTCTCGTTCACCGTATCGATGAAGTTGAGGCGGGCGAAAGCCCCCACCGCAGGCGCGGTGGTGTAGAGCAGCGCGATGAACACCAGCGCCCAACCAGCCGACTTGCGCGCGTCGGACGCCTTGGGGACCGTAAAGAAGCGCACGATCACATGCGGCAGCCCCGCGGTCCCGACCATCAGCGCCAGGGTGATGCAGAACACATCGATCATGCTCTTCGACCCGTCGGTATATTCGCCGAAGCCGAGATCGGTGAGCACCAGATTGAGTTTCTGGAGCACGTATAGCCCGGACCCGTCGTTGATCTGGCTGCCTAGGCCGAATTGCGGGATCGGGTTGCCGGTGATCATGAAGCTGAGGAAGAAGGCCGGCACCATATAGGCGAAGATGAGCACGCAATATTGCGCGACCTGCGTATAGGTGATGCCCTTCATCCCGCCGAGCACGGCGTAAATGAAGACGATCCCCATCCCGATGATCACGCCCATGGTAATGTCCACGTCGAGGAAGCGCGAGAACACGATCCCCACGCCGCGCATCTGGCCCGCGATGTAAGTGAAGCTGATGAAGATCAGGCAGATCACCGCAACCACGCGCGCCGCGTTGGAATAATACCGCGTGCCGATGAAATCGGGCACGGTGAACTGGCCGAACTTGCGCAGATACGGCGCCAGCAGCAGCGCCAGCATGACGTAACCACCGGTCCAGCCCATCAGATAGACCGACCCGTCATAGCCGAGGAAAGCGATGAGACCGGCCATCGAGATGAAGCTTGCCGCGCTCATCCAGTCGGCTGCGGTCGCCATGCCGTTGACGACCGGATTGACCCCGCCGCCAGCGACATAGAATTCCTTCGTCGAACCCGCCCTGCTCCACAGGGCGATGCCGATGTACAGGGCGAAGCTGGCGCCGACGAAGAGATAGATCAGAGTTTGCGTGTCCATCGTCGCCTCCTCAATCGTCGAGATCGTATTTGCGCTCGAGCTTCCTCATCTTGACGACGTAGTAGAAGATCAGCGCAATGAAGATGTAGATCGAGCCCTGCTGGGCGAACCAGAAGCCGAGCGGATATCCGCCGACCGTGAACTGGTCGAGGAAGTCGCGGAACAGGATTCCGGCCCCGAATGAACAGGCGAACCAGATCGCCATCAGCGTGACCAGCAGGCGGATATTGTCGCGCCAGTAGGCGCCCTCCGCTTCGCTGGTCTGATGGGTTTCGTTCTCGTCGGACATGGAATCCCCCTCCCTTTCGTATGTGCAAAGCGCCCAGGAATTGGGAAGCTTTGCGAAGGGAGGCTATGCCGCGCCGCGCCGCACGGCGAGCGCGACAAAAGTCTAATGGGGTGGCGCTAGAGCGCCTCTAGGCGGCCGAGGCGGGGTGTCCGTGGGCATGCGCGAGAGCTGCGCCAGCAGCAGCTCGCCGGCCGCCAGCGCATCGGACAGCGCGTCGTGCTGGCTGTAGGCGGGCAGGCCGTACCGCGCACGGGTTGCAGCGAGACGATATGCCCCGCTGCCGACGAGGTTGGGATTGAGCCTGCGCTCGAGCGCCAGCGTGCAGATCGACCGCACCGGGAGCGCAATGCCGAAGCGCGCCCGGGTCACGCGGGCGATCACCTCGCGTTCGATCGACGCACCATGCGCGACCATGACGCGCCCCGCGAGCGCCCCGACCAGTTCGTCCACGACGCTGCCGAGACTGTCCCCGGCACGCGCCCGCTGTTCGCCGATCCCGTGGACCGCGACGGCATCGTCATCGAGCCTGCGAACGCTTTTGACGTCGAAGGATCGCGCGGTGCCGAGATCGATCCCGCGCGCGTCGAACGACAGCCATCCGGCTTGCAGCACATGCGCATCGCCTGCGAGACCATCGAGCTCGAAATCGAGCGCGAGCAAGGATGCATCGCCGATGGGCGTGTCGGCATCGGGCCAGTCGGCCTGCGCATAGTGCGCGAGCAGCGCATCGCCCTTGGCCGCGCAGGCTTTGAGGCCGCGCGCGAAGCGCCACGACCGCAGCGCCTCACGCAATGCCGCCCGCCAAATTGCGCTTGAGCGATTCCAGCCCGCCGCGAATCACCGAGAAGGCATCCTTGAGATAGTCCCGCTCGAGCGGGGAGAGCGAGGCGGGGTCGATGACATTGTCCGGCGCCTTGCCCCGGCGAAGCTGCGCCGCCTGATGCGCAATCCGCAGTTCGTTGACGAGCAGGAACGCATCCTTGAGACTTTCCGCATCGCCCCTCGCCATGCGTCCCGCCGCGGCCAGCGCGGCGAGCCTTTCGAGCGTACCGACCGCGGAGATGCCTTCGGACAGGGCGAAGGTGCGCGCGATGGCGATCAACGGCAGGATGGCCTGCGCCTTGGCATCGAAGCCCTTGGTCCCGTCGGCGGTTTTTTCCAGCACGAGATTGCGGAATATGCCGAGCGGAATGCGGCTGCGCTGCGCATCGCGCGCGAGGTAACTCAGGAACAGCCGGTTGCTCGCGACTTTCTCGAGGACGTAGCCCCGCAAGTCGCGTTCCACCTCGAGCCTGCCATGGACCACGCGCATGTCGAAGAAGATCGTCGCGCGCAGGATCTTGTCCTCGTCCGGATTGTCGATCCAGTCGTCGTAACGTGATTGCCATTCACCCAAGGTCAGCCGCTGGTCGGCATTGCGCGCCATGATCCCGCCATTGCAGTAGACAAAGCCCGCCTGGTGCAGCGTATCGGAAATGCGCGTGCCCAGCGCTTCGAAATAGGCCCGGCCAGCCGCATCGACCCGGTTGTCGATCACCAAGCCATTGTCCTGGTCGGACCCGACCAATTGTTCACCCCTCGCCAGCGAACCGAACACCATCAGCGCATAGGGGACGGGTGGCGGGCCAAGCTCTGCCTCGGCCAGCTCTGCCGCACGCCGATGCACCGCCTCGCCCAGAGCGGAGGTGAAGCGCATGGTGTGCTCGGCGTGAAAGCCGCCCGCATCCATCCGCTTGAAGCCCTCGGGAATACGCTCGGCCGCATCGACCAGCGCCTCGGGCGTTGCCGCTTGTGCGACGAGCATGCCCGTGTCGATCGCGCTGTCGCCGAGGTGGGCCAGGATGTCGGTCGCGCTCAAGATGGCGAACAACTCCCCGTCCGGGCCAAGCAGGGGTATATGGCGAAACCCGCCAGCGGCCATCATCGCCATGGCCTCCGAGATATTCGCACTTTCGGGCAGCGTACATGGCGCCGGGGTCATGACGGCGCTGATAGGCGTATCGAAACTGCGCCCCGTTGCGACCACCCGGTTGCGCAAATCCTTGTCGGTGAAGATCCCGACGAGCTTGTCGTTTGCGCAAATCGCCAGCGTGCTCACATCGTGATGGCTCATCAGCGTGGCGGCATCGGAAACAAGCGTGTCCGGATTGCAGGAAACCGGTCGGCGATGCGTGAGGAGTTCCCTGATACTGCGCTGTCCGAGCAGGCTGGAGTGCCTGCTCTTCAGGTCGCGCACGGCATTGCGGATGCGCGCGCTCTCGTTTTCGGCAAAGAAGTCGCGAAAGGCGGTCGATTTCTGGCGCAGCTCGCGAAAAAGGTCCCCCGGCAAGAGATAGGCGAGCGTATCCTCGAGCGCGACGGTCGTATTGCGCACCTCGCCCCCGCGCAGCAGCGAGGGAAAGGCAAAGCAGCTTCCCGCATCGAGATGCGCCGTCAGATCGTCTCCCGCGAGCCGCAGTTCGACCGATCCCGAACGCACGATGTAGAGATGCTCATTGTGCCCGCCGCTCGCCAGGATTTCCTCGCCGGAGCGGTAGTACCGAACCGTCACCCGGCGTACGGCAGAGACCAGCGTGTCGCGGTCGAGTGCGTCGAACGGGGCCGTGTGCTCGAGAAAAGACCGGATATCGCTCAGCTCGCTGACCATCGAGCCAGGATAGCACGACTGGCGCCATTTGGCCGTATCGACTTTAGTAGACCGGATGAGGGGGAGTGATATCCGTGCGGCACGGCCAGCCAGCCTTCGACCGCGACTTTCGCCAAGGCTCGACGGGGCGACGATGCGGGGCACGTTGCCCAGCGTCTCCACGCTGCGCAGCGACCGGTTGAGCTCGGCCAGAAAAAGTATTCCAAGAGTTCCCGCTCAGAGCAGGATCGCCCCCTATGCGCTAGCGTTTCCCGCGCAATTCAGGAGTTCTGGCTGGGCTAAGGCCGCGTTTCAGCCTGACCAGTAGAGACGCATCGGATTGTCAATCAGCAGCTTTTGCTGGAGCAGCCGGCTCGGAGCTATCCTGGGGATCATATCGACCAGATGGCCGTCGTCGGGGATTTCGTCCTGCATGTTGGGATGGGGCCAGTCGGTACCCCAGATGCACCGATCGGGATAATCGGCCACAAGCGGCGCGACCGCCGCTGCAAAACCTTCCCACGGGTCGCCTTGTCCGCCATCCTTCACCGCATCGAGCCGGTCAGGACATGTCGGCTTGAACCAGATATCGGCGCGGCTATCGAGCAATGCGCGAAAGGCACGCATGTCGGGACCCTGGGGTCCTTGCGAGACATCGGGGCGTCCCATGTGGTCGATCACTACAGGGACCGGGATCGCGTCGATGAACGGCCGCAATTCATCCAGCAATTCGGCCTCGAAATAGATGACCACATGCCAGCCAGAGGGCAGCCGGCGGGCAATTTCGAGGAAATCATCGCGCGGGGCAGTGTCGACCAGCCGCTTGAGGAAGTTGAACCGGATCCCGCGAATACCGGCCTCGTGGAGGACATGCAGGTCCTCCCTGGAAATCCCGGGTTCGACCACCGCGACGCCGCGGGCCCTGCCTTCGGACTTTGCGATCGCGTTCAATGTCGCCGAATTGTCGGTCCCGTGGCAGCTCGGCTGGACGATCACGTTGCGCGAGAAGCCAAGATGATCGCGCAGAGCGAACAACATGTCGGCCCCCGCATCTTCCGGCAGGTATTTTGCCTTCGCGCTGAAGGGGAACTGCGCCATCGGGCCAAAGACGTGACAATGCGCATCGACCGCGCCGGGCGGCGGAGTGTAATTCGGCTTGGACGGATGCGGGTGCCAGCTGGTGATCCGGTCAGGCAAAGACTTCTCCATCCATGAGCTTGCGCGCGGTCCGCAAAAGCGCCGCGCTGCACACCGCGCCAGCATCGTCGGTTTCAAGCAGGCAGCTGAGTTCGCCCGTTGGATGCTCGATACCGAGGCGCTTCTTCCTGCCTGCGGGAATGACCGCAGCGGCATGCGCGGGCGAGCCCTCCACCAGACAGGCGGTCGCCACGGTCACCGCACCAAGCACCCCGATCGAGGCATGCGCCCGGTGTGGAATGAAGGTCCGGGCTGTGATTGCCCCCGCTTTCCGCGGCGGGGCGACCAAGGTCATCTTGGGAACGGTCTTCTCGGTCACATCGCCAAGGTTCATCAGCGGCCCTGCCGCGAGCCGGATCGCTTCGATCCGCTGGCGAACGGCAGCGAAGGCTTCGCTTTCGAGCTCGTCACGGCTTTCATACCCGCTCGCCCCGACATCTTCCGCGCCGAATACGACGCAAGGCATCCCGTTGTCGATCAGGGTGCAGGCCACCCCTTCGATCATGTCGACGGGATTGCCGGTTGGCAGCAGGGCGCCGCAACTGGATCCGGCGGTATCGCGAAACTCGACCGGAACGGGAGCGTGGGTACCGGGCACACCATCGATCGCGGCATTGCCGGTATAGCCGACCACGCCGCCGGGCGTCCGAACCGTCGCCACTGCGACCTGCCCGGTATTTTCCATGTAGATCGTAACGCGGGTTTCGTCGCCGCCTGGTCCCACCAAACCGCGTTCGATCGCGAAGGGACCAACCCCGGCAAGGATATTGCCGCAGTTCTGCTGATCCGAAACGAGAGCCTGGTCGACAAAAACCTGGAGGAACAGATAGTCGACATCCACCCCTTCGCGGTTGGACTTCCCTACGACCGCGACCTTGCTCGTGAGCGGGTCGGCCCCGCCCATCCCGTCGATCTGACGCGGATCGGGGCTGCCCATGGCGCGCAGCAGGAACGCATCGCGTTCGTCCGCGTCGGCGGGAAGATCGCCGGAGAGGAAATAGCCACCCTTCGACGTCCCGCCGCGCATCCACATCACCGGCGCACTCGATTGCATCAGATGTACCGCAGGCCTTCGGCTTCGAGCCGTTCGCGCATCCCGTACATGTCGAGGCCAAGTTCGCCCTTGGCGAGCCGTTGGCGCTTTTCCTCCTCGTTCGCCTCGCGGGCACGCGCCTTTTCGAGCACTTCCGCCGCTTCCGACCGTTTCACCACGCAGACGCCGTCATCATCGGCCACGATCACATCCCCCGCTTCGACATGTGCGCCCGCGCATACGACAGGCACGTTGACGCTGCCGAGCGTGTTTTTGACCGTACCCTGCGCAAACACCGCCTTGGACCAGACCGGAAAGCCCATTTCGGTCAGGTCACGCAGATCGCGCACACCCGCATCGATGATCAGTCCGCGGCAGCCGCGTGCGATTGCACTCGTTGCCAGGAGGTCTCCAAAGTATCCATCTTCGCAAGGGCTGGTAGGGGCCAGCAGCAGGACATCGCTTTCCTGCAATTGTTCGATCGCGACATGGACCATCCAGTTGTCACCCGGCGGCGCGCTGATCGTCACCGCGCTCCCCGCAATTCTCGCCCCCGCATAGATCGGCCGCATGTAGCTTGCGAGCAGGCCCTTGCGCCCCTGCGCCTCGTGAACCGTGGCGACCCCGCAAGCCGCGAGGCCGTCAATCACGTCGCGGTCTGCCCGCTCGATCTTCTGCACGACGACACCCATCGCAATCTCCTTCTGTCCTCGCTTGCGCCGGCTGCTTCCACCTTGCCAATGGGAAGCTTTGCCGACGCATAAGTTTTTGCTAATCCAGCCGGGTGATCGAACGGCTCCCGAATATCCGTCATCTGGCAGCGCTGGCCGCAACGATCGAGCATGGCACGGTCACGGCGGCGGCAAGATCGGTCAATCTGACCCAGCCTGCTCTTACCCAGGCGATCGCTCGCCTCGAAGCGGAACTCGACTGCCGCCTGTTCCACCGGGAACCGGGCGGAATGAAGCCGACGCAGCCGGCTCTGTCACTCGCGCAGCGCGCCCGGGCCGCTCTCGATCTGATCGGCTCGCCCCGCGTGACCGCAACCCAGATGAGGGCCTATATCGCGCTAGCCCGAACGGGTAGCTATTCGGCAGCGGCGCAGCTTGTCGGCGTTTCAGCAGCATCGCTGCACCGGGCGGTTGCCGATCTGTCAGCCGCCTTGGGAGAGAGGCTGGTCGAACGGCGTGGACGCTATCTTGCGCTTACAAGCAAGGGAGCGATGCGAGCGCGCAATTTCAGCCTCGCCCAGGCGGAACTGCGCAACGGATTGTCCGAAGTCGCGGTTTGGACAGGCAGGGCTGGGGGCCGTGTCGTGATCGGCGCGATGCCGCTGTCACGCGCGCGCTGGCTGCCGCGCGCGATCTTGCAGTTCACCAAGCAACACCCGAGTGTCGAGATTGCCGTTCTTGAAGGCAGTTATGCGGAACTGGCCGGTCCCTTGCGCGACGGCGAAATCGACCTCCTGCTCGGAGCGCTCCGTCCGGGCGATGACTCCGAAGACTTGGCCCAGGAGGTGTCGTTCACCGACCGCCCGCAAATCGTCATGCGTGCCGGCCATCCGGTCGCGGCGGTGGCTGGTGTCTGTGACGAGACCCTCCACGATTATCCCTGGGTGCTCCCGTCCAGGGATACGCCGCTGCGGCGGTATTGGGAGGACATGATCGGTGACGGCGGGCGCCCGGAACCGCAAGTCCACATCGAGTGCGGTTCGGTTCTCACAATCCGCGAATTGCTACTCGAAACCGACATGCTCTCGCTCCTGTCGCCCGACCAGCTGCGCGTGGAAATCGAAAGCGGATTGATCAGTTCCATTGCACCGCCAGTCGAAGTTGCCCGTACCATCGGGATCACCACGCGGCGCGACTGGAAGCCTACGGCTGCGCAGCGGGCCATGCATGCAATCCTCCGCGAAACTGCATTTGCCTATTCGTAAAAACTTATCGCTTGGCCGGTCTATTCATTAGTCGGCGCGACAGGACGCCCCCATGCTCCTGTAATGGATACCGAACTGACTCTCATCGGTTTTGGCGAGGCTGCGGCCACCTTTGCCGCAGCCGCGTGCTGGGGCGAGAAGGCGCGCGCCTTCGATATCGATCCAGGCCGCCGCGATGCGATGGCGCGAACGCTTGTCGTCCCGTCGCGCGATCCGCAGGCAGCGCTCCAGAATGCGCGGCTGGTCCTCTCGCTGGTCACCGCCGATGCCGCGCTGGAGGCCGCCCAAACCTGTGCGCCGATGCTGGATCGCGGAGCCATCTGGATCGACATGAACTCTGTGGCCCCGGACACCAAACGGGAAGCAGCCAAAGTCATCGAACAGCATGGCGCGAAATATGTCGATGCTGCCATCCTCGCTCCGGTCCATCCCGCCCGGCTGGAGGTCCCGATCCTGCTGGCAGGGGCGTGCGCCGCGGATGCGCAGGACGCGCTGCAAGCACTAGGATATGCAAATACCAGTATCATCGGCAGCGAGGTTGGCCGCGCCTCTACAATCAAATTGATCCGGTCGGTGATGGTCAAGGGGGTCGAGGCCTTAACCTATGAGATGATCGCTGCTGCCGAGGAGGCCGGCGTCGCTGACGAGGTTCTCGCCTCGCTCGATGCGAGCGCGAAATCCGAGAGTTGGGCAACGAGAGCGGCCTATAATCTCGAGCGCATGGCAACGCATGGCTGGCGCCGTGCGGCCGAGATGGAGGAAGCGGCCAGCACGCTTCGCTCGCTCGGTATCGAACCCGTGATGACCGAGGGAACGGTTCGCCGTCAGCGCGAGGCCGCGATTGCTTCCAACCCGAAAAGGACTGCGGCATGAGCCTGATTATCGATTGCCACGGCCACTACACCGTGCTGCCAAAGGCGCACGATCAATGGCGTGAAGAACAGAAGGCAGCACATCGGGACGGCACCGAATGTCCGCCCTATCCCGACATTCCCGACGAGGACGTCCGCCGCACGATCGAGGAAAACCAGCTGCGCCTGATCCGGGAACGCGGCGCCGACTTTACGATCTTTTCCCCTCGCGCCAGTGCCATGGCACCGCATGTTGGCGATCAGGCGGTTGCAAGCGAATGGGCGCGTCGGTGCAACGATCTGATTTACCGCGTGACGCAGCTGTTCCCCGATACGTTCATTGGCGGTTGCATGCTGCCACAAAGCCCGAAGTCGGACCTGTCCGAAAGCGTGAAAGAGCTGCGTCGCTGCGTCGAGGACCTGAACTTCGTGGTCTGCAACCTCAACCCGGATCCGGGCGGCGGACATTTCGAGCACCCCCCGCTGACCGATGAATACTGGTTCCCGATCTACGAAGCGATGTGCGAACTCCAGGTTCCGGCGATGATCCATGTCTCCGGAAGCTGCAACCCTGCCATGCACGCCACCGGCGGCTATTACCTTGCCGCCGATACGGTTGCTTTCATGCAGCTGTTGCAGGGCGACCTGTTCAACCGTTTCCCCGACCTCAAGCTGATCATCCCGCATGGCGGCGGAGCGGTGCCCTATCACTGGGGGCGGTACCGCGGCCTCGCCGATATGCTCAAGCAGCCGAGCCTCGATACGCATCTGATGAACAACGTGTTCTTCGACACCTGCGTCTATCACCAGCCGGGGATCGACCTGCTGGCCGACGTGATCGAGAACAAGAACATCCTGTTCGGCAGCGAAATGGTCGGCGCGGTCCGCGGGATAGACCCGCAGACCGGGCATTATTTCGACGATACCAAGCGCTATGTCGACGCCCTCGATATCTCCGAGGATGAACGGCGCGCCATCTTCGAAGGCAACGCCCGGCGCGTATTCCCGCGGCTGGATGCAATCCTTCGTGAAAGGGGCCTGTGATGCCGACCTGGCTCGAAAATGCCTGGTATGTCGCAGGCTGGGACTACGAAGTTGACAGCACGCCGCTGGCCCGCACGATCTGCTCGGTCCCCGTCGTGCTGTACCGCAAGCTCGACCGCGAGGTGGTGGCGATGCGCGATGCCTGCCCGCATCGCATGCTTCCGCTGTCGATGGGCATCCGCGAAGGCGATTCGATCAGGTGCAAATATCACGGCCTCAAGCTCGGACCCGATGGTGTTGCCGAGCAGATGCCGCTCAAGAACGAGCCGGTGAACCGGCGGGTCTGCGCCGAGACCTATGTGACGCACGAACGCTATCGCTTCGTGTGGATATGGATCGGCGAAAGGGACAAGGCCGACCCGGCGTTGATCCCGGACATGTGGCCCTGCGAAGCCGAAGGCTGGACGCATGATGGCGGCTATTATCATGTAGCCTGCGACTACCGGCTGATGATCGACAACCTCATGGACCTGACCCACGAAACCTATGTTCATGCCGGCTCGATTGGCCAGCAGGAACTTATGCAAAGCCCGATCGAAAGCTACACCGAGAGTGACACCGCCTATCTCTCGCGCTGGATTCCCGATATCGATGCACCGCCCTTCTGGCGCGGTGCGCTCAAGAAGCCGGGCAATGTAGACCGCTGGCAGATCTGCCGCTTCGATTTGCCCTCGCTGGTCATGATCGACGTGGGCGTAGCGCCGGTTGGCGCGGGTGCAACGATCGAACATCACGATCAGGGCGTTCGCGGAATGGTGGTCGATTTCATGACCCCGGAAAGCGAGACCAGCCATCACTATTTCTGGGGCATGGCACGCAATTTCGACATCGACGATGCTGGCTTCACCGCACGCTTCCGGAAGCAGCAGGGCGGCGTTTTCGCCGAGGACAAGGAAATCCTCGAAGCACAGCAAGCAGCGATCGAGTCCAATCCCGACATGAAGCTCAATGTCTATTCGATTGACCAGGGCGGCGTGCGGGCCCGCCGGATCATCGACAAGGCCATCGCTGCCCATCAGGGAACAGGACAATGATCGACATCCACGCCTATCTCGGCGAGTTCGAGGATATCCCCGGGACCCGCGTCTTCACCGCGGCGCGCGCGCGGCAGGGGTATCACTTGAACCAGTTCGCGATGAGCCTGATGAAGCCGGAAAACCGCGAGCGGTTCAGGGCCGATGAACAAGCCTATCTCGACGAATGGAAGCTGACCGACGCGATGAAGGCGGCGGTGCTTCGGCGCGATTACAACGCGTTGCTCGATCTGGGCGGGAACGTCTATTTCCTGTCGAAGATATTTTCCACCGACGGGGTCAGCTTTGCCGAAGCGGTTTCGACCATGACCGACATGGATTTTCCCACGTATCGCGAGATGATGAACAAGGGCGGGCGCTCTCCCGAAGGCGTCCGTTCGATCAAGGACAAACGCTGATGGCCCGGATTACCGCAGGAGTAGCGACCAGCCATGTCCCGCTGCTCGGCGTCGCCGCCGATCAGGGCAAGGCGGGCGACGAGTATTTCGCGCCGATCTTCGCAGGCTATGAATGGTCGCGCGAATGGATCGCCCGGAACCTCCCCGACGTGATCGTGCTGGTCTATAACGATCACGCATCTGCCTTCGACATGAAGATCATCCCGACATTCGCGATCGGCTGCGGCGAAAGCTACGCCCCGGCCGATGAAGGCTGGGGACCGCGGGAAGTGCCCGACGTCGAAGGCCATCCCGATCTGGCCTGGCATATCGCGCAGAGCCTGATCCTCGACGAGTTCGACATGACGATCATCAACGAGATGGATGTCGACCACGGACTTACCGTGCCGCTGACCATGATGTTCGGCGCGCCCGACAAATGGCCGTGCAAGGTCATCCCGCTGGCGGTCAACGTGGTCACTTATCCGCCGCCTTCGGGCAATCGCTGCTGGGCGCTGGGCGAGGCAATCGCCCGGGCAGTGGACAGCTTTGCCGAGGACCTCGACGTGCAGATCTGGGGCACGGGCGGGATGAGCCACCAATTGCAAGGGCCGCGCGCAGGGCTGATCAACCGCGAGTGGGACAACATGTTTCTCGACAAGCTTTGCGGCACCACCGACGACCTGCGCCACATCCCGCATATCGAATATCTTCGCGAGACCGGGTCCGAGGGAATCGAGATGGTCATGTGGTTGATCATGCGCGGTGCGCTGGGCAGGGAAACCCGTGCCCTGCACCGCCACTATCACGTTCCCTGCTCGAACACGGCCATCGGCCATCTGGTGCTGGAACCGGTCGACGGAACCGTGCCTCCCTCGCCCACGATCGAGGGCAACAGTCCGGCCGCGCAGGCCATGATCGAATGATTTTCAGGAGAATTCCATGATCCGCATCGCCCTCGTCGGCGCCGGCGCTTTTGGCGAAAAGCATCTCGTCGGTCTCAAGAACATCCCCGACGCCGAAGTGGTCACCGTGGTGAGCGCATCGGAGGGAGAATCGCGCAAGCTCGCCGAGCCGCACGGCGTGGACGATGTCTCGGACAGCTACGAGGCGACATTGCGCCGCGATGATATCGACGCCGTCATCCTCACCACGCCAACCCCGATGCATGCCCGCCAGGCGATCCAGGCCATGGATGCCGGCAAGCATGTCGAAGTGGAAATCCCCGTGGCGGATAGCTGGGCGGATGCGCAGGCGGTGATGACGAAACAGCGCGAAACGGGCCTCGTCTGCATGGTCGGCCACACCCGCCGCTTCAATCCTTCGCACCAATATGTGAAACAGCGGATCGATGCGGGCGAGTTCGCCGTCCAGTCGATGGATGTGCAGACCTTCTTCTTCCGGCGAACCAACACCAACGCCAAGGGCGAGCCGCGTAGCTGGACCGATCATTTGCTGTGGCACCATTCCGCCCACACGATCGACATCTTCCAGTACATGACCGGCGCGAAGGTCGTTCAGGCCAACATCCTCCAGGGGCCGAAGCACCCCGAACTGGGGATCGCGATGGACCAGTCGATCCAGATGAAGACCGACCAGGGGCAGATCCTGACGCTGGCGCTGTCGTTCAACAATGACGGGCCGCTGGGCACCTTCTTCCGCTACATTGGCGATACCGGCACCTATATCGCGCGCTACGACGATCTGGTGAACGGACGCGAAGAGCCCATCGACGTGTCGCAGGTCGACGTCAGCATGAACGGCATCGAGTTGCAGGACCGCGAGTTCATCGCCGCGATCAAGGAAGGCCGCGAACCGAATGGTTCGGTCGCGCAGGTGCTCGACTGCTACCGCGTGATCGGCGAACTGGCGGACAGCCTCGAAGCGCAAGACGGCTGGTCGTGAACACGCGGACGCTTTGCGGGCGCACGGTCCGGCCGATCGGCCTTGGCTGCATGAATCTGTCGTGGGCTTATGGCGATCCTCCGCCGCACGAGGACAAGGTCAAGCTTCTGAACGAGGCGCTCGACCTCGGCTATGACCATCTCGATACCGCCAATATCTATGGCAAGGGAGCCAACGAAGAGTTGCTCGGCGACGCCGTCATGCACCGACGCGATGAATTCCTGCTCGCCAGCAAGACCGGCATCATCGTCGATGGCCCGCGCCGGGGGATCGATTGCTCGCCCGAGGCCATCAGCCGTTCGCTCGATGCCAGCCTGAAGCGGCTGGGCACCGATCATATCGATCTGTTCTACATGCATCGGTTCGACCCGAAGGTCCCGGTCGCGGACAGCGTCGGCGCGATGGTCCGTGCGATCGAGGCGGGCAAGATCGGGGCTTACGGCGTGTCCGAATGGTCGGCGGCCCATATCCGCGAGGCGCATGCGGTTCATCCCATGGCCGCGGTCCAGACCGAGTTCTCGCTATGGACCCGCAATGTCGAACTGGGGGTTCTCGACACGACCCGCGAACTGGGAATCGCGCTCGTCGCCTTCTCGCCCGTTGCGCGCGGTGCGCTTGGCGGCGCATTGAAAGATGTCACTACATTAGGCGATAGGGACCTGCGCCGCTCGCACCCGCGTTTCGATGACCGGAACTGGCCGCGCAATCTGAAGCTGATCGAGCAATTCGACGCGCTTGCGCGGGCGAACGGCGTGGCACCCGCGCAGCTTGCGCTTACCTGGATCCTGGCGCGGGGAGACCACGTTCATGCCATTCCTGGAACGACTGCTATTCCCCACATGCACGAAAATTTCGCTTCGGCGGACCTGGCCATCGACGGTGAGGTTCTCGATGCGGCAGGCAAGTTGATCAATCAGCAGACCGTTTCGGGCCACCGCTATCCCGAAGTGATGCGCGGCACGATCGATACCGAAGATTTCGCCTATAGCGGCAATCCGACGTAATTCTCTGCCAGGGATGTCTGGGCAGCGCGGCTACCGGCGATGTAATCCAGTTCGGCCATCTGCATGGCGCGCTCGAACGGGCCATCGTCAGGGAACCGGTGCATCAGGCGAGTAAGCGACCAGCTGAAGCGTTCCGCCTTCCACACCCTCGCCAGGGCCGTATCCGAATATCCGGCAATCGCGTCCGCATCACCCCTCGTGAAAAAGCGGATCAGTGCATATGCAGCATAATGCACGTCGCTGGCCGCCAGATTCAGGCCCTTGGCACCTGTCGGCGGAACAATATGCGCCGCATCGCCGCACAACATCAGCGAGCCATGCCGCATCGGGGCGAAGACGAAGGACCTGAGCGGCGCGATGCTTTTCTCGATCGACGGCCCACGCGTGATATCCATCGCCGCATCCGGCCCCAGGCGAAGAGCCAGCTCGTCCCAGACGCGCTCATCGCTCCAGTCCTCGACCTTCTCGGTGACGGGCACATCGACATAGTACCGGCTGCGAGTGTCCGATCGCATCGAGGCAAGCGCGAAACCCCGCGCGTGGTTGGCGTAGATCAGTTCATGGTTGCAGGGCGGCACATCGGCAAGAATGCCCAGCCAGCCGAACGGGTAGACGCGTTCGTATTCGGTGCCCATTCCCGAGGGGATCGCCTTGCGACTGGGCCCGTGAAATCCATCGCATCCAACGATCATGCGGCAATCGATGCGCTGTTCGATTCCGTCCTTCACAAACGTCACCGATGGCCTGTCGCTTTCGATGTCGTGAAGTGCAACATCGCCTGCATCGTAGACAACTTGGAGGCCCCGCTCCTCGCACGCTTCCATGAGATCGCGCGTTACCTCGGTCTGGCCGTAGACGGTGACGTCCTTGCCAGTCAGTTCCTTCACGTCGATGCGGATCAACCGCTCGCCATCGGCAAGGTTGAAGCCATCGTGGGGAAGGCCTTCGGCTTTCATGCGGGCATCAAGCCCAAGACGTTCCATCAAGCCGACAGTGACTTCTTCGAGAACGCCTGCGCGGATACGACCGAGCACGTAACCGGGCGATTGCCGTTCGAGCACGAGGCACTCGATCCCCTCGGCGCGCAGAAGATGGCCCAGAAGCAGGCCGGCGGGACCTGCGCCGATGATACAGACCGGTACTATCAGCCCTGCACGACCTTCTGCCGTATGGCCCCGAACGGCGAACCACCCTCGAGCCCGCGCCCCTCCATGCGGATGGTGTCGCCGAAGGCCATGAACGGCGTGCTGGCGGGGCCCTTGTCGCGGATCATCTCGATTGCGCGGATCTCGGAGATGCAGCTCGAGCCGACCTTGGCATAGTCGGCGTTCGACACCGTGCCCGAGCCGATCACCGTCCCGGCTACAAGATCGCGGGTATAGGCTGCGTGGGCCACCAGCTCGTGAAAGCCGACATCCATTTCGCGCCCGTTGGCCGCGCCGAAACGCTTGCCGTTCCAGTCGATCTCCAGGTCGAGGCAGACGCGGCCATCCTGCCACGCATCGCCCAACTCGTCGGGCGTGACGGCATAGGGCGCCATCGAACAGGCCGGTTTGGCCTGCACCCAGCCGAAGCCGGTTTTCATTTCGACCGGAGCGATAGCGCGCAGCGACCAATCGTTGATTTGCACGATCAACCTGATGTGCTTCATCGCGTCGGCTGCACTGGTACCCATCGGGACATGATCGACGATCACCCCGAATTCGCCCTCGAAATCGATGCCGTGTTCCATGCTCGGCAGAGGCACATCGTCGGTCGGCCCGTAGAAACGGTCGGACATGCCCTGATACATCAGCGGCTTTTCGGACTCGATCGGATCGAGACCGAAAGCAATCTGCATCAATTCGCCATGCGTGGAAAACGCGGATCCATCGAGCCATTGCCAGCTTCGTGGCAGCGGCGCGGCACAGCGCGACGGGTCGAGTGTCTCGCCCTCGCCGCTATCAAGTCGATGTGCAATTTCTTGCATTGTTTCGCCGAGCGCATCCCAGTCCTCGACCGCGGCGAGCAGATTTGGGGCCGCATCGCCTACCGCCAGAAAGCGCGAGCCGTCGCGCGATACCGCTACCAGTTGGCCATCGCGAGAACCCGATTGAAGTGTTGCCAGCCGCATATCAGCCCTTCAGTTCTTCGGTGAATTCGCCGTCGATCAGGATGAAGGCGATGCGGCAATTCCGGTCCGTCCGGTTGGCCCAGCCGTGATTGGTGCCGCGCTGAACCACGATGTCTCCAGCCCGTACGGTGGTCTCGCCCTCGTCCATGATCAGGACCAGCTCGCCTTCGATGACGATGCCGTAATCGACCGTTTCGGTGCGGTGCATATGGGCATGCCGCGATTCCTTGCCCTCGAACGACGACGCGTCGGCAGCGCCGATTTCGGCGAAGTGCGCGCGCGCCTCTTCCGGCGTCATCTCGGCAAACGACGGATCGTCGGGCGGAATGTCGAGCACGCGGATGCGCGTCCCGTTCTTGGGCGGCGCGAGGATGATGCCCTTTTCCGGTGGTTCGCCCGAGGCGGGATCGATCGGGGCCGGTGTCGCCCGCGTGTTCCACACCTCGTAGAACATGGGGCCGGTGTCGCCGCCGATCTTCTGGATCCGCGGGACGATGCCGTCTTCCTGAATGATGGCGCGGCCGGATGCATCATGGCCCGTGACCACGCGGCGGATCGGTGCGTTACTCATATTCGGTCCTCTCAACTTTTCTGTGTGATCACTTGAGGCGGCGTGAATGCCAGACCGCGCTCCTCCAGGTCCTGCTGCGCGCGGGCTTCATGCTCCAGTGCCCGTTTCGCCGCTGCACGTTCATTGGCGCGACCGGTCATTTCGGCGATTTCGGGGAATGTAGCCGCATCGAACCCCGCACCGGTTATGCGGAACCAGATCCAGGCCAGATAGGTATCGACAATCGACCAGTCGGGTCCGAGCATCCATCGCTGCTGCGCCAATTGATCCGCAATCGGCTGCAATTGCTGGATCAGAAGATCTTCCGCCTTGGCCCGGATTTGCGGGGCCGCATCGTCCGATTTAAGCATCATGCCCGGCAGGACGAACCGCGTCACCAGCGGGTGCAAATCGCTCGATAAGCGGAAAAGCGCCGAAACCGCCGCCGCATCCTCGAGCGGATCGCCGGTCAGCGGGAGCAATCTGGCATCCGGGTGCGCTCGCGCCAGGTACAGCAGGATCGACCCGCTCTGCGTCACGATACCCCTCCCGGTATCGAGCGCAGGAACCTTGCCCGCAGGATTGACCGCGAGATAGTCCGGTCGGCGATGCTCGCCCGCCTTGAAAGCGATCAGGCGGGTTTCGAACGGCTGCCCGATTTCCTCGAGTGCAGTGAGAGACACGCGCGCGCAGCTGGAGGGCGCGAAATACAGCGTTGGCACGCGGCTGGCCGTCATGCGGCAAACTCAACCGGCAGGGAGCCAAGCGCATGCAGGGTGTTGTTCAATCGTCGCTGCGGCTCACCGGTCAGGCGGATCGAGGAAACCTGTCTCGCCAGCGCCGTACCGATGAGTTCGCCTTCGAGACGAGCCACCATCTGGCCGAGGCACTGATGAATGCCGAAGCCGAAACCGACATGACCGCTGACAGCGCGATCGAGCCGGAATTCCTCGGGAGCGTCCCATTTGCGCGGATCGCGATTGGCCGAGGCGAGGAAGAGCAGCACCTTCGATCCTTGCGGGATGGTTCCCGCATCCGTTTCGACGTCCCGCGTCGTCGTCCGGAAAAAGGTCTGCACGGTGGAATCCCAGCGCAGGCTTTCCTCGAAGGCTCGCGGCGCCAGCTTGGGATTGCCGCGCAGCGTCTCGAACGCGTCCGGGTGCTTCGCGAGCGCAAGGACCATGTGGCCGATGCCATTGACCGTGGTGTCGACCCCTGCCGACAGGAAGGAGCGAACCATCCGGGCGGCCTCTTCCGCGGTGCATTCCCCGCGATCCGCGGCATCGTACAACGCCATGCCCCAACCGCCGGGCTTGAGGTTCTCGCGCTCGCAGGCCCAGGCGACCCACTCGATGGCTGCCTCCTTGCCCGCATTGCCTTCATCGAAGACCCGGTTGCGCGGTCCGAAGGCGTTGAAGACGATGGTCGCATAGTCGATCAGGTGCTCGCGCCCTTCCTCGGCGAGCCCGATCGTGTCGGGGAAGACCATCATCGGGTACGCTTCGGCGAGGCTGGGCACGGCGTCGAAGCGGCGCCGGGCAACCAGTTCCCCGATCAATTCATCCGCTTTCGCTTGCCATTGTGGGCGCAGCTGCTTGAGCGCCTTTAACGAAACGATCTTGTTCATCAGTCCCCGCGCACGATCGTGCAGGGGCGGGTCTGCTTCCAGCAGCAGCGACGGAGGCCGAAACGGCTCTTCCTTCGAGAAGTCGGCCAAACCGACGCCGCGGCCGGAGCAATAGGTCGGGTGATCCCGCAGCGTGTTCCGCACCTCGCCGAAGCGCGCCATGGCGAAGGTTCCGAGCGGCTCCAGCCAAACCACCGGCCCCGCATCGCGCAGCGCTGCGTGGTGGGCATAGGGATCGGCCAGGAAAGCGTCCCCGAACGGATCGATATCCAGACTTGGGAAGGATGCTGCGCTCATGCGGGGAGATCGCTTGGCGGTTGGCGGTTGAGAAGGAATGCCGTCAGAACCGCCCCTGCCGCTATTACGGCTGCATAAGCGAGCAGCGCAGGGGCGAGACCACCGGTCGCCCGCATGACGCCGACGGTCATGAGCGGTGCAAGAAACTGGCCGAGGAAAAAGGCCCCGGTCCACATGCCCGTGCCCCGTCCGCGCATCGCGGCAGGCAGGTGGCGCATGGTCCACGTCAGCATGTTGGGCAGCAGGATCCCGCTGCCGATGCAGACAAGGCAGCTGAACAGCGCGATCGGCAGCAGCGCGCCCGACAGCGCGATACCCGTGTATCCGGCCGCCGCACAGACCAGGCCCAACGTGAGCAGACGCGCGCCGGCATGCGCGCTCAGCCGATTGAAGATGAAGGTGCCCAGCCCGACGCAGATATTGGCTGCGGCACCGATGGCTCCGATCATTCCGGGCGAGACCGGCCCCGACAGCCCGAGAACAGGCCCCAGCTGAACAATCACCGTGTAGAAAAGAATTCCGACGCCCAGCGTAGTCGCGATGAGCGGCAAGACCGCCCGATAGGGAAACGCAATCGTCCCGGCGTCTACCCGGCCCTGGCGAACCTGCGGCTCGAACAGGATCGCAGCCGCCGCAAACGCCACAGGGATGGCAAGCAGGTAGAGCAGGAAGGGCCCCCGCGATCCGAACACCTCGCCCAGTCCCCCGCCGATGGCGATCAGCGCGATCGCCGCCAGGCTGCCGACCGCGACCTGCAACGCGATCCATTTTTCGCGCCGTTCGCCTGCGAAGTAATCCCCGATGAGGGTGGTCGCCACGGTCATGATCACCGCCTCGGTTGTCCCCAGGGCGACGCGTGCGGCGATGATCTGCATCAGATCGTCCAGAAACCACGGGATAATGCCAAAGCCGGCATATAAAAGCAGCGCCGCAACCAGCAGCAGCTTGCGACCCACGCGGTCCGCCAGCCAGCCAGCAACCGGCGATAGCAATGCCACGCACAGGGCCGGGATCGTAAGCGCGATCGGAACGAGCACTTCGGCCCCCGCGACATCGCCGAATTCCTCCAGCAGCAACGGCAGTACCGGAACCAGCGAAATGATTGCCATGATCGGCATGACCGAGGCGAGCAGGAGGACGATACCCTGCCGAGCGTCTGCCGTGCGGCCTTCTTCGACTGATACGGTATTTACCAAGTGACTTCCCCTCCCCCGGATCGCGCAGGCTTAGCTGGCGCTGTCGATCCAGTCGTATTGCAGCGGCGCTTCCCGGAACGCGAAGCGATCGACATGACGTGCGACCGCGTCTTTAAGCCCGTCGCGCTGCCCTGCGGCGCTGGCTTCGATCCGGCATCGCAAAGCCCCCTCCTCCGGCGCCAGAACGACCAGCGCATCGCCGGGCCAATCGGCCCCGCGCGCACCTTTCGGGAAAACGACGTGAACGTCGTCCCCGTGTTCGCTGACGCTCAGATTATGTGCCCAGTGCTTACCCAGCTGAGCCGCGTACTTGCGTGCATGGTCAGTTGGGACAAGCGCTTCAGCGACACAGGTCATCCTGTTTGCCCGCCAAGGGTTTCAGCGAACCAGTCCGACAACAGGTCGAGGCCATAGGCCATGTTGTCGGCGCCGACGTGCTCGACGCCGCCTTCGCGGCGCGTGAACACGACCTTTTCACGCCGCGGCGAGTTGACGAGCTGGTCGTAGAGATCGTCGGCATAGCAGGGGCTGATTTGCCGATCGTTGGCGCCATGCGTCACAAGGAACGGAACCTTGATCCGGTCCATGTGCCCGTTGAGGTTCATGTCCGAAGATTTCTCAAGGAAGTCCTCCTGGCCGTCGGCACCGAACGCCCAATGGACATGCGCCCAGTAATGCGGAACCGGATTTTCGCCTTCGCGCTCCATCCGCTTGTCCTGGACTTCGCGCCAATTGTGGTTCGCGCCCCAGACCGCACCGCTGGCGAAGCGCGGTTCGTAGGCCACCGCACGCGGGGCGAAGTGCCCGCCGAGCGAGATGCCGGTCATGCCGATTTTGGCGGCATCGACATCGGCCTGAGTTTCGAGCCAATCGACCGCCTTGGAAGCCCAGCTCTCGCTGTGCGGATCGACCGGCAGGCCCTGCAACCGCAGCGCCTCGCCCGACCCCGGTTGATCGACGCACAGGGTGGAAATGCCGCGGCGCGCCAGCTCTTCGGGAAGCCGCGTCCAGTAGAGCAGCTCCTTATTGCTATCGAGACCGTTGCAGAACACGACTGCGGGCTTCGGCCCATCGCCGGGGGCGCGCGTCCAGAGCGCCGGCATCGTGCCGGTTTCAAGCGGGATTTCGACCCGCTCGCGGTTCAACTGCCCGAGCCTGGTCGAGCGGTCGAAAGCTTCACGCGCCTTGGCGAAGGTTTCCTTCCGCCCGGGATGGCCGTGGCCCTGCATGCGTTCAGCGGTGATCAGGTAGAGCGATGCCCGCTCCAGCTTGTTCGACGCGGAAAAGTTGCGCCCCTTGGCCTCGTCTTCGGCCGCCAGTTCGAGCAATTTCTCGCCCATTGCCGCCCACTGTTTCATGAACTGCGGCGTGCCCGCATCGGCGCCGCTGTTCGCGGCGTCCTTGATCGGCTGGCACATGTCGACGATTTCACCGATCTTGCCGCCGCTCTCCATCGCGATCGCGACCGACAGGTTCCAGATGTAATTGGGGAAGTATTCGAACAATGCCATCGATCACACCTCCGCCGGCTGGAACAGGCAGGGATCGGGCGCCGGTTTGGGCATGGTTTGCGGCCCCCCGGACCCGACACCCCACTGGTCCATGACCTGCGGACCCGGTTCGTGGACCTTGGGCTCGTGCGTCTCGAAGTCGACTTCCTCCAGTTCGGACGTGTATTCGACCGCGAAGCCGGCGGGCGTGCAGAAATAGCTGAAGGTGTTGTTGCCGGCCGTATGGCGGCCCGGGCCCCAGCGAATGTCGCAATCGCGCTTCTTGAGACGGCTCGCTCCGCGCATCATGTCGTCGACCGTCAGCATGTCGTAAGCAACATGGTTGAGGCACGGCGGCCCCGGCAGCAGGGCGATGCGGTGGTGGGCTTCGTTGCAGCGCAGGAAACACATGAAGTCGCCCAGCCAATCACTGACCTTGAAGCCGAGCACGTCGGTGAAGAATTTCACCGCAGCCTGGTGATCGGGCGAATGCAGGACGATGTGGCTGATCTTGAGCGGCATGCCCTCCCAGCGTTCCATCGCGCGGTGATCGCCGCGTGCGACGTCGGAGGATATCTCGAAGGGCAGTCCATCGGGCGAGAAAAACCGGAAACCATAGCCGCCGCCCGGGCCGTCGATGTCGTCCGGCTCGCGGATGATCTTGCATCCGGCATCGCCAACCTTGGCGCGTAGGGCATCGACATCGTCGCGGCTGCCTGCGGAAAGAGCAATCACTTCGACACAATTGCAGTCGCGCTTGTGCAGCCGGACAACATGATGCTCGTCGTGGCCGTGCGTCTTGAACCACGCCATATCGTCGGTCGCTTCGACTTCGACCAGACCCCAATCATCGGCGTAAAATTTACGCTCGGTATCGAAGTCTTCGACGCCGTATCCGACATAGCGAATTTCGGTCACTCGGCTCATTCTTTAATCCTTGAACTTGCTATCAGATCGGCTGCGAAACGATTCCGAACATTTCGTGGGTTGCCGCAGCATTATCGACCGGGGGGCCCTTGCCGAGTTGCCCGTGGCAAATGGCCAGCGACTTCTCGACGATGTATTTGCAGCGCTCGAAACGGCGGTTGCGATAGGCCTTGAAGGCTTCTTCCGGTGCTGCGTGTTGTGATAATTCGTCGGCGAGAACGAGACTGTCCTCGATCGCCATGCCGGCGCCCTGCCCCAGATGCGGGGTGGTGGCGTGAACGGCGTCGCCCAGCAGGACCACCCGGCCCCGGTGCCAGTCACCATAGAGCATCATCTGCTCGAGCGGCCGGTAGACAACCCCGTGATCGTCGGTGATCTCTTGCGCCAGTTCCTGGATTTGCGGCGGCGCCTTGGCGAGCTTCTTGCGCATCGCCTCGGCACACCCTTCTCTCGGGTAGTGCGGATTGTCCGGTTCGGGTGTCGTCACATACATATACATCAGCTCTTCGCTGATAGGCACGAGACCGATCCCGGTCGGGCCATTGTAGACGTGCAGGGCATTGAGGTCGGCAGGGCGCTTGAAATTGTAACGCCAGACCGATTGCCCGGTAAATTCGGGCTGCTCGGCGTCGGGCATGATCTTCTGCCGCGTATCGGAATAGACGCCGTCCGCCCCCACGACGAGATCGAAGTCCCCGCTCTCGCCATCCGAGAAAACGACGTGGACGGCATCACCGTGATCATCGAGCGATTGTGCGGTAACGCCGAGGCGAACGTCCGCGCCCGAGGCGATCGTGCGGTCGCCCAGAACCTTGTGCAGCGCCGGCCGGCCAATCCCGACATTTGCAGGGTATTTTTCGGTCAGGCGGGGAGCGGGGATTTCCGCCACCTTTGTCCCGTCGGGGGTGTGGATGGCAATGTTGTCGAAAGGGACCCCGGCAGCAAGGTAATCGTCGAGAAGTTCGAGTTCCGCCATCGCGCGGATGACGTTGGATTGCTGGATGATCCCTACGCCGTAGACGGACCAGTCGGGATCCTTCTCGATCACTGTCACAGTGTGTCCGACACGGCGCAGTGCGATCGCGGCGGTCAGTCCGCCGATACCCCCTCCGATGATGAGCACATCTGCGTTTTGCATGGCTCAGTACACATCCATGTCGTTGGCAATGACCACGGGGCCGTCATACTGCTCGGCGATGTCGCGCAGATATTCGAAGTGCTTCGGATCACCGCGTTCGCGGCCCGCAAAGTGAGTCACGACAACAGCTCCAACGCCGGCCCTTGCCGCCATCTGGCCAACATCGCTGGGCAACAGATGATGATTGCGAAGGTGCTGCTCGATCCCTCTGGCTACAACCTCGGGCATATTCGGATTGTGTCGCCGGATCTCGGCGATCGTATTATCGACATCCATCGTTTCGGCCACGAGCAGGTCCGCTCCGGCAGCCAATTCCTCGACCTCTCCGCTCGGACCTGTATCGCCCGTGTAGACGATGGATCGCCCGGGCAGATCGAACCGGAAAGACAGGGACTCAAACTGGCTGGCCAAATCACTGTCCGCTGCGAAACTGTAGTGCGAATTTCTTCGCACCGTCACAGTCATGCCTGCAAGTTCGACGCCGGCCTTGTCACGCAGTTCGAAAACTTCGGCGAGTTCGTTCAGGTCGGTTTTTGGCGCCCCGGGAACACCATATCCCGCCGTCGCACCGGGGACCATGGAAGCCAGCAAACCGGCGACCATTTCGCTTGTCCCCGGGGGGCCGTAAATGCGCAGGCGCGGAGGCGAATTCGTCTGGGCGCGCAGACCGAGGATGGCTGCGAGACCGCCGGTATGGTCCCAGTGCAAATGGCTGATAAACACCGCGTCCACCTGCGCTGTGCGGATGCCAAGCTTGGCAAGCTGTCCTGCCGTGCCGTCACCGACGTCGACCAGGATGTTCTGGCCACCCGCGATCAGCAGGTTGGCCGGCTGCGAACGCGTGGGACTGGCTACCGGACCGGCAACCGTGCCCAGCGTCACCCAGCGACCGGCTTCAAGTCGCTCGGACTGCTCGGACGCTGGCGTGCTGTGGTGATCCGCCTGGGCCACGGCGCTGGTCAGCGCCACCGCGCTGACCAGTCCCAGATAAAGAAAACGCATCGCGATAATCCCAATCAGAAGTTGAAACGCGCACGGACGCCGTAGGTACGGGGAGGCTGGTAATTCACCCCGACGATGTTACCCGAACCGAGCTGTGTTGTTGTCGGCACAGCTTCATCTGTCAGGTTGCGCACAAAGGCGGTGATCGACCACTGATCGTAGAGCTCGGAAAGCGTGAGCGAAGCATCGAGCGTCAGGTCGCTGCCAACGCGGCTTTGTGGGATATAGTTGAACCCGACCTCACGGCTTCCACGGTAGCGACCGTCGAACGTACCGACGAGTTTGACACCGCCTAGCTCGACCGTTTGTTCGACGCCCGCATTGGCCGACCATTTGGGCGAGTTGAGCGCTTGCTTGCCTGAACAATCGACGATGTAGGAGCCCTTGCCTGTGGCCGGATCGATGGGTTGCTGGGTAGTTTCGCAAGCCGTGACCGGGCGAAGGAAGTTGGGCGGATCACCTGCTTCGGCAAGATCGACCTGCTCGAAAGAATACTCGTCGTATTTCGCATCGAGATATTGAACACCGCCGCGAATGCGGGTCGTCTCGGTGGCCAGGAATTGGAAATCCACGTCCACACCCTTGATCGACGATTTACCGACATTGCGGGTATAAAAGGCATTGTTGCCGTCGATATCGACGCCGAGTGCCGCCAGTTGCTGGCCATCGTACTTCCAGTAGAACAGTTCCGCGTTCAATTCGACGCGGTCGTTGAAGAAGCGGTTTTTCGTACCGATCGTGAAGGCATCGATAAATTCTGGATCGTAGGTTTCACGTCCCCGGGCAAGATTGAAGCCGCCCGCACGGAATCCGTTTTCGAAGCTCGCGTAAACGAGATTATCGGGCGTCACATCAAATTCGATCGCGGCGCGATAGGTCAGCTCGCTATCGCTATCGGAACGCTGGATGGTGTTTGGCGTGATGATCAGCAGAGCGCCGGGGCCGAACTGCTCAGGCGCGAACACATTGAGCGGGCCATAAGGGAAGACCTGGCCCACCCCTTCCACGCCGCTCGGATCGAAAGCCGTTTGCGGGTTGCGCCCGGGTACCGGGAACAGCGCCGGATTGAGACCGCCGAGAACGTCCTGCAGCGTCAGGCCCACCGGCATGGTCGGCACTTGCGGGCAGAACGGTGCCCGGCCAATCGGATCTTCCAGACATACACCGGCAGTTGCGGTCGCGAAGGCGTCGATCGAGCGGTTCTCGTCGGTATGCCGCAGACCGCCCACCAGCCGCAGGCTATCGGTAACGTGGAAGGTAGCGCGGCCGAAGAATGCGAGCGAGTCCGAACGCGAATCGAAGGCGTTGTTCGACACGGTCCCGAACTGGTTGAAGGCGTTGACCCCCTCAACCCGCTCGTCGAAATAATAGGTGCCGAGGATCCAATCGAGCGGCCCGGTCGAACCGGAAAGACGCGCCTCGATGCTCCATTGCTCGGCAGTGTCCTGGTTGATCGCTGCCTTGAACGGGGGACCATTGAAGATGTTGTCGAGTTCGGACCGGCGATAGGCCGGAATGACCACCAGATCGACGCCGCCAAGATCGAAATTCAGTTCCGCGTTGACGCCAAGATATTTGTCGTCGCGCGAAGGATAGGCGAAGCCCTCGAACGGCGAGAACAGCGGTGCCGTCGAGATGGTGCTGAGGTAAGCGAGCGCTTCGGGCGTGTGCAACCCGGTGAACGGCTCGGCCACGCCGGCCGGAGCAGGCGCGAACGACCAACCAGGGACCGGCGAGTCATCGCGGCCTGGAACGCCAGGAGGCACCAGCGCATAGGCACCAAGAACATCGGTTCCAGGACCCACACCCTTCTGCGTCGAATAGTCGACCGAGAAACGAATATCGAAGCCTTCGGCAGGCTCGGCATAGAACTGGCCGCGGAAGGCAAGATCCTTGGCATCGAACGTACCGTCGTCATTGTAGCCGTCGTGCTCGTTGACCGCTGCGGCAAGGCGAAGGGCACCGTCGTCGCCGAGGGCGAAGTTCAGCGCACCTTCAACGCCGACCGCATCGTAATTGCCGTACGAGGCTGATACGTAGCCGCTTGTCTCGCCGGGAATGGGCTTGGTCGGGATCACGTTGATCGCACCGCCCGTGGCGTTGCGGCCATATAGCGTGCCCTGCGGGCCCTTGAGGACTTCGACTACCGCAACATCGAGGAACGAGGCGATGGTCGACGAAGGCCGGCCGACGTAAACGCCATCGACATTGAAGGCGACTGCCGGACTGGTGTAGCCATTGTTGGTGAAATTGCCGACGCCGCGGACGAAGTAACCGGCATTCGCACCGCCACCTGCCGTCACGTATAGTGCCGGGGCAACCGCGTTCAGGGTCGTCGCATCGGCTACACCGGCACGCGCCAGATCTGCACCGGTCGCTGCATTGATCGGGATTGCTGCGTCCTGCAGGGTTTCCTCGCGCCGCTGCGCCGTCACGATGATCGTATTCAGGCCGCCCGAAACGCCTTCCGTTTCCGACAGCTCGGCCTCACGTTCGACTTCTGTCGAAGGGGCGGTTTCCTGTGCCAGTGCCGGACCGCCTGCCGTCGCAACAGCCATTGCGCCCAGCGCACAGCCGACGAATTGATACTTACGCATCTCCAATTCCTCCCAAGGTCATTTTTTATCGTTGGCGCGGAAGCTGAACCCAGGTCGATGAACAGTCCAATTTTTTGTTTCGTTGATATATCACAAATGATATCGATACTTCATGCGGCTCGACAATTTCGACCTTAACCTGTTGGTGGCCTTCGAGGTTTTGCTCGAGGAGCGGAGCGTAACCCGCGCCGCCCAGCGTCTGAACGTGACGCAATCGGCCATGAGCGCATCGCTCAAGCGGTTGCGGGAAAGTTTCCAGGACGAATTGCTCATCCTTCACGGCAAGAAGATGATCCCGACGCAGCATGCGCTGACGCTGGCACCGGAAGTGACAGCGACGCTGGTGCGGCTGAGGACCCTCATCGCCACGGGCACCGGGTTCGATCCCAAGACCTCCAGACGGCGTTTCCAGATCAACGCGTCCGACTATATCACCACGGTCCTGCTGGTTCCCCTGATCGAGGAGCTACAAGCCATGGCACCCGAGATACGGTTGAATCTTTCACTACCAAGCGCCCAGAGCACGCGGCGGCTCGAAGCCGGCGAAATCGACTTGCTGATGACCCCCGAAGGGTTCCTAGAAAGTAACCACCCTCGGGAATTGCTGTTCGAGGAAAGGCACGTCGTGGTGGGTGCGCAGGACAATCCCGCGCTCGAGGGGACGATGACGGTCGAGAAGTTTCTCGGCTGCGGCCATGTAGCCGTCCGCATATCCAATCAGGACACCTTCATCGAAGAAGTGCTCACCAAGCTCGCGCCGGACCGCCGGATCGAAGTGGCGGCACAGTCCTTCATCCAGGTTCCCTGGCTGATCCGCGGAACCAATCGCCTGGCCGTGATGCACGAACGATTGGCAAAGGTGACACAGCCGGTGTTCGACTTGCGTATCGTCGACACGCCCTTCGATCTGCCGCCCATGCGGGAGATGATGCAGTACCACGTTTCGCGCTCTGGCGATGCCGGGCTGAATTGGCTTCGACACCAACTCCATCGCTTTGCAAACCGAGCCTGACCGGGGCCGCGACCCAGGTAAAATCGGCCCGGGCAAGGCAGAGGACCATATCTTCTCTCCCGCTCGCGCCCGGAGTGCCGCCTTGCCGCCGTACAACATGGCTCAGCCTATCGGAGCGATTAATCCGCTTGCGGTTCCCCCACCCGGCAATTTATGACACCGGTGTCTTGATTTTGGGACAGTCTGGGGAAGGACGACTATGAAGAGCAGCTTCGCGGGAAAGGCCATTTTTTGTGCGGCGGCAGTATTGGCCGCGCTGCATTCCGGTGCCGTTGCCCAGCCTCAGGCGAAAATCGAAATCGCGCCGGATCAGCGCCACTTCCAGACCGAGAATGGCGCGCCGTTCTTTTACATGGGCGACACCGCGTGGGCGCTGTTCCACCGGCTGAGCAGGGACGAAGCCGACCGGTATCTCGAGGACCGTGCGACTAAAGGCTTCAATGTCATCCAGGCTGTCGCTCTGGCGGAACTGCGCGGGCTGGATACGCCCAATGCTTATGGCGAGCTGCCGCTGATCAATCGCGATCCCGCGACACCCAACGAAGCCTATTTCACGCATGTCGACTATGTGATTTCGCGAGCCAACGAGCTGGGCCTGACCGTGGGCCTGCTTCCCTCCTGGGGCCATTACTGGCGTGACGGGAATACACGCATCTTCGATACCGAAAGCGCCCGCTCTTTCGGACGCTTTCTCGGGACCCGCTACCGCGATGCTGGCGTAATCTGGATTCTCGGCGGCGATTCCAATGTGAGATCCCACGAAGAACGCGCGATCATCCACGCTATGGCCACGGGGCTGGAGGAAGGCGACGGCGGGAGGCACCTCGTAACCTTCCACCCGCGTGGCCCCGGGCTGTCATCGAAACAGTTGCGCGATGCCGCCTGGCTGGATTTCTACATGAACCAATCGTCCCATGCGGCGCGCGATCTCGATACCGGCCTCTATGCCGAGCATGACCTCGCGCTGGAACCCAGGCGGCCGGTGATCGACGGCGAGCCGCGCTACGAGGGCATCCCCGTGGGGTTCTACAATCAGGGACACGACCCGCGGCTTCGCTTCGACGATGACGATACGCGGCAAGCGGCGTGGTGGTCCGTCATGGCAGGTGCGGCAGGACACACTTACGGCAACAACAACATCTGGCAGATGTGGGCTCCCGGACGAGAACCGGCGATTGGCGCGAACCGCCCATGGTATGATGCCATCCAGGACCCCGGGGCACGGCAGATGGGCATCCTGCGCCGCTTCATGGAGGACCACGAGTTCCAGACGCTCGAGCCACGCCAGGATCTCATTCTGGATGGTCCCGCGCATGGTGCCGCAAAAATTCGCGCCGCTCGCGCCGCGGACGGATCACGGATTGTCGTGTATTCGCCAAGGGGCGAACCGTTCACGCTGGATTTGGGTGAACTGGTCGGAGGCATGCACACACAAACCTGGTTCGATCCGCGCTACGGATCGGACTATCGGTTCCGCACCGAGCAAAGCCAGGGCATCCAGTCGTTCGTGCCGCCTTCGAGCGGAGACGGCGAAGACTGGGTCTTGGTGCTGGAAACCGAAGCCGCCGGCAAGCGAGTGCCATAGGCGCGGCGGCCGACACGCGTTCGTTTCTTGAAATAGGTGGCGGAGCAGGAGGGATTCGAACCCTCGATACGGGGTTACCGTATACACACTTTCCAGGCGTGCGCCTTCGACCACTCGGCCACTGCTCCGCATTCCTGTCCGGCCCACCGCGTTTCGCATTCATCGAGACCGCGATCCGGAGAACCCGACCCCAGCGCTCAAACCGTGAAGCGATTGGGCTGACAAGAAGGCGCGCGTCTAGCGGCGCTGCGGGGGAATCGCAAGCCGCTGCGGAACCGGGATGGTCGGGCAGGCGTTTTTCGTGATACAAGCCGGTTCAACGACGGTGCTGCGCGGATCAGGCATCCCCTGCGAACACCGTCTCGAAGCCCCCTCCCGCCCCTTCAATGTGCGAGAGGGGGCTTTTGTTTTGCCCGGGCGGGTGGCACTCCTCCGCCCATGACGAAACCGCTTATTTCGCTCGCCGCGCTGCTTGCGCTCGCCGTCCCCGCACAGGCGCAGGACGAAGCCCCGCCGCCCTCGCCGGGCGAGATAGTTGCACAGGCTCCCGCCGGGGAATGGGTGGCGATTGCGCCCGAAGACCTGCTGGTGATGACGCTAGCACCGGCAGCGGACGGCAGCACGCGCAGGGTGGTGATCCAGTTGATGCCCGCGCCTTTCTCGCAAGGCTGGGTCGAAAACATGCGCACGCTTGCGCGCGCCGGGTGGTACGACGGCATCACCGTCAACCGGGTGCAGGACAATTACGTTGTCCAGTGGGGCGATCCCAATTACGACAATCCCGAGGCGGAGGGCGAGGCAAAGCCGCTGCCGGAAGGTCTCCGGACCATGTCAGTAGGCGACTATGTCGACTCGGCCCGTGCGGCAGAATCCGATGAAGACGCGATCGTGCTTTGGCATCCGAAACCGGCTCTCAGCGACAGTTATGCTGACAACGCAAGCTTTGACGAGGGGTGGCCCATCGGTATCGAGATTGCCGAAAAGGGCAAAGTTCTGCGACGCTGGCCCGTCCACTGCTACGGCATGGTCGGCGTTGGACGCGGCTATTCGCCCGACACCGGATCGGGCGCAGAGCTCTACACCGTGATCGGCCATGCTCCGCGCCATCTCGATCGCAATATCGCGTTGGTCGGGCGCATCGTGGACGGGATGGAGCATCTGTCCTCGCTCCCACGCGGTTCGGGCGCGCTGGGCTTCTACACTGCCGAGGAAGCGGACAAGCGCACGCCGATCCTCTCCGTGCGCGTCGCCAGCGATTTGCCCGAGGGCGACCCGGCGTCAAGCAGCGAAGCTGTAGGCCAACAAACACGCCCCGCCTTCGAATATCTCTCGACCGAGAGCGAGACCTTCGCGCGCTATGCCGATGCGCGCGCCAACCGCCGCGATCCGTTCTTCATCCATCCAGCAGGCGGCGCGGACATCTGCAACATCCCCGTCCCCGTGCGCCGGGTGGCCGATTGAGCGAAAGCGTCTCCGTCGTGGCGCCCTTATGGCGCTGGACCGCGAAGAACGGCGTCAGCTGGTTTTTCGTGACCATCGACGGCGATCAAGGCGAGGAGCTGTCGGCGACCGAAGCGATGCGGCGGCTCGAACTGGGCGGCCAGCGCGGTTTCCGCTCGCTCAAGGTCGAGGCATGCATCGGTGAAACCGTCTGGCAGACATCCTGCTTTCCACGCGACGAGGGCGGCTGGATGCTGCCGGTCAAGGCACCGGTGCGCAAAGCCGAGAAACTCGCCGAGGGCGACCCGGTCGCGGTCACGCTGCGACCCGTCTAGAGCTTCTGCATCAACTCGATACGGTTGCCGAAAGGGTCTTCGGTAAAGCAGCGATGATACCCCGCAATCGGCTTGTCTTCCCTGACGATTGCTCCCGCTTGCGCAAGCCTGGCGCGGAAATGTGCCAGATCGGCGACCAGCAACGCTGGATGCGCCTTGCGCGCCGGGCGGAAATCGGGGTCGACCCCCAAGTGCAGCTGCAGCGCGCCGCATTCGAACCAGCACCCGGCCGGGGAAAGGTTGGACGGCTTGGCCAGTTCACGCATGCCGAGCAGATCGGTGTAGAAGGCGCGGGCCCGGTCTTCGCCGCCATGCGGCATGGCCAGCTGGACATGGTCGATGCCCAGCACGCCGGTCATACGCGTTCGGCCTGCGCGATCGAATCGCTGGCCCGCAGCGCGCTGAGAATGCGCGTAAGATGCGGCACGTCCTGCACTTCGAGGTCGATTTCGTAAGTGGTGAAGGGATGGTCGAGCTGGGTTTGCTCGAGGCTGGTCACATTGACATGGTTCTGCGCGAAAATGCCTGCCATTTCGGCCAGCGTTCCGGGCCGGTCGTACAGCGTGACGCGCAGCCGCCCGACCGCGCCGCGCGAGCGTTTGCCCCACGACAGGTCGAGCCAGTCGCTGTCGATCCCGCTGGCGAGGTGGTTGCAGTCGATCGTATGGACCTCGACGCCTTCGCCGGGCTTGCGCAGGCCCACGATCCGGTCACCCGGAACCGGGTGGCAGCATTCGGCGAGCTGGAAGCCGACCCCCGGGGTCAGCCCGCGGATCGACAGCGCCTTGCCGCTCTTGGCCCAGTCGGGCTCGTTTTCCAGCTCGGCAGTGCAGCCGGGGACCAGCGCTTCCATGACCGCGCGATCCTCGATCTTGGCCGCACCGATGGCGTAAAAGAGGTCCTCTTCCTCTTCCATCTCCAGCCGTTTCAAGGCTTCGCGCAGTGCCTTCTTGCCGACTTTGGCGGGCACACGCAGCGCGATCTCGTCGAACAGCTTCTGTCCGATCTCCGCCACTTCGGCGCGTTCCTTGAGCCGGACGGCGCGGCGGATCGAAGCGCGCGCCTTGCCGGTCACAACAAAGCCCAGCCAGCTCAATTGCGGATCGGCATTGTCGCTCTTGATGATCTCGACCACATCGCCATTGTTTAGCTGCGTGCGCAGCGGCATGTGCCGCCCGTTGATCTTCGCGCCCACCGTCTGCGCGCCGAGGTCGGTATGCACCGCAAAGGCGAAATCGACCGGGGTCGCACCCTTGGGTAGCTGGAACAGCGCGCCCTTGGGCGTGAAGGCGAAGATCCGATCCTGGTAGATCGCCAGGCGCGTGTGTTCGAGCAGTTCTTCGGGATCGTGGCTCGCGTCGACGATCTCGATCAAATCGCGCAGCCAGCCGACCTGCCCGTCGGGCCGTTCATCCTGCTTGTAGGCCCAGTGCGCGGCAAAGCCGAATTCGTTCACGCGGTGCATCTCGCGCGTGCGGATCTGCACTTCGACACGCATCGACTTGCCGTAGATCAACGAGGTGTGGAGCGAGCGGTAACCGTTGTTCTTCGGCGTCGAGATGTAGTCCTTGAACTTGCCCGGGAGGAACTGCCAGGTGGTATGCAGCACCCCCAGCGCGCGGTAGCAGTCGGCCACGTCCTCGCAGATGATGCGGAAGGCCATGATATCGGTGACCTGCTCGAACGAGACATGGCGTTCGGCCATCTTGCGCCAGATCGAATAGGGGTGCTTTTCGCGCCCCGAAACCTCGCTGGTGATCCCCGCCTCGAGGAGCGCGTGCTTCATGTCGAGCGCGATGGCATCGACCTGGCCGCCGTCCTCGCTGTGGATCTGATTGAGCCGCTGCGTGATCGTCTCGTATGCCTCGGGCTCGATCTGCTCGAAGGCGAGCATCTGCATCTCGCGCATATATTCATACAGCCCGATGCGTTCGGCCAGCGGGGCGTAGATGTCCATCGTCTCGCGCGCGATGCGCTGGCGCTTCTCGGGTTTCTTGATGAAATGCAGCGTGCGCATGTTGTGCAGCCGGTCGCCCAGCTTGACCAGCAGCACGCGGATGTCCTCGCTCATCGCCAGCAGGAACTTGCGCAGGTTTTCTGCCGCGCGCTCGTTCTCGGGCATCTGCTCGATCTTCGACAGCTTGGTCACCCCGTCGACCAGCCGCGCGACATCCTTGCCGAAGTGCTTTTCGATATCGTCGATCGTCGCCAGCGTGTCTTCCACCGTATCATGGAGGAGCGCGGTGGCGATGGTTTCCTGGTCGAGCTTGAGATCGGTCATCAAGCCGGCAACTTCGACCGGATGGCTGAAATAGGGATCGCCGCTGGCGCGGGTCTGCGTGCCGTGCTTCTGCACGGTATAGACATAGGCGCGGTTGAGCATCGCCTCGTCGGCGTCGGGATCGTATTCCTTGACCCGCTCAACGAGTTCGTACTGGCGCAGCATGTGTTCGAGATAGGTGCGCTTCACCCGCCTGAACAGATGGAATCTTCACGCAGGGCCGCTGCGGGTGGCATGCGCCGTGCAGCGATCCTACCTGTGCATCACATCATCCGGAGAGAGACAGGCCATGACCCAGACGCGCACCGAAACCGATTCCATCGGCCCCATCGAAGTCCCAGCCGACGCCTATTGGGGCGCGCAGACGCAGCGCAGCCTGACCAATTTCCCCTTCCCCGCGCACCAGCGCATGCCGATCCAGATCGTCCACGCGCAGGCGGCGGTCAAGCAGGCTGCGGCGCGGATCAACTGCCAGCACGGACTGGAGGCACCGCTCGCCGAGGCGATCGAGCGCGCGGCCACCGCGATCCGCGCAGGCGAATATGACGACCAGTTCCCGCTGACCATCTTCCAGACGGGCAGCGGCACGCAGACCAATATGAACGTCAATGAAGTGATCGCCGGGATCGCCAATGAAGCGCTGGCGGGCACACGCGGCGGCAAGGAGCCGGTCCATCCCAACGACCATGTAAACCGCTCGCAAAGCTCGAACGACAGCTTCCCCACCGCGCTGCATGTCGCCGCCGCGCTGGCATCGCGCGATGCGCTGCTGCCCGCGCTCGACCGGCTGGTCGCAGCGCTCGATGCCAAGGCGCGGGCCTTTGCCGATATCGTCAAGATCGGCCGCACGCATACGCAGGACGCCACCCCGCTGACGCTGGGGCAGGAATTTTCCGGCTATGTCGCGCAGCTGACAAGCTGCCGGGTGCGGATCGAAAGCGCATTGGAAAATGACATCCGCAAGCTCGCGATCGGCGGAACGGCGGTCGGCACCGGGCTCAATGCGCCCGATGGCTGGGCCGCGGATATGGCCCGCGCGATCAGCGATATCACCGGCTTCGCCTTCGAGCCTGCGCCCAACACCTTCGAACAGCTCGCTGCGAAGGACGGGCTGGTGTCCTTCTCGGGCGCGCTCAACACGCTCGCGGTGGCGCTCAACAAGATCGCCAACGATATCCGCTTTCTCGCATCGGGGCCGCGTTCAGGCCTTGGCGAACTGTCGCTACCCGCGAACGAACCGGGCAGCTCGATCATGCCAGGCAAGGTCAACCCGACCCAGTGCGAAATGCTGACGATGGTCGCGGGCCAGGTGATCGGCAATCACCAGGCAGTGACGGTGGGCGGAATGCAGGGCCATTTCGAGCTCAACGTGTTCATGCCGCTGATCGGATCGAACGTGATCCGCTCGGTCGAACTGCTCGCCATCGGGATGGAGGGTTTTGCCACCCGCTGCGTCGAGGGGATCGAGGCGAACGAGGAACAGATCGCCGCGCTGGTCGAACGCTCCTTGATGCTCGTGACCGCATTGGCGCCCGAGATCGGCTACGACAATGCCGCCAAGATCGCCAAGCATGCGCACCAGACCGGCCAGACGCTCAAGCAGGCCGGACTCGAGCTGGGGCTGGTGGACGAGCCGACCTTCGACCGCCTCGCCCGCCCCGCCGATATGGTGTGACCTAGCCCTCGGTCCCGAGAATGCGGTCGACCCCGCCGCGCGTTACTGCGTGGTAGCTGCCGCGGGTCTCGGCATAGATGCGCTGCGCGATCGGCCGGCCCCATTCGTCCTGGTCCCACAGCACCTGGAACAGCGGACGCACGAATTTCGCGCGGCCGACCTCGGCGAGGAATTCCTCCGCCTGCGGCACCGCGGGTTCGTAGCGATTGGCGAGCGCCAGTTCGAGCCACAGGAACAGCTCCTCATTGTTGCCGGTTTCGGACAGCTGCAGCGCGTTGTTGATGCCGGTCAGCGCCCCGGCGGATTGTTCCTTGTCGATATTGTCGAGGAACCGCTGCCGTTCGGCCGAACTCCAACCTTGGTAGGTCGTGCGGGCAGGAATGCTAACGCCATCGTTATACGCGGCCACCGCGGTATCCACTTGGGCAAAGGCGGCCGGATCGGGGCGCGCGACGTTGGACGGCAGGCCCGGCTCGAAGATCCATTCACGCAGCATCAGCGCATCGGCTTCGGCCTCGCCCCGCACCAGGTTTTCCATCATGTCCGCGAGGAACAGCTCGCTGGTGGCGGGCTGGAAGGCATGGTTGTCGAACCACTGGCGCAGCCAGGCATCGAAACGCTCGCGGCCAACCACGCTTTCGACCGTGCGCAGGAAGAATGCGCCCTTGTCATAGGCGATCGCGCTACCGAGCTGGTAGCCGCCATCGGTGCTCAGCGCGGTGCCGGGGGCATCGGCGCCGACCTCGGCCAGCGTTTCATGGATATTGGCGAACATCAGCGCGGCTTCCTGCTCGGCGCGCTGCTTGCCATAGACCGCCTCGACGATGCGGTTCTCGAAATAGGTGGTGACGCCCTCGTTGAGCCAGCTGTCGCCCCACACCGCATTGGTAACGAGATTGCCCGACCAGCTATGCGCCAGTTCATGCGCGACGAGCCCGTTGTTCGACCGGTCGCCCGCGATGAAGGTCGGGGTGAGGAAGGTCATCACCGGGTTTTCCATCCCGCCATAGGGGAAGGCGGGCGGCAGCACGATCATGTCGTAGCGGCCCCAGCGGTATTCACCGTAGAGTTCCTCCGCCGCGACGACCATTTCCTCGGTGTCGTTCACTTCGCGCCATGCCCGGTCGAGCGTGGCGGGTTCGGCCCAGACGCCAGTGCGCGGGCCGATCGCGCGAAAATCGATATCGCCCGCCGCGATCGCGATGAGATAGGGCGGCACCGGCTTGTCCATCACGAAGGTGAAGGCACGGCGGCCGTTGCCGAGATCCTCAGGCTCACCCTGGCGCACGCCGCTCATCACCACATCGAGCGGCTCGGGCGCGGTGATGCGCGCTTCCCATGTCTGGCGGATGCCGGGGCTGTCCTGCGTCGGGATCCAGCTGCGGTTGAGGATCGCCTGCCCCTGGCTGAAGAGGAAGGGATGCTCCCCGCCCTTGGTCTGTTCGGGGCTGAGCCATTGCAGCGCGTTGGCGTCGGCGGGCGCGCGATAGGCGATGCGCAGCGTCTCCGCGCCGTCGAGGCGGATCGTCAGCGGCGCGCCCTTGCCGCCTTCGGTCACCGTTTCGCCGACCGTATGGGACAGCGCGCGGCCCTGCCCGTCGGTAACCTGCGCGATCTCGAGCCCGTTTGTGTCGAGCACGATCTCTTCCGCACCCGGCGCGGCCAGCACGCTCAGCTCCGCCGTCCCGCCGACGCGCTTGGCCTCGAAATCGAGGTCGAGATCGAGCGCGACATGCGTCACCCGCGCGACCTGCGGCTGCGCATGGGTCAGCGTATCGACTGCCTCGGGTGAGGTCAGGATCGGCGCGACCATCGCTGCGGAAGGCGCGGTCGATACGACCGGTTCGCCCGGCACACCCGCGCAGGCGGTCGTGGCAAGCAGGATGGCGAGGCTGAAGACATGGCTGCGCATTGGGTTCTCTCTTGCATGATGGGCGCACCGGAACGGCGGCAGATCGGAAATTCGCCGCGCTATATCAACGATCCCGCCACACCTTTCCAGCCCGCAGAGCGAATACCTATCCACGGACTTCCGCAATGCGCTCCAATGCGCAATGGTAAAGTTATCAATGATTCGGGGAGGATCCTATGAACCGCTTTTCGATGCTTGGCCTTGGCTGCGCGCTTGCGCTGGGCTGCGCTGTCCCGGCACAGGCCACCGACACCGGGGAGGCACTCGCGCAGGCCATGACGCCCGAGCGCGAGCTCCTGTTCGCCGACGAATTCGATACCGGCACGCTCGACCGCGACAAATGGATCGTGATCGGAACCGACTTCTGGGTGAACAACGAGCAGCAGGCCTATATCGACGACCCTTCGACCATCGCATTTCGCGATGGTGTAGCGGGCGCCGATGGCGGCGTGCTGGTGCTGCGGCCCGTTTTCACCCCGGGCACCGATCCCAACAAGGACCGTGACGCGCCCTTCGTGTCGGGCCGGATCGAAAGCCAGGGCAAGTTCGACTTCACCCATGGCCGCGCCGAAGCGCGCATCAAACTGCCGGACAATGTCGGCGTGTGGCCCGCCTTCTGGCTGCTCGGCAACGGCCAATGGCCCGACACGGGCGAAATCGACATCATGGAATATGTCGGCGAGAAGGACTGGATCGGGGTCGCGCTGCACGGCCCGGGCTATTCGGGCGAGACTCCGATCGTGAACAAGTTCTTCTTCCCCGAAGGACTCGATGTGACGGGCTGGCACACCTATTCGGTCGAATGGACCGACGGCCAGGTCGATTTCATGGTCGACGGGCATGTGCTCTATCGGGCCACCAGGCCGATGGTCGAACATTACGGGGATTGGCGGTTCGACAATGCCAAATATCTGATCCTCAACTTCGCGATGGGCGGTGCGTATCCGGTCAAAACCAATGGCATCCAGAAGCCCTATGTCGGCATCCCGCAGGAAACCGTCGACGCGGTCGAGCGGGGCGAGGTCGAGATGCTGGTCGACTGGGTCCGGGTCTACGCACCGGAGGAGTGATCAGCTCCAGACCGCCTCGGGCGGCAGGCTCATCAGGATCGCGTCGATATTGCCGCCGGTCTTGAGGCCGAACAGCGTGCCGCGGTCGTAGACCAGGTTGAACTCGGCATAGCGCCCGCGCCATTCGAGCTGGGTCTGCTTGTCTTGCGCCGTGAACGCGCTGTCCATCCGGCGTCGCACCAGCCGCGGGAAGATGTTGAGGAAAGCCTCGCCCACGTCCCTGGTGAAAGCGAGATTGCGGTCGAACGCGGCCCCTTCGTCGACAGCGGGATCCTCGCATTCGAGGTGGTCGTAGAAGATCCCGCCCACCCCGCGGTGCACGCCGCGGTGGGGAATGTAGAAATAGTCGTCGGCCCACTTCTTGAAGCGTTCGTAATAGGTCGGGTTGTGCGCCGCGCAGGCCGCCCGGAAACAGGCGTGGAATTCTTCCGTGTCCTCGGCATAGGGGATCGGCGGATTGAGATCGGCCCCGCCGCCGAACCACGCCTTGCCGGTGGTCAGGAACCGCGTGTTCATATGCACTGCGGGCACATGCGGGTTGGCCATATGCGCGACCAGGCTGATGCCGGTGGCGGTGAAGCCCGGGCTGTCCGCGCTGGCGCCATTGATCGTGGCGGCGAATTCCTTCGCGAAGTTGCCGCGCACGGTCGAAACATTGACCCCGACCTTTTCGAACACCTTGCCCTTCATCAGGCCGCGCGTCCCGCCGCCGGGATCGACATTGCCTTCCTCTTCGCGGTTCCAGCTGTCGTACTGGAAGCCGGCATCGCTGCCCGCCTCGCGCTCGATGGCTTCGAATTCGGCGCAGATTCGGTCGCGCAGGCTTTCGAACCAGGTACGGGCGGTCTCGGTCTGCTGGGTCCAGTCGGTCATGGCAAAAGCCTTGCCATCCCCACTTCGCTACGGCAATAGCGAGCCATGGTTCCCCTTTCGTTCGCAGGCGAGGAATGGCTCCTCACCGAAGGCCGCGCGCTGTACTGGCCGCGCGAACGCGCGCTGCTGGTGGCCGACCTGCATCTGGAAAAGGGCAGTTTCTTCGCGCGGCACGGGCAGCTGATCCCGCCCTATGACAGCCGCGAAACGCTGGAGCGCGTGGCGCTGGCGATCCGCGAAACGGGCGCGCGCCGGGTCATCACGCTGGGCGACAATTTCCACGATTCGGCCGGGTCGACCCGGCTCGAAGAGCACGCCGCGGGGATGCTCCATGCGCTGACCCGCACGGTCGACTGGGTGTGGATCACCGGCAATCACGATCCCGAAATGGAAGCCCGCTGCGGCGGCACGCTGGCGGAAGAACTCGAGCTCGGCGGACTGATCCTGCGCCACCGCGCGAAGGCAGGCGAAATCCGCCCCGAACTGTCGGGCCACTACCACCCCCGCCTCCAATTGAAGGTGCGCCAGCGCCATATCCGCCGCCCCTGCGCGGTAGTCAGTGCGAACGACGGCCCCGGCGGCAAGCCGGGCGGACGCATGATCCTGCCCGCCTTCGGCGCCTTTACCGGGGGGATGGACGCGGCCGATCCGGCGATCCTGAAAGCGCTGCAACCCGCCGAGCGGATCGATGCGGTGGTCCCGGCCAAGGGCCAGCTGGCGCGCTTCAACCTGTGGAACCGCGCTGCCTGAGGGCAACAACAGCGCGCAAATATGCGCCCCATTCGCATAACACACTTCCGAATCCCCGGAACAATGCCTACATGCTGGCTTTCCGAATACCGCAACCAGTTCCGAATACGGCCACCAAAGGAGAGTGCCCCATAGCCCGTCCACCCCGGCGCAGCATGCAAATGCCCGTGAAAAGCGGCCCGCGCTACGATAACATGATCAATGTGCCGAAAGTCCGCGTGATCGACCACGAAGGCGAAAACATCGGCGTTATGTTCACCCGCGAAGCGGTCGAGCAGGCCAATGAACTTGGTCTCAACCTCGTCGAAGTGTCCCCCAATGCGGACCCGCCGGTGTGCAAGTTCCTCGATGTCGGCAAGCACCGCTACGAAGCGCAGAAAAAAGCCAACCTCGCCCGCAAGACGCAGAAGACCCAGGAAATCAAAGAGGTCAAGATGCGCCCGAACATCGACACCCACGATTACGAGGTGAAGATGCGCAATGTCGTCAAGTTCCTTGAGAACGGCGACAAGGTGAAGTGCACGCTGCGGTTCCGCGGCCGCGAAATGGCGCACCAGCAACTCGGCATGGATCTTCTCAACCGCGTCCGCGACGATGTCGAGGAAATCGCCAAGGTCGAAGCCTTCCCGCGCCTCGAAGGGCGTCAGATGATCATGGTGCTCGCGCCCAAGTAAGGCGCACGCCACACTGCATTGCGAAAGGGCGGCGCTTCGGGGCCGCCCTTTTCGTATCGGGCATCCGTGCGCCTGGCGCGTTGCCCCGCCCGCGCCCCGCTGTTAGCAGTTCGCGCCAAGGGGGGATCGCAGCACATGGCGGCCAGACATATCGGATTGCTGGTGGGCGCTGCGGCGCTGCTGGCCAGCATTTTCCTGCCCACGCCCGCGGGCATGCAGCGCGAGGCATTCATCGTTGCCGGGCTGGTGGTGCTGATGGCCGCCTGGTGGATGACCGAGGCGCTGCCGCTGACCGCGACCGCGCTGATGCCGTTCATCGTGCTGCCCTTTGCCGGGGTGATGAGCGCCAAGGAAACCGCCAGCGCCTATTATTCCGACATCCTGTTCCTGCTGCTGGGCGGCGGCTTCATCGCTCTGGCGATCGAACGCACCGGCCTGCACCGGCGGCTTGCGCTGGGGATCCTCAGCCTGCTTGGCGGGCGCGGCGGACAGGCCGGCCTGCTGCTGGCCTTCATGATCGCCGCCGCGATCCTGTCGATGCTGATTTCGAACACCTCCACCACCCTCATCATGATGCCCATGGCCGTCGCTGTCCTCGCGGGCGGCGGGGTGCTGGCCGGGGACCGCGACGGGCTGGCGGGCGCCTTGCCCATGGGGATCGCATTTGCGGCCAGCATCGGCGGGCTGGGCACGCTGGTCGGATCGCCGACCAATGCGATTTCGGTGGGGCTGCTGGACACGATGATCGGTACGCAGATCAGCTTTGCCGAATGGTCGTTCTACGGCTTCCCCATCGTGCTGCTCGGGGTTCCGCTCGCGGCTTTCCTCGTCGCGCGGGTCCAGCGCGTCTCGGCGCATCCCTTCGATGTCGCCGCGGCGCGCGCCGCGGTGGCCAATGAACAGCCGATGGGCCCCGCCGAACGACGGTTGATGATCGTCGTCGCGCTGACCTTTGCCGCCTGGATGACGCGGCTGGTGCTGGGACCCTACCTGCCGGAAGGGTCGTGGACCGATGGTACCATCGCCATCATTGCCAGCCTGGCGCTGTTCCTGCTGCCCGATGGCACCGGGCGGCCGCTGCTGGTGTGGGAAGAAGCCAACCGTGCGCCGTGGGGGGTCATCATGATGTTTGGCGGCGGGCTGGCGCTGGCGGCGGGCATGAGCGCAAGCGGGCTGGCCGACTGGCTGGGCTATGCGCTGCTCCCGCTCGAGGCCTTTCCGCTCGTATTCGTCGCGCTTGCCGTGGTCGCCATGGTGGTGCTGATCACCGAGTTTGCCAGCAATGTCGCCACCGCCACCGGGATCATCCCGGTAATCGCCGCGCTGGTGGTCGCGCTGGGCGTGGACCCGATCCTGCTTGCCATGCCCGCAGCGCTTGCGGCGAGCTGGGGTTTCATGCTGCCCGCCGGCACCGGCCCCAATGCCATCGCTTGGTCGACCGGGCACATCCGCATCGACCGCATGGTCAAGGCCGGGCTGCTGCTCGACATCGCCGGCATATTCATGATCGTCGCCGTGGTGTGGGGAATGGCAGCGCTGGTCTAGCACGATGACGCGCGGCGCGGGCCTGCGAAATTCTATTGCCTTGGCCCCTGCGCGCTAGAGCCCGCCGCATGCCCGGTGCATCGCATTTCCGCGCCTCTTGCCATGACTTATTGGCGGACCGCGCGTTTCTGCACCGGGACCGTGTTCCATGCGTTCCATCCTTTGGGGATCGTCGCAGTTGAAACCAACTTCGGTCCACCATATGGAATGCGCAATAGTGGCGGCCGGTGGAGAAGCGTTCCTGCGGAGGTTAGGAACGGGCGCCCCGCCCCATCCGACTTGGCTCCCGCCTTCCTGGGAGCGTTGATCAGGAAGGAGGTTCGCCGATGAGCGACCACGATATCGACCCGACCTCGCCGCGTATGGCGCCCAAGCCCGAAGTCACCAAGATCGACGGGCGCGAACTGAAGCCCAGCACGCTGATGATGGGCTATGGCTATGACCCGGTGCTGTCCGAAGGCAGCCTCAAGCCGCCGATCTTCCTCACCTCGACTTTCGCCTTCCCCAGCGCCGCCGACGGGAAGCGCCATTTCGAAGGCATCACCGGCAAGCGCCCGGGCGGCGCGGACGGGCTGGTCTATTCGCGCTTCAACGCGCCCAACCAGGAAATTCTCGAAGATCGCCTCTCGGTGTGGGACGGCGCCGAAGACGCGCTCAGCTTCTCCAGCGGGATGACCGCGATCTGCGTGCTGATGCTCGCCTATGCCAGCCAGAACGACGTGATCGTCCATTCGGGCCCGCTCTATGCGGCATCCGAAGGCTTCGTCGCCAAGGTGCTCGCCAAGTTCGGCGTGACCTATGTCGACTTCCCCGCCGGTGCCACGCGCGAAGAGATCGACGCGGTGGTCGAGAAGGCGCAGGCGCAGGCCGACGAACAGGGCGGCAAGGTCTGCATGGTCTATCTCGAAAGCCCGGGTAACCCGACCAATGCGCTGGTCGACATCGAAGCGGTCCGCGCCTCGGTCGATGCGGCGCAGCTCGATTGCCCTATCGCGATCGACAACACCTTCCTCGGCCCGCTGTGGCAGCGCCCGCTCGACCAGGGCGCGGATATCGTCGTCTATTCGCTGACCAAATATGTCGGCGGCCATTCGGACCTTGTCGCGGGCAGCATCGCCGGGGCGAAGAAATGGATGGAACCGGTGCGCATGCTGCGCAACACCATGGGCGGCATTTGCGATCCGAACACCGCGTGGATGCTGATGCGCAGCCTCGAGACGGTCGAACTGCGGATGAACCGCGCGGGCGAGAACGCCGCCAAGGTCTGCGAATTCCTGGCACAGCACCCCAAGGTCGAAGGGCTCGGCTATCTCGGCATGATCAAGGATGCGCGCCAGCAGGATATCTACGATCGCCATTGCAAGGGCGCGGGCAGCACCTTCTCGCTGCTACTCAAGGGCGGCGAGGCCGAATGCTTCCGCTTCCTCGACAGCCTCAAGATCGCCAAGCTGGCGGTCAGCCTCGGCGGGACCGAGACGCTGGCGAGCCACCCTGCTTCGATGACGCATCTCTCGGTTGCCGAAGGCCGGCGTGCGGAACTGGGAATCTCGGACAACCTCGTTCGTATCAGCATCGGCATCGAAGACGCCGACGATCTGATCGCCGACTTCACGCAGGCGCTGGAGGCGGTCTGACCCGGATCGGCTTCCTCGCCTGTCCCGAAACGCTCCCCGGCGAGGGTCCTCGCCGGGGGGACGCGTTCGAGCACGATCTCGAGGTCGCCGCGCTGCGGCCCGCATTCGAGGCGGCGGGACTGGAGCTGGTCGAGATCGACTGGCGCGCGCCGCTCGATGCATTCGACGGCCATGCGATGGTCCTGCTAGGCACTGCGTGGGATTATCAGGACTATCCCGAGGCGTTCCTCGCCCGGCTCCAGGCGCTTGCCGCGAAAGGTATCGCGGTCTGCAATCCCCCCGAGGTGGTCCGCTGGAATGCGGACAAGCGCTATCTGCGCGAACTGGCCGAACGCGGGGCAACAACCGTGCCAACGCTCTGGCTCGACAATGCGGGCCCGGACGATGTGCGTGCAGCGATGGATGAATTCGCCGCCGACCGGGTCGTGGTCAAACGCCAGGTCGGCGCGGGCGGATTGGGCCAGCACAGCTTCACCCGTGACGCGCTCCCCGATCCCGGTTGGACGATGGGCCGCCCCTGCATGATCCAACCCTTCCTGCCGAGCGTTGTCTCGGAAGGCGAGTACACCTTCGTTTTTGTCGACGGCGCTTTCAGCCACGGCGTGCTCAAGCGCGCGGGCGCAGGCGACTATCGCATCCAGTCGCTCTATGGCGGTTACGAGCGCGATTATGCGCCCGAGCCGCAGGACCTCGCGAGGGCCGAGGCCATCTTGGCCGCGCTGCCCTTCGACGACCTGCTCTACGCGCGCATCGACATGGTGCGGCTGCCAGCAGGCGAACTGGCGGTGATGGAAGCGGAGCTGATCGAGCCTTATCTCTACCCCGAGCAGGGACCGGACTTGGGCCATAGGCTGGCAGCGGCTATCGTCGCCCGGCTGTAGGGAGGCGGGCATGACGGAGAGGGTATTCCTGGTAATCGGCGCGGGCGCGGGGATCGGCGGCCATGCGGCCGCGCGCTTCGCCCGCGGGGGCTACCACGCGGTGCTGGCGCGGCGTTCCGACGATGCGGGGCTGGTCAGGCTGGTCGACGCGATCGAGGAAGACGGCGGCAAGGCCACGGGCACGCTGCTCGACGCGGCGGCGGATGGATCGCTCGAGGAACTGGTCGACCGCATCGAGCGCGACATCGGGCCGATCCACACCGTGCACTACAACCTCGGCGCGCAGATCGGGAACCGCACGCTTGGCGACACCCCGCACCGGACCTTCGAACTGGGCTGGCGGCTGGGCTGCTTCGGCCTGTTCCGGCTGGCGCATGCGGTGACCCCGCTGATGGTCGAACGCGGGAGCGGCACCATCCTTGTCACGTCGGCTACCGCCGCCGTACGCGGCAATGCCGGACAGCACAGCCACGCCGCAGCGATGGGCGGCCGCCGGATGCTGTGCCAGACGCTCAATGCCGAATTCGCCCCGCAGGGTGTGCATATCGCGCATGTCGTGGTCGATGGGTCGGTGGATGCGCCCGATACGCTGGGCAAGCTGCTCGGCGACAGGTTCGAGGCCTACAAGGCCGCGAAAGGCGAAGACGGTGTGATCGATCCGGGCGCGCTGGCCGAAATCTATTGGCACCTCGCGCACCAGCCGCGCAATTGCTGGACCCACGAAGTGGATGTCCGACCGTTTACTGATGCCCCGTGGTGGAACGACAATCCAATTCCGGCGATCGATACCAAATCGAAATAGCCGCCTTGGCGGCTAGCCCTTCCACTCGCGGCGTTCTTCGGCCGCCTTGAGCACTTCATAGGCCAGCTGCAGCTTCTGGAATTCGGCCGCGGCTTCCTTGTCGCCCGGTTTGACGTCGGGATGGACGGTCTTCGCCTTGTCGCGCCAGGCCTTCTTGATCGCGACGAATTCGGCGTCCGATTCAAGTTCGAGCACGTCGAGCGCGCGCATTTCGTCGGCGCTGCGCGATCCGTCGCCGCTCCCGCTCCAGCCATAATGCTGGGCTTCGGCATAGCCCGCATTCTCGCTGCGTTCGGCAGTGGTGCGGGCTTCCTTCTCGGCCTTGTCGAGGCCTTCGAAATAGTCCCACTTCTGATTGTATTCGGCCGCGTGCTTCTGACAGAACATCCAGCGTTCGGGACTGTTCGGGGCCTTGGGCGCGGGGCATGCCCCCGGCTCTTCGCAGCCGTGCCGATCGCACAGGCGCACGGTCGTCGCCTCACGCGACGAGCCATAGCCCCGCCAGCGCGGGAAGCCCCAGTCGTTGGAACGGCGCGGCTTAGCCATGCGCCGGGACAATCATTTTTCGGGTAAGCATGGCGTCAATCTAGGAGGATAGGCGAAAGGTGCAAGCGCTCAGGAACCAGTTTCAAATTGAAATGTTGCACTGCAAGCAATGCTTAATATTTTCGCCCTAGGAAGCCGACCGATGAAATCGACCATGAGCAAACAGCTGTGCCTGTCCGCAACCGCCGCGATCCTCGCGATGGCGGTCTTCGTGCTGATCGCCGGCCGGGGCGGGCTCCATGCGGACACTCCCGACCAGATGGCCGCCCAGGCGCCGCTGGTGAGCCTTACCGCCACGCAATAGGCATCGCCCGCACATTGCAGGCTTGAAAGGGCTCCCGGGATCCGGGAGCCCTTTCCATTTGATCAGCTGATGGTGATCGTCGCCGCGCGGCGGTTCTGCGCCCACGCCGATTCGTTCGAACCCAGCGCAACCGGGCGTTCCTTGCCATAGCTCACCGTTCGGATACGGTTTGCCGGAATGCCGATCGAGACGAGGTAGTTCTTCGCCGCATTGGCCCGGCGTTCACCCAGCGCGAGGTTGTAGTCGCGCGTCCCGCGTTCGTCGCAGTGCCCTTCGATGGTGAAGGTCACCTGCGCATACTGGCTGAAATACTGCGCCTGGCGCTGCAGCTTGGTCTGGTCTTCGGCGTCAATATTGAAGCGGTCGGTATCGAAATAGACGACCGTATTTTCCTGCCCGACGGCATTGACGAAATGCTGCTGCGAACCGACCGACGGACCGCTCGGCGCGGGGGCCGGGGCAGGCGTTTCGGTCGGCGGCGGCGGCAGTTCCTCAGGCGCCTTCTTCTGGCAGGCTGCAAGCGCGATGGTCGATGCAAGCATCAGGCCGGTAGCAACACGGGTATTCATAGGCTGTCCCCTTTTAAACAGCGTGGTGAAATCGGTTTTGCCCCCCGAATTCGGTCCCTGTTGTAGTTCAATGCAGTTACGGCAGGATCGGTCCCCAGGCCGGGTCCGACGCATCGACCGGGGTTGGCAGGCGGCGCAGGTTGTCGCCGGTCAGATCGACCTGCCACAGCGATGTCTTACCGCTGTTTCGCTCGGTGCGGAAGAACTGGATGATGCGGCCGTTGGGTGCCCACGTCGGGGCCTCGTCCTGCCAGCCATTGGTCAGCGAGCGCAGGTTGCGGCCATTGGGGCTCATCACCGAGACGTTGAAATTGCCCGCGATGTGCGTGAACGCGATCTGGTCGCCGCGCGGGCTCCATTCGGGCGTCGCCGCGCGTCCGCCGAAGAAGGACAGGCGGCGCTGTCCGGTGCCATCGGCATTCATGATGTAAATCTGCTGGCTGCCCGACCGGTCGCTTTCGAACACGATCTGGCTGCCGTCGGGTGAATAGGACCCGCCGATGTCGATCCCGGGCGTATCGGTCAGCCGCTGGCTTTCCCCGCCCCGCGCGGCAACGCGGTAGATGTCGGTATTTCCGCCGACCGCCATCGAATAGAGAATCCAGCGCCCGTCGGGACTCCAGCGCGGCGCAAAGGTGGGATTGCTGCTTTCCGTCACCAGCGTCTGGCGCCCGGTACCGATGTCATAGACATAGATCCGCGGATTGCCGTCGACATAGCTGAGATAGACCAGCTGCTTGTAGTCGGGCGAATAGCGCGGCGTGAGCGCGGTCGAGCGGCCGGTGGTGATGAAGCGGTGGTTCGCCCCGTCACTGTCCATGATCGCGAGCCGCTTGGTCCGGTTATCCTTGGGGCCGGTTTCGGCGATATAGGCGATGCGGCTGTCGAAGAACGGGCTTTCGCCGGTCAGGCGCGCATAGATCAGGTCGGCGCACTTATGCGCGGCGCGGCGCCAGTCGGCCGGCGGGACCACCCAGCCTTCGCGGACCAGTTCCTGCTGCAGCGCCATGTCGTAGAGATAGCAGCCGACCGTCAGCCGATCGTCGCTGCGCCCGCGGACATATCCATGGACCAGCATTTCGGCGCCGCGGTTGGACCATGTCGACCAGTTGGGGGCAGTAATTTCGCCAAAGCTCGGCTGCGGCAACGCGTCGGGGCCGGTCGGCTTGAACAGGCCGTTATTGCGCAAATCGGCGGTGATGACGCGCGCCAGCTCCTTGCCCAGTGCCGCAGTGCCCGATGAACTCGCCGGTGTCGCGACGTCGCGATCGGTGGCGAAGCCGGGGATGGCGATCCCGAGATCGTCGAGATTGCCATCGAAGCTGACCGTTCCAGAAAGGCCTTCGCCCTCGTCGATGGTCTCGACCTCGCCGCCTTCGAGAACCGGCTGGCCGAGGTCCTGGTTCTGCGCTGCGAGCGGCGCTGCGATCAGGAGCGATAGGACGAACAGGGCTGATTGCTTCATCGGGACAGGTTCCAGTCGAAATCAACGGTTACGGTCTTCCACGCCTCGTAATATTCGGGCGGGAGGTCGAAAGGGGCGGCGAGTTGAACCGCCCTGATAGCATTTTCCGCATGGCGCGGCGCCTGCGCGCGATTGGCTTCGGTTTCGCCGCGCTGGCCGACCAGGCTCGGCGCCCCGGCCAGTGTCCCGTCCGGATTGAGCCGGAAACGGATCTTCGACACCAGCTTCTCACGATCCGCGCCGTCCACCGGGCGCCAATGCGGACGCAATTGACGGGCGACGGCCTGGAACAGCGATGCTTTGGCACTGGCACCGATTTGCGATGCGGGAACGCGCGTTTCATCGGTCGTCGTGCTGCTTCCAGAACCTTCGAGAAAATTGTCGCTCAGGCGCGAACCGCCACTGCGCTGGCTGCTTTGCGGCTGGCTCTGGCTGCGCTGTGGCTGCGCTTCGCTACGCTGCGCCGGGCTCTGCGTGCGCGGCGGATCGGGGCGCCGCCGCGGACTGGTATCGGCACGGGCATTGGGCGAGGGAACGGGCGATTGCACCTGCGGCGGTGTCGGCCGTGTAATCTGCGGCGATGCGGGCTGGCCCTGCGCAGGCGCAGGCGCTGGATTGATGTCGAGCGTCGGCGCGGTCGAAGCGCGGCTTTCGGTGACCGGATCGGGCGCAGTGGCTTCCATCCCGACGTCCTCGGCGAGGCTCACCGTCATCCGCTGCGGCGGGTCGATCACGGGGGCGGGGAACAGCCCCTGCACGATCAGCATCGCAAACAGCGCGAGGTGCAGCACGACCGCGACCGCCAGTCCGGTCCGCTCCTCTGCGCTGATGCCTGTCCTCTCCATGGCTCGCCGCTACGATTCGTCCGATGAACGGTTGTTGACCGCCGCCGGGGCGGCGCTGTTGGTGATCAGCGAGATACGATTGAGCCCGGCGCGGTTCAATTCGCCCATCACCGCCATGACCCGGCCATAGTCGAGCGCACGGTCGGCACGCAGCGTGATATCCGGCCCGTCACCGCCCATGCGCGGCAGGCTTTCGAGCGCCTGCGGCAGGCCGCCGAGCGGGACTTCGGTGTCATCGATATAGACATACCCCGCCTGGTCGATGCTGATGGTCACCTGCTGCTGCTCGTTGGATAATTGCGCAGCGCGGCTGTCGGGCAGGTCGATCGGCACACCCGCGGTCAGCAGCGGCGCGGTGACCATGAAGATGATCAGCAGCACCAGCATGACATCGACGAAGGGCGTGACGTTGATCTCGGACATCGGCCGGCGACGCCCGCCGCGCCCGCGTCTCCCACCTCGGGACGAGGCAAGACCCATGGCCATCAGCGCGTTTCCAGCTGGCGGCTGAAAGTCGCATTCAGCTTGTCGGCAAACCGCTGGAGGCGTGCCTCGTAGCGATCGACGCGGTGGCTGAAGCGGTTGTAGGCAATCACTGCGGGGATGGCGGCAAACAGGCCGATGGCAGTAGCGAACAGCGCTTCGGAAATACCGGGCGCGACCACGGCGAGCGAGGAGCTTTCCTGCGCACCGATCTGGAAGAAGCTGTTCATGATCCCCCAGACGGTACCGAACAGCCCCACAAAGGGCGCCACCGATCCGACAGTGGCAAGAAAGTTCAGCCGTTCGGCAATGTCATCGGCTTCCAGTGCGATCTGGCTATCCATGGCAGTCGCAATGCGTCCGCGCAGGGCCTCGGGATCGCGGACCGGGTTCTTGGTCGAACGGCGGTATTCCGCCACCGCCGCCTGCGCGACGCGCGCAGCGGGAATGTCCTTGTTGCCGCGCTCGGACGTCAGCCGGTCGAAGCTGTCGGCTTCCCAGAACTCGCCTTCATAGGCGATCGTCCGGCTGCGCAGCTTGCGCATCCGCAGGCTGAAACTGACGATGATCATCCACACCCAGATGCTGGCCAGCAGCAGGCCCGCCATGACCAGTTGGACGACGATATCGGCGTCGAGGAACAGGCGGATCGGATCGAGCCGGGTCGGTGCCACGGCGGCGAGGAGAGTAAGCGAGCTCATGGGTTCCCTTGATCGGCAAAACGCGCGAAGGCCGCGCGCCATTCCTCCGGCTGGCGCCTGGGCCGGCCTTCGGGTGAAACGAAGCCGACGCGCAATTGTGCCTCGGCCAGAAGTTCGCGCTCTTGACCCGCCAACCTGAACGCAAGCTGGTGCATCCGGCACGATGCCGCGCGCAGTTCGGTGCAGCGGGTTTCGATCAGCACATCGTCGTCGAGCTTGGCGGGGCGAAGGTACTTCAGATTGACCTCCGACACCGCATAGGCGCCCACTCCCGCCTCGATCGCCGAACGCTGGTCGATCTCGAGCTGGCGCAGCAGATCGCTGCGCGCGCGTTCGAACCAGCGCAGGTAATTGGCGTGATAGGTGATCCCCGAAAGATCGGTGTCTTCGTAATAGACGCGCACGGCATAGAAGTGCCGGTCGCCGTCGAGCGTGCCATCGGGGAAGGTGGGCAAGGTCATATGCAAGCGCGCCCCTTAGACGAGCCACCATTCCCGCGGCAATGCAGAACGACGAAACGACATATTCGAGCGACCAGCCGGAAGCGGGTCACTCGCCGCGCAGATCGGACAGCTTGCGCTCCCATTGCAGCGCATGGGTGATGATCTGCGACAGATCGGCATGTTTGGGCTGCCACGGCAGCGTTTCGCGGATGCGCGAGGGGTCCGAGACTAGCTCTGCCGGATCGCCCGCGCGGCGCGCTTCCAGCCGCCTCTCGATCGTCTGGTTGGTCACGCGGTCCACCGCGTCGAGCACTTCGAGCACCGAGAACCCGCGTCCGTAGCCGCAATTCATCGTGAGCGAGCGGTCGGGCTGTTCGATCAGCGCCTCGAGCGCCAGCAGATGCGCGGCCGCAAGATCGCTGACATGGATATAGTCGCGCACGCCGGTACCGTCGGGGGTGTCGTAGTCGGTCCCGAATACCGCCACCGCGTCGCGCTTGCCGGTGGCGGCCTCGCAGGCGACCTTGATCAGATGCGTCGCGCCGGCGGTCGACTGGCCGGTGCGCGCCTGCGGATCGGCCCCCGCGACGTTGAAATAGCGCAGCGCGCAGAAGTTGAAGCCATAGGCCGCGCTCGAATCGGCAAGCATCTGTTCGGTCATCAGCTTCGACCAGCCATAGGGGTTGATCGGCTGCCGCGGACTGTCTTCGGAAACCGGCGAGCTTGCGGGCGTGCCATAGGTCGCCGCGGTCGAGCTGAAGATGAAATGCTGCACCCCGCCCTCGACCGCCGCCTCGATCAGCGCCCGGCTCTTCACCGTGTTGTTGTCGTAATAGGAGAGCGGGTCTTCGACCGATTCGGGCACGATGATCGAACCGGCGAAATGCATGATCGCCTCGATCCCCTGCTCGGCGAAGATCTGCTCGAGCAGGATGGTATCGGATATGTCGCCTTCGTAGAGCGGCACGTCTTCGGGCACCGCAAAGGCGAAACCGGTCGACAGATTGTCGATCACCGCCACCGGCCAGCCTGCGTCGCGCAACGCAAGGACCGCATGGCTACCGATATAGCCCGCCCCGCCGGTTACCAGCACGGGCACTTTCGTCGTCTCGCTCATGGCCTGCGGACGTAGCATACCAAATGGTAACGGCAACTTTCTAGATCTGCGGCCGAAGGCCCCGGTGCGGATTTGCATCGTCATGCGTTGCAGGGGCAGGCATTCAGGCCGCTACGACGTTAGAAGGATCGCCAGAGATGAACCGCTTCCCCCTTGCCCTCGGCATCGCCGCCACCCTGACACTCGCGGGCTGCACCACGCCGGTCGGCCCCGTCGAGGTGACCCGTTTCGTTGCGCCTGAGCAGGCGGCGCAATTGGGCCAGGGCAGCATCTTCGTCGAAACCGCGCCGGGCACCGGCGGCGACAGCCTCGCGCTGGCCCCCTACAAGGCTGCCGTCGCCGAGGAATTGCGCCGGTTGGGCTATAGCGAAAGCGACCGCAGCGGCGCGCGCCAGATCGCGCAGGTATCGCTGTCGCAATACGTTATCGGCAGCGGCGGAAAGCGCAGCCCGGTGAGCGTAGGCGTCGGTGGATCGACCGGCAGTTATGGCTCGGGCGTCGGCGTGGGGATCGGGATCAATCTGGGCGGCGGGGCGAAGGAGCGTCTCGGCACCGAGCTTGCCGTAACCATCCGCGACGAAGCCACCGGGCAGAGCATCTGGGAGGGCCGCGCCGATTTCCAGCCGCCCGAGAATTCACCCCTTGCGCGGGGCCAGGCGAACGCCCAGACGGTCGCCTCAGCGCTGTTCCGGGAGTTCCCCGGCAACAATGGCGAAACGATAGAAGTAGAGGTTACCGAGTGAACGATATCCGGATCGATTCTGCCTTCGACAGTGGCAATATCGAGGTCCTTTCCGTGGATGGCGCCAGCGCGAAGCTGGCGATCCCGAAGGATACCAATAGCGATTTCAAACAGTGGTTCCATTTCCGGGTCGCAGGCGCCGCGGGACGCGAACTGGTGCTGATGATTACCGACCTCGAGCAGAGCGCCTACCCCGGCGGGTGGCCCGATTACGACGCCTGCGTATCCGAGGATCGCGATTACTGGGGCCGCGCTGTCTCGTCCTATGACAAGGATGCCGACGGCGGTACGCTGACGATCCGCTATACGCCCGCCAGCGACATCGCCTGGTTCGCCTATTTCGCGCCCTATTCGATGGAACGCCATCACGATCTCATCGCCGAGGCCGCGTCGTCCGAAGGCGTCGACCATGTCCATCTGGGCACGACGCTCGACGGGCAACCGCTCGATTGCCTCGAAATGGGCGAAGGCCGCTTCAACGTGTGGCTCTATGCGCGCCAGCATCCGGGCGAAACGCAGGCCGAATGGTGGATGGAAGGTGCGCTCGAAGTGCTGACCGATCCCGCCGACAGCGTGGGCCGCGAATTGCGCAAGCGCTGCCGCCTGCATCTCGTGCCCAATTGCAATCCCGACGGCTCGAAGCGCGGCAATCTGCGCGTCAACGCCGCGGGATCGAACCTCAACCGCGAATGGGAACACCCGACCGCGGAAAAATCACCCGAAGTCCTCGCGATCCGCAACCACATGGACAAAACCGGCGTCGATTTCGCCATGGACGTCCACGGCGACGAGGCGATCCCCGTCAGCTTCCTGGCCGGTTTCGAAGGCATCCCCAGCTGGACCGACGAACAGGGCGAGCGCTACTATCGCTACGAAGCGATCCTCGACCGCCGCACCCCCGATTTCCAGACCGAGCTGGGCTATACCAAGTCGGCGCCGGGCCGGGCCAATCTGTCGATGAGCACCAACCAGGTCGCCGAACGCTTCGGCGCGACCGCGATGACGCTGGAAATGCCCTATAAGGACAACAAGGCCAATCCCGAGCCCGAGCAGGGCTGGAGCCCGGAACGCTGCAAGATGCTCGCACGCGACTGCCTCGCGTCACTGCTCGAACTGATCGAAACGCAGGACAGCTAAGCGCAGGCTTCAGTCGTCGAGGATCTTGCGCGAAACCTCGTCCATCGTGCCGGTGACCAGCAGCGGCTGGCCGCCGACGATGCCGACGGTTGTCTGGCCATTTTCGGCCGCGCGCAGCCAGGCGATGTTGGACGCAACTACGAGGTAGTTTCCGCCACGCGAATCAAGGGCAACGAATTTCATAATGGGGGGTGTCTCCTGACTCTCTCCCGATAGCCCGAAACCGCCGGGGAAGCGATCAAGATCGCGTGGCTTCAGGCAACAGCCGGTTCGAGCATCCGCAGCGTCCGCGAAGCGGCGTCCAGTTCGACGGAGACATTGACGGGCAGGCACAGCTGGTTGCGGACATGACCGGTGTTGAAGCCCGCAATCACCGGCTTGCCCAGATCGCCCAGATGCCGGTCGAGCACATCGTCGAGCGTAAACCCCGCATAATCGGGATCGCGTACGGTGCAGCGTGTGCACTGGCCGAACACCACGCCCGCCACGCGCTCGAATATCCCCGCCAGCCGCAATTGCTGGAGCATGCGGTCGACGCGGTAGGGTTCCTCATTGATGTCCTCGAGAAACAGGATCGCGCCATCGAGGTCGGGAAGCCAGCCGGTGCCCATCAGGGTCGAGAGGATCGTCAGATTCCCGCCCAGCAGCCGCCCGCGCGCAGTGCCGGGGACAAGCGTTCGAGCGGGCCGGCCGGTTACTTCCTCGGTCCCCCCACCGCCAAGCACGGGCATTTCTCCGGCAAAGGCGATGCGCCACAGGCTGTCCCAGCTTTCCCCCTCCCACCGGCTCGCGGCATTCGGAGCATGCAGCGTGGGGAACCCGGCACGTGCAGCGATCGCGAGATGTAGCGCGCTGGTATCGCTATAACCGATCAGCAGCTTGGGATTGGCGCGGATTATGTCCCAATCGAGCAGCGGCAGGATTCGCGCCCCGCCCCAGCCCCCGCGCACCGCGAAGATCGCGCGGACGTCGGGCGCGGCGAACATGGCAGCGAGATCCGCCGCCCGGTCCGCGTCACTGCCCGCAAGATAGCCTTCCTGGTCCGCAACATGCGCGCCGAGCTTGGGGACCAGCCCCATGCCGCGGATCCAATGGATCGCGCGGTCGAGTTCGTCGGGCAGCGTTACGGCGCTGGCAGGGGCAACGAGGCCCACCGTATCGCCCTGCCGCAGCCGCGGCGGTTTGCGGCGAGACGCTGCCGCCAGCCGGCCCGGCGTCACGAGCGCACCCGCCAGCCCGCCAAGCAGGCCCAGCGCGGTACGCCGCGCGATCATCCGAGGCTCGCGGGTCCGAAAGCGTCGGGCAGCAGGTCGGACAGGCGCACCTTGCGGACGTTATCCGGCCCCACGCAGAGCACTTCGGGATCGGTCCCGCCAAGCTGCGCGAGCTCGTTGAGCACCTGCCTGCAGCGCCCGCAGGGGGTGATGGGATCGGCCCCCGGCCCGGTCACGGCTACCGCTTCGAGCCCGCCGCGCACGCCATCGGCCATCGCTTTCGAAACCGCGACCGCCTCGGCGCACAGCGCGAGGCCATAGCTTGCATTCTCGATATTGGTGCCCGTCACCACGCTGCCGTCGGCAAAGCGCAGGGCGGCGCCCACCGCGAAGTTCGAATAGGGCGAGTAGGAATGGCGCGAGGCCGCGCGGGCGGCGGCGATCAGCTCTTCGTCGGTCATCACACTATCCTCAGGGCCGGACCACGACCCAGCGTAACGGCTCCTGCGCCGCTTCGGTCTGGTACCAGCGATTGGCGGTCCACATCAGCCAGGGGCGTGTGGCATATTCGGGTTCGAACCAGCTGCGGGTCAGCCACAATTGCCGGTCGAAGCGGCGCGACGGGGCATAGGCCGCCTCGAAATCCTCGACCGGGGCCAGGATGGCGGGTTTGCCCGCATGCGCCTCGATCTGGTTGACCAGCGTCGTCAGTTCGCTCTGCACCGCGGCGTCCGATACCCGCGTCGGGCAATCGTCCGCGGTCGTTTCAAGCAGGATCGCCGGCGGCAGCAGCTCGGCATCGCGCGGGACCATGGTGACGAAATTGCCCGATTGCCCATCGGCCACTGCGCAGGGATCGAAGCGATGCGCCGCACCGACCTGCAGACCGGCATTGCGCGCACGGGCGAAGTTGGGCCCGAAACCGGCATCCTTGCGCGCGGCCCCGTCGCTTGCTTCGAGATAGACGAACTGGGCGCCGAGCCCGGCCAGCGTGTCGAAATCGACCGCGCCATCGCCCGCACTCACCAGCGCGCCCTGGTCGGGCCAAAGCTCCTCGTCCGGCCGCCAGTCGCGTCCTTCGTGCCAGGCATAAGCCGCCCCGATCAGGGCGATGAGCACCAGGAACATGGCGGTCTTGCCCGCGCGCGACAGCACCGGGGGCAGACGAACCGTGCGCCGTTTGCGTCCGCGTTTGGCCATGCGCTCCCCCTCAGCCCTTGATATGCAGCACGCAGATCAGCGTGAACAGGCGGCGGGCGGTGGCGAAATCGGTTTCGATCTTCCCCTCGAGCCGCTCCATGAGCAATTCGGCGGCCTGATTGTGGACGCCGCGGCGGGCCATGTCGATGGTCTCGATCTCCGACGGGGTGGCCTTGCGGATGGCCTGGTAATAGCTGTCACAGATCGCGAAATATTCGCGGATCGGGCGGCGGAAACGCGCCAGGCCGAGCAGCAATTCCTCGAGCAATTGCTGCTGTTCGTCGGCAATTTCCATCAGCAACCGCCCGTCGCGCACGGCGAGCTTGAGGCGGTAGGGACCATCGGCGCCGCGTTCGACCGCGCGCAGCGGCTTGAAGGTATTTTCCTCGATCAGGTCGAAGATCGCGATCCGCCGTTCCTGCTCGATATCGGCATTGCGCCAGATGATCGTCTCTTCGTCGAGCTCGATATGCGCGATGCGATGGTCGCCCGGGGAGGTTGCGGAATCGGTCATGGCTGGGCGCTGCTTTCGCAGAGATAGGCAGGGTGCGGCAAGGGCTTGGCGATGTGTCCCCACTATCCACAACCCGCACGAAAAATTTAGCTGCCCAAATTCCTTGTCATCCATGCACGGCGAAGCGCATCAGGGCGCGATGCCCGATACCGACCTTCTTGTCCCCGCCGACGATTCGACTTCCACGAAACCGGCGAAGGGCCCCGTGCTGCCCGCCAACCTCGAGGCTGAAGCCGCGTTCCTCGGCGCCGTACTGATCGACAACAAGGTGATCGAGGAACTGACCACGCCGCTGATGGCGGAGCATTTCCACGAGCCGGTGCACCAGCGCATCTACGAGCGCGTGCTGCGGCTGCTCGATCGCAATTCGGTCGCCACGCCGGTCACGCTGCGGCCCTATTTCGAAGCCGACGAAGCGCTCAAGCAATTGGGCGGGGTGACCTATCTCGCGCAGCTCACCGCCGACGGGCAGGGCCTGCTCCACCCGCGCCAGCTGGCCGAACAGATCTACGACCTTGCGCTGCTGCGCGAACTGGTCAGCGTCGGGCGCGATCTCGTCGAAGGCGCGCTCGACACCTCGGACGAGGTCGAGCCGCTGCGCAAGATCGAGCAGGCGGAAGCCGATCTCTACCGTGTGGCCGAGGGTGCCAGTTCGGGCAATGAAGCGCAGACCTTCCGCAAGGCCGCTTTCGGTGCGCTGGAAGTCGTCCAGGCAGCAATGAATTCGGGCGGGCGCTTTTCGGGCAAGACCACCGGGCTCGACACGATCAACGACAAGACCAGCGGCCTGCACAATTCGGACCTCGTGATCCTTGCCGGGCGTCCGGCGATGGGCAAGACCTCGCTCGCCACCAACATCGCCTTCAACGCCGCGCGCCGGCTGATGGACGATCAGAAAGCGGGGATCGAGCCCGACAAGTCGCCCGGTGCCGGTGTCGCGTTTTTCAGCCTGGAAATGAGCGCCGACCAGCTGGCTACGCGTATCCTCGCTGAACAGGCCGAAATCTCGAGCGAGAAGCTGCGTTCGGGCAAGCTCAGCCGCGAGGAATTCCAGCGCCTTAGCTTCGCCAGTCAGGAACTCACCGATCTCCCGCTATATATCGACGACACCCCCGCACTGACCATCGGCGCGCTGCGCACGCGCGCGCGGCGGCTCAAGCGGCGGCACAATATCGGGCTCGTCATCGTCGACTATCTACAGCTGCTGCAGGGTTCGGGCCGCGCCAGCGACAACCGTGTGAACGAGATTTCGGAGATCAGCCGGGGCCTCAAGACGCTGGCCAAGGAACTGCATGTCCCGGTGGTCGCGCTGTCGCAGCTCAGCCGTCAGGTCGAACAGCGCGAGGACAAGCGCCCGCAGCTGTCCGATTTGCGCGAATCGGGTTCGATCGAGCAGGACGCCGACATGGTGTGGTTCATCTTCCGCGCCGAATATTACCACAATGCGCTCAAGCCCGACACGCCCGACGAGACCTCGTCGGAAGAAGTGCGGATGAAATATGCCGAATGGGAAGCGCGCCATCTCGAACTGGTCAACAAGGCCACGCTGATCGTGTCCAAGCAGCGTCACGGCTCGACCGGCAATGTCCCGCTGTTGTTCCACAGCGAGTTCACCAAGTTCAGCAGTCCTGAAATCCGTCACTACGACGATTACGAATAGGTCAGATGCCGAGGTTGAGCCTGCGGGTCACCGTGTAGTCGATCACCGAAACCAGCAGCCAGCTGAGGTTCCAGCGGATGCGGTTCCACAGCGTGGCGCGGCGCTTATGCAGGGGAACGGTGATACGCTGCGACGCGGCGATCTGCTGGCTGACGAAGGCACGCATCCGGTCGGCCAGCGCGGCATCTTCCACCTTCAGCATCAGTTCGAGATTGATATAGAGGCTGCGCATGTCAAAATTCGCGCTGCCGAGATAGACGGCATCGTCGAGCACGATCAGCTTGGTGTGCAGCTTGCACGGTGCGAACTCCCAGATCTGCGCGCGTTTCGACAGCAGGTAGGAATAGAGCGAGCGGCTGGCGCCAATGGTCGCGCCATTGTCCGACTTGCCTGCCATCACCAACCGCGTCGCGCCCTTTTGCGCGATCGCGCCCATGCGGCGCAGCAACCGCTTGGGCGGGCTGAAATAGGCCATGAACATGTCCAGCCGCTCGCCCTCGATCAGATCGTCGGACACGCAGCGTGCCCAGCTCGACAGACCGCGCGTCGGCCCGCCGACCAGCCAGGTGACCCCCGGCTGCTGCCATTGCCAGTCGCGCACCGTCCGCGCGATTTCGCGCGCATGCTGTTCCTCGCGCTCGGTCCAGTGGCGAAGCTTGGCGTACCAGTCGTTGAGGCCCTCGACCGCCGATCCCTCGATGACGATGCCGAGATCGGCCCAGCCGTTCTGTTCTGGCGGCGCGAAATAGGCATCGGCGATGTTGAATCCGCCGAACATCGCCCGCACGCCATCCGCAATCACCAGCTTCTGGTGGTTGCGGATCAGATAACGCCGCGTCCACTTGGCCGAGAAGCGTAGGCACACGCCGCCGGCATCGGTCAGCGGGCGCAGGAAATCATCGCTCGCGCCCGCACCGAACTGGTCGACGATCAGCGTTACGCGGACCCCCCGCCGCGCCGCCGCGGCAAGTGCATCGCGAAACTGCGCGCCGACACCGTCTTCGGCAAAGATGTAGAAGCACACATCGAGCCGCGTGCGCGCGCTTTCGACCAGGTCGAACAGCGCTGCGCGCCGGTCCGCCCCCGCCGGATAGAAGACCAGCCGCTGCCCCGCGGCCTCGGCCTCGAACGGCGCCGGTTCGGCATAATCCGCATTGCGGTCGGCGGCTTCGGCAGTTCCCATCGCGGAGGGCTTAGCCGCTTGTCCGCACCGCGCAAATCCTTGACTATTTCGCGCGCAGAACCTATGTGGCGCGCTTTCCCGGAATCACTTGATTTGCATCGGAGTGCCCCATGGCGCGCGTTACCGTCGAAGACTGCGTAGACAAGGTCCCCAATCGTTTCGATCTCGTCCTGCTGGCTGCCCAGCGGGCGCGCGAGATTTCGGGCGGTGCGGAGCTGACCGTCGATCGCGATCGCGACAAGAACCCGGTCGTCGCGCTGCGCGAGATCGCCGAACAGACGATCAAGCCCAAGGAACTGCACGAAGCCGCAGTTACCAATCTGCAGAAGATCCTGCCCGACGACGATGACGAGATGGATGAAGTCGGCTCGCTCAGCCAGTCGGCCGAAGCATTGCGGATCACCGCTTCCGCGCCCACGCGCTCGACCTCGATCGGCGCCGATTACGACGGCTGAGCCGTTCGCGACATCGGTGTAGTGATGAAAAGGCCGCCCAGTGGGCGGCCTTTTTGCATTGCAGCATGACGCCTGACTTCCCTATCCTGCCCAGCAACAGGAGGGATGATGAGCGATATCGTTGAAGGTCTGGGAACGGCGGTCGAAGGCGGACTGTTTGCCAAGGCCGTATCGGGCGGGGCGGGCAAACCGACGCCGCTCGAACGCGGGCATTTTGCGGAAGGGTCCTGCCTCAACTGCGGGACCGCACTGATTGGCGCCCATTGCCATGCCTGCGGCCAGCAGGCGCATCTGCACCGCACTCTGGGCGCATTCATGCACGACCTGCTCCACGGGGCGCTGCATTTCGATGGCAAGACCTGGCGCACTTTGCCGCTGCTAATAGCCAAGCCGGGCGAGTTGACCCGGCGCTATATCGACGGCGAACGCAAGCGCTTCGTCAGTCCGATGGCGCTGTTCCTGTTCTCGATCTTTCTGATGTTCGCGGTGTTTCAGATCGCCGGGATCAGCGCGCCGACCGATATGGCCGGCGATGCCGACACGCAGCTCAACGAACTGGCCAGCGAAAAGGAAACCGCGCTGCTCGAGCGCCGAGAGGTGCTGTCCGACCGCATCGACGATCCAGAAATCAGCGACACACGGCGTGACCGCGCGCGCGAATCGCTCGCCGATGTCGAACGCCAGCTCGATGCGCTGGTGATGGCGCGCAAGGAACTGCCCTTCCTTGCCGACACCACCGATCGACAGCCCGCAACTGCGGCACCCAGCGGCATCGCTACCGCCGCTGCAGCGGACACCCCGGCTACCGACGCACCAGAGGTGGTGGCTGGCGATGAAGCCAACCTGCGCGAGCTGGAAGAGTGGGAAACGGGCCTCGAGCAGATTTCGTGGGTCGAGGCGGCTGTCAAGAAGTGGCGCATGAACCCCGGGCTCATGCTCTACAAACTGCAAACGAATTTCTACAAGTTCAGCTGGTTGCTGATTCCGCTCTCGATCCCGTTCGTGTGGGTCCTGTTCGCCTGGAAACGCAGGTTCAGGGCCTATGATCACGCGATCTTCGTGACCTATTCGCTCAGCTTCATGACGCTGCTCACGCTGGGCGTGGTGCTTGCCGGACTGGCTGGCGCTGCGACTGGAGCAGTGGCGATGGTGTCGGTCTTCGTGCCCCCGATCCACATCTACAAGCACCTGCGCGGTACTTACGGCCTGTCGCGGTTCTCCGCCCTTTGGCGACTGTCGGTGCTTATCGGCGCAATCGTGGTAATCCTCGGACTGTTCACTGCGCTCCTGGCGCTGCTCGGGCTCTACTGACACGGCAAAAGGGCCGCCCGATGATCCCGGACGGCCCTTCGCGTTTCGTGTTATGGATCAAGAGGATCAGGCACCCTGCGGTGCCGGCCCTCCGCCAAGCTTGCGGCCGGCTTTGGGCACCGCGATGCCCCCGACCGGCTTGACCGCGACCGGGCCCTTGGGCTCGTCGGGGCGGTCGATCTTGCCGTCCTTCATCAGCTGGTCGATCTCGTCACCGGTCAGCGTTTCGTATTCGAGCATGGCCTGCGCAAGCAGGTGGAGCTTGTCCTCCTGCTTGGTCAGAACGTCCTTGGCGCGCGTCAGGCCTTCTTCGACCAGCCGCTTGATTTCGGCATCGATCAGCTTGTTGGTCTCCGCGCCCGACATGGTGCGCGCGGTCTGGCCCATGCCGAGATAGCCTTCCTGGCTGGCCTCGTATTGCAGCGGCCCGAGCTTGTCGCTCATGCCCCATTTGGTGACCATGTTGCGCGCCAGATCGGTGGCATACTGGATGTCACCCGAAGCGCCGCTCGACACCTTGTCGTGGCCGAAGATGATTTCCTCGGCGACCCGGCCACCCATGGCGACCGCGAGGTTCGCATGCATCTTGTCGCGGTGGTAGGAGTAATTATCGCGTTCGGGCAGGCGCATGACCATGCCCAATGCCCGGCCGCGCGGGATGATCGTCGCCTTGTGGATCGGGTCCGACGCCGGTTCATTGAGGCTGACCAGCGCGTGACCGGCCTCGTGATAGGCGGTCATCTGCTTTTCATCCTCGGTCATGACCATCGAACGCCGTTCGGCGCCCATCATGACCTTGTCCTTGGCGTCCTCGAACTCCTGCATCGCGACAAGGCGCTTGTTACGCCGCGCAGCGAGCAGCGCCGCCTCATTGACGAGGTTGGCGAGATCGGCACCCGAGAAGCCCGGCGTACCGCGCGCGATGGTGCGCGGGTTCACATCGGGCGCGAGCGGCACCTTCTTCATATGGACGGCAAGAATCTTCTCGCGCCCTTCGATGTCGGGCACGGGCACGACGACCTGACGGTCGAACCGGCCCGGACGCAGCAGCGCGGGGTCGAGCACATCGGGACGGTTGGTCGCCGCGATGATGATGATGCCTTCATTGGCTTCGAACCCGTCCATCTCGACCAGCAGCTGGTTGAGCGTCTGCTCGCGTTCGTCGTTCGAATTGCCGAGGCCGTGGCCACGGCTACGGCCGACCGCGTCGATTTCGTCGATGAAGAGGATGCAGGGCGCGTTCTTCTTCGCCTGTTCGAACATGTCGCGCACGCGGCTGGCGCCGACGCCGACGAACATTTCGACGAAGTCCGATCCGGAAATGGTGAAAAAGGGCACGCCCGCCTCACCCGCGATCGCGCGCGCCAGCAGCGTCTTGCCGGTGCCGGGCGAACCGACCAGCAGCGCGCCCTTGGGGATCTGCCCGCCAAGCTTGGAGAAGCGCTGCGGATCCTTGAGGAATTCGACGATTTCCTCGAGCTCCTCGCGGGCTTCGTCGATCCCCGCGACATCGGCGAAGGTGACCTTGCCCTGCCGTTCGGTGAGCATCTTGGCCTTGGACTTGCCAAACCCCATCGCGCCGCCCGCGCCGCCGCCCTTCTGGACCTGGCGCAGAGCGAAGAAAGCGATGCCGAGGATCAGCACGAAGGGCAGGATCTGGATCAGCGCGTAAAGCAGGAGATTGCCGCTATCGGCCTCGACCCCCGAATACCGCACGCCATTGTCTTCGAGCAGCTGCGGCAGCGTGGTGTCATTGGGGACGGGAATAGCCGAGAACTGCTCGCCATTCTTCATCTCGCCGACGATCGAGGTGTCGGAAATCTGCACGCTGGCAACCGAACCTTCGGCGACCTTGTCGCGGAAGTCGGAATAGAGGATCTGCGCGCCACCGCCGCTCGACCCGCCGCCGAAGACCGAAACGACCATCAGCAGGGCAAGGAAGATGCCGCCCCAGATCATCAGGCTCTTCACCCAGGGGTTCGGGCCATTGCCCTCAGGCTCGGGCGGGGAATTCTGGTCGCTCATGCACGGAGTCCTTTCGTTCCCGATTATGTAGGGTGCGACAGGTGAATGGCAAGTTGCGCCGAGCCAAGGGAATTCCCGCGATGCCTCGCGCGGACACGGGCGGACCGGCGGCAGCGCTGGCTAGAGGAACGGCAGGCCCGCGCCGTCGCCCGAAGAATTGAAGTACATGGCAAGCCCCAGAGCGGTGGCAAGCGCGGTAAACAGCAGCGCTCCCAGCACCAGCGCGCCGTCGCGTACGGTCAGGGCCAGTCCGAGAACCGCTATGGCGAGCATCGGAACCGAACTGGCGAAAGGCAGGAATTCGAGCGGCGGAACCGTGCAGCACAGCAGGATCACAGCCGCCGCGACCAGCCTGATCGCCGCGCCCTGCGTCAGGCTTTCCAGCCGTCCTTCGCTATGGTGATCGAGAAAATTGGCGAGTCCGCGCAGTTTGCGGACCGATTTGTGCAGTTTCTTCGAGCCGACCGAGCGCTGCTGGACGAAGCGCGGCATCCATACGTGTTCGCGCCCCACGAGGAGCTGGATCGCGATCAGCGCGATAAACAGCGCCAGCGCGGTGGGCAGGCCGGGGATGCCGCCGATGGGCGTGATTTCAAGCAGCGCGGGGAGCATGATGAACGGGCCGAAGCTGCGTTCGCCGAAATCGTCGAGCACATCGGCAACGCGGACCTCGTCATGCGTCGAGGCCAGCTCGTCGAGCTCACCGAGCACTTCGCCCATGCTGGTCGGTTCGTGTTGCACCTCGAGCATCTCCCTTGCGCCATAAACGCGCCGGGAGCCAAAAGGTTACGCGCGCAGAACGGGACGGCGTCAGGCGGGTCGCTTGTTGAGCAGCGCCGAGCGTTCGCAGCGGCACACCACTTCGCCGCGCTGGTTCACCGCTTCGTGCAGGAATGTCACGATCCCCGCATTGGGGCGCGACTTGCTTTCGCGCAGGCCGATTACCTCGCTTGTCGCATGCAGCGTATCGCCGATGAAGACGGGCTTGGGCATGACCAGCTTGTCGTAACCCAGATTGGCCACAAGGGTGCCTAGCGTGGTGTCACCGACACTGAGCCCCACCATCAGCGAGAAGGTGAAGGTGCCGTTGACGAGGATTTGCCCGAACTCGCTCGCCTTGGCCGCTTCCGCGTCGAGATGGAGCGGCTGCGGGTTGTGCGTCATGGTGGTGAAGAGCAGATTGTCGGTCTCGGTCACCGTCCGGCGAATGTCGTGCGTCAGCGTATCGCCGACCTGCCATTCGTCGAAATACTTCCCCGCCATCAGCCGTGCCCCATGACGGCTTTGACCTCGAGGAAGTCGTGGAAGCCCCATTCGCCCCATTCGCGGCCATTGCCCGACTTTTTGTAGCCACCGAAGGCGGCGTTGAGATCGTAGCCGCCGTTGATCGCCACGCGGCCCGCGCGAATGCGCTTGGCAAGGCTGCGGGCGAGTTCGATGTCCTCGCCGGTGATCGCGCTGGCGAGGCCGTATTCGGTGTCGTTGGCGATGCGGATCGCGTCGTCGTAATCCTCATAGCCGAGGATACACAGCACCGGGCCGAAGATTTCCTCGCGCGCGATGGTCATGTCGTTGGTGACATCGGCGAAGACGGTCGGCTTGACGTAGTGACCGGTCTCCAGCCCCTCGGGCTTGCCGGGGCCGCCCGCAACCAGCGTCGCGCCTTCCTCGACGCCCTTCTCGATCAGGCCCTGGATCTTGTCCCACTGCGCGCGGCTGACGACCGGCCCGATCGCTGCGTTGCCTTTCGGGTCGCCGGGAATGACGCCCTCGGCAGCTTCCTTCGCTGCGGCCTCGGCTTCCGCCATTCGCGCATGCGGCACCAGCATCCGGCTGGGCGCGGTGCAGGTCTGACCCGAATTACCCATCATTGCCACCGTGCCCTTGGCAACCGACTTGGTGAAAGCGGAATCGTCGAGCACGATATTGGGGCTCTTGCCGCCCAGTTCCTGCGCCACGCGCTTGACGGTATCGGCGGCATTCTTCGCGATCGCGATGCCCGCGCGGGTCGAACCGGTGAAGCTGACCATGTCGATGTCGGGATGGCCGCTGATCGCTTCGCCGACGCCCGGCCCGTCGCCGTTGACCAGGTTGAACACGCCTGCGGGAACACCCGCCGCATGCATGATCTCGGCAAAGATATAGGCGTTGAAGGGCGCGATCTCGCTGGGCTTGAGCACCATGGTATTGCCCGTCGCCAGCGCCGGAAAGACCTTGCAGGCGATCTGGTTGAGCGGCCAGTTCCACGGGGTGATCATGCCGACCACGCCGACCGGCTCCCACACATGCAAAGTGGGACCGTCGAGCCGCTCGAATGCGAAACCTTCGAGCACTTCGATGGCTTTCTGGCAATGGCCCGCAAGCAGGCCGACATGCGGCCCGTTGGCGAGGCTCAGCGGCGCGCCCATCTCGTCGCTGACCGCAGTCGCGAGCTCTTCCTTGCGGGTCTCGATCTCCGCCTGGATCGCGCGCAGCAGCGTCAGCCGCTCTTCCTTGCTGGTCTGGCTGAAGCTCTCGAATGCCCTGCGCGCGGCGACCACGGCCTTGTCGACATCGGCCGCAGTGCCGAAGCTGATGTGGCCGATGGTCTCCTCGGTGGCGGGGTTCTCCACCGCAACGGTGTTTTCCTCGACCGGGTCGATCCACTGGCCGTCGATGTAGAACTGGGTGCAATCGCGCATCGGGAACTCTCCTTTGCGCGCGCCTCTAGCTCTCCTGACGCCAGCGCGCCACCACCTCTTCGCCATCGCTGGCGCTGTCGCGGATCGTGTTCGGCGTGCGGTCGAACCGCGGTGCGGGGGCAGTGTGCCAGCGCCCGCCGTGTTCGACGAAAGCCCCGCGCGCCTTCATGTGCGGATGGTCCTTGGCGTGATCGAGCGGAACGACGGGCGAGAAACAGGCGTCGGTGCCTTCGAGCAATTCGCACCATTCGTCTTGCGTTTTCGTCACGAACAGCGCGGCCAGATCCTCGGCATAGCTGTCCCAATTGGCCGGGTTCATCTGCGCCTCGCGCAAATGCTCGGGCGCATCGGCGCGCTGGAGCAGCTCGGCATAGAATTGCGGTTCGATCGCGCCGACGCTGATTTCCTTGCCATCCTTGCAGGTATAGCAGCGATAGAAATGCGCCGCCCCGCCCAGCAGGCCCGCGCCGCGGTCCACCGTGCGCAGCGCGCTATGCGGCTGGCCGTAGAAGAAGCTCATCAGGCTCGTCACGCCGTCGACGATCGCGGCATCGACCACCTGCCCCTTGCCGCTGCGTTCGCGTTCGAACAGCGCCGCGAGGATGCCCATCGCGCAATACATCGATCCGCCGCCGAAATCGCCGACGAGGTTCTGCGGCGGCACGGGCAGTTCGCCGCGCTTGCCGATCGCGTCGAGCGCACCGGTGATGGCAATATAGTTGAGATCGTGGCCGGCCGCCTGCGCCAGCGGGCCGTCCTGCCCCCAGCCGGTCATCCGCGCATAGACCAGCCGCGGATTGGCCTCGAGCAATTCCTGCGGGCCCAGCCCCAGCCGCTCCATCACGCCGGGACGAAAGCCTTCGACCAGCACATCGGCATGCGCCAACGCCTGCTTGACGAAGGCCTGGCCTTCAGCGCTTTTGAGATCGACTTCCGCGCGGTGCCGCGCGCGTTCGACCACCGGGTTCATCGGCTGGTGACCGGCGCGTTCGATACGCACGACCTCCGCGCCCATATCGGCCAGCATCATGCAGACATGCGGGCCCGGGCCGATGCCCTGGAATTCGACGACCTTGAGGCCGGTCAGCGGACCGTTCGACATTACTCTCTCCTCGGAAACTTGTGTGTTCTAGAAACTCTTGGGCAGACCCAGCACATGTGTGGCGACATGGCTCAGGATCAGGTTCGTGCTGATCGGCGCGACCTGGTAGAGGCGCGTCTCGCGGAACTTGCGCTCGACGTCGTATTCCTCGGCAAAGCCGAACCCGCCGTGGGTCTGGATGCACATGTCGGCGGCAAACCAGCTGGCCTCGCTCGCCAGCATCTTGGACATGTTCGCTTCGGTCCCGCCGGTTTCGCCGGCATCGAACCTGCGCGCCGCCTTGGTCACCATTTCGGCGGCCGCGGATAGCTGGACATAGGCGCGCGCGATGGGGAACTGGACGCCCTGGTTCTCGCCAATGGCGCGGCCGAACACGCTGCGGTCCTTCGCATAGGCAGCCGCGCGGTCGATAAAGAAGCGCCCGTCGCCGATGCATTCGCTGGCGATCAGGATGCGCTCGGCATTCATGCCCGAAAGGATGTAGCGGAACCCCTTGCCCTCCTCGCCGATCAGCGCGCTGGCGGGCACGCGCAAATCGTCGAAGAACAGTTCGGTGGTGGCATGGTTGAGCATGGTGCGCACCGGGCGGATCGTCAGCCCGTTGCCCACCGCCTCGCGCATGTCGACCAGCAGCACGCTCATGCCGTCGGAGGGCTTGGCGCATTCCTCGCGCGGGGTCGTGCGGCACAACAGCACCATCAGGTCCGAATGCTCCGCGCGGCTGATCCAGATCTTCTGGCCGTTGACCACGTAATCGTCGCCATCGCGCTTGGCGAAGGTGCTGATCCGCGTGGTATCGGTGCCCGCACCGGGTTCGGTCACCCCGAAGGCCTGCAGCCGCAATTCGCCGCTGGCGATATTGGGCAGGTATTCGCGCTTCTGCTGGTCCGAGCCATGCTTGAGCAGCGTGCCCATGGTGTACATCTGCGCATGGCAGGCGCCGCCGTTCGAACCCGAACGGTGGATTTCCTCGAGCACGGCGCAGGCTGCCTCGAGCCCGAGGCCCGACCCGCCATATTCCTCGGGAATCAGCACCGACAGGAAGCCGGCCTCGGTCAGCGCGGCAACGAATTCGCTCGGATAGGCGCGCTCGCGGTCGAGCTTCTGCCAGTATTCACCGGGGAAGCGCGCGCACAGCTGGCGCACCGCTTCGCGGATTTCCGGAAAGGTCTCACTCAAATGTCCGTCTCCCATTGCAACCTGTTTGGCGCGGGAAGACGGCTTTGGCAACGGATGTGAGAAAACTGGATGCCCCGTGAGGAATCGTACTTCATGCTCGCTGACGTTCGCTGAGCGCCGCCTCTCTCGGCAGACCCTCTTTATCTTTCCTAAATTTGTTTTGCGTTTGTTCGTTGACGTTCGCCAGCTATCGCGTCAGAGTGTGGGAACGATTAGGGGAACGTATGCCCAAACTCACAGCCCTAGCTGTTAAGAATGCGAAGCCCGGTCGGCATGGCGATGGCGAGGGCCTTTACCTGCTCGTTAAGCCTACCGGGGCGAAGTCTTGGGTGCTCAGAATTCAAGCCGATGGCAAGCGTCAGGATATTGGACTCGGCAGTGTCAACACGTCCGCGAAATCGTGCGCGGGCGCCCCCGAAATTCAAATTTCCATTCTACAACGCAAAGTGCTCACGCTAGTTGAAGCTAGGGAGAAGGCAGCGCTGCTCAGGACTGCCGCAAAATCCGGCCTGGATCCAATTGAGGAACGTGATCGGGAGAGAAGGAAGGTTCCGACGTTCCGGGAAGCGGCGGTTGCTGCGCACGCGTCGCTTCAGAACGGCTGGACGGAAAAGAACGCGAAGGCTTTCCTCAGCTCGCTCGAGGCACACGCCTACCCGACCCTAGGCAAGAAGCGCGTGCATCTAATCTCGCCTTCCGACATTATCACCACGCTTGAGCCGATCTGGACGGAAAAGCCCCAGATTGCGAAGAAGGTTCGCCAGCGTATCGGCTCGGTCCTCAATTTCGCCCACGCCAAGGGGTGGCGCGCGATGGAGGCCCCCCTTCAATCGATCGGCAAGGGACTACCGAGGCAGCCGAAGAGCGGGCACTACGATGTAATGCCCTACCAAAAGGTGCCGGCATGGGTCGCGTCGCTCCGCTCCAAGTCGCCGACGCAAGGCCGAAGGGGCCAACTGCTTCAGATCTATACCGCCTCGCGGCCTGGCGAAGTTCGCGGGGCGCAGTGGGGCCAGTTCGATCTAGAAAACCGACTATGGCGCCGCCCCGCTTGGCTAATGAAGGAGAAGGTGGAGCATGCCGTCACGTTAAACTCCGCAGCGATCGAATTGCTTGAACGCATTCGTGCTGAGCTTGGCCGAGAACCCTACCCATCGGAGCTCGTAGTGCCGAACAGGGCAGGCAAGATGCTATCTGATATGGCATTCAACAAAATCCTGCGTGATGCGGGCTTGTCCCACGACACGCATGGCTTCCGCAGTTCGTTCCGCGATTGGGCTGCCGAAACCGTCCCGGAGATTCCCGATCCGGTGGCGGAAGCAGCTATTGCCCACCAAGTGCCAGACGAGGTTGTTCGTGCCTACAAGCGGACGACCTTTATCGAGATGCGCCGTACGTTGCTGGAAAGGTGGGCCGACTTCGTGGCCAGCGACCAGTCAAGCGAGATCAAGGAAGCAGCCAATGCAAGATAGTTGAGTAGAAAGGGGAGCCTGATCACCCTTTTCGAATAATAATGAATGGCTGAGGCAATCCGCAGTAGAGTCAGTCCAACCCTTAAGAGCATGGGCGGTCAAGCCCGTCCCATTCTTCCTCCTAGCGTTGCGGGCCGCTTGCTCGGTGAATTCGAGCAGTCGCAAAGATGATGCCACAAATTTGACAAAACTTATGCTTGATGGGGCTCCAATGTTGTCACCACGCCGCAGCTTCAATGCCCAAAATTGGCACGCACTTTTAAATACTTCAAACGTAATTATCTAAATCTGAAAACTAAATGCCGGGCTGAACCGGCATGAAGAGAGGAAAAGATTTCCGCTTGAGCTTCGCCTTGCCGGTTCGCCAACCGAACCGAAAAGGAATTTGAAAATGACTACCCATCCCCTCGATCCAGTGCTCGAGGAACACGCAAGAGTTTTGCAGCACGACCCCGGGTACACCGTGCTGCGCCGCGTCCCCGAACCCTATTCGCGATTTCCCGATGATGGCGTTCCGCCCGATGGTCGTTGCGTTGCGATTGTCGATCTCGAAACCACGGGCCTCGACGGGGAAAATGATTCCATCATCGAGCTCGCGCTCATGCTCGTATGGGTGGACGATGGAGGCGAGATCATTTCGCACTATGGGCCGATGAGTTGGTTGGAAGATCCTGGCGTAGAACTCGATCCGCGGATCACGCTCGTGACGGGACTTGCCAACCACCATTTGGTCGGCAGAACGATAAACGATATCTCGGTCGAAGGGCTGCTCAGCCGCGCAGATATGTTCGTTGCGCACAATGCCCAGTTCGAGCTCGATTTTCTCGAGCGGCGCTATCCAATTCTCGAACACGCACCCTGGGGTTGTTCGCTTCGAGATATCGATTGGTTGATGGCTGGTTTCGATGCTCGAACACAAGGCCACCTGCTGATGCAACATTCATGGTTTAGCGAAGCACATCGCGCAGGTCCGGACGTGTGGTCGCTGTTCTGGCTACTGAGCCAGAGACGTAAGGGCCTCGGCGCCGATCCAGAACGAACGCATCTACAGCGCCTCCTCGAAGCAATCGAAAAAGATAGCGTCGTTGTCCAAGCTAGACGCGCGCCGTTCTCGAAGAAGGATTTGCTGAAAGCTCGTGGCTACCGCTGGAATGCGGATGCGCGGTTTTGGCAGAAAGAACTCGGTGAAGAGCTCGTCGCGCACGAGCAGGCGTGGTTCTACTGCCAAGGCCTTCCTGCGCCGACCCTGCGACCGATCAGTGCCCATCAGCGTCATCGCTGAAGCGGACAATTCTCAACCACCGAGTTCAAAGCGGCCCGCGTTTCTCGCGGGTCATTTCATATGGAGACAACGACAATGCATATTACCCAGAACAGCTTCGAGGAAATCCTTGAGCGTGAGGCCCGACTGTTTGCAGCGAGAAGCAGCGGCGATGGAAAATCGGATCGGCCGGCAAGGCTCATCATTGCGGACTTCGAATACCGCTGGGACCGGCCGCGCTACGATGCCTATCGCGTTGAAGAAGGATGCGATGCCGAGCCCCTGATCCGGTGGCCATTCCATCGCATCGCGGCTGCCTCCTGGTTGCAGCTCCGCATCGATCCCGGTCAAGACATTCCGGTGATCGAGGACGTGGTGGTGGTAACCGAAAACGAGGCCACAGAATCCGAGGTGGCCGAACAATTCTTCGACGCGCTTTGCCAGGCCAGCGACGCGTGCCTTGTTACCTGGGGTGGTGAAACGAAAGACTTGGCCGTGCTCCGCCGCTGCGCAAGCGAGTTCGGGCTTCTGCTTCCTCCCCAACTAATCGATGGATCGCCTTATGCGCGCGAGCGCGTCGATCTTTGCCGCGCGGTTACCGTTCAGGCGAAGTCGCCTCATCTACCTGAGTACGCCGCGGCAACTTCGATTCCGGCCAAGCCCTCACCGAGCAAGAAGATCGGTACGCTCGTCGAAGCCGGCGCGTGGGAAAAGGTACGCGAACAGGTGCTGGCCGATGTGATGACAACCAGTGTGATCGCGCTGCGTCATTTCTGCTCCCATGGGATCGTCCAAATCGACCGCGCGTCCGCCAATGTTGCGATCGGCAATGCGGTAGAGGCTGCCGTGCCCCAAAGCGCATTTGCATCGAAAGTCTTTCGCCCTTGGGCCCGCGATGGCGAGCGCGCAGCGCGGCTTCGCGGCAAAGTCTACAGGCCCGACTGACGGCGATGCCGTACGACCATACTGAAGGAGAATATCGATGACATGACGAACCGAAAGAAACGGCGATCGGTACCGCCACTCCTCCCCCGTGCCGAACTGCAATCCTGCAGGTCATATGCAAGCCGCTTTCCCATCCGGGGTCAGCGGCATTTTTTATGCTTAAAGGAAACTAACCAATGTCACGTAACAACTCGAATAGGGGCAAGCAACTGGCAAAGGCTGCGGTCACCAACCTTCCCGCCCTGCCGAAGCGGTTCGCTATCGGGGGAACGGAGGTAAGGCCCCTCCAGCTCTACACTGTCCCCGAGCGCCATCCGGCCGGTTCGGGTCCATGGGATGGAGAACCCGATAAGCTCGCGTGGAAAGATGCAGCGTCGGGCTTCGACTGCATTCTCCAGCGTCAACCGAACGGCGTATGGGGTGCCTTCGTAGCGGTAACGCCCGCCCACCCGCTCTGGGGCTTCGCATGCGATGCCGTTCCCGGACCGCTCGAACTCAGAACCCATGGTAGTATCGATTATGCCGAGCAGTGTGCTTCCTACGAGCCCGAGGAAATCCGCATCTGCCATGTCTCTCCTTCGCAGAAGCACCGCCCCTACGTCCCACTAGAAGCAGATGACCGTGGCGGCGATGCTTGGTGGTTCGGCTGCGCTGCCGACAAGCCAGGCGACTACGTGCCCCAAGGCGGTAAGCCGATCCTCGCGCGCGAGCACGGCGAGATCTACCGGGATATGGATTACATGTACCAAGTTGCTGTCGATTTGGCTGCGCAGCTTGCAGCAATCGAAGCCCCGCCGTCCGACCCGGGACCGGACCGTATTGGTACCCGTCGCCCGAAGCTTGGCAAAGCGTGAGGAGATCGGACATGGATGATCGTCTTTACGAAGAGCGCCGCAATGCGAACCTGCCTTTTGGCTACTGGCTGGTGGTCGTTGACGAAATGCCGCCGTGGCTAATCGATGAGGAGGGCCGGCGCTGGAAATCCTTACGCGAGTATATCTGGCTAGGTCGGCTCGGCATGGCCGACGGCAACAATTGGGACCGTGAGAACCAGATTGAATTCCTGCTATCGGTACTCGCCGCGATCGATCGGCGCGTCGTGTACATCGAGGAACAGGTCAACGACTTCTTCCGCGGCACTTGGGACCTGGCCCGGCACTATGGATCATGGCTCGAGGGCCACGGTCTTGTCGGCCATGGCCTATGCGGATCGCTTACGCCGGAAGGCCGAGCCATTCTGGTAGCCTTGGCCAGCACACGCTCGGCGGGATCTGCTCCCATCCCGATCGGGTTGGCGACCATCGAACCGAAGCAAGGCCTCGATGGCGGATCCACGCGTGCGGCTCGTGGACAAATGTTCGCCGCGAGCGAGATGTTTGCCCAAGGTCTCCCCTACCGGTTCACCCGGGAGGACGTGGCCGGCCAAGCCGGGATCAAGCTCATTGGCATACCGCAAGGAGACAACGTGCCCTTAGGCCGCGTCTTATGGAGCCTCGCTTTTCCCGAGGACTTTGCACGAGACCGGTTCTTCCACTGGCTCGTTCATCGTATCGATCGCTGGGAGGTATGGGCACGACTAGCCAGCCACGATGGCGCCAAGGCTTTGAGCGAACTCTTCCTCCTATTGGTTCATGTTGGTGAGGAGGTATCGTTCAACTAACACTGGGGCCGCAATGTTCAGGGTTGGCTTTGACGGTTGAGAACCTGCCGACCACACCGTATATCGGTTGACTAACCGAACAGCCGCTTGTCCACTCGGGACAGGCGGCTGTCTTCGGATTTACAGGTTGATCAATGCCGCGACGATACGGGCCGGCTGCAGCGCGCTCGTGCCTGAAGCGAAACGGGCGGCCGTCGCCACGCACAACCCCGGACAATCACACGCGCGACTGCTCTTCGTGATGCGCAGAACTGGGGGTCGTTCGCACCCGCCGGCGGGATTGAAGATCAGCTCAACGCTCGGGATCATCAGTACTTGATCAACGATTTCTACGCGTGTTTGTCGCCCCCTATGCAGTGCTTGGCGACCAACCTGTCGACGAGCCAAGAGCTTTGTTTGATACGCTTTCTCACAGCTCTACTTTCGAACTTGAATACCGTTCTGAGAGTAACAGTCCCGGAAGTACAACCGGCGCCGCTTCGATGTGAACCTTTGCGGGAACGGCCCTCTCGCTGGTTGAGCGAAGACGGCAGTAATGGAAGCCGCTTAGGGTCAAATGGCGGCCAGTTCTGGCTGAACACCAAGCGAGTCTGAGATAGGCGGATAATGGGCCGTCTCTGGCCTGTCCGTTTCTAGGCACCAAATGGGAAAAGCTGCCGTTCGATTGAACCGACATGCCGGTCGCAACCGCCGACATAGCTACCTTCCAAGCTCGACCCGACCTCGCAAGAGCTGTTCGTTTTTCATATCGACGAATAGCGACGGTTTCGCCCTCTCTGGTCGGCTATTGATGTGCTGGAGAATATCGGTCAGGCAGCCATCAGTGTGCTTTGCTACCGCCCTGGCGATGGCTGGATGCCACAAAATCGCCCACGATGCGTCCGTGTCTCTATGACAAGATCCCCTTCCTCCACGTAAGCACGGCGGATCGGCGCTTTGGTAAGGGCGGTCCCCAGTGGTCTACCGTCGTGTGTGAAAACCCTAACGCCTTTAGCCTCAACCAAGAGAACTTGTTCTTCGAAAACAAGCAGGTCACATTTGCCTGGACAGTCCTCCACCGCCATGAGGCAATCCCCCTGCAACACGTAAAGGCGTGTGGTTGTCATCACATAGAGATAGGCATCAGTCTCGACGATCCGAACAGGTGCGGAGCCGACATCATAGATCGTGGTTGGCGTCCCGTTTTGATCGATGCGCACCACGCGACCCGCGTAGCTTCCCAACAACGCAGATTTCCCGTCTGCTGAAAACGCCGCTGCATAGATCCAGTCGGAGGAAGCGCCGAAGCTGACAACGATCTCGAAGCTGCCGTTCTCGATAGTTTTTCCGGCAAGTTGGTCTGCGTCTAAACCTGTCAGACGTTCTGCGGCGACGTTCACCGCCTTCATCTTCTCCTCGGTTCCGCGGTTGATGTCAGGGTGGAACTGACGTGCTAACTGTCGGTACCGGTTGTGGATCACCTCTGGAGTGACGGGCAAATCGAGGCTCAGAACCTTGAGTGCCTCATCGATTTCGGTCGCCGTCCCAAAATTCATGCCTCCGACTCGAATGCGAGTAGGTTCATTGGCCGGCATGCGAAGGCCCCAGATACGCTCTCCCTTCCGGCTGATGCACCAAGCCTCATCGACATGCGTAAAAAGATAACGATCCCGTTCCGGGGTCAGGGCGACGCACCGTATTGTCCCGATGGTTCTCACTCTCGGTTAGGCCGAGGCGATCCCGATTTGTGGCAATCTCCGGTGTGCTTTCGAGATCCGTTTCGAAATCGACTTGTAGGTCTCCGCGATAAGACGTCAGCACATTGCTTTTCGAACGCAGCGCGAAGCCTTCGCCCGCTGGGTGGACCGAAATATGGAAAGGATCGCGACGAAGGGCAGCGTTTGCCACGGGCTCCCCTTTTGCGTTGCTCAACATTACCGCGCCTGGCGCACCTAGACTTGCATTCGATTTAGCAAGGTCATCAAATGACAGAGTTCCGCGCAGAGTGCTGTAATGCCTGCGGAAGGCTGGGTCGGGACGGTCGTCTTTCGCGAACGGCTCGATCACAATCTCTCGCCACGCGCCCTCGGGGTCCGCGAAGGCCTCCCGCGTGCCGGGAAGCTTGACCGGTCGCTCCCAGACATTGGGTGATGGCGGGAGGGGCACATACTTAATGCGCTTGAGATCTAGCTCACAGGGTTTGACCGCTGTCGTCTCAAGTCGATGCGATCCGGGATTGGCGGGCTCGATGTAGATATTCTCCGCCGCGGTCTCTGGCATATTGATGCCAGCAAGGTAAAGTTCGTAGGTTTTACCGCACTTCGCGCGCTGGATCTCACCAGACTTCTCGAGGTAGGAGATCAACCGACTGGCGCGCCGGCCATCGTCGATGCCTAGCTCGGCCTTCATCCGGTTTTGCAGTACACCCGGCTTTCGGCGGATAACCTCCCGGATGCTGTCAAAGAGATCTAGGTCTGTGAAGTGCTCCTCCGCCTCCTCTTGGTAAGCTTCCAAGTGCTCGAAGTCTTGCACCAGTTTGCGCAACTGGGCCAAGCCTTCCCGATCCCCAGTGATCGCCATCATCGTACCACCCTGTGATAAAGCCGGTATTCTGATGTCGAGACGTTGCCCGTCCCCGCGCGGGTCGTTCAGCCAACTGCGTACAAGAGGCATGCTAGCGCGCGCTGCTGCGGCAGCAGCCTCATAGTCTTGGCAAGAGACCGATTTTGTAAGTTGCTCAAGCTGAGCAAAGTAAGTCTGTCCTGGTAATGAGAGGTCTGCGGTACCATCAAAACCCTGGTCGGGTTCGGGCCGGCCTCCTGGCTCCGAGCGCTCCGCCTTCTCTAAGGTACCATTGCTTCTGGTTGGTCCCCCGAATAGCCAACTTAAGATCCTAGCCATTGCCCACCCCGTAGCCAAATTGAGCCTCATGCCGGTAAGCTGAAAATTCTATCCTGCAAAGAATTGTTGCAAACGGGAAAGCGTGCGGCGAAAGCGGATTGCCCAGACCTGTTTCTGCGTGAGTGGACGCTTCGTTCCGACATTCTTGCCAGCGTTCCAAGCCGGACGATGCCGCGTTGCTGCATCGAAATGTGAGTATCCCATTACATTTCTCCTTGGCCTAAATGGCCGAAGGGATAACGCTCAGGATGTCGCAGCTTGGGCCGATACCGGACCACCTTCTATGGGCCGCCCGAAGTCAAAAAGATGCCGTTCGGCAATCAACGTTGTCCATCGAAAGCTCCCAATCGCTCATCTTCAGCGCGACGCGAACGAGCATGGAGAACGTCGGATGGAAGGTCGACTTCAGCGAAGCCGCGTACCTCCGATACGCAGTTCGACACTGGACGAATTAGACCGTCGAATTGCTTAGCCCAAGCTACAACGACTGCCCGTCGTCAACGGTGAACACGGATCCGGTAATTTGAGCAGATGCGTCTGAGGCGAGATACAGGACGAGATCGTCGAGTGCGTCAACGTTCATGATTCGCCGCCGGTGCCAGCTTGCGATCTGTGCCCTGCCACCCTCGCTGTCGAACCAATTGCCAACCAGCTCTGTCCGGATGTAGCCGGGCTGGACTACGTTGAGATTGATCCCCTGTCGCACCCATTCGCGGGCGAGTTGGCGGCCGAGATGCGCGACACCGGCCTTGCTCGCCGCGTAAGCCGCGTCACCCTGCCCCGTTAGTTGTGCGGTGATCGACCCGATGATGACGATGCGTCCTGCGCCGCTCTCCCGGCTACCCGCCGTCATCATCGCGCTCGCCGCGGCGTTCGCGGTCAAGTGGACGCCAAGCAAATTGGTATCGAACACCTGCCGCAGCTCCGCTTCGGCCAGTTCTGTCGAGCGTCCGTGGCGAGAGACCCCGGCGTTGGCTATGACTGTATCGACCGGCCCGAAAGCGTCCTCTGCGCTGGAGAATGCCTGGGCCACCGATTTCTCACTCGTCACATCCATCGGCACAGCCAGCGCCTCGCCGCCAGCATCCCGGATTTCCTGCGCGATCCCCTTGGTCAGTTCGGTACGCCGGGCCCCGAGCACCACGCGAGCGCCTTCCGAGGCCATCACCCTAGCAAGGTGCGCACCTATTCCCGACGAAGCTCCGGTGACGACGCATGTTCGGCCTGCAATTCTGCGCTTTTCGGTCATTTCTTTCCCCTGCGCTTGTTGGGCGCAACTAGCGTATTGGCTTCATCGTAGCGGCCGAACCAGTCTGCTGGCGGAAGCGGGAGAGCGCGACTATCCCGTGGGCGAGCGGGCGTGAACGAGCGATGCGGCGTTTTGCTTTGTACTTGTTCCAGCCAGAAGACCCCGTCGAAGCGTCCGCTATTGCCGCGCGTTCCGACGAGGTCGATATCCCCGTCGCCATCCATGTCGCGGGCGATGAACTGGTCGTACATGCCGCGTATGCGCCGCGAGATATCGTGCCGCTTCCAGGTGCCGCCCACCGTGCCCGGATTCTTGAACCAGGCGATCCGCCCGACGGTGGAAGAGGCGGTCACAGATGGGTGATCCTCCTCGCGCGTCGCGCCGGTATAGCCTCCTTTGAGAATGTTGAGCCCCGAATAGCCGCCGGTCACGGCGTCGAGGTGGCCGTCGCCGTCGATATCGGCCAGTTCGACCGCAATCACCATGTCGGGCAGAATGTCGCCGATACGGTGGTAGCGCCATGGCATGTCGAGCGCCTCGGGCTGTTCGAGCCAGCCGAGGGCGGGCAGGCCGCCCGGCGCGCGCGGGTCACCGCAATTCTCGAATACGCCGGTAATCAGGTCGGGCCGCTCATCGCCGTTCAGGTCCCGAAATGCCGATTGGAAGGCGGAGGTCGCGACCGCACAACCCGGCAGCGTACTGTCGTCGATAGTAATCGCATGGGTTTCGATCAGGACCTTACCGCGGGCATCAGCGCCCCGGTTTTCCAGGACGTAGGCGACCTGCTCGAGCCGGGCGGCCGCCAGCACATCGAGGTCGCCGTCACCATCGAGATCGACCGGCATCGCCGTGTTTGGCACGTCTCTCGCGAATAGAACCTGCTCGTGCCATGCATCAGGATCGAGCGGATTGCTATCGAAGGTAAAGAGCGACGTGGTACGGTCTTCCCGGGGCGCTGCAGGATCTACGATGTCGCTTGCGCCCTTGTTCGCTGCGATGACATCATTGCGCCCGTCGCCGTCGATGTCCGCAATGAAGACACGCAGCCAGGACCCGCGCCCTTGCGTCATCGGCGGAACGAGGCTCGGCCAAGCGCCTGCTCGTGCCGATGAGCTACTTCCGGGATTGCTGAAGAACGTCAGATGCGCCTCTTCGTTTGCAGCAACGAGATCGGGCCAGCCATCCCCATCGACGTCGCCGATTGCGACATCCTCTATCGCGCCGACTATCTGTCCCGAAGCAATGGTCGCCAGCGTCCATCGGTCCGGATCGGCGGTGCCGAAGGCAATGCGGAGGTGGTTCGAATCCTCGTGCACCGAAACGATATCCAGGAATCCGTCGCGATCGATATCGGCGATCTGGAGACCGTCGCCGCCGCGAAGCGGAACCCCGGCCAGATCCTCGTCGTCGATCCGGTGCTCTCGCCAAGAGATATAGTCGCCCAAGCGCGTGCGGGCACTGCTTGGGGTGTCCGCCACCGTCAGTTGCGCGGTCTCCATGCCACCTACCGGCACACACCCTGCCGCCGACAAGGCAAGCAACACCGCACTCGAAATACGCCCGGCACCACCCGGCATCAAAGAGCCTCGATCTTTGGCGCGCTCGCCGGGCTGTTGGCGATGTCTTCGCGGATATGCCGCGAAGCAAGAGCATAATGCACGCAACCCCAAACAGAAGCGATGCAGCCGACGATGAGCATCGCTGCAGACAGCGGGTTTTCGTCACCGCCAGCGGCGAACGTATCGCTCAGGTAGCCGACGATGAGCGGGCCAAGGCCCAGGCCGATCAAATTGATAAAGAAGAAGAAGACCGCCGAGGTCAGCGCCCGCATCCTCAGGCCAACCAACCCATGCGATACCGCAAGCGCAGGCCCGAGATAGGAAGCCGAAAGGAAATGAAACACGCCGGTCAGCAACAATGCCAGCAGGAGATTGCCGGTGTTGAGCATGATCAGCAGCACTGGCGTGATCGCAAGGATCATGATCGCAGACCCCCACACGTACCAGCGACGGTCGCGCTGCCCCATCTTGTCGGCGAACCAACCGCCAAAGAACGAGCCCGCCCCGCCGCCGAAACCCGATGTCAGCGCCATCCAGACACCTAGTTGCGCCAGTCCGATTTCGTGGTTGCGCAAAAAGAACGAGGGCAGCCAGTTACCGACCGCATAGATCACCGTTGCCTGCAGACTTCCCGCGAGTGCGAGGTTGCGGAAGGTTTTGCGCGACCAGAGGAACCGCAGGACGTCGAAAATGCTGGGGCTTTGTCCTACTTCGTTCTCGCGCTTCTCGGACCAGCCCCGGATAGGCTCTGCCACGGTGAGGCGGAGGAGCAGAGCGACGAGGATGCCGGGCAAGCCGACCACCAGAAACGCCATCCGCCAACCGAAGGTTTCCGCTATGAAACCGCCCAGCGCGAAGCCGGTGAGGATACCGATGTAAATCCCGATCGAGTAGATCGAGAGTGCCGTCGCGCGCTCCTTCTCGGGGAAGATGTCGGAAATCATCGAATGCGCCGGGGGGCTGCCACCTGCCTCGCCCACACCCACGCCGACCCGCGCCAGCAGCAGGTGGAGATAGTTCTGCGCGAGCCCGCTTACGGCGGTCATCCCACTCCATACGGTCAGCGCCAACGCGATGATGTTGCGGCGGACACCGCGGTCGGCCCAGCGCGCGATTGGAATTCCGCAAGACACGTAAAACAGCGCGAAGGCGAAGCCTGACAGCAATCCGAGCTGCGTGTCGGACAAGAGAAGCTCTTCCTTGATCTGCTCCTGCAGGATCACGAGCAATTGCCTGTCGACGAAGTTGAGGGCATAGACGAGCGTCAGCACGCCGAGCACGAAATAGCGGTAGGACGCCTTCGAATACGGCGTCTCCACAGGTGGGGCCGCGTGGTCGTTGGTCTCCGTAGTGCTCATGATCAGGCTCTCCCCCTGGTGTTTCAACGCTATTGCTTGTCTTGGATTTCGGCCGGTACGCTCAAGGCGACGGGCATGCCCCATGAACGCCCTGCTGCACGCTCTCGCTGGGCGAAGGTTTCGAACAGTTCGAACATCCCCGGCTTGAAATCACGCCCCGCGATGGGCCTATCAGCGAAGCGAACGTAATGCTCGGCTGGCCCGTAGGGGTTCCAGGGCGGATGCCCTTGCGCGGTCGGTCGACCGCTCGCCGCAAAGCTGATCCAGTAGTCCAACATCGTATCCGAGATTGCGCGGTCGTGCTCGCCGTCCGGCACCGGCCAGCGCGCAGGCATCGCTTCGGCGGCGAGATTGCCGAAGCTGAAAGGCAGTTCGCTGGCATGGAAGGCGCACAGGTCCCGTGCGCGAGCCGAAGGGTAGCAATGGTCGAAGACGTAGAAATAGGAAGGGACGTCAAGCTCACTCTGGCTTTGCGCAATGCGTTCCCCCGACCAGCCGAAGATGATATCGCCGGTCGCGTCGAGCAGAGCATCGGCTCCTTGGGCGTGCGGATAAATTCGCAAGAATTCAGACGCGAGATCGCCGTAGACGGAGGCGACCAGCGCCTCGTATTGCGCGGGCGTCTTGGGCATGCGCAGGGCGAGCCCGCCTTCCGGGCGATATTCGTGAGCGTTGTAGCCGACCATTACGGGTACGCGTGCCTGTTCGCCCCGGTCGAAAATATCGAGTAACTGATCAGGAAGTAGCGCCCCATCGATCGTTCCCTGCGGCGCGAAACCGGCAAGCGTTGCGAGATTCGTCAGCTCCTGGGGAGCCATGCTGCGTGCCGCATCGATATCCGCGACACCGAGCTTCGAGAAAAGATCTGCTCCGATCTGTTCCGCCGAGGGCATGGCGTTTGCTGCTTCTGCAAGCTCCGGGAAGCTGCGAAGGTTGGTGCTTTGGATTATGGCCTTGTCGAACAGGCCCCGCGCTTTCGGTGAAGCCATCAAATAGGTCACGCTAAGCGCGCCAGCGGATTCGCCCATGATGGTGACATTGCTGGCATCCCCGCCAAAAGCGGCGATGTTATCGCGCACCCATTGGAGCGCTGCGATCTGGTCGAGCAGGCCATAGTTACCCGAAGATCCGTCGTCGGACTCTGCGCTCAACCCCTCGTGGGCCAACCAGCCAAGCGGTCCGAGGCGGTAATTGAGTGAAACGAATACCACGCCGCGCTGCGCGTAATTCGTCCCGTCGTACATCGGCAGGCTGTTCCCCCCGATCCTGAGCGACCCTCCGTGAATCCACACGATGACTGGCGCCTTCTCGGCTTCGTCGGGTGCCCAGACATTGAGGTTCAGGCAGTCTTCGGAGGAGCTTGGCGGCGGATCGTTGTAGATACTGCTGGCCGGCACGGGCGGCTGGATACAGGCCGCACCGAAGGCACTCGCATCGCGCACGCCTTCCCATCCGGGCAGAGGTTGTGGGGCGGCCCAGCGAAGCTCGCCGACCGGCGGCGCGGCATAGGGTATGCCGCGGAAGACGCCAAGCTGTGCCTGGGTTACTCCGCGAAGCATGCCGCCCGTCGTCGAGACGAGCGGAGCCGCCTGTACGTTGGGGAATTTGCTCGTGGTGGTGGTGCAACCCATTGATAAGGCTGCACACACGACCCCGACAATCAACCTGAAACGGTTCATATCCTCAACACTCCTCTCCATGCGCGGCGGCGGGTTTGCCCGCTCGCTCCTCCCCGCGCTTCGATCAATCCGCCTTGGTGAGCGCCTGCTTCGGTTCACCCACGGCCGCAGCGACCTCGCGCTCGGCTTGGGCGAACCCGTATTCGGGAACGATTTCGCCCGTTCGCTCCGCAATCGAATGCCAATTGTGCGCGACCTCCGCGGCAGCATTCTCACCGCTCCCGATCTGTGCGCCCTCGGTCAGGGTGACGTTCGCACAAGCGAAGTGGCCCCCACCTGCGCACAGGATCGCCCGCGTTGGTGCGTCGGCGCTCACGAGATGGACGATACCCGGGCTGACGAATGCGGGGTCGAGCTGGGCCAGCGCCTCTTCGGAAAGGACGCCATTGGTCATCTGAGTGGCTGCTGTCGGCGCGAGCGCATTCACGCGAATATCGTATTTCGCACCTTCGATGGCGAGAGTCTGCATCAGGCCGACCAATGCCATCTTCGCTGCGCCATAATTGGCCTGTCCGAAATTGCCATAGAGGCCGGATGAGGAGGTCGTCATGACGACCCGGCCGTAATTCTGTTCGCGCATCAGGCCCCAAACTGCCTTGGTGCAGATCGCCGCGCCCATCAGGTGCACATCGACAACTTCACGGAAATCAGCGATCTCCATCTTGGCGAAGCTCTTGTCCCGCAGGATGCCGGCGTTATTGATCAGGATATCGATCCGGCCCCAGGTTTCGATCGTGTTGGCAACCATCGCGTCGACTGCCTGCTCATCGGTTACCGAACCTTCGGCTACGATTGCTTCGCCGCCCGCATCGCGGATTTCCTTCGCAACAGCACCCGCAGCTTCGTGGCCGAGATCATTGACGACGACCTTGGCACCCTGCCGCGCGAGTTCGAGCGCGTGGCACCGACCGAGACCTCCGCCCGCACCGGTTACGATTGCGATTTTTCCTTCAAGCGATCTGCTGTTCGTCACTTCTTACCATCCCGTTCAAGTTGTTCACTCTCTAGCGAGTTAATATCACGATGAGAACCCTGTCCAGATGTCCTCGCAACTGGTTGCTAAGGGTTGCCGGCTAGAGGCAGTTAAGCCTCTAGCATCGGGTCGTCCCCGGCACCGCAGATCTCCCGGATGCCCGCCGCCATGAATCGGGCCATGCGCTGCTTGACGGCTGCGAAGTCCTCCGACTGAGCCAGCCCGCCGGACAGCTTGTCTATACGTCCGGTGCGAGCCAAGGTCAGCATCAGCGCCCCGGTGGTGAAATGGTAACCCCAAAAGAGGTCCTCATCCGCTGCATGGGGAAGCGCCTTCTTGAGCAGTTCGATCAAGCGCAAAACAAGCGGATCGAACCACTCGTCGAACATCTCCGCCCCCCATTCGGGTGTATTGGAAACCAGCGCAGCAAGCCGGCCCGAATGGCGCCACTGGTCCCCCCCCTCGCCATAAAGGTCGAGATTGGTATCGAGGAAGGCATGCAGCGCTCCCTCGACGGTCGGGTTGCCCTGAGACTTGCGATCGTATTCGTTCAGCGCTTTCATGCGCACTTCATTCGCGACGACCGCTCGCCGGCCAAACACCGCCTCGAAGAGCTTCTGCTTGTCCTCGAAATAATAGTTGAGAAGCGTGTGATGGACGCCGACACGCTTGGCTACGTCTTTAAGCGTTACCCCATGCAACCCGTGGCAGGAGAAAAGATATTCCGCTTCGTCGAGGATCTTTTCGGTGGTTTCAGCGCGTTGTTCCGCCTTGGTGGGATTCTTCTTACGCGCCTTGACTGTCGACAAATCGATTTCCCTTTGCGCAGCGTGCGCAGGGCGCGCCGCTTGCTGTTCCAGTACGGTCATGATCGGCCATACTCCGATCTGAGGAGCAGTTTGTCGATTTTTCCTGTCGGTGCCAATGGCATTGTCGATACGCGCAGGACAGTGTCCGGCCGCCACCAGTTCGCGACCAGGCCGTCGAGCCCATCCAGCAGCGCCTCGTCCGAAATTTCGGCCCCTTGACGGATCTCCACGACGAGGACGGGGCGCTCGCCCCACTTGGGGTGTTCGCGGCCGATCACCGCGGCCATACTGACATCGGGATGCGCGCCCACGATCGCCTCGATCTCGGCCGGATTGATCCATTCGCCACCCGATTTGATCAAATCCTTCGCCCGCCCCACGATCGATAGGGTACCGGATGCGTCGATCCTTGCCAGGTCGCCGGTATCGAACCAACCATCACGGGTCGCCGGTTCAGTTTGGTCGAGATAGCGTTCCACGACGCTTGGCCCGCGCACCCACAAGTGCCCCTTGGCATCGCGTTGTTGCGCCAATGGCTCCCCTGCCGCGTCGGTCAGCATGAGGTCGATACCGATCGCGGGCCGGCCCGAAGTGGAGGCCGCATTCGCCTCGGCGAGCGGGGTCGCCGTGCCCAGCGGCGAAATCTCGGTCATCCCCCAGGTCGTCTGGACGCCGATTCCGCGGCGTTCGATCCGCTCCATCAACGCCGGCGGCATGGGCGCGCCGCCGACCATGATACGCTTGAGCGTAGGCACGTCCGTCTCCGCTTTGTCGAGATAGTCCATCAGGCCCAACCAGACGGTGGGAACCCCTACGCCGATAGTAACCTGCTCATCAACGATCAGGCGGGCCAGCGCCGCACCGTCGGACTGCCTCCCCGGCAAGACCAGTTTGCCGCCTACCGCAGGAACCGAGAACGGGAGCCCCCAGGCGTTGGCATGGAACATCGGCACCACGGTCAGTACCGAGTCTTGGCGGGTCAGCCCGGCGACATCGGCCTGTAGCTGACGCATGGTATGCAGATAGTTGCCCCGGTGGGTGTAGGTTACACCCTTGGGAGGCCCGGTTGTCCCTGAAGTGAAGCACAAGCCGCAGGGGGTGTTTTCATCGAACCCACCCCACGCTACCGATCCGCACGCGCCCGCTGCAGCTGCAGCGGCAGCGTCTTTTAGAGTACCGACCTTGCACGCGCCATCGGTGGCAGTCCCCGGCTCGACATTACCGTCGATCACCAGGATTTCCTCGACGGTGGATGTTTGGCCAAGGACCTCATGCGCCAGTTCGTGCAGATCGGCACTCAGGATCAGGATCCGCGCGCCGCTTTGGGTAAGCATCGCGGCAAGCTGCGAGGGCAGGAGGCGTGGATTGAGCGTATGGCAGATCGCGCCCATGCCCATGATCCCATACCAGCTCTCGAGATGTGCCTGCGTATTCCATGCCATCGTCGCCACACAGGTGCCCTCCTCGACACCGCGCGCGGCCAGCGCCGCAGACACGCGCTTAGCCCGCACCTTCAGTTCGGCATAGTCGACCCGCGCGGACTTTCCGTCCTCGCCTGCAGTGACAACCTCCGATCTGGGGTGCCATTTCGCGGCGTGGTCGAGAAACTTGTCGAGGGTTAGTGCATAAGGCTGCATCGAACCCGGTATCACTGGCACCCCTCCACGCGCGGCGGCAAGGGGGGGCTCGCGAGCCCGATGTTCCAGTGCCACGGCTGGTTACCTGCGGCCCTTCTGCGGCACACCACGGCCTCGTTCAGATCATACCGCGTTCCAAGAAGCTCGGCACCTTCCTGCGGGGTCTCGTCGAACACAAGGAAGGCGGAGTTGTCACCATATGCTGGCCAGTCCACCTGCCCGCTAGCAACGGGCGTTCCGTCTCGGGCGAAAGTCACCCAGTATTGCATCATTGCATCCGAAAGCGCGCGTTCCGCGGTCTCGCGCGGGATCCGCGGCCAGTTCCGCGGTGTGTCGTGGATTGTACCGAAGACATAGGGGATTTCGGAAGCATGAAAGGCGTGGAGACCCGCCTCGTCCGCTTCGGGGTAGCCATGATCGAACAGGTAAAGATATGCGGCCTCGCCCAGCTCGGTCTGCTTTATCGCCAGTCGTTCGGCAGTCCATCCATACAGCGCGTCGCGGGTCGCTGCGAGCATGCTTTCGTCAATATTGTCTGCCGGGTAGAGAGCGAGGAAGACCTCTGCCAGATCACCATAGAGTTCGCGGATCTTTTCCTCATAGGCTTTCTTCCCAGACGGCGGGGGAGGCAGCAAGCGGCGCAGCGACCGTATCTCGCCGCTGTTGAAGCCGGCAATCAACGGCACCTTGGCCTGCTCGCCGCGATCAAAAGTCTCGGCGATCTGATGCGGGATCAATACGCCATCTACCGTGCTCCAGGTCAGAAACCCGGCCCGGGTCGCGCGATTGACGAGTTCGCCCGGCTCCATGTCGCGCATGGCCGCGAGATCGGGTGCGCCGAGCTCACCTTGTAGCCAGGTGCCGATTTCTTCCGCCGCCGGGTGGCCGTTCCGCGACTCATTCAGCGCGGGAGACGAAATCATATAGGCGCTTTGCATGATCGCCTTGTCGAACAGACCCTGCGCGCGCGGCGCGGTCATCAGCCACATGACGCTGAGCGCCCCGGCGGATTCGCCTGCGATGGTGACATTGTCCGGATCGCCGCCGAAGGCCGTGATGTTTTCCTCGATCCAGCGCAGCGCCGCGATCTGATCCATCAATCCGTAATTGCCGGAAATGCTGTCAGGAGACTCTTCACTGAGTTCGGGATGCGCAAGGAAACCAAGCGCCCCGAGGCGATAATTGATGGATACAACGACAGCGCCCTGTTGGGCCAAACGCGTGCCATCATACATGTCGAAACTGCTAGCGCCGGAAACCAGGGCGCCTCCGTGTATCCAGACCAGGACCGGCGCGTCGGCCGCGCTTTCCGGAGTCCAGATATTGAGAGAGAGACAGTCCTCGCTCATCGAACCTATTTCTTCGAAGTAGATCGAATTCGCAGCGCCAGGCACAGACGGCTGGTAGCAAGGGGGGCCGAAATCGAAAGCATCGCGCACGCCGTCCCAGCGGGCCGCCTCCCGCGGCGGCTTCCAACGAAGATCGCCAATGGGCGGAGCCGCATAGGGAATGCCTTTGAAGCTCGTCACGCCGCCTTCGCTGCGGCCCGCTACGGGTCCGGCAGGGGCATCGACCACCGGGCCCTGGTCACTGCGCGCATGCGCCGACGCGGAAGGTGGCAGGAGGCCGCCTATCGTCAGCGCGAGCGCGGCAACTAAGCTGCGAGAGAACTTGGAATAGGGCACGAAATCACCTTCTGGACTTGGCGGGCGCGCATCGGGCAATCTGCCGAGCGGACAAGGGGACTGAAAGTTGGCTTCGCGGTCCCTCAGACGGACCGCGAAGCCATTGCTGCATCAGAAGACGTAGCTGGACCGCACGCCGAATGTCCGGGGGCGGAGCCGCCCATGGCGCCCGTCGAGGAATGCTTCGGGATGCACGTAGGTGATCGCGTTATTGTCGAAGACGTTTTCGACATAGGCCGTGATCACAAAGTCCGGTGTGATGTTCAGCCCGGCATAAGCATTGGCGAACACATACTCGTCGGTCACGCCGTATTGCGGGGACGGTACGCCCGGCTGGCCCGGTACATTCGGGAACAGGCCGGGGTACGAACCGACATAGGCGACGTTGCCGCTGACGAACGCGGTCTCGGTGTCGCCGACAGCAAACGTATATGCCGCCGTGGCCGAACCCGAGAATTTGGGCGTCGCCAGCCGAATGCCGTCTTCGGCACCCGAAATCGCCGCTTCGCCGGGTGACAGATCATCAATCCGTGCATCGATATAGGCGCCGCTCGCCTGTAGCCGGACGCCCTCAAGCGGCCTCGCGACCAATTCGAATTCGATGCCCTTGCTGACAGCGCCGCCGATATTCGTGGCGAACTGGATGGTGTCGGATACCCGGTTGGCCTGGACCTGGATATTGTTCCAGTCGATATAGAAGGCAGCCAGATTGGCAGTGAGGCGGCTATCGAAGAAACTGCCTTTCAAACCAATTTCGTAATTGGTCAGCTTGTCCGAACTCGCACCGTCGGGAATGACGATGTCATCAGGTGCGCTGGCCGGAGGCGCGAGCCCGGCCCGCGCATTGACCACCGGCGGACGAAAGCCGGTCGAAACCGTCGCATAGGTGGTCAGGTTCGGCGTCGGCTTGAAGGAGATACTCCCTTTCCACGAGAGCTTGTCATCGGACGCCAACAGACCGACCGCAGGTTGGATCGGCGCGAGGGTCAAGGGTGGGATAAAGCCCCCGCATTGTGGCGTGAACACGGTGCAGAAGCCGACTGTCAGGAAGTTGCTGTTATAGCCGCCGCCGCGGGTGGTCGTCTGCACATCGACTTGCCCATAACGCAAGCCACCGGTCGCCCAGAAACTGTCGCTAAAGCGATAGGTCAGCTCGCCGAACACCGCCTTCTCGCTGATGTCGGTGTAGTTCTTGAAGCGCTGGTAATAGAGGTCGGAAAATGCCGTGACCCCTGTCTGATCCAGAAACTGCTGCGTCGTGCGATAGTCGAAGTCGACATCTCGCCGCTTGTCGAAATAGAACCCGCCCAGGATCCATTCGAACGGCCCGCCATGCGAGGATGCCAAGCGCACTTCCTGCACGAAGATGTCGTCATAACCGACCGCGTCGAGCGAGAAGGGGACCAACTGGTTGTAGGTGCCCGCAAGATCGACGATGAAGTCGCCGGTTAGGTCCGAATAGGTCGTGGAACTGACCAAGTCGGCGAAGCCGAGATTCACGTTCACCGTGGCGTTAAGCGCCAACAAGTCGCTCTGGAAGAGATCGGGCTGTGCGGTCCTGCGGACATAGTTGCCGAGATCCGGGTTCGTCAGCGCGGAATCCGCAGGGTTGCTGACCTCCTTGTTGACAGACAGCTTGACCGAAAAGTCGCTCGATGGCTCGATCAGGAACGCAGCGCGAATACCGTAGGCTTCTAGCGAATTGGCGTCCTCGATGCCCGTGCCGATATTATCGACCCAGCCATCCTCATTGCGATAATAGCCGACCGCGCGGAAGGCGAAGACGTCCTCGGCGATCGGCACATTGACCATCCCGTTGTAGCGCTGGCGAAGCCCGCCACCCTCGGTGTATCCAAGATCGACGAGAGCGGACGCCTCCCACCGGTTGGGGTTCGGAGACTTGGTGATGATCCGCATCGCGCCGGCAAGCGAGCCCGAACCGAACAGGGTACCTTGCGGACCGCGCAGAAATTCGACGCGTTCGACATCGTAAAGGTTAGGATCGAGGATCGTCGAGTTCCCGTTCGCAGAGATCGGGAGTTCGTCGACATAGATCGCGACCGGGGCCTGCAAACCCGCGCTGTAGCCGTTGGTGGAAATCCCGCGGGCCGTGAAATTGTTGAAGTTCTGGGTCGGCCGGTTGAGCACGACGCCCGGGGTTTCAAGAGCCAAACGTTCGTAACCTACGATGCCCTTTTCGGTCAGCTCTTCCTGGCTGAAAGCCGTGATGCCCAATGGAACGTCCTGCAGCCGGGCCTCGCGCCGCGTTGCAGTGACAATGATGGTGTTGCCCTCGCCAGTCTCGGCGGTGGGTGAAATTTCTTCGACAGCGTCCGTTTCGCCATCGACCTCGGCACCATTCTTGCTCGTGGTCTGTGCGCTAATTGTGGCTGGCACAAGCGCAAGTGCAACCGCTGACGCGGAAACAAGCAACGTTCCCCTCATAATACCTCTCCGTGTTCCCGGCGGTTCGTCCGCCGCAGTCCGCGCTTCATTCAATAATGACGCGCTCATGTCAACATTCACTCACTTCCGTGTGAATGTCGTTCGCGGTGTGCTGCATGTCTGATCCATCGCGCTTGCGCTGAGACGAGATCCTCGCCGAATCGTGAGGCGGCCACATGACCGAACTCATCAGGCCAGCGCGTCTCCAATGGGTGTGGTGTTTCAATGGAAACTGGGCGCCACACCGAGCGAGAGGGCCGTTCGCCTTCGCGGCATCGGCAACACTCTTGAGGAGCTTGGAAAACCGCACTGGGCTCTTCCGATCGCTCGCGGCGAATAGTCATCCTCATTGATGGAATACCGCGATGCCGAGCTCTCTCAGCATGTTCTGCGAGTGGAGCGCATGAATAGCGACCGCCCCTTTCGCTTCGCCCGAAGCGGGAACGTTAAACGAGGCCGCCGCACCGGCTACGCGAAGTCGGGGATATCCCGGCGACTGAAAATGGCATCTTCCTCTGCCGGTGATCCGGCAGATCTAGGGTTTCGCAGGTGCCTCGCAGCGAAAACTGCTCGCTGCATCGGTCGACCCGACCCCGCGATACACTGCCCTCTGCGGCCACGGACATAGGGGTCGCTGCATGGTGATTTTTCCCGAACGCTCGTCCGCAAACCGCGTCGCAGTGATTCGGTCGGGCGCCTCGTCATCCTCCGCCCAAGCGATCAGTGCAGAAAAAAGATCGTTCTGCGAATCGTCGGATGGCGGACGCGGCGGGATGCCCAGCGTGGAGTTGAAGGCATCGGGCCCGGTACCACCTCCGCAGTGCATCATGCCTGGGGCCACGAATAGCCGCGCATTCTCGGCCAGGGCACTCGCGCCACCCATCTGGGCGGCATGCCGTTCAAAAAAATCGACCGACTGGCCGGGCGGTACCAGCGTGTCGGCAAGGCCGTGAAAGACAATCAGCTTGCCCCCGCGCGCGGCGTAGTCCGCCAGGCTGCCGCGTGTCGCATCGTTGACGATCGCGTCGAGGCCTTGATCCACCAAGGGCATGTCGCGGTCGAAATCGAAGCCTCTCCAGTCCCACTCCGCGCCGAACACCCATTTAAACAGGCTGCCGAAGGCCGGCTGGTCGTTGACCGGCTTCTGCAGGAAGGACCAGCCGAATGCATCGGGCATTTCGCTGCCCGGTAGCCAGCCGTAGAAGCTAGGCTCGCCGTCGCGCGTGGTCGGTCCGGAATAGAACGCCCGCGCCGTCTCCACCTCGCCCGCTGTCAGGCACGTATCCGACGCTGCGGCCTTGCATTGGAGGACCTGCGGATCGAACGAACAGCTCATCGGGTCCATGATGAAGCGGTCGCCCGCCAGGCCATGGCCCTGCTTCCAGCAGGCAGCGATGGCAGCGTCGTTGAGTAGTTTCAGCTTGGCGTCCGATAGAACCCGGCCGGGTTCTCGGTTCGCGGCAGCATAGTTCCACAGCACCGACGCGTGCCCCCAGGTGCGGTTCATGACCGGTGCACCGACGAGGATGCCGTCATAGTCCTGCGGATAGTACAGCGCTTCGATCAGCCCCATCTGCCCGCCGGTCGAACAGCCGGTGTAGTAGGACTTGCGCGCTTCCCTGCCGTAAAACGCCTTGGTCAGCGCCTTGCCGGTGGTCGTCATGACGTGGGTGGAACGCCGGCCCCAGTCGCGCCACTTGCGCGGATGGCCGATCAGCGCATCGCCTTCCAGCGGGGTGGCGGGCGCCGTGCCCGCGTCGGTCGTCGCGGTCGCGAAGCCGCGCCGCAGCCCTTCGGCCATGCCCGAATATCCAAGCGTAAAGTTCCCCGCGAAGCCGCCGCTGCCATTGCCATGGAAGACCCCGGCCCAGCCGCGCGCCGGCAACCACAGCTCGACCCCGATATCGGACCCGGGTTCGGATCGCACTCGCGCGACAACGCGGCAGAACCCGGGGTAGCCGGGCACATCACCCGCGAGGGTCGTTTCGTCCGCCCTGGCAGGGACCATTATCGCGCTCTCGATGGTGGTATCCGCCAGTCTGACGTTGGAGAGCGCGGCACATCGCGCGGCGACATCATCTTCCACCGGCTTCGCCAGCGCGGCTCCGGGGAGCGACCAGCCCAATGCGGACGCTGCAAGAATGGCGATGCGGTGGGTGCGTTTCATGGTTCTCTCCGATATCCTCTTGCGGTGCTCATGCTGGGTCTGCCGCTTCCGCACGCTTGATCAGTCGGGCGAGCCAGAGGAACAGAAGTGCCCCGATGAGATACATCGGAGCAAGCGCGTAATAGGCTGTCTGCAGCGCATGTTCGCCATAGGCCGGGCGGAAGAAATCGCTCATCATTCCGACATAGGTCGGTCCCAGCCCGAGCCCGATGAAGTTCATGACCAAAAGTAACAATGCGCCCGAAATGACGCGCCGTTCGGGCGCGACTTCGTTCTGAACGAAGGTGACCGTCGCCGAAAGGAAGAAGGAATTAAGGAACATCGGCACTAGGAGGAAGGCGAGCGCGATTTTCCAGCTCGGCGCCCAGGCGAAGCCGATGAAGAACGGCAAGGCCAGCACCAGCGAGGCAGCGGGCACGGTGGCATAGGCCGCCTTGCTGCGCCGCGCGAAGCGATCGACGATCCGGCCCGAGGCATAAATGCCTGCGCTCATCCCGATACCCACCACCAGCGCATACCACACCGCGACATCTTCCAGAGTCATGCCCTTCTCGCGCATCAGGAACAGCACGGTGAAGTTGAGCAGGCCATAGGTGATGAAATTGCCGGCTCCACTCGCCAGCGAAGCCATCAGCAGCAACGGGTTTCGGAAGAAGCGGAGGATGGTCGCGACAAAACCTTCGGGGCCGACCTCGGGCGCGGTCGTCACCGGCAGGCCATCCGTCTCACCGCGCTTAGGCTCGCGCACGACCCAGTAGACCACCACAGCCGTAACTACCCCGATCCCGCCAATCACGTAGAAAGGCATGCGCCAGTCGAACGCCGCGGCGAGCGATGCGCCAAAGGCGACGCCAAGCGCGGAGCCGATCGGCGGACCGAGGTTGAAAATCGCCATCGCCGTGGTCCGTCGCTCACGCGGAAAGGTGTCGGAAATGATCGCATAGGAGGGTGGAACCCCGCCCGCCTCGCCCACGCCGACCATCATACGGGCGACGACCAGCTGGCCGTAAGTGCCCGCCATACCGCATGCGGCAGTCGCCGCGCTCCAGATCGCGCATGCAGCGGAAAGGACCTTCACCCGGCTGGTACGATCCGCAAGCCAGCCGATCGGGATCGCGATAAAGCAGTAGAACAGCGCGAAGTAGAAGCCCGTAAGCAGGCCGAGCTGCCCATCGGTAATGCCGAGCCCGTCCTGGATCGGCTTGGCGAGGATCGAGATCAGCTGTCGATCGAGGAAGTTGAGCACATAGACGAAGGCAAGCATGCCCAGCGTGATCCGCGCGCTCGCAGACGACCTGGATGCCGTGTCCGTGGCAGTCGCGGCGCTCATGAAAGGCACTCGCAGGGCGTGTAGGTTCGGTTCATCGTCTCGTCCTCTCCAGCTCGGTATTATTGGCTCTCTTCCAGCCAGCCGGGATTTCCCCGACCGCCACCATACCCCGCGGCGACCCGCTGTCTGAGCAGAGCAGGCGGGCGGAATCTTTCGCCATAGGCATCGTGCAGTATGTCCTGCACTTGCAGACAAAGATCGGATGTCACGACGTCCATCATCGCGAATGGACCGATCGGATGGCCGAGGCCGAGGCGACATGCGGTGTCGAGATCGGCGGGGCCGGCGACGCCCTCTTCGACCAGTTTCACCGCCTCGATCAACATCGCGTGGAGCATGCGGTTGACCGCGAAGCCTGTGACATCCTTGATCCGCACCGGCTGTTTTCCGATGCCTTCGAGGATCGTGATCGCGTCGTCGGCGATTGCCGGTGCGGTCGCGAAAGCCGGAATAATTTCAACCAGCTTCATCCGGGAAACAGGCGAGAAGTAATGCGTGCCGAGAAAGCGCGCGCGCCGCTCGGGCCGCAAGAAGGCCGCAAGCGTGGAGATCGGCAGTGTCGAGGTATTCGACGCGATAATGCAATCGGGCCGGCATGCCTCGTCCAGCACGCGCAGCACCTCTTCCTTGGTCTCGAGCGATTCGGGGACGGCTTCGGTCACCATCGCGCAATCGGCCATCGCGCTTATTGAGGCGACCGGTGCGATCCGACCGAGCGCCGCCTTGGCCGCATCGCTTTCATAGAACTCCCGCGCGACGCCCTTGTCGAAGAGCGTGCGAAGCCGTTCGATGGCTCGCGAAAGCGCCTCTTCGCTGCGATCTTGTAGCAACACATCGTGGCCGGCCAGCGCGAAAACCAACGCTATCTCGGCCCCCATCAGGCCCGCGCCCACGACGCCCACCTTCACGAAGTATGCTCCTCACGAACATCGGCCTCGGACCGCGCATCGCGCTGCCATGCCTGCGCCTGATCGATGTACCATGGCAGCACCTCAGGCGTTGCGCTGGCATCGGCATTGATCACCTTGGCTGCTGGCCACCCGGCGAACAGCCGCTTGATCGGCAGTTCCTGCTTCTTGCCCGAAAGTGTGCGCGGGATACCTGGTGCGGCGATCAGCCGGTCGGGCACGAAGCGCGGCGAGAGACTCGTGCGGATTGCAGCTGAGATAGCGCCTCGCGTGTCTCCATCGACTGCCTTGCCTTCGCTCGGGACGACGAACATGACCAGCTTGCTACCCCCCTGCGTGTCTTCAAGATCGATAATCATGGAATCTGCAACGGCCGGCAGCTGCTCGACTGCAGCGTATACTTCCGCGGTCCCCATCCGCACGCCATGGCGGTTGATGGTGGCATCGCTGCGGCCCCAGATGGTGCAACTGCCATCCTCGTGAACCGTCAGCCAGTCGCCGTGACGCCAAATGCCGGGCCATTCGCCGAAGTAGGAATCGCGATACCGGCTCCCGTCGTCATCACCCCAGAAATACAGCGGCATGCTCGGGAAGGGCTTCGTGCAGACCAGTTCGCCGACTTCCTCGATCACTGGATTGCCATGTTCGTCCCACGCCTCGACAGCGGCGCCGAGGTGGCGGCATTGCAACCGGCCCGGCGTGTCGGACAGTTGGGGATTGCCAGCCATGAAAGCGGCGGCGATCTCGGTTCCCCCGCTGACATTGCACCACCAGATGTCCGGACGCCCGAGTGCGGCGAACTGCGCGGTGCCCCAGCGTTGTACGTCCGGGGGCAAGGGCGATCCAGTGCTGCCGAGAGCGCGGATGCGTTCGACCCCGGCGGTCCCCGCGATCTCGACCCCAGCCTTGCGACAATTGGCGAAGAAGGCCGCGCCCGCGCCGAACCAGGTGACGCCCGTCCGGCTCGCGAAATCCCACAGTCGGGTCCAGTCGGGATCGGCCTTCGTCCCGCTGGGCGATCCGTCGAACAGGCAAATGGTTGTGCCGCTCAGCAGCCCGCCGATCTGGATGTTCCACATCACCCAACCACTGGCGCTGTACCAGTGGAATCGCTCACCAAAGGTATTCGGAGCATAGCTCGGCCCGAGATCGAAATGGAGCCGCCCGGCAGCCGTCGCCAGAATCACACCGCCATGGCCGTGAACGATCGCTTTGGGCAGGCCGGTGGTCCCGCTCGAATAGAGGATCCACAGGGGATGGTCGAAGGGCAGCATGGCGGGCTCGAAACCGGCCACGGCCGCGTCGTCGCGCGCGGTGGCGGCGGCGAAGTCGACCGCGTCGGGCATGGTACGCACTGCACAGTCGCTCGGAACCAGGTACACGGTTTCGATGCACGGGAGCTGTGCGAGGATCTCCGCCAGCGCGGCACTGCGGTCCAGGGCCTTGCCCGCGTAGAACACCCCGTCGACCGCGATCAGGGCCTTGGGCTGCGTCTGCCGCCAGCGATCGAGCACGGCGTTCGTCCCCATGTCGGGTGAACACAGCGTCCACACCGCACCCACGCTAGCGCAGGCCAGCAAACCGATGACCGCAGCTGGAATATTGGGCAGATAGGCCGCCACCCGATCGCCTGGCGCAATCCCGCGTGCGCGCAGATCGAGGGCGAGCGAGGCAGCCCGGCGACGCAATTCGGACCACTCGATCGTCTCGCTCGTGCCGCGCTCGTCCAATGCGACGATTGCAGGTTGGCCGGCCGCCTCCGCAGCATCGACATGGCTGAAGACATGCTGCGCATAATTGAGCGTGGCGCCATCGAACCACCGCATGTCGGGCATGGCCTCGCCGCTCAGCACCGCACTTACCGCTGTCGGCGACTGGATGCGGTCCCACTCCCAGATGCTGCGCCAAAATCCTTCGAGGTCCTCGACCGACCAACGGTGCAGTTCGTCATAGGTCGCGAAATCGATCCCCCGGGTCTCTTGCAGCCAGTCGCGATACAAGCGGATTTGTGGAACGGGCGTCGCCAGGTCGAGGCTGGTCGAGACAGAATTCATCGAGAGAGGCCTTGCATCGGGAGCGGAAACGGTAGGGGCGGAAGTATGGGCGGCACCCCGTCGGGTCGCCGCCCGCTTGACCCTAAAATGTCGTGCGCAGGCTGACTGCCGCGTAGCGACCGATCGGGTTGTATGCGCCCCCGATCCCGTCGGTGCCGGGGAAATAGGGCGGTGTCACATCAAACAGATCGTTGATCTGCAAGCCGAGCTCGGTGCCTTGGAGGAAGCTCTGTTGCGGCAGCCTTAGCGAGAGGCGCAGATCGACCGTCGTGTATCCCTTCGCTTCGTAAAGCGCCGAGCCGGTCGGCGTGGCGTAGGATGCCGTTACGCCCGAACGATGATTGACGAAGTTGACGAAGGTCACCGGGCCGGCGGTGATGCCCAGCGTAGTACGCAGGGTCGCGCGCGGGATCCCGGCCTCGAGCGAATTACTCTCCGGCGAAGTCGGCGACAGGCGGTTCGAATAGTCGAGGATGTAATTGCCCGCTACCCCGCCGAACAGCGTGCCGAAACCGACCTCGCGCCGGTAGCGCAGATCGAAGTCGATGCCGCTGGTCTTGCGGACCCCGAAATTGCCCTGCCGCAGGTCGAGGATATTGCCGATCTGAGGGACGGCGTCGAAAGTGAAGTAGAACGGCACGGTGTTTGTGATCGCGTCGCTGACCTGCGCGGCACCGGGATTTCGTATGACCCGCGTGGCGAAAGTGGGATCGCTGAACAGCAGCGATCCAAGGCCGGAAGGCGCGCCGATCACGTCGTCGTACTTGATGTCGTAATAGGTCACGCTCGCGGTGAGGCCCGGGGCAAAAAGCGGACGCAGATCGACGCCGGCGGACCAGGTACGCGCGGTCTCCGGCTCAAGGTCCGCATTGCCGCCATACAGCAGGATCGTGTTCACCTGCGCAGCCCCGCGCGCCGGATCGCGGGCGCCGAAGGCATCGACCAGCGCGGCTGCCGAATAATAGGAGCCAACGGTCGATCCCAGATCGCGAAGCCCTGGCGCGCGGAACGAGTGACCGTAACTGCCCCGCAAGGCCACCCCGTCGAGTGGCTCCCAGGTAAGACCTATCTTCGGATTGGTGGTCGACCCGAAATCGCTGTAATGATCATATCGGCCGGATAGCGAGAGCGTGAGGCTCTGCCCGAACGCTCCCGCGTTGCCGTACCCGATGATCGGAATGAAAAGCTCGCCATAAACCGACTGGACATTGCGTGCGAGATCTTCCGGGAAGCCGACACCACCGCTCTGACCGCGTTGCATATAGGTTTCACGCCGATATTCGGCACCTACCGCGATCTTGAGGTTGCCACCAGGAAGCTGCGCGAGCGGACCATCCACCTTCACCGCGCCGATCCGTGTGCGCTGGCGATTGGTGAAGGTTGTCGGGTTGTCGAGGATTGCGGCGACCACCGCCGGATCGGTCTGGTGACCGAACGGGTCGAGCGCGGTCGACAGCGTCGTTCCTGCAGCGGCAGCGGTCAGTGCAGTCGTATCGATGCCAGGCTGAAGCGTATCGTTCCGCGACCAGTTGTAGGTTCCGTACACACTCGCCTGGAAGTCGCCCGGCAGGTCGATGTCGACCCCGACGGTCGCGTTGCCGGTACGCACGCGATAGGTTTGGTCGAAGTGGTCGTCGCCGACCAGCCTGTCGGGCCGGAAATCGAAGTAGCCAAACACCGAACCCGTGCCCGGAGGCGCGCGGAAGTAAGGGTTGGCGGCGGTGATGAGGACGAAGGTCTGCCCGGGGAGCGCCGCCTGGACCGTATCCTTGCGGTCCGAGTAGAGCACATCCCCCCATACCGTGATGCGATCCGACAGGTCCTGCCGCACCGAGATCAGGCCGCTATGCGCTCGGCTCTCTGGCAGAAGGTCGACGGGGCTGCGCGCATCGCAGGTGTTGACACCCGGCTCGAGGCTCGGCGCAGCGTAGATCGTGCCTGCGAACAGGTTGACGTTGGCATCGGGACACACCGTCGAGCGTGTATCGATGCCACCCTCACTGCGGAAATCGAGTGAGCGATAGTCGCGATCGGCGCCGGTAATGTTGCTGTTCTGCTGGTACTGATAGGCGAGCACGACCGAGCCCGTTCCCCAGTCTTGACCGAAGATCGCGCCTGCGTTCAAGGCATCGTAGTCATCCGCGAAACCGTAACGGAAATTGGTCTCGAGCCCCGATACGCGCTTGCGGGTGATGAAGTTGATCACGCCCGCGACCGCTTCGGAACCGTAGATGGCAGAGGCACCGTCGGCGACGATTTCGACCCGCTCGACCGCCAGTTCGGGGATCAGCGGATAATCGGGGTTGGTCTGCTGAACGCTGCCGGAAATAAGGCGGTGCCCGTTCATCAGTGGCAAGGTAGCGGCTGTGGGCAGGCCTCGCAGACCAGGCGCGAAGGAACCGACTCCGCCATTGCTGACGCGCGGCGCGGTATTGAAGCTGTTGAGCTGCGGCACGGTCGCCAGCAGTTCGGGCGTGCTCGCCGCGCCGATCTGCTTCACATCTTCGCGCGTGACGGTGATCAGGTCCGACCCGGTCGGCGGCACGCCGCGGATGCTCGTTCCGGTAACGACGATCACGTCTTCAGAACCGGCGGCCGGGGCCTCGATCTCGGTGCTTTCGAGCTGGTCTCCGCCTGGGTCCGTCTGCGCATGGGCCGTAACGGGCAGGATCAACATCGTTGCAGCCAGTGCAGAATGGCGAAGCAGACGCGCACGGCGCTGCGTAGAAATCGACCTCATCGACATATTTTCTCTCCCATCGTGGTCGCGGACATCGCCGCGGCCGGACTTTGCCGGCTTGATGGGATGCTTATGGTCTGGCAGGCGCCTGCGTAAGCGCAGGAGCGGACAACTCTGTGTCATTTGCGGACATGGTGAGGGGAGGAGCGGACAGGATGACCGTGGTAAACGAGGCCACCGCCGAGGCGGCGATGCGCAACGACCGAGAGGGATTCCCGACACTCAACCAGCGCATTTTCGCGCCCTTCAAGATCGCCACGGTCATCGATACGGTGACGGATCGCGGAATGTCGGCTGAAATTGTACTCGACAGGACTGGCCTGACACCGGCCGAGGTGCGCGATCCGCGCACGCTAACCTCGATCGGCCAGTACCTGACCGCGTGCGAGAACATTGTGGCGGCGGGGGCCGGGTACGCGGACGCCTTCGCGATCGGAGCGCGGTTGCACCTGTCGGCCTACGGAATGTACGGCTATGCCCTGATGTGTTCGCCAACCATGCGCGATTTCTTCGATTTCGCAGTCCGTTATCAGCCGCTCGCCACCCCTACCGTGCGGCTCCACTGGCGCGTCGAGGGCAAGGTTGCAATTTGGCAGTTTCGCGAGATTTACCGCGACATGATGAGCGACGAGGTGCGCACCTTCCTCGTCCGGCAGCAGATGAAGATGACTTTCACCCATATCCGCGACGCGGCTGGTAACGACAACCTGCCGGTGCGCGCTCTCTTCGCGCTACCGGAGGACGACCATGCTGGCCAGGACGCGCGCGAGCTTTCATGCGAGTGCCTTTACGGCCAGGCTGCAAACGAGCTGCACTACCCGCTCGGCATACTCGAATCGACGCCCGAGTTGGGCAACCGGCTGACCCGGATGATGCTCGAGGAAACCTGCGAACGCCTGATCGGACAATCGCGCATTTCTTCAGGTCTTTCGGGCGAGGTCTATCAGATGTTGCTGAGCGCACCCGGGCGGTTTCCCTCAATGACGGCTATTGCGGCGCAGCTTGGCCTGCAGGAGCGCACTCTCCGCCGCAGGTTGGCAGCGGAGGACGCGACCTACGGTGCAATCGTCGATGACGTGAGGCGCAAGCTCGCAATAGAATATCTGCAAACCACTCGGATGAGCGTTGACGATGTTGCATGGAAGGTTGGCTTCAGCGACGCAGCAAACTTGCGGCGGGCGGTGAAGCGGTGGACCAGGAAGACAGTGAACCAGATCCGACGAGAAAAGTAACATCCCGTTCTTTCAATGAATTATACGAGGTCGTTCGGCATGGATTGCTCATGGCTGCATTTGGGAAGCGCAAACGCAACCAACACTACAATGCGGTTGGGTGACGACGCTGACAGCTGAATTTACCGATATCCAGACAAATAAGTGGCCAACAGAATTCACTAAAAGCAGCCTGACTGGCTTTGGACCGAAGGGGGCACGACCTAGGCATAGTGTCAATGACCGCTTTTAGGAGCCGTTCGCGATTGGGCCAATGACCGATATGATGGCGCTTTGCTGACCGGCAGCTCACACTAATAGCGGCCCGGCGGCTTCTGGGCCGCTAGTGGACTGTCCGCTTCGAGCTCGAAACTTTGGTGAAGCGGACAATTAGCTTACAACCTTTACCCGACCTCGGCCGGAGGTGCCTTCTCGCAGGAAGGATCGGCCGGGCGAAGCGAAGTTGACTCCACCCGACACTTCGCCATATCAAAAATCGTAAGTCACAGAGGCCTTGAACGTGCGCGGTGAACCCAGCTGAAGGTCTGGGCGGAAACTATCGAAGGCGGAGGCCCAGTAAGCAGCGCCCCCTACATTATCGAGGTTGACCCGGAAGGTCAGTGGCTGATTTGCCAACACTGCGACATAGCGCAGGCCAATATCGAACCGTGTCCAGTAATCAAGGAACAGCGTGTTGCCGATATTCGCTGCCTGCTCGCCGGTATGCACTACGCGGCCGGTCATCGTCAGCGCGGGCATGAAGGGCACATCCCATTCGAGATTGGCGTTGAGCAGATATTCGGGCACGCCGACTGCCTGATTGCCCTCGTTCACACCGTTCTGCGTGTTACGCAGTTTGGCATCGATGACCGAGCCACCCGCGATCAGGCGCAGGCCATCGGTCAGTTCACCCGCCACGGTGAACTCGATCCCGCGGTTGCGCTGGATGCCGAAGGGACCGAATTCGAGGGACCCAGCGTCGTTGGGATCGCTCCGCAGGATCGAGGTCTCCCGGTCGACCTGGAACAGCGCCAGCGAGAAGTCCATCTGCCCCAGCGAAAGCTTGCCGCCAACTTCATACTGTTCGGAAACGAAAGGGGGCAGGAGTTCGCCCGCATTGCTGACCGGCAGCGTGTTGCCATTCGCATCGGTTCCGCTCAGCGGGGCCTCCGAGCCCTGCACCAGCCCTTCAATGCGGTTGGCATAGAGCGAGAGTCCTTGGACCGGCTTCACCACCAGTCCTAAAACCGGCGTCCACGCTTTTTCCTGATAACCGCCCGTCTGCGCGCCGCTGGTAACGTTGAAGCTACTCGTCTTGATTTCTTGCAGCCGGACGCCTGCGGTCAACAGGATGCGATCGTCCCAAACGCCGATGGTGTCTGACAGAAACAGGCTGGACAAGCGCGATTTCGACGCCGTGTTTGGATCATTCAGATCGCCCGCCGCAAAGGTGATGGTGGAGGATTGGGCAACTTCGATCGGGTCATACAGATTGTTCAAGTTCGCCGAAGCGGCGTAGAATTCGAACGCGTTTCTGCTGGTCAACCAATTGACCGAGCCACCGAGATTCATCTCATGGGAGATGCCACCCGTTTCGAACCGGGCGCGCAAGCCTGCGATTGCCGCCTCGTTATTGTCGGTGCGCGGAATAAAGGATGAGCTGACCGAGATATCGCCCGTGACCGCATCGGTCAGCGTCGGGGTGCTGTAAATGCCCTCTTCCGATCCGTCGCGCGCGCCAAAGGCGGCATAGACCAAGACATTGTCGGCAAGATCGTATTCGGCCCGCGCCTGTCCGAAAATGTCGCGCAACGTGGTATATTGCCAGGGCTGGCCGAAATTAGTGTCCGCATCGGGCACTTCGGGAATGGCTAGGCTATTGATCCGCAGCTTGGGCCGGAAATGCGAAACCTTGACCCGCTGATAGGCCAGATCGAGCGACAGGCGCAGCGGGCCGGAATCATAGTCGAATGCCGCACCCAGCACGTAGCTGCTGCGGAATTCGTCGTCCACCGACACATCGCCCCTGCGCGCCGCGCCGTTGAGACGCACGCCCCATTCGCCATTGGCACCGAAGCGTCGTCCGATATCGAAGCTGCCGCCTACATGTTCGGGCGCGGTCAGGCCGGCGGTGGCGCGGGTGATATCGCCGCCAGTGGCGCGCTTGGGGATCAGATTGACGCTGCCGCCTATGCCGGTGCCGCCCGGTGCCGCGCCGTTGAGGAAGGCGGTAGAGCCGTTCAATACCTGCACAGAATTATATAATTCGGGCGCGACCAGCTGGCGCGGCATAATCCCGTAGAGCCCGTCATAGCCGATATCGTCGCTCGCCAGCGCGAAACCGCGAATGACGAACAATTCCCCGGCAATGCCGAAGCCGGTAGTGGTGCGGATGGTGGGGTCGTTTTCCAGCACCTGCCCCAGCGTCTGCGGCTGCTGGTTGAGGATCAAGGCGCTATTATAGCTTCGCAGACTGAAGGGAACATCCTCGGCCGGCTTGTCACCAAGCACCCCGGCACTTCCTTCCTGCTCCACGCCCGACTGGTTTGCGCGCTGAGCGGTGACGATGATACGGTTGTCGTCTTCGCTGCTCTCCTGCGCGACAACCGGGGATGCAAGGGCGGTTATGGTCAGCGCGGTAGCGAGCAGGAGGCGATGGCGGATTGCAAGATGGGTCACGTTCGTGTGCCTTTGTGTAGAAAATTGCTGGATCGTCAGACTTGGCGATTCCGCATTGCTCGGAATACGGCAGCGATCGGGGCGGTGAGCGCGGCCCATGCCGCTGCATCGCGCCAGCCATCGCCCGTCAATGCGATGACAAGGCCTGCGATGCCGGAGATGAAGATCACCATCGGCAAGGCGAAGATCGCAAAGGTTGGTCGGGAGCCTCTCATTCGGCGGGCTCGGCGATACGATCTCGGGCGAACTCGGGCACGAGAGTGGTTTTTCCCGCGCGGCGCTTGGCCAGCCACAGATAGAGGCCTGTCCCGAGCACGTGGATCGTGAACAGCGTCAGTGCCGCCCACAGCAGCTTCAAAGGCAACCCGCCATAATCGCCAAAGTGCAGCGGCCGCGAGAGCGAGAGCGCCTGATAATACCATGGCATCGGCCGGGCGGCGGTGAACTCTCCGGTCTCGGCATCGATCAGCGCGGGGGTTAGCAGGCGTTCGGTCAGCGGTGTGTCGGCCTGGAAGAATACCGCGTAGTGATGATTCGAGCTGAAGGTGCCACCCGGGAAGGCGATGAATTGCGGATTGTTGCCCGGCAACCGAGCGCGCGCTGCGGCCATGGCCCTGTCGAGCGAGCCATAGCGTGCCGGATCGAGCGGCTCGCGTCCGGCATATTGGTGAGTCATCTCGGCCAGCTCATTGGCTTTCCAGGTATCCTCGATCGGCACGGCAAGGGCATTGATGACCCCGGTCAGTCCAACCACCAGCATCCATGCGAGGCCCACGATGCCAAGGAGGTTGTGGTAATCGAGCCATTTGGTGCGGGGGCTGCGCAACGTGCGCAGCGTGCCGAAATCGAGCTTGCGCATGAACGGGGCATACAGGACCACGCCAGAAATCAACGCGACTACGAAAGCTGCCCCCATCGCACCCAAGAACAGCATCCCCGCGACACCCAGAAACATATCGGTGTGCAGTTGGAGCAGGAAATGCATTATCGCTTCCACGCCGCTGCCGCTATTTTCCGATACCGCCCCGATCAGCTTTCCGGTCGATCGATCGAATGACTGGATCGTCATGTCAGATCCCGGTGCATCCGGACGCGGCCCGGTGGTGATGGTCATCGATGGCTGATCGTTGTCGAACGCCATGTAGAGCGGCACCTCGCCAGGCCGGTTGGCAAGCCCACGATCGAGCATAGCGTCGAGCGAAAGTAGGCCTTGGGCTGTGCCAGAGGAACCGACTCCCGGCATCCCGAGGGTGGGCTGATCCTCGATCAGCCAGTCTATCTCGTCATGGAAGATCAGCGGCAGTCCGGTGAGGCACAGCATCAGCAGGAAGGCCGTGCACACGAGGCTGGTCCACTTGTGCACCTTAACCCACGCCTTGATCGTGGAATGCTTCATGCGCCTGTCACAATCACCGTCACTTGCACCAAGACGGCGCTGGCCACGCAAAAAACTGGGACGCCTACCGATAGCGGGGTGCCCCTCAAATGCCTCTCGTAGCTCATAACTCGCCGCTAGATTAGCTTCGCCCGAATGTAAATGCTAGTCATTCGCATTATACGACCAGCGGCCCTAGGCCGTTGAGGATCAAGAGCAGCCGTTCTGGGAGCCTTTGCAATTCTGCCAATACGAGGACGGACCGAAAATCCAAGGCGGGCGCACTATGTCGTTTCTGCTTCTACCGCGTTCAAGAGCCCCCAAATTTGACCGAAAACCAAGATGAGGGCTTTGCCAACTGGCAAATCATGGGCCGGTTTCGGATAGTCAGCTACTGGTGGCAGGATTAGGAAGAGCGGACCTGCATCTAGCGGGTCATTTGGGTCGTCAGGGATACTTCCAAACGCCAAGTTCGAAACAATCCAAAACGCGCAGATAAATAACTTCATCAATTTCAGCTCGGATAATGAAGCCAGTTCATCAGATCGAAGGCTCAAGAGCATCACAGAAATTGCAGAAGCAATAGGGGCGCACCGCAACACCCTCATGATGCGCTTGCGCAAACTCGTTGAGGGTGGCGTATTCGCCAGCACGGCAAAGCGTGGGCAACCTGCTATTCGTTGAAATGACAGCGGAGTGGGGGTCGCGTCGCATCGCCCAGCAAATAAGGAAGCGGGAGCAAGCCTAAGCCCACTCCCGCAATCAGTTCGCGAGCATTGGCTTCGCAGCCTGTCTCACATTGTAATCATGCCATCGTTCAATATATTTTTTAAATACTATAGCGGCCCTGAGAGGGCAATTCTCCCCTAATCGCTAAGATGAGCAACTATCGTCCTCCTCATCCAGCGAACCATCTGTGAAATCATCTTCAACTACATCTTCAAAATTGAATAGCATAGCGTGGTCATCTGCAATCGAACTTGCGCTGGATACATCCACATGATCGAAGTCGTCGCTATATTCTCTCGAAACCATTAAAAACAGGTCCTCTTGGTCGCGCTCAACTGCGCCACTGATATAGCTATTGGAAAACCTAAATGTCGCGCGAATCTTACCTTTTTTCTTTCCACGCCCCGATTTTTCGAGGTAAATCCCGACGCGTTGGCCATTGTTCTTAATTCGAACCTTCCCACGCCCATCATGCTCGACCTCGCCAGCTTTGGTGATCATTCCGGGTAGGGGCGCGTCTATGTATTTCCATCCACACCGTTTGGTGCCACCGGAACTACCTTTCGTACAAGAATGACTTTTCCAGTGTGATAACCATGCTTTTGATTTATATTCGTCTGCCCGTTGTGTTCTGAATTGCTCTCTCAGTTTTTTAAGGCCTTCGGAAAAACGCCGGAGGCGCTCATCAGTCGACATGTCAGGATTTCGGATCGTACTTTCCAACAATACCTCATAAAGCCCAGAATACTCAGGGAAATATGCTACAACAGGTTGAACACTGATATTATCCACTAAAGCCCCCTCTTCGCGATGGAATTACATGGCTATCAGTCGATAGTAGATGAGTCGAGTACTGCACGTTTGCGTTTCCGAAAATTGATAGGACGCTTAATTCAATCTGTTCGGTAAACATCCTAGCTGGGTTTTGGGAGTGGCAATGAAAACCCAATACGCCGACAGGCGCACACCGCCAGCCGAGCAAAGCGAAAACCGCCCGAAGAAGCTTCGCGCGGGTCGCAGTAGTTTCACTAGGCAACATTGCAGCTCGCCGTTCATGGCTGGCCAATATCAACGCCGTTTTAAATCTATCCATTCGACGTCGGCTTTCGGGAGTTCGGCGAACGGGCTGCAATGTCCGATGTTGGGGCGCAAAGCTGCCGTACCTTCGCTGAGCACCTCGGCACTGCTAACCTACGATCATGAGCACTACCATCCCGCCTTGGTCACCCTATGAAGGCCATCTTACGTTGGTATCCAATGGCCGTAAAACGCTGACGCCGGCTTTCGCGGACGTGGTCCAGTCCCGCACCGGATTTCTATCTTACGAACTCCCCGAAATCTTCGCTGAACCGCGATGGCGGCGAGAATGACGCGGCGGGTGATTTAGTACGGCTCGATGCCGAACATTTAGCCGCCATGTTTGCCAACGGTCCGCTTGACACATTCGCACGTCCTCTTGGCGGAGGCGAGGTCGTGGTGGCCTGAGCTGGGGGCGTGCCCCCAATACGGTTTGCCGCTTGATCCTGCCCTTACGTCTGCCGGGGTTCAGTTCCCAAGGCTCGAGTGTGGCCGGAAGTGGTTGTAGTCGTGGCGAGAAAGTGCGCACGAATGATTGGCCCGATATCCTATTGGAAAGGTGGAGCGACGAACAGCGAGGAAAGCCCGGCTGGATCCAAAAGCCGCTGGCATGCAACTTCATCGCCTACACCTTCGCTCCCAGCCGTCGATGCTATCTACTGCCTGTGGTGCCTCTACAACGCGGCTGGCGCTTGAACGGCCGACTGGATCGACCGCTATGGTGAGCGGTTCGCGATGAACCCGAGCTATCGGTCGAGTAACGTGCCGGTGCCGATCGGGACGCTCGTGGGTGCGATCGCCGCGCGATGGTGCTCTGAACGGAATTACCGCTGATCGTTATTGCCTTGTTGGGAATTAGCCCTTATCTAACGATCAATCGCACCCGCCCGGCCTCTACCCCTCTGGGGATATGCACACTGGGCGGGTCTTTTATTTTCAGGCTCCTAGGGGCACTCCCTACCGATGAGCCGCCGATACACCAAGCCCTCCCTATCCCTCGATGAGCAGATCGCTCACCTTCGTGACAATGGTATGGAGGTGGATGACGAAGAAACTGCGAAATATTGGCTCACCCATGTGAGCTACTACAGGCTTAGTGCATATTGGCTCTACTTTGAGTTTCCGAAAGACCGGTGCGGCCCCCGCTTCCGCCTTGGGACGACATTCACTCGCGCTACCGCGCTATACGATTTCGACCGTAATCTCCGCCGTCTCGCAATGCGGGGCTCGGAACACGTCGAAGTCGCCCTTCGGGGTAGCTGGGCCTACCAGCTCGGCCAGCTTGGGAATGGCCACACCTATCTCGACGCGGACCTCTACGACAAGCGAGGCGAATTTCACAGGAACCTCTCCAAACTCGCGGGGGAAGTTGGCTGGTCGAAAGAGACTTACATCAAGCATTACCGTGAAAGCTACGATGCACCGGCGGTGCCTCCGGTATGGATGGTTGCCGAGATGATGTCCTTTGGGCAGCTTTCCCGATGGTTTTCCAACCTGAAAGACCGCGGGCTTCGCAATCAGATAGCTCAACCTCTCGGCTTGCCCGAAACAGTGCTGGTTCCATTCATCCGCCACGTTACGGACATTCGGAACATCTGCGCCCATCATGGTCGGTTGTGGAACAGAGGCTTCCTGCAGCCGCCCAAGCTTGCTCAGAAGCCGGCAGAACTACACGCTTCGCTGAATATCACCGGAGCCTTGAACCCCGCCAAGCTCTACAACGGCCTAACTCTCATTGGACACGTTGTCCGGACCGTTGCTCCGGAATCGACGTGGTGCAAAGATTTGGCTGCACATTTGGAGACGCACCCGGAGCGGGATTTCACAGCCATGGGAGCACCTGAGGATTGGCGCAACCGTCCAATGTGGCAATAGGCCCGTTGACCTACGTTCTTGGGCTGTTCGATCTGGTGGCATGGCCCGCCATAAGCTAAATTCGGTCAATGAATGCGCCCGCCGGGGCTATAACCTGCACATAACCTGCGGGGCTGCGACTGTGCGGTCGAAGCGAACGCTGTCCTCTTGATGCAAGAACTCGGACGCCGCGAGGGAAGCATTACGCTAGAGAAACTGGAAGAACGAGCCAAGTGCCGGGAGTGCGGCCATCTCGGCGCCATGGTAATGCCGTGCGAGATGAATTTCTGAACGGCTTCACTCAGGCGCGCTACTCGTCCGAATTTTGGGTAAGCGTTACATTGGAAGGGGTTTCGTGTGCAAACTCTCGCATGCGCCGCTGCTCGGCTAGATGAGCCAACCATGCACTCAAGAAACGAGTGCCGACGAACATCGCGAATAGTAGAGCCATGTTGCCCAGAACACCCCAGGTACCACCGAAGATGGCCGCTACTATGCCTGTGAAAATGACGCCGACCCCTGCGAGCATCACGCCAATTACGACGGCGAGCATTCCCCATTCAAGATAGGTGAATGCAAGGGTATATAGCCAGAGACAACCTCCAAACACCAATGATGTAACACTGAACAGATTGGCAGCGAGTCCCCTTGAGGCAGGTAGGATCGCCAACGGCAATAAGAGCACGCAAGCCCCTAGAGTGATCGCGAAGGTGCCCGGAATCCAATCGAGCGACCACACGCTGAACTTGGCCGCGCCCAACAGGAAGAAGATCGGTATCGCGAGGAATACAAGTAGCAAGAGAAGGCCCGCAGCCATCCCACCAGCACTCTTGAGTTTTTCCATCGACGTCCCCTCCCCCTAATTTCCTCAAACTTCCATGAAGGCGAATATAGAGCAAGATTTTTAAGTGCTTGTGCGCAATACGGATCAGTTGGTGCCTCCGCTTCACAGGCTCTCAAATTCTTAAGCGTTTTCAGCGACAGACCACCGAATGAGCGATTCCTTTGGGCTGGAAGGTGTCCGCATTCTCGGCACCAGCGAAACCTATCTCGAGATTGAACACGACGCCGAACTGACCACGGCTGTCGCGTGTCCTAACTGTCCGACCGCGCCGTTCGTCCGCCATCAAGGGACCCGACAAGTAATCACCGACACGCCGGCACGCGGGAAGAAGGTGCGGCTGGCGATCGCTCGGACCCGATACAAGTGCAAGGGCTGTGGCGGCACGTTCATGCAAGCCTGGCCTCCGTCGATCGAGCCCGGGGCAAAAGCGACAGTTCGCTTGCTTCGCCATGTCGAAGCCGAAGGGTGCCGGCATACGATCAAGGGCATCGCTCGCGACGTTGGCCTTTCGGAAACGCGGGTAGAGGGGCTCGTCCGCGGGCTCGCCCATCGGCTCTATCACCACCACCGATTTCCCGAGCCAGCTGTTCTTGGAATGGACGATCTCAGACTTCGAAAGCGGCTCTATACTGTCTTGACCGATGGGACGACCGGCCGTGCCGTGGCTTTAGTCGAGGGCGGGAAGGAAGCCGCCGTCGTCAAGGAACTGAACCGACGCGAGTTCGACCGGAAGGCTGTCCAGATCTTCGTTTCCGATCTCGGCACAACGAACTTGGCAGTCGCGAAGCGCACGTTCCCTGCAGCCCTCCACGTCGCTGACAAGTGGCATGTCCTGAAGGGGGCGCAGGAAGCCTTGTCAAAGGTGATCAACCAAGAAGTAAACCGCCTGAGGAAGGCGGGTCTAAACGCTCAGGCGAAGTCGATCGTGGCAGTGAAGAGCCTGCTCATGAAGGGCCGCGTAGACCAGTCCGGCGGCGCTATTCAACTGCAGCTCAACCTCAGCCGCCTGGCCCCCATTCTCACTTCCTTCCCCCGTATCGGGAAGGCGTTCTGGGCGAAGATCAGGTTGCATCGGCTTTACGCGTCCGCCGATGCTCGCGAAGCAATCGCGCACGGCATTCGCTTTGCCCGGCGAGCGGAGGCGATGACGATCAAGGCAGAATTCGATGCGGTGTTGAAAAGGCTCTACCGCCACCGCCGGGCGGTGCTGAACTATTTCCACGCCCGCGACGCCAACGGCGATCTGATACACCCGACCACTGGACCGACCGAACGGCGAAACAGCGACATCCGGGCGGCATGGCGGGCGGGGCGAGGGATCTACAATCTGGAATATCTCGCGATGCGTGCCCTCTACCAGCCGCTCATGATGCATGGCGAGATCGTCCTCTGCGGCGGCTGTGATGCGGTGATGGGCCCATTCGGCAAGCACCGGCTGGTGCGACCAGTCACCGACCCAGCGAGGGCCCGCTGCCCGACTTGCCCGCCGGCACCGTAGAACGGGCCTCGTAGGTTCGCGGGCCACCCACGCCGGCTGGCCCCGGAGCCAACGACTGTTGTGCCCTATTCGACGTGGTTAATCCCGTCTTACCGACAACTGAGAGAGGAGGAGAATGGCTGGTAACAACCAGCGAAAGGAAAAGGTTGTGAGTAACACCCGGAAGTGGCGCGCGAAGGATCGCACGACCAAGCCGAACTCGAGGCAGAAGCGGAACGGTCTGTTCCTCGATGAGCAACCCGATTGCGGAGAATGCGGAAAGCCATCAAAGGAAGCCCATAGCGATCTACCGGATGGACATCCTGATCGACATGACTGGCGCCACATAAAAGCATTGTGTCGGGACTGCCATGTCGAAGTGCATCGCCAGCCCAATGAATGGGCAGCGCGTCGGCTACTTTCCTTTCCGGCGACGCTCCTTCGCTCGATCGTCCTTATCAATGGGCGTTGGATAGACCTTGTGCTCAGCATCCCACCAAAAGACGCGCATGATGTGGCCGCTACGGATACACCATACTCGATTGGGACCAGTTAGCCGCAGAGACATGAGTTCATCCAGATCGTCGCGCTGAATCGCGACGAGGCGATCCTTCGCCTCCTGACACAATTTCCGAACGGCTATGGGGTGGGACCCGACCGCCATTATGTCGTTCCAGTTCTTACCCTCAAACTCGTAGAGTTTCTCGATCACTTCGCGGAATTTCACATCATCCGCGATCGTCCACGCGAAAGGGCCCCCACGATCAGCGCCGCTGAACCGCCAGGCGAGAGGATGTCCGTCGTCGTGAGTGGGGTCTTTGTAGAAGGCCTTCTTCTCAGGCTTTGGATCCGCTCCGAACTTGGCCTTCTTTTTTTTCTTACCGGCCACGCGCTACAATGCGCCGTAGTATTCGGCCATGGCGGCGTCCGTGATGGGACTATTGCTCCGATCCCCATCGGGGATCCCACGACGCGCGTCGATCCAAGGATCTTCGTTGTGCGTGAGCTCACTGAGCCAACTCGCAGACTTATTCCCATAGTCGCGCAGCACAGCGTCCAAGGTTTCTTTTTGAACCTTGGCGAGCTTCTTCGGGTCTCCTCGCGGCTCATCCGTAATAGTAAACTCGCCGCGGTGAGCCGCATACAAGGCTGGGCACACAGGTCCGTTCGCCCAAGCCTCGAAACGCTCCTTGAAGAGCGGCTTCTCGTCCCATACGAGTGACCAAGCCTGTGCGTAATACACAAGCTTCTGCAATTTCATCGCGGTAACCGCCTTCTTCTTTTTCAAGATGTAAGCGGCCACATCAAACACGCTGGCCATCAGAAACTCTCATTCAAGCGGAACAGGTTCCGCGCTGAAACTAGATATGCGCACTTATCATTCCGTCAATAAGGTGTCGAGTGGAGCCTTATCGGCTCCGCGCCCTTGCGCTCTCTCCGAAATCGAACCCAACCAGCCGCTCGATGCTCTCCACGGTGATCAGTGTGCGCCTGCCCAGCTTCTTCCGGACCAGCGTCCCCTCGTTCATCAGTTCATTGATCTTCGTCCGGCCCAGCCCCGTCGCTCGCATGGCCTGCGCAACGGACGCAACCACGTCCCCAGATAAAATGGGTGCTGGCTCTTTCATGTCGGCATCGGTCTTTGGATCGGCTAGCTCTTCCACTGCCAGCAGTGCATTTGGCGCGGGCATTGCGTCAACCTCCGCTGGCGATGCTGCAACTACCTGCTGCTGGGAACAGTAGCGTGCCAGAACCTTCGACAACGACTTGTCGGAAAAGCTGATGCCCGTGATCTGCACCTCGGGCTCCCCGCCGAACAGGTCGGACCCCGTCAGACGCACGGTGCCACCTTCAAGGGCTTCGGTGACCTTCCCCTCGGCGTTGATCCGCTGCCAGACGTTCGCGGGGATCGCAGCGTCCCTGACCGTTTCCGGGGCTTGGCCGGCTGGTGTAGTAACCTTCGCAAGGGCGTATGTCTTGACCAGACCAGCCGCCGCGAAATCTGCTAGGAGCTTACCCGCCTCCGATAGGCCGGCCGCTTCCACCCGCTCGATAGCCTTGGAAGGGAGAATTGGTTGATGTGCTGACATTCGGTGCCCCTACGATTCGGGTAACCCATGCGATCGAAAGGTGAAAAAGGGCTTTTCGAACGGGCGAGCTTGTCCGCTGATGTTCGCCATCAGTCGTTTCCCAACGATCGCGCAGTGTGGGAACGCAATGGGGAACACTCGAAGAGCCATCAGACAAAAATGGCCTGTCATCAGTAATATATAGGGAAAGAAGTGGATGCCCCGTGAGGATTCGAACCTCAATTGACGGAGTCAGAGTCCGTAGTCTTACCATTAGACGACGGGGCATCAGCTGGCCGGGCGGGCGAGAATCGCGGGCCGCTCCGGAACAGAGGCCGCGCATCTAGTTTTGCCGGGCCGCGAGGTCAACCCCGCGCGCGCCGCCTGCCCTTGCCCCGTCTCCGCTTCACCGCTAGCATCGCCGCCAAGTCCCCGCGCACGCTGGTTTGCGCGGGAGGAACAAGAAAGCTCTCGATATGGCGGATCATTCTCCGCCGGACACGAACAGGGGGCCAGGGACAAAACGGGGCGGCAAGTCCGGCAAGGTAGCCGATTTCCGCTACAAGCGCCCCTCCCGGCCCGACGGCAAGCACGGCGACCGGCGCAATGCGTCACGCCGCGATGGCACCTTCACGCCCCGCCCGAACGTCGCCGCAGCCAGCCCTCCCGCACGCCGCCAGGCCTATGCCGCGCTCGACCTCGGGACCAACAATTGCCGCCTGCTGATCGCCCGCCCGTCGGGTGAAAATTTCACCGTGATCGATGCCTTCAGCCGGGTCGTCCGGCTGGGCGAGGGTCTGGCCGCGAGCGGCAAATTGTCCGACGAAGCGATGGAGCGCACGCTCGCCGCCTTGCAGGTCTGCGCGGAGAAGCTGCGCCGCCGCAATGTCCGGCTGGCGCGCTCGGTCGCCACAGAGGCGTGCCGCCGCGCCAGCAATGGCCCGGCCTTTATCGAACGGGTGCGCCGCGAAACCGGGATCATGCTCGACATCATTTCCGCGCAGGAGGAGGCGCGGCTGGCGGTGCTCGGCTGTCATGTCCTGCTCGAGGAAGGCAATGGCCCGGCGATCATCTTCGACATCGGCGGCGGTTCGACCGAGCTCGTGCTGGTCCAGCCGAGCGAGAACGTGCCGCGTATCGTCGACTGGCTGAGCGTGCCCTGGGGGGTGGTCTCGCTGACCGACACGGTCGAGGGATCGGACGACACCGAAACCACCCGGCTCGAGCGCTATTGCGAGATGCGGCGCACCGTCGGACGCAGCTTCGCCGAATTTGCCGAGCGCATCCGCGAGCATACGCATTCGCGCGAACCGATCCGCCTGCTGGGTACCAGCGGCACCGTAACGACGCTGGCAAGCCTGCATCTCGAATTGCCGCAATACGACCGGCGTGCGGTCGACGGGCTGATCGTGCCGTCGCAATCGATGCGCGATATCTCCACCCGCCTGTCGCGGATGAGCAGCGCCGAACGCAAGTGCCTGCCGTGCATCGGCGACGACCGTGCCAATCTGGTCATCGCGGGTTGTGCGATCCTTGAATCGATCCTCGACATCTGGCCCGCCGAACAATTGGGCGTGGCCGACCGGGGCATCCGCGAAGGGATCCTGCGCAGCCTGATCGCTGCCGATGCCGAGGGCGAACGCAGCCGCGCGACAGTACAAAGAATGCGAGAACAGGATGTCTAGATCGGGCAAGGATCGCGACGTTCGCGTGCGCACCGCAAAGAAACGCACGGCGAGTTCGACGCGCTGGCTCCAGCGCCAGCTCAACGACCCCTATGTCAAGCAAGCCAAGGCGGACGGCTATCGCAGCCGCGCGGCGTACAAGCTGACCGAGCTGAATGAGAAATACGATTTGCTCAAGGGCGTCACCCGCGTGGTCGACCTCGGCATTGCGCCAGGCGGCTGGAGCCAGGTGGTGCGCAAGCTCAAGCCCAAGGCGCTGGTCGTCGGGATCGACCTGCTCGAAGTCGAGCCGATCGAGGGCGTCACGATCTTCCAGATGGATTTCATGGACGACGACGCCCCGCGCGTGCTCGAAGAAGCGCTGGGCGGCAAGGCCGAGCTGGTGATGAGCGACATGGCGGCCAATACCGTCGGCCACAAGCAGACCGATCACCTGCGGACGATGGGACTGGTCGAGGCGGGGGCATGGTTCGCGATCGAGAACCTCGCACCCGGCGGGACCTTTCTCGCCAAGGTGCTCGCAGGCGGGACCGACAACGATCTGCTCGCGCTGCTCAAGCAGCATTTCCGCACGGTGAAGCACGCCAAGCCGCCCGCCAGTCGCAAGGACTCGAGCGAATGGTACGTCATCGCGCAAGGCTTCAAGGACAACGGCTGAAATGAAAAAGGCCCCGCCGCAGCGAGGCCTTTTCATTATCCCGTGAGGGATGGCTTATTCGTCGACCTTGGTCGCGCCATCGTTGTTGGTCGCGGCATTGCCCGCCGGGACCGGCTGGTCCGCGCCCATGCCGCCGGCCGATTCCATGGCCCCGGCTTCGGCGCCTTCGACCGGTCCGGCACCCGCGCCGGGCGCGTCTTCGCCCTCGGCCGGCTCTTCTTCGACCACGACCGGCGCAGGCTTGGCCGGCGCACCGCCATAGGTGGACATGAATTCCATGACATTGGCGCGGTCTTCAGCCTTGCCCAGGCCGGCGAAGCTCATCTTGGTGCCATTGGCGAAGGCGCGCGGGCTGGTCAGCCATTCGTCCATCGCTTCCCAGGTCCAGGAGCCGCCCTTTTCGGCCAGCGCCGAGCTGTAGGCGAAGCCCGCGGCGTGATCGCCGATCGGCTTGCCCATCACGCCGTAAAGGTTCGGGCCGATGCCGTTGGCGCCGCCCTGGTCGATCGTGTGACACGCGGTGCACTTGGCGAAGACCTTCTCGCCCGCCGCGGCATCCGCGCTGGCGAGCAGCGTGCCGAGGTCGGGGCCTGCATCGGCACCGCCTTCTTCGGCTGCGCCTTCGATGAAGTAGCCCGGCTCTTCGGGGTGCTCGGCGCTATCGGCATGGAAATACATGCCCGAAACGATGGAGCTGCCCAGTGCCACGATACCGGCGGCAAGGACCCAGCCTGCAGCGGTGTTGAAACGATCGTCCATTGCGTAAAATACCCGGCGAAAATCGGTTGGTCAGATGGTTGCGCGCCGCTCTAGTGTGCACCGCCGCCTTTCGCAAGTGCGCAAGCCGCAATAGCGCTTGATGCGACCGGAACGCAGCCGTAACGCCCGCAGACCATGCGCCAGTTTGCCAAGCCTGCTCTCGCCCTTGTCGATTCGATGCGCGCCGCTGCTGCGCAGGAACCGCTGCGCGCCATCGCCTTTGGCGGGGCCCCGGGATCGAATTCGCACCAGGCGGCGATGCAATTCGCCCCCGAGGCACTGCCGCTGCCGTGCTTCAGTTTCGAGGACGCGCTCGAAGCGGTGGAAAGCGGCGCGGCGGGCTGCGCGATGATCCCGATCGAGAACAGCCAGCACGGGCGCGTGGCGGATATCCATTTCCTGCTGCCCGAGAGCGGGCTGTCGCTGGTCGCCGAACATTTCATGCGCATCACCCATTGCCTGATGGCGCTGGGGCCGGGCCCGTTCGACGCCGCTTACAGCCATCCGCAGGCGCTGGGCCAGTCGCATAAATTCCTCAGCGAGCGGGGTATCGTCGGCCTCGCCCATGCCGATACGGCGGGCGCGGCCGCGTTCGTGGCGGAAAGCGGCAAGACCGACATCGCCGCCATCGCCCCCGCGCTCGCCGCCGACCTCTACAGGCTCGAAATCGTCGAGCGCGAGGTCGAGGATGCGCCCGACAATACGACACGCTTCGTGGTGCTGGCGAACGAGGCACTCGATCCGGCCGCGCTGGCGGGTTCGCAGGCGATGACGACCTTCATCTTCGAAGTGAAGAACACGCCCGCCGCGCTGTACAAGGCGCTGGGCTGCTTCGCGACCAATGGCGTCAACATGACCAAGCTCGAAAGCTACCAGAAGGGCGCGAGTTTCGCCGCGACGATGTTCTTTGCCGACATCGAGGGCGCGCCAGGCGATGCCCGGGTCGACACGGCGCTGGAGGAACTCGCCTTCCAGACCAATGGCGTGCGCCTGCTGGGCAGCTATGCGCAGGCCCGCCCGCGCGGCTGAAGGCCTACTCGTCGCCGTAGATCGCCACTTCGCGCAGCCCGTCGCTGGTAGCGCGCCCGCGGTACATGCCCGAAGTGTTCATGCTGAACAGCGGATGCCCGTCGCGCGTCACCACGATCACCCCGCCGTCACCCCCGAGACTGCCGACATCGGCGATGACCGCGTCGATTTCCTCCTGCGCCTGCGCGGCGTCGAGACCGAATTCGCTGGCGTGGACGATATAGGTCGGAAGACCCTCGTCATCGAGCGGCACGCTGGCCTGCGCCGCGTCGATTTCGGTGCGGTAACGATGGCGTAGCCGGGTGCAGATTTCATGCGCCACGCCGACACGGATGAAGAACTCGCCCCAGCCGGTGGCCGAGACCGCGCAGGCGCGGTTGTCGGCATAGGTGCCCGCGCCGATGATCGGCGCATCGCCGATACGGCCCCAGCGCTTGCCGGTCATCCCGCCGGTCGATGTGCCCGCCGCCATATTGCCATCCCGGTCGAGCGCCACCGCGCCGACCGTGCCGAACTTGATATCGACATCGAGCGCGGAGAGCCGCTCGGCCTTCATCCGCTCGAGCGCCTTCTGGCGCCGTTCAGTCTCGAACCATTCGGGGGGCATGGTCGCCAGCCCCTGCTCGGCCGCGAACTGAGCCGCTCCGGCCCCGGCCAGCATGACATGCGGACTGTCGGTCATCACCTTGCGCGCAAGCGCGATCGGGTGGCGGATGCCCGTGACGCCTGCCACGGCGCCTGCATCGCGGGTACGGCCATCCATGATCGAGGCGTCGAGTTCGATATCGCCGTCCCAGGTGAATACCGCGCCGCGTCCGGCGTTGAACAGCGGATCGTCCTCCATCGGCTCGATTGCGGCCTGGATCGCATCCATCGCGCTGCCGCCTTCCCGCAGCACCTGCGCGCCCGCGTCGAGCGCGCTTTGCAGTGCAGCACGATAGGCCGCATCCTGCTGCGGCGTCATATCGTCGCGCGCGATGGTCCCTGCGCCGCCATGAATGGCGATCGACCAGCCGGGCTCGTCCTGGGCTGCGGCAGGTACTGCAATGAAGACGAAAAGCGCGGCAAATGCGCGGGCGATGCGGGTGGAAAATCCTCTCATGTAAAAGCGGTAGCATGACCGCTTTTACACTTCATCCGTTAATGCGTTTTGAGAAATAACGGGTTGCGTGTTAGCCATTCCGCTACGGAAACCACTTGAGGGACAGGTTTATGATTTTCGACCGCTATCGTTTCGACGAACAGGTGGCGATGGAGTTGGGAGAGAAAATTCTCCTCGCCGTCGTCGCGCTGATCATCACCTGGCTTGTCGCGCGAGGGGCCAAATGGGCCTTCGCCAAACTTGTCGACACAGTCGACTTCTTCAAGCGCGGGACCGGCAGCGGCCAGTCGCTGGGCGAATCGCTCGGCAAGATCGTCAGCCTGCTCGTCTGGCTGTTTGGCCTGTTGATCATTCTCAACATCCTCGAACTCGGCGGAGTAGCGGGCCCGATCGACAGCCTGCTTGAAAACGTCGTCGCCTTCCTCCCCAACCTGCTGTGGGCGGGGCTGATCTTCTTCATTGGCATGATGGTGGCGCGGATCGTCCGCGACCTCGTCGTGACCATGCTGCAGACGGTCGATTTCGACAAATGGGCCAATCGCGGCGGGGTCGAAGGTGTCACCGGCAACAGCGCCATCAGCAAGACCATCGGCACGATCATCTATGTCCTGATCGCGATTCCGGTGGCGATCGCCGCGCTCGAACAGCTCGGAATCGACTCGATCAGCGCGCCGGCCAGCGAAATGCTGCGGATGATCTTTGCTGCCATTCCGAACATCATCGCTGCGGCGGTCCTGCTCGGCATCGGCTATCTCATCAGCAAGTTCGTGGTCCAGATCGCCAAGGAAGTCCTGCCGGGGCTGGGCGTCGACCGGGCCATGGCCGAAAGCGGGCTGGTAACCGAAGGCACGACCGCATCGAGCATCATCGCGCGGGTCGCACAGGTCGCGATCATCCTGTTCTTCGCTATCGCGGCAACGCGGCTGCTCGGCTTTCCCGAGCTGACCGTAATCCTCGACCAGCTGCTCGAACTGGGCGGACGGGTGATCTTCGGGGCGGTGGTCATCGCCTTCGGTTTCCTGATCGCCAACCTGCTCGCACGGCTCATCGCTGGCGATGCGGGCGGGTCGACCGCCGGCACCATCGTGCGCTGGGCGACGATCATCCTGTTCGTCTTCATGGGCTTGCAGTTCACCGGCATCGGCGGGATGATCCCGGCCAATGCGCTGACGATCCTCATCGCCGGCGTAGCGGTGGCGGGTGCGCTCGCCTTCGGTCTTGGTGGCCGCGACTGGGCGGCGCGCAAGCTCGAACAGATGGACAGCGACCTGGGCGGTGCCTCCGCGCCCAAGCCGGGCCGCAAGGCAGCGTCCAAATCGGCCGATCCGCTCCCCCCGGGGGCCTAGGCCAACCGACCTTTCGGTCTCGCAAATTACGGGCGTGGGATTAATCATCCCGCGCCCTTTTTTCTATGCTACGCCGCCTTGCAAAGGGAGAGAGCGAATGAGCGGGTTCGGGTTCGAAAGCACGGCCGACGAGGTCCTTGCAGACCGCGATCTGAGCGGGCGGACCGCGCTGGTCACGGGCGGATATTCGGGGCTCGGGAAGGAAACCGCGCGGGCGATGGCGGCCAAGGGCGCGCATGTCATCCTGGCTGGGCGCGATGCGACCAAGCTGTCCGCCGCCGCCGACGAGATTGCCGAGGGAACCGGCGCGAGGGTGGACACGCTCGTCTGTGACCTCGCCTCGCTCGACAGCGTGCGCGCGGCAGCCAAGGATGCCGCCAATCGCTTCGACAAGATCGACCTGCTGATCAACAATGCCGGGGTGATGGCTTCCCCGCTCGATCGCACCGCCGACGGTTTCGAAATGCAGTTCGGCACCAACCATGTCGGCCATTTCCTGCTGACCAATTTGCTCATGCCGCTGGTCGAACGGGGCGAGGCCCCGCGCATCGTCAATTTGTCGAGCCGCGGTCATCATATCGACCGCATGCATTTCGACGATCCCAATTACGAGCAGCGCGATTACGATAAATGGCAGGCCTATGGGCAGTCGAAGACCGCCAACATCCTGTTCTCGGTCGGGCTGGAACAGCGGCTCGCGGGCAAGGGCATCCATGCCTATGCGGTGCATCCGGGCGGGATCATGACCAACCTCGGACGCCACATGACCGAGCAGGACCGCGAATGGATGATGGAGCGGATGCGCAAGTCGGCCGAGGAATCGGGCCAGCCGGGTCAGGGCTTCAAGACCATTCCGCAGGGCGCCGCGACCACCTGCTGGGCGGCGACGAGCGACGCGGTTGCCGGTAGCGGTGGGCTGTATTGCGAGGATTGCCATGTCGCCGACCAAGACGACACGGACCCGATGGGCGGCGTGCGCAGCTATGCACTCGACCCGGACAGCGCCGAACAGCTGTGGACGATGAGCGAGGACCTGGTCGGCGAACGATTCGCTTACTGACCAAGGCGGGCGCGGCGGTCGGGCGCGTCACCATGCCACCCCGGGTGCGCTGGTAGTCAGAGCCAGCGCAACCGCCGGAAGGCGACGATCAGCCCGGTGAACAGCAGCCCGCACAGCGCCACCACCGCCCAGAAGGCATCGGGGTCCTGCATCCCGGGCATACCGCCGACATTGATCCCGAGCAGGCCGGTGAGGAAGCTCAAGGGCAGGAAAATGCCTGCGACGATGGTCAGCATATAGGTCGCGTGCTCGCTCGAGGCGAGGCTGCGCGCCCGGATCTCGTCCTGCAGCACCAATGCGCTTTCCTTGCTGATGTCGATATCGTCGAGATAGCGGCGCAGGCGGGCGATGCTCTCGGCAATCTCGCGCCGGTCGTGTTCCTCGAACCAGAAGGGCGCATCGCGGCTGATCTGCTCGAGCGCCTCGTGCTGCGGCGCCATGTGCCGCTTGAGCCCGAGGCAATTGCGGCGGATGGTCGAAATCCTTTTGAGCATGCGCTCGGCATGTTCTTCGGGATCGTCGTGCTCGAGCACGTCGAGCACATCGTTCATGTCCACGATCGACTGGCTCATCCGCGCGATCAGCAGTTCGGCGAGCAGCGTGATCGTTGCCCCTGCATCGGGCGGCCCCTCGCCGCGATCAAGCAGCGCCACGACCTCGCGCGGGATCTGCAGCGGGTCGCGGCGCAGCGTGACCAGCCGCCGCCCGTCGCACCAGAACTGCATCGAGATCATGTCTTCGGGTTCGGCGCCGGGATTGAAGTTGATCCCCCGCAACGTGCCGACCAGCGTTTCGCCTTCGCGAAAGGCGCGCGGACGCGTCTGGTCGCTGACGAGCAGTTCCGCAGTCGGTTCGGGAATGTGCAACCCGCCCTCGAGCCATTCCAGCACGCCGGGGCGGTTGCGGCAGATATGCAGCCACAGCACTTCGCCCGCAGCGGACGGCTGCCATTCCAGCGCCTCCGCCCAGGCGATCGGCCGGGCGCCGCCCTGGCCATCGAGCACCCGCCCGAACAGCAGCGGTGTTTCGGTCTCGGCGGCTTCGGTTGTCTGGCTCATACCCGCGTGAATGCCGCATCCATCGGGCCGGTGGAAGGGGGAATGCGCCGCCCGCGCAGCCCGATGAGCAACCGCAGGCCGGGCACCGCGCGCCCGATGCGGTAGAACAGCCAGCATCCGATCGCGGTGATCGCCACGGTCAGCAGGAACGCCGCCATCGCGGGCATGGCCACCGGGCGCAGATACCAGATGAACATGACGATGATCGTCTGGTGAATGATGTAGAAGGGAAAGACCGCCTCGTTGAGCATGGTCCGACAGCGCGCGTTGCGGTTCCAGAAGCGGTCGGCGACCCCCAGCAGGGCGAGGATCGTGCACCATGATTGCACCCCGCGCACCGCGGCGTAGATCGCCGCCGCCCCGTCCGACCACTGCTGCCCGGTCAGCCACCAGACCTGTCCGACCATGGCCGCCGTAGCCACCAGGGCGATCAGTCCCGCAAGGTGCCAAGTGACGCGGATGGCCGACCACAGCGGCGCGGAATGGCGCAGCAGGACACCGAACAGGAAAGCGGCGAGGAAAATGTAATGCGCCGCGAAATCGTCGAGCAGCGCATGCGTATCCTCGACCCCGGGAAAGAAGAAGAGGGGGCGCAGCACGGCCCACAGCACCGGGATCACCAGCAAACCGCCCGCGGAGCCGAACACCTTTCCCAGCAGCCCGACGATCCAGCGCCGGACCTGGACGGGGAGCAGTGCATGAAGCGCGAGGACGACCAGCGTATAGGCGAACAGATAGACGACGAACCACAGGTGCTGCCACGTCGGCATGACGATGCCTTCGAGCGTGCCGAAGCGGAAGTAATCGGTGCGCCAGAACGCCGCGAAGGGCTGCGCATATCCATGGTTGTACATCAGATCGATCCACACCTGTGGCGGAATGACGACGATGATCGCGAAAGCGGTCGGGACCAGCAGGCGTGCGCTGCGCGACCGCAGGAAGGCAAGCCGTTCGCTGCGGGCAAGCAGGGCCGCAGTGGCATATCCCGACACCACGAACAGCAGCGCCAGCCGCCAGCCGTTCAGCGCCAGCATGGGCAGCCTGGAGAACTCGCTGATCTCGTTCCATTTCACATGCCAGCCCCAGGGCACGAAAGCCATGCCGACATGGTAGAGGATGAGCAGCGCGAAGGCCGCGATGCGCAGCCAGTCCATGCCGAAATGGCGGCCGGATGTCGGGTCGGGCAGCGAGTTTGTGTCCATGCTCCGAGGATTAGGCGAAGCGCCGCCCGCTCTGCTATCTCTAGGCCATGAACGGGGGAGCGGCAGGGATGGATGGCACCGGACCGGGGACAAGCGGCGGGCCGCGAGGGACGAACGGCAATCGCTATTTCGTCCTGCTGGGGGTGGTGGCGGCGTTGCTGGTCTATGCGGCGCTGCAGCTGTGGGCCAATGTCGGGTCGAAGCTGACCGACAGCGAAGGCAGCGCCGATCCGCGGACCGTCTGGACGCTCGAACTGACCAGCTTTGCCGCATGGTGCATCGTCGTCCTGCTGCTGTGGCGCGCGATCCCGCATATGCTGCCGCCGCGCCGCAGCTGGCCCGTCGCAGCGGTCCTGCTGGTGGTGGGTGCCCCCATCGCCTCGGCGGTTCACGTCGGCCTCATGGTCGGCCTGCGCGAAATTGCCTGGGCGTTCGCCGGCGGGGACTACCATTTCGCCGAAGGGATGCGCGGTTTCCCCTATGAATTGCGCAAGGACATTGCCGACTATGCCTTGCTCGCTGCGATTGCCGCGGCACTCCATTGGTACATGCTGCGTCCGGCCCCCGCCCCCGGCCACGGGGCCAGCGCCGAGCGCGTCCTCGAGATATCCGATGGCAGCCGCCGCATCCGCGTGCCGCTTGCCTCCATCGACCGGATCGAGGCCGCCGCGAATTACGTGGAAATCCACGCACAGGGCGAGGCTTACCTGCACCGCGCAACGATGGCGGCGGTGGAAGCCGAACTGGGCCCCGCCTTCGCGCGCATCCACCGGAGCCGCCTTATCCGCCGCGATGCCGTGCGCGCCATCGAGGGCGGACAGAGCGGGGACTTCACCGTCACGCTGGCAAATGGCGAGCGCGTGCGCGGCAGTCGGCGCTATCGCGACGCCCTGGCCTAGCAGCGTCATTGCCCCTTCACACTGGCGCCTCTATATTGCCGCACATGTCTTCAATTCGCCCTTGGCGCACTATCGAGCGCCGCCCGTCCCGCCAGATCATGGTCGGCAACGTCCCCGTCGGCGGCGATGCCCCGATTACCGTGCAGACCATGACCAACACGCCGACCGAGGATGTCGGCGCGACGATCGACCAGATTCGTCGCTGCGAGGATGCCGGGGCGGACATCATCCGCGTGTCCTGCCCCACGGCGGAATCGACCGAACATTTCGACAAGATCACCGCGGCGGCCAATGTCCCGATCGTCGCCGACATCCATTTCCATTACAAACGCGCGCTCGAAGCAGCGGACAAGGGCGCCGCCTGCCTACGGATCAATCCGGGCAATATCGGCAGCAGCGAGCGCGTCGCCGAAGTCGTCCGCGCAGCCAAGGCCAATGGCTGCGCGATCCGCATCGGGGTCAATGCCGGCAGCCTGGAAAAGGACCTGCTGGAAAAATACGGCGAGCCTTGCCCCGAGGCGCTGATCGAAAGCGCGCTCGACCATATCAAGCTGCTGCAGGATCACGATTTCCACGAATACAAGGTCGCGGTGAAGGCGAGCGACGTGTTCCTCGCGGTCGCCGCCTATCACGGGCTCGCCGAAGCGGTCGATTGCCCGCTGCACCTCGGCATTACCGAAGCGGGCGGGCTGATCGGCGGCACGGTCAAGAGCTCGATCGGCATCGGCAGCCTGCTGTGGGCGGGCATTGGCGACACGATCCGCGTCTCGCTCTCCGCCGAACCCGAACAGGAAGTGAAAGTCGGCTTCGAAATGCTCAAGGCGCTGGGCCTGCGCACCCGCGGCGTGCGCGTGGTGTCCTGCCCCAGCTGTTCGCGCCAGGGGTTCGATGTCATCCGCACGGTCGAGACGCTCGAAAAACGGCTCGAGCATATCAAGACGCCGATGAGCCTCTCGGTGCTCGGCTGCGTGGTCAACGGCCCCGGCGAAGCGCGCGAAACCGATATCGGCATCACCGGCGGCGGCGCGGGCAAGCACATGGTGTTCCTCTCGGGCGTGACCGACCATCATGTGAAGAGCGAAGACATGCTCGACCACATCGTTTCGCTGGTCGAAGCCAAGGCCGCGCAAATCGAGGCGGGCGAGGCGGTTGCCTTCGATCCGCACGCCCCGCAGCCCGCCGAAGCCGCGGAATAGGCACTTTACGTCAAATTAAGTCCGATCGCGCATGCTGACGCCATGCGCGAGGCCATCTTTCTTGCCATTGCCATGCTGGCCTTCGTCGGCGCCGCTTTCGTGCCCGGCGGCGCAATCGATTCGGCGACCGAGGGCGCAGAAGGCTTCGCGAGCGAAAAGACCGCCGACTACGCCGCTCTGGACCGCCATTCGAACAGCAACGCGAGCTACGCCAGCTGGGCCGCGGGCGCGACCGAACTGCCGCGTGCAGCGGACGGACATTTTTACGCCGACACGCGGATCAACGGATCGCAGGTTGAATTCCTGGTCGATACCGGCGCGACCAAAGTCGCACTGACCGGCACCGATGCGCGGGCTGCGGGGCTCTACTGGTCCGACGCCGACGTGCGCCAGGTCGCCCGCGGGGCTTCGGGGCCTGTCTATGGCGTCAGCGTCACGCTCGACCGCGTTACGCTCGGCGGGCACGAAGCGCGCGATGTCGCGGCGATTATCGTGCCCGAAGGCCTCAGCGTGTCGCTGCTTGGCCAGAGCTTTCTGTCGACCATCCACCCGGTCCGCATCGAACACGATCGCATGGTGCTGGGCGAATAGCTGCGCCGTTTCGCCGCAATATTCATGACGTGGCCAGCACAAGGCTGTTAAGGTGCCCAAGATGAAACGTCGCGATATTCTCAAAGGCTCGCTTGCCGCCGGTGCGGCGCTGACCCTGCCCGCGCGCCTGTTCGCCCAGGTCAATCCCACCGCCGCGCGCGATGCGCAGCTGATGGCGATCGCGCGCGATGAACTCGCGCGGACGGGCAGCAACATCTGGCGCAAGGATGTGGTCGGCATCGCCGATTTCGGGCTGCATTCGGCGCAGAAGCGGTTCCATTTCGTCGATCTCGCGAACGAGCGCGTGGAGAGTTTCCACGTCAGTCACGGTACCGGTTCCGACGGCGAACACGACGGCTGGCTCAAGCGCTATTCCAATATCGAGGGCAGCGAAGCCTCCAGCCGCGGCGCGTTCATGACGCGCAGCTGGTATGTCGGGCGCTACGGCACCTCGCTGCGGCTCGACGGGCTCGATCCGACCAATTCCAACGCGCTGCCCCGCGCGATCGTGATGCACCAGGCGAATTACGCCACCCCCGGCCACGTCGATCGTTTTGGCCGGTTAGGCCGCTCGAACGGCTGCTTCGCGATGGGCCCCGAACAATTCGACCGCGCGCTGATCGACCTGTCGGGCGGCCGTCTGCTGGTCGCGGGCAGCTATGGCATTGCCGAAGACGGCAGCCGCATCACTCCGCCGGTCGCGCAATACGACCTGCTGCGGAATGACCACGGCGGCACGTTCGAACGGACCAATCCGGGCGTGTACTAACCCCGTCAGGTCGTCTGCAGGTCGTCGACGATTTCCACCACTTCTTCGCTTGTCTTGCGCGCCCGGTCACGTTCGCGCGGGGCGTCGAGCGCGGCCAGTACCGGCGCATCGCGATCGTAGATGTCGGCGAACTTGGTCAGATTGCCGTTCACGTCCACCCCATAGGTGAAATAGGTGATGTAGACCGGCCACTGCTTTTCCATCGGATAGCGTGTGTAGGTCCCGCTGGCGGTGATCTCGGACACTTCCTGCTGGATGACCGGCAGGTCCTCGCGCGTTTCGGCATTGCCCAGCATGGCCATCGTCATTGCCAATTCGCGTGCGCCCTGCACGCGGATGCAGCCGTGGCTGAGCGCGCGATTGTCCTGGTTGAACAGCGCCTTGGCGGGCGTGTCATGGAGGAAGATCGCATGCTCGTTGGGCATGTCGAGCTTCATCAGGCCGAGCGAATTGCCCGCCCCCGGCTGCTGCACGACGCTGACCCAGCCATTCGCGCCCTTGGTCGCCTTGTAGCCATTGGCGCGCGCCCAGGCGGGGTTGTTGAGCACTTTCGCGCCCAGTCCTTCGCCCTTTACGATCGATTGCGGCACGGTCCAGGTCGGGTTGAAGATCACCGCCTCGACCATTTCCGAGAGTTGCGGCGTGGCGGTGCGCCCGGCCTTGCCCACCACAACGCGGTAATTCTTGATGATCCGGTCGTTGACCGTCAGCCGCAGCTGGTATTCGGGGACGTTGGTCAGCAGGTACTGCTTGCCCAGATCACGCGCGAGCCAGCGCCAGCGATCCATATTCGCGCGGATCAGCTTGCGCTTGGCCGGATCGGTGGTCTTTGCCAGCTCGGTCTTGAGCCGCGCATAGTCGGGCGATACCGGATTGAGCGCAGCCAGCGTGCCCGCGATATCGCCACTCTCGACCGCCTGTTCGAGCAGGCGATGCGACGGCAGCACATCGGGGTCGGGATCGACCACGAACCACTGGCGCCGCGCGTCCATCGGCGTGCGCCCGTCGCGCAAATCCTCGACCAGCCAGATGAAGATCTGGCTCGCGATGTCATTCAGCGCCGCGCCTTCGCCCGCGGCGATTGCAGCGGACAGCTCGGCACTGCGGTAATCCGCAGGCACCAGCCCCTCGGCTTCGACAGTGGGGATGAAGGCCAGCAGCTTTTTCGCCTGCGGGATGCTCCATTCGCGGACCATCACCGGCAATTGCTGGACCACTTCGCCCGAGCTCGTGCGGATATCGTCGAAGCTGTCCTCGACGCTCGGCGGGGTCGCCCCCGTGGGGGTCCCCGCGGTGTAATCGGGCAGTTTCTCGGTTACCTTGGCCGGTTCGGGCGGCAGCAGGTCTTCGGGCGCATTGTCCTGCGCCATAACCGAAGTTGCACACAGCGCCGCACCCATTGCGGAGCCGAAAATCAGACGGAAGCGTGTCATAAGTCCTACCAGATGCACCCCGCGCCCCTGTAGCGCGTATGGGGGGATATTAGTCCAATGCGCCAAGCTAATCCAATATCCCGGCTTTCGCAGTGCTGAATTACCGGTGACGGTTACGGGATGCGCGGATAGAGCAATGCGATGACCCGCGACCATGTCCTGCTCCCCGTCTTCATGGCCGCTTTGGCGGTTGCCAGCCTGTCGCTGATGGATGCCTTCATGAAAAGCGCCGCATTGGCGGTAGGCGCGCTAACCGCCTCGTGGCTGCGATCGGTAATCGGTACGGGAATTGCGCTGCCGCTATGGCTGGCGCGCGGCGGACGCTGGCCGCAGCGGCGTGTGCTCAAGCTCCACCTGCAGCGCTCGGTGGTGGCCACCTTCATGGCGCTGGCCTTCTTCTATGCGCTCACCAAGCTGCCACTGGCGGAAGCGATCGCGATCAGTTTCGTGGCACCGCTGATCGCGCTCTATCTCGCGCGTATCCTGCTGGGCGAGACCATCCGCAAGGAAGCCATCGCGGCGTCGCTGCTCGGTTTCGCGGGGACGCTGGTCATCGTCGGCGGCAAGATCGGGCAGGCCGATTTCGACCGTGATGCGGCGCTGGGGCTTGCCGCCATGCTCTTCTCGGCACTTCTCTATGCCTATAATTTCATCCTGATCAGGCGCCAGTCGCAGGTCGCCGGGCCGGCCGAGATCGCCACCTTCCATTCGGGTGTCTCGGTGGTCCTGCTGGGCGTGGCCGCGCCGTTCCTGTTCGAAATGCCCGACACCGCCACCGTAATCGATCTCGCCGCCGCTGCCGCGCTGACCGTAGTCGGGGCGATGGCGCTTGCCTGGGCCTATGCCCGCGCGGAGGCGCAGGTGCTGGTTCCGCTCGAATATTCGGGGTTCCTGTGGGCTTCGCTCTTCGGCTGGCTGTTCTTTGCCGAGCGGCTCACGCTGCCGACTGTTATCGGTACGGCGATCATCATCGCATCGTGCTGGCTGGCGACCCGCAGGCCCCGCGCCGCAGCGATGCCCAACCTGCTCTAGCGTGGCTGAACGACCGTGGCGGCGCGAACCGGCTGGTCGGCAAAGGTGAAAGCGGCAGTAAAGCACCCCGCCACACCCAATGCGACCGCAGTAATAGCGATCCGCAGCGACCGGCGGGAACGATCGCCGGCATTGAAAAACGAAGACATTTGTCACTCCTCGTGCGGGCCCTGGTGCCCATGCAGGGTCCGCGCCCCGATTCTGCCCCACCAGCGCACAAATCGCGCAAGGGTTCCTGCCAATACGCGATGTTGCACCGCCGCACACTTGATTTTTGCGGCGTTCCGGCGCAGGTGCGCGGCACATTCTGCGGTCCCGTCCATTGGACGGGTAACGGCTCTCAAAGGAAAGGATCAACGCGCGCATGACCCAGGTCGGTAAGGACACGCTCGGAACCCGCTCAACCCTCACCGTGAACGGCAAGGACTACGCTTATTATTCCTTCGCCAAGGCGGAAGAAAAGATCGGCGACGTGTCGAAGCTGCCCTTCAGCCTGAAGGTCCTGCTCGAGAACATGCTGCGGTTCGAGGACGGCGGCTTCACCGTCTCGACCGATGACGCGCAGGCAATCGCCGACTGGCAGAAAAACCCGGCGACCGGCAAGGAAATCCAGTACCGCCCGGCGCGCGTCCTGCTGCAGGATTTCACCGGCGTGCCCTGTGTCGTCGACCTCGCCGCGATGCGCGATGCGATTTCCAAGCTGGGCGGCGACACCGCCAAGATCAACCCGCAGGTTCCCGTGAACCTCGTGATCGACCACTCGGTCATGGTCGACGAGTTTGGCCATCCCAAGGCGTTCGAAAAGAACGTCGAGCTCGAATACGCCCGCAATGCGGAGCGTTACGACTTCCTCAAATGGGGATCGAAGAGCTTCGAGAACTTCTCCGCCGTGCCCCCGGGCACCGGCATTTGCCACCAGGTGAACCTCGAATATATCGGCAAGGGCGTGTGGTCGACCGACGACCCCGACGGTAACGCGGTCGCCTATCCCGACACCTGCGTCGGCACCGACAGCCACACCACCATGATCAATGGTCTCGGCGTGCTGGGCTGGGGTGTCGGCGGGATCGAAGCCGAAGCTGCGATGCTCGGCCAGCCGATCTCGATGCTGATCCCCGAAGTGGTCGGCTTCAAGCTGACCGGTGCGATGGCCGAAGGCGTCACCGCCACCGACCTCGTGCTGACCTGCGTGCAGATGCTGCGCGAAGTCGGCGTGGTCGGCCGTTTCGTGGAATTCTACGGCGACGGCGTCGCCAATCTCAGCCTCGCCGACCGTGCGACGATCGCCAATATGGCGCCCGAATACGGCGCGACCTGCGGCTTCTTCGGCATCGACGAGAAGACGCTCGAATACATGCGCCTCACCGGCCGCGACGAGGAAACCATCGCGCTGGTCGAAGCCTATTCGAAAGAACAGGGCATGTGGTTCACGCCCGAGGCCGAGCCGGTCTTCACCAAGACACTCGATCTCGACGTGTCCAAGGTCGTCCCCAGCCTCGCTGGCCCCAAGCGTCCACAGGACCGCGTGGCGCTGCCGCAGGTCGACGAGCTGTTCAATTCGGATCTCGAGAAGATCTACAAGAAGAGCGCGCCGGTCCGCGTGGAAGTCGAAGACGCGCATCACGATATCGGCGATGGCGACGTGGTCATTGCCGCGATCACCAGCTGCACCAACACCTCCAACCCCGATGTGCTGATCGCTGCCGGCCTCGTGGCCAAGAAGGCGCATGAAAAGGGCCTCAAGCCCAAGCCGTGGGTCAAGACCAGCCTCGCACCCGGATCGCAGGTGGTCACCGACTATCTGGTCAAATCCGGGCTGCAGGACGACCTCGACGCCATGGGCTTCGATCTTGTCGGCTATGGCTGCACCACCTGCATCGGCAACTCGGGCCCGCTCGCCCCGCCGATTTCGAAGGCAATCAACGGCAATGACATCGTCGCCGCCTCGGTCCTTTCGGGCAACCGCAATTTCGAAGGCCGCGTGTCGCCCGACGTACGCGCCAACTTCCTGGCTTCGCCGCCGCTGGTGGTCGCCTATTCGATCCTCGGCACGGTGACCAAGGACATCACCGAAACCCCGGTCGGCCAGGACCAGCAGGGCAATGACGTGATGCTTGCCGACATCTGGCCAAGCAATGCCGAGGTGCGCGAACACCGCGCCGCCAATATCGACCGCGAGATGTTCGTCACCCGCTATGCCGACGTCTACAAGGGCGACGAGCACTGGCAGGCGATCAAGGTCGAAGCCAGCGACACCTATCGCTGGAATCCGACCAGCACCTATGTCGCCAGCCCGCCTTTCTTCGAAGACATGGAGATGACGCCTGCGCCGGTGACCGACATCACCGACGCGAAGCCGCTGGCGATCCTCGGCGATTCGGTCACCACCGACCACATTTCGCCCGCCGGTTCGATCAAGGAAGACAGCCCTGCGGGTTCCTATCTGCAGAGCCACCAGGTCGCCAAGCAGGACTTCAACTCCTACGGCTCGCGCCGCGGCAACCATGACGTGATGATGCGCGGCACCTTCGCCAACATTCGCATCAAAAACGAAATGGTCCCCGGCGTCGAAGGCGGCGTGACGACCTACAATGGCGAGCAGATGCCGATCTACGATGCGGCAATGAAGCACAAGGAAGACGGCACCCCGCTGGTGGTCGTTGCCGGCAAGGAATATGGCACGGGTTCGAGCCGTGACTGGGCCGCCAAGGGCACCATCCTGCTGGGCGTCAAGGCCGTGATCGTCGAAAGCTACGAGCGTATCCACCGCTCGAACCTGATCGGCATGGGCGTGCTGCCGCTGCAGTTCAAGGATGGCGATACGCGCAACAGCCTCGGCCTGACGGGAAGCGACAGCTTCACGATCAAGGGCCTCGCCGATCTCAGCCCGAGCCAGGACGTCGAAGTCGAGGTGACCCGCGAGGACGGCTCGACCTTCAGCTTCACCGCACTGTGCCGCATCGATACTGCGAACGAGATGGAATATTACCGCAATGGCGGCATCCTCCATTACGTCCTGCGCAAGCTCGCCGCGGCCTGAACCGACAGGTACGGTAGCGCTCCGGTAGCATGTCGGTCTTCGGCCGCCTGTCACAGCTGCTGGGGCGCGCCGAACCCGATCCGCAGGCCGATCCCGCCATCATGCGCGCGATCGGCACTACGGTTCGCGAACGGCTGCTGGCCGACCCGCGTATCGAACCGCGGGGCGGGGGGAAAGCCGACCTGTTCATGATGCGCGGACTGCTGACGCAGCAGCAATGCCGCAAGCTGATCGCGGTGATCGACAGCCGCATCCAGCCTTCGGTGCTGTTTTCGGACAAGGCATCGCCGCGCGGACGCACCAGCTCGACCCACTTTTTCGCCAAGGACATGCCCGAGACCAAGGCGTTGGCGCGCAAGATCGGCGCGGTTACCGGCATCGCGCCGGTCCATGCCGAGCCGCTACAAGGCCAGCGCTATCGCGAAGGCGAGGAATATCGCCACCACCGCGACCATTTCCGCCCCGACCGCCCGCACTGGCAGGTCGAGCGGCGACGCGGCGGGCAGCGCAGCTGGACCGCGATGGTCTATCTCAATGCGGTAGACAGCGGCGGCGAAACCGAGTTTCCCGAGCTGGACCTCAGGATCGTTCCGGAACCCGGGCTGCTGGTGATGTGGGACAATATGGACCGCAGGGGGCAGCCCAACCGCGCGACGCGGCATGCCGCGCTACCCGTTGGTGCGGGCACCAAATACGTCGTGACGCAGTGGTATCGGCAGGGCGAATGGAGCCTCAGCCAGCGCGATTGAGCGCGGTCGGCGTGGGCCTTAGGCCGCGCGTTTGATGCGGAATTTGCGTCGCCCGAGGATCGCGGCGGCGGCAAAGCCGAACAGCGCCATCATCGGCGGGGCGGGCACATCGGTGCCGCTGCTGCTGCCCGAGGTCGACGAACTGGTCGAGGACGAGGTCGAGCTCGATGTCGAGGTGGAAGACGAGGTCGAACTCGAGCTCGACGTGCTGGTCGAGGAGGAGCTGCTCGTGCTGGTAGTAACGTTGCCGCTCGAGGTCGAGACCTCACCGGTCGAAGTCGAAACGCTGCCGGTAGAGGTCGACACTTCGCCCGTGGAAGTCGAAACTTCACCGGTGGATGTCGAGATCGACCCGGTCGAGGTGGAGGTCGAAGTGCCGCCGGTCGAGGTGGTTGTCGAAACGTCGACGATCACATCGGGCGTGTCGCCGCCGGTGGTGGTGGTCGAATTGACGATCACGCTGCCGCCGCCGCTCGATCCGGAGAAGAAGCCGCCAAAGAAACCGCCGCCGCCGAAGCCGCCGCCACCCGAAGTACTGCTGCCGCCGATCGAGCGCGATGCGCCGCCACCGCGTACCGGCGCGGCTGCGGGCAGCGGCGGGACGGGAACGGGGGCCATCGCCTGGCGATAGACGGGCGGGCAGATATTGTTCGGACTGTTGGCCGCTGCGGGCGAATCGGCGGGCACGCATTCGACGGGGCGAGGAATCGTCCGCGCCCGCGGCACGGTCGGCCGGGGTACGGCGCGCGGCGTCGCCTGCTTGACGTATTTGACCGATTTCGATTTATATTGCGGATTGTCGGAGATCGGACGCTCGGCGACATGCACCGCACCGCCCGCAAGCAGCGCGCCACCCGCCGCGGTGGCCGAGAGTTTGGCAAGAGCTGACTTGACCGACATAACCATGACTTCCTGTTGCGACCGAGGAAAAGGGTTCTTTTTCCGTCCCTTACCACGATCCGGATGTACTCCGGCGAATCCCTTCCTCGGGGACGCGCCAATCTTTACGGTTCGCGGTACGCCTAGAAAGTAAATTTTTCGCCGAAATGCGAGCTTTGCGCAAGCCCCGTCCCGTTTCGGGACCATTTGGCGGTGTTTTCCTACCGCTCCGGTAACCTTATTTGTCGAACATGTTTCCCTGCGGTGTGGACGGCGGGGCCAGCCCCAGATGCAGCCAGCCGCCATCGTTGAGACAGCGCCCGCGCGCGGTCCGCGCGATCAGGCCGAGCTGGATGAGATAGGGCTCGATCACTTCCTCGACCGTGTCGCGCGGTTCGCTGAGGCCCGCCGCGAGCGTTTCCACCCCGACCGGCCCGCCTTTGTAGGTGGTGGCGATCATGGTGAGATAGCGCCGGTCCATCGCGTCGAGCCCGAGCCCATCGACTTCGAGCCGGGTGAGCGCATCGTCGGCCACACGGCTGGTCACCACCGCCTCGCCCAGCACGCTGGCGAAATCGCGCACGCGGCGCATCAGCCGCCCCGCCACGCGCGGTGTTCCGCGGCTGCGGCGGGCGATCTCGCGCGCGCCGCCCTCGTCGATCCCCATGCCGAGCAGCCCGGCGCCGCGCGTGACGACGCGGAGCAGTTCGTCCTCGGTGTAGAAGTTCAGCCGCACCGGGATACCGAAACGGTCGCGCAGCGGCGTGGTCAGCAGCCCCTGCCGCGTGGTCGCGCCGACCAGCGTGAACGGCGGCAGGTCGATCCGCACGCTGCGCGCACTCGGCCCCTCGCCGATGATGATATCGAGCGCCCGGTCTTCCATCGCAGGATAGAGCACTTCCTCGACCACCGGGTTGAGCCGGTGGATCTCATCGATGAACAATACGTCGTGCGGCTCGAGATTGGTCAGCAGCGCGGCCAGGTCGCCTGCCTTGGCAATCACCGGCCCGCTGGTGGCGCGAAAGCCCACGCCCAGTTCCTTGGCGACGATCTGCGCCAGCGTGGTCTTGCCCAGCCCCGGCGGACCGAAGAACAGCACATGGTCCATCGCCTCGCCGCGGCCCTTGGCAGCCTCGACGAACACACGCAGATTCTCGCGCGCCGCCTGCTGCCCGACGAATTCGGCCAGGCTCTTGGGGCGCAGCGCGGCGTCGGGGTCTTCGGCCTGGCGGTCGGGGGAGTGGATGGGGACGGGTTCGGTCACACCACCTCCTTACCGTCATGCTGAACTTGTTTCAGCATCCATCGCGCGGCAATCACCGGAGCATGCCGATCGAACGCGAACCCTGCGTCTACATCCTCGCGAGCCAGCCGCGTGGAACGCTCTATATCGGGGTCACATCCGACCTCGCAAAGCGGCTCTGGCAACACCGCGAAGGCGTGACCGGCGGCTTCGTGGCGCGTTACAAGATCAATCGCCTCGTCCGCTTCGAGATGTTCGGCGACATGGAGGCGGCGATAATGCGCGAAAAGCAGCTGAAGCGCTGGCACCGTCAATGGAAAATCAACTTGATCGAAAGCGAGAACCCGCAGTGGATCGACCTGGCGGTGGGGCTCGGCTTTGCTCCGCTGGCTCCCCACGGATCGCAGGATGGATCCTGAAACGAGTTCAGGATGACCGGGTGGGCCGACGACCGCATCAAAACGGGTTCACCGTATAGCCCGCCTGCTGCAATTGCGCATGCGCGGTCATCGCGGAGAGCGCCAGTTCGACGCCCGGGATGAGATCCGCCTTGGCCACGCCATGCGCCGCCGCGCTCTGGCCGCAGACGATGAAGCGCACGCCGTAGTCGAGCAGCTGCGTCACCATGTAGTGCGAGCCATTGCCCGTCTTATCGTCGAGCAGATCGTGCACCGCCTTGCCGTGGACGACCACCGCGACCCGCATGTTTGCGGGATCGACCGCGTGCGAGGCGTGCATGTTGATGAAGCGTGCGGCGCTTTCGAACCCGCGGTTGCGCCTGCCTGCATCGGCCTGTTCGGCGACGTCGAAGGCAATCGCGAATGCGGTATCAGGGGCGAAGGCGTCGATCCCTTCGACCGGCGCGTGGGCACCGAACTCCTCGAAGATCGGACCGCTGCGAAACGCGCTCATATCCTGTGCGCCCGCCGTACTTGCCAGCAGCGCACCTGCGGTTGCCAGAATCGTGATCCGTAATGCCGTCATCATCATCCTGCCGCCTTCTTCAATGCCACGCGGATCAACTCGCCCTCGCTCGCCCCGTCGCCCAGTTCGCCCTGCGCCGCGGCCACCGCGCGTGCGGCGACCGCAGGCTTGAAGCCGAGGTTTTCCAGCGCGCTCACCGCATCGGCGCTGGCGCCGCCTGCCGGAGTTGCGCCCAGGCCAGTGCCCGCCACACCACCACCCGGCAGCGCGCCCGCCTTGTCTTTCAATTCGTTGACGATCCGCCCCGCCAGCTTCGGCCCGACGCCGTTGGCGCGCGCGACCGTGGCCGCATCGCCCTGGGCGCAGGCCTGCTGCACTTCGCCGATCGACAGCGCCGAGAGGATTGCCAGCGCGACCTTGCTGCCCACCCCCTGCACCTGCGTCAGCAGGCGGAACCAGTCGCGCTCCGCCGCCTCGGCAAAACCGAGCAGGCGCATGTCGTTCTCGCTCACCTGCAGATCGGTAAAAACGGTGCAGGCTTCGCCCACCTCGCCCAGCGCCGCGAGCGTCTTGGACGAGCAATGCACCAGATAACCGACGCCAGCGACGTCGATCACCGCCCAGTCGGTGCCGGTTTCGTCGAGCAGGCCCTTCAGCTTCGCAATCATGGTTTGTTCTTGGGCTTCAAGAAGGATTTGGTCCAGCGAGAATGGACAGGCGCCCACAGTTGCGGGCATGAGATGCGCCATGAGCTGGAATACATTCGGACGGACGCTGCGCTTCACCACCTGGGGCGAGAGCCACGGACCCGCGATCGGCGCGGTGGTCGACGGGTGCCCGCCGGGAATTGCGCTGGCCGAGGACGACATCCAGCCCTTCCTCGATGCGCGCAAGCCGGGGCAGAACAAGTTCACCACGCAGCGCAAGGAACCAGATGCGGTGCGGATCCTGTCGGGCGTGTTCGAGGGCGTCACCACCGGCACGCCGATTTCGCTGCTGATCGAGAACACCGACCAGCGGTCGAAGGATTATTCCGAGATCGCCAACACCTACCGCCCCGGCCATGCCGACTATGCCTACGACGCCAAATACGGGCTGCGCGACTATCGCGGCGGCGGGCGCAGCTCGGCCCGCGAAACCGCTATGCGCGTGGCCGCGGGCGCAGTGGCGAGGCTGGTCATCCCCGACGTTTCGATCCTCGCCTATGTCGCCGAAATCGGCGGCGATGCGGTGGACCCCGCGAATTTCGATGCCGACGAGATCGCGCGCAATCCCTTCTGGTGCCCCGATGCGGTCGCCGCGAAACGCTGGGAGGCGCTGGTCGACGAGGCACGCAAGGCGGGGTCTTCGCTGGGCGCGGTGGTCGAATGCGTCGCCACCGGCGTGCCCGCCGGATGGGGCGCACCGATCTATGCCAAGCTCGACAGCGACCTTGCGGCGGGGATGATGAGCATCAATGCGGTCAAGGGCGTCGAGATCGGCGACGGCTTCGGCGCGGCGCGTCTGACCGGCGAACAGAATGCCGACCCGATGCAACCCGGCAATGACGGCCCGCGTTTCGCCGCCAACCACGCCGGGGGGATCGCGGGGGGCATTTCGACCGGCCAGCCGGTCACCTGCCGCGTTGCGTTCAAGCCGACCAGTTCGATCCTCACGCCCGTAGACAGTATCACGCGCGGCGGCGAGGCGACCGAAGTGCGCACCAAGGGGCGCCACGATCCCTGCGTCGGCATCCGCGGCACCCCGGTGGTCGAAGCGATGATGGCGCTGGTCTTGGCCGACCACAAGCTGCTCCACCGCGCGCAATGCGGCTGAAACGCGCGTGGGCTGCTCCATGTGGCAACCCTATTGCCCTGTTTGAACAAGCGGGTAGGAAGGCCCTGTGACACCCGGCAAGCATCCCCAGGAAGAGGAACGGCTGCGCGAACTGCGCCGCTACGGCATCCTCGATACCGAACGCGAGCGCGATTTCGACGAGATCGTCGAACTGGCTTCCGAATTATGCGGCAAGGCGGTCTCGGTGGTCAATTTCATCGATGACGACCGCCAGTGGTTCAAGGCCGAAGTCGGCCTCGGCGTGCGCTCGACCCCGCTCGACACCAGTCTGTGCGGTCATGTGATCCTGCAGGACGATTTCGTCGAGATCCCCGACACACTGGCCGATCCGCGCATGGCGGACAATCCGCTGTGCACCGAGGAGCCGGGATTTCGCTTCTACGCGGGCGCGGTGCTCAAGGGCGCGAACGGCCTGCCGCTGGGTACGCTCTGCGTGCTCGATCACACTCCCGGCACGCTCAACGACACCCAGCGCCGCGTGATGAAGGTCCTCGCGCGGCAGGTGATGCGCGAGCTCGACCTGCGGCTGTCACTGGAGCGCGAAACCGCGCTGCGCCGCGAGATCGATCACCGGGTCAAGAACTCGCTCGCCTCGCTGGGGGCGATCCTCGCGATGCAGGCGCGGCGGTCGGACGATCCGGCGGTGCGCGCAGTGCTCGAGGAAGCCGGCGGGCGCGTCCGCGCGCTTGCCTCGCTGCATGCCGAGCTGCACGGGTTCGACGATGGCCGCAGCGTCGATATCTCGTCGCTGTTCAACCGGGTCGAAACCGATTTCCGCCAACTGCTGCCCAAGGGCATCCAGCTTGCCATCACGGTCAAGGGCGACCGGGCCAGTGCCGAGCTGGCCAATGCGCTGCTGCTGACGGTCAACGAATTCGTTTCCAACGCGCTCAAGCACGGGTTTCCCGACGGCACGGGGACGATTGCGGCGCGGATCGCGGTCAATGCCGAAGGCTGGTCGCTGGTGTGCAGCGACAATGGTGGCGCCGATGACGAGGCGGCCGATCGCGCAGCGGCGGGAGCGGGTCTGGGCACGCGCGTGATCGCCTCGCTCGCGCATTCGATTGGCGCGCAACCCGCCTGGCGTGCAGTCGATGGCGGGATGCAGCTGACCCTGCGCGGCGAGCGCCGGGAGGACAGCTGAGGCGCGCGTGGAAGCTTTCGCAGCCGGAGAACATCGTTCCACGCCTGTGATAGAAAATTCCGATGCTCGCAATCGCAACATATCGCTTTTGTGCATCGCAACAATGCCTATCTGACACTCTCGAGTTTCAACCCGAACAACGGAGTACACCCATGGGTATCATCGGATCGCAGATCAAACCGTTCACCGCCACCGCCTTCCAGGCCGGCAAGGACTTTTTCGAAGTCACCGACGAGGACGTGAAGGGCAAGTGGGCCATTTTCTTCTTCTACCCGGCCGACTTCACTTTCGTATGCCCGACCGAGCTCGAAGACCTCGGCGAGCAGTATGCGATGCTCCAGAAGATGGACGTCGAAGTCTATGGCGTGTCGACCGACACCCATTTCAGCCACAAGGCATGGCACGACACGTCGGAAAAGATCGGCAAGCTGCAGTTCCCCTTCCTGGGCGACCAGAACCACGTCCTCGCACGCAATTTCGACGTGCTGCGTGAAGGCGTCGGCCTCGCCGACCGGGCGACCTTCGTGGTCGATCCCGATGGCGTGATCCAGATCATGGAACAGACCTGCGAAGGCGTCGGCCGCAATGCCAACGAACTCGCGCGCAAGATCAAGGCCGCACAGTACGTCCGCGCCAACCCCGGCCAGGTCTGCCCGGCGGCGTGGGAAGAAGGCAGCGACACGCTGGCCCCTTCGCTCGACCTCGTCGGCAAGATCTAGGCGTTAAGCCAAGCGAAAGATCGGGCGTCCTAGCGGCGCCCGCACAAGAGCCCGGGATCCGTCCCGGGTCACTGGAAGGCCCGGGGCACCCCCCTCCCCCCGCCCCGGGCCTTTTCCTTCCCCGAATTTTCGAATGTCCGTTTCACTTCCCGCCCGGAGTCCGCCCATGCTCGACGCAACGATGACCCAGCAACTCAAGACCTATCTCGCCAATCTGCGTGAGCCGGTCGAGCTCGTCGCTTCGCTCGGCGATGACGACAAGAGCGCACAGACGCGCGAACTGCTCGAGGAAATTTCCGCGCTGCACGATCTCGTCAGCGCGAGCTTCGATGGCACCGACGAGCGCAAGCCCAGCTTCGTGATCCGCCGCGGCAGCGATGCGGAGAAATGGGTCCGCTTTGCCGGGCTGCCGATGGGGCACGAGTTCACCTCGCTGGTGCTCGCGCTGCTGTGGGCCGGCGGGCATCCACCCAAGGTCGATGCCGACCTGCTCGAACAGGTCCGCGGGCTGGAGGGCGATTTCAATTTCGAGATGTATTTCTCGCTATCGTGCCACAACTGCCCCGACGTGGTGCAGGCGCTGACGCTGATGGCTCTGGAAAACTCGCGCATCACCGCCACGCTGATCGAGGGCGGCACGTTCCAGGACGAGGTCGAGCGCCGCGATATCATGGCGGTGCCCGCGACCTTCCTCAACGGCGAACCGTTCTATAACGGCAAGCTCGAACTGGCCGAAATCCTCGCCAAGATCGACAAGGGCAGCGAAGCCAAGGCCGCCGAGAAGCTGGCCGCCAAGGATCCGTTCGAAGTGCTGGTGGTGGGCGGCGGGCCGGCCGGCGCGGCGACCGCGATCTACACCGCGCGCAAGGGTTTTCGCACCGGCATCGCCGCCGAACGCTTCGGCGGGCAGCTGCACGATACGCTCGGCATCGAGAACCTGCCCGGCACGCCCTATACCGAAGGACCCAAGCTGGCGGGCGAGCTCAAGCGCCATATCGGCGAATACGACATCGATGTGATGGACCTCGCGCGCGCGGTGAAGCTGGTGCCTGCCAAGCAGGAAGGCGGCCTGCACATGGTCGAACTGGGCAATGGCGCGCGCCTGAAAGCACGCAGCCTGATCCTCGCCACCGGTGCGCGCTGGCGCAATCTCGGCGTGCCCGGCGAAGCCGAGTATCGCAACAAGGGCGTCGCCTATTGCCCGCATTGCGACGGTCCGCTGTTCAAGGGCAAGCGCATCGCGGTCATCGGCGGCGGCAATTCAGGCGTCGAAGCGGCGATCGACCTGGCCAAGATCGTCGGCCATGTGACGCTGGTCGAATATGACGACAAGCTGCGCGCCGACGAAGTGCTGCAGGCCAAGCTGCGCAGCATGGACAATGTCGAGATCGTCACCAGCGGCCAGACCACCGAGATCACCGGCCATGACGGCAAGGTCGACGGGATGATCGTCAAGGACCGCGCAACCGGCGATGAACGCCGTATCGAACTCGAAGGCGTGTTCATCCAGATCGGTCTCGTGCCCAATACCGAGTGGCTGCAGGACAGCGGGCTTGAACTGACCAAGCATGGCGAGATCGCCACCGACGAGGAAGGCCGCAGCAACCTGCCCGGTATCTTTGGCGCGGGCGATGTGACCGATGTGCCGTACAAGCAGATCGTGGTGGCAATGGGCGAAGGTTCGAAAGCGGGCCTGTCGGCTTTCGACTACCTGATCCGCACCGAACCGGTCGAGGACATCGCGCAGGCCGCTTGATCGCGTCACATTGCGAACATGAAAGCGTCGCCATTCCAAGCGGATGGCGGCGCTTTTCGCATCCAGGCCACGCTTCGCCGCTCCATCGCTTATGCCAATCAATTCGACGCAATTAATCGATTGGACGAATTACAGGGATTGGCGCATTCCTTCATCAGTAAGATTTTCCGAGTCTAGATGGAGAGATGAACGATGGACGCTAAAACCGGTGAGATGAGTGGCTGCCCTTTCAGTGGCAACGGGGGCACGCGTGACCTCCTCGGTCGCAACAATCGCGACTGGTGGCCCGACCAGCTGCAGATCGAAATCCTCCAGACGGGTGGTCGCAATCCCGACCCGATGGGCGACGATTTCGACTATTGCGAAGCCTTCAACGCGCTCGACTATGCTGCGGTGAAGCGCGATCTGACCGCGCTGATGACCGACAGCCAGGAATGGTGGCCGGCGGATTACGGGCACTATGGCCCATTCTTCATCCGGATGGCGTGGCACGCGGCGGGTACCTATCGCACCGGCGACGGCCGCGGCGGCGCCTCGAGCGGGCAGCAGCGCTTCGCCCCGCTCAACAGCTGGCCCGACAATGGCAATCTCGACAAGGCCCGGCGCCTGCTGTGGCCGATCAAGCAGAAATACGGCAAACACCTCAGCTGGGCCGACCTGTTCGTGCTCACCGGCAATGTCGCGATCGAATCGATGGGTGGGCCGGTGTTCGGCTTCGGCGGCGGCCGCAAGGACGTGTTCGAACCCGAACTGGTCTATTGGGGCTCGGAAGAAAAGTGGGTCGACGAGGGCGTCGAGACGCGCATTATTCCCGATGAGGGCAAGGCGCTCGAAAACCCGCTCGCGGCGATCCAGATGGGCCTGATCTACGTCAATCCCGAAGGCCCGGGCGGCAATCCGCACGATGCCGAAGGCATGGCGCGCGACATGCGCGAAACCTTCGCCCGTATGGCGATGAACGATGAGGAAACCGTCGCGCTGACCGCGGGCGGTCACGCCTTCGGCAAGTGCCATGGCGCAGCCCCGTCGGACACGTTCGGCGGCGGTCCCGAAGGCGAAGGCCTTCACTCGATGGGCTTCGGCTGGCTGACCGATCCCGAGGAAATCGGCAAGGGTCACATCACCACTTCGGGTATCGAAGGGGCCTGGACTCCCAACCCGACGCAGTGGGGCAATGACTATTTCCGCCTGCTGTTCAAATATGACTACGAGCTCACCCAGAGCCCGGCAGGCGCGAACCAGTGGACCCCGATCGACCCCGAGCCGGAGGACATGGCGCCTGACGCGCGGGACCCGAACAAGAAGGTCCCGACGATCATGACCACCGCCGACATGGCGCTCAAGCGCGACCCCGAATATCGCAAGATTTCGGAACGCTTCCGCGACGACCAGGCGGCGCTTGACGATGCCTTTGCCCGCGCGTGGTTCAAGCTGACCCACCGCGATATGGGCCCCAAGGTCCGTTACCTGGGTCCCGACGTCCCCGCCGAAGAAATGATCTGGCAGGACCCGGTCCCCGCCGGAACCACGCCTTCGGACAGCGCCGTGGCCGATTTCAAGAAGGCCGTGCTGGGCAGCGGGCTGAGCGTTCGCGAACTGGTCAAGGCTGCGTGGGCCTCGGCCTCGACCTATCGCAATTCGGACCACCGCGGCGGCGCCAACGGCGCGCACATCCGCTTCGATGAGCTGAGGAACTGGAAGGTCAACGATCCCGAGGAACTGGGCAAGGTGCTGGCCAAGCTCGACGAGCTGCGCGGCGATATCTCGATGGCCGACGCCATCGTGCTGGGCGGCGCGGCAGCGATCGAGAAGGCGGCCAAGGACGGCGGCTTCGACATCACCGTTCCGGTTACCACCGGCCGCGGCGATGCCCGTGAAGACCAGTTCGATGCCGAAAGCTGGGAGCCGCTCGAGCCCTTCGCCGATGGCTTCCGCAACTACCTCAAGACCAAGGCCGAGGTGAAAACCGAGGACATGCTGGTCGACCGGGCGCACCTGCTCGGCCTGTCGATGCCCGAAATGACCGTGCTGGTCGGCGGCATGCGCGCGCTGGGCGCAGTGTCCAAGCATACGCAGCACGGCAACGACATCGGCGTGCTGACCGATTGCCCCGGCGTGTTGTCGAACGACTTCTTCGTCAACCTGCTTCACATGGGCACGGTCTGGGAAGTGATCGACGAGAGCGGCGACGAGGAATTCGTCGGCAAGTGCCGTCTCAAGGGCGATGTCAAATGGCACGCCACCCGTACCGACCTCGTCTTCGGCGCGAACTCGCAATTGCGCGCCGTCGCCGAAGTCTATGCCGAGAACGGGCACGAGCGGAAGTTCGTCGACGATTTCGTCGCCGCCTGGACCAAGGTGATGGACGCCGATCGCTTTGACATCATGTATCAGAAGTATCATAATTGATGGACAGACGGCCTGGCTGGTCGTCCACCGAGAGCCCCCGACCACGTGTCGGGGGCTTTTTTGTTGTCTTCTCACCAACTTGCCCGTGAATCGGCGCGAGTAGGTGAACGGGACCAAGCGCGGTCTGAAGGCAGCCCAGGCGGGCGCAAGCGGCCCCAATGCCATTACGAACTACCAAACTACCGAGCTATTTCGTGACTCTGGCGCACAAATTGTCACATTTCGTCGGTCATCGCCCCTTGCGGCCGTCGGCCCTGGACCGTCCGATCAGCGTTCGCGCTTGAGGACGATATATAGCGCGCCGTCGCCGCCGTGGCGCTGGTGCGCGCGGCGCACGGCGGCGATAGCGGAATGGTGGCTCGAGGCGGCCAGCCAGTCGAGGACCTTGGCGCGGATTGCACCGCGCCGCGACGCACGGTCCGCCGCTTCGACCGGACGCGCTTTCCCGGTGACCAGCAGGATCGTGCGCGCGCCGATCGCCCGGGCCTGCGCCACCCCGCTCATCAGCCGGTCATAGGCAGCGTCGAGATTGTGGCCATGCAGGTCGAGCGTGAGCTCGGGCTGGAGTGTCCCCGACTTGAGCCGCCGGTCCCAATGCGAATCGAGCCCGCGGTCCTGCACCGCGACCGGTTTGGGCGGTGCTATCGGCGCGGGCCGGGGTGGCGGCACGGGCGCGCGCCTGACCGGTTTGGGCGGCGCGGGTGGCTTGGGAGCGACAACCGCTTTGGGCTGTACCGGTTTGCGCGGATGCAAGGGTGCCACGGTGGCAGCCAGCTTTTCCCACGCCTCCGCCTCTTCGGAAGATAAACCGCGCGGGGAACTCACCGGCGCGATTCGAGGCGGTCTAGCGTGCCGCGTGGCAGGAGCACCACCGCCGACCCGCGCGCGCTCATGCCGCCCGCGATCTCGCGCGCATCGGCGCCATTGCCCCAGAAGGTATCGAAGCGGTTGGCGCCCTTGATCGCGCCGCCCGTATCCTGCGCGATCCACAGACCGTCGGCGACGCCGCGATCCATGTCGAGGAAGACCGGCGCGCCGTAGGGGACGAACAGCGGATCGACCGCGACCGAGGCTTCGCGCCGCACGGGTACGCCAAGCGAACCCAGCGGGCCGTCGGTGTTGAGTTCGCGGAAGAAAATCCAGCTCTTGTTGAGCCGCATGATGTCGCGTCCGTCGGCGGGATTGTCGCGGATATATTCCATGATGCCCTGCATCGAGGTGGCATAGGGCGTGCCCTCGCCGATCATCCCGCGTTCGCGCATGACCCGCCCGATGCCGACATATTCGCGCCCGTTCTGCGCCGCATAGCCGATCCGCATCAACTCGCCATCGGGCAGGCGGACCAGCCCCGAGCCCTGGATCTGGAGAAAGAAAAATTCGACCGGATCGGCGGCCCAGGCGATCTCCAGCCCGCGATTGGCCAGCGCGCCGAGCTCGATCTGGGTTCGGTCGTAGAACAGCACGAATTTGCCGCTGGCATCATATCGACCCAGCGGCGGCCGGCCGGTGCGTTCGCTCTCGGGCATGTCTTCGGGCCATGCACGGACGAGTTCGGGCGGCGGGGCGTAGATCGGCACGTCATAGCCGGGCGCGCGGGTCCGGCTGCCGCGAATCTCGGGCTCGAAATAGCCCGTGGCGAAGGCCGCGCCATCGCCGACACGCGCGGTTTCGAAATAGCTGGTGAAGAAGCGCCGCGCATCGGACACCGGCCAATTGGTCGCCGCTTCGCAGGCCGGGCGCCAGTCTTCGGCGAAGGTCAGCCCGCTCTGGTCCTCGCGCGTGAGCACGGCTGGGCAGGATTCGAGGAAGGACACGAGCGCGGTGCCGGCATCATCGGGGGTAATTCCCAGCGCATCGACATCGACCCCGCGCACCAGCGGCGCAAAGGCGGCGCTGGACACGGTGCCCGGGGGCAGCGGAACCGCCACTTTCGGCGCGGTATCGGGCACCATGCGCACGCAGGCGGCCAACGCCATGGTCGCCGCGATCACCAGCAGATAGCGCATTGTCCCTCCCCGGGTTGCGCGGAGCGTCAGCCCTCGTCGGTCTCGTCGAGGATCCAGTTGGGATTGGCGGCACCGACATGGCGACTGAAAGTCCACACGTCGCGGCTTTCGATCGCATCGTCGAGCGAACCGGCGATGACGGTGCCGTCGCTGTCGCGTGTCACGGCAGCGATATCGGCGACAAACAATACCGCGATGCGCGCGGTACGGCCATCGAGTTCGGCCGACCGCACGGTCGCGTCCTCGATCCGGATGAGGCGGTTGTCGAGCGTTTCGCCCGCTGCCTCGCGCGCGTCGATCGCACCGGCGAAGCTGTAATAGACATCGTCGTCGGTCAGCTGGCGCAGCGTGTCCTTGTCGCCCTTCCAGAAGGCTTCGAGGATCACGCCATAAGCGCTCTTCGCCCCGTCGAGGAAGCCGAGCAGGTCGAAACCCGGTTCGGCGGCGGCAATCGCGCGGATACCCGCTTCATTGGCAGGGGCGCGGTTGTCGCCCGCGCGCAGCACCACCGGCTGACGGACCGCGCGCGGCGCATTGTCTGCCTGCGGCGGGGTATCGCTGCGTTCGAAGCGGTGCGGAATCGCCTCTTCCTCGTGCTCCGACCGGCGGCCGAGCACCGAATAGAGCCGCAGCCCGAGAAAGGCGGCGATCATGGCGAGGATGACGATCTCGGTGATCACGGTAATAACCTGCTTCCCAACTTCATTCCGGCGGCAATGCCCCCGGCAGTCCAACATTTGTCCTGCCCTAGATAGGAAAGAAATACAAACCGACAATGGTCCTGCGATGAACGGGACGCCGCCCGGCGTGCGGTCGCGGGCTGCGGATTGCTACGCGCGCCCGACAGTGCTAGTCGCGCGCACCGACGGTCCGGCGCGGCCCATGGCAGCGCGCGCGACCAGCAAAATCGGATAATTGGAAAGCGAATTCTCATGGCCGACGAAGGCGACGTTCTCACCGACCTCAACATGGATCCCGCAGCCGGCGCCAATGGGGCCGATACGCAGCCCAGCGCAGGCGTGATCTCGCAATATATCAAGGACCTTTCGGTCGAGAACCCCAACGCCCCGGCCTGCTTCCAGTGGACCGAGCAACCGCAGCTCGACGTGCAGGTCAATATCGCCGCCGACAAGATCGCCGACGATGTCCACGAAGTCACGCTCAAGGTGACCTGCACCGCCAAGACCAGCCAGGGCAATCTCTACCTCATCGACCTCGACTATTGCGGGTTGATGGGCATGCGCAACTTGCCCGACGAGCATGCCCATGCCTTCCTGTTCGCCGAAGCGCCGCGCATCCTGTTCCCCTTCGCCCGCCGCGTCATCGCCGATGCCAGCCGCGATGCGGGCTTCCCGCCGCTGATGCTCGATCCGATGGATTTCGGCGCGCTCTACCAGCAGCAGCTGGCCGCCCGCGCGCAGGAACAGCAGCAGGGCGAAGGCGCGATCCCGCCCGCCGGCGAGGCATAGGGCGCTGAACCGCGGCAGGGTCTCTGACGCGTGAGCCTGCTCAAGAACGTCGGGACGATCGGCGGACTGACTGCGGTCAGCCGCGTGTTCGGCTTCGTGCGCGACATTCTCGTCGCACGCGTGCTGGGCGCAACGCCGATGGGCGATGCGTGGCAGCTGGCCTTCATGCTGCCCAATATCTTTCGCCGGCTGTTCGCCGAAGGCGCCTTTGCCAGCGCCTTCGTGCCGCTGTTCAACCGGCGCATGGTCGAGGGCCAGAGCGAAGCGCAGCGCTTTGCCGAAAGCGTGCTGTCGATCCTGTTGCCGATCCTGATCGTGTTCGGCGCGATCGCGATGATGGTGATGCCCTGGGTGGTCGCCTATTTCGCGCCCGAGGGGCTAGAACGCGATCCCGAAGCGCTGCCGATCGCGGTGATGATGGCGCAGATCACCTTCCCCTACCTGCTGTTCATGAGCCTCGCGACGCTGGTTGCCGCGGTGCTCAATTCGCTGTCGCGCTTTGCCGCGGCGGCGGCGGCACCGATCCTGCTCAACCTCTGCCTGATCGCCGCGCTGCTCTATGGCGCCTCGCTCGGCGACAGCGTGATGGCGCGGCGCGAAACCGCGTTCTGGCAATCGGTCGCGCTCAGCGCCTCGGGGCTGCTCCAGCTGGTCTGGCTGTCGTTCTGGATGCACCGCTCGGGCTTTCGCATCAGCATGGTCCTACCGCGCGTGTCGCCGGGGGTGAAGGAGCTGGGCATATTGATCGTGCCCGCAGTGTTCGGCGCGGGGATCTACCAGATCAGCCGCTTCGTCGACCTGTTCTTCCTCTCCACGCTGCAAGTCGGCAGCTATACCTATCTCGCGATGGCCGACCGCTGGAACCAGCTGCCGCTGGGCATCATCGGCATCGCGCTGGGCACCGCGATCCTGCCCGCGCTGTCGCGCTATCTCGCGCGCTCCGAAGATGCCGAGGCGCAGCGCCTGCAATCGAACGCGATCGAACTGGCGATGCTGCTGACCGTGCCGGCCGCGGTCGCGCTGTTCGTAGCGGGAAGCGCCTTCACCCGCGTGTTCTTCGCCGGCGGCGCGTTCAGCGTGGAAGACGCGATGATTACCGGCACGGTGGTCAGCGGGCTGGTCATCGGCCTGCCTGCCTATGTGCTGGTCAAGGTGCTGACGCCCAATTTCTTCGCCCGCAAGGACACCCGCACCCCGGTCTTCACTGCCGCGGTCTCGCTGGTTATCACGGTGGGCCTCAACATCCTGCTGGTCCCGCGCCTGGGCGTGCTGGCGCTGGCGATAGCGGGATCGATCGGCGCATGGTGCAATGTCGCGCTGCTTTATGCGATCCTTGCACGGCGCGGCTATTTCCGCCTGCCCACGCGGATCGCGGGGCGCATCGTGCGGATCGCCATCGCCGCGCTGGCGATGGGGGCGGCGCTGTGGCTGCTGATGGACCCGCTCGACCCGTGGTTCGACGGCACGGTGCTCGAACGCACTGGCGGGATCGCCGCGGTGACATTGACGGGCAGCGCGGTCTACGGCATCGCGGCCTTCCTTCTGGGGGTCCTCGACCGGGATGCGATCGCCCGGCTGCTGCGCCGCCAGACCTGAACTTGATTGAGAGAATTCATGCGCCCTGAAATGCGGGTAGTCTCCGGCATCCAGCCCACCGGCAATCTCCACCTCGGCAATTACCTCGGGGCGATCCGCAATTGGGTGCGCATGCAGGACGAGATGAAGGACGGCGAACAATGCCTGTTCTTCCTCGCCGATATGCACGCCATTTCGATGCCGCACATCCCGGCCGAGCTGCACAAGGCCACGCTCGAAATGGCTGCGGCCGTCGTCGCCTGCGGGATCGACCCGCAGCGCAGCGTATTGTTCAACCAGGCACAGGTGCCCGCGCATGCCGAGCTGCAATGGCTGCTCAACGGCACCGCGCGGATGGGCTGGCTCAACCGCATGACGCAGTGGAAGGACAAGGCGGGCAAGAACCGCGAAGGCCAGTCGGTCGCGTTGTTCGGCTATCCCGTGCTGCAGGCGGCCGACGTGCTGCTGTACCAGACGACGCATGTGCCGGTTGGCGAGGACCAGAAACAGCATCTCGAGCTGGCGCGCGACATCGCGCAGAAGTTCAACAACGATTTCGCCAGCGAGGATGCGCCGGTCTTCACCCTGCCCGAAGCGATCACCCCGCCGCAGGCTGCGCGGATCATGAGCCTGCGCGACGGGTCGAAGAAGATGAGCAAGTCCGACCCGTCCGAAATGAGCCGGATCGAGCTGGCCGACGATGCCGACACGGTGATGAAGAAGGTCAAAAAGGCCAAGACCGACCCCGAACCGCTGCCGAGCGAGGCCAAGGGCCTGGTCGGCCGGCCCGAAGCGCTGAACCTGGTGACCATCTATGCCGCAGTCACCGATAATACGGTCGATGCAGTGCTGGGCGAGTTTGGCGGCGAGGGCTTCGGCAAGTTCAAGCCCGCGCTGGGCGAATTGCTGGTCGAAACGCTGCGTCCGATCTCGACGCGCTTCAACGAGCTGCTCGGCGATCGCGAGGCGCTCGATGCAATCCTTGCGCGCGGTGCCAGCCATGCGCGCGAGCTGGGCCGCCCCACGCTCGATGCGGCTTACACCGCGCTCGGCCTGGTTCGCTGACGCGCGCACCGGTGCAACATATGTGAATCGGGATATTCAATCCGGGTTCATCGACGGACCGCTAAATCCCCGGACATTCGCCGCCTTCTCAGCGCGGCAGATTGGTGGGCTGCACGGGCATGGAAAATCGTGTATTCCCTGCCTGTTACTCGAAAGGTATTGAGTATGACCAACCTGACACAGGGTTGGGGGCGCAAACTCAAGCTCGCCTCCGTTCCCATGATCCTCGCGGGCCTTGCGGCCTGCGCCACCCCGTTCAAAGCGGATGTTTCGCGCTTCCAGTCGCAGCTGCCCGCCCCGCAGGGCGAAAGCTATGCCGTGGTTGCCGATGACCCGGCGCTCGCCGGCGGGCTTGAGTTCGCGCAATATGCCGATCTCGTCGAAGCGCAGATGACGCGCCTCGGTTATGCGCAGGCGGCTTCGGTCGATGACGCATCGCTGCTGGTGCGATTCGACTACACGGTCGACAAGGGCCGCGAGCGCGTGCGTTCGACGGGCTTCCGCGATCCGTTCTATTCGCCCTGGTACGGCTACACCGCACGCGGCTACCGCGCGCGGCCGGGCTATTACAGCCCGCGCTATTACGGCAGCCATTGGGGCTACGGCTTCAACGATCCGTGGTTCGGCGGGCCCGAAGTGCGCAGCTACACCGTCTACACCAGCGGCATCGATCTGAAGATCGACCGCGCGGCCACCGGCGAGCGCCTGTTCGAAGGCGAGGCGCAGGCCGTCTCCACCTCGAACCGGCTGCAATATCTGGTGCCGAATCTGGTCGAAGCGATGTTTACCGATTTCCCCGGCAATTCGGGTGAGACGGTGCGTATCTCGATCGCGCCGGAAAAGACTACCGTGCGCCGGATCGAAGACTGACGATAACTTCCCGGACGGGATGAGACGAGAGAGGGCGGTTCCGGATCGGGCCGCCCTTTTTCATGCGCGGGTCAGGCGAGCTTGGCGTGACCGCCGGTCGAACCGAACCCGCCCGCGCCGCGCGTGGTTGCATCGAGTTCGTCGACCTCTTCCCATGTGGCCTGCGTGACCGGGGCAAGGACCAGCTGCGCGATCCGGTCGCCGCGCTGGATCACAAAGTCGTCGGCGCCGTGATTGATCAGGATCACCTTGAGCTCGCCGCGATAATCGCTGTCGATCGTGCCCGGCGTGTTGGGCACGGTTATCCCGTGTTTGAGTGCAAGGCCCGAGCGCGGGCGCACCTGGATTTCGTACCCTCGCGGGATTGCCACGGCGAGCCCGGTCGCCACCGCATGCCGCTGCGTCGGCGCGATCACGCAATCTTCGGCTGCGAGCACATCCATCCCCGCCGCACCGCTGGTGGCATAGGCGGGCAGGGCCAACCCCTCGCCATGCGGCAAGCGTTTGAGACGCACACCGACGGGATCAGTCATGGTCGTCCTCGACGGGGGCGAGCGCGGCCGCGGCGCGGCGCACCAGTTCGCGCGCGACGTCTTCCTTGGGCATTTCGGGCAGGCTTTCGACCCCGCCGGACGTGACGATATGGACCTGGTTGAGATCGCCGCCCATCACGCTGTTGCCTTCATTGCTCGAGACATTGTTGGCGATGATCCAGTCGGCGCCCTTGCGCTTGCGCTTCGATTTTGCGTTTTCGATCACATTCTCGGTCTCGGCGGCGAAACCGATCAGCAAGGTCGGCCGCTTGCGCCCTGCCGCAGTGCCCGCGAGGATATCGGGGTTCTCCGCCAGGATCAGCGCGGGCGGTGCGGAGCCGCGCTTCTTCATTTTCTCACCCGCGACATGGCGGCTCTTCCAGTCGGCGACCGCGGCGACCATGAAGGCGACATCGACCGGCAATGCGCGGCGCACTTCCTCGGCCATATCCTCGGCGGTTTCGACATCGACGCGGTCGACGCCCACCGGTGTGGGCAAATGCACCGGTCCCGCGATCAGCGTGACCCGCGCACCGGCGGCAGCGGCCATCGCGGCAATCGAAAAGCCCTGCTTCCCGCTCGACCGGTTGGCGATATAGCGCACCGGATCGATCGGTTCATGCGTCGGTCCGGCGGTGATCAGCACATGCTTGCCGTAAAGCGGGCGATGCTCGGGATCGGGATCGAAGGCGGCCTGCCCGGCCAGCGGCGAATCGTCGAAGGCAATTTCCGCGGTCTGCACATCATTGGCGATCTGCTGCGGCATGGCGCGCGCTTCCTGCGCCGCCGGGTCGAAACCGAGCGCTGCGGGATCGGTCGGCGGGGCGGACGACGCCTTGCCCTTCTTGGCAAGGATCGGCCCGGCATCGGCGCCCTCGGGGATAGGCACGTCGAGCGGATCCTGCGGACCGGGGATATCCGGCTCCGGTTCGGCTTCGGATTCTGGCTCGGCTTCGAGATCGGCCTCGATCTCGTCATGGCTGCGCTGCTCGGTCGAGCGCGGGATGATCATTGAGAGCAGTTCGCCCAGCCCGCCGCCGCCCTGTTCGGCTTCGCCCTCATCTTCGGCTTCAGTGTCAGCTTCGGCCTGCTCCTCGACCTCCGCTTCCGCTTCGGGTTCGCGCGCCGTGAGGACATCGTCCACAGGCGCCTGCGCCTCCGGCGCGGCGAGCTGCGCCGCAGCGGGCGGGGCCAGTTCGGGCACTTCGATATCGAGATCGAGTTCCGCAGCGATGCGGCCGAGAATCGCGGGCGGTTCGGGCATCCGCCCGGGGCCGAATTCCCCGCAGGCCATCGGACCTTCGTCGGGATCCATGACCGCGACGCCCGCCTGCCGCAGCCAATCGGCATTGCGCTGGGTCGCGTGGTGTTCCCACATCTTCACATTCATCGCCGGAACGGTCAGCACCGGCTTGTCGGTGGCGAGGATCAGCGTGGTCGCCAGATCGTCGGCAATGCCCGCCGCCATTTTCGCCAGCATATCGGCGGTGGCGGGGCATACGACCACCAGGTCGGCCTCGCGGCTGAGCTGGATATGGCCCATCTCGACCTCGTCCTTGAGATCGAACAGCGAGGTATAGACCTTGTTCTCGCTCAGCGCGGCGAGCGCCATCGGGGTGACGAATTGCTGGCCGCCCTTGGTCAGCACGCAGGTCACCTCGCCGCCCGCCTTGCGGATCAGGCGGACAAGCTCGCACGCCTTGTAAGCCGCGATGCCCCCGCCGATGACGAGCAGGATCCGCGGACCGCTCATGCGGTGCGCCCTGCGGCTTGAGGCATGCTCGCGCGGGTCCGCGCGGATCGGCGAATGGATACCCATTGTGTCATCGCTGCGCTTGCTAGCGCCCCCCATCGATCATGGCCAGCGGGTTGCGCTGGCGTTTTTCCCATTTCGCCTTAACCTTACGAGGTGAAAAAAACGGAAACGGGGGAGGTTCCGATGCATGTGATTCTAAGCGCGATACTGCTCGCGCTGGCGATACTCGACCTGGTGCTGGGGACGAGCTTTCTGGTCGACCCGGACAGTGCGGCGGCCGATTTCGGCATTGCGATCGTCACGACGCACGGCGAATCGACGCTGCGCGGGGATATGACCGCGTTCTTCTATGTCACGGCCTTGTCGCTCGCCTGGGGCGCGTGGAAGCGGCGCGGCGACGTGATGCTGCCCGCGCTCGGCCTGTTCGGCATCGCGTTGACCGGTCGCCTTATCAACCTGGTGGCGCAGGGCCCCTATGAGGGCTGGATCGTGCCGGTGGGCGTGGAGGCATTCCACTGCCTTGTCATCGTCCTGGCGATGCGGGCGTGGGGCTGGCCGAAGAGGGACGCCTGACCGCCACGGCGAGATCTGCGACAGCGCGCGGCAGGAAGGCGAGGCCGACCCCGTAGGCGGGAATGAACAGCCCCATCCAGTAAAGGTTCTCCTGCCGCGCGAAGATCGCGGCGGCGGCGATGAACCCGGCGAACCACAGGCTGGCCAGCGCCCCCAGCCTGCCGCCCGCGGCAAACCAGCCGAGCAGCGGGAGCACGCCCAGCGGTCCCGCGATCCAGATCGGGAGTGTCTGCAGCAGGGTGGAGATATGGATGCCGTAGAGCGGCAAGGCGGGGCCGAGCAGCCCGTGCCACCCGGAGGACACGAGATCGCCGGGCTGGCGGATATTCGCCACCGCTGCAGCATGCAGCGTCAGTCCGAGCGCGAGCAGCGCGAGAACCACGGCGATCGCGCGCGCCTGTCGCCGGTCTTGCGCCACTAGGGCAACCGCGCCCCAGGCGAGCAGGAAAGGCAGCGCCAATTCACGCAGCGCCACCGCGCAGGTCGCGAGCAGTAATCCGCCTATGGGGGCATTGCGCGCGGCAAGCGCCAGCGCGAGCGACAGCATCATCCCGGCGAGGATTTCATGGCTGAACGGGATATCGGCGATAAACGCGACCATACCGAACAGACCGGCAAGGCCCGCCCCCGCCAATCCTTCGAACCGCCCCCGATCGCGCAAGGCCACGAACCAGGCGAGGATATTGGCGGCCCACAGGACCACCGCGATGATCCGCCAGCCGTCTTCACCCCATAGCGCACTGGTCCACGCCAGCAGGGGCGTGCGCACGGTCACGAAGGGGCTGGTGGGCATGGCGAAGCTGCGATGCTCGATCGCCGCCGCCGCATAGTAACCCTCGCCAGCGGCAACACGCGCATTGACTGCGCGGTAGAGGTCCATATCGACCCGCTCACCGCGGCCAAGCCGCTCGGCGACATCCGCCTCATGCGCAGTGTTGCGCGTTTCCAGCGCAAAGCTGTTCCACACAGCGGCAAGCAGCGTCGCCAATACCAGCGCCAGCGCCGCCCAGCGCGGCAGGCGCGAAAGCGGCCGTGCGGGCAAGGTCATGCCCGCCCCCGCGCGGAGCGCAGCAGCGAGGACAACGCCATCGGCAGGAATGCGAGACCGATGAACATGGCCGGTGCGACCACCGCGCCCCAGTAGAAATTGTTCGCCCGCCCGGCGAGCATGAAGGCGAGGCCATAGCCAAGGTAGAGCAAAGTGCCCGTGGTCCCCGCGGGCGATTTCCACCCCGCCCAGCCGAGCACCATCAGCAGCACCAGCGGTCCCGCTATTGCATGCGGCAGGAAGCGCAGGTTCGAACTCAGCACGATATTGCCAAGCCAGCCCGACAGCCCGCGCAGCACCAGCCAGTCGGGGCTGGAGGGATCGCCCGGCGCCACCTGCGGCGCGAGCTGCGCCCAATGCCACGCCATCGCGCCGCAGAAGACCGCGACCAGCGCGCCCCATGCCGCGGCTTCCCTCCAGTCGCGGCGCCACACGGCCATTGCCCCCAGCAACAGCACGAACGGCAGCGCATGTTCGCGGATCGCCAGCGCCAGCGCCGCGACTGCCAGCGACCAGCCCCAGCGCCCGGGCCGATGAAGCCCGAAAGCCAGCGCGACCAGCATCCCCGCCCACAATTCGTGCAGGACGAAGTAATAGCGGTTGAGGCCAAGCGATGCGCCCATCAGCATCAGCGCGGCGCCGACCCGGCGCATCCGCTGGCCGCCGGGTTCTTCGCCCAGCCGCCGCCACCATGCCCAGACGGTCGCCGCCATCAGCGCGATCGCCAGCGCAATCATGCCGCCCTCGCCCAGCCATGCATGCACATAGGCGAGCGTGGGCAGGCGCACGGCAAAGCCGGGGCGCACGGGATAATCGTGCGCGCGCTGTTCCTCGACGATGAAGTCGTAATAGGCCTCGCCGCGCGCGATCCGCTCGATCACCGTATCGTAAAAGGCGAGATCGTCGTCGCGCGGCGGTTCGCCGCTTGCTGCCGGCGGGTCCTCGACCAGACCGGTCGCCGGCGTCGCCACCTCTCCGCCGTCGACGGCCAGCGGCGTCAGCGCGGCGAGCAACAGCAGGATCGCCGCCAGCGCGAGCAACACCCGCGCGGGCCATGCGCCCCAATGGGCGAAGCGGTCCCAGCCGGGCACCGTGCCGCCGCTGCCTAGCCGATCCACCCCTGCGTTATCGCTGCCCATGTAGCGAGCCCCCCTGCCACTGCCGCACCGGCATAACCCAGCCAGCCGCGATCATGCTCCTTGCGGCGGCGCCTTTCCCCCATCAATTCGATATCAGGGAGCGGTGGCGGTTCGGGCGCACCGCCCTTGGGCGGGAAGCGATCCTCGATCCGGCGCACCAGTTCGGGAATCCGCAGGAAGGTCGCAGTATCCTCGCGGATGCGATCGGCGATCGCCGCTTCGGGGCCGAGCTCATCGCGGATCCAGCTGCGCACATAGGGCGCGCTGACATCCCACATGTTGATCGTGGGATCGAGCTGGGTGGCGATGCCCTCGACCATCACCATGGTCTTTTGCAGCAACAGCAAATGCGGCTGCGTCTGCATGTCGAAATCGCGCGTGATCGCGAACAGACCGTCGAGCATCTGGCCGACCGAAAGTTCGCTCACCGGCTTGCCGCGCATCGGCTCGCCGACCGCGCGCAGCGCGGTCGCGAACTCGTCGACATTGTGATAACTGGGGACGTATTGCGCCTCGAAATGGATCTCGGCGACGCGCTTGTAATTGCCCGTCGTCAGCCCGTAGAGGATTTCCGCCAGCCACATCCGCGCGCGGCGGTCGATCCGCCCCATGATCCCGAAATCGATCGCGGCAATCGTCCCGTCGGCCTTCACGAACAGATTGCCCTGATGCATGTCCGCGTGGAAGAAACCCGCCGCAATCGCCTGCTTGAGAAACGCCAGCACCAGCCGGTTGGCGAGGTCCTTGGTATCGTGTCCCGCAGCCTTCAGCGCGGCGACATCGCTGATCTTGATCCCGTCGATCCAGTCGACCGTCAGCACGCGGCCATTGGTGCGGTCCCAGTCGATGCCCGGAATATCATAGCCCGCCGTGCCGACCATATGTTCGGCCAGTTCGGACGCGCTGGCCGCCTCGCGCCGCAGGTCGAGCTCGCGATTGGTCCAGCGCTTGAAATTGGCGATGATCAACCGCGGGCGCAGCCGTGCCGCCTCGCCGCCGAAGCGTTCGAGATGCGCAGCGGCCCATTCATAAGTGCCGATATCGCGCGCAAAGCGTTCGCGCACGCCGGGGCGCAGCACTTTCACTGCGACCTGCCGGCCGTCATTCGTCACCGCGCGGTGGACCTGCGCGATCGACGCCGCCCCCACGGGCACGGGATCGAAATCGGCCCACAGCGTCTCGAGCGGCTGCTCGAAACTGGCTTCGATGCTCGACTTGATCTCTTCGAAATCGACCGGGGGAAGATTGTCCTGCAGGGTCAGGAGGTTGCGCGCGGCATCCTCGCCGACGAGGTCGGGCCGCGTGGCCAGCGTCTGCCCCAGCTTGATCGCGGCGGGGCCGATATCGCGAAAGGCGCCGGCATAGTCGGGCTCTTTGGGCTGCACCGTGCCGAAACGGGCAATCCGCGCGAGCCGCTTGACCTGCGGCGGGGTGTTGGGATCGTTCTCGATCCCGCGCAGCGCCCCGTGGCGCGCCAGCGTGCGGCCCCACTTGAGCAGGCGCAGGATATGCGTCGAGGGGCGTGCCACCCTAGACCTTCCACCCCGAATGGATGTTCACCGCCCCGCCGAGGATCGATTCGACCCTCGTGTTCTCGAAACCCGCATCGCGGATCATCGCCTCGAATTCGGGGGGTCTGGGAAAGCGACGGATCGATTCGGCGAGGTAGCGATAGCTTTCCTCGTCGTTGGCGATCAGCTTGCCGATCTGCGGCATGACCTTATGCGAATAGAGGTCGTAGACTTCCTTGAAGCCGGGCCAGTCGGTCGAGCTGAATTCCATGCAGTAGAAACGCCCCCCGAACTTCAACACACGGTGCGCTTCGCGCAGAGCCTTGTCGATGAAAGTGACGTTCCGGATGCCGAAGACGATGGTGTAAGCATCGAAAGTGCGGCTGGAAAAGCTCAGTTCCTCGGCATTCTGACGCGACCAGACGAGGCCGTCGATCCCGCGCTCCATCGCGCGTTCGATCCCGACATCGAGCATGTCCTGGTTGATATCGGACACGGTCACGCTGGCACCGTGGCTGGCCATGCGAAAGGCAATGTCGCCCGTACCGCCCGCCATATCGAGAATCGTCTCGCCCGGCTGCGGCTTCACCCGCTTGACGAAGCGGTCCTTCCACAGCCGGTGCATGCCCACGCTCATGGCGTCGTTCATCACATCGTATTTGGCGGCAACATTGGAAAAGACCTCGCCCACGCGGCCGGTCTTTTCCGCGGCATCGATATCTTCGTAGCCGAAGGAAACGGTTTCGCTCATGCGGGGGCCTTAGGGGGAATTGTGGCCGGGGCAAAGGGGGGTTGGAGGAGTCTTTCGTCGGGTGCGGGAAGCGCATCCGCGCTTCCCTTGCTGTTCCGTCCCACGCCCCCTCCCGGAACCCCTGGTGGCATGCGGTCCGGACGTCCGTCCGGCCCTTCGGCACCAGCCCTCACCCCCACCCGGCCACCCACGGCAATATACTGATGGGTGGCCGGGTGGGGGTGAGGGCTGGTGCAGCCTCCGGCGATCTGCCATTTCCGCCTGCAACAGCCGTCCCATCGCCGGAAAACCAAAATTGCCCGAGCTCCCAGAAGTCGAAACCACCGTGCGCGGGCTGGCCCGGTTCCTCGAGGGCGAGCGGATCGTCAGCGTGCGCGTCAACCGGCCCGACATGCGCCGCCCCTTTCCCCCCGACCTGGTGCAGGCGCTGACCGGGGCGACTGTCTCGGGTCTTTCGCGCCGCGCGAAATACGGGCTGATCCACACCGATCGCGATCATGCGATGGTCTTCCATCTCGGCATGAGCGGGCGCTGGCGGATCGATCCGGAGGCGCCGGACAAGCACGACCATCTGGTGCTCGCGACCGAGGACCATGTCTTCGCGCTCAACGATCCGCGCCGGTTCGGCTCGGTCGATTTGCTGCTGAACCCCGAACTCGACCTGTGGCCGCCCTTTGCCGCGCTTGGCCCCGAGCCTTTGGGCGAGGCGCTGACGCCCGAGCATTTGCGCGAGGCGACGCGTGGCCGCAAACAGGCGATCAAGCTGCTGTTGCTCGACCAGCGGATCGTTGCGGGACTCGGAAATATCTACGTCTGCGAAGCGCTGTGGCAGGCCGGAATCCACCCGCGCAAGGCCGGCGGCAAGGTCACCATGCCGCAGCTCAGGCGGCTCGTCCCCGCGATCAAGGACGTGCTTACCCGGTCGATCGAGGATGGCGGTTCGACGCTGCGCGATTTCGCGCAGCCCGACGGCAATCTCGGCTATTTCGCCACCCGCTTCCATGTCTATGGCCGCGAGGGCGAAGCCTGCCACCGCGAGGATAGCGGCGTTATCAGGCGGATCGTGCAGGGCGGGCGGAGCACCTGGTTCTGCCCCGTGTGCCAGAAGTAGCCGGTCAGGCGTCGACCAGCGCGTAATGCGGCGGCGGCGGCAAGCCTTCCATCTTCTCGCTCAGCAGCGGGCGGAAGCTGGGACGGCTTTTCATCACCGAATACCAGTGCCGCGTCTGGTCGTGGCCCTTCCAGTCGATCCCGCCGAGATAGTCGGCGACCGACAGCTGCGACGCGCAGGCGAGGTCCGCCAGGCTCAGAGTGGCGCCGCCGAGCCATTGGCGGTTGTCGACCAGCCAGTCGATGTAATCGAGATGCGCATGCGCATTCTTCATCGTCTCGCGCAGCATCCGCGAATCGGGCGGCTGGCGCAGGACCAGCCGCTTCTTCATCCGTTCGTGCAGCAACGGCCCGGTGACATCGGCATAGAGATTTTCGTCGAACAGCGCGACCAGCCGGCGGATTTCCGCGCGCTGCAAGGCTGAGCCATTGACCATCGGGCTACGCTCGACCGTCTCTTCGAGGAATTCGCAGATCGCCTGGCTGTCCGACAGGCTGACCCCGCGCGCCGGGTCATGCAGGACGGGCGTACGTCCGGCGGGGTTGAGGTGCCAGAATTCGTCGCGCCCCTCCCACGGATACTCGCGCACCAGTTCGTAGGCGATGTTCTTCTCGCCCATCAGCAGGCGCAGCTTACGGCTGAACGGGCAAAGGGGGAATTGGTAGAGCTGCCACATGGATTCGGTCGCCTTGCCACAAGCCGCGGGGGCACGTCCACTGGCGTGCTGGGGGCTCTGGGTAATTTTGGCGTCGATCAGTTGCGCGGCGGGATCGCGTCGCGCATCCGCACTGCCATATCGCGCAGCAACGGCGTCATCGCGGCGAGGCCTTCGGCCATGGTCCCCGCCGCCTGCATGGCGCGCGGGACATTGCGGGCAATCTCGTCGCCCGCCCGGTCCGCCTGCGGCACGGCGCGGCGCAGGGTCAGGTCGGGGTCGATGTCACGGGCCTTCTCGCCCGCCATTTCGGCAGCGGCCTGCGCCAGCGGGGCAATCGGCATGTCGAGCAAGACTTCGGTCATCGCCTGCAGCATCAGCGCCATGTCGCGCTGGTAGGCGGGATCGCGCATCTGCTCGCTCAATTCGGCAAGCCGCGCATCAGGAGCATCCTGCGCCAGCGCGGGTACTGGCAGAGCGCAGGCCGCAAGCGCGGCGGGCAGGACGAAGTTACGCATGGGTGGCCCAAGAAGCGATCGATGAAGCGATCAAGGAATGGCCGCCAAGCTGGCGCATCCGCAGTGACCCTTTGCTGAACGCGGCGTCAGAGACCTGCGGCGTCGAGCATCAACAGGCAGGCTGGCATCACCTCGTCGACCCGCTCGGGGCTCTCTTTCAGTGCTGCGTGTTCGCGCATCACCAGCCCCATGATGGTCTCGCGGCTGGCCCCGAGTTCGTCCATCAACTGCGCGGTGGTGCGGACGAAGAACTCCTGTCCGCGCTCGGCCATGACGGGATACGCCGCCGCCGCTTCCTCGCCGCGGCTTTGCGCGCGGTGGACCAGGCCGAAAGCGACCGAACAGCGCAGCGAACTGGACTGTTCGAGCGTCAAATCGGGGAGCTCGGTGGCGGCGGTCGGCGCACCGCCCGCAGCTTGCAGGAAGGACAGGGCGAGCGGGGCAAGAAGCAGGTGCATGGCATGCTTCTATACCCGCCGCGCTGAACCGCAAGCGACGAGATGCGATCGTCGCTTGTCACGATGCCGCGGGTGATTAAGGTGGCGAAACGAAACTCACAGGAGAGAGATACGATGTTGAACCACATCATGATCGGCACGAACGATATCGAGAAATCGAAGACCTTCTACGAAAAGGTGCTCAAGGTTATCGGTGTCGAGGGGTCGATGGACAACACGCTCGACAGCGGGATCAAGCGGGTGTTCTTCATGCATGACGGCGACGTGCTCGCGCTGTCGCAGCCGATCGACGGCGAGGTCGCAACCTGCGCCAATGGCATGACGATCGGCTTCAAATGCGACTCGCCCGAACAGGTCAAGGAACTGCATGATGCGGCGATCGCTGCAGGCGGCACCAGCATCGAAGACCCGCCGGGCCTGCGCGAAAGTTCGATGGGCGCGCTGCACCTGTGCTATTTCCGCGATCTCGACGGCCACAAGATCTGCGGGCTGCATCGTCCGGCATAAAATGCAGCGCGGCGGCGGCGGAGCACCCAGCGTGCCCGCCCGCCGCGCGGGCCTGACGCCCGCCTAGCGCGACAGCTCGAATACGGCGAATTCGGCGCGGGCATTAGCGCCGATGCGCGCAATCGGGCGCTGATGCGAAAAGTACCAGTCGCGCTCGATCGTCGCGGCTTTCTCGCGCGCGAGGTCGCGGAAGTCCGCGATCGTGACGTGGTGGATGTTCTGCGTTTCGTACCAGCTGACCGGGATGCTGCGCGTCACCGGCATCCGCCCGCCGACCAGCAGCGCGGCGCGTGTGCGCCAATGCGCGAAATTGGGGAAGCTGACAAAGGCGCGCGTACCCACGCGCAGCAGCTCGTCGAGCATCCGGTCGGGCCGCACTGCGGTCTGCAGCGTCTGGCTGAGCACGGCATAGTCGAAGCCCTTGTCAGGGTAATCGTGCAGATCGTGATCGGCATCGCCCTGCACCACCGACAGGCCCTGCGACACGCAGCGCTCGACGCTGGCGCCGTCGATCTCGATCCCGCGCACATCGCACCCCAGATCGCGCAAAGCGAGCATCAGCGCCCCGTCGCCGCAGCCGATATCGAGCACGCGGCTGCCCGGCGTGACATGCGCTGCGATCACGGCAAGATCGGGGCGCAGGCTCATCCGAGGAACCCCTGCACGACCCGGTCGAGCGCAGGCACATCGAGCAGGAAGCTGTCATGGCCATGCGGGGCGGACAGTTCGACAAAGCTCACCGCAGCCCCCGCGGCATTGAGCGCATGGACGACATGGCGGCTCTCACTTGTCGGATAGAGCCAGTCGCTGTCGAAGCTGACGAGGCAGAAGCGCGCGGTGGTCCCGGCGAAGGCATCGGCCAGCCGTCCGCCATGCTCTTCGGCGAGATCGAAATAATCCATCGCGCGGGTGATATAGAGATAGCTGTTGGCGTCGAACCGCCGGGTGAAGCCGCTGCCCTGGTAGCGCAGATAGCTTTCGACCTGGAAATCGGCATCGAAGCCGAAGCTCTTGGCACCCTTCGTCCCGTCGGGGCGATCCTGCAGATTGCGCCCGAACTTCGCGGTCAGCGCCTCTTCGGACAGATAGGTGATATGCGCCGCCATCCGCGCCACGGAGAGGCCGCTATCGGGCGCTTCGCCGCCGTAATAATCGCCGTCCTGCCAGCGCGGATCGGCCATGATCGCCTGCCGCCCCAATTCGTGGAAACCGATGTTCTGCGCCGAATGGCGGCTGGTCGAGGCGATGACGAGCACGCGCTCGGCGCGTTCGGGCCAGTTCGCGGCAAGGCTCAACGCCTGCATCCCGCCCATCGACCCTCCGACCACTGCATGCAGCCGGTCGATCCCCAGCACGTTGAGCAGGGCGACATGCGCGCGGACCATGTCGCGGATGGTGATGACCGGGAAGCGCATCGCATAGGGCCGCCCGTCGCCGGCTGCGCTGGCGGGACCGGTCGAGCCCATGCAGCTGCCGATCACATTGGGGCAGATGACATGGAAGCGGTCGGTGTCGATCGGCTTGCCGGGACCGACCATGCGCTCCCACCAACCGGGCTTGCCGGTCACCGGATGCACGCTGGCGACATGCTGGTCGCCGGTCAGCGCATGGCACAGCAGGATCGCATTCGATCCGTCGCCGGCAAGCGTGCCATAGGTCTCATACGCCACCTCGACACGCGCCAGTTCGGCGCCGCCATCGAGCGGCAGCGGGTCGGGCAGGAGCAGCGATTGGGGTTGCGCGTTCAAATCGGACCTTGGGATGAAACAATCAAACGCTGTCTCTATCGGCAAGCCTTCGGCTTGTCGAAGGGCCGTATTTCTTTCATGCGACGAAGCTGAAATGGCAGACACACCCATCATGAAGCCCTGGATCGAAGGCATCCACGCCTATGTCCCGGGCAAATCGACCAGTGCCGACGGGCGCAAGCTGGTCAAACTGTCGGCAAACGAGAACCCGCTGGGGTGCAGCGCCGACGCGCTGGCGGCGCTGGCTGTCGACCATGCCCCGGCGGCCTATCCCGATCCCGACGCCGCTGCATTGCGCGCGGCGCTGGGCAGACAGCACGGCATCGATCCCGCGCGGATCGTTTGCGGCACGGGCTCGGACGAATTGCTCAATCTCGCCGCGCAGGGCTTTGCCGGTCCCGGCGACGAGGTCTTGTTCAGCCGCTACAGCTTCGCGGTTTACGACATCGCTGCAAGGCGCTGCGGCGCGACCCCGGTGGAAGCGCCCGACGCCGATTACGGCACCGATGTCGATGCGCTGCTGGCCGCGGTGACCGAGCGCACCCGGGTGGTGTTCCTCGCCAATCCGAACAATCCAACCGGCACCTGCCTGCCCCGCGAGGAGGTCGAGCGGCTCCATGCCAGATTGCCGGGCGACGTGCTGCTGGTGGTCGACCAGGCCTATGCCGAATATCTCGAGCCCGGCGAGGACGACGGCGGGCTGGATCTCGCCGAGCACCACGCCAACGTGCTGGTCACGCGGACCTTCTCGAAGATCTATGGCCTGGCGGGCGAGCGGATCGGCTGGGCCACCGGCGCGCCGGGACTAGTCGATGTGCTCAACCGCATCCGCGGGCCGTTCAACGTGACCGCCAGCGGCCAGCGCGCCGCGCTTGCGGCCTTGGCCGACACGAACTTCCTCGCCCGCTCGCGCGAAGCCAACCGCGAGGAGCGCAAGCGGTTCGTCCATGCGATCGAGGCGCTGGGCAATCACGGGCTGCGCGCAGTGCCGAGCAAGGCCAATTTCGTGCTCGTGCTGTTCGAAGGCGACCTGCAGGCGGAAACCGCGCTGCAGGCAATCGCCGAGGCTGGCTATGCCGTGCGCCACCTGCCCGGACAGGGGCTGCCGCAGGCGCTGCGCATCACCATCGGGACCGCGCGCCAGATGGACGACATCACCCGCGTATTGCGCGCGCTGTGCGGTGCGGGCGCATGACGATTTCGCGCGTCGCAATCATCGGGCTGGGCCTGATCGGCGGTTCGATCGGGCTGGCGGTCCGCGAGATGCTGCCCTGCGTGGCGACCACCGGCTGGGATGCCGATCCCGCCGTGCGCCGCCGCGCTGCCGAACGCGGGCTGGCCGGCACCATTTGCGAAACCGCGGGCGATGCCGTGCGCGAGGCCGAGCTGGTGATCCTGTGCGTACCCGTCGGCGCGATGAATGCGGCGGCCGAGGCGATTGCCGCCGACCTTATACCCGGCACCATCGTCAGCGATGTCGGCTCCTCCAAACGCCGCGTCGGCGAGGCCCTGGCCAGGACGCTGCCCGAGGCAGTGGTCATCCCCGCGCATCCGGTCGCAGGGACCGAGAACAGTGGACCCGATGCCGGTTTCCCCGAACTGTTCCGCCATCGCTGGTGCATCGTCACGCCGGATAGCGCGGCCCCGCCCGCAGCGGTCGAGGCGCTTACGCAGTTCTGGGAAGGGCTTGGCGCCACGGTCGAAATCATGGGCCCCGCGCATCACGACCTCGTGCTCGCAGTGACCAGCCATATCCCGCATCTGATCGCCTATACCATCGTCGGTACCGCCTCCGATCTCGAGGATGTGACCCGCGGCGAGGTGATCAAATATTCCGCCGGCGGCTTTCGCGATTTCACCCGCATCGCCGCGAGCAATCCGACGATGTGGCGCGACGTGTTCCTGTCCAACCGCGATGCCGTGCTTGAAGTGCTGGGGCGGTTTACCGAAGATCTCAGCCTGCTCCAGCGCGCAATCCGCGATGGCGATGGCGAGACGCTGTTCGACCTGTTCGAACGCACCCGCGCGATCCGCCGCTCGATCATCGAGGAAGGCCAGGACGACGCACGGCCCGATTTCGGGCGGACCGATCACTAGAGGCCATGTGAGACTGGCGACCGGCCTGGCGCATCGGCCGAGGTCTCAGTTCAGCGCGTTGATCGCCTCGCGCACGCGTTCTTCGACTTCGGCGCGTGGCAGGCCCGGCGGGATCGGCTCGCCAAAGCGGTAAGTGATCCGCCCCGACCGCTTGAGCCGCCGATGGTAGATCGGCCCGCTGTCAACCGCCACCGGCACCACCGGCAGGCCAAGCATTTTGTACAGCCCCGCAAACCCCGATTGCAGCGGCCTGCGTTCGCCATGCGGCACCCGGGTGCCTTCGGGAAAGATCACCAGGGGACGGCCATCCGCGATCAGCGCCTTGGCGTAGCGGATCATCTTCATCAACGCCTTGGCGCCCGCCTCGCGTTCGACCGGGACCAGGCCGAAAGCGGCCGCGGCGCGGCCCCATAGCGGGATCTTGAACAGCTCCTGCTTGGCGAAGACGCTCGGGCAGTTGAACAGCGCGGGCGCATCGATCGCTTCGAAGAAGCTCTCGTGCTTGATTGCATAGAGCACCGGCTGGTCGAGCGGCGCCCCCTCGTGGACGATCTCGCAGCCGAGCATATGGGTGACGCACCAGCGCTGCCATTGCGACCAATTGCGCACCCGCGCCCGGAACGCGGTCACACTGAAGGGCAGCGAGGCCAGCGACGCCGTCGTGATCAGCAGCGAGCCGCTGTAGAAGGCAAGGTAGAAGGCGAGGTTGCGGAGAAAGAGCATGGGCTGCGTCAGCGCGGCAACCCTTGCGAGATAGCCGCCGCCAGCAGCTTGTTATATTCGAGATAAAGCGTCGCGAGCTGCGGGTGCGAGACCACCGCGTCCTTGACCACGCGCATGTCGGGCGGCAGCGTTTCGCTGAATTCGGCGGCTGAGCGCGCCATGTGCCAGTCGGTCGTCACGAGGCGCACCGAGGTGAACTCGTTTTCCTTGAGCCATTGCGCGGCTTCGCCGGCATTGCTGCGCGTATCGACCGCGAGATAGCCGAGCTTGACGCAGCATTGCATCACCCGCCGCGAGACATCGAATTCGGCGGCGAATTCGGCGGGCGTCACATCGGGATCGACGCCCGAGACGAACATTTCGCGCGCCAGCCCCTGCTCGACCACATCCAGGCCGCGCGCGATCCGGCCCGGCCCGCCGGTCAGCACGATCACCGCATCGGTCTTCTCATCCGCGGCCGGCTGGGGCAGCGAGACGGCAAAGCCGAGGAAACCGAACGCATAGACGAGCATGACGGCAGCGAAGAGGCGGAGGATCACAACATTTTCCTGAGCGACGCGAGCACGGTGAACCGCGCCGTATAGACCGCTAGAACAACCGCCCCCACAGGGACAAGGGCCAAGACCAGCCAATCGCTGGTTTCGAGCCCGCCGCCCATCACGAGTCCCGAATCGAGCGCTGCGAATTGCGCGCCCATCACCCAGACCGCCGCCGCGCCGAGCGCCAATCCGAGCACGCCCCCGCCCAGCGCATCGACCAGGATCGAGCGCTGGAAGATCCGCGCGATCTGGTCGTCATTGCCGCCCAGCAGATGGACGATCTCGATCGTGTCGCGATTGCTGCCCAGCGCATTGCGCGCCGCCAGCCATACCGCCGCCGCGCCGGTGAAGGCGAGCAGGCCGATCAGCCCCAGCGCCATCCAGCCGAGCGCCGAGAGCGCGGCGAGCACGGGAGCCAGCCATTGCGCCTGCGCATCGATCCGCGCCGCGGGGACGCGGTCGGCGAGCAGGCTGCGCAGCCGGTCGAGCGTGGCGGCTTCCGCGCCATCGCGCAGTCGCAGGTCGATGAGCGCGGGGATCGGCACCGTATCTTCGGGCGTGTCGGTGCCCAGCCACGGGGCGAGCAAGGCCTCGACCGATTCCTGCGGGACCACCGCGAGCCCGGCGACCGCCGGGTCCTGCACCAGGATGGTCGCCGCATCCTCCGCCTGCCGCGCGCGCGATTGCGGATCCGCTTCGACGATCTGGACCGTCGCGCTGCCCGACAATTCGCCGCGTGCGCGGTCCGCGAGATTGTCGAGCGCCAGCCCGCCCCCTGCCGCCAGCACCGTCAGCGCGACCATGATCGCGATCACCCATGGCATCGGTCCACCCAGCCGCGCTTGCGGCAGCAGATGCGCGGCGCGGCGGCCCTGGAAGGGCGAGCGGCCACGCTCCACCATGCGCGGCGGGACCGGCGGCTTCTTCATTCGCCCGCCCCCACCCGCCGCGGCGGATAGCGCAGCGCGCCGGTGGGATCGGACAACAGCCCCTTGTCGAGCCGCATGATCAGCGAATCGGGCACCTTGCGCAGCAGGTGGACGTCATGCGTCGCCACCACCACGGTGGTGCCCAGCCGGTTGAGTGCTTCGAACAGGCGAATCAGCTTGAGCGCCATTTCCGGATCGACATTGCCCGTCGGTTCGTCGGCCACGAGCATGTCGGGGCGGCCGATCACCGCGCGGGCGATGGCGACGCGTTGCTGCTCGCCGCCCGACAGCGTCGCCGGGCGCGCGTCGGCGCGGTGGGCCAGCCCGACCCAGTCGAGCATGTCGGACACCGGCCCCTGCAGATCGGCTTCGCGTACGCCCGAAACGCGTAGGGGCAGCGCGACATTGTCGAAGGCCGACAAGTGATCGACCAGCCGGAAATCCTGGAACACCACCCCCATCCGCCGGCGATAGGCAGGCAGGCGCTCGCGCGGGAGGGTGATGACATCGGTCCCGAACATGCTGATCGCCCCGCGCGACGGGCGCTGCGCGAGATAAAGCAGGCGCAGCAGCGAGGTCTTGCCCGCCCCGCTGGCGCCGGTGAGGAAATAGAACCGGCCGGGGAACAGCGTGAAGGAAACGTTCGACAGGATTTCACGATCGGTGCCGTAACGCAGCCCGACATTGTCGAACCGGACGACCTCGTCCTCGGGCGCGCTCATCGCCTGGCCCGGTCGTTCAAGAGGAAAGTTGCACCCGTCATTGTAGGAAACTGCCTATAACCGCGCTTGCATGTGGAAAAAAGCCGCTCTCGGGGTTTGCGAACAGGGCTGTCGCTTGTCGTGATTCGCAACGGGTCCTAAGGCCTTGGGTCACCATGATCATTGCCTGCCCTGCTTGTTCCACGCGCTATGTCGTGCCCGACAGCGCTATCGGGATCGACGGGCGCACCGTGCGCTGCGCGAAATGCAAACACAGCTGGTTCCAGGACGGCCCCGATGCCGAACGGCTCGCCGCGGTTGCTGCCGTCCCGGTCCCGCCGCCCGCTGCGCCATCCGCTCCCAGACCGTCACCGCCTGCGCCGCCACCGCCTCCCGTGGCGGAGGCCCCCGATCCGCAGGCGCAACCCGGCTTCAGCTATGGCGAAACCGCCACCGCGGCGCCTGTGCCTGATGCCCCCACCCGCGACGCGCCCCTGCGCGACGGGCCCGATTTCGACGAAACCACCCCGCCCTATGGCGAAGTTCAGGACGAGCTGCCGCCCGCGCCCACGCCCGAGAGCGACGATGCCCGCTCGCGCTTCGACCACGCGCCGCCGTTCCGTCCGCGCCGCAATCTCACCAAGCTGTGGACCTGGGCGGCGACGATTTTCGCAGTAATCGCGATCGGCACGATTGCCGCGGTGAATTATGCCGGCCTGCCCGACTGGGTGCCGGTCAGCCGCCCGCTGTTCGGTGCCGCGCAGCCCGATCTGGAATTGTCCTTCCCGGTCGAGCAGCAGGAACGTCGCACGCTGCCCAACGGCACCGAATTCTTCGGCGCGCGCGTGATCGTCAAGAATACCGCGCGCGAGTCGCGCCCGATCCCGCAAATCCTGATCGTGCTGCGCGACCAGCGCGAACGGCAGGTCTATAGCTGGGTCGTCCAGCCGCCGCAGTCGACGCTCGCGCCGGGCGAGGAACTGACCATCAACGAGGCGGTCACCGACGTGCCCAAATCGGCGGTCTTCGCGGATATCGGCTGGGCCCCGCGCTAGCTTGCGCAGCCGCGCAACAAAGATGCTTGCGAGGCCGCAGCCTCGCTGCTAGTGGCGCGCTCCTACCGGCGGGAGCCCGTTCGCGGATTCGCTCTCGATGCAGACTGTGTGCGGTCGTGGCGGAACTGGTAGACGCGCAACGTTGAGGTCGTTGTGGCCGCAAGGCCGTGGAAGTTCGAGTCTTCTCGACCGCACCAATTTCTCTCCTTACCCCGATGACCGCCCATTAGGACGCCGATATCGGCGCATGCTTGACGCTGCGACCGATTTGCGGAACACCTCACGCAAGAACAAAAACATTCGTGGGAGAGCTTCGGCAACCCGCGCCGATCCTGCGGCGCGCGGAAAGGAGACTCCTCATGCGCGCAGCCTCGCAGTTTCTTATCGCGGGTGTTCTGCTCGCGCTTTCTCCGCCCATTTCCGCCGCACCCGCCCCCGAGGCCAGGCTGGTCCGCTGCGGCGATGACGATTGCCTGCGGGTTTCGGGCCAGCGCGAGGATGCGCGCGTGCTGGTGATTGTAAACAGCCACGAAACCAGCCCGCGGGGTGCACGGCAATGGCGCGTGGACCTCCCGCTCGATACGGTCAGGCGCCTTGCGCCGCTGCACGCACGGACGGTCGAAGTGACGTTGCGCGATCCGGACACCGGTGACGAGACATCCGCCAGTGTGCGGCTGCCGACCGGGCTCCTGGGGGGCACGACCCAGCTGACTGCGCTCGAGGTCACCGGTTCGTGAGCCTCGCTTCCATTCACCGCGAACCTTGCCAGCACCGACACCTGGGCATATCTCCCTGCGCAGCCGCCAAAGAGCGGCGCAATAATAACGCAGGAGACGATGATCATGAAAGCTGGCCTGATGGCCCTGGCTGCGTGCGCGCTTGCGGCGCCGGCCATGGCGGAAACTACCCCCTCCGACCCCTTCGTGCAGGAAAGCGCGACGCTGCACCTCGACGGGCTCGATCTTGCGACTGTCGACGGGCAGCGCCGCTTGGCTATCCGGATGAACGATGCCGCGCGCGCGGTATGCGGCGACGGCCTCGACACCGTGCATTTGCGCGCGCATGCGCGTTCGCAGGAATGCCGTACCGAAGTCCTCGCGCGCATCCGCGACCGGATCGAGACGCGCGTGGCGCTGCAGGACACGGCCACCCAGCTCGCTTCGAGCCGGTAGGCACAACGCAGCAGGCCGTCGCGCGAGAGTCGCGGCGGTGAGCCTGGAGCGACAGGCGCGCGACGCGCTCGAACGCGACGACCTCCTGGCAGCGACACAAGCTGCCAAGGCGATCGTCCTGCAGGATCGCGATGCACCGGCGGGATATTTCCTGCTGGGCATTGCGGCCGAGCAGGCCGGGCAGATCGACAATGCGGTCATGTTGTTCGACGCGGCCGTCCAGCGCGGCCCCCAGGCCGAGCATCTGGCCCAGCAGGCCCGGCTGCTCAGCCTCTTGCGCCGTGACGGGGAAGCCGCCGCGGCCAGCAAGCGTGCCCTCGCGCTCGCGCCTGCCGATGCACGCACGCTGGATACGATAGGGTGCGTCCTGACCCGGCTGGGCGACCACGAAGGCGCCCTTGGTCCGTTTACCGCGGCGGTGGCCCGTGAACCCGGCAATCTCGATTATCGCTACAATCTTGCCGCCGCGAGCAGCTTTACCGGGCGCGTCGATGACGCACGGCGGCATTACGAGGACATCCTGCGCGCCGATCCGGGCAATGCACGCGCGCATTATGCGCTCGCCATCCTGTCGCGCCAGACGCCCGAGACCAACCATCTCCCCCGGCTGAAACGCGCATTGGCTGCCGCGCAAGGCCCGGACGATGCGCTGCGCATCCGTTATGCTCTGGCCAAGGAGCTGGAGGATCTGGGCGATCCCACTGCGTTCGAACACCTCGCGGCAGCCAATGCGCAGCAGAAGCGCGCGCTCGGCTACGACTTCGCACAGGATGCCGAAATCTTCGACGCGCTCGAAACATTGTTTACCAAGCCCGCATGTGCGCTGCGCGAGGCGCCAGGCCATCCCGATACCGCGCCGATCTTCGTCGTGGGCATGCCGCGAACGGGTACCACGCTGATCGATCGCATCCTGTCGTCGCATCCAGAGGTCATGTCGGCGGGAGAGCTTCAGGCCCTGCCGGTGGCGGTCAAGCGGCTGGCTGGAACCGCGTCGAAGAAGGTGATCGATGCCGAGACGATTGCCGCCAGCAGCACAATCGATCCCGCGCAACTGGGCCGCGCCTTTATCGAACAGGCCGCGCATCATCTGCCCGAGCGAACGCCGCGCTTCGTCGACAAGCTTCCCGCCAATTTCCTGTATGTCGGCCATATCGCAGCAGCGCTGCCGCATGCGCGGATCGTGTGCCTGCGCCGCAATCCGATGGATACGGTGTGGAGCAATTACAAAAACCTGTTTGCGAGCCAGTCGGCCTATTACGCCTATTCGTACGACCTCCTAGATACGGCGCGCTATTATGCGCGCTTTGACCGGCTGATGGCACGGTGGGAGGCGCTTTTTCCCGGGCGGATATTGCAGCTGAGCTATGAGGGCCTGGTCGCCGATCAGGAGGTGCAGACGCGGCGGTTGATCGACTTCTGCGGGCTCGACTGGGACGATGCTTGCCTGCACTTTCACGAGAATGCGGCGGCAGTGGCCACGCCGAGTGCGGCGCAGGTGCGCCGGCCGCTCAACGCCGATGCCGTGGGCCGCTGGCGGACGCATGAGCGCGCGCTGGAGCCGGCGCGCGCCTGGCTCGAACAGCAGGGCATTTCCACCGGCTGAGGGGCACTTCGACTGCGCACAAGAATAAGGGCGCCTGCGCACGAACGCAGGCGCCCTTTGCTTGGGGTGATGGTGTCGCTCAGAACGACATGCGTGCTTCCACCCCGACGACCCGCGGACTCATTACCGCCTGGCGATAGTAACGCACCGCAACACCATCGTTCACGCCGATGCGCGAGCGATCGTTGGCGGTCGATACAACTGCGTATTTGTCGAAGATGTTGTTGGCGAACAGGCTGATGCTGTAGGTTTCCATCTCGTAGGTCAACGCAGCCCGGTGCAGCGTGTAACCGGGAATCAGATCGCCATAGGCGCGATCCCACCCGATCCGCGAAACGACATTGCCGCGATAGGTCGCCGTCCAGTTGGCCACCAGATCGGCATCGCCCATCGGCTGGACGTAGGTAACGCCAAGACTGCCCGAGTTCTTCGCCGAACCGGGCAGGCGGTCGCCATCGAGCGCGTCCAGCTGGACGAAGCGGTTCGAATAGTCGCCCGGCGTTTCGCGAATGGTGATGATACCCGGTACGTCCTCGGTCAGATAGGCGTCGGTGTAGGAGTAGGTCCCCTGGATCGACAGTTCGGGGATCGGCTTGAGCTGGAACGAGGCCTCGAAGCCGCGCGATTTGGCCGACCCGCCGTTCACCGTGATCCCGGTGGCGCCATAGAGCGTGGACGAATTCACCTGGATGCCCTGCCACTTCACGTCGAAGACGTTGAAGTTGAGCGCCAGCACATCGTTAAACAGCTGGCTGCGCATCCCGATCTCGATATTCTTGGTCGTGTCAGGGCCATATTGCAGCTCGTCGGGCAGCGCGCAGATGATCTGCTGACCCGGCGCGATATTGGCCGGACAGGGCGCGACGCGGTTGGGCCCGCCGAGGCGATAGCCTTTGCTGTAAGTGGCATAGACCATGAAATCGGGGCTGAATTCATACGAGGTGTTGAATTTCCACACCCAGCCGTCTTCGCCGGCATCACCGCCATTGGACGGCAAATCATAGGGGCTGAGCGGATCGCCCAGGACAGGCAGGGCCGCCGCACCCGAGATCGTCGATGTATAGTCGAAATAGCGCGCGCCAGCGGTAACCTGCCAATCCGGGGTAACCTCGAACGTGGCTTCGCCGAAGATCGCCTTCTCCTTCACCTCGGAGGTGATGTAGCTGACATATTCCAGCGCTTCGGGATTGGTGGTCGGGTCGACCCACGGGTGGTTGGGGATGCGTTCGGCGTAATCGCTCTGATAGTCGTTTTCGTTGTAGAAGCCGCCCAGGACCCAGCTGAACGGACCGCCGTGGCTCGACACCAGCCGCAGTTCGAAGTTCTTCTGCTTGCGCTTGCGGTCGGATGCGTAATGGCCCGCAAACGCCGGGAATAGCTCGTAATCGTAATCGAGGTCGAGCAGCAGGTCGGTGACGTCGCCCTTATCGCTATAGCCCATCTCGGTATAGGCGCCGGTGGCGACGATATCGACGATGTCGGCGATATTGGCGTTGATCTCGGCGCTGACGAGGTGCGCATGACGGTCGACCGGTTCCTTGAACCGGCTGGCGTTCTCATAGCGTCCGGTGCCCAGCACGCCCGCGCTGTTCGATTGCGCACCTTCTGTCTCGGTCTGCTGATACGCGTAGGTCAGCAGCAATTGCAGGTCCTCGTCGGCCTGGAACAGCAATTGGTTGCGCGTGGTGAAGGTCCGCTCGAAATTGAGATCCTCTTCCTCGTAGAGGTTCGCTGCATAACCCGCATCGGAAATGCTGTCGGGGCCATCGGGCTGCGGCAGCGATACGCCGGGTTCCTGGACGAGCAGCGAATAGTCGATGAATCCCGGGTCGAAGTAATAGCCCGTCGCGCTGCGGAACGCGATGTGATCGGCCACGATGGGCAGGTTGATCACGCCATCGATCTGATAACCGAAATCGTCGCTATGCGATTTGGCATAGGCGCGCGCATGGATTTCCCCCTCGACCACGCTGGGATCGGGCCGGTTGGGAATATAGCGGATCGCCCCGGCCAATGTACCGAGCCCGTAAAGCGTGCCCTGCGGGCCGAGCAGGGTTTCGACGCGGGCGATATCGACCAGCTTGAAATCGTAATAGAGCGGGACTTCGCCCAGATAGATGCCCAGCGCGTCGTCATAGATGGCGCCGCCGTCACCCACGCCCGAGGCATTGAGACCGCGCAGCACCACCGTGCCGGTCGAGCCCGGGCCGGTGTCCGAAATCGTCATGCCGGGGGTGAAGTCGGCAATATCGCGAATGTCGTCGATCCGCTGCCGTGCCAGCTCTTCCGCACTGACGGCGGTGATATTGATCGGCGTATCCATCAACGTCGTCGCGCGGCGGGTGGCCGTAACGACGATCGTGACCGGGGCCGCGCTCTCCTCCTCCGGCTCCTCCTGAGCGAAAGCCGGTGCGGCCAGCGTGGTGGTCGAAAACACGGTTGCCGACAGCAGACCGAATTTCAGTTTTGCGCATTTTTTCATCGTTTTCTTCCCGTCTTTTGCGGTTGAGCTTCCCCGGGCCGCGACACGCATGTCGCAGCCGACCCAGCTTTACTTGAGGACCTGAGGTGACCCTGTGCTCCGTTGTTCGGACTTCAGGTATTCACCTTGTCGACACGGCGAAACCAACCCGCCTATTCGCACGATCCCGCTTGCTTTTTCTTCGGTTGTTCGGATTTATCCGAATTGCCCCGCCTGCGATTGTTCTTCGTTCTCGATTGAGGGAATGAGAACGCGGTGTTTTCATATGGAGAGGGGTGTTTTGCGGCTCCGCATCCACGGGACCGCAACGAACGCACGTGGGCGCGCCGCGAGAAATCATGTGCAGGTGTCGAAGATAGGGAGGCGGCCGGACCGGCAGCGCGGACGGCAGAGCGCTTGCTCTTCGCGAGGGTCCCGGCTCCCGATGTTCGGTCCATAGACAATCTCCATATCGAGCCGATAGCCGGCTCAATCCTGCAGATCCCCTTCCCAAGCGTTGCCGTTGCTTACGACGGCATGACACATACGCTAGAGATATTACGGAATGCGTCAAGAGTATTAATTGATCGCGCGAACAGCATCGCGAGCTTGGCGTTTGGAACTGAATTCACACGATTTTCCCAGGGTTCGGCGAGTCACGCGAACCCTATGGTTGCTGCGTCATATCGCCCCCTTCGCAGCCTCACGGCTTGCGCGGTGCGGCTGCCCCGAATCGATTCCGCGCCGTCACCGGGCTTCGCTGGTCCACCATGTCAGTGAGTGGACGTCATGCGCGCTCGTCCATATCCCGTTGGGCGTATAACGCAGCGCGCCGCTGCCCTCCGCCCGTCCGACGCGGGCGAGGATTTCGGCGGTCGCTGCATCGATCACGACGAAGGTCTGGTCGTCGGTCGTACGCAGCCACACCTTCCCGTCGCCCGTGTCGATATCGCCCCATTTGAGGTTGTCGCCGACGAGGGTACGGCCCGCCACCTCGCGCGTTTCGGGGTCGATCCGCGCGACGGTCCCGTCGCCCTGCTCCTGCACCCAGACGGCCCCTTCACCCGCGACGAGGAACCCGGGCGTATCGCCGAGCTGGATCGTATCGGTGACCGCATTGGTAGCCGGGTCAACGCGCTGCAGCGTCCCCCCGGTTCCGCTTACTGCCCATAGCGCGTCGAACCCGAAAGCGAGGAAAGTCGTACCCGGCGCCACCTCTATCGACGCGGAGATTTCATTGGTCGCGGGATCGATGCGGGAGATCGTCCCCTCGGCCTGGTTGGGCGCCCATACCGACCCGGCGCCAGCGACCACGTTCTGTTCGCCGCTCGGTCCGATGCCCGCCGGTATGGTAGCCAGTACCTGCGCGGTTTCGGGGCCGATGCGATACAGCTCGCCGCCATCGCAATTGCCCACCCAGAGCGATCCGGATTCCATCGCCATCGTGCCGCACGGGCGCGGGATCGCGACCGAGGCCAGCTTCTCGGTTTTCGACCACTGCTCCACCCGGCCGTCATTGGTGGTCCATACGGTATCGCCATCAACCTGAAGGAAATCGGCGAAGCCGGGGACGTCGATCACATTCTCGGCGAATGTGGGCTCGGGGCTCATTTCGGCCGCAGGCGCGCAGGCCGCGGCAATGAGGGGCAGGAGGCAGATCGAGCGGGTCATGGGCGTTGGTCCTTGCATGGCAGGCGGGGCGTGCCGGGCCGTCCCGGCGGCGGCGTCAACTGTAGCGATACGGATTGGTGTCGATGGTGGTGAGGCTGCGCGTCTGGTTGCAGAGGAACACCGTGCCGGTGAAATAGATGCCCGGTTCGGTGATCGTCTGGGCGTAGGCATAGGCTTCGCGAAGCTGATCCACCGTCATCTGCACAGGCGCCTCGTCGGGTTGCCACGTCAGCCCGTAGGGGTAATCCTCCCCCGTCCTGCTGATTTCGACATGACACCCCATGACATGCGACACGGGATGGGTGTCGCAGAACTCGATCAGCCGCGTCATGCTGTCGAACCAGGGCTGCCAAAAGGTGATGTAGCAGCGCCCGCGATAGAACATGTCGCCGGTGTAGAGGATCTGCGTGTAGCTATCGTAATAGGCGAATTCGGACGCCACGTGGCCGGGCGAGCCCCAGATAAGGATATCGCGCCCGCCGAGATCGAGCGTGACGCGTTCCTCGGGGAAGTTGGTCATCCCCCAGAAGCCGAGCATCTCCTCATGCGTCAGCCCCATGTAGCGCGTATGGGGCCGGTCGGCGAACTGGTTGACCGCGGCATAGTGATCGGCGTGAAGGTGGCTGAAGGCGACGAGCAATTCGAGGTCGGCAGGATTGCGTCCGTTGCGCCTGCACCAATCCGCGATGCATTCATCGACCACGCCGCGCAGGTCCCAGTCGGTGCGCAGCTGGGTAAAGCCCTCGTCGAGCAACAGCACGCGATCATTGCCGAAATACAGCGGGGCAAAAGGCGCCTCGAAGCTGTAGGCCTTGTTCTGCCGAAGGATGGCCGTGTGTGCGTTGTACCAGTGCACATGCACCGGCGGATCGGTGTTGTCCTTGAGCGATTCCGAACCGCAGATCCAGCGATCGGGGAAACTGCCCGGGGCAGGCAGGTCGCATTTGAAATCGACCGGATCGGGCCGCAGCCCGGCGGCCTGCGCGGCCTGGCTATAGGTTGTCAGCGCAGCCGGAACCGCCAGCGCTGCGGCATTGTACGACAGGAAAGTACGACGGTCCAAAGCGGTTCTCCCGGTCGTCAAAAGGGGTGCGGCGGTGTGATGCGGGCGACGCCTTCGGGCCAGACCCGGGTCCGCTGGTCGGGACTGACCCCGTTGAACAGGACGAAGTCGGGACGGATCAGCATCATGTCGCGGCCCTGCACCTCGCGCGCATAGTGCAAGGCCTCGTCGATCGTGGCGGGCGAAAGCTGCAGGATGCGCTCATAGGGTTTGTAGGTCGCGAAACGGGGATAATAGCAGCCCGGCGCGAACATCATGTCGATATGACCGCCGAGCACCGCCTCGACCGGATTGCGTGCGGCAAACTCCTGCAACCGCGCCAGCGCCGCAATGTAATCCCGGTCGTTGCCGATGTTGATCCGTCCGGGGAACAACAGGTCGCCGGTGAACAGCAAGTCGCAATAGGGATCGTAGAAGGTCACCCCGTCACGGTGGCTCCCGGGGGTTGGGATGACCTCGATCCGCCTGTCGCCAAGATCGATTGCCCCGGTTCCGCCCGGCCAGCTACCCGCAAGCCCGTAATGCGCCTGCATCGCCCCGATCGGTCTGGGGACGATGGTGGTTCGCGGGCGATCCGCGAATTGCCGCAGTCCCTGGTTCTGCGCGACGTCTTCGCCCGATGTCAGCGCGATGGTCAGCGGCATGCGCTTGCGGCCGCGCATCTGCTCCCAGCGGGTGATGATCGCATCGACGGTCTCGCGCAGCGGGAAATAGGCCGCTTTCGCGGTGGCCCCGCTGTCGATCAGCAAGGCTCCGGCATTGCCGAACAGCAGGTAGACGAACGGCGCTTCCCAATGGACGCAGACGTTCTGCCGCAGGACGAAAGTGTCTTCGTTATACTGCACCACCTGGATGCGCGGATCGGTGTTCGTCGCCGCGACATTCGATCCGTAGATCCAGCGAAAGCCGAGCCGCCCGGGCGCCGGCCCGCTGCTCGAATAGTCATGCACGACCGGTTCACGGGGATGCAGCGGCAGCGCGGAATCGGTATTGCGCACTCCCGGCGGATTATACGCCGCCGCGATATCGCCATTCCCCGCGAAGGTCGGCTGGACCGATGGGGCGGGGGTCGGGGTCGGTGCGGGGGCAGGCTTGGTCTGCGACATCGGGCGCTCCGGGCAAAGCCGCCGGGACAGCGGCAATTGGCTGCCTTCGATGCATGCCCTCCCAGGCGGTTCTCCGCGCGTCGGTCGCCTTACGCCCCCGCGCTCTGGAGCGACACCATATGATTATTACCAACAATGGCAATGGTAATAAATAAGTGATGGACAGGGGGCGCTTTTGGCGCAATGCTGCACATGCGAAAGGAGTTACCTCTATGTTGAACGGGATCCGCAAAGTGGGGGCAGCCGCAGCGCTGGCCTGCGCCTTATTCGTCGCCTCGTGCGCGCCGTCAGGCGACGACGCCACCGCACCCAAGACGCAGTTTACGATCGGCTGGTCGATCTATGCCGGGTGGATGCCGTGGCCCTATGCCGAACAGGCCGGGATCGTGAAGAAGTGGGGGGACAAATACGGGATCGAAATCGATATCGTGCAGGTCAACGATTACGTCGAATCGGTCAATCAATACACCGCCGGGCAGCTTGACGGGGTGACGGTCGCGAACATGGATGCGCTGACCATCCCCGCCGCTGGCGGGAAGGATACCACCGCCCTCATCATCGGCGATTATTCGAATGGCAATGACGGGGTCTTGCTGAAAGGCACCGACAATCTCGCCGGTATCGCAGGACAGCAGGTCAATCTGGTCGAACTGTCGGTGTCGCATTATCTGCTCGCCCGGGCGCTTGAATCGGCAGACCTCGCGATGACCGATGTGCGGACGATCAATACCGCAGATGCGGATATTGCCGGTGCGTTCACCTCGCCCGATGTCACCGCCGCGGTGGCGTGGAACCCGCAGCTCCTGACGATGAAACAGGAAGCGGGCGCGCATGAGGTCTTCAGCTCGGCCGACATTCCGGGTGAAATCCTCGACCTGCTGGTGGTCGATACCGCCACGCTCGAAGCCAACCCGAATCTGGGCAAGGCGCTGGTGGGCATCTGGTACGAGACCATCGCGCTGATGCAGCAGGACGACGAAGCGGGCGAAGCCGCGCGTGCAGCGATGGCGCAGCTTGCGGGTACGACGCCGGAGATGTTCGAAGCGCAGGTGGCGACGACCCATCTTTATGTCGAGCCCGAGCAAGCGGTTGCAGCGGCGACCGACCCGGCGCTGATCGAAACCATGACCCGCGTCCGCGACTTCAGTTTCTCGCAGGGCCTGTTCGGCCAGGGTGCCAGTTCGGCCGAAGCGGTGGGCATGGCCTTCCCCGGCGGCAAGACCTTGGGCGATGGCAACAGCATCACATTGCGCTTCGACGACAGCTTCATGCAGATGGCTGCCGATGGCGAGCTATAGGCCGGTGAAGCGGATGGGCAGCGGACCGGGGTTCGGCGCGTAGTGCGCTGGGTCGATCGCCGGATCGGGCGGACCAGTTCCCTGCTTCTGGGGGCGATCCCGATCCTGCTCCTGATCCTGGTATATCTGTTCCTTGCGGTCGCGCGGAACGAGATCAACCCGGCCGACAAGATCCTCCCGCTCCCCGGCGCGATGGTCGACGCCATGCGCGCGCTGGTGTTCGAGCGGGATCCGCTGTCGGGCCGCTATCTCTTCTGGGCCGATACGCTGGCGAGCCTGCAGCGGCTCGGTCTCGGACTGGCCATTTCCACCGCCAGCGCGCTGCTGGTGGGCCTCGTTCTGGGGCTTCTGCCACCGGTTCGCGCCACCTTTGGCATGCTGGTCACCGGGATTGCGGTGATCCCGCCGATCGCGCTGCTGCCGATCCTGTTCATTGCCTTCGGGCTGGGTGAGACCGCCAAGGTGGCGCTTATCGTGATCGGCATTGCGCCTTTCATGATCCGCGATATCGCCGCGCATACGGCAGCGCTCCCGCGCGAGCAGATCATCAAGGCGCAGACGCTGGGCGCAAGCACTTGGCAATTGGCGCTGCGCGTCGTCCTCCCGCAGGCCATGCCAAGGCTGATCCAGGCAGTGCGCCTGTCGCTGGGCCCGGCATGGGTATTCCTGATTTCGGCCGAAGCGATCGCCGCCGATATCGGGCTGGGCTACCGCATCTTCCTTGTTCGCCGCTATCTCGCGATGGACGTCATCCTGCCCTATGTAGCGTGGATCGCCATCCTCGCGGCGATCACCGACCTGCTGCTGTCATGGTCCAGCCGCCGCCTGTTCGGCTGGGCACACAGGGCCGAGAGATGAGCGGCTTCCTCAGCCTGCGCGACGTCTGGGTCGAATATGGCGACAGGATCGTGCTCGAACGCGTCAATCTCGAGATCGAGGAAGGCGCATTCGTCTCGGTCATCGGGCCATCGGGTGCAGGCAAGAGCAGCCTGCTGCGCGTGGTGCTGGGGCAGGATGCACCGACGCGCGGGACCATCACGCTCGACGGCGTCCCGCTCAAGCCCGAATGCGACAGCGATCGCGGCGTGGTGTTCCAGCGCTATTCGGTATTTCCGCATCTGACCGTCCTGGGGAACACGCTGTTCGGGATCGAATGCGGCCGCGCCCCGCTGGCCGGGCGGCTGTTCGGCGCGGCGCGGCGGGCTGCGCTGGCCGAAGCGGAAGAAATGCTGGCAGCGGTCGGGCTGGAGGACAGCCTCCATTTGTATCCGGCGCAGATGTCGGGCGGCATGCAGCAACGCCTGGCGATCGCTCAGGCGCTGATCAAACGTCCGCGGATATTGCTGCTCGACGAACCCTTTGGCGCGCTCGATCCCGGGATCCGGTCCGATATGCACGCACTGATTACCAGCCTGTGGAGCGAATATGCGCTCACCGTGATGATGGTAACGCACGATATCGGCGAGGCCTTCGCGCTCGGCAACCGCGTGCTCACGCTCGATAAGCTGCGGCATGACCCACACGCCCCAAATCGGTATGGTGCCTCCATCGTCTACGATCTTCCTCTCACGCGGAAGGCACCGCAGCGGGCGGAGACCCGCGCAGTCCTGACCCCATCCGCATGAGACAAAAATCTTAGTATTACGATTGACAATATAGATAATACTTGAGAGGACCGTCCCATGGCATCCGAACCCACCAATCTTGCCCGCCTCAGCATGAGCCTGCCCGCGGACCTGTTCCGCCAGCTCGACATGATGGTGGAAGAACGGGGTCTGCCATCGCGCTCGCAGCTGATCGCCGAATTGATCCGGCACGCCCTCGCCGAGCACGAAGCGCAAACCCGGCCCGAAGAGATGCTCGCGGGCACGATCACACTCGTCTATGTCGGCGATCGCGGCAGCATCCGCCAGCAGCTCGCGACGACGCAATTGCAGTATCTGAAGGAAGTCATCTCCTCGCAGCATGTCTTCCTCGAGGATGACCAGTCGCTCGAAGTGCTGCTTGTGCAGGGTCCGGCGGTGCGGCTTGAGGCGCTGTGCGATTCGCTGCGCTCGATTCGCGGGGTTCACCAGCTCCAACTGGTCACCACCACCGCGCTGCTGCCGCCGCTGCATGAACAGGGCGAAGCCGACGCCAACGATAACAGTGCAGGCAAGAAGCCCAAGCCGCCAAAGTCCGCGGCCGCATGACGGAGGGGCTGGCAAACCCGCTGGCAGCGCGCGACCACGCCCGCGCGATGGCCGGCACGGTGGTCGACGCGATGCCCGTCCTGCCGCCGGTTGTGCCAGACCTTCCCGCAGGCGTGGAGCCGGACGACCTCCTGTGGGAGGAAACCGTCGCCCCGGGCGGGTATGCTACCCGCAGGCTGGCGCGCGGATCGCGGGTCCGGCTGATCGATCTTGCCGGCGACGCCTGTGCCTCGATGCTGATCTACAATGCCGAAATGCCGACCGAACGGCTGAACGTGGCCGACACGGTCAAGGTGCAATGGAACGGCTATCTCGGCGCGGGCAAGCTGCTGCTGTCCGACATGGGCCGCGTGATGATGAGCATCCTCGAAGATGGCGCCGCCACGCATGACGTTTTCTGCGGCACATCGAACGCCGCCACCAACGAAGCCAAATATGGCGAGGGCCGCAACAGCGGCGCCTTTCCCAATGGCCGCGACCGGCTGCTGCTGGGCTCGGCCAAGCACGGGCTGCAGCGCCGTGATGTCCACCCTTGCGTCAATCTGTTCAAGGGCACGCGGATCGAGGCCGATGGGGCCATCACGCCGCTGGTAGGCCCTTTCGAGGCGGGGCGCGAAATCGTGCTGCGCGCCGAAATGGATGTGATCGTGGTCCTGGCCAATTGCCCGCATGTCCTCGACCCGCGGGACGCCTGGCAGGTCTCGCCGCTGCGCATAAGCGCGTGGCGCGGGCCCGTGACCGATCAGGACGATCCGGTCCGCTGTGCCACGCCCGAGGGCCTGCGCGCCTTCGAGAATGTCGAAGACTACTACCGCCGCTAGCAAGGAAGGGCGCAGACTGCATGACCGCTGATCCCGCAACAGGGGGCCTGCCCGGTGCCATCGTCCATGACGAAATCGTGCCTGCCCGGGCGCCGTGGCTGCATCACATCGCGGCAGGGCAGACGCTGCGCATTATCGATGTGGAAGGCAATCAGGCGGTCGATTTCCTGCTCTACGCGGATGCCGACGATGCCGAACGGTATAGCTCGCAGGACACGGTGGCCGCGCAGGGGAACCTGTTCCTGCGCCAGGGCAGCGTCCTGCGTTCGAACGAAGGCCGCGCGATGATGACCATCACCGGCACTTCGGTCGCCTATCACGATACGATCGGCGGCGCGTGTTCCTGCGAATCGAACACGCTGCGTTATGGCCACCACACCAAGGCGCAACATGCCTGCGTCGAGAACTTCCTCGAGGCCAATCTGTCCGAGGGGCGCGGCAAGCGCGACATGGTGCCCAATATCAACTTCTTCATGAACGTGCCCGTCGAGGAAGACGGATCGCTCGGCATTGTCGACGGCATTTCCGCGCCCGGCCTTACGGTCGACCTGCGCGCGGATATGGATGTGGTCGTGGTGGTGTCGAACTGCCCGCAAATCAACAACCCGTGCAATGCCTTCAACCCGACCCCCGTGCGGATGATCGTCGCTGCATGAGCACGCCGACGGTATTGATCGCCAACCGCGGAGCGATTGCCACCAGGATTATCCGGACCTTGCGGACCATGGGTCTGCGTTCGGTCGCGGTCTATTCGGAAGCCGATGCCGATTCGCTGCATGTGTCGCTGGCGGACAGTGCGGTGTGCATCGGGCCGCCCCCCGCAACCGAAAGCTACCTCGATAGCGCCGCGATCATCGCCGCTGCGAAGGAGGCGGGCGCGGGCTATATCCATCCCGGTTACGGGTTTCTCGCCGAGAATGCCGAATTTGCCGAAGCCTGCGAGGCTGCGGGGATCGTCTTCATCGGCCCGCGACCCGAGCATATCCGCACCTTCGGCCTCAAGCACAGCGCCCGCGCTCTGGCCGAGGAACAGGGCGTGCCGCTGGCGCCCGGCACCGGCCTGCTGACCGGGGAAGACGAGGCCGCCCGGGCGGCTGCCGACATCGGCTATCCGGTCATTCTCAAGGCGACCGCGGGCGGCGGCGGCATCGGCATGCGCATCTGCGCGGACGAGGCCGAGCTGCGTGACGGCTTTGCCGGCGTGGTACGGCAGGGCGCGAGCAGTTTCGGCGATGCGGGCGTATTCCTCGAACGCTATATCGCGCGGGCCCGGCATATCGAGGTCCAGATTTTCGGTAATGGCAAAGGCCACGTCATGCCGCTGGGCGAACGCGACTGTTCGCTCCAGCGCCGCAACCAGAAGGTTGTCGAGGAAGCCCCTGCCCCCTGCCTGTCGGAGGCACTGCGCCGCGACCTCATCCTGGCCGCGGTCAACCTCGCTCAGGCGGCACACTATCGCTCGGCAGGGACGGTGGAATTCCTCTTCGACGCCGAACGGCAGGAATTCTTCTTCCTTGAAATGAACACCCGCCTGCAGGTCGAGCACGGGGTGACCGAAGAGGTAATGGGCGTCGATCTGGTCGAATGGATGGTGCGTGGGGGCATGGGCGATTACGCCTTCATGGATCGCGCCGCGCCGACCGCCCGTGGGCATGCGGTCCAAGTGCGACTGTATGCCGAGGACCCGGCGCTCGACTATCGCCCGACCACCGGCACGCTGTCGGCGCTGTCGTTCCCCGATAGCGTTCGGGCGGAAACGTGGTGCGAAGCGGGCAGCACGATCAGCGCATGGTACGATCCGATGATCGCCAAGCTGATCACGCATGCCGACACGCGCGAAGACGCCATTGGCGCGATGCAGGCGGCGCTCGCCGGAAGCCGGATCGACGGGATCGAGACGAACCTGCGCTGGCTGCGCGATGTCGTGCAGGACGAAACCTTCATCGCGGGCACGGTCACGACCCGCCTGCTCGATACGATTCCCTATGCGCCCAGCAGCCTCCAGATCGTCTCCGGCGGCACTGCCACTACCGTACAGGACTGGCCGGGGCGCGAAGGACTTTGGTCGGTCGGGGTTCCGCCGTCTGGGCCGATGGATGACCGCTCGTTCCGGCTGGGCAATCTGCGGCTGGGCAATCCTGAGGGCACGGCCGGGCTCGAGGTGACCTTCACCGGACCGACGCTGCGCTTCAATGCGCCCGCGCGCCTGTGTCTTGCCGGGGCGGATTTCGGGGCCAGGCTCGATGGTAACCCGGTAGCGCGCGACACGCCGTTCGATGTCGTCGCCGGACAGACGCTGGCGCTCGGCCGCGTTTCGGGCGGGGGTATGCGCGGCTATATCCTGTTTGCAGGCGGGCTGGATATCCCGCCCTATCTCGACAGCCGTAGCACCTTCGAACTGGGGCAGTTCGGCGGACATGCGGCGCGGCGCCTGCTCGCGGGCGACACGCTGCATCTGGCCGGTAACGCCACCACCACGGACATGCCCGCGGGGCCCGAACCCGAGTTGGGCAATTGCTGGACTTTGCGCGTCCTATACGGTCCGCACGGCGCGCCCGACTTCTTCACCCCGGACGATGTACAAGCGATCACCACTGCCGAATGGCAGGTGCATTACAACAGCAATCGCACCGGCGTACGGCTGGTCGGCCCCAAGCCCGAATGGGCGCGCAAGGATGGCGGCGAGGCGGGGCTTCATCCGTCCAACATCCATGACAATCCCTATGCCATCGGCGCGGTCGATTTCACCGGCGACATGCCGATCATCCTCGGCCCCGATGGCCCCTCGCTGGGCGGTTTCGTCTGCCCCTTCGTGGTGATCGCCGCCGATCGCTGGAAGATCGGCCAACTGGCTCCGGGGAACCGCCTGCGCTTCCAGCCGGTGGATATCGCCGAAGCGCAAGCCGCCGACCAGGCCGCCCCCCTTGCCGGGGCAACGACCGGAGTGCCGGCGGACAGCCAGCCGCGCGCACCCGCCGATCTCAGCCCGATCCTCGCCGAAATCCCCGCCGAGGGGCATCGTCCGCGAACCGTCTACCGGCAGCAGGGCGATCGCAATATCCTGGTCGAATACGGGGCGATCGTGCTCGACCTCGAATTGCGTATCCGCGTCCATGCGCTGATGACCGTACTCGAAGCCAAAGGGCTCCACGGGGTGGTCGACATCACCCCGGGCATCCGCTCGCTCCAGCTCCATTTCGACGGCAAGCAGCTCGACCAGCGCTCCGCCCTCGCAGCGCTGATGGAATGCGAGGACGAGCTCGGCGATCTGGAGGATTTCACCATTCCCTCGCGGATCGTTCACCTGCCGCTCAGCTGGCGCGACCCCGCGACCATTGCGACCGTCGAGAAATATATGGCGGCCGTGCGCGACGATGCGCCCTGGTGTCCCGACAACATCGAATTCATTCGCCGGATCAACGGCCTGCCCGATGCCGATGCGGTGCAGGATATCGTGTTCGATGCCAGCTACCTGGTGATGGGATTGGGGGATGTCTATCTGGGAGCGCCCGTCGCCACACCCGTCGATCCGCGGCATCGGCTCGTCACCACCAAATACAACCCCGCGCGCACCTGGACCCCGCCCAATGTCGTCGGGATCGGCGGCGCCTATATGTGCATCTACGGGATGGAAGGCCCGGGCGGTTACCAACTGTTCGGGCGCACCATCCAGGTGTGGAACACCTATCGCCAGACCGACGTCTTCAAGGATGGCAAGCCGTGGCTGCTGCGCTTCTTCGACCAGATCCGCTTTTTCGAAGTCTCGGCCGAAGAACTCGAGGAATGGCGGCGGGACTTCCCCGCCGGGCGGCGGTCGATCGAGGTCGAGCATTCGGAATTCCGGCTGGCCGACTACCGCGCTTTCCTGAGCGAGAACGCGCAATCGATCGCCGCGTTCGAGGAGACCCGGCAGGCGGCATTCGATGCCGAACGGGGCGAATGGGAGCGTAACGGCGAATTCGACCGTCTTTCCGAACTGGCGGACGACATCGGCGGCGCGGTGCTGGATGCGCCGGCGGTCGACGTGCCGGAGGGCGCCGAAGTCGTCGAATCTCCCTTTGGCGGATACATCTGGAAATTGCTCGTCGCCGAGGGCGACGAGGTCGAAAAGGGGGACACCGTGGCCGTCATCGAAGCAATGAAGATGGAGTGCCCGCTGGAAAGCCCGGCGGCCGGGACGATTTCCTCGCTGTATATCGAGGAACGCCAGCCGATCGAACCGGGCGCGCCGCTTATGGCACTGACGAGGCGCGGATGATGAACCTGGCTCGCCAGAGCGTCGAAACGATCGCCGCGGCGGTCAACACCGGCACGGCAAGCGCGCTCGACATTGCCGAAGCGACCCTGGCGCGGATCGACGCCTATGACGAAATCCAGCCGCAGGTCTGGATCAGCCGCGCCTCGCCCGAACGGGTGGCAGAGGCCGCGTGCGCGGTCGATGCGCGGATCGCCAAGGGGGAAACGCTCCCGCTTGCGGGCGTACCCTTTGCAGTAAAGGACAATATCGATGTCGCCGGTTTCGAGACGACCGCGGGATGCCCGGCGTTCTCCTACACCCCCGATACCACCGCACCGGCGGTCGCGCGGTTGCTCGACGCTGGCGCGATCTGCGTCGGCAAGACCAATCTCGACCAGTTCGCGACCGGGCTGGTTGGCACACGCAGTCCCTATGGCATTCCGCGTAACGCCTACAATCTCGCCTATGTGAGCGGGGGATCCAGTTCGGGCTCGGCAGTCGCGGTGGCGGCCGATCTCGTGGCCTTTGCGCTGGGTACCGATACTGCCGGATCGGGGCGCGTGCCCGCAGCCTTCAACCATTTGGTCGGATACAAGCCGAGCAAGGGACGCTGGAGCACCACGCGGCTGGTACCTGCGTGCCGTACGCTCGACTGCATCAGCGTCTTCACCGACGACATCTCCGAAGCGCGGCTGGTCGACCAAATCATGGCGGGTTTCGATCCGCAGGATGCCTATTCTCGCGCCTTGCCCACTCGGGAATTGACCCCGAAACGCATCGGCGTCCCCCGTCCCGACCAGCGAGGCTGGTTCGGCGACGGCCAGTCGGAAGCGCTCTATTCCCGCGCGCTCAAAACTCTGGCGCGCGACGCCGAGATCTGCGAGCTCGATATCGCTTTCCTGAACGAAGCCGCGAGCCTGCTCTACAGCGGCCCCTGGGTAGCCGAGCGCGCGGCTGCGCTGGCTCCGTTGCTGGCCGCCAACCCCGAAGCGATCGACGCCACCGTCCGCGCAGTGGTGGCGCCGGGCCTCGACATTTCGGCGGTCGAGCTGTTCAACGGGATCTACCGGCTCGCGCAGCTGCAACGGCGCGCCGAGGAGATGTGGGACAGCGTCGACATGCTCGCCTTCCCGACCACCGGCACGACCTACCGCGTGGCCGAACTGCAAGCCGCGCCGGTCGCGCTGAACAGCAATCTGGGCCTTTATACCAACTTCGTGAACCTGCTCGACATGGCCGCGATCGCCGTTCCGGCCGGTGCGCGCGACAATGGCACCGGCTTCGGGATCACACTGATCGGTCCGGCAGGCAGCGACAGCGGCCTCATGGACGCTGCCGAAAGCTATCTCGCCAAGGCGGACTTGCCCGCGAGACCCGCGCTCGATCTGGAGGGAAGAATGGAAACCGTTAAGCTTGCCGTCGTTGGCGCACATCTGAAGGACATGCCGCTGCATTGGCAACTGACGTCGCGCGATGCGCGATTCGTCGGTGCGTTCGACACCGCCCCCGCCTACCGGCTCTATGCGATGGCCGACAGCACACCGCCAAAGCCCGCGCTGGTCCATAGCGAGGATGGGGCGGCGATCGCGGTCGAGGTCTACGAACTCGATGTGGCCGCCTTCGGCAGCTTCGTCGCCGAAGTGCCCGCCCCGCTCGCCATTGGCACGGTGACGCTGGAAGATGGCAGCAATGTCAAAGGCTTCGTAGCCGAGCCCCGCGCAACCACCGGAGCCGAAGATATCACCGATCTGGGCGGATGGCGCGCCTATATTGCTCGCATCTGACCTTCAGCTTCGCATAAATGTCAAAAAAGGACCGTTATTACCCTTGACGGTTTTCATAATATCGATAGCCTCGCCGCAATAGCCAAAAAAACGTTCGCCGGGAGAGACACAGAAACCAGCCGGATCGGTCATTCGATCCGAGCAAGGGGGAGTCCGTCGGTGCGCATCCCACAGAACCTCAGGAGGCCGGACAGCAGTCTGCCCAGGGTCCTGCGCATTGTCCGGCGTATCCCCACAGTCTCGCACGGGAGGTAGCGGATATGGCCGGTGTACGCGTAGGAAATAGGATCATCGGGGCGGACTCGCCGGTTACGGTCGGATGGGACAACATTCCCAAGGTGGAAGGCGGCCCGCTGAAGCGGTTCATCTTCACCTATTTCCAGCCCTTCTTCCTCTTTTCGCTGATCGCCTTCTGGTATTACGCGCCCAATTCGCTGGCCACGGCAACGACGGCGATCACCATTGCCATATCGTTCAAGGTCCTGCTGATCGGGATCGAGCTGGTGAACCCGCGCCACAAGAGCTGGCAGCTCACGTGGAAAGAACTGTGCACCGACCTGTTCTATGTCGGCCTTGGATACACGCTGCTGCGCATGGTCGATGTCTATATCGGCGCCGGCGTGGTCATCGAAGCCATCCAGGGCGCCTATGACTGGGGCAAGCTTGATTGGTTCACCGGCATGCCCTTGCTGGTGCAGGCGCTCCTGATCTCGCTGATCTTCGACTTCGGCCAGTACTGGATGCATCGCGGAATGCACAATTGGTATCCGCTGTGGCTGACGCATGCACCGCATCACTACATCACGCAGCTGAACATCAACAAAGGCGCGGTCGGCAACCCGATCGAATTGTTCCTGATTGGTCTCGGGATCGGCGGGTTCTTCGATTTCCTGCCGCGGGCCGCGCTGCTTGCCGCGACCTTCGGCCTCGCCATCGGCACCTATCAGCACATCAACGTGCGCTTCAATACGCCCCGCTGGTGGCGCTTCCTGTTCAACACGACCGAGCATCACAGCGTCCACCATTCGCAGGACTTCCAGGGCAGCCGCAGCAATTACGGCGCCACCTGGATCATCTTCGACCGGATCTTCGGAACCTGCGTCGATGGCGAAGCCGAAAAGCTCGGGATGGAGGGCGGCCGCAGGATGCAGATCAACGAGACGATGGTCTTTCCCTTCACCGAGGGGCTGAAGGCGGTGAAAGAGCGGATCCCCGCACGCTTCCGCCGCTCAAGCGTGCCAGCGGAATAGCCCCACATTGCGGCCTCATCCGGTCGCAACCCGACCCAACCTTTCGACGTGCTTGCCTGCGATCCGCTTCAGGACGTGGAAGGCTTGTGCCCGCCCGAGATTGCCGGAGACCCGCCACGTGCCCAAACTGTCTTTCATCGACTGGATATGGCGCGCGCGCGGTGTCGTGGAACTGGACCCGCCGCGCACACCGCAAAGCGCGTTCGCACGGCTCGATCCATTGCTGGACGCCGCCAGCCACGAGATCGACGGCGACACGCTGACCTATGTGAAGGACAACCCCGCCGCGCAGGACAAGCTGGCCACCTTCAGCCGCGGCACGCTACAAATCGTGGAGGAGGGCGGGACTGCCAAGCTCCGCTACGACCTGTTCAGCCCCGCGCTGCTGCTGTGTTCGCTCGCCCCGCTGCTGTTCCTCGCGATCGCGCAGACCACCATCGTCATCTCCGATCTCGAAAGCACCGCCGAAACCGAGGAGGCGGAGAACAAAGAAGAGGAAGACGAGGAAGAGCCGCGGCCGCACAATATCGTCGATCAGATGCTTGGCGCCCCGCCGCCTGAATCGCTCGAGCAGAAGAAGCAGCGGATGGAGGAGAAGGAAGAGGAAGAGGGCGGCACGCACTCGCCCACCCCTGCCTTTGTCTTCGCCGGGCTGTTCTTCGCGCTGTTTCTCGTGGGCCGCGTGCTCGAGCCATGGCTGGTCAGGCGGACCTTTCGCCAGGTGCTGAACACCCAGGCCGAATCATCCGAGCCCGAACCGGGTCGCCCCGCCGAGGTCTGACGGCCCGGACGAGCTCGCTGACGACGGCCCATCCGTCAATCACTCCCGCAACACCCCCATCCGCCCTCGCGCTGGAAGGAGCGCCATTCATGATCAAGCTGCACATCACGAATCTCTCGGGAACCGAGCAAACCGTCGAGGTCGCACCGGATGGTTCGCTGATGGAAGCAATCCGCGACAGCGGTTTCCAGGACTTGCTGGCACTGTGCGGCGGATGCTGTTCGTGCGCGACCTGCCACATCGTCGTCGAGTCCGACTTCGTCGCGCCGGAACCGATGTCGAGCGAGGAGGACGATTTGCTTGACGGGTCCGACCACCGCCAGACGGGGTCGCGATTGTCCTGCCAGATTCCGCTCACCGAGGCGTGCGATGGCTTGCGATTGCGGATCGTCCCCGCAGATTGACGCTCCTCCGCCGGGCGACCGGAGGTAAAGGCTAGGCGATCTTGCTCAGCGGCCACCACGGTCCAGTGGGGCGTTCGGCCTTGTGCCGGCCAAGGTCGCGCAGCCGCGCCATAAAGGCGGGCTTGAACATCTCGTCGTCCTTGAAATTCTCGCCGACATCGCTCGGGAAGGTGTCGTAGCGGTCGGCGCTGGTCAGCATGATCTTGCCATAGGGATTGTTGAGCCGCAGCCCCGCAATCGCGCCGATCTCGCTTTCATTGACCAGCAAGTCGTAGCCGCGCTGGCCGTTCCTGAGCGGGCCCGAAGTGGTGTTGAGCGCTTTGTCGGGTTTGCGCGCGGTGGGGCCGTTGCGCACGACATAGACGGTCGGCGCCTTGCGTTCGTAATCGTCGCCAAAGCTCGCTTGCTTCATGGTCGCCAGCGCCTCCGGGCCGGTTTGCGCTACCATCTGCTTGCGCACTTCCTGGTCGACTGCGGCCATCGCCCGGTCGAAGAACACCGAGCGGCGCACCCCGCCGTCATATTGCGTCATCGGCTTCCCATCGCTGCCCGCGACCCGCAATTGTTGGTGGAACACCGGCATGGCGGAAGACGCCATCGACGCCGCCGCCAGCGCCTCGGCCGCTGTCGCCGCATCAGGCGCCGCGTTCACCAGCTGCTTGACCTCGGCATAGCGGAACACGCCGCGTTCGGCCTCGACGAAGCCGACGAACCCTTCGATGCTCGAATTGCCGATCGCCTCGACCAGCCGCGGATCGCCGCCGGGCATCAGCGCTTCGATGATCCGCTTGCGCAGCGGCACAGTCCCCGCCGCCGAGCCGTAGAGCGGGACGGAAATGAGCTTGGTATTGTTTACCACATCGCTTTCGCGTTCGGGCGAATAGCCCCACACCAGCCGGTCGAGCGCGAAACGGCGCATGTCCGGGGTCTGCGCGGGGTCGAGCCCGACCATCAGCATCAGCGCCTGCAGCGAACCGGTCGAAATGCCGGTGATCACGCCGATTCCCGGCAGGGCGAGTTCATCGGGGCTGTGCCGGCTCAGCGTGTCGAACAGGCCCGCGCCATAGGCCCCCCATTGGCCGCCGCCCGACAGGAGCAGCACATTGCAATCGGGCCGTTCGGCCTGGTTGTGGCATTGCACCGCATCGCGGATCGAACAGGACATGCGGTCGTCGAGCGTGCAGATCTTCGCATCAGGGACGTCCGCCTGCACATCGCGGATGAAGGGGCCGACATCGCCATCGACCACATGGCTGTAGAAGCCGTCGATCTCGAACGTCAGCGGCCCGCGGCGAAACAGCCGGAAGCCGAGATAGCCGAGCACGCCAAGCGCCACGATCGTCGCGCCGACTCCGAGCAGGAAATTCCCCATGACCGCATCCCCCAAGTTGATCGGGAGGGACAATGCGCCCGTATCGCGGCGATTTCAATCAGCCGTGTGCGCCGAACTCGTTGGCGATGGCGGTCGAGATGCGCAGGCACAGCGCATAGGCCTGCTCGATCGGCTCGATCGAATTGGCGCGGATCGTGGCATAGCCTTCGCCCTCGCCCAGCGGATACTCGCCCGCTTCGTCGAGCGCGAAATCGCCCTTGCGCGGGAAGCTGATGGGGAAGGCACGGCGCAATTGCGCCAGCGCTTCGTCGATCCGCAGCGTGAACACCATTTCGAGCACGTCGGTACGGCTGATGTCGTTGGCGCGGCTGAAGGCTGGCACCGAAACGACCTTGAGGAACATGTGCTGGAGCAGTGCGAGGCGCACCGCCTGAAGCACACCTATCGCGCGACGCACGCTTTCGCGTTCGGGATGCGGATCGTCATCGGGCACGAGGTCGAACAGGCGGTGGAGCTTGAGCGCATCGACACGCAGCCGCGAGGCCAGCCGCCGGAACACGCCGTTGCGATCGTCCTTGATCAGATATTCGGCGAGCGCTTCGCAAGCTTGCGCAAGATGCTGTTCGGTGCCGCGATAGGGGCGGCTCGCCCAATAGGCCGAATTGAACAATTCGCCGAAAGCGGCGACGGTCTTGATGCTGGCCAGCGCATTCGAGGCGCGCACCAGCCGCATGATCTGGCGGCCGCGCGCGCTCTCGGTGAGCAGCGCGCCAAGCTCTTCGATATTGCCTTCGGCCGCGCTGCCGACCCCGGCGATGATATTCACCGGATAGCCCAGTTGCTGGAGGATGGCATTGTGCGGGATCGCGCGGATCTGGCGCAGGCTCATCTCGCGATCGGCGGACAGGTCGCTCTGCCGGCGCGACTTGCGGCTGCCGGTTTCATTGAGCAGGCCGAGGCCGAAAGCGGTGATCGCGCGGCTGTAGGTGCGGCTTTCGAGATGGTCGCGCTGGTGCTCCTTGATCGCGCGGTAGAAGTCGAGGCTGAGATCGGTCCGCCGATAGAAGGGATCGGTGGGCACGTCCGCATCGGTATGCGCCGGGCTGTGCGCGATGACCTGGGTCAGAGTGGCCAGCGCGAGATCGGGCGTGGCGAAAGGCAGATACCCATCACCGCCCTGGAAACTCGCCTCGGGCTCGAGCGCGATACCTGCGCGGGCGAAGCGCCGCTGCGCCCAGGCACTGAGCGCCCATTCGATGCGGTCTTCGAAGCTGGAGGGATGCGCGCCGCGGCCCATGCCTTCGCCATGCGTGTTGAAGATCAGCGCGGCGACATCGGTCAGCCCGTTGGCGGCCATCGCCTCCGCCAGCCGCCCCTGCAGCCGTTCGATTGCGAGGCTGGCGGGTATCTGGCCGACGAAGCGCCCCGCATCGGAGAAACCCGTCTGGATCGCCACGCGCCCGCGCACCTTGGCATAGGCATTGTAGTCCGGCTCGGCGAGCAGCAGGTCGAGAAACCGTCCGCCATGTTCGAGCGCGGTCTCGGTCTCGAACAGCGGGGAGACATCGACCTTGTCGGCGATCCCGAACAGCTTGGCGAAATAGAGCGCGGCGAGCACGGTGGAGGGCTGTTCGCATTCGGCCACCAGCATGCGGATCGGCGCATCGGCATCCACATGCTTGAGGATTTGCGCCATCGCGAGGAACTGCCGCACCGCGGTCGAGCTTTCGACCGCGAGGCTGGCGAAATTGGCACTTTGCGGTTCAACGCTGGCGAGCAGTTCGCGCAATGCGGCAATTGCGCCGCGGCTGGACAAGTCGATATCCGCCGCATCACCCAGCCGGGTGCGGATCGCATTGTGCAATTGCTTGGCATTCACGCGGAAATGGATCCAGCTCATGCCCAGCCCGTCGGCGCGCATGGCGGCCGCCAGCGTGCGCAGGCCGATTGCATCCTCCGCATTGCTGTCGCCCGCCTCGCTCTCGAGCTGGTCGATCAGCGGGGCAAGCGTGAGCAGCTTGGCCGGATGATCCGCCGTCAGCCGGTTCGCGGCGGCCGACATGGCCGCAGGATCGGACAGGTCCCCGGCGAAGTCTGCCGCGCTCGCCGCCGCATGATCACGCGCGGCGCGCAGCGCGGCGATGGCCCCATGCGCCACGTCGATTGCTTCGAGCGTATCCGCATAGCGCCCCAGCCGCTGCGCCTTTTCGGCCAGGCGGAAGGCGATCGAATTATACCAGGTGATATCGGTGCGCCCGTCCATGTCGTAGCCGACCCAGCTGGCGAAGCGGAACGGCATGGGCTGCAATTCGGTCCAGCGGTCGGGATAGGCCGCGCGCGCCTCGCGCAACACTGCGGCCACGATCCGGTCGCGCGCATCCTGCGCATTGGCCAACGCGGCCATGGCGCATTCATGCTCGTAGCGCAGCGTGATTTCGGGCGTCTCGGAGGGGCCCTGCGGATCGGCTTCGCGTCCCGTTGCGACCGCAGTGGCCACCGCCTCGCTCTGCCGCGGCGTCAGCAGGAAGGTGGGGTGGGCGGTAAACACCGCATGCATGTGCGGGCGTTCCCACGAGGCGCGAAAGCGCTCGAAATCATCGCCTGCCGCCGCCAGCGCGGCGAGCCGGTGGTCGGCCTCCTGCGGTTCGAGCAGATTGCCGAGCCGCACAGCCCGCGCATCGAGCGATTGCGCTTCGAGTTCGTCGACCAGCCCGGCCAGCGCATCGATCCCCAGCTCGCCGCTTTCGAGCTTGCGCGAAATATCGAGCGAAAGCTGGAATACCGGGTTGAACAGCGGCGTCTCGCGCGTTTGGCTGTGGAGCACGCGCAGCCTGTCGCTCAGGCTTGCCAGGGTCGGTTCGATCTTCGTTTCGGCCATCATCATTCCCTATGTCCCGCATTGCGGAGGGTTCCGCGCGAAACCGGGCGCAGTGTCAAGCGGGGCGCCCATCGGTAGCGCGTGAATACCAATGCGTATGGCCTGGGCGGGCCTTGCACACGACCCCGCATGCGAACCATTGGCCGATTTGAGGGGTGGACTTAGCCGCTGCCACCCGCCACGCCTCGCCGTCATGTTAACGCGATCTTGACCCGCGCTGCCGGACACGGATCGGCCTGCGACGCGAAAGGGAATATATGAGCGACTGGACCATCGGCATCATCGGAGGATCGGGGCTTTATGCCATCGATGCGCTCGAGGATGCGCAATGGATCCCGATCCAGTCACCGTGGGGCCAGCCGTCGGACGAAGTCCTGTGCGGGACCATTGGCCATGTCCGCGTGCGCTTCCTGCCGCGTCATGGGCGGGGACACCGCATCGCCCCTTCGACGATCAATGCGCGCGCCAATATCGATGCGCTCAAACGCGCTGGCTGTACCGACATCCTCGCGATCAGCGCGGTCGGTTCGTTGTCGGAGGAGCTGGCGCCGGGCCGCTTCGTCACGGTCGACCAGTTCATCGACAACACCAAGGGCCGCCCCTCGACCTTCTTCGGCGACGGCTTCGTCACGCATGTCAGCATGGCCGACCCGGTCTGCCCGCGGCTCGCCAAACACGCAGCCAAGGCAGTCACCGGCGCGGGCGGCGAATGCACCGAAGGCGCGACCTATCTGGCGATGGAAGGCCCGCAGTTTTCGACCAGAGCGGAAAGCCGGCTCTACCGCCATTGGGGCGCCGAAGTGATCGGGATGACCGGCATGCCCGAAGCCCGGCTCGCGCGCGAGGCCGAACTGCCCTATGCGCTGCTGGCCATGGTCACCGATTACGATTGCTGGCGCGAAGAGGGCGAGGCCGTCGATCTGGCGCAGGTCGTCGAGCAGATGGAGCATAACTCCAAACTGGCGCGCAAGGCGGTCGAGGCGTTCTGCAAAGGTTTGCCGCGCAAGCGCAGCCCTTCGCCGATCGACCACGCGCTGAACGACGCGGTGATCACCGCTACCGAACAGCATGATCGTGCCACGCTGGCCAAGCTCGACGCCATTGCCGGGCGGTTGCTCCAGCAGGGATGAGCCAGGCTTACGACCTCCTAGTCATCGGTGGCGGAATCAATGGTGCCGGGATCGCGCGCGATGCCGCCGGGCGCGGGCTGCGCGTGCTGCTGGTCGAGAAAGACGACCTTGCCTCGCATACCTCTTCGGCCAGCACCAAGCTGGTCCATGGCGGGCTGCGCTATCTCGAGCATTACGAGTTCCGGCTCGTCTCGGAGAGCCTGCGCGAACGCGAGGTGCTGCTGCGCAACGCGCCGCATATCATCTGGCCGCTGCGCTTCGTCATGCCGCACGAACCGAGCATGCGGCCCAAATGGATGCTGCGCCTCGGACTGTTGCTCTACGATCGCATCGGCGGGAAGATGAGCCTGCCGCGCAGCAAGCGTGTCGACCTGCGCGTCGCCCCGCATCGCGGGGTGCTGCAGGAGCGGCTGCGGGCCGGGTTCGAATATTCCGACTGCTGGGTCGAGGACGCACGGCTGGTGGTGCTGACGGTCAAGGATGCCGAGGAACACGGTGCCGAGGTGCGCGTCGGGACCGAATGCACGGCGCTGGCGCGCGCCGCCGACGGATGGCGGGCAACCCTTCGCGATAGCGCTGGCGAGAGCGAGGTGACCGCGCGCGCGGTGATCAACGCCGCCGGCCCGTTTGTCGATCGCGTGGCGAAGACCGCGCTCGGCCGCAGCACACCGGCGCATCTGCGGCTGGTCAAGGGCAGCCATATCATCGTCTCGCGCCGCTTCCCTGGCGAGCATGCCTATATCTTCCAGCAGCCCGACGGGCGGATCGTCTTCGCCATCCCCTACGAGCGCGACTTCACGCTGATCGGCACCACCGACCAGCTCTACAAGGGGGATCTCGACGACGTGCGGATCGCACCCGAGGAGGTCACGTATCTGTGCGAGGCTGCCTCGCGCTATTTCACCAGTGCGGTGAGCGAGGAGGAGATCGTCTCCACCTATGCCGGGGTGCGCCCGCTGTACGAAGACAATGCGGCGAGCAATTCGACCGTCACGCGCGACTATGTGTTCGAGCTGGAAGCCGAGGGCGGCGCGCCGATCCTGTCGGTCTATGGCGGCAAGATCACCACCTATCGCAAGCTTGCCGAACATGCGCTGGAAAAGCTCAGTGCAGTGCTCGACCTGCCCGGCGCCGCGTGGACCGCGCAGGCGCCGCTGCCCGGGGGTGACATGCCCGATGGCGATTTCGCCGCTTTCCTGTGGCGCGCGAACGAACGCTATGGCTGGGTGCCGCCCGAAATGCTCCAGCGGCTGGCGCGCGCCTATGGCACCCGGCTAGACCTGGTGCTGGGCGAGGCGACCTCGCTCGCCGATCTCGGGCGGCACTTCGGCGGCACGCTCTATGCTGCCGAGCTGCGCTACCTCGTCGCGCATGAATATGCCCGCACCGCCGAAGATGTCTTGTGGCGGCGCAGCAAGCTGGGCCTGCACCTGGCCGAGGATGCACAGCAGGCCGTGACCGACTGGTTCGCCGCGCGCGACTGAACGACGCTACGGAACCACCGCGTTCCACAATGCTTGAAAGGGAACCACCGCAGGTCCAAGGGGCCTGCTTGATCCCTCGTTCTCCCGGAGTCGTATGGCCCTGCACGATCCTGCCCGCCTGTCCCCCATTTCCCGCCAAGCGCTCCGCGAAGCCTACCGCGCGGAAGAAAATGCCTGCGTCGCCGAACGCATGGCACAGGCCGGCGCCGCCAGCGCGAAGCACGAGGAAGCAGCGCACATTGCGATCCGCCTGATCGAGGACGCGCGTCAGCGCAAGGCGAGCGGGATCGACGCGTTCCTTCATCAATACGGCCTCGCGACCGAGGAAGGCGTGGCGCTGATGTGCCTTGCCGAAGCATTGCTGCGCGTGCCCGATGCCGCCACCGCTGATGCGCTGATCCGCGACAAGATCGGCGATATCGACTGGGCCGAACATATGGGCGAAAGCTCGTCGACCTTCGTCAATGCCGCGACCTTCTCGCTGATGCTGACCGGCGAGGTACTCGACCGCCCCGAAGATGCACAGAAGGGGATGGGCAAGACGCTCAAGCGCGCGGTCAGCCGCCTTGGCGAACCCGTGATCCGCACCGCGACGCTGCAGGCCATGCGCATTCTCGGCGGCCAGTTTGTCTATGGCCGCACGATCCAGGAATCGCTCAAGCGGGCCGCGCCCGAACGTGCCCGCGGACTGACGCACAGCTTCGACATGCTGGGCGAAGCGGCGATGACCTATGACGATGCCGAGCGCTACCGGGTGAATTATCACAAGGCGATCGACCGGCTGGTCAAGGAGGCCACCGGCGATGTCCGCACCGCGCCGGGCATTTCGGTCAAGCTGTCGGCGCTGCACCCGAAATATACCTTCCTTCACGCCGATCTTGCGGTGGCCGACCTGCTGCCGATCGTGCGCGATCTCGCCACTGCGGCGCGCGATGCCAATATCCATTTCACCATCGACGCCGAGGAAGCCGACCGGCTCGAGCTGTCGATGGACCTGATCGAGGCGCTGGCGCGCGACGACAGCCTGTTCACCCGTCCCGACGGCAGCCGCTGGGAAGGCTTCGGCCTGGCCATCCAGGCCTATCAGAAGCGCGGCGCGCCGATGGTCGACTGGACCGCCCGGCTGGCCCGCAAATACGACCGCAAGTTCTTCGTCCGGCTGGTCAAGGGCGCCTATTGGGATACCGAGATCAAGCTCAGCCAGGTCGGCGGCTTCAAGGATTTCCCCGTTTTCACGCGCAAGCTGGCCACCGATGTGAGCTACCTTGCCTGCGCGGCAAAGATGCTCGCCGCAGACGATGCGATCTATCCGGCATTCGCCACGCATAACGCCTACACCATCGGCGCGATCAAGGCGCTGGCGGGGAACAAGCCGCTCGAATTCCAGCGGCTCCACGGCATGGGCGAGGACATCTACGGCGCGCTCGCGCAGATGGAAGGCAATGATCGCACCAATGTGCGCATCTACGCTCCCACCGGCACGCACAAGGACCTGCTCGCCTATCTGGTACGGCGCCTCCTCGAAAACGGCGCCAACAGCTCCTTCGTCAATCGCATGGCCGATGCCGAAGTGCCTGCCGCCGAACTGGCGACCGACCCGGTGGCCGACCTCGCGCTGCTCGAACCCTATCGCAATCCGACCATTCCGCTGCCGACCGATATCTTCCCCGGCCGCCCCAATTCGGCGGGGATCGACCTGTCCGACCCGCTGGTGCTCGAACCGCTGCAGGATCGCCTCGCCGCGCTCGAAAGCCGCCATTGGGTAGCCGAGCCGACCTTCGTTTCGGGGGCCGAGGGCGAAGTGGCGCCGATCAACAAGCCGCACGATCTGTCCGCCGAAGTCGGCACGCGGCGCGATGCGCTCGATTTCGAGGTCGAGGAAGCGATCAGCCGCGCCGAGGCGATCCAGCCGGGCTGGGACCGGCTGGGCGGCGAGAAGCGCGCGCTGCTGCTCGATGCCGCCGCCGATCTGTTCGAGGACCATACCGACGAATTCCTCAGCCTGTGCCAGCGCGAAGCGGGCAAGACGCTGATGGATGCAGTGCTCGAATTGCGCGAAGCGGTCGATTTCCTGCGCTTCTACGCCAATGAGGCGCGGCGCCAGTTCACCGGCCCGATCCCGCTGCCCGGCCCGACCGGCGAGGAAAACCGGCTGAGCCTGCACGGCCGCGGCGTGTTCGCCTGCATCAGCCCGTGGAACTTCCCGCTGGCGATCTTCATCGGCACCCCCGCTGCCGCGCTGGCCGCGGGCAATACCGTCATCGCCAAGCCTGCCGAACAGACCCCGCTGATCGCCGCGCTCGCAGTGCGCCTGTGCCATGAAGCGGGCATTCCCGAAGCGGCGTTCCAGCTCCTGCCCGGCGCGGGCGATGTGGGCGAGATGATCACATCGGATCCGCGCATTGCAGGCGTGGCCTTTACCGGCTCGACCCAGACCGCGCAGGCGATCAATCGCGGGCTGGCAGCGCGCGAAGGGCCGATCGCCACGCTGATCGCCGAAACCGGCGGCCAGAATGCAATGATCGTCGATTCCACCGCGCTTCCCGAACAGGTCACACGTGATGTCGTCGCCAGCGCGTTCCAGAGCGCCGGCCAGCGCTGTTCGGCATTGCGCGTCCTCTACATTCAGGACGATGTCTATGACGACATGCTGAAGATGATCCGCGGCGGGTTCGAAGCGCTGACGATCGGCAATCCCGAACACCTTGCAACCGATGTCGGCCCGGTGATCGACATGGATGCCAAATCCTCGCTCGAACGCCATGTCGCGCGCCGCAAGAAGGGCGGGCGACCGGTCTGGCGCCGCCGCCTGCACCGCGGGGCCAATGCGGGCTGCTATGTCGCGCCGACGATCATCGAAATGGATTCGATCCTCGACCTGAAGCGCGAGAACTTCGGCCCGATCCTGCACGTCGTTCGCTGGAAGGCGTCCGACCTAGAGCGTGTCGTGGAAGATATTAACGCGACCGGTTTCGGCCTGACGCTGGGACTCCACAGCCGCAATGACGACACGCGCGCCTTCGTGGAAGCGCGCGCCAAGGTCGGCAATTTCTACGTCAACCGCAACCAGATCGGCGCCGTGGTCGAAAGCCAGCCCTTCGGCGGCGAGGGCCTGTCGGGCACCGGCCCCAAGGCGGGCGGCCCGCACTATGTCGCGCGCTTCGCGACCGAGCGCGTGGTGTGCATCGACACGACCGCGGCCGGGGGCAACGCAACGCTACTGGCGAGCTAGATGAGGCACTAGGGCCGCCCACCTCCGCTCAGGCCGAGCGGATGGGGTGCGGATGCATTGGAGACCCAGCAATCGCCGCGATACGGGATAAATCCCGCCTTCCGCTTGCCCCCGCCCCTCACTTCGGGAATTCCTCTCCCATGGCGATTCTTTCCGACAAGTGGATCCGCGACAAGGCGCAGAACGAGGGCATGATCGAGCCCTTCGTCGAGGCGCAGCGCCGCGAAGGGGTGATCAGCTACGGGCTGTCGAGCTATGGCTACGACGCGCGCGTCGCGCCCGAGTTCAAGATCTTCACCAATGTGAACAGCGCGGTGGTCGATCCGAAAAATTTCGACGGTGACAGCCTGGTCGACCGCGAAACCGACATCTGCGTGATCCCGCCGAACAGCTTCGCGCTGGCGCGCACGGTCGAATATTTTCGCGTGCCCGAAGACGTGCTGGTGATCTGCCTCGGCAAGAGCACTTATGCGCGCTGCGGGATCATCGTGAACGTGACCCCGCTCGAACCCGGCTGGGAAGGCCATGTGACGCTGGAGTTTTCCAACACCACCCCGCTGCCCGCGAAGATCTACGCCAATGAAGGCGCGTGCCAGTTCCTGTTCCTGCAGGGCAATGAGCGCTGCGAGACCACCTACCGGGACCGCGCGGGCAAATATATGGGTCAGCGCGGCGTGACGCTGCCGCGGCTGTGACCGCGATCGGATGAGCGTTTCGCGCTTTCCCTTCTGGCGCGTCGCGCCGGGCGAGCGCGGGGGCGAATACCTGCTTCCGGTGATGCCGCCCGCCACGGTGGGGCCCGAAGGCGCACCGCATGTGATGGGCGGGGTCGCGCTGGCGGCGGCGGTCGACGCGCTCGAACTGGCGAGCGGCCAGAAGCTGCTGTGGTCGAACATCCAGTTCCTCGCCCCGACCACGCATGCGGAGGAGCTGGTCGTTTCCTGCGAGCAGTGCGGCGGCGGACAATCGGTCGGGCAATGGCAGGCGGAAATCCGCAGCAACGGCCGGCTGACCCACCGTATCAGCGCGTCACTGGGCGCGCGCGAGCCAAGCGAACAGCGCATCTTCGCCGCGCTGCCCGAGGTTCCGGGACCGGGCGAGTGCGAGAGTCTCGACCGTGATTGGGGCGCACCCGGAACCTTGGCCGACCAGTTCGATCTCCGCCTGGCGATGACCGACGAAGACCGCGGCGTGCAGGCGCTATGGTCGCGTTCGCAGGCGGGGTTTCCCGCGGATTCGGGCTGGCTGGCGATCGTCTCCGATTTCTTTCTTGGCGCGCACCCCGCCACGCGCGGCGGATCGAGCCTCGACGATACCTATCGCTATATCCAGTCGGCGGATGACGGCTGGGTCCTGACGGTGACCGAATTTGCCGCCTTCGATCGCGGGGTGGTTCACGGCAGCGCCCGGCACTTCGCCGAAGACGGACGCTTGCTGGCAATTTCGAGCCAGTCGGGCGTTCTCCCGCGCATCCCCCGGACGCCGTAACGTCTTTGACTCTCCTGCCAGCCGCGCGCATTCAGGCGGCAAAGGAGAGACACATGGCCGACACCGAATTCGACATCATCGTCTATGGCGCCACCGGATATACCGGACGCCTCGTCGCGGAGCATTTCGTGCGTGAATATGGCGCGGCGGCGGATGGGCCGAAATGGGCCATGGCTGGGCGCAGCATGGACAAGCTCGAAGTGGTCCGCGACGAAATCGGCGCACCGGCCACGACCCCGCTGGTGGTCGCCGATGCCGACGATCCCGCCAGCCTCGAAGCGATGTGCCGCCGGACCAAGGTCGTCCTCAGCACCGTCGGCCCCTACCAGCTCTACGGCGACAAGCTGGTTGCCGCCTGCGTCAAGACGGGCACCGACTACGCCGATCTGTGCGGCGAACCGGCATGGATGCGCGAGCAGATCGACCTCCACCACGAAGCCGCCAAGGCGAGCGGCGCGCGGATTACCTTTTCGAGCGGCTTCGATTCGATCCCGTTCGATCTCGGCGTGCTGATGCTCCAGCATGAAGCGGTCGCCCGCCACGGTTCGCCCGCGCCGCGGGTCAAGGGCCGCGTCCGCGCGATGCAGGGCACCTTCTCGGGCGGCACCGCGGCCAGCCTGACCGCGACGATGAAGGCGGCGGCGAAGAACCCCGGGATCATCAAGGTGCTCAACGATCCCTTCGGCCTCGCCCCCGGTTTCGACGGCCCCGACCAGCCTTCGGGCATGATCCCGCATTATGAGGACGAACTGGGCAAGTGGGCCGCGCCGTTCATCATGGCGACGATCAACACCAAGAACGTCCACCGCACCAATTTCCTGCGCGGGCATCCCTATGGCGAGGACTTCCGCTATGACGAGATGATGCTCACCAGCCCCGGCGAAGCGGGTAAGGCGGCGGCCAATGCAGTGGTCGACATGCTCAAGAACCCGTTTGGCGCCAAGCCGCCCAAGCCCGGCGAAGGGCCGAGCAAGGACGAGCGCGAGAACGGGTATTACGACGTGCTGTTCGTGGGCGAATGGCCCGACGGCAAACGGCTCCACTACGGGGTCAAGGGCAAGTATGATCCCGGCTATGGATCGACCAGCCGGATGCTGGCCGAAACCGGCATGGCCTTGCTCGACAGCGATGCCGAAGGCGGCGTCGGCACGCCCGGTTCGTTCCTCGGCGAAGCGCTGGTCGAACGCCTGCGCGACCACGCCGAATTGCGGTTCGCAGTCGAGGAGTAGGGGGCGGGGTCGCACCGGCGGCGCCGAACAACACCACAGGGGAGAGAGACAATGGCTACCATCACAGCACTGATCGGGCGTATCCTACTCGGCGCATTGTTCGTCATGGCCGGGCTCGGCAAGGTCATGGATCCGGCGGCGACCGCTGCCTACATGGAAGCCGAATCGCCTTTTCCCGGTAGCCTTGCGCTTGCCGTGGGCGTGTTCGAGGTCGTGGCGGGGCTGATCCTGGCAAGCGGCTTCATGACACGGCTGGCCAGCCTCGCGCTGCTGGTCTTTACCGCGCTGGCGACGCTGTTCTTCCACGAGCAGGTGACCGACCAGACGCAGGCGGCGATGGCGCTCAAGAACGTCGCCATCATTGGCGGTCTGCTGATGGTGTTCGCCTATGGCCAGGTCCGGGGCCAGGTCGGCCTGTGGCGCGAACGTGACCGTGCGCATGACGCCGAGGTCAAGGCCGCGCATGCCGACGGTAAGGCCGAAGGGGCGACCGCCGCGGCTGTCCGCAGCGATCGCCCCGCCGACAGTGTCTGACCCGGCCTAGAAGCTGGCGCGGATGCTCGCGCTGAAATTGCGCCCCGCTAGCGGCACGAAATCGTTGGTGACGCTGGTGTGGCGGCGCGCGGTCACATCGAAGATGTTGTCGGCCTTGAGCATCAGCGTGATCGACGCGTTCCCGTGCAGCGGACGCCAGGCGAGCGCGGCATTCACGAAGGTGTAGCCCTCGGTCGCCGTTTCATACGCCGCGATATCGTTCTGGTCGTCATACCATTCCACTTCGCCGCGCAGGTCGAAGACATCGGTCGAAGCGGTCAGCGCTGCGGCGAGGTGAAGCGGCGGGATGCGGGGCACGAAGGTGTCGTCGGCGAGCTCGGCGTGGACATAGTCGCCCTGCAGCTCGGTCCCGATGGTAAGATCGCCGGTATCGATCAGGTCGAAAGCCACTTCGCCCTCGATCCCGGTGTAGGTCGCATCCTGCTGGAGGAAGAGATAGACCGGCAGTTCGTCTTCTTCCTCGCCATTCTGCGCGAGGTAGATGAAATCGTCGAACCAGCTGCGATAGGCGGCAATGCTGAAGCGCGCACCGCCCACGCTGCCGCGGGCGAAGATTTCCGCACCCCAGGCGCGTTCGATATCGAGATCGGGATTGCCGATCTCGAACGCCTGGGTGGCAATATGCGGGCCGTTGGAGAACAGTTCCTCGCCCGCCGGTGCACGCGCCACGCGGGACAGGTTGATCCCCGTCCGGACGGTCGGCGAAACCTCGTAGGCAAGACCAACCGCGCCCGAGAAGGTGTCGAAACTGCGTTCGATACCCAGCGTGGCCGCATCGACCCTGGTGTTTTCGTAGCGTAGCGAGCCTTCGACTTCGAACGGGCCGTCGCCATATTCCTGGAGCGCGAAGAAGGCGATCTGTTCGGTGCGGTTGGGCGCCACGAAGGCTTCCGCGCCGACCGCTTCGAAATCGCGGAAGTAATATTGGGTGCCCAGCGAACCGCGCCAGGCGCCCGAGGTATTCTGGACCAGCTCAGCCCGCGCTTCGAGGCCTTCGACCTCGAACACCGTGCCGATCTCGTCGCCTTCGAATTCGGTATGGGTATAGTCCGAATAGCCCGCGCGGATTTTCAGCCGCTCGAAGAACCCTTCGCCGAGGAAGATATCGCCGCGCAGATCGGCGCGATACTGGCGCAGGCCGATGCTGACCTGCTCTTCGCCATGCTCTTCCTCGCCGTGTTCGTCTTCGTCGTGATCCTCGTCCTCATGGTCTTCTTCCTCGCCATGATGATGCCCCGCACCCGGCCGGCCGGGAACCCCATAGGCAGTGTCGTAGACGCCGAAGGAAACACCCAGATTGCTGTCGCCCTTGAAGAAGGCGAGTCCCGCATTGGCAGTCCAGGTTTCGGTCGCGCTATTGGGCAACACTCCGCGCTGGTCGGCGGCCTCGCGCAACTCCTCGGCCTCTTCGAACTCGCCCTCGTCCTCTTCTTCGGCGGCCTCTGCGAGGATTTCCGCGCGCAGCGCAGGCGCAACCGAGTATCCGGCGATCTCGAGATCGTCGCTTTCGCGCCATGACCCGTCGACATGCGCCACGAAGCCGCTGGTGCCGAAGGGCACATCGACCGAGCCGCCGAATTCGCGCAGATCGCTGGCAGTGTCGGTACGGGCGACAAAATCGACATGCACCGGCTCGTCCGGAACCCGGCGCGGGATCCGCTTGTCGATCACATTCACCGCGCCGCCGATCGCCTGGCTACCGAACAGCAGCACGGCAGGCCCGCGCAATACCTCGATGCTCTCGGCGGTCAGCGGGTCGATCGAGACGGCGTGATCGTCGGATGTGTTGGAGGCATCGATTGCGCCGATGCCGTCGACCAGCACCTTGACGCGTTCGCCCGAGAAGCCGCGCAGGATCGGGCGCGAGGCGCCCGGCGCAAAGCCCGATGCCGAAACGCCGGGCAGGCTGGCGAGCACTTCGCCCAGCTGGCCATCCATATTGCGCTGCAATTCGTCTGCCTCGACGACGCTGGTGCCCGCCAGGAGGTCGAATTCGCGCAGGCCCTGCGCGCTGACGATGATCTGGCCCTGATAGTTGATCCGGCGGTCGTGCAGGTCTTCGGCGGGGGGCTCGTCCTGCTCCGCCTCCGGTTCGGTGTCGACCTGTTGGGCCAAAGCCGGACCGGCGGCCAGCATGGCCGCTAGCGAGAGGCTGGAGACCACAAGGCGAAGCGAGTGTTTTGAACGATACAACATATCCTTCGTGTTAGCGACGCTGGCCGGGCGCGCAAGGGTTTTTTCTGCGCCCTACGGACTAATCGACGAATGCATTCCCAACGGCGACGAATTGCGCCCGGAAGCGACCGGTCATTGGGCGCGTATCCGGAGGGCTATCCGGCCGGCGAGCATCGCAATCGCGATCCCATGGACCGCCAGAATACACGAGATGAACAATCCGGCCGCCCCAAGGCCGTTTTGCAACCACATCACAGGGATCTGCGAGAAGACAAGTATTCCCCCCGCGATCCAGCCGTCATCCCGCAGGAAAAACCCCGCCATTCCCGCAAGGGCGAGACAGAGCGGATACCAGAAGTACCAGTAGGCATCGCTTTCCCAGGGCGTGCCTGCGCCCGCAATCCGGGATGCGAGGAGCCAGAAGAGAATGCCTGCACACAACAGGACGAAGGCTTTCAGCGCATGCGATCCCATGTCGTGAGAATGATCCTATGGATGGGTTGTCGTTCCGCCTGATTGGGCGGGGAGGAAGATACCCCCTCCCCGCCGCACCGGTTAGAACCGCAGGCCCAGCCCTATGAGGACCTGGTGGCGATCGCTCTGGACATCGATCGACGTCTCTTCGTCCTCGTCGAGGAGATAGGAATCGCTGCCGAAGTCGGTGTAGACATATTCGAGCTTGGCATAGATGCTCGAGGTGATCCCGATTTCGGCGCCGGCACCGAGGTGATAGCCGTCGCGCTTTTCCGAGAAGGCAGCGATTTCGCCGGGTTCCTCGTCGTCATTGTCAGTGACATCGGGATCGTAGCTCAGGTCGAGTTTGCCATTGGAATAGCCGCCCTTTGCATAAATTAGCGAATTTCTGCCGAACGGCACGCCGGCGCGCAGACCCGCGGTGAAGGTCCGGCCGAGCTCGGCGCAGGAGAGATCGTCTTCGACCAGTTCGACACAGATATTGCTGTCCGACAGGTCGACGCCGCCATAGGCGCCAACGACGAAGCTGTCGCCGATCTGAAAGTCGTAGCCGATCTCGACCCCGTAGGCAGGGCCGTCATCCTTGTCCTTGCCGACGAGGAATTCGTCGCCGGTTTCGTCTTCGTCGTCTTCCGGGTTGGGGAGCACGGCTTCGGCGCCGGCCTTTTCCCACCCGAGGCGGCCCTCGATGCGGAAGCCAGAGACGTCCTGCGCCTGTGCCGAGGTGCCCGCCAGAGCCATGGCCGCAGCGCCGATCAAGAAAATAGCTTTCATAGTCTTTCCTTTCATAAACTCGGAGGTGCGAGGGAATGCGCTCGCGAGTTGCCCGGCTTGCCGGGATCACTTGCGAGACAGCCTTCGACTGCCGCCTCGCCCAAGAGACGGAGTCCTCGTTCAATTGCCTTGATCGCAGCCGCTTGCGGGGCGATGGAACCGTTCGTACCTGTCGGCAGCGCCGCGCGGGCGGCTCGTTGTCTCCGGTTCAGCGATTGCGGTTCACCTGCACGCGAGGCGGCTGTGCTCGAATCGAGAAGTGGGAAGGGTGAAGCTTGCCGTGACCGAGGATCCGGACGATGGACTACAGGCCGTCTTCCTAGCGAACCGGCAACCGCTTCTGCGTTTCCTCGTGGCGCGCGGCGCCGGTGACGATGCCGAGGACATATTGCAGGAGGTCTGGCTGAAGATTGCCCGCCGCCCGGCCGGTCCCGTCGGCGCGCCGATGGCCTATCTCTACCGCGCGGCCAATATGGCGATGATCGATCGCTATCGTTCCGCCAGACAATCCGCCGTGCGGGAGAAGGAATGGACCGAAGCCAGTTCCGGACCGGTGCCTGGCATATCCGACAGCCCTTCGGCCGAGCGCGTAATCGCCGGCCGGCAATTCGCCCGCAAGGTGGAAGAGGCGCTGGCGGAATTTCCCGATCGTGCCGTGAAGATCTTTCGGCGCAGCCGCATCGACGGTCTCGCCCAGCGCGCCATTGCCGAGGAATTCGGCGTCAGCATCAGTACCGTCGAAGGTGATTTGCGCGCCATTTACCGGGTTCTCGCCGAACTCAGGGAGCGGCTCGATGAGGAATGAACGCAGGGACTCCGTCTATAGGGCAGGAGCAACAATCTATGGCGCTTGATCGCAACATTCTCGATGAGGCCGCCGCCTGGGCGGTGAGGACGTCCGAACCCGGATTCGAGGACTGGTCGCGCTTTACCGACTGGCTCGAACAATCGCCCGAGCATGCGGCGGCCTACGACCATGTCATGCTGGCCGCGGAAGAGGGCGCCGCCATGCTCGAAGCCCAACCAGCCAATGACATCGACGTAGAGCGCCCCGCCCCCCGGCGCCCCTGGTTCGCTCCCGCGCTTGCCGCATGTCTCGCGCTGGTGGCGGCGCTGTGGGTCTGGCAGGTGAACGATCCGGCCTCGGTCTATCGCACCGTACCGGGCGAAACGCGCCAGATCGCGCTGGATGACGGGAGCGTGATCGTCATGGCCGGAGACACCGAATTGATCGTCGATCCGGACCGGGATCGTTACGCCCGGCTAGAGCACGGCCGTGCCCTGTTCGAAATCCGCCATGACGAGAGCAACCCGTTCCGGGTCGATGTCGGCAGCGCCACGCTGGTCGATGCCGGGACAGTTTTCGATGTCAGCATCCGGCGGTCAGAAGTCGGTGTCGGCGTGTCCGAAGGCGCAGTCATCTATAATCCGGCGAGACAGAACGCCCGGATCGAACCGGGCCATATCCTTACCTTCGACAGGGCCAGTGCAACTTACGAGCTTGCAAACATTCCGCTGGATCAAGTCGGCGAGTGGCGCGAGGGACGGCTGACTTTCCTCCGCGCGCCCCTGGCCGATGTCGCCGCCGACATCGCGCGGGCAAGCGGGATCGACTACCGGGCTTCCGAGACCAGCGGCGAACGGCCCATTTCAGGCAGCATTGCCCTCGACCCTCTGCGCGCGGACCCGGCTTCGCTGGGCCCCCTGCTCGGGGTCTCGGTCGAGCGGCGCGGCGAGACCTGGATCCTTGCGTCTCGTTGACCATGCGGCACGCTCCCTATGCCCTTATTACCCTGGCGGCCTGTCTTCCCGCGCAAGCCGCTGCGCGCGACGCTTCGATCGACATAGCTCCGGGCACTGTCGCAGAATCGGCCATCGCCATCGCGCGGCAGACCGGCACGAGCATCGTGGTTAGTGACCCGGTGCTTGCCCAGCGACCCGCGCCGCGCATCCGCGGGCGGATGAGCGCCCGTCAGGCCGTCCGGCGACTGGCCGAAAGCGTTGATGCCAGGGCCGTCGCCATCGGCAACTCCTCGTGGCGTCTCGAACAGCAGCCGCGCAGGGCCGTGCGTTTCGCGCGCACGGCGCGGCGGCCCGAACCCCTGCCCCGGCGGCCTGCCCCGCCACCGCCTCCACCCGCACCCGCCGAAGAGATCGTCGTCGTCGCCAGCAAGCGCGATACACGGCTCGAAGATCTCCCCGCGCAGGTATCGATCGTCGATGGCGAGGAACTTGCCCTCGGCGGTATCGGTGGGACCGAAAAGATCACCCAGCGGATCGCCACCGTTTCTTCGACCTATCTCGGAAGCGGGCGCAACAAGCTGTTCATTCGCGGAATTGCCGATTCCAGCTTCACCGGGCCGACGCAGGCAACGGTCGGCCAGTACCTCGGCGATATGCGGCTCAGCTACAATGCCCCCGATCCCGACCTCAGGCTGTCGGATCTCGAACGCGTCGAAGTTCTCGAAGGGCCGCAGGGCACGCTTTACGGGGCGGGTTCGCTCGGTGGCATCATTCGCCTGGTTCCGAACATGCCCGAACTCGACCGGCGGGATTTCCGCGCCACTGTGGGCGGGGCGCTGACCCAGCACGGGGCCGGAAGCCTCGATGCGAGCGCGACCGCCAACGTCCCGCTGGCCGCGGAAAAGGCCGCGCTCCGCATCACGCTCGATGCTGCCAGCGAGGGCGGGTATATCGACAAGCCGCTGCTCGGCAGTAGCGACGTGAACCGCACAAGCATCGTGGCGGGCCGTGCGATCGCCCGGCTCGAACTGGCCCCGCAATGGACCGTGGACGTAATCGGCCTCGCGCAATCCACCCATGCTTCCGACAGCCAGTATGCCGCGCGCGAGGGGAAACGCTACGAGAGCACGGCGCGCGTACGTGAAGGTTCGGATGCCGACTATCTTCATGGGCAACTCGTTCTGTCCGGACAGATCGGCGCGCTGGGTTTGCGCTCCACGACCGGCCTTGCCCGTCAGGAGCTCGAGGAGCGCTACGATGCCACGATGCCCGATGCCGAAGACCGTGTTTTCATCCAGCGCAATGAAACGCGCATGTTCGCACACGAGACGCGGGTCTGGCTGCCACTCGATGAGCGCCGGTTCGGATGGCTCGCCGGGATAAGCCTGATCGACAATCGCACGCAGCTGAACCGTTCGCTCGAGCGGGAAAACCAGCGGTCCGCTACGACGGGCGTGCTCAATACGATTACCGAAGCCACGCTCTACGGCGAATGGTCCTACCGCTTGCGCGATGGCCTCATCGCGACACTGGGCGCCCGCTTCACCCATGCCCGCCTCGGCGGAAGCGCCGAAGACGTGCCGCTCGCCTTGATGGTGGAGCGCGCGGCGACCACCGCGAGCCGCGACCAGTCGGCGATCCTGCCCTCGGCCTCGTTGCTCGCCTCGCTGGGCCCGAAGACCAGCCTCTATGCCCGCTATCAGGAAGGCTTTCGCCCGGGGGGGTTGGCGATCGAGGGCGAATTCGTCCGCCGCTTCCGCGACGACCACGCCCGGACGCTGGAAGTGGGGGCGCGTCACGGGCGCGCCGGGATCGATTCCTTCGATCTGGCGCTGAACCTGTCCTACACCAGATGGAGCGACATCCAGGCCGACTTCATCGACGACCTCGGGCTTCCGAGCACGGCCAATATCGGTGACGGCCGTGTCTGGACCATCAGCGCGTCGGGCGGCGCGTTCCTGACCGACGATTTGCGCCTGACCGGCGGCGCAACGCTCAACCGGAGCGAGATCGACGAACCCGTCCTGCTCGCCTTCAGCCGGATTACCCACGTCCCCAATATTGCGGAATTCTCGGGACGTCTGGGGCTGGAATATGCGCGCTACCTCGGCGGCGGTCTCGATCTCGATGGCCGCCTTTGGGCGAGCTACATCGGCAAGTCCCGTCTCGGCATCGGCCCCGAACTGGGCGATTTGCAGGGCGACTATCTCGACAGCGGGCTGCTGGTACGCGTCGGGAACGAACGGGTCGGCGGGACCCTTTCGATCACCAACCTGGCCGATAGCGAAGGCAATCGCTTTGCCCTCGGCACGCCGTTTGCCGTGATGCGCGAACAGGTGACGCCGCTGCGGCCGCGCACCATCCGGATCGGAGTCGATTTCTCCTTCTGAACGCCGCGCTGGTGGAATTAGCTGCACGGGCACGCTACTTTTTTCCAAGGCATCGCGCCGCTGTCTCCGTCTCGTCTGCAACCAGACGGAGGATTTCATATGTATCGATACCTGCTGGCCGGGACCGCTCTGGCGACCCTGGCCGTTCCGCTCGCCGCGCAGACGCTCATCGAAGATAAGCGCACGCAGCCGATCCGCACATCGCAGTTGAAGGGCGGGGCAGGCGATGCCGTCAAGGTGACCGACAAGGGTTCGATCGAGCTGACCGCCGGTTCGGCGATCACCGTCGATGGTGATCACGATACGACAAATGCGGGCAAGATCGTGGTCACCAATGCCGATGGCGCAAGCGGCATCGAGGTGGTCGGCGACCGCGAGGCCGATATCGTCAATTCGGGTACGATCACGATCGACGAAACCTATACGGCAGAGGACATCGACAACGACAAGGACCTGGACGGACCCTTCGCGGTCGGGCGTGACCGCGCGGCCATCCGCGTTCGCGGAAACCTTGTCGGCGATATCCGCCATAGCGGGACGATCACTGTAGAAGGCAACGAGTCCGCCGGGATTTCCGTAGCGGGCCTGCTCGATGGCGACTTCGTTCACGGTGGCAAGACCAGCGTCCTTGGCGACGATAGCGTTGGCGTCGAGGTCGGCGACGTGACCGGTAATGTCCGGCTGGCCGGGACCATATCGGCAGCCGGGGAAGGGTCTTCCGCCGCGCATCTGGGCGGCGATATCGATGGCGCGCTGGTGGTTCAGGGCACCATCGCTTCGACCGGCTATCGCTATACGACTGCACCGACGGACCCGTCCAAGCTCGACGACGACGACCTGCTCCAGGGCGGGAGCGCGTTGGTGATCGAAGGCGATGTCGCCAAGGGCATTTACTTCGCGGTCCCGCCCAAGGATGCCGACAAGGACGATCCGGACGAGGATAAGGACGGGATCGAGGACGCCAAGGAAGGCAGCGCAAAAGTCGTGTCTTATGGCGCTGCGCCGGCAGTCGTGATCGGCGCCACCAATCGCGACATCGCAATCGGCGCGGTTCCGGCGACCGGGTCGGGCTTCGGCCTGATTGTCGATGGCAGCATTGCCGGGCACGGTGTCTACGCGGGCATCGATGGAAACGCCCTGCTGATCGGCGGACGCGGCGGCGGTGTGACGATCGAGAAGGGCATCGCGGTCGCAGGGGCGGTCGAAGCGACGTCGAAAGATGCCAATGCGACCGCGCTGCGGCTTGGCGGTGGAGCGTCCACCGGCGAACTGCGCGTTTCGGGGACCATCGCTGCTACGACCGGCAAGGACGCGGATAGCCGCGCCACCGCCATTTCCGTGGATCGGGGCGCCACGCTTCCGCACCTGCGCAACAGCGGTACGATCAGGGCTAGTTCGGGCGGCGAGGACGGGACCGCTATCGCCATCGTCGACAACAGCGGCACGCTTGAGCTCGTCGAGAACAGCGGCAAGATCGTGGCGAGCGGTGCAAAGGCGGGTTCGGGGCGTAATATCGCCATCGACCTGTCGAACGTGTCCTCGGGAGCCACGGTCCGGCAGACCGCGGTGGGCTCGGGTGTGGCTGCTCCCGTGATCGAAGGCGATATCCGGTTCGGGACCGGTAGCGACCTGTTCCAGATCGCGGACGGCTTGGTCGCCGGCAATGTTGCCTTCGGGACGGGTCAGGACCGATTGCAGATGGCGGGAGATGCAAAGTTTTCCGGACGGGTGGATTTCGGCGGGCAGGCAGACGAACTGGCACTCTCGGGCACCTCATCCTTCTCCGGCACGGCTGATTTCGCTGGCGGCGCGGCTGCGGTCACGCTGTCGGACAAGAGCGCGTTCTCGGGCCGCTTCGTCGACAGCCAGAATGTTGCTGTCGCGCTCGAAGGCGGAACCCTCGATCTGGCCTCGCCGACGACGATCGCTTCGCTCGAGGTTGGGGCAAAAGGCATCATCATTGCCACCTTGAGCAAGGAAGCGGGCGAAGGAAGCGCGATCACCGTTGGCGGGAATGCGAGCTTCGCGGAGGGCGCCAAGCTCAAGCTGCGCCTGACCGATATCGCCGCTGCCGAGGGCACTTATACCGTGATCACCGCGGGCAGCCTCACCGGCGCCGACGATCTGGTGTCCGACAACACGCTGGTCCCCTTCATGTACGATGCCGCGCTGGCGATCGAAGAGGCTGCGGGTCTGGTGATGGTCGACATCGAGCGGAAGGCCAATGAGGACCTCGGCCTGAACCGTGCGCAGGGCGCTGCCTATGATGCGCTCTACGCCGCGCTGGCCGAAGATGACGATGTCGCCGGCGTGTTCCTCGGCATCACCGATAAGGATCTGTTCCGCGCCACGGTGGCGCAGGCCCTGCCCGATCATGCGGGCGGCGCTTTCGAGGGGCTGAGCCTCGGCATGCGCACCTTTGCCCGGCGCCTGGCCGACGGCGACGGGCCGATCGAAGCGACCGGCAAGCTGCGCCTGACATTCGAGGGCGCCGGATGGGGTTCGAGCAAGGATGAGCAGGAAAGCGCCGGCTACGATCTCGATGGTCTCGGGTTTTCGGGCGGCGCCGAACTCCTCACCGGCATCGGTAGGGTCGGCGCGAGCGCAAGCTGGCTGTGGAACCGCTATGACAATGGCCCGGAGAACACCGTGCTATCGAACACCTATGAGGCGGCGCTTTACTGGCGCGGCGACCGGGGTGCTTTTTCCTCCTTCGCGCGCGGGTCGTATGGCTTCACCGACTTCGACGGCTCGCGCCAGTTCATCGGCATGAACGGCGAGGAAACGCTGGCCCGCACGATCGAACGCGACTGGTCGGGCAATGTCGTTTCGCTGATGGCCGGTGCTTCGGTCGAGGGCGGCTCGCAATTCTTCTTCTTCCGGCCGTCCGTTTTCGTCGATTACATTCGCCTTGACGAGAACGGCTACGACGAGACCGGCGGGGGCGCGGCGCTCGATCTTTCGGTCGAGGACCGGACGAGTGACGAGCTGGGGCTCAACCTCGCCACGGCGCTCGGCTTCGACCTCCTGGGGATGCGGCGCGGCGACGACCTGTGGATGCGCCTCGAAGTAGAAGGTGGCTGGCGCGAAATCCTCGCGGGCGAACTCGGCGGCACCACCGCGCGGTTCGGCGATGGAGAAAGCTTCACCTTGCTCCCCGACCAGAGTTCGAGCGGCTGGTTCGCGCGGCTGCGCGGCCAGGCCGGCGACGAGTTCTACACGGTAAGCGGCGAGTTTTCGGTCGAGGAGCGCAACGACAAGATCGGATACGGCCTGCGTGCCTCGATCAATTTCGAGCTCTGACGCAGGAGTTCGGGATAGGATCCGATCGGCCAGATCCTCCACCCCTGGATTCCAGGGCCGATCGTATCCGGGCCCGGGCGTGGGAACGCCCGGGCCTTTCTCGATGAAGAACGAGAGAACGGGAGGGGCGGCAATCGGCGGCGCCAATGTCCGGCGCACCGCTTCCGTGTCTATCTCAACCGCTATTAAGCGGGCGAAACGGCGTCGGAGGGGAGCAACGACACAGCCTTCCCCGCGCCCGCAACAAGCCTGGCTGGATGCTGACATCGCTGGAAGAAAATGGAGCGGGCGAGGCGATTCGAACGCCCGACCCCAACCTTGGCAAGGTTGTGCTCTACCCCTGAGCTACGCCCGCTCACTGGCGCTACCGGAAGCCGTAGGCCCGGTGGGGAGGCGGCCAACTAGCAGCGGTCCCTGAGTCCCGCAAGCCGAAAAATGCAGAATTTTTGCGGCTCTTGCGGGTGGACCGGCGCTCCTTCACATTGGCGTGCGAATGCCCACATGGGGCAGACGCGATTTTCGAACGAAAGGTGGATTTACGTGGCGAGCATGGGTCTGAGCATCGATGAACAGAAAGCGGTCGAACGCTTCAAGACCGAGGTCGTCGAACCGTCGATGTCGCAGCTCGTCATCCTCGATTTCCATGCCGAGTGGTGCGGCCCGTGCAAGGCGCTCGCGCCGATGCTCGAAAAGGTCGCGGCGGAATATGCCGACAAGGGCGTGATCCTCAGGAAGGTCGATGTCGACGAGGAAAAGTTCATCGCCGCGCAGTTCCAGGTCCAGTCGATCCCCACCGTCTATGCGCTGTTCCAGGGCCAGCCGGTCGCCGACCTGACCAATGCGCGCAGCGAATCGCAGATGAAGCAGACGCTCGACCAGATCCTCGCGCAGCTGCCGATCCAGGCGGGCGGGGAGCAGGGCGCCGCGGGTGGACAGCCGCAGCAGGATGTCTCGCAATTCGTGACCATGGCCGAAGACGTGCTGGCCGAAGGCGATGGCGAACGCGCCGCGGGCATTTTCGCGCAGGTCGTGCAGATGGCACCCGACAATGCCGCCGCGCATGCCGGACTGGTCCGCGCGCTGGTGCAGGCCGGGCATGTCGAACAGGCACAGGCTGCGCTGGCGGCTGCCGAAGCCGATCCGGCACTTGCCGCCGATCCACAGGTCGAGCAGGCCAAGACCGCACTTGAGCTGGCCGGCAACCGCGTCGACGACAGCGAACTGGCAGCGCTGAAGGACAAGGCCGCCGGCGGCGACATGCAGGCGCGCTATGAATATGCCGAGGCGGCCTTCGCCGCGGGCGACCGCGATGCTGCTGCCGACGAGCTGCTCGGCATGTTCGAAGCCGATCGCGAGTGGAACGAAAGCGCGGCCAAGGCCAAGCTGCTGCAGATCTTCGAAGCGGTCGGGCTGGAAGACCCGTGGGTGGTGAACACGCGCCGCCGCCTCTCCAAGCTCCTCTTCGGGTAAGCTGCAGCTTGAGCGTCCGTCTCTCCATATTCCCGCTTCCCGGTGCGATCCTGTTTCCCGGCCTGCAGCTGCCGCTGCATGTCTTCGAACCGCGCTATCGCGACCTGGTCGGGCATGCGCTGGCCAAGGACCGCCTGATCGGCATCATCCAGCCGCAGCAGTCGAAGGACGGTGCCCCGCTCTACGAGATCGGCTGCGTCGGACGGATCGCCGACGTCGAGGCGCTCGAAGATGGGCGCTACAACATCGTCCTGGATGGCGAATCGCGGTTTCGCGTGTTGCGCGAAATCGATGTCGCGACCGCCTTTCGCCAGGTCGAGGCCGAGCTGATCGAAGAGCCCGAGGACGAAGTGCTTTCCAGCGTCGAGCGGGCGGGCTTCGAATTCGAGGCACGCCGTTTTGCCGACATGCAGGGCTATTCGGTCGATTGGGACTCGGTCGCGCGGCTCGACGACGAGACGCTGATCAATGGCGTGGCGCAGATCGCCCCCTTCGACCCGGCCTCGAAACAGGCACTGCTCGAAGTGCCCGACCTCAAGCAGCGATGCGAGTTGATGATCCAGCTGATGCAGTTCTTCGCGCTGCGCGACGACGGCGACGAAATCGTTACCTTGCAGTAGGCGCTGCGGGCGGGGTGAACCCGCGCCGGGCCGCGTTACCCGACGAAAGTGCCCTTCAGGCCGTCGAGCACATATTGTGTCGCGAGCGCGGCGAGCAGGACGCCCAGCAGCCGCGTGATCACCGCCTCGACCCGGTCGCCCAGCACACGGATCAGCGGACCCGCGGCAATCAGCGCCGCGGCGGTCAGAGCGAGCACGGCCAGCATCGCGCCGAGCACGACCAGCGTTTCCTCGGTCCCGCTCGCTTCATTGGTCAGCAGCATGATCGCGGCGATCGCGCCGGGACCCGCCAGCATCGGCATCGCCATGGGGAACACCGAGACATCCTCGACCTCGGGTGTCGCAGCGACCTTCTCGGCCCGGTCCTCGCGACGCTGGGTGCGCTTCTCGAACACCATTTCGAGCGCGATGAGGAACAGCATGATGCCGCCCGCGATGCGGAAGCTGTCGAGCTCGATGTGCAGTGCGTCGAGCAGATCCTCGCCGAACAGCGCGAAGCCGATGAGGATGATGCCCGCGATGACCACCGCGCGGATCGCCATGCTGCGGCGCTCGGCAGGGGCCGCGCCCTTGGTCAGCCCGGCATAGATCGGGGCGCAGCCGGGCGGGTCGATGACGACGAACAGCGTGATGAATGCCGAAAAGAACAGCGCGGTCATGCTAATCCTCCGAAGGTGCGATTACGCTGCCTGTCATGGCGTCGACCATCATCCCGTCGCGGTGCAGCATCAGTTTCCAGTTGCGCGACAGATCGGGCGACACGACGAAGGTCAGGAACAGGCTGCTGTCCGCGCTGACCTGGTCGAAATAGGTACCGCCTGTCACCGGGCGCGATTGTTCGGCCTGTTCGCGCAGTTCGGCGGCGAGCCCGCGAGCGGGGCAGTCGGCGACATCGGTGCGCACGAATTCGGGGGCTTCGAGCGGTGTCTCGAGGCTATCGCCCTGGTCGAGCGTCCAGCGGTATTCGCCATCGCGGCGGCGTTGCCAGACGGTGGTGAAATAGCCGTTCGAGCCATCGGGCCGCTGCCAGGCACCGCGCGTCACCGCGAGCGAGCCGTCGCAGCTCGACCAGACGTGATGCGGCTGCCAGCGCACGGCCTGCGCGGGATCGGCGCGGCCCTTGAGCCAGTCGCGCGCGATGACCGGTTCGGGGACGAACATCACGCCGTCATCGGCGGCATATTCGCGAAAGGCGGTCCACTGTCCCTCATCCTGCGCCATGCGCGCGAAGCCGAGTTCGGCGGCGACCACTTTCGAAGGATTGGCGGTCGGCTTGAGCATTCGCGCATAGCGATCGCGCGGGTTCGGCCCGGTGGAGCAGGCGGTCAGCGCCAGCGCCAGCAGGGCGATCGCCAGTCTCACAGCGCGCCTTCGGGCAGGTCGAGACCGGCATTGCGATAGGCCGCAACCAGCGTGTTGCGCAGCAGCACCGCGATCGTCATCGGTCCGACCCCGCCGGGGACCGGCGTGATCGCCGCAGCGACGCCTTGCGCCCCGGTATAGTCGACATCGCCGACCAGCCGGCCCTTGTCCGCGCCCGGTTCGGGCGGCAGGCGGTTGATACCGACATCGATCACCGTCGCTTGCGGCTTGAGCCATTCGGCCTTGACCATTTCGGCGCGGCCCACCGCCGCAACCACGATATCCGCGCGCCGGACGACGCCGGGCAGATTCTTCGTCCGGCTATGCGCGATGGTGACCGTGGCGTTGGCATCAAGCAGCAGCTGCGCCATCGGCTTGCCGACGATGTTCGAGCGACCGATCACCACCGCCTCGAGACCCGACAGATCGCCCAGCCGGTCGGTCAGCAGCATCATGCAGCCCAGCGGCGTGCAGGGCACGAAGCCGCTCTGGCCCACGGCCAGCCGCCCGGCATTGGTCACGTGGAAGCCGTCGACATCCTTGTCGGGGCTGATCGCGGCGATCACCGCCTGTTCGTCGAGATGGCCGGGCAGCGGCAGCTGGACGAGAATGCCGTCGACCGCCGGATCGGCGTTCAATTGCGCGACCAGTGCGAGCAGGTCGGCCTCCGCCGTATCGGCGGGCAAGCGGTGCTCGAAGCTTTCCATGTGTGCGGCCACGGTCGCCTTGTGCTTGCTGCGCACATAGACCTGGCTCGCCGCATCCTCGCCCACCAGCACCACTGCGAGGCCCGCCTTGCGGCCCGCCGCCTCGGCGAATTTCGCCGCCTGCTGGCCGACGCGCTCGCGCAGCCTGGCGGCGAATGCCTTCCCGTCGATGACCTGCGCCGGCATCAGCCGTAGATCACATTGCCGAGAACGATGAGGACGATGTTGAGCAGGATGATCAGCACCAGGGGGGAGAAGTCGATCTGGCCCGTATTGGGCAGGAGGTTGCGGATCGGGCGCAGGACCGGTTCGAGGAAGCGGTTGATGGCCATGTAGAATCCGGCGAGGAACTCGTTCGACCGGTTCACCACGTTGAAGGCAAACAGCAGCCCGATGATGAACTGGATGATGATCAGCATCACCAGTACGTTGGTGAGCATGGCGATGATCTGGTAGATAGTGCTGAGCGCCTGCATGTGATCGAGCGTTCCCTTGAAGCTGCCGTGTCGCGCGTCCTACAAGCGCGGCACGCCCCGCGCTACCCCCATCCGACGGGTTAAGCCCCGCGGCTGACCAGCGTACCCGCGCCGCGGGCGGTGAAGAATTCGAGCAGCATCGCATGCGGCACGCGCCCGTCGAGCACCACCGCCGCCTCGCAGCCCGATTCCACCGCCTGGACGCAGGTTTCGAGCTTGGGGATCATCCCGCCCGAGATCGTCCCGTCATCGCGCAGCCGGTGGATGTCGGCGGGCGTCAGATCGGTGAGCAGCTCACCCTGCTTGTTCAGCACGCCCGGAACATCGGTCAGCAGCAGCAGCCGCGCCGCGCCCAGCGCCGCCGCCAGCGCGCCCGCCATGGTGTCGGCGTTGATATTGTAGGTATGGCCGTCCTCGCCCACGCCGATCGGTGCGACCACCGGGATCATCCCCGCGCCGGTCGCGGTTTCGAGGATCGCCGTATCGACCCTGGCCGGTTCGCCGACGAAGCCGAGGTCGAGCACTTTCTCGATATTGCTGTCGGGGTCCTTGCGCGTGCGCTGCAGCTTGGTCGCGGTGACCAGCCCGCCATCCTTGCCCGAGATCCCGATCGCCTTGCCCCCGGCGCGCGCGATCGAGCCGACGATCGCCTTGTTGATCGCGCCCGACAGGACCATTTCGGCGATCTCGGCGGTCTGCTTGTCGGTGACCCGCAGCCCATCGACGAAGGTCGTCTCGACGCCGAGCTTTTCGAGCATCGCGCCGATCTGCGGGCCGCCGCCGTGGACCACCACCGGATTGATACCGACCGCTTTCAGCAGCACCACATCCTCGGCAAACTCGCGCGCCGCGCGTTCGTCGCCCATGGCGTTGCCGCCATATTTGACCACGAAGCTGCGCCCCGCATAGCGCTGGAAATAGGGCAGCGCCTCGATCAGCGTTTCGGCCTTGGCGTGGATATCGCGTGTCTCGTTCATCGGCGGCGAAATAGCGGTGGCGGCGCCGCGAGGCAAAGAAATTGGAAGAGGGGCGGCGATGGCTGGGCTTCATGAACCGCAGATAAACCCGCGATAAACGGGTGATGAACCGGCTCGCCCCGCCAATTCCAGGGCACATTTCGGCGCAATTGCGGGAGCCGGATCGCCGCCCCCGCCGTATCCCGGGTCCCAAGAACGAAAACGGGATACGCAGATATGACCAAGTTTACCGCACTAGCCGCCGCCCTGCTTGCCACCACTGGCGCCGCCGCCGCGAGCGCGCAAATTGCCGGACCCGTCACCGGCGCCGTCGATGCGACCGCCAATGCCCGCGTCGATGCACAGCCGACGCTCGACCGCGCCCAGCGCACGACCGACAGCGTGACCGATCGGGCCGAAACCGCCGCAACGCGGGCCCGCACGCGGACCGAGGCAACGACCGACGCCGCGCAGGACCGCCTCGAAGATACCGCCGAGCGCACGCAGCAGGCCGCCGATCTCGATACGCAGGTCGATGGCAGCGCCAATGCCGATGCTTCGGCACCCGGCGTCGACGCCGCAGTCGATGCCGAGGCGGACACCACGGTGGATACCCAGCCCGAGCGCTGAGGATAAACCAGACGATCGGCCGCGGCGGGCGATCCCTCCTCTTCCCGCATAGCGGCCGCATCGGGGGCGGCGGGTCAATCCCGTCGCCCCTTTTTGCGCGGGCATGCGGCGCGAGCGCGAAATTCATCGGGTTTGCGTTGGCTGGCCAAGCCCCTAGGCTGGCGCGATGCATATCGCCCGATTTCCCCTGCCGCTCGCGGCTCTCGCCCTTACCGCCTGCGCGCCCGCGCCCGCGCCCGGTCCCGCTGTCAGCGGAGTCGCCAGCCCGCAGGAGGCGTTCTGGCAAACGCTGTCGAGCCATTGCGGCAAGGCCTATGCGGGCGGTCTCGCCAGCGCGGATGCGCGCGATGCCGATTGGGCGGGCAAGCGCATGGTCGCGCATTGGGCCGAGTGCGACGAAACCCGCGTGGCGATCGCCTTCCATGTCGAGGAAGCGCCCCCGTCCTCAAGCAGCGAAGCGGTAGGACGTACAGAAACGTCCTCAGGCAGCGAAGCGATAGGACCAGAACAATCCTGGAACCGCAGCCGCACGTGGATCGTGACCCGCGAGGGTACCGGTGCAGACACGCGGTTCACGCTCAAGCACGATCACCGTCATGCCGATGGCGAGGCCGATGCAGTGACCTTTTATGGCGGGACCACTGCCGGTGCGGGCAGCGCGAGCGCGCAGGACTTCCCCGTGGACGCCGAAAGCGTGACGCTGTTCACCCGCGAGGGGCTGTCCGCCTCGCTGACCAATGTCTGGCGGATCGAAGTCACCCCGCGCGGCAGCGCCGACGCGCGCTTCGCCTACCAGCTCACGCGCCGCAACGACCCGACCCGGCTGTTCCGCGTCGAAATCGATGCCAGCGCGCCGGTGGAAACGCCGCCCGCCGCATGGGGCTGGTAAGGGCTAGGTAGCCCGCTAGCCCCTCCCGCGTGCGAGAGGGGTTCTGAGTGCTATTCGGCCGTTTCTTCCGCGCCCTCTTCGGGCACATTGGTCATCGGCGTGTCGGGCGTGTCGACCTCGACCGCGCCGGGCTCTTCCTCGGTCACGATCAGTTCGCCGCCGCCTTCATCGGTCGCGTCGACTTCATAGGTGGTGTCCTCGGCTTCGCCGCATGCGGCAAGCGCGAGGGCGGCAGCCAGCGGAAGGGCGGCGGCGGTGAAACGGGTGGTCATGGCAATACTCCTGTCACGGGATGGTGCCCGCGCAGCTTCGCACCGTGGCCGATACGACGCAAGCCGTTCGCGCGAGCGCTCAGTAATGCGGTTCGCAGGCCACCCCGTCGCCGTCGCCGTCCATGTCCGTCCGGTAGCCCGGCTCGCCATAGCGCAGCGGCGCCTTGCCCGCGGCGCGCACTTCGTTGCAGCCGGGGTAATGGACGCTCGCCATGATCGCATCGAGCCGCGCCTGCTCTTCGGGCGATGTCCGGTTCTCCAACGCAACAAGCCCGCCGACGATGCCCAGATTGAGCAGCGCCCCGCCCCCCAGCTTGGCGGTGAAGGAGGATTTGCGGATCTTGTGCCGGAACAGCGCCCGGCCCGCGAGCGCGCCGACGATACCGCCAATGACGACTAAGAACACCAGCGTCGTCTCGGCCACGCGCCAGCCCCCGCTCTCAGCCTGCATCTTGTCGTAGCCGAAGGCGAGGAAGGTAAGGAAATTGACCGCGATCAGATAATAGGTCGCGAGTTCGATCACCTGCAATGTCGACACCGCTGTATCCCCCCTCGATAGGCGATCGGCGAGACGCCGCTAGCGCGTTGATGTAATAGGTCTTTCTGCCATCGCTTGTCGAGCAAGCCGCAGGTGGTCGACGGGCGCTTTACCCGCTGTGGACGGGGTCGGGGCTATTGGGGCGGCTTCAGGGATGGTGATGTTCAATCATATTTGACAGCGGGGACTAATCCGCTTCGTCCACGAGTTCTTCGTCCCGCAGGTACGTTACGCCATCGCAATCAACCGCTTGCTCGTTCGATGCAAGGAAGCAGAGGAGTGGCGTCTCTTCTTCCATCGATTCAGCAAGACCCACGCTTTCATACCCATCATCGTCGATCAGAGAGGCGACCGCTTCCGCTGCGACCTCCGCTGCTGCGCCCTCCGGCACTTCGGCTTCGCCTTCGATGGCTTTGCGCATGATCGTATTCCAAGCTTCGTTCGGACCCGCAAGCTGACGTTCAACGTCTTGCGCCATCAAGGATGCGACCGGATCGTCGGCTTGCGCCAGCAGTTGATCACGCTCCGCTTCGAGCATTTCTTTCCGACGCGATGCATTATCAGCGGGAAGGGTCGAATAGAAACGCGACAGTCCCATCCACGGCGCATCCTCTTCGAGGACGTCTTCCGCCCAGCGGGAAAAGGGTCCGCCAGCCGGCCGCCATTTTCCTTCGCGCTGTTCCAGAAAGAACAAAACGATGGTTCCCTTGGGAAATATGTAACGGATACATCCGCCGATGTAGCTAAGCGGATGCGCCCCTTCCAACTGGTAAGGATTGCTAAGCATGCCGAACCCTCGTTCGTCGGGAATGGGAACCAACCGAGCACCATCGATTTCGAGAATGTCCGTTGGCATGTCGCCTTTTAACGCTTCTAGCGGTTCGACAAGCAATGTGTCGTCCCATGAGGTTTCGCCCTCGACCTCTCCAACAACGCGACCGCGTAGGATTAGTTCGGATTGGTCCGCCAGTTCCAAATTAGTAGGCGCACGGTAGTCGTTGACGACCGAACAAGCCTGCGTCGTGGTCGGCAGCATGGCTGCTGCCGACAGGAACACTGCGAGAATGTGATGACATTTCATGGTCGCAAGCTAGCTTAACGCGGCCCTGTGTAAAGAGCCTCTCAGGTCCTGACCCGCCCGCCGGATCGATAAAAGCATAGACTATGACCCACTCTATTTCTTCTACCTAATGGGCGGTCAATGTTCGGTGGCATGAAAAGCCGGAGCGGCGAATCGAGAGCTACGACGCGCCGAAAAGCCGCTGGTTTTGGCGATAACATTGTAGGCTTCCACAGATCAGGTAGCCGTCGTATCGTCGGTCTTTTCTATCCCGCGCCGCACATCTCGGCGACGCATGTTTTCGCGTATTTGGCCAGGAATAGTATAAATAACTCGCAGTACTTGATCGGCAAAGTCAGCAAGATCCTCCGCCTCTTCCATACCGATACCGCGCGGATCATGCGCGGCGTCATTACCATCTTGGTGGATGCAACTCGATAGATCACGGAGTGAATCATCAAGCAGACTGTTTGAGAACAACCAGTCGAGCCTTAGCCTTAGGTCTTTGTAGGTTTTCCAGTTTGGAACTTTAGGTGTTGCGTTGCTATCTGGATCCGGCGTTCGTTCTCGGGTCGCAGTATCAAGAGCCTTTCGAAACATGGTGCCCGCTGCATCGTAAGCCCCAATCGCGAGACAATCGGCGGCCTCGTTAAAGATACGCCTTACATCTTCAGCAACGTGGTCTGGCACTTGGCGGCTATGAGGGATCTCGAAAACCCAGTGAGACAGCGAATAGGCGTAATTGGCGTATTCCCCCCTATTACCGGCTGGAGGTGCTGCTGATCCCGAGTTGGCGCGCAGGAGCGCATTCGATGGCCTCGCACAGCTGCGGCACAAGAGAAAGCACTCGAATTCATCTCGGTAGTCGCGATGGCGAACATGCGTTGCGGCGAGGATCTCGAAAGTTGTTTTTAGATGTCCGCAACGCGGACAATCCGCGACAAAAAGTGACCGCTGTTCAGATCCAGAAGGCACCTTGCATCACTCCGCCGCCTGCGCTCCAGCCTCATCGCCGAACAACCCCGGGCCGTCGTCCTGCGCGGCGCCTTCCTCGTTCGCGGCCTTGGCCTTGGTGCGTTTGTCGAAGCTCGACCAGACCGAGTTCCAGTCGCCGGTGGTGGCGCCCTTGGAATATTCGGTGGCGCGCTGTTCGAAGAAGTTGGCGTGCTCCACGCCGTTGAGCAGCGGGGCGAGCCAGGGCAGCGGGTGATCGTCGATCATGTAGATCGGCTGGAGGCCCAGCTGGCCCAGCCGCCAGTCGGCGATGTAACGGATGTACTTCTTGATTTCCTTGGGCGTCATGCCGCTGACCGGGCCCATCTCGAAGGCGAGGTCGATGAAATTGTCTTCCAGCCGCACCGACTTCTGGCAGATGTCGATGATGTCTTCCTTGACCGCCTTGGTCAGACAGTCGCGCTCGCGCACGAATTCGTGGAACATGCGGATGATGCCTTCGCAGTGCAGCGACTCGTCGCGCACCGACCAGCTGACGATCTGGCCCATGCCCTTCATCTTGTTGAAGCGCGGGAAGTTCATCAGCATGGCGAAGCTGGCGAACAGCTGCATGCCTTCGGTAAAGCCGCCGAACATCGCCAGCGTGCGCGCGATATCCTCGTCATTGTCGACGCCGAACTGCTGCATGTAGCTGTGCTTGTCGGCCATCTCCTCATATTCGAGGAAGGCGGAATATTCGCTTTCGGGCATGCCGATCGTGTCGAGCAGGTGCGAATAGGCGGCGATGTGCACCGTCTCCATGTTGGAGAAGGCGGTCAGCATCATCTTGATCTCGGTCGGCTTGAACACGCGCGCATATTTGTCGTGGTAGCAATCCTGCACCTCGACATCGGCCTGGGTGAAGAAACGGAAGATCTGCGTGAGCAAATTGCGCTCGTGCTCGGTGAGCTTCTGCGCCCAGTCGCGGCAGTCCTCGCCGAGCGGCACTTCCTCGGGCATCCAGTGGATCTGCTGCTGGCGCTTCCAGAAGTCGTAGGCCCAGGGGTACTCGAAGGGCTTGTAGGTCTTACGGGCTTCGAGCAACGACATCTGGTAGTTCTCCGATTCAGCGTGAACGACTCATATAGGGAATCAGAACCCGGATTCGAAGGCAAGCGGGAATGATTCGGCGGGGATAAGATGTGGTCAACCGCAGATGCGCCCGGCGGCGCGGGGGCGGTATGCGACGAACCGCGCCATTCTTCGAAGCAGCAGCCGTTCGCCGTACCCGCGGTGGTCGCATGCCAAGCGACCGGAGCGCCCCATTGTGCGCTGGATAGCCCGCCGCGCTTTGCGTCAACCCCAAGGTTCCTCGGTATTGTCGCTGCACGGCGCGCTGGGCATTATCATTAACGGCAGGGGGGTGATTCACCAGAACACCCAGGAAGCGAATCCGTCCATTTCCCGGGCCGGGCACCGGTCGAGCGGCTCCCGCCTTTCGGCAGATGTGCAATTGTGCGCCGTGCAGGCGAGAATTGGAGATCGACATGTCCATCGGGCTCGATGACGTTGCGACCGGAGTCGGTACCTACCTTGTTGCAAGCCTCGTGTTCGCCTCATTGCTGGTTCGTATCGCCGCCTCTGCGTGGCCCAGCAAATTGCTGCGGCGTCATGTATGGGCCTTTCCGCTGTCCCCGATCTTCGGATCCATGGCGCTGCTGGGGGTAGTCCTGCTGGTTGTCGGCCAGATCGTCGATGTCATGATTCGCGGCAGTTTCAGGGCGCTATCGGGGAAGCGCGCCTACCGGCGCGTCCAGATCGATTCCTATTACCATGTCCGGGGCCGCTAGCTGCGCCGCGGACCGGAGGAATCCAGCAAACCGCTGAGATAGGCCGCTGCGACGATCTCGTTCGAATGGCTGCAGCCGAGCCGCTGGCGCAGCCGCGCAGCATGATAGGCCACCGTGTTCTCGCTGATGCCGAGGTCGTAGGCGATTTCCTTCTGCCGCTTGCCCGCTGCAAGACCCGCAAGGACATCGGCCTGGCGGCCGCTCAGCGCGGGCCGCAGGCGCTTTGGCGCCGGTCCGGCGATTTTCTCGAGATAGGCATAGGTGAAATGCATCACCGCCGAGAGGTAAATCCAGTAGCTGTCATCGAGCGCCGCGGTCACGTCGTCGGTGAAATCCTCAGGCAAGACGCCGCGGTTGGGGGCGCTGGCATCGCGCACCACCGGGAGGCCGGCCATGCCTTCGCACGGCGTGTCATCGACGGTGATGGCGATGGCCTGCATTGTCGACCTGTCGCCCTTGTCCGGTCGCTCGACAAACTGCCCGATGTCGCCCGCGTTCGCATCCGCCCCATCGCGGGCGGCCTGGCCGAAGGGAAATGCGGAGATCGCGACGCTGCTGGCATTCGCCGGCCGGGGGGTACCGATCGCTAGCGTGGAAGGCGCGGTCGCCGCCTCCTGCTCCTCCTCCGTATCGCGGTAGAAGACATGGACTTCGCCGGACACGGGCACCCGGCCGATCGCATCGAGCGCGGCGGTCCAGATCGCATCCGCGCTTTCGGCATGGTCAAGCGACGCCAGGAAGTCCTCGAAGAAGTTCCTCAGTCCGCCCATGGCCGTGCCCCGGACATACGTATGGAGAGTGCACTACCGAATTCCCCCTCCTTCCAAAGACAATGCAGAATGCCATTCGAAGATATTATGGGATGTCTGAATAATGCCCCCGCATGGGTGATTAAATGCGCCTTGCGCCGGTTGGTTAATACTAGCCCGTCCCGGTCGGCTGTCGAGAGCATCAGGGCGGCGCAGGGTACGCGCGGAAGGCCTAAGCCTTTAATTTGAGCGTCCCGTCAGTCGAGAGAGCGTCCGGCCCCAAGAAATCTTGGGGGGTCGGCTGCGCCGTGCACCAGCTTCGGCGAAGCGTGGACCAAAGCCACTGCCCGCCCGTTGGTAAGGTGTAAGCAACGCAAAACAAAAGGAATTTAGATGTTCGAGAAGATTCGCATCAAGGAACACATGGAAATCGCCGACGCCAAGGGCCAGCATGTCGGAACCGTCGATGAAGTCGAAGGCGATGCCATCAAGCTGACTAAGTCGGACAGCGGCGATGACATGCACCACTTCCTGCCGCTCGACGACGTCGAGAAGATCGACGACAACCGTATCTACCTCAAGGAAGGTGCGCGCATCCCCGCCGGTCTCGGCAACAAGGCGGTCGCCTGAGCGACCCCGCGGTTACGATCCCATAGCGGATCGAAAAAGCCCCGCCCCGGAAGTCCGGTGGCGGGGCCTTTCATATGGGCAATCGTCATTGGTGAGAGAGGTGAGCCTAGGGCCGCCCAGACGTCACCAGAGGCCGCCTACTACTGGCAGGCGAGGCATTCCTCGTAATCTGTCTGCTCGGCGCCTGCGGCCAGTTCGAACTTCGCGGCATCGGCGGTGTTGTCCGCTTCGACGCCGCCGGCGAAACCGGCGCGCTGCACGCTCTTCGAGCGGAGGTAGTAGAGCGACTTGATGCCCTTTTCCCACGCCTGGAAGTGCAGCATCATCAGGTCCCACTTGTCGACATCGGCCGGGATGAACAGGTTCAGCGACTGCGCCTGGTCGATGAAGGGGGCCCGGTCGCCGGCGAATTCGAGCAGCCAGCGCTGGTCGATTTCGAAGCTGGTCTTGAAGGTCGCCTTTTCTTCGGTCGTCAGGAAGTCGAGATGCTGGACGCTGCCGCCCCGCTCGAGGATCGAATTCCAGACATTGGTCGAGTTCTTGCTCTTCTTATCGAGAATCTTCTCGAGATAGGGGTTCTTGACGATGAACGAGCCCGACAGCGTCTTGTGCGTGTAGATGTTGGCCGGGATCGGTTCGATGCAGGCGCTGGTCCCGCCGCAGATGATGCTGATCGACGCGGTCGGCGCGATCGCCATCTTGCAGCTGAAGCGTTCCATCGCGCCGGTTTCGGCAGCATCGGGGCACGGCCCGCGTTCCTGCGCCAGCACCAGCGAGGCTTCTTCCGCCTTGGCGCTGATATGCTTGAACATCTTGAGGTTCCACACCTTGGCCATGGGGCTTTCGAAGCCGATGCTCTTGGCCTGGAGGAAGGAGTGGAAGCCCATCACGCCGAGGCCCACGCTGCGTTCGCGCATGGCCGAATATTTCGCGCGCGCCATCTGGTCGGGCGCCCGGTCGATATAGTCCTGCAGGACGTTGTCGAGGAAGCGCATGATGTCCTCGATGAACTGCTTGTCGCCGTTCCATTCGTCCCATTTCTCGAGATTGAGCGAGGACAGGCAGCACACTGCGGTGCGATCGTTGCCGAGATGGTCGATGCCGGTGGGCAGCGTGATTTCAGCGCACAGGTTCGAGGTCGAGACCTTCAGCCCCAGTTCGCGGTGATGCTTGGGCATCATGCGGTTCACCGTATCGGAAAACACGATGTAGGGTTCGCCCGTGGCGAGCCGGGTTTCGACCAGCTTCTGGAACAGGCTGCGCGCGTCGATGGTCTTGCGCACCGATCCGTCGCGCGGGGACACGAGGTCGAATTCCTCGCCCGCGCGCACCGCTTCCATGAAGGCATCGGTGACGAGCACGCCGTGGTGCAGGTTGAGCGCCTTGCGGTTGAAGTCGCCGCTCGGCTTGCGGATCTCGAGGAACTCCTCGATCTCGGGGTGCGAAACGTCGATGTAGCAGGCCGCCGAACCGCGGCGCAGCGAGCCTTGCGAAATTGCGAGCGTGAGCGAATCCATCACCCGCACGAAGGGGATGATGCCGCTGGTCTTGCCGTTGAGGCCGACCGGTTCGCCGATCCCGCGGACATTGCCCCAATAGGTGCCGATGCCGCCGCCCTTCGAGGCGAGCCAGACGTTCTCGTTCCAGGTGTTGACGATGCCGTCGAGGCTGTCCGACACGCTGTTGAGATAGCAGGAAATCGGCAGGCCGCGCGTGGTGCCGCCGTTCGACAGCACGGGCGTGGCGGGCATGAACCACAGGTTCGAGATATAGTCGTAAAGCCGCTGCGCATGTTCGGCATCGTCGGCGAAATAATCGGCCACACGCGCGAACAGGTCCTGGTAGCCTTCGCCCGGAAGCAGGTAACGATCGGTCAGCGTTTCCTTGCCGAATTCGGTCAGCAGCGCATCGCGGCTCTCGTCGGTCGTCACGTCGAACCGGCGATCGAGCACCTTCTTGCTGTCATGTTCGGCCGCTTGCGAGGTCGCGCTGGTGACCGCGCCGGCCAGCGCCTCGCCCGCCGCTGCCTGGACCAGTTCGTCACTGCCCTTGTCCGTCTTGTCCATGGCGACCGCTTTCTCTTCGGAGGTGGGTTCGGGCGCGGTGTCTTGTGTGTCGAAATCCAATGCCATCGCCGTATCGTTCCCGCTCTTGAAATCCATCGTGTGCCCCGCCGTCTGAGTGCTCCGCGGGCCGCTATCAGGCCACCCGCGTTCCGGTTGTGTTCGAGTCGACGAGGCCACTGCCCCGCCTACCAATTTTGTGTGGCTCCGGGGCGAAAACTTTTCCCCTTTTTCCCCACAGCCATGCCGCTGGGGCGGGGCTCTCCAATATGGGGAGCCGGCCGCCAAAAGCTAGGTCTTGTGGGTACCCATGGTAGCCTGACCACTAGATACTGAATCAGGCAGGACTCCGGCGCAAGAGGGTCAACGCCGATTTAAGGCTGGTTCGGGCCTCGCGGACGCGGTGCCTTATCCGGCTGCAACGCCGCGACGCGTGGACCAAGCTGGACTTCGGGCGAGCGCAAGGGGCTAAATGAATCCGTGAAAAAAATTTTGCGGGCAAAAACGATCGGTCCGGCTTGTGAGTCAATCGAATCCAGGTGCGCAATTTTGGAATCGAGGCGGGCATTCGGCATAGACTCCGGCGCTGCCGCATCCCGTCCGCAGCACGGGATCACGGCAACGCCGAAGAACAGTGCCGGGGCTGGCGTTAGGACGCGGTGCGCGGAGCCGAATTGAACGCGAATACGGTGCGTTCGCGCGGGTCGGCGAGGCGCGCCTGTTCCAGCTTCGCCAGCTGCGACGACAGATCGGCAAAGGCCTGGTGGCTGTTGGCGAGGACGATGTTGGCCTGGAATATCTGGTCGGGCGCCCCGATCGCCGGGAGCGGCGTGCTCCGGCCCAGCCGGGCAACCGCCACCAGTGCGCGACGATCCACGCTACGCTGGCCCGATTTGCGATAGAGTTTCACATCGGCCGGGCGGCCATCGGCGCCGCGCTGGAACCGCACCATGGCGATCCCTTCGCCAACCAGCTCGCGCCGCGGCCAGTCGGCGCGCACGAGATTGCGATCGAGGTCGCGGGAAATCGTCTCGACGGCGGCACTCTCCGCCGAGACGACGATGTCCTGCGAAGTCGCGGGGACGCCGGTCACCAGCAAGGCACCGGCAAAAGCTATAAAGGGGGATTTCATCGGATCATCCTTTCGCGTGCAAAGATGATCGGCCGCAGTCGCGTTGCACGCCCGGCACAAGGCGGGCGGCAGTCCCATGGTCCACAATCAGTGGTCGATCGGGGCAGACCGGCGTCTGCGGGAGCCGGACGTCCTGTGCATCAGGATACGCGCGAGGGATTCGGTGTCAAACTCCCGGCGCAAGGGGGGTCTCGGAGGGGCAAATGGCAATTCTCTGAGGGCACAGCGCAACTTCTCGCCTGCACCCCAAAGCGATCATTTTAGCCAAACGCAAGAAACGAGCGCAGCGGCGCAGCAGACTCGCCTTTTGCGAACCACTAGCGACAATTTCCGTTCGTCCGCCGGTCGACTGACGACGGCCATTGGTCGAACACCCGCCCGAGTTAGAGCCTAGTCGGTATTCGCCTTGGCATGGCCGGCGATCGCATCGGCAAGCTCGTCGACCAGCTCGAGCGGCAGGTCGTGGCCCCAGCCCGGGATGGTCTTCAGCTTGGCGCCGGGGATCGAGGCCGCCGTATCGCGGCCACCTTCGCAGGGCACCAGCGGATCGTCTTCGCCATGCAAGACCAGCGTCGGTACGGTAACGTCTTTCAGCATGCCCCGGCGGTCGCCATCCGCGACGATCGCCGAGAGGTGCCGTGTCGGTCCTTCGGGGTAGAAACTGCGGCGCACGCTGGCGGTGGTGCGCTCGCGCAGGCGCTCGTCCTCGGTCGGATAGCCGGGCGAACCGATCGTGCGCGCCACCATCATGCCGTGCTCGACCAGCACCTTCTCATCGGTGCTGTCGGGGCGCGTGACCAGCGCCTTCATCGCCTCGGGCTTGGCGGGCGGCAGCTTGGGATTGCCGGTGGTCGAAAAGATCGTGGTGAGCGACAGGCATTTGTCGGCATGCCGCGAAACGAAATGCTGGGCGATCATCCCGCCCATGCTCGCGCCGACGATGTGCGCTGTCTCGATGCCCAGCGTATCGAGCAAGCCGGCCCCGTCATCGGCCATATCGGCCAGCGTATAGGGCACTTTGGGCTTCAGCCCGAGCTTGGAGAGGAGCGTCATCTTGACCAGCCCCGGCGCCTTGACCCCGTCGAACTTGTGGCTGAGGCCGATATCGCGATTGTCGTAGCGGATGACGCGGAAACCGCGGCTGGCAAGCGCCTCGACCAGTTCGTCGGGCCACAGCGTCAACTGCGCGCCGAACCCCATGATCAGCAGCATGGGCGGGGCGGTCTTGTCGCCCTGTTCCTCGTAGTGAATCTCGATCCCGTTCGCGATGGCCTTGGGCATTGCTCTACCTCCTCCGAATTCCGGCTGGAGACCTCATCGCATGCTCATGCCCTTGTCCAGCGCAAACCGGCCTGCAGCTGTGGGTTTCGGCGGCGCATCACAATGGCGTGTGCATACAATCCTACCGCGCCGACCGCTGGCATATCCCCGCGCGGATGGCACGGATTGGCGTGACTCGAGGGTGAACGAAATGGCTTTGACAGCAATGGATCATCGCACGGCTACCGCCGCCGCGGCTGTTCAGCTTCCCGACTTGGACCGGGATGTAGAAGGGAATCGCGCTGCCCCATTGGGCGGAACGAGGGAACGAGCGATGGACCGACGCGACGAACAGCGAAGCCAGACGCAGGACAATCTTCGCGTCACGATCGGCGGCACCGGTCTGCGCTGTGCCATGCGCAATCTGTCGCCTTCGGGCTGCATGATCGAGTGCCGCGACCTGATTGCCGATGTCGGCACGCCGGTCGAAGTCGTGCTGCTGCCCGGTTATGTCGCGCAGGGCGAAGTCGCCTGGCAGCTTGGCGAGAGCATCGGCATCTTCTTCCTCGAACCCATCAGCATGGGCGTGGTGCGCCACTTCGCGCTCGACGACTGGATGCTGCGCAGCGACTGGTCGGCAGCCAACTGGCAGTCGGTGAAGGGCTGATGCCGCCCCGGGTGTCTCGTCAGGGCACCAACACCATGTCGCGCGCGACTGGATCGGTGGCGGGATAATCCATGATGTAATGCAGCCCGCGGCTTTCGTGGCGTTTGAGCGCGCTGGTCACGATCAGCCCCGCGCAATCGAGCAGGTTGCGTAGCTCGATCAGATCGGTGGTGACGCGGAACGACCCGTAATAGTCCTCCACTTCCTTGCGCATCATCTCGATCCGGTTATCCGCACGTTCCAGGCGCTTGGTGGTGCGCACGATACCGACATAGTTCCACATGAAACGGCGGATCTCGGTCCAGTTCTGCTTGATCACCACTTCCTCGTCCGAATCGGTCACGCGGCTGGCATCCCACGGCAGGATCGCGGGCGGATCATCGAGATCGTCCCAGCACGACAGGATGTCCTTGGCCGCCGCCTCGCCGAAGACGAAGCATTCGAGCAGCGAATTCGAGGCCAGCCGGTTGGCACCGTGGAGCCCGCTTTCGGTGCATTCCCCCGCCGCCCATAGACCCGGCAGGTCGGTCTTCGCATCGAGCCCGATCTTCACCCCGCCGCAGGTATAATGCTGCGCCGGCACGACCGGAATCGGCCCCGTGGTCATGTCGATGCCGAGGCCGAGCAGCTTTTCGTGGATCGTGGGGAAATGCTCCTTCACGAATTCGGGCGGCTGGTGGCTGATATCGAGATGGACATAGTCGAGCCCATGGCGCTTGATCTGGTCGTCATTGGCGCGCGCCACGATATCGCGCGGCGCCAGCTCCATCCGCTCGGGGTCGTATTTCTCCATATAGCGCTCGCCGGTGACGGGGTTGAAGAGCCGCCCGCCCTCGCCGCGCACGGCCTCGGTAATGAGGAAATTCTTGACCTCGAGATTGTAGAGGCAGGTCGGGTGGAACTGCATCATCTCCATGTTGGAGACCCGCGCGCCCGCGCGCCATGCCATGGCGATCCCGTCACCCGTCGCGCCGCGCGGCGCGGTCGAGAACTGGTACACGCGCCCCGCCCCGCCCGCCGCCAGCACGGTCGCGCGCGCGACATGCGTCACCACGTCACCGGTAGCCTCGTCGAGCGCATAGGCACCCCACACGCGGCCCGACCCCGAGTAATCCGCCTGGTTGCGCCCGGTGACCAGGTCGATGCAGCTTTGCCCGGGCAGCAGCGTGATGTTCGGATTTTCCTCCGCCGCCTTGAGCAGCGCGGCCTGCACCGCCCAGCCGGTCGCATCGTTCACATGGACGATGCGGCGGTGCGAATGCCCGCCTTCGCGCGTCAGGTGCAGGTCGCCTTCCTCGCGGTTGAAGGGCACACCCAGTTCGCACAGCCGGTCGATCGAGGCCGGCGCGCGTTCGATCACGAACTCGACCGTCTCCTGGTCGTTGAGACCCGCGCCGGCGACCATCGTGTCACGGATGTGGTTGTCGAACGTGTCGCCCGCGTCGAGCACGGCGGCGATGCCGCCCTGCGCCCACGCGGTGGAGCCGCTGTCGAGCCGGCCCTTGGCGAGCACCAGCACGCGCTTGGTCTGCGCCAGCGCCAGCGCGGCGGTAAGTCCGGCAGCGCCCGAACCGATGACGAGGACGTCGTAAGGGGTGTCTGTCATGCCCGCGTCATGCCGACGCAATCACTACGCGGCAAGCAAGGAACGATTCGGCGCAGCGAGGTTATTGTCAGCCGCTTGCTACACTAGGGCGCGAATCGACAGGGGACAAAACAACGGGTTTGGAAGGGTCGCAAGATCATGACTTTGGGACGTATCGGCTGTGCCTTGGGTAGGCACAGCGTCGACAACGCGAATGTAACGCGCGTCAGCGGGCAGCAGGTCGGCCGCTGCCGCAAGTGCAAGGCACCGATGGAAGAGGTCGAACCGCATTTGTGGGCGGTGCAGAAGGTTCGCGACGCAGGGCTCGGGCCGCGCGCCTTCCTGTAACGCGCAGGCCTATCCCGCGCCGGTCAGCTGGACGAACACGTCCTCCAGGTCGGCTTCGCGGGTGGTGACATCCTCGATCGCATAACCGTGCGACTGGACGAGCGCGAGGACCTGCCCTGCGCTCGTCTTGTCGCGGTCATAGGTGATCTCCAGCCGCCGCGGCTCGATCACTTCGGCCTTGGTGAAAGCCGGTTCCATGATCGGCCCGCCGAGATCCTTGTCGACCGTGATCGAGACGATCTTTTCGCGCGCCATGTCGACCAGTTCGCGAGTCGGCTTGTCGGCGATCAGTTCGCCGTGATTGATGATCGCGATGCGGTCGCACAGCTGCTCGGCTTCCTCGAGATAATGCGTGGTCAGCACCACGGTCACGCCCTCGCGATTGAGTTCGGTCACCAGTTCCCACAGCTGGCGGCGCAATTCGACATCGACCCCGGCGGTCGGCTCGTCGAGCACCAGGATCGGCGGCGAATGGACCATCGCCTTGGCGATCAGCAGCCGCCGTTTCATCCCGCCCGACAGCGTGCGCGCATAGGCATCGCGCTTGTCCCACAGATGCACCGCCTTGAGCAGCTCCTCGCTGCGCCGCTCGGCCTTGGGAATGCCGTAGAAACCGCCCTGGTTCTCCAGCACTTCGAACGGGGTGAAGAAGGGATCGAAGACGATTTCCTGCGGCACGATCCCGATCGAACGCTTGGCGTTGCGCGGATTGCCCGCGATATCGAAACCCCAGACCTCGGCGCTGCCGCTGGTCTTGCGCACCAGCCCGGCAAGGATGTTGATGAGCGTCGACTTGCCCGCGCCATTGGGGCCCAGCAGTCCGAAAATGCCGCCTTGCGGCACATCGAAACTGACCCCCTTGAGCGCCAGCTTGGCCGGCGCGCCCGGACCGGGCGAGGCATATTCCTTGACGAGATTGTCGATCTTGATCGCAGGTGGGGTGGTCATGCCGCGTGACCTAGGCTCTTGAGCAGCTCCGTCAAACCCATTATCGGCTTGCGCATGAGCCTGCCTCCTCCCGAAATCACCAAGGTCACCACGCGGCGCGTGTGGTGCGACGGCGCGACCGACATCAGGACGGGGGCGAACTACAAACCCGCCGCGCTCGGCCACCCCAAGATCTATCTCGAGATCGACGAGCATGGCTATGTCGACTGCGGCTATTGCGATCGCCGCTTCGTCCTCGAAGGCGGGCCCGCCGACGGGGTCGACCAGTCGCAGCTGATGGATATTTCCGAAGGCGCGGACCCGGGCCACCGGTAGGGCTTTCAATCCCAGTCATTGCGAGGAGCCGCAGGCTCCGCGGCAATCCAGCAAGCGCGGGACTGGATTGCCACGCTACGCTCGCAATGACTTTCAAGGTGACGTTGCGTGCCCGAGTTCCTATCTCTGGTGCATGACGCCAGCGACCGACCCGCACGCCCTGCTCTACAACCAGCTCGATCCCGAGGAAGCCAAGGCGCTCACCGCGCGCCTGCTGGCTCCCTGCGACGATGGCGAGCTCTACCTGCAATTCATGGCGAGCGAGAGTTTCGCCTTCGATGACGGACGGCTGAAGACCGCCGATTACAGCCGCGATTCGGGCTTCGGCCTGCGCGGCGTGTCGGGCGAGACGACCGGTTTCGCGCATGCCAACGAGATCAGCGCGGCCTCGATCGCCCGCGCCGGCGAGACGCTGCGCTTGCTCGACGCGACCACCTCGCCGCATGCCGCACCGCCCGAGCGGACCAACCGTCATCTCTATACCGATGCCAGCCCGCTCGACCTCGTGCCCTTCGCCGAGAAGGTCGCGCTGCTCGAAAAGATCGATGCGGTGGCGCGCGCCAAGGATCCGCGCGTGGCGCAGGTCAATGCGAGCCTGTCGGCCAGCTGGAGCGCGATCGACATCATTCGCGCCGACGGGTTCACCGCGCGCGACCTGCGCCCGCTGGTCCGCCTGAACGTCAGCATCGTGGCCGAAGCCAACGGCCGCCGCGAAACCGGCAGTTTCGGCTTTGGCGGACGCTATCTCTACGACGATCTGTTCGACGAAGGGCGCTGGATGCGCGCGGTCGACGAAGCGGTCCGCCAGGCGCTGGTCAATCTCGATAGCGTCGCCGCCCCGGCGGGCGAGCAGACCGTCCTGCTCGGCCCCGGCTGGCCCGGCGTGCTGCTGCACGAAGCGGTCGGCCACGGGCTCGAGGGCGATTTCAACCGCAAGGGCACCAGCGCCTTCGCCGGGCGCGTCGGCGAGCGCGTCGCCGCCCCCGGTGTTACCGTGATCGACGATGGCAGCATGACCGATCGCCGCGGATCGCTGAGCATCGACGACGAAGGAACGCCGACGCGCGAGACCGTGTTGATCGAGGACGGCATCCTCAAGGGCTATATGCAGGACCGCCTCAACGCCCGCCTGATGGGTGTCGAGGCGACTGGGAACGGGCGCCGCCAATCCTATGAACATGCCCCGATGCCGCGCATGACCAACACCTTCATGCAGGGCGGCAGCGACGATCCCGAGGAATTGCTGAGCCGCGTCGACGACGGCATCTATGCCACCAGCTTCGGCGGCGGGCAGGTCGATATCGTCAGCGGCAAGTTCGTCTTCGCCTGCACCGAGGCCTATAAGGTCGAAAAGGGCAAGGTGGTGGCGCCGATCAAGGGCGCGACGCTGATCGGCGACGGCCCGACCGTGCTGACCAAGGTGCGCGGCATCGGCAACGACATGGCGCTGGATGAAGGCGTCGGCATGTGCGGCAAGGGCGGACAGAGCGTGCCCGCGGGTGTCGGCCAGCCGACCCTGCTGGTCGACGGCATCACCGTGGGCGGAACCGCCTGACCCACGCGCGCGTCAACTCAGCGCAGGTTCAGGCGGTGTGATACAGTATCCGCCGCTCATCAGGAGACTCGCCATGTTCAAGCCGCTTGCCATTGCCACTGCCGCGCTCGGCCTGCTTGCCGCGCCCGTCCAGGCCGACGAAACCGAGGAGATGACCCGCGGTGAGGCCGAACTCGCCAAACTGCTCGAAGGCCGCGTCGCGGGCGAACCGCGCAACTGCATCCGCACCATCGGCAGCCGCAATCTCAACCAGATCGACGGCACCGCGCTGACCTATCGCGACGGCGACACCATCTGGGTCAATTACACGCGCAATCCCGAGAGCATCGACGAGAGCGAAGTGATGGTGATCAAGCGCTTCAGCGCCACCAGCCTGTGCCGCACCGACCAGATCGAACTGGTCAGCCGCACCGGCGGCTTCCTCAGCGGGGTGATCTTCCTCGACGAGTTCATCCCCTATGCGAAGGTCGACGCCGAGGGCTGATCCGCGCAGGGGTAGCCAGCCTGTCACGCGGGGGGCATAGCTCTCTTTTTCCGAGGAGAGCCAGATGACCAGCCCGCAAGCCCCCGTGAATTCGCCCTTCGGCTATCGCTCGACCGCGCGCGAAGTGGTCGAGGGCGTGGATCTGGCGGGCAAGACCGTGGTCGTCACCGGGGGCTATTCGGGCATCGGTACCGAAACCGTCCATGCACTCGCCGGGGCCGGAGCGCAGGTAATCGTCGGCGCGCGGCGACCCGACCAGGCAGAGGATGTCCTCGAAGGGGTGAGCGGGGATATCGCCATCCTGCCGCTCGACCTGTCGGATCCCGCCTCGATCGATGCCTTTGCGGAAGCTGTCGCCGAGGAAACCGCGGCCATCGACATCCTCATCAACAATGCCGCGATCATGGCCAGTCCGCTGGCGCGCGATGCGCGTGGCTACGAGATGCAATTCGCCACCAACCATCTGGGCCATTTCCAGCTGGCCGCGCGGCTGTGGCCATTGCTGCTGGCTGACGGCGGCGCACGCGTCGTGGCGCTGTCTTCGATCGGGCACCGGCTCAACGGGCTCGACCTCGACGATCCCAACTTCGAGCGCCGCGAGTATGACAAGTGGCTCGCCTATGGGCAGGCCAAGTCGGCCAACGCATTGTTTGCGCTCCAGCTCGACAAGCTGGGCGAAGCGCAGGGCGTGCGCGCCTTTGCCGTCCACCCCGGCGGTATCGCGACCCCGCTCCAGCGCCACCTCACCATGGAAGAGCAGCGCGCGATGGGTTGGTATGACGACGAAGGCAACGTCCACGAAGCCTTCAAATCGACCGAGGAAGGCGCGTCGACCAGCGTGTGGTGCGCGGTTTCCCCGCTGCTCGAAGGCAAGGGCGGCGTCTATTGCGAGGATTGCGACATCGCCATCCCCGCCGATCCCGAAAACCCGCGCGCGGGCGGCTGCTGGCCGCATATCCGCGACGAGGACTTGGCAAAAGCGCTGTGGCGCAAGTCGGAAGAACTGACCGGGGTCGCCTTTCCCGGTTAAGGCACCGCGCGGCGCATGACCGCGCGGCCCGTGAAGACGCCGAGCAGGGCAAAGGCGGGAAGCATCAGGCCCGGGTCGGGCAGATCGAAGCCGAACAGCGTCGCCGTAGCGCGCGCCAGCGCGGTCAGGCCGAGCATGGCGGCAACCCCCACCACCAGCAGGCCGAAGCCATTTGCCAGCAGGCCGTTGACCCGCTCGCCCAGCAGGCTTGCGTCGTTCATCGCTGCAAGCAGGAACAGCGCGACCAGCGGCAGCAACACGCCATTGAAGGCCTGCGCGGCGAGGATTGCCGGAGCGGGGCGGATTTCGGCCAGTCCGAAGCCGAGGCCGACCAGCAGCACCGCGCCCCAGACCGCGCGGAAACGCCAGCCGCTAGCCTGCCACCGCGGGTCATCCGCCTTGCCGAACAGCCCACGCGCGGTGAGCGCGGCTGCCAGGGGAGCAGTGACCGCGGAGGAAATGCCTGCCGCGAGCAGCCCGATTCCGGCGCCCGTCCGCGCCCAGCCGCCGACCCGTTCATCAAGCACATCGCCCAGCGCTGCGAACGAAAACTCGCCCGCCAGAGCCGTGCCGACCACCAGGATCGCCGCTGTGATGACCACGCCGAGCCCGACCGAAATGGCGAGGCCGAAGCGCATGTCTCCCAGCCCTTGCCCGCGCGCCAGCGCCGCGCCGAGGAACAGATTGTAGGGCACCACCGTTGTCCCCACCAACGCCAGCACCGCGAGCAGCGCGGCAGGGTCGTCGGCAAAACCCGGTGCCGGGACAAGGCCCGCCAGCAGCACGGGGGCGGGCGGCGCCAGCGACAGCGCGACGAGCAGGAAGCCGCCCCCCATCAGCGCGACGAACACCGCCATGAGCCGCGCGACGCTGTGCGGCGATCCCGCCAGCAGCAACAGCGCAGCCGCTGCCGCCAGACCCAGCGTAATGCCTGCCCGCGGCCCGTCGAAGGCGAGCATCGCCCCCGCCGCGCCGCCGAGGATATTGCCCGCTTCATAGGCCGCGCACCCCAGCAGGATCGCGCCGCCGACCAGCAGCAGCGTGGCCACATGCGCAAAACCTGTCGGGTATCGGCGCCGCAGCACTGTCGCCAGATCGTCGCCCGTCGCCACTGCCAGCCGTCCGGCAAATTCCTGGAGCGTGAAGGTCGCGATGCCCGAGAAGAGGATCGCCCACAGCAGCGCCGCGCCAGTGTTCGCCCCCGCGCTGGCAGCCGCCGTGACCGTGCCCGGCCCGATGAATGCCGCCGCGATTGCGGACCACAGGAGGATCGAGCCGATACGCTTCATTGCCGACCCTTGTGGCGCAAGCTGGCGTGCGCCGCAATCAGGCGCGGCGGCGACCCGTCTCGCACAGCGCCTGCGCGGGGCAGTTGGGGCAGTCGGGGGCTGAGGGGCGGCACCAGGTCTGGCCGAGCTTCTTCATCAGCAGGTGATGTTCGTCGAACTGCGCGCCCGACCAGTCCTCGGGCATGGCGGGCATGATCGCGGCGAAAGCCCGCGCGGTGCCGGCCTTGGGCGGGACCAGCCCCATCCGCTGGAGGATACGCGTGTGATGCCCGTCGAGCACGATGGCGCGCCGGTCGAGCGTGCTGGCATTCATCACGCCCGCGGCGATCTTGCGCCCGACACCGGGGAGCTGTTCGAGCCAGCCCATCGCCGCTTCGGTGTCCAGCTCGGCGAGATGCGTGAGGTCCACCGCGCCGCGCAGGTCGATGAGCGCCGCGAGGCTCGTCTGCAGGCGTTCGGCGGCGACATTGGGATAGGTCTGCGTCGCGAGCTCGGCCTGCAAGTCGGCGAGCGGCGCGGTGGCCACCGCCTCCCAGCTGCCCCAGCGCTGCAGCAGCCGGTCGGTTGCGGCGTTCGAGATCTCGGACTTGGTCCGCGCACCGATCACGCCTTGCACCAGCACCCATTCGGGCTGGCGCCATTCGGCTGCCGCGCGTTCGATATGTCCGAAGCGCTGGACCAGTAGCGCCTGCAGGTGGCGGAGCGTTTCGGTGCGCGGATCGGGACCCAGCGGCAGCATCGCATCAGCGCCGCAGCGTCAGGCCGATGCCGGTCACGATCAGCACCCCCGCCACGATCAGTTCGCTGGTCACCAGTTCACCGAGCAGGGCGATGCCGCCCAGCGCCGCGACCAATGGCGTGGCCAGCTGGACGGTCGCCAGCGTCGCCAGCCCCAGCGACGGGGAAACGCGGTTCCAGATGACATAGCCAAGCCCCGAGGTAACCGCACCCGAGAGGATCGCGAGCAGCAGCCCGCGCGTTTCGGGCACCGTCATGTCGAACGCCAGCAATGGCAGCGCCAGCACTGCGCCAATGGCAAAGCTGCGCGCCGTATAGCTGCCCGCCCCGGCGGACGCCCGCCCGATCATCGTATAGGCGCCCCACGCAATCCCGGCGGTCGCCATGAATGCCGACGGCAACAGTCGTCCGCCCTGCACTTGCGGGACCAGCAGCACCGCCAGACCCGAGAGCGAGAGCACGAGGCCCGTCCACCCGAGCCAACCGACCCGTTCGCCGCGGACTATGCCGGCGAGCAAAATAGTCGCCTGGACGACGGCAAACAGGATCAGCGCGCCGGTTGCAGCGGGCAATTCGACATAGGCCCAAGAAAACATCGCGACATAGGCGAACAGGCTGAGCCCCGCGCCGAAATTCCATGTCCCGCCGCGCCCCAGCAGCAGCGGCGCGAGGACGATCGCGCCGGCTGCCAGCCGGACCACCGAGAAGGCAATCGGCGTGATCCCCCCTCCGGCGAGCGCATAGCGCGCGATGAGCGAATTGCCGGCAAAGGCCAGCACCGCGAGGCTGGCGAGGACTAGCACCGTCGCGAGCCCGAACGGGCGCGCAGCCGCGGCCGGTGCGCGCGGTTTCCCCGCGCTTATTCCCACTCGATCGTGCCGGGGGGCTTCGACGTATAGTCGTAGACCACCCGGTTGATGCCCTGCACCTCGTTGATGATGCGGGTCGCGACGCGGCTGAGGAAGGCGCTGTCGAAGGGATAGATATCCGCGGTCATCCCATCGGTGCTGGTGACCGCACGCAGGCCGCAGACGCTGTCATAGGTGCGGCCATCGCCCATCACGCCAACGGTCTTGACCGGCAGCAGCACCGCGAAGGCCTGCCAGATCGCATCGTAGAGCCCGGCGTTGCGGATTTCCTCGAGGTAGACCGCATCGGCCTTGCGCAGGATATCGCAGAGTTCCTTGGTAACTTCGCCGGGGATGCGGATCGCGAGGCCGGGCCCGGGGAAGGGATGCCGCCCGACGAAGATTTCGGGCAGGCCCAGTTCGCGGCCCAGTTCGCGGACCTCGTCCTTGAACAGTTCGCGCAAGGGTTCGACCAGCTTCATGTTCATGCGTTCGGGCAGGCCGCCGACATTATGGTGGCTCTTGATCGTGACCGAGGGGCCGCCGGTAAAGCTGACGCTTTCGATCACGTCGGGATAGAGCGTGCCCTGCGCGAGGAAATCGGCGCCGCCGATCTTCTTCGCTTCGGCTTCGAACAGGTCGATGAAGGCACCGCCGATGAACTTGCGCTTCTTTTCCGGATCGGTCTGGCCCGCAAGACCGCCGAGGAACATCTCCTCCGCATTCACATGCACCAGCGGGATGTTGTAATGGTCGCGGAACAGCGTGACGACCTGCTCGGCCTCGTTCATCCGCATGAGGCCGTGGTCGACGAAGACGCAGGTCAGCTGGTCGCCGATCGCTTCGTGGATGAGCACTGCAGCCACCGCCGAATCGACCCCGCCCGAAAGACCGCAGATGACCTTGCCGTCACCCACCTGCGCGCGGATTTCCGCGATCTTGGTGCGGCGAAACTCGGCCATGGTCCAGTCGCCCGCAAGCCCGCAGACATGGCGCACGAAATTGGCGAGCAGCTTGCCGCCATCGGGCGTGTGGACCACTTCGGGGTGGAACTGTGTGCCGTAATACTGGCGCTTCTCGTCGGCGATGACCGCGAAGGGGGCGCCGTCGCTGGTGGCGACGATGCCGAAACCGGGGGCGAAGCGGGTGACCTTGTCGCCGTGGCTCATCCACACCTGGTGGCGCTCGCCGGTCTGCCACAGCCCGTCGAACAGCGCGCACTGTTCCGACACGGTGAGATAGGCGCGGCCGAATTCGCCGCCCTCGCCGGTTTCATGCCCCGGGCGAACTTCGCCGCCGAGCTGCTCGGTCATTACCTGCTGGCCATAACAGATGCCGAGGATCGGCAGGCCGCTGTCGAACAGCACCTGCGGTGCGCGCGGGCTGCCTTCGTCGCATACGCTAGCGGGCGAGCCCGACAGGATGATGCCCTTGGGCTGGAGCCGGTGGAACGCCTCCTCCGCCTGGGTGAAGGGGGCGATTTCGGAATAGACCCCCGCCTCGCGCACGCGGCGCGCGATGAGCTGGGTGACCTGGCTGCCGAAATCGACGATGAGGATGGAATCGGGAAGGTGTTCTGCCTGCATGGCTCCCGATAAGGGCAGCGCGCGTCGCCTGTCCAGCGTTCGCAGCGCTGCTGCCGGTCATATCCCGCGCCCCGCGGCGAAGATGCATCGCTTACAACCTATTGTCGCGTATTTTGCACTTGCGAACACTCATGCTGCAATGCACAATCGCGATCAAGAACAAGGCCGAGGATGTCTGAAGAGCGCTAACCTTTACCCCAGGAGACGCTCATGAAGTACCGCCAGTTTCTCGCCAGCCTCGTCGTTGCCGCACTCATCCACACCCCGGCGCAGGCCGAACGCAGCGAAGTCAGCATCGAAGTCGCATTCAACGACCTCGACCTGCGCGATCCCGACCAGGTCGAAGTCCTGCGCGAGCGCGTTGCCGATGCCGCCGAAGCCGCCTGCACCCACCCCGACGCGCTGTCGGTCAACGCCTTCTCCTATGATCGCCGCTGCAAGGCCTCGCTGGTCGCATCGGCGCGCAAGATGATCACGCTGAAGACCTCGGCAAAGCTGGCACAGGCCCGCTAAGCCACTCTCCTGCATGCGCGATTGCAGGATCTTCCGGTGCCGCCACGACCTCGGTCCTGGCGGCACCGTTCGTTGTGAGACGGGAGGGTAGAGGCGCGAAAGCTTGGTTGCGCAAATCGCAACATCTTTCAAAGTTTTCTCACTTTCGTTCGTGAGCGGGTAAGATTATTACACGCCTCACAGCCGGACGGTGAACCCTGACACTCCCGTCCCGGACGATTTACAGAAGCGTCGGCCCCCCAAGCAGCCGCGTTTCTGGCCTTCCTCGCCACGGCGGCCGGCCACCGGCCCTCCGCACCGGCGAGGCGATATGGCAGCGAGTAGAGACGCGGCCGCCGACATTCCTCTCCCTCCCCCCAAGAAGTCGGCGCCGCGTCTCGAAGCGCTGCGCCGCCCGTTCAGTCGGGCAGGCCGCGCCGATCGGCCTCTTCGCGCAGATCGGTCTTGAGCAGCTTGCCGATATGGCTGCGCGGCATGTCCGCGATCCTATGGAGCTGCGCCAGCCGCTGGGTCTTGCCCAGCCGCGCATTGACCGCTTCGCGAATCGCTTCGCAATCGCGCGCATCCTCCGCCAGCGTCACGAACCCGACCGGGGTTTCGCCCCAGCGCGCGCTGGGCACGCCGATCACCGCGGCCTCGACCACATCGGCTTCCCTGGACAATTCATCCTCGAGATCGACCGGGAAGATATTGAACCCGCCCGAAATGATCATGTCCTTCGCGCGGCCGACCAGTTCGACGAAACCGTCGGCATCGACGCGCCCGATATCGCCCATGCGCTGCCACACATCGCCCGTTGCCGGGTCGGTCCAGTAGCCCTCGCGCGTCTTGTCGGGCTGGTTCTTGTACCCCGCCATCATCGTCTGGCTGCGCCCGATCAGATTGCCCGGCGTACCCGGCGCGACCGGCTGGTCCGCATCGTCGAGCACCTTGAGTTCGCTGCCCGGCGCGGGCCGGCCCACCGTGTGCAGCTTGTCGGGAAACTTGTGCGCCTCGAGCAGGCAGACGACCCCGCCTTCGGTCATCGAATAGATCTCGATCAGCGCACCCGGCATGCGCGCCAGCACCTCGCGCTTCAATTCCGCCGGGAAGGGCGCCGAAGTGCAGTATTTAAGCTGCATGGCGGACAGGTCGAATTCGTCGAAGCGCGGCTCTTCCATCAACCGCCGGTACTGGACCGGGACCAGCATGGTCGCGGTGGTGCGGTCCGCCTGCGCATATTCGAGCCAGCGCAGTGCGTCGAACTTGCGCATCACGCGCACCGTCCCGCCCGCCAGCAGCGGCGGCAGGAACGCGACCATGGTGGTGTTCGAATAGAGCGGCGTCGAGGCGAGCGTACGGACGGGCAGGCCGCCTTCCAGCCAGCTCGATGCCGTACTGGCGAATTGCCGCCAGCGCATCTGGTGCGAATGGACGATGCCCTTGGGGACACCGGTCGTGCCCGAGGAATAGATGATGTTGAACGGATCGCCCGGCTGCGGCTGGAACTCGGGCGCCCGCACGCCTTCGGGTGCCATCCACTCGGCAAGTTCCTCGTCGAGCACGATCCGCGTCATGCCCGGGAAGCAATCCTCGCCCAGTTCCGCCAGCTTTGCGCGGTCGATGAAGATATGCTGCGCGCCCGAATCGCGCGCCATGCCCGCCAATTGGCCGGGACTGGCGCTGGTGGTCAGCGGCGCGGCCACTCCGCCCGCGCGCACCGCGGCGAGGAACACCAGCGCATAGGGGATCGAGGAATAGCCGAGGATCGCCACCGCCTGCCCCCGCTCCAGCCCGTCCGCGACGAGCCGTGCGGCGATCCGCTCGACCCGGTCGCCCAGCGCGGCCCAGCTGAGCGCGCCCTCGTCGTCGCGCATCGCGATCTGACTGTCCAGCGCGGCGGCATTGGCGGCGATGATGTGCGGAAAGCTGCCGAAAGTTTCGGCCAGCGCTGCTCTTTGTGTCTCTCCCATGCGGCGCACCCTATCGCGGCGCGCGCCGCTGTCTAGCCGCCAGCGAGGCTGCCGAGCGAAAAGGCGAGAATGACGCCCAGCGCAGTGGCGATGCCCGCCCAGTGGCGATCTTCGCGGAAAGCCCGCGGGAAGACTTCGGTCGCAAGGCTCGCGACCACTGCCCCGGCGGCAAAGCAGCGGATCACCGCCAGCGTGCCTTCGCCGACCCCGGCCAGCGCGAGATTGCCGACGATCGCCGCGAGCGCGAGCAACGCTGCGGTGCCGATCCACAGCAGCATCACGGTGCCTTTGGAGCGCCCGTCGGCGGTCATGGCGCGCGCGCCGCCCGCGGCTTCGGGCAGGTTGGACAGCAGGATCGATCCTGCAAGCGCGGCAACTTCCATCCCGCCCGCACCGATCAGCGCGACACCCAGCGCAAGGTTTTCCGGAATGCCGTCGAGCGTGATCGCGGCCAACAGTCCGCCGCCGCGGTTCGGACCCCATCTTTCGTCGATCAGATAGTCCGCCACGGCAAAGACGATCGCGCCAGCCCCCACGCCGAGCATGGCGTGGAACACGCTGCTCTTGGCAATCGAGGGTTCGATCAATTCGCTCGTCACCGAAAGCAGCAAGGCGCCGCCCGCCAGCGCGACGAGGAACCCTTCGACCCGGTTGGGTAGCTTGCCGTATATGCCCCATGCAGCCCCGGCGACCAGAGCGCCCGAGACCACCAGCACCACGGCGAGCAGCATCAGCATTCGATCACATTGACCGCGAGCCCGCCCTGGCTCGTTTCCTTGTATTTCGAGGACATGTCGAGACCGGTCTGGCGCATCGTTTCGATCACCTGGTCGAGGCTGACGCAGGTCTCCGCCTCGGTCCGGTGCAGCGCGAGCCGTGCGGCATTGACCGCCTTGACCGCGCCGATCGCATTGCGCTCGATACAGGGCACCTGGACCAGCCCGCCGACCGGATCGCAGGTCAGGCCGAGATTGTGCTCCATCCCGATCTCCGCCGCACAGGCGACTTGCGCGGGCGAGGCCCCCCACAGCGCCGCCAGCCCCCCGGCAGCCATCGAGCAGGCCACGCCCACTTCGCCCTGGCACCCCATTTCCGCGCCCGAAATGCTCGCGCGCTGCTTGTAGAGCAGCCCGATCGCACCGGCGGTCAGCAGGAAGGTACGGCGGCTGTCGCGGCACGGGCCATCGCCGGTGGTCGTGCAATAGAAGCGGATTACGGCAGGGATGATCCCAGCAGCACCGTTGGTCGGCGCGGTGACAACGCGGCCCCCGGCGGCGTTCTCCTCGTTGACCGCCATCGCATAGCAATTGAGCCAGTCGAACAATTGTTCACGCTCGTTCGATTGCGGATTGGCGGATAGCTTGTCCCACAGGTCGGGCGCGCGCCGCGCCACCTTGAGGCCGCCGGGCAGGATACCGCGCTGGTGCAGGCCGCGATCGATACACTGGTCCATCGCGGCGGCGACACGGTCGATTCCCTCGAGCGTTTGCTCGCGCGGGCGGAAAGCATCTTCGTTGGCGAGGATCAGGTCCGCGATCGGCAGGCCGGTCTGCGCGCAAGCGGCTAGCAATTCCTCCGCCGAACCGAAATCATGCGGCACCCGCGTGCCCGTATTGATCCGGTCGTCCTTGGGTTTGCGCTGCAATTGCGCTTCGGAGGCGACGAATCCGCCACCGGTCGAATAATAGGTCCGCTGGGACAACCGCTCGCCCGCGGCATCGAAAGCCGCCAGCTTCATCCCGTTGGGATGCAGGTCGGGAATGATATGCCCGGCAAGATCGATATCGGCCGCCGGGTCGAAAGCGATCTCGCGTTTGCCCCCCAGCACCAGCCGCCGATCCTCGCGTACCCGCTTGAGCGCGGCTGCGGCGTCGTCGGGACAGGTCGTGTCGGGCGCGAAGCCGATCAGGCCGAGAATGCTCGCATCGAGCGTGCCATGTCCGACGCCGGTCAGCGCGAGCGAGCCCTGCAATTCCACCGTGACACGTGCTGTCCTGTCGAGCTTGCCCGACTTGGCCAGCGCCCGCACGAAGGTGCGCGCGATCCGCATCGGCCCGACCGTGTGCGAGGAGGAAGGACCGATCCCGATCCGGAAGATGTCGAGCACCGATAGCATGGCCGCGAGATGCGCCTTCGCCGCTTCGAAATCAACCGGTTGCAGTCGAAACCGGAGCGGCGGCAATCTGTGGGTAAAATCGCCCGCGAAACTTTGGAAATCCGCCTTCGAACGCCTATATGCTCAGTATGGACGAAACCCCTGAAAACACGGGCGCCGAAGCGCCGAAGAAACCCGGTTATGGCGCAGATTCGATCAAGGTCCTCAAGGGCCTCGACGCGGTCCGCAAACGGCCCGGCATGTATATTGGCGATACCGACGACGGATCGGGCCTGCACCACATGGTGTTCGAGGTCTCGGACAACGCCATCGACGAAGCGCTGGCGGGGCATTGCGACCTCGTCCTGATCGAACTCAATGCCGATGGCTCGGTCTCGGTCGAAGACAATGGCCGCGGCATCCCGGTCGACATGCACAAGGGCGAAGGCGTCTCCGCCGCCGAGGTCATCATGACCCAGCTTCACGCGGGCGGTAAGTTCGAAAACACCAGCGACGACAATGCCTACAAGGTCTCGGGCGGCCTGCACGGCGTCGGCGTCTCGGTGGTCAACGCGCTGTCCGAATGGCTCGAACTGACGATCTGGCGCGACGGCAAGGAACACTGGATGCGCTTCGAGCATGGCGATGCGGTCGAAAGCCTGCGCGTCGTCGGCGATGCCCCGCGGGTCGAGCAGAACCCCGACGAGGACGGCTTCAAGAAGGGCACGCGCGTCACCTTCAAGGCGTCCGAAAATACCTTCAAGAATGTTATCGAATTCGACTTCGAGAAGCTCGAGCACCGCTACCGCGAGCTCGCCTTCCTCAATTCGGGTGTGCGGATCCTGCTGCGCGACAAGCGCCACGAGGAAACGCAGGAACACGACCTGTTCTACGAAGGCGGGATTGCCGCCTTCGTCAAATATCTCGACCGCAACAAGCAGCCGCTGGTCGCCGAACCGATCGCGGTGAGCGCGGAAAAGGACGGCATCGGCATCGACGTCTCGCTCGAGTGGAACGACAGCTATTACGAAAACGTCCTCACCTTCACCAACAACATCCCGCAGCGCGACGGCGGCACGCACCTGGCCGCATTCCGCACTGCGCTGACGCGCACGCTGAACAATTACGCCAGCGCCAGCGGGATGCTGAAGAAGGAGAAGGTCTCGCTGTCGGGCGAAGACATGCGCGAAGGCCTGACCGCGATCGTTTCGGTCAAGCTGCCCGATCCCAAGTTCTCCTCGCAGACCAAAGACAAGCTGGTCAGTTCCGAAGTGCGTTCGCCGCTCGAAAGCCTGATGGGCGAGAAGATGAGCGAGTGGCTCGAGGAAAACCCTGCCGAAGCCAAAGCGATCATCCAGAAGGTCATCGATGCCGCCGCCGCCCGCGAAGCCGCCCGCCGCGCGCGCGAAATGAGCCGCAAGGGCGCGATGAGCATCGCCTCGCTGCCGGGCAAGCTGGCCGACTGCCAGGACCGCAACCCCGCGAACTGCGAACTCTTCCTGGTCGAGGGCGATTCGGCAGGGGGCAGCGCCAAACAGGGCCGTGACCGCAAGACGCAGGCGATCCTGCCGCTCAAGGGCAAGATCCTCAATGTCGAGCGCGCGCGCTTCGACCGGATCATTTCCTCGAAGGAAGTGGGCACGCTGATCCAGGCGATGGGCACCGGGCTGCGCGACGAATTCGATCTCGAGAAGCTGCGCTACCACAAGATCGTGATCATGACCGACGCCGATGTCGACGGCGCGCATATCCGCACGCTGCTGCTGACCTTCTTCCACCGCCAGATGCCCGAGATCGTCAAGGCCGGGCACCTCTTCATCGCGCAGCCGCCGCTGTACAAGGTCGCGCGCGGCAAGAGCGAAGTCTATCTCAAGGACCAGGCCGCGTATGATCGCTATCTGATCGCGCAGGGCCTCGACGGGCGCATGCTCGAATCGCAGAGCGGATCGACCCACGCCGGCGGCGAACTCGAAGCGCTGGTCGACCATGGTTTGCGGATGCGCAATATGCTCGGCTTCGTCCCGCGCAAGTACAAGACCGACCTGATCGAGGCGATGGCGCTGGCGGGCGCATTCGAACCGGATGGCGACCGCCGCTCGGCGCTCGACCGGGCCGCCGCGCATCTGCAGATGGGCGATCCCGAAGCGCGCTGGAGCGCCGAGATCGGCGAAGACGGCAAGGTCCGTCTCAACCGTATCTGGCGCGGAGTGACCGACGTCCACGAGATCGACCCGGCTTTCCTCGACAGCGCCGAAGCGCGCAAGCTGCACCGCATCGCGCAGGATTTCGCCGACGTCTACACTTCGCCCGTGCGGCTCGTCCGCAGCGGCGGTGCCGCGGAGCCGGTGGAAGAGGTCGACAGCAGCGATGTCGAGGAGGACGCACCGATCCTCGCCGATGATGCGATCACCCTGCCCACCCAGCTGCTCGAGACGGTCATGGCGGCCGGCCGCAAGGGCCAGAAGATCCAGCGCTACAAGGGCCTGGGCGAAATGAACGCCGAGCAATTGTGGGAGACCACGCTCGATCCGGACAATCGCGCGCTGCTGCAGGTCAAGGTCGAGGATGCCGACGTCACCGACGAGATCTTCACCCGCCTGATGGGCGACGTGGTCGAACCGCGCCGCGAGTTCATCCAGAACAACGCGCTCAACGTGGCCAATCTGGACGTCTGACCGGATGGAGGGGGGGCAGTCGACATCGGCGACCGAGCGGGGCGGTTTCCTGCTCTTTCTCGGTTTGGTCTCGCTTGCGCTGCTGGCGGTGGTGCTACCATTCCTCACCCCGATGCTGTGGGCGGCGCTGGCGGCCATCATGTTCCAGCCGCTTTACCGCTGGTTCCTCGTGCGGCGGCCCGACAAAGAAACGCAGGCGGCATTGGCCAGCCTCGTGGTAATCCTGTTCGCCGTGGTGCTTCCAGCGCTGTGGATTGGCAGTGCGGTGGTCGAAGAGGCGGCGGGCCTCTACGTCGCCTTCCGCGAAGGCAATGTCGATGTATCGATGTATTTCGCACAGATATTCGCCGCACTCCCGACCAATATCCAGGCTTCGCTCGACAGCGCAGGCTTCGGCGATTTCGGCGAGGTACAGGCACGCGCGACCGCGTTTGTGCAGGCGAGTCTCGGCCTGATCGCGACCCAGGCGATCGCCTTGGGCGGAAGCGTGTTCGGGTTCGTGCTGTCCTTCGCAATCGCGCTGTATGTCGGCTTCTTCCTGCTGCGCGACGGACGCGCAATCGGCCCGGCGATCATCGCCGCGCTGCCGATGGAGCGGCAGGTCGCCAACCGGCTGGCCGAACGCTTCCTCACCATCGTGCGCGCGACGATCAAGGGATCGGTCGTGGTCGGGCTGGTGCAGGGCGCGCTGGGGGCGCTGACCTTCTGGATCGTCGGCCTTCCTTCGGTGCTGCTGCTCGGCGTGATCATGGCAATCGCCTCGCTGCTGCCCGCGCTCGGTCCGGCGATCGTCTGGGTGCCCGCCGCGATCTACCTGCTCGCCACCGGCGCCCTGTGGGAAGGCGTGGTAGTGATTGTTTCCGGCGTCGCGCTGATCGGGATGGCGGACAATGTCCTGCGCCCGATCCTTGTGGGGCGCGATACTGGTATTCCCGACTGGCTGATCCTCGTGACGACGCTTGGCGGCATCGCGCTCATGGGGCTGTCGGGGATCGTAGTCGGCCCGCTTGTCTGCGGCCTGTTCCTCGCCGCCTGGGGCATTTTCGCCGAACAGCGCGAACCCACAGTCGTCCCGGCGGGGCCGAGCGAAGAGGGCTGATTACGCCGCGCGGATATCCTTCGTTCCGCGCACGCCGCCATCGCTGGCATCGAGACCACCGAAGATCGCCCCCACGATCAGGGCCAGCTTTTCTTCGGTCAGCCGGTCGTCGATCATGGCGATCATGTAGGGCTGCAGATAGCAATTCACCATCTGGTTGATGATCGACATCGCGGTGTCGACCTCGAGCCCTTCGAGGTATCCGTCGGCCTGCGCTTCGGCGATCAGTTCGCACAGATAATGGTCGGCGAGATCGATATAGCTGCGGGCGTAGTCGAAATAGCGTTCGCCCATCTCGACATAGAGGTTGAAGGTTGCGGGATCGTCGCGGAAGTTCTGCCGCAGCAGGATGAACCGGCGCCCGAAGAATTCGTACATCTTGCGCGGGGGCGGCAGGTCGGAGGCCATCACCTCGTCCATCACCCGCAGCTTGGGCGCGAACCATTCGGCGGTTATCGCCTCGAACAGATCGCCATCCCCGGGAAAGACCGAATCGACCCGCGCCCGCGCAACGCCGAGTTCGGCGGCCAGCCGCGCCCGCGACACTTCCTCGCCGGTGCGTTCCATCAACGCCATCGCCTCGCGCGCGAAGCGGCTGCGCAGTTCGTCGATTTCGTTCTCGCTCACGCCTGCGCTCCCCTCTCGTCCTGCGCCGCAAATAGGGGCGCAAGGGCGCGGGTTAAACCCCCTGCGGGATCAGCCCGAGGATTTCTTGGGCGGGAGCGGGAAGAAGGCAGAGGTCCGCGCCTTGTAATCCGCATAGCCGGGGCGCGAATGTTTCATGCCGCGTTCGAGCAGCGGACCGCCCGACCACCTGGTCAGCGTGAAGGTCAGGAACAGCGGCCCGATCACCGTCGCGGCGGCGACCCACCAGCCGGCCGATGCGGCGGCGATCCAGATGCCCCACCAGACGCAGGCGTCGCCGAAGTAATTGGGGTGACGGGTATAGCGCCACAGGCCGCGGTCCATCACCTTGCCCGCATTCGCGGGATCGGCCTTGAACCGGGCGAGTTGCCAGTCGCCGACCCATTCGAAGAGGATGCCCACCGCCCACAGCGCCAACCCGACCAGCGCCAGCCCGCTGATCGGCACCATCCAATTGGCCTCGAGAATGCCGTATTGCGCGGGACTCGAAACGATGAACAGCAGCACCGACTGACCCAGAAACACCTTGGTCAGGGCGGCCAGCGCAAAACGCCCCCTCGCGCGGTCTTTCGCAAGGATGCGCGCGTAACGCTTGTCCTCGCCCTCGCGCCGCCAGCGCAGCAGCAGATGGAGGCACAGCCGCAGCCCCCAGATCACCGCCATCGCCATCAGCAGCGTGGCCAGCGGGCCGGGTTCGTACAGCCGCAGCCAGCTGACGAACGCCATCAAGGCCATGCCGCCGCCCCAATAGGCATCGACGAAGCTGACATCGTCGATCTGCACCGCGACCACCCACAGGATGATCGCCATGCCGAGCAGGATCGCCGCATTGGCCAGCAGTGCTTCGACGATCATGCCCCGTTCTCCTCGATCAGTTGCAGCGCCTGGCGTTCGAGCACCTTGAAGCGCTCGAACTCGGGCAGCTTGCCGCGCATGAATCGCGCAATTTCCAGCAGCGTCTCGCCATAATTCGCACTCGGGATGATCGCCGGTCCGAAGCCGACGATCCGGCGCGTGTTGCACACCCAGGCGGGAACAATCGGCACATTGGCGGCGCGGGCGATATTGTAAAACCCCGATTTCCATTCGCCCATGGAGCTGCGCGTGCCCTCCGCAGCGATCACCAGCGCGAGCTGGTCCCGGCGCGCAAATTCGTCCGCGACCTGCTCGACCACATTGGCGCGCTTGGTCCGGTCGATCGGAATGCCGCCCATATCGAGCATGAAGTTGCGCATCACGCCCTTGAACAGCGTGTGCTTGCCCATGAAGGCGGGTTCGATCCCCTCTGCAGCAGTGGCGCCGGTAAAGAAAACGAAATCCCAATTGGACGTATGCGGCGCACCGGCGATAACGAATTTGGGGATGTCGGGTAGATGCCCGTCGAGCGTCCATCCGCGCCAGCGATAGATCGCCAGAATGATCCGCCGCACGATACGCGACAGGATCGAACGCTTGCGGCGCGGCCTGGCTAACGACACTTCACTCTCCCCGGTGATCCGACCTAGCAGCTACGCGAGGGAAAGCGATAGGGATGCAGCGGTTTTCCCGCCGATTACATGCGGAACACACCGAATTGCGGATGCTCGGGGATCGGCGCTTCGAGCGTCGCGGCCAGCGCCAGCCCGAGCACGTCGCGTGTCTGCACCGGGTCGATCACGCCGTCGTCCCATAGCCGCGCGGTGGCGTAATAGGGATTGCCTTCATCCTCGTACTTCTGGCGGATCGGGGCTTTGAATTCCTCGGCCTGTTCCGCCGTCCAGCTGTCGGCGTCGCGGTGAACGGTGGCGAGCACGGAGGCGGCCTGTTCACCGCCCATCACGCTGATACGCGCATTGGGCCAAGTGAACAGGAAGCGCGGGGAATAGGCGCGGCCGCACATGCCGTAATTGCCCGCGCCGAAGCTGCCGCCGATGACTACGGTGAGCTTGGGCACACTGGCAGTGGCGACCGCGGTGACCAGCTTGGCGCCATGCTTGGCGATGCCTTCGGCCTCGTACTTGCCCCCGACCATGAAGCCCGAGATGTTCTGCAGGAACAGCAGTGGGATACGCCGCTGGCATGCGAGTTCGATGAAATGCGCGCCCTTCTGCGCGCTTTCGGAAAACAGCACGCCGTTGTTGGCGAGGATCGCCACCGGCATGCCCCAGATATGCGCGAAACCGCAGACCAGCGTGCTGCCGTAGTGCTGCTTGAACTCGTGGAACTCGCTGCCGTCGACCAGCCGCGCGATCACTTCATGCACGTCATAGGGCGCGCGGACATCGTCTGGCACCAGCGCATAAAGGTCCTCGGCATCGAATTTCGGCGTGCGCGGATCCTGCGTCGTGATGGCCCGTGCGGCGGCGTGATTGTCGCCCAGATGGCTGACGATATCGCGCACGATGGTCAGCGCATGCTCGTCATTTTCGGCCAGATGATCGACCACGCCCGACTTGCGCGCATGCAGATCGCCGCCGCCAAGGTCCTCGGCGCTGATTTCCTCGCCCGTCGCGGCCATCACCAGCGGCGGACCGGCAAGGAAGATCGTGCCCTGTTCGCGCACGATCACCGTTTCGTCGGACATGGCCGGCACATAGGCCCCGCCCGCGGTGCAGCTGCCCATCACACAGGCGATCTGCGGAATGCCCAGCGCGGACATGTTCGCCTGGTTGAAGAAAATGCGCCCGAAATGGTCGCGGTCGGGGAAGACCTCCGCCTGGTGCGGCAGGTTCGCCCCGCCGCTGTCGACGAGATAGATACACGGCAGGCGGTTCTCCTGCGCGATCTCCTGCGCGCGCAAGTGCTTCTTGACCGTCATCGGGTAGTAGGTGCCGCCCTTCACGGTGGCATCGTTGCACACGATCATCACCTGGCGGCCCGACACGCGCCCGATCCCGGCGATCAGCCCTGCGCCGTTGATTTCGTCTTTGCCGTACATGCCGTTGGCCGCAAGCTGGCCGATCTCGAGGAATGGCGAGCCGGGATCGAGCAGCCGCTCGACCCGCTCGCGCGGGAGCAGCTTGCCGCGCCCGACATGCCGCTCGCGGCTGCCTTCGGACCCGCCGAGCGCGGCTGCGGCAACGGTCGAACGCAGTTCCTCCGCAAGCTCCCTATTATGTTCGAAGCGAGCCTTCGCATCGGGCGCCTCGCGGTCGAGCGTCGAGGTAAGAACGGGTGCGGTCATTCGTCTGGCCCTAGCGCTTCTTCACAAACTCGGCACGCAGGACGAGGCCCTTGATGCCGGGATATTTACAGTCGATTTCCTGTGGGTCGCCGGTCAGGCGGATCGATTTGATCAGCGTACCCTGCTTGAGCGTCTGCCCCGCGCCCTTGACGTCGAGATCCTTGATCAAAGTCACCTGGTCGCCGTCGGACAGCACATTGCCCACCGCATCGCGTACTTCGACGCGGTTCGCGGCAGCCTGCTTCGCCGCGAGCTCGGACGCGGGCATCCACTCGCCGCTGTCCTCGTCATAGACATAGTCTTCGTCGGCGCTCACCCCGCCGCCCCGATCAGTTCGCGGCCGATCAGCATGCGGCGGATCTCGTTGGTGCCCGCGCCGATATCGAGCAGTTTGGCATCGCGCATATAGCGTTCGACCGGCCAGTCGAGCGTGTAGCCCGCCCCGCCCAGTGCCTGGACGCTTTCGGCGGCCACACGGAAGGCGCTCTCGCTCGAATAGAGGATCACGCCCGCGGCATCGAAGCGCGTCGTCTGGTCCGCATCGCAGGCCTTGGCGACCGCATAGGTATAGGCGCGGGCGGTTTGCAGCGCGACATACATGTCCGCCACCTTCGCCTGCATCAGCTGAAAGCTGCCGATCGGTTTGCCGAACTGCTTGCGCTCGCGCAGATAGGGAATGACCGTGTCGAGACAGGCCTGCATGATCCCCAGCTGGATGCCCGACAGGACCACGCGTTCGTAGTCCAGCCCGCTCATCAGCACGCCGACGCCGCCGTTCATCGGCCCCATCACGCGATCTTCGGGCACAAAGCAATCGTCGAACACCAGTTCGGCGGTGGGCGACCCGCGCATGCCGACCTTCTCGATCTTCTGGCCGATGGAGAAGCCTTCATCGTCCTTCTCGATCAGGAAGGCGGTGATCCCGCGCGAACCAGCGCTGCCGTCGGTCTTGGCATAGACCACCAGCGTATCGGCATAGGGCGCATTGGTGATCCAGAACTTGGTGCCGTTGAGAATGTAGCCGTCCACGCCGTCGCGCGAGGCGGCTTCGGCCTTCAACTTCATCGAGACGACATCCGAACCCGCCGAGACTTCGGACATGGCGAGGCTGCCGACATGTTCGCCGCTGACCAGCGGGGCGAGATACTTGGCTTTCTGCTCGTCGCTGCCCCAGCGGCGGATCTGGTTGACGCAGAGGTTGGAATGCGCGCCGTAGCTGAGACCGAGCGAGGCGCTGGCGCGGCTGACTTCCTCGACCGCGATGACGTGTTCGAGATAGCCGAGGCCCAGCCCGCCATCTTCTTCGCTCACGGTGATGCCGTGCAGGCCCAGCTCGCCCATCTGCCGCCACAGCTCGGCGCGCGGGAAATAATCCTCGCGGTCGATCTTCTCGGCCAGCGGGGCGATCTGTTCATCGGCGAAGCGGGCCACGCTGTCGCGGATCATCTCGGCGCTTTCGCCAAGCTGGAAATCGAAATCGGGGGTCGCGCGCATGCTCTCTCCTTGGGGGCTCGCGAAAATTCGGCTGCGGGCGGGCCGATAGCCGAGCGCGCAGCACGGGGCAAACCGAATAGGCTGGCTTTACCCTCTGTCACTGGTAAATACTTTACGCGATAGTCGCTTGCATCTAGGCGCTTGGGTCTGCCTATGTACCGTAAAGACAATATTCTCTGGCCCGAGGGAGAGCCCCCCTCGGATGCCTATTGCGACGAGGACCGGCGCCTCGCGATCCTGACCGCGCACGGCACCGAAGCCATGCTCGACGATCCCGAACTGCAGGAAGTCGTCGATCTCGCCGCCAAGATCTGCGGCACACCGATGGCGATGGTCACCATGGTCGAGGAGGGGCGTCAGCTGTTCCTGACCCGGGTCGGGATCGACGCGCGCGAAACGCCGCGCCCAACCAGTTTCTGTGCGCACGCCATGCTCGGCACCGAGCCGATGGTGATCACCGATGCACGCGAGGACGAACGCTTCTCCGACAACCCGTTGGTCACCGGTGAACCGCACATCCGCTTCTATGCCGGCCATCCGCTGGTGTCTGTCGAGGGCGCTCCGCTGGGTGCGCTCTGTGTCATCGATACCGTGCCGCGCCCGGACGGGCTGACCGCGCTCCAGCGCGAGACCCTGGGTGTGCTGGGCAAGGCGGTGATGCGCCGCATTTCGCAGCGGCGCATGGGCGAGACCGCGCAGGCCGCAGTCGCGGTTCGCGAAAGCTACCTCCAGCGGATGATCGACAGTGTCCCGGGGATCGCCTGGTCCGCCGATGCCGCAGGCAATTTCGATTACGTCAACGCGCAATGGGACGAGATGACCGGCCGGGCGCAGCCCAGGACGCTGGCGGACTGGCGCGCGACGGTTCACCCGGAAGACTGGGACACTGCCTCGGGCGCGTTCCGTGCCTCGCTCGATAGCGGCAAGCCGTTCGAGTTCGAATGGCGGTTGAAGCTGTCCGACGGCAATTATCGCTGGATGCTTGCCCGCGCAGTCCAGACGCCGGTTGGCGGGGGCCAGAACCGCTGGTTCGGCACGGTCATCGATGTCGATCGCCAGCGCCGCCTGTCCGAAGCGCGGGACCTGCTCGCCAACGAGCTGTCGCACCGAATCAAGAACATCTTCGCCGTGGTGTCGGGGCTGGTCGCGATCCGGTCGCGCGGGAAGCCCGAAATCGCCGAGTTTGCCACCGAGCTGAACGACACCATCCGCGCGCTGGGCGCGGCGCATGATTACGTGCGGCCCGGTCACGGGCACCAGGGCGGCACGCTGTCGGGCCTGCTCGCCGATTTGCTGGCCCCTTACGGCACTGCGGAAGACAAGCGCTTCAGCGTGACGGGTCCGGGGATCGTGGTCGGTGCGCGTGCAGCCACCCCACTGGCGCTCATTTTCCACGAGTTGGCGACCAATTCGGCCAAATATGGCGCGCTGTCGCGTGCCGACGGGCATGTGACCGTCACCGTCGAGGATGAATGCGAGGGTGAGGACGACAGCAAGGTCTGCGTCTTGTGGGAAGAATCCGTACGCAGCGCCAGCGCGCCCGAAGACAGCGCGCATGAGGGTTTCGGATCGCGTCTCCTGCGGATGGCGGTCGAAGGCCAGCTGGGCGGTTCGTTCGAACGCACGTTTTCGGACGACGGGCTCGATATCCGGATCGTCTTTCCGCGCAGTTCGATCGAAACCTGATCCCCCGCCCGCCTTGCACGCTTGGCGTGGCTGTGCTTTCCCGCCCGCCATGCGAAGTCTGACGATCCTTGCGCTGGGAATGGCGCTCCCCGCCTGCACCCCTGCCAGTGACGAAGGCGAGAGCACCGCGCTTACGCCGCAGCAGGTCGTATCGCCATCGGGCGAGCCGGCCCCCGAAGTCTTCGTTGCCACCGCCTGGCGCGCGGTGGCCACTGATGGCGCGCGCTACACCACCTATCTCGATGCCGACGGGACCTATCGCGACCTGCGCAACGGCGATCCGTGGCAGACCGGTAGCTGGACCTACAGCGTGGTCGAACGCGACAAGCGCCTGTGTTTCATGCCTGCGCCCGACAGCGGGATCGAGCGGTGCTGGGAGCCCGGCCGGATGTCCGGCGGGACGATGAAGGCGACGAATGACGACGGGGTCTCGATCGAGCTCGAACGCGTCGAATACCGGCCTCCCGCAGATGCAGGTTCAGACGCGAGCGTAGACGCAGACGCGGACGACGCACCCGCGTGACCGATACGCCCGCCCCGCTGCTCGAATTCCGCGATCTCAGGAAGAGCTACGAGGCGACCGAAGCGGTTGCCGGCGTCTCGCTCACGATCCCGCAGGGCGAATTCGTCGCGCTGGTCGGCGCCTCGGGCTCGGGTAAATCGACGCTGCTCAAGACCGTCAACCGGCTGGTCGAGCCGACATCGGGCCAGGTGCGGTTCGAGGACGACAATGTCGAAAGCCTGCCGCTGGCCGCGCTGCGTCACAAGATCGGCTATGTCTTCCAGTCGGTCGGCCTGTTCCCGCATATGACCGTGGGCGAGAATATCGCCATCGGGCCGCGCCTCGTCGGCGAGCGGCTTTCCCATGAGCGGATCGGCGAATTGCTCGAACTGGTCGATCTCGAACCCGACATGGCCGCCCGGCTGCCCGACGAATTGTCGGGTGGGCAACGCCAGCGGGTCGGCGTGGCGCGCGCGCTGGCGAACGAGCCGCAGCTGCTGCTGATGGACGAACCCTTCGGCGCGCTCGACCCGATTACGCGCGACGCACTGGGCGACCGGGTCCGCGCGCTGCATGGCGAATTCGGCCTGACCACCGTGATGGTGACGCATGACATGGCCGAAGCCCTACTGCTCGCCGATCGCGTGCTGGTGATGGATGCGGGGACGGTCGTGGCCGATGAAACCCCGCATTCGCTGCTTGCCGGGGCCGGCGGCGAGATCGCCCAGGGCCTTGTCGCAGTCCCGCGCGCGCAGGCCGACCGGCTGGCGGAGCTGGCAAGATGAGCGAAATCTGGACCACGCTGCTCGGGCTGGGCGACAAGCTTGCCGCGCATGTGCTGCTTTCCGCTGCCGCGATCGGGCTGGGAATCGCGGTGGCCCTGCCGCTGGCGATCTGGGCCAGCCGCTCGCCGGGCGTGGCGCGCGCCACGCTGGGCTTTGCCAGCCTGGTGCAGACGATCCCCGCGCTGGCGCTGCTCGCGCTGTTCTTCCCCATATTGCTGTCGCTGCGCGCAGTGTTTGGCGAAGGCCTGCCCACACTGGGTTTCCTGCCCGCGCTGCTGGCGCTGGCGCTCTACGCGCTGCTGCCGATCCTGCGCAATGCGGTGACCGCGCAGGTCAATCTCGACCCCGGCGTGATCGAAGCCGCGCACGGGGTCGGCATGAATTTCTGGCAGCGCCTGCGGCTGGTCGAAGCCCCGCTGACCGCGCCTTACATCATGGCCGGCATCCGTACCGCATCGGTGTGGACCATTGGTGCCGCCACGCTCGCCACCACCATCGGACAGCCGAGCCTGGGCGATCCGATCTTTGCCGGACTGCAGACGCAGAACTGGGTGCTGGTGCTGGCGGGGTGCATTGCCAGCGCCGGGCTGGCGCTCGTCGCCGATGCGCTGCTCGGCCTGATCGAGAAAGGGCTCGCCACGCGCCGCCGGATGCTGACGTTCGGCGGGCTGGCGGCGGTCCTGCTGGGCATTCTTGGCGCGCTCACCGTCCAGTTCGGCGACCGCGGTGGCGACCGCATCGTCATCGGGGCCAAGGGCTTTTCCGAGCAATACATCCTCGCCCGCCTGATCGGGCAACGGCTCCAGACAGAGGGCTTCTCGGTCGAATACCGTGACGGGCTGGGTTCGGCGGTTGCGCACCAGGCGGTATCGACCGGCGCGATTGATGTGCTGGTCGATTACACCGGCACCATCTGGACCAACCAGATGGAACGCAGCGACAATCCCGACCGCGAAACCATGCTTGCCGAAATTGCCGCGTGGGAAACCCGCACCAGCGGCACGCATGTGCTGGGGAGGCTGGGTTTCGAAAACGCCTACGGCCTCGCCATGCCGCGCGCAGCGGCCGAGGCCGGCGGGTTCGCCAGTATCGGCGATCTCGCGGGACGCGCGCAGGGCATGACCATTGGCGGCGATCCCGAATTCTTCGAACGGCCCGAATGGATCGCGGTGCGCGAAGCCTATGGCCTGCGCTTCGCCGCACGGCGCAATTTCTCGCCGACCTTCATGTACAATGCGCTGACCTCGGGCGAAGCCGACGTGATCGGTGCCTACACCTCCGACGGGCGGATCGCGGCGGATGACCTCGTGATCCTCGACGACCCGGAAGGTGCCTTCCCCAATTACGATGCGATCATCCTCTTCGCCCCCGCAACCGGGGCGGACGACGCACTTGTCGCCGCGCTCGAACCACTGGTCGGTGCGATCAACGTGGAAGCAATGCGCGAAGCCAATTATTCGGTCGATCGCGACGAAGACAAGCTGTCGTTCGGGGAGGCCGCGCGCCGCCTTGCCGAACGGATCGGCGGGTAGGCTAGCGTGCGCGCCGCCAGACCTGCGTCTGGCAGAAGGGGCCGATGCAGCCCTTGACCTCGAGCCGGTCAGGACCGCGGCGGCGCACTATCGAACGATAGGTCTTGCCGTTGTTGGGATCGTAGATCTCGCCGCGCCACGAATCCTCGTCTTCGGTGAAGCCGGTGAGGATCGCCATGCCGAGCAGCTTGCGGCTACGCTTGGCGGCATCGCGGTTGTTGACGTCGCGCTGGTCGGCGCCCTGCGGCGGGGTGACGAGGAATTTGGCGATCCGCCCGCAGATACTGCGTCCGCAATCGCTGATCTGCACGATGGCGTCCTTTTCCGCGGTCACCCAGCGGCCTTCGATCGGTTCGGCGGCGGACAGCGGCGTGGCGGCCAGCACAAGCGCGGCAACAGCAAGCAGGTGTTTCATGATGGCGGCGTCCTCCGCTGGCCTTCGGGAAAGCCCGCCCCGCGCGGCCAGTCGCGGGCAGACAGGGCCATGCATTTGAACAATTCGCCCATGGCCTGCGGCTGAACGAGCCGATCGTGCGCGGCCTGGATCTCTTGCGAACGCTCGGGCGCGGCAGTCGCCAATCCCTGCGCGCGCAGGCCGATTCCCATTGCGGAGAGCCAGGCGCCCTGCGTGGTCAGCGAGCTCGCCACACCTTCGCGCCGCGCGATCGTGTCGAGCGTCGCGAAATCGACATGCGCGGTGAGATCCATCTCGCCGGGCGCGGCGAACACATCGAGCTTCTCATGCGCCTGCACCGCCTGCAGCGTCGAGCCATGACGCGGGGCCACATGGCCATAATCGATGAACAGCGCCGCGCCGCCCTGCACATCGAGCCGCTGCGCGAGCGATTGGACCAGCGCGGCGGCGGCGGGGCAGGTTTCGATCACGGTTCCGGCAGCTGCGGCGCGCTGCGCCTCGGGCACGACCTCATCCATCGGGCTGGGCCCCGCGACGAAGGCGAAGCGATCCTCCTCCAGCCCCACCATGCGCTCGCGCCAGCCCTGTGCGGTCATCACCAGCTGGCGGACCGGCAGCGCGTCGAGAAACTCGTTGGCGAGCAGCAGGATCGGGCGATCGTCGGGCAGGCTGTCGAGCGAATCGTGGAACCGCGCGCCGGCGAGCGCGGTACCCTGCACCGCGCGCAGCGCTTCGGACCCTTCGACGAGGTGCGCCTCCGGACGCAGCCCCTGGCTGGCCATCGCGCGCAGCGCATCCTTCGCCAGCGTCCCGCGTCCCGGGCCGAGCTCGACATAGATCGCATCCGCGGGACGTCCCGCGCGGGCCCAGATATCCGCCAGCCACAGCCCCGCCATTTCGCCGAACATCTGGCTGATCTCGGGCGCGGTGGTGAAATCGCCCGCCGCGCCGAGCGGGTCGCGGCTGGTGTAATAGCGCGCATTGCTCTCGCCCATATAGCGCGCCACGGGCATCGGCCCGTGCTGGGCGATCAGGCGGCGGAAGACCGCCGCCAGCGCGGGCTCGCCCGGTTCGGTCATGCCTGCGTCGACGGGGATGCCTTGGCGCTACCGATGGCCGGGCGCAGCAATGCATAGACGAGCACTGCCAGCCCGACACCGATCATCGGCAGGCTCAGCCACTGGCCGCGCGACAGGCCGGTTTCGACCACCACATGCGCCAGATGCGCATCGGGTTCGCGGAAAAACTCCATCAGGAACCGGCCCAGCCCCATGCCGATGGTGAAGATGCCGACGAGGAGGCCCGGGCGATAGCGCGCTGGCGTCTTCCAGAACATGGCCAGCAGCAGCAACCCGAGCAGCAGGCCTTCGAAGCCCGCCTGGTAGAGCTGGCTGGGATGGCGCGGCAACTGGTCCGGATCGGTCGGGAAAATCATCGCGAGCGGGAAGCCGCCTTCGACCGGGCGTCCGTAAAGCTCGCCATTGACGAAGTTCGCCAGCCGCCCGAGCATATAGGCGAGCGGGACATTGACCGCGATGTAATCGGTGATGCGGAGCCAGTTGAGACCGCCGCGCCAGGCGACCCAGGTGATCGCGATCAATACGCCGATGACCCCGCCGTGGAAGCTCATCCCGCCTTCCCACAGCTTGAACACATCGGCGCTGGCGAAGAGTTCGGGCTTGTAGAAGGCCGCATAGCCGAGTCGCCCGCCGAGAATTACCCCGAGCGTGCAATAGAAGAACAGATCGTCCGCATGGCGCTGCGCCATCGGCGCGCCGGGGGCCTTGATCATCTTCGACAGGTGCCAATAGCCCAGCAGGATGCCCAGCAGGTAGGCGAGCGAGTAGAAGCGCAGCTGGAAGCCGCCGATCTCGAAGAGATAGGGCCGCAGCCCTAGATTCTCCCAGTAGATCGGCTCTGCCGCGCCCGATGCAGCCAGTAGTGACAGCAAGTGGTTATCCCCTTAGAGGTGTGCCCAAGGCCGCGTCCGGCGACCCATCGGGGGCGGCTTTTGGCATAGCAGGGGATTTGGGGAAAGCCTGCGTCGAGCCGCAGTTCATGCGCGAGCCTCGAGCACGAGGCCGCGTGCCGATTTGGAGAGGACACGAAACAACCCATGCCGACACAACTCGACAAGGATATCGACCGGATCACCAGGGCAGTGACCGAACCCGGCCAGATGTTCGAGCTGACCGAAGTCACCCGGCGCGGCGTCACCATGCCCGCGTTCAAGAATGCGCCGCCCAGCGTGGCGCATTATTTCGCGCATTTCTGCAACGAGAAGAAGGACGAGCTGTTCATCGTCGATGGCGAGATGCGGCTGACCTTCGGCGAAGTGTGGGGCGCGGCCTCGCATGTCGCGCACAGCCTCGCGACCGAGCACGGGATCGCCAAGGGCGACCGGGTCGGCATTGCCGCGCGCAATTCGGCCAACTGGATCATCGCCTATATGGGCGTCCTGATGGCGGGCGGCTGCGCCACGCTGCTCAACGGCTGGTGGACCGGCGAGGAACTGGCCTACGGAATCGATTTGTGCGAGTGCAAGCTGGTGCTCGCCGACGCACAGCGCGCCGAGCGGCTCGATGGGGTCAAACATGGCGCCAAGGTCGTCGTGTTCGGCCACGGCGTTCCGTCCGAGGGACTCGCCCCCATCTGGGCGGCGGGCAACACCGCGATGGCCATGCTCGGCCACCTCGGTCCCGACGACCTCGCCACCATCCTCTATACCTCCGGATCGACCGGCCATCCCAAGGGCGCCTACTCGGATCATCTCGGCGTTGTGTCGGGCACGATGAACTACGTCTGCCAGACGGCGATGATGCTCCAGCTGCTGACCGAGAACGACGCCGCGCCCACCGTCCAGCCGAGCGCGCTGGTGGCGGTGCCGCTGTTCCATGTCACCGGCGAAGTGCCGCTCATGCTGCAAAGCTTCGCTATGGGGCGCAAGCTGGTGCTGATGCCCAAGTGGGATGCGACCAATGCGCTCGAACTGCTCGAGAAGGAACAGATCACCTATTTCGTCGGCGTCCCGCTGATGAGCTATGAGATCGCGGTCCATCCCGAGCGCGAGAAATACGATCTGTCGCAGTGCAAGACCTTTGCCGGTGGCGGCGCGGCGCGCCCGATCGAACACGTCAAGAAGATCAAGGATGCGTTCAAGGAGGGCTTTCCCGCGCTCGGCTATGGCCTGACCGAAACCAATGGCGTCGGGGCGGGCAATTTGAACGAGAACTATCTCGCCAAGCCCAACAGCACGGGCATGCCGTCGCGGCCGCTGGTCGACATGGCCATTCTCGACGATGACGGCAAACCGCTCGAGCAGGGCAAGATCGGCGAGGTTTCGATCCGCTCGGTGTGCAACTTCCTCGGCTATTGGAAGAACGAGGACGCGACCAAGGCGGCCTATTCGGACGATGCCTATTTCCGCACCGGCGATCTCGGCTATCTCGACGAGGACAATTACCTCTTCATCGTCGACCGCAAGAAGGACATCATCATCCGCGGCGGCGAGAATATCAGCTGCATCGAGGTCGAAGAAGCGATCTACGCGCATCCCAAGGTCGCCGAATGCTCGGTCTTCGGCCTGCCCGACGAACGCTTCGGCGAAATTCCGGCGGCGGTCTATTATCCGCATCCGGGGCAGAGCCTGTCGGTCGAGGAACTGCAGGAGTTCCTGCGCGAACATATCGCCGCCTTCAAGGTGCCGTCGATCATGTGGCAGAGCGAGGAACAGCTTCCCCGCCTCGGCACACAGAAGGTCGACAAGCGCACCGTAAAGGCGACCTACGCCAAGGAGCACCTGGCCGCTTGAGCGTGATCCGTGTCCCCCGCCAGCGTGCCATCATCGACCGGCGGCAGCTCGCCTCCGGGATCGAGGCGCTGGTCGGGGAGCACGGCGACAAGGCCCGCCCGCATGTGGTGGCGCTGCTCAAGGCCGCACTCGACAAGGGCCGCGCCGAGCTTGAGCGGCGGCTCGAGGAAAAGCCTTCGGCAGGGCATGAGAACGCGGGCGGCTTCGCCTTCCTCATCGACCAGCTGATCCGGGTGATCCACGATCACGCGACCACCCATCTCTATTCCAGCGCCAATCGCTCGCAGGCCGAACGGCTCGCGGTGATGGCGGTGGGCGGCTACGGCCGCGCGGAAATGTCGCCGCATTCGGATGTCGACATCGCCTTCCTCGTCGGCGGCAAGAAAACCGCCTGGTGCGAGCAGGTGGTCGAGGCGATGCTCTACCTGATGTGGGATCTCGGGCTGAAGGTCGGCCATTCGACGCGCACGCTCGACGAGGCGATGCGGCTGTCGAAGAACGACCTGACCATCCGCACCGCATTGCTCGAAGGGCGCTATGTCTGGGGCGACCAGGAGCTTTACGACGAGGGCTCGCGCCGCTTTACGACCGAAGTCGTGCGCGGCAACGAACGCGCCTTCGTCACCGAGAAACTGGCCGAGCGCAATGCGCGCCACAAGCGGATGGGCGACAGCCGCTATGTCGTCGAACCCAATGTGAAGGACGGCAAGGGGGGCTTGCGCGACCTGCATACGCTCTACTGGATCGGCAAGTTCATCCACCGCGTCCGCGCCGCCGCCGAACTGGTCGATGTCGGCCTCTTCACCCAGGCCGAATACCGCAGCTTCCGCCGCGCGGAAAACTTCCTGCTCGCAGTGCGCAGTCATATGCATGTGCTGACCGGGCGCGCCGAGGACCGGCTGACCTTCGACCTCCAGCGCCGCATTGCCGAACGGATGAATTTCGCCGAACGGCCGGGCAAGAGCTCGGTCGAACGGTTCATGCAATTCTATTTCCTGCAGGCGAAGCGGGTCGGCTCGCTGACCGGCATTTTCCTCGCGCATATCGACGAGCAGTTCGAGGCCAAGACCGCGCGGCGCGGGTTCTTCGCCGGATGGAAGCAGAAGGCGCGTATCCTCAAGGGATACCGCGTCTATGGCGGAAAGATCGCCGCGCCGACGGACGAATGGTTCAAACAGGATCCCGTGCGGCTGATCGAAATTTTCCAGCTGGCCGAGGCCGAAGAGCTCGAAATCCACCCCGAGACCATGCGTCAGGCCAATCGCGACAGCGGGCTGATCGACCACAAGATTCGCGAGGATGCCCGCGCCAACGCGCTGTTCCTCGACCTGCTGTGCGGCCGTAACGATCCCGAAATGGTGCTGCGCTGGATGAACGAGGCCAACGTCTTCGGGAAATTCGTGCCCGATTTCGGCAAGGTCAACGCGCAGATGCAGTTCGACATGTACCACCATTATACGGTGGACGAGCACACCATCCGCGCGATCGGCCTGCTCAACCAGATCGAGAAGGGCGAACTGGCGGGCGACCATCCGCGCGCGACGCGGCTGATCCACAAGGTGGGATCGCGCCGCACCGCCTATGTCGCAGCGCTGCTGCACGATATCGCCAAGGGGCGCGGGGGCGACCATTCGGTCCTCGGCGCCGAAGTTGCCGAGGACCTGTGCCCGCGCTTCGGCCTCACTGAAAGCGAAACCGAGATGGTCGCCTGGCTGGTGCGCAACCATTTGCTGATGAGCCACACCGCGCAGAAGCGCGACCTGACCGACCCCAAGACGATCGAGGATTTCGTCGCGCTGGTGCAAAGCCAGGAACGGCTGCGCCATCTGGCGATCCTGACCGCGGTCGATATCCGCGCGGTCGGCCCCGGCACGTGGAACAGCTGGAAGGGGCAGTTGCTGGGCGAGCTTTACGACGTCTCCAGCGAACGCCTGCGCCTCGGCCATATGCGTCATGGCCGCGACCAGAAGGTCGCGCACAAGCAGGCCGAAGTGGTCGATTTGCTGGGCGAGCGCTCGGGTCTGGTCGAGGATCTCGCCGAGACCGTGGGCGATGCCTATTGGATCGCCGAGCCGACCGATATCATCGCGCTCAACCTGGTGCATTATGCCGCGGCGCGCGCGGCGGAGCACCAGCTGTCGATCCATTGCGAATATTACGAGGCCCGCGGGGCCACGCTGGTCACGGTGATCGCCGCCGACCATCCGGGTCTGTTCTATCGCATTGCGGGCGGCATCCACCTGGCTGGCGGAAACATCATCGATGCGCGCATCCACACCACGCGGATGGGCTGGGCGCTGGACAATTTCCTCGTTCAGGACCCGCATGGCGAGCCCTTCGCCGAAGCGGGACAGCTCGACCGGCTGAAGAAAAGCATTGCCGATGCGCTGGCGCACCGGGTCGATCTTGCCCCGCGCCTCGCGCAGCGTCCGCTGCCGCATAGCCGCGCGCGCGCCTTCGACGTCGCCCCGCGCGTCCTGTTCGACAACAAGGCGTCGAACAAATTCACCGTCATCGAAGTCAATGCGCGCGACCGCTCGGCACTGCTCAACCGCCTGGCGCGCGCGCTATTCGAAAGCCGGCTGGTGGTGCATTCGGCGCATATCACCAATTACGGCGAACGCGCGGCAGACACCTTCTACGTGACCGACCTTACGGGCGGAAAGCTTGAACCGGGTGAGCGGATGAACCGTATCGAAGCGCGTCTGATGGAAGCCGCCAGCGATGCCACGCAGGACCGCCTCGAGAACGCGTGATGGGGTAGGCCGTACCCGGCTGGCCCGTCAGTCGTGCGGGGGACGCGCTCCGAACAGCGCCGTGCCCACACGCACATGCGTCGCGCCCAGCTTGATCGCGGTTTCGTAGTCCCCGCTCATGCCCATGCTGCGGCCTTCAAGGCCGTGGTCGCGCGCGAGCTTGTCGAGGAAGGCGAAGAACGGCGCGGGCTCGATATCGGCAGGCGGCAGGCACATCAGCCCCGCGATCGGGATATCGGCCGAGCGCGCCTGATCGAGCAGCGCGGGCAACTCGGCCAGCGGACAGCCGCCCTTTTGCTGTTCCTCGCCCAGATCGACCTGCACGAAGCAGGGCACGCGCTTGTCCGCCTTGTCCATCGCCTTGGCCAGCGCCTTGACGAGGCTGGGCCGGTCGAGCGAGTGGATGACGTCGAACAGCGCGACCGCATCGTCGGCCTTGTTCGACTGCAACTGGCCGATCAGGTGCAACTGGACCGAGGGATGCGCCTCGCGCAGCGCGGGCCACTTGCCCTGCGCTTCCTGCACGCGGTTCTCGCCGAAATGGCGCTGTCCTTCACGCAGCAGCGGTTCGATCGCTGCGGCCGGGTGCTTCTTGCTGACGGCAATGAGCGTCACCTCGCCCGGTTCGCGGCGGGCGATCTGGCAGGCCTGCGCGATAGTGGCCTGCACTTGCTGAAGCGGGGTCTCTGCCTTTTCCATCGCGGCGCGCTATAGCGGCAATATGCGCGATAAACAGTCCCTCCCGCTGATCTGGTTGCTGAGCGATGCCCGTAACGACGCGCGGCTGGAGGAAGTGCTCGCGGCGCTCCCGCAAGGTTCCGGCTTCGTCTTTCGCCACTACCACCTGGGCCTCGCCGCACGGCGCGCGCGATATGATACCCTCGCCGCCGCGGCACGGGCATACGGGCATGCGGTCGTGCTCGCGGATACGCAGGAGTGGGGCGCGGACGGGCACTACGGCGTGCCTGAGCGGCTCGGCCGCGGCCTGCGACTTGCCACCGCGCATGACGAGCGGGAAATGCAGGCCGCCGTGGCGGCGCAGGCCGACGGCATCTTCCTCTCGCCGGTCTTCCCGACCGCCTCGCACCCCGGCGCCGCCACGCTGGGCGCTGCCGGGTTTCACGCATTGGCAGACAGATCTCCCGTCCCCGTCATCGCGCTGGGCGGCATGACCCACGAACGCGCGCGCGAACTCGACTGGCCGCGCTGGGGCGCGATCGACGGACTCGGTTCGACGAAGGCCGCTTGACGGCGGAGTCCCCGAGGATTCATACTGCGCGCTCTCAACGGATCAGGGGACCCCACATGGCTTCGCGCGCAGGCGCAGCACCCGATTGGCGCGCGGCGTTTCGCCGCTCCTTCCGCCGTGCCACGCATATGGCGGGCGCCGGAGTGCTGTTCGCGCTGCTCGTTTTCCTGACGCTGGCCTTGGCGAGCTACACCCAGACCGACCCCAGCCCCTCGACCGCGGCCAGCGGGGCGGACATCCGCAACTGGATGGGCGCCAGCGGGGCCTGGGCGAGCGAACGCGCGCTCAATTTCCTCGGCCTGCCCGCAGTGCTGCTGCTTCCGCTGTTCTATATCTCCGCGCGGCGGCTGTGGACCGGGGTCGAGCGCGAGGACGAGGAGAAAACGCCCGGCCGCTGGTGGCGCCCTGTCGCCATGCTGCTCGCCGCGATCGCGCTGCTCGACACAGTGCTGGCACTGGTTTTCGATCCCGCCACCGGCAGCCTGCCGGCAGGCGTCGGCGGATTGTTCGGCCAGCTCGGCGGACTGGGGATCGAGGCGGTGGCGGAGCGCTTCGGCGGCGCATTCTCCGGCTGGATCGTGCTGGTCCTCGCCCTGATCGCGCTGGGCGGCGGCATCGCGCTGGTCACCCGCGTCTTCGCGATCGACTGGGCGCAATTCCTCACCCTGCCCGACTTCGTCAAACGCAAGGCGCAGCTGCCCGAGCTCGACCTGCCGCTCGCGCCGAAGAAGCAGAAGCGCGCGGCCAAATCGTCCGAGGATGACGAGGCTGAGCCGGTGCCGATGAACGAGCCGCGGCGCGCACCCGAAATCGCAGATCCTGCGCCGACCCCGGTTCAGCCCAGGCCGGCCAAGGCCAAGCAGCGCGACATGTTCGCCAATTACCAGCTGCCGAGCCACGACCTGCTCGACGATGCGCCCGATCATACCGCGCCCAAGCTCGACAAGATGGCGCTCGAACGCAATGCGCGCCTGCTCGAGAACGTGCTCGACGATTTCAACGTCAAGGGCGAGATCACCGCGGTCCGCGCGGGGCCGGTGGTCACCATGTACGAGCTCGAACCCGCGCCGGGCATCAAGGCCAGCCGCGTGGTCGGGCTGGCCGAAGACATCGCGCGCAACATGTCCGCGATCAGCGCGCGCGTGTCGCCGATCCCCGGCAAGACGGTCATCGGCATCGAATTGCCCAATGCCGACCGCCAGATGGTCAGCTACAAGCAGCTCGCCAATTCGGCCGCATTCGTCGACCACCAGGGCAGCCTGCCGATGATCCTCGGCAAGGATATCGCGGGCGAACCGATCGTCGCCGATCTGGCCGCGATGCCGCATCTGCTGGTCGCAGGCACCACCGGTTCGGGCAAGTCGGTCGGATTGAACGCGATCCTGCTGTCGCTGCTCTATCGCTTCACGCCCGACGAATGCCGGTTGATCCTGATCGACCCCAAGGTGCTCGAGCTGAAAAGCTATGACGACATCCCGCATTTGCTCAGCCCGGTGGTGACCGAACCGCACAAATCGGTGCGCGCGCTCAAATGGGCGGTCGAGGAGATGGAGCGGCGCTACCGGATGATGTCCTCGGTCAATTCGCGCAATATCGCCGGCTTCAACGAGAAGGTCGGCAAGGCGATCGAGAAGGGCAAACCGCTTGGCCGCCGCGTACAGACCGGCTTCGACCCCGAAACCGGCGAGGAGCTCTACGAGGAAGAGCAGCTCGATTACGAACCGTTGCCGCTGATCGTGCTGATCGTCGACGAGCTGGCCGATCTGATGGTCACCGTGGGCAAGGAAATCGAAGTGCTGATCCAGCGGCTGTCGCAGAAAAGCCGCGCCGCCGGCATCCATCTGATCATGGCCACGCAGCGCCCCTCGGTCGATGTCATCACCGGCGTCATCAAGGCGAACCTGCCGACGCGCATCAGCTTCAAGGTGACCAGCCGCATCGACAGCCGAACGATCCTGGGCGAGCAGGGTGCCGAACAGCTGCTGGGCAAGGGCGACATGCTCTACAAGCCCAATACCGGCGCGATGATCCGCGTCCACGGCCCCTTCGTCAGCGACGAGGAAGTCGAACGCGTCGCGACCCACTGGCGCGCGCAGGGCAAGCCCGATTACGTCGATGCCGTGACCGAGGAGCCTGAGGATGGCGGTTTCAACTTCGAGGACGAATTTACCGCGTCGGACAATCCCGAAGAGCGCAAGTATCGCCAGGCCTGCCAGATCGTGATCGAAAACCAGAAGGCATCGGGTTCGTGGCTGCAGCGCCAGATGGGCGTGGGCTACAACACCGCCGCCAAGTGGATCGAACGCATGGAGAGCGAAGGGCTGGTGGGTCCCGCCAACCATGTCGGGCGGCGCGAGATCTTCCGCGATCAGGACGGCAATCCGCTCTAGTCCAATAAACCGCTTGTACGCTTGCGTTTACATTTGTAGGCGTAGCGTTATGTCGAGAATCAGAAACTTGTTTGGCTGCTCGTCAGCCGTTTGCCTTGCCGCCTGTGCCACCCCTGCCGCCGTGGTCGTCCCGCAAACCTACACGATCTCGCAGGCACCTGCGCTGTCCGCCACCCAAATGGATGCCTTGGTTCAGGCCGCGATGCAGCGGTTCGAACTGCCCGGCCTCTCTATCGCGTTCATCGATGACGGTGCGATCGTATACGAACGCAAGCTGGGTCTTGCGGATACCGAAACGGACGCTCCGATTACCCCGAACTCGGTATTTCAGGTAGCTTCTCTGTCGAAGCCGGTGTTCGCCTATCTCGTCATGCGGACGGCAGACCGGGGCGTGATCGATCTCGACCGCCCACTGTGGGAGTACCGCCCGATGGCCGGGCTAGTGCACGAACCGAACTACAAGCAGATCACCGCGCGAATGGTACTTTCTCACCGCACAGGTTTCCCCAACTGGCGCTGGTTCGATCCCATCCCCGAAGGTCGCGATATCCAGCGCGGCAGCATGTATATGAAAACCGAGCCGGGCACGTTCAGCTACTCGGGTGAGGGCTACAACTGGCTCGCCGAAATCGTAGCTCAAGAGACCGGGCGCTCCTTACTGACGCTTGACGAATTGTTCCAACAGGAAATGGTGGCCCCGCTCAACCTCGACAATGCCGCCTTCGTGCAGACCCCTTACATCAAGGCCAACGCAGTGACCGGCCATATCGATGGCAAACCCAACTATCGCGAATGGCCGCGGTCATTTCCCGAAGACACCCCGCAAACATTCGGCGCCGCTGGGCGGCTGCATACCGACGCTGCAATCTACGCGCGTTTCCTTGTGGCGCTGATGGATGGCACTGGCCTGTCGCAGGAAGCACAGCGGGCAATGTTCAGCAAAGCGACCGACATCCCGGTCGACGACAATATGCGCAAGATCAGCGGAGAGATCGGCTGGACGCTTGGCTTGTCTATCAAGCAAGGCGCATCAGGACAGTACTTCGCGCATGGCGGCAGCAACGGCGATTTCAAGTCCGGTTTTGCGATCGACCCGGAGAGAGGCGACGGTTTCGTGTTCGTTACGAATTCGGACCGTGGAGACGAGCTGAACGCCTGGCTTGAGGACCGGTTTTTCCCCTAATCAAGCAAGCCGTTATTGGCTGACACGGGCGGCCGATATCGCTACGGCGAGCATCGCAATGCCGACACACGATACGCCATCTGCCGACGACTGGTCGGAGCCCGAGGGCGACAAATCCGGCAAGAACTACGCCAAACGCCGGCCGATCAGCCGGCTGACGATACTGCGCGCGCTGGTCGAAGTGCGCATGTGGTGGCGCGACGGGGTGATCGCCGATCTCGACCATGTCGCCACGATCGAACGCGTGCGCGGCGAATCGCTGCTCACCAGCCGCTATATCTTCATGACCGCGATGAGCGCGGGGATCGCGATCCTGGGCCTGCTGCTGTCGTCGCCTGCGGTGGTCATCGGCGCCATGCTGCTCTCGCCGCTGATGAACCCGATCCTCGGCACCGGCTTCTCGCTCGCCACGGGCGATGCCGATTGGCTGCGGCGCTGCGGCAAGGCGCTGGTGGCAGGGTCGGTCTTCGCGATCCTGTTCTGTGCGCTGATCGTCTATTTCTCGCCGCTGCAAACGGTGACCGAGGAAATCGCCGCGCGCACGCGGCCCAATCTGTTCGACTTGCTGGTCGCGCTGTTTTCCGCGCTGGCCGGATCCTATGCGGTGATCCGCGGGCGTGAAGGCACGATCGTGGGGGTGGCGATCGCCACCGCCCTGATGCCGCCGCTGGCGGTGGTGGGCTTCGGCCTCGCCACCTTTAATTGGACGGTCTTCGGCGGCGCGCTGGGCCTGTTCATCACCAACCTCGTGACGATCGGCCTGACCGCTGCGCTAATGGCGCGGCTCTACGGCTTCCAGTCGGACATGACGCACCGCCAGACCCGGTTGCAGTCGATGGTGATGGTGGCGGTGTTCGTCTCGCTGGCGGTGCCGCTCGGCTTCTCGCTGCGGACGATTGCCTGGGAGGCCAACGGCCAGCGAATTGTCAACCAGGAGGTCGCCGAGGCCTTCACCGGTCGCGCGCGGGTCGAACAGCCGATCGTCAATTGGGCGGCCGAACCCGTAACCATCGCCGCCAGCGTCTTTACTCCCGAGTTCAATCCCGGCGCCGACAGCGAGGTGGCCGAACGGCTGTCCCAGCGGCTGGGACGGCCGGTGGTGGTGACGATCGACCAGTTCCAGGTCGGTACCGATCCGGGCGCCGCCGAGCAGGCTGCATTGGCGCAGGCGCGCGTGCGCGAGGCGGCCGAGGCGAGCGAGCGTCAGATCGCCACTTTGGGGCAAAGCGTCGCTCTGATCGCCGGAGTCGCGCGCAAGGATGTGATGCTCGACCGCGAGAACCAGACGGTTCAGGCGACCGCACAACCGCTCGCAGGTCTCACCCTCTCGGGCTACCGCCAGCTGGAGCAGCGGCTCGAGCGCACGACGCCGGGCTGGACGGTCGATTTGCGCCCGCCCCTTGTCGCCTTGCCCGAGGTTACCGTGGGCGAAGAGGGTCTCGATGATGCGAATACGTCGCGCGTCGCGCTGATCGGCTGGGCGGCGCGGCGCACCGGCCTGCGGGTCACCTTGAGTGGCAGCGAAAGTGCGCTCGCGGCGGTGACGCAGGCGCTCGGCGCGGACGCCCGGTATATCGACACTAGTACATCGGGAGCCGGGAATACCGTGACCGCCGCCTGGTCGACGGCTGCGGGCACTGTGCCCGACTAGACCCGGCCCGGCCTGCAGGAAGGGGACAGGCTTGCCGCCGCTTGGTTGCAGTTGTAACGGACGCGCGCAACCAAGGAGTCCCCCCATGCGCATCGGCAGCCCCAAGGAAATCAAGAACCACGAATACCGCGTCGGCCTGACGCCCGAGAGCGCGAAAGAGCTCGTCATGCAGGGCCACGAGGTGTGGATCGAGACCCAGGCGGGTGCCGGCATCGACGCCAATGACGACCAATATGTCGCCGCAGGGGCAAAAATCGTCGACGGTCCCGATCCGATCTTCGCCGAATGCGAAATGGTGGTGAAGGTCAAGGAACCGCAGTCGGTCGAGCGCAAGAAGCTGCGCGAGGGCCAGATCCTCTACACTTACCTGCACCTGGCACCCGATGCGGACCAGACGAAGGAACTGCTCGACAGCGGCGTCACCGCGATCGCCTATGAGACGGTGACCGGTCCGCGCGGCCAGCTGCCGCTGCTCAAGCCGATGAGCCAGGTTGCCGGCCGGATGAGCGTACAGGCAGGCGCCACCGCGCTCGAAAAGGCGCATGGCGGACGCGGCGTGCTGCTTGGCGGTGTCCCGGGCGTAATGCCCGGCAAGGTCGTGGTGATCGGCGGCGGCGTGGTCGGCTTCAATGCCGCGCAGATGGCGGTCGGCCTCGGGGCCGACGTCACCATTCTCGACCGCGATCCCGAAGTGCTCGAAAAGGTCGGCACGCATTTCGAGGCGCGCGCCAGCACGCGCTTCTCCAACGCCGCGAATCTCTACGACGCAGTGACCAATGCCGATCTGGTAATCGGCGCCGTGCTGATCCCCGGGGCCGCAGCACCCAAGCTGGTGACGCGCGAGATGCTCAAGGACATGCACAAGGGTGCGGTGCTCGTCGATGTCGCGATCGACCAGGGCGGGTGTTTCGAAACCAGCCGCGCGACCACGCATGCCGAACCGACCTATGTCATCGACGATGTCGTCCATTATTGCGTCGCCAACATGCCCGGCGCAGTGGCGCGCACGAGCACCTATGCGCTGAACAACGTGACGCTACCGCATGCGCTGCGCATCGCGCGGATGGGCTGGAAGGATGCGCTCGCCGCCGATCCGCATCTCGCCGAAGGGCTCAACGTCCACCGCGGCGAAGTGACCTATGAAGCGGTCGCCACCGAACTCGGCTACGACTATCGCCCGACGGCGGAACTGCTGCGCTAGGTCAGACGAACGGCGCGATCACTTCGGGGCGCACCCGCGCGGGACGCCCCGAAGTGCGATCGAGCATGGCCCAGGTAGTCGCCGCGCTGACGATCACCCGGCCCGCAGAATCGCGAAAATCGACGCGGCGCAGCGACTTGGCGCCGCGTGCCCCGCCCTCGATCCAGGTCGTGCCTTCGACGCTCTGCCCCAGGTCGATATTGCCGCGGTAATCGATCTCGTGACGCACCACGAGCCAGACAAATTGCTCGCGGTCCTCGGGCCGCGCCGCGGCGTCCCAATGCGCGGTCGCCATGTCCTGGATCCACTGCACCCACACCGCATTGTTGACGTGCCCCATCTCGTCGATGTGGCGCGCCTCTGCGGTGAAGGTGCGGGTGAAGCTGGGTATCACTCGGCCTCGCCCATCTGCCACAGGATGAAAGCGACCTCCTCGGCGGTTTCGTAGATCGACTGGAAACGGCCCGACTTGCCGCCATGGCCCGCGCCCATATTGGTCTTGAGCAGCAGCTCGCTGTCGCCGGTCTTCACCTCGCGCAGCTTGGCCACCCATTTGGCGGGTTCCCAATAGGTCACGCGCGGGTCGTTGAGGCCCGCGGTCACCAGCATCGGCGGGTAATCCTGCGCCGTCACCTGGTCATAGGGGCTGTAGCTGAGGATATAGGCGAAGGCCTGCTTGCTGATGATCGGGTTACCCCATTCGGGCCATTCGCCCGGCGTCAGCGGCAGTTCCTCGTCGAGCATCGTCGCCAGCACGTCGACAAAGGGCACATGCGCCACCACCGCGCCCCACAGCTCGGGGTCGGTGTTGACCACCGCGCCCATCAGCTCGCCGCCCGCCGAACCGCCCGAAATGCTGATCCGGCCTTTCTCGGTATAGCCCTTGGCGACCAGCCCCTTCGCCACGTCGACGAAATCGTTGAAGGTGTTGGTGCGTTCGTTGAGCTTGCCCTGCAGATACCACTTGCGCCCCAGGTCGTCGCCGCCGCGAATATGCGCGATGGCATAGGCATAGCCGCGATCGACCAGGCTCAGCCGCGAGGTCGAGAAGCCCGGCGGCACCGCATAGCCATAGGCGCCGTAGGCATAGAGGTGCAGCGGCCCGGTCTTGGGCCGGTCCTTGCGCATGATGATGCTGACCGGAACCATCGTGCCGTCGCGCGCGGCAATCTCGACGCGCTCGGTGGTGTAGAGCGCGGGGTCGTAACCGCTGGGGATCTCCTGCTGCTTGAGCAGTTCGAGTTCGCCCGTGGCGACGTGGTAGTCATAGACCGAATCGGGCGTGACCATGCTCTCGTAGGCCAGCCGCAGGGTGTCCTGATCGTATTCGGGATTGTTGCTCAGCCCTGCGCTGAAGCTGGCTTCGGCAAAAGCGATCGGCTTGACCAGATTGGCATCATTGTAGGACCGCAGCTGGATCTGGTCGAGCCCGCGCAATCGCCCTTCGGTGACATAGAAGTCCTTGAACAGTTCGAAACCGGTCAGGTAAAACTCGTCTGATCCGGAGATCAGCGTGCTCCAGTCGCCCGGCGTCTCGAGCTTGGCAGTCGCCAGCCGGAAATTGACGTGGTCGTCATTGGTATGGACCCACACCGTGCCGTCGCGCACATCGACATCGTATTCGACGCCCTTCTGTCGCGGCTTGACCAGCACCTGCTCCGCCGTGGGATCGCTCGCCGGAACCAAGCGGACTTCGCTGGTCTCGTTGTCGCCGGTTGAAATGATCAGCCAGTCTTCCTGCGCCGACAGGCCGGTGCCGACACGGAAGCCCTCGTCCATGGTTTCGCGGTAGAGTTCGATGTCCTCGCTCAGCGGCGTGCCAAGCACATGCATGGTCGCATCGTGGACCCGCCAATTGTCGTCCGCAGTGCCATAGACCAGCGCCGTGTCATCTTTCACCCAGACGAGGCCCGACAGCGTGCCGGGAATCTCGTCGGGCAGCAGTTCGCCCGTCTCGAGGTCCTTGATCCGCGCGGTGAAGCGTTCGGAGCCGTTGGTATCGGCCGAATAGGCGAGATAGCGGCCGTTCTGCGACACCGAAAACGCGCCCAGGCGGAAATATTCGACCCCTTCGGCCAGCGCGTTCTCGTCGAGGATCAGGACATCATCGCCCCCGGCAACCGGCTTGCGGTAATATTTGCGGTATTCCGCGCCTTCCTCGAACTCCGACCAGTAGAAATAATCCCCGCGGCGCTGCGGCACGGTGGAATCGTCTTCCTTGATGCGCGCCTTCATCTCCGCGAACAATTCGTCGACCAGCGGCTGCTGCGGCTTCATCCGCGCTTCGAACCACGCGTTTTCGGCCTTCAGATGGTCGAGCACGTCCTCGTCGTCGACCACCGGATAGGACTGGTCGCGCAGCCAGTGGTAGGGGTCGGAAATCGTGATCCCGTGATGCGAATAGCTGTGGTCGCGTTTTTCGGCAGTCGGCGGCGAAGTCGGCTGTGGCACTGTGGTCCCTTCGGAGTTCTGGGCGTGGAGCGGCGCGCTGAGCGCCAGCGATGCGGCAGATATGAACGCGGCGTATCGCATGAAAGGCATAGGTGGTCCTCCCCCGGGCGGCGCAAAACTGGAAAGGAGCGCCGCGGATGACTATGACGGGGGAGTGATTATGCGGCTGCGCCACGCGCCGCAAGCACCGAGTCGCTCCCCAGCGCGACCGGCGCGAAGGAAAGGATTTCTCGATGCTGATGCAAACCCATGAAGCCCGTCTCGACGGATTGCGCAAGGAACTGGCCCGCCGCGGCCTCGACGGCTTCGTCATTCCCATCTCGGACGAGCACATGAGCGAATATGTCGGCTCCTATGCCCAGCGGCTCAACTGGCTGACCGGTTTCGGCGGCAGCGCCGGAAGCGCCGCCGTGCTGCAGGACCGCGCAGCGATGTTCACCGACGGGCGTTATACCGTCCAGGTGCGCGATCAGGTCAGCGGAACGCTGTACGATTACGAGGATGTGCCTGCCACATCGCCCGCCAAATGGATCGCCGAGCACGCGCCCGAGGGGGCGAAGATCGGCTATGATGCATGGCTGCACGGGATCGGCTGGGCCGAGGAGGCCGAAGCCGCGTTCGCACGCAAGGGCATCGAACTGGTCCCGGTGGACGGCAATCCGATCGATGCGATCTGGGACGACCGTCCGCAGGCCTCGCTGGCCGCAGCGGTGCCGCATGGCGACGAGCATGCCGGACGATCAAGCGCCGACAAGCGTTCCGAAGTGGCCGACTGGCTCAAGCAGGAAGGGTATGACGCGACCGTCGTCAGCGCGCTCGATTCGGTCGCCTGGCTGCTCAACATGCGCGGCAGCGATGTCGACAACACGCCGGTCGCGCTGTCCTATGTCCTGGCGCATGCCGATGGCACCGCCGAACTGTTCATCGCGCCCGACAAGGTCACGCCCGAACTCACCCAGCATCTCGGCAATGCGGTGACGGTGCGCGACCGTGCGGAATTCGTACCCGCGCTCGAGGCGCTGGAGGGCAAGCGCGTCGCGGTCGATCCGAACCATGCGGTGGCGGGCATCTTCCACGCGCTGGATCAGGGCGGCGCCAGCGTGGTGCGCACCGACGATCCGACCGTGCTGCCCAAGGCGATCAAGAACCCGGCCGAACAGCAGGGCCACCGCGATGCCCAGTCGCGCGATGGTGCCGCCGTGACGAGGTTCCTGCGCTGGCTTGGCATCGAAGCGCCCAAGGGCGGCGTCGACGAGCTCGCCGCGGCGGCCAAGCTGCGCGAATTCCGCGAAGCGGGCGGCCTGCTCAAGGATGCGAGCTTCGATACGATCAGTGCTGCGGCGGGCCATGCCGCGCTGCCGCATTACAAGGTCGATGAAGACAGCAATATCCCGATCCCGCCCTCGTCGATCTACCTCGTCGATTCGGGCGGCCAGTATCTCGACGGCACCACCGACATCACCCGCACCGTGTGGATCGGCCCGGGCGAACCGACTGCCGAGATGGTCGAGCGCAACACGCGCGTGCTCAAGGGCCATATCCAGCTCGACATGCAGAAGTTCCCCGATCGCACCACTGGCGGCGCGCTCGACGCGCTGGCCCGGATGCATCTGTGGAACGGCGGGGTCGATTACGGCCACGGCACCGGGCACGGCGTCGGCAGCTTCCTCTCGGTCCACGAAGGCCCGCAGCGGATCAGCAAGCCGGGCGGCGCCTTCCCCGGCACCGAAACCCCGCTGCGCGAGGGGATGATCCTGTCGAACGAGCCCGGTTACTACAAGCCCGGCGAATACGGCATCCGGATCGAGAACCTTGTGCTGGTGGTCGATGCGGGCCTTGCGGATAGCGAGGGCGAGTATCTCGGCTTCGAAACGCTGACGATGGTTCCGCTCGACCGGACGCTGGTCGACCGCGCGCTGCTCAGCGAGGCCGAGATCGGCTGGTGGAATGACTATCACACCGCGGTCTACGCGACGCTCGCTCCGCAGCTCGAGGGCGATGATCTCGCCTGGCTCAAGGAACAGTGCGCGCCCTTGTAGGTCCAGCCCTGTTCCCCTAATGTTCCGCCGGTCGCGAGTCGTTTTCGACAAGGAGAGTGCAGATGATCGGATATGTGACAGTGGGGACCAACGATCTCGAGCGGGCGGCTCGGTTCTACGATCCCATCGCGGCCGAACTGGGCGTGGGGCGGATGATGGATTTCGACAGCTTCATTGCCTGGGGCAATATGGACGGCGCGGCGGGTATCGCTGCGACTAAGCCGTTCGATGGCGAAGCGGCAACCGTCGGCAATGGCACCATGGTGGCCCTGCAGGCACAGGACCGCGATCAGGTACAGCGGCTGTACGACATCGCGCTGGCCAACGGCGGCACCAGCGAGGGTGAGCCGGGTCCGCGCGGCGAACCCGACGCCAACGGCATGGTCTTCTATGCCGCCTATTTCCGCGATCCCGATGGCAACAAGCTCAACGCTTTCCTGATGGACAAGGTGGCCTGACATGGCCCGGCCGCACCGTCTCGCCGACAGTTTCATCCATCTGGGTCTGGGCGCGACGGCGGTGCCGCAGCCGCCCTTCGACGGGCTCGAATGGTACGAAGCCTATGGCGAGCGGCACGGGGCCGACGGGCGCGAGGGGCGGCTGGTCAGCCAGCACCATTTTACCGAAAGCTGGCCGAGCTGGGAAATGCACCCGCTGGGCGAAGAGGTGGTGATCTGCACTGCGGGCACGATGGTGGTGACGCAGGAATTCCCGGACGGGCGACGCGAAACCACCTCACTCGCGGCGGGGGAGTATGCCATCAACCCCGCAGGCGTATGGCATATTGCCGATATCGATAGCGAAGCCACCGCGATATTCATCACTGCGGGCGAGGGCACCCGGCACCGGCCCCGCTGACTTGCAGCGCGATGAACGGGTCCGCCGCGCCGATGCAATTCGTTACAATTCAGGCCATGTTCGGGATATTGCTGCGACATTGCGGGCCTAGAACGGGGATACGAGCTGCGGCGGGCGAATACGTCCCTCCCCTCAGACCCCTGGTCCGTCGCAGCTCTCCACTTTTGGAGATAAGCAATGAACAAGACCTTCCTCACTCTCTCCGCTGCCGTGCTGGCGCTGACCGGCACTGCTGCAATCGCGCAGCACCGTGGCGGGGAAAATCCCGACACCGATGGCGATGGCCGCATCACGCTGGCCGAAATGCAGGCCACCAGCGCTGCGCGCTTCGCCCGCATGGATGCCAATGGCGATGGCGTGCTCAATGCCAACGACCGCGCGGCCAAGGGCACCCAGATGTTCGCCCAAGCCGACACCGATGGTGATGGCGAGCTGACCGCAGCCGAAATGACGGCCGCGCATGAAGCCCGCAAGGCGAACCGGCCCGAACGCGGCGACCGCGCCGAACGCCGCGGCACTCGCGGCGGTGATCGCAGCGCCCGCATGGCCGAGCATTTCGCCAAGGCCGATACCGATAAGTCGGGCGGCCTCTCGCAGGCCGAACTGGCCGCAATGCACGAAGCCCGCGGCGAACGCGGCAAACGTGGTGGCCGTGACGGAAAGCGCGGCGGCATGCACATGACCGCCGATACCAATGGCGACCAGGCGATCAGCCGCGCCGAATTCGATGCGTCGGTTCAGGCCCGCTTCGCCAAGCTCGACACCAATGGCGACGGCGCCATTTCTGCCGAGGAACGCGAGGCACAGAAGGGCGAACGCCGTGCCAAGCGCGGCGAACGTCGCGGCCAGTAAGCGCTTGCCCGCACGCGACCCACGGCGGTAGGCGCGGGATGGAACCAACCATGACCGAACCCGCTCCCACCTCCATCCTGCTCGTCGATGACGAACGCAGCCTGCGCGAACCCCTGGCGGAGTATCTTACCCGCCAGGGGTTCGTCGTGCGCGAGGCGGACAGCGCCGCGCAGGCACGCACGCTGATCGCGCAGGAATTGCCCGACCTCGCACTGCTCGACATCATGATGCCCGGCGAAGACGGGCTGTCGCTGTGCCGCCATCTGGTCGAAAGCCGCGGCCTGCCGACGATCCTGCTGACCGCCAAGGGCGAAGCGATGGACCGGATCATCGGCCTGGAAATCGGCGCCGACGACTATGTCACCAAGCCTTTCGAACCACGCGAACTGGTGGCGCGTATCCGCTCGGTGCTGCGCCGTGCCGAACGGCCTGCCGCCGTGGCCGACGAGGAATTGCTCTATCGGTTCGAAGACTGGCAGCTCGATCCCCTCAAGCGCCGCCTGACCGATCCCGACAATGCGCTGGTGCCGCTTTCGACCGCCGAGTTCCGCATGCTGCGCGCCTTTTGCGATCATCCGCGGCAGGTGCTCGACCGCGACCGGCTGCTCGATATGGTGCAGGGACGCGAGGCGCAGCTATTCGACCGAGCGGTCGATAACCAGATCAGCCGGCTCAGGCGCAAGATCGAAACCGACAGCCGCAATCCGCACTTCATACAGACCGTGCGCGGCGGCGGCTACCGCTTCGGTGCCGAGGTCACGCGCGTGGCGCGCGACGACAGCGCATGACGCGTTTCCTGCCCCGTAGCCTGCTGGGCCAGGTCATGCTGGCGCTGGCCGCCGCGCTGCTGATCGCGCAGGCCATCTCGGCGACCATGCTCTACCGCGCGGCTTCCGAGCGACGCGAGCTTGCCGTGACCAGCGCTGCGAGCTTCCAGCTCCTCGTCGGCCAGCGCCGCGATCTGCGCGACGAACGGCGCCGGCGCGCGCGTCCGCCATCGGGCCGGCCCGGCCCCGTCGAAGACGAACCGTTCATCCGCCTGCCGCGCAGCATTCGTTTCTCGCAGAGCGAGACCAGCCCGCTGCTCTCCGGCGAAGAACGCAATTCGGCGCGCGAGGCCGCGATCACCCGCCAGCTTGAACGCCAGGGCCTGGAAGTGGCCGAAATCGTCGTCACCGACCGCTCTCTGAAGTCGGATCCGCTCGTCGGCCAGCTGGAGCAGACCCACCCCGTATGGGACCAGCGCCTGCGCACCGCGCCGCATGAATTGCTGGTGGTCGGCCTGCGGCAGGCGGGCACCGATGGCTGGCAGGTCGCCCGCCTCGCCGTGCCGCCCCCCGATCGCGGCATCGTCCGCACCCTCGTTCTCCAGACGCTGATCCTGTTCCTGGTGCTCGTCGGCCTGCTCTATTTCGTCCTACGCCGGATTACCCGCCCACTCGCCGCGCTGGCCGACCGCACCCGGCGGTTCGGCAGCGCCGGTGCGCCAGAGGAACCGCTGGTGCCCAGCGGCCCGCAGGACGTACGGCGACTGATCGAAGCGCATAATACGATGCAGGGACGGATCGGTTCGATGCTCGATGAAAAGGACGTCATGCTCGGCGCCATCGGGCACGATCTGAAAACCCCGCTCGCCGCGCTGCGGGTGCGCATCGAAAGCGTCGAGGATGAAGGCGCGCGGCACAAGATGGCGGCGACGATCGAGGATATTACCCGCACGCTCGACGAGATCCTTTCGCTCGCGCGGATCGGGCGCAGCGATGCGCCGCCCGAAATGACCGAGCTCGGCGCGCTGGCCGCGTCGGTGATCGAGGAATTCGAGGATTTGGGCCAGCCGGTCACGCTTGCCGGTGGCGCACGCATCGCCGCCCCGGTGCATCTCACCTGGCTCAAGCGCGGCCTGCGCAATCTCGTCACCAATGCGCTGCGCTATGGCGGCACCGCACATGTGAGCGTGCTGCGTGAGAACGGTATGGCGGTGCTGCGGGTGGAGGACGAGGGCCCCGGAATTCCCGAGGACCGCATTCATGAAATGCTCGAGCCCTTCACACGCGGCGAGGCGAGCCGCAATCGTGAAACCGGCGGTTCCGGGCTGGGTCTGACGCTGGCGCGCGCGGTGGCCGAACAGCATGGCGGGACGTTGACGCTCGCCAATCGTTCCGAAGGCGGTTTGCGCGCCGAAATCCGCATTCCAACCTAGCGCATCAGCCCGCCGACCAGATTGCGGACGAAGCGGCCCGCGATACTGCCGCCAAACTCGGTCGCAATCGACCCGGCGGCCGAGGTCGCGGCCGAACGCGCCGGATTGGCGCGGCTTTTCTTGCCCAACACCTTGGCCGCGATGAGCGAAGCGGCGCTGCTCGCGGCCGCCCCCGCCGCGGCCTTGCCGGCCTTTTCCCACAGCGAGGTGGTCTTGCGGCTGCGCTTGCGTACTTCGGTCTCGCCCTTCTCCGCGACCTCCTCGGCGGTCGCGGCGGCGTCGACTGCCTTGGCGGCGAGCACTTCCTCGGCGCTCTCGCGATCGACCGCGACATCGTATTTCCCATCGAGTGCGCTGACCGAATTGACGATCTTGCGCTCCTTCTCGGTCACCGGGCCGAGGCGCGATTGCGGCGGTTTGATGAGCGTGCGCTGGACCACCGTCGGCGCCCCGTCCTCGTCGAGCGAGGAAACCAGCGCCTCGCCCACTTTCAGCTCGGTGATCGCCTGCGCGACGTCGAGTTCGGGATTGATGCGGAAGGTCTCCGCGGCCGCCTTGATCGCGCGCTGGTCGCGCGGGGTGAAGGCGCGCAGCGCATGCTGGACGCGGTTGCCCAGCTGGCCGGCGATCTTCTCGGGAATGTCGATCGGGTTCTGCGTGACGAAATAGACGCCGACGCCCTTCGACCGGATCAGGCGCACAACCTGTTCGACCTTGTCCTCGAGCGCTTCGGGCGCGTCATCGAACAGCAGGTGCGCCTCGTCGAAGAAGAATACCAGCTTGGGTTTGTCGGGATCGCCCACTTCGGGCAGGCTTTCGAACAATTCGGCGAGCAACCACAGCAGGAAGGTGGCGTACAGCTTGGGGCCGCGCATCAGCTTGTCCGCGGCGAGCACGTTGATCACGCCGCGGCCCTGGTCGTCGAGCGCGAGGAAATCGTCGATCTCCAGCGCGGGTTCGCCGAAGAACATGTCCGCGCCCTGGCTCTCGAAACTGAGCAGCTGGCGCTGGATCGCCCCGACGCTGGCCTTCGACACATTGCCGTAAGTCCCCGAAAGCTCCTTCGCGTTCTCGTAGGCATAGGCGAGCATGGACTGCAGGTCGCCAAGGTCGAGCAGTAGCAGTCCATCATCGTCGGCATGGCGGAAGATGATGTTGAGCACACCTTCCTGCGTCTCGTTAAGATCGAGCAACCGCGCCAGTAGCAGCGGCCCCATTTCCGAAATGGTGGTGCGGATCGGGAATCCCTGCTCGCCATAAAGATCCCAGAAAACGGCGGCATTGTCGGCATAGGCATAGTCTTCCATGCCCAGTTCCGCCGCGCGCGCTTCGAGCTTGTCGGCATGCTTGAACTGCGGCGAACCGGCCATAGAGATCCCCGCCAGATCGCCCTTCACATCGGCAACGAAGACCGGGACGCCATTGGCGGAGAAACTTTCCGCCAGCCCCTGCAGGGTCACCGTCTTGCCGGTACCCGTCGCCCCGGCGATCAGACCGTGACGATTGGCCTGGTCGAGCCGCAGGTGCTGGTTCTCGCCATTTCCGCCCAGTCCAAGAAAAATCTCGCTCATTGCGCTGCCCGCTCCCGATGGTTCGCCCGCCCTCGCGGTGTGGCGCAGCCTTGTGGGTGCGGTCAAGCTATCCCTCGACAGGCGCAGCGCTTGCGGTAAAGGCTGGCACCGATGGCGGAAAAGCGTCCCTTTGTCCTGCTCGACGATGCGCGCGAATGCGGCGCGGCGGATGCTCTGCTGTTCGAGAACCCGCGCGAGATATTCATCGCCCAGCGCCCCGAACAGGTGGCTGACGTGCTCGCGGCGGCGGAAGCCGCGCGGCAGACGGGCGGCGAACTGGCGGGCTTCATCGCTTACGAGGCCGGACTGGCGCTGGAAGACCGGCTTCGCCCGCTCGCCGATGCGCGCAGTGGCGGCGCCGGGCCGCTGGTCTGGCTCGGCCTGTTCGATGCACCGACGCGGATCGCCGCTGCCGACATGCCCGACTGGCTGGCAGCGCATGCCCAAGGCGCTGGCAGCGTCGGCCCGCTCGAGCCGCAGCTGTCACCGGGCGGCTATGCGCAGGCTTTCGGGACGCTGCAGAACGCGATCCGCGCGGGCGATATCTACCAGGCCAACCTCACTTTCCCGCTGGCGGGCAATTTCACCGGCGATCCGCTGGGTCTCTATGCCGCGCTGCGTCCGGCGGCGCAGGCGGGCTATGGCGGCGTCATTTTCGACGGCACGCACTGGCTGCTCAGCCTCAGCCCCGAATTGTTCGTTTCGCTCAAGAATGGCGAGGCCAAGGCCAAGCCGATGAAGGGCACCCGCCCGCGGGGCAGCGATGCGGAGACGGACGCAGCGCTGGCCGCAGAGCTCGCCGGTTCGGTCAAGGACCGCGCCGAGAATTTGATGATCGTCGATTTGATGCGCAACGATCTCGCCCGTGTCGCCGAAGCCGGCAGCGTGCGGGTGGACGAACCCTTCGCGATCGAGAGCTATCCCACCGTCCACCAGATGGTCAGCGTGGTCCGCGCCCGGCTTGAGCAGGGCGAAGGCGCGGTCGATCTCGTCCGCGCGCTGTTCCCCTGCGGGTCGATTACGGGTGCGCCCAAGATCCGCGCCATGGAATTGATCGACACGGTCGAGCGCGATCCGCGCGGCGCCTATTGCGGGGCTATCGGCCGGATCGGCGCGGGCGGCGATGCGGCCTTCAACGTGGCGATCCGCACCTTGCGACTGACCGAGATCGAGAACGGCCGCGGCAAGGCGGTGCTGGGCGTGGGCGGCGCGATCGTCGCCGACAGCGAACCGCGCACCGAATGGCGCGAAGCGCTGCTCAAGGGGGCCTTTGCGCGCAGCTCCTCGCCCGATTGCCGCGCCGCGCAATTCGACCTCATTGAAACCATGCGTTTCACCCCCGACGAGGGGATCGCCCAGCTCGAAATGCATCTCCAGCGGATGAAGGACAGCGCCGCCGAACTCGGCTTTTCCTTCGACCGCCACGAAGCGCGCAACCAGCTGCATGCGCTGTGCTTCGTGCTCGAGCAGCCCAGCCGGGTGCGCTTGCTCGCCGCTCGTTCGGGCGCGATCGCGCTCGAGGCGCGCGACCTGCCGCAGGCCTGGCCCGAACCGGCGCGCTGCATCGTCCTGCCGTTGCCGGTCGACCCGGGCGACTGGCGGCTGCGGCACAAGACCACCGACCGCAGCTTTTACGAAGATGCCCAGCGCGTCGCGCAGAGGCATGGCGCGCAAGAAGCGCTGTTCGTGCGCGAAGACGGGCTGCTGACCGAGGGCTGCGTGACCAATATCTTCGTCGAGGATGGCGACGGCGGCCTGCTCACCCCGCCCGCGCGCCTCGGCCTGCTGCCCGGTGTCTTTCGCCGGTCCCTGATCGAGCAAGGCCGCGTACGCGAGGCCGACTTGCGGATCGAGGACTTGGACAAGGGCTTCTACCTCGGCAATGCGCTGCGGCTCCTGATGAAAGCGACACTCAAGACATGATGCAGATCCCGATCCTTTTCGAAGACGGCGAGGCGCTGGTGATCGACAAGCCTTCCGGGTTGCCGATCGAACGCCCGCGGCGCGGCGGCGCGTGCCTCGAAGACCATTTCGAGCAGCTCAAGCTGGGCTTCCAGCGCGCGCCGGTGCCGGTGCACCGGATCGATACCGATACCAGCGGCTGCCTGCTGCTGGCGCGCAATCCCAAGGCGCTGACGCGGTTTTCGCGCGCCTTCGAGGAGCGCCGGGTCGAAAAGCGCTATCTCGGCGTGCTGGCCGGTGTGCCGAGCGCAAGCGAAGGGACGATCGAACTGTCACTGTCCAAGATCAGCAGCGCCGAAAAGGGCTGGCGCATGATCGCGGCAAAAAAGGGGAAGCCCTCGATCACGCACTGGCGCGTGCTCGCCGAAATCGACGGCCGCGCATTGCTCGAATTCCGCCCCGAAACCGGGCGCACCCACCAGATCCGCGTGCATTGCGAGGCGGGACTGGGCCTGCCGCTGCTGGGCGATCCGGTCTATGGCGACGGCAAGGGTGCCCCGCGCACCATGCTGCATGCTGCGGCGATCACCGTCCCGCGCGAGGGCAAACCGCCGATCGCCGCCACCGCCCCGGTTCCGCGCGATTTCATCGCGCTCGGCTTCGGCGATGGGTAGGATAGCCGACAAGGCTCTCGAAATTGCCGAGGAGAAGTTCATCGCCTCCTCGGGGCCCGGCGGGCAGAACGTCAACAAGGTCGCTACCTCGGTCCAGTTGCGGGTCGATGTGTTCCAGCTGGGCATGGATCCCGAATCGTTCGAGCGCCTCAAGGACATCGCCGGGAGCAAGTTCACCAAGGGCGGCGAAATCGTGCTCACCGCCAATGAATATCGCACGCAGGAACAGAACCGCGAGGCGGCCCGCGAACGGCTGGTCGCGCTGCTTGCCGAAGCGCTCACGCCGCCGCGCAAACGCAAGCAGAGCCGCGTCAATCGCGTGGGCAAGGTCAAGCGTCTCAAGGCTAAGAAGGCGCGCGGCGAAGTGAAGTCCAAGCGTGGCCGGGTCGACTGGTAGGATGCTTGACTTTTGCCGGTGAATCGCCCAATGGGCGCGCCGGAACGGCGGTGCTCTGCGCGCCGCCCTTGTTTTTTCGGGCCCCATCGGCCCCTTTCAGATCTTTAGGAACACGCCATGGCGAAGCCCGCAACCGTCAAGATCAAGCTCGTCTCGACCGCCGACACGGGCTTCTATTACGTGACCAAGAAGAACCCCCGGAATCACACCGAGAAGTTCACCTTCCGCAAGTACGATCCCGTCGCGCGCAAGCACGTCGAGTTCAAGGAAGCCAAGATCAAGTAATGCGCAACCAGCTGAACCGCGGGAACGAGCGGGGTTCAGCGATGGTTCAATGCTCCGACCCTAACCGCAGGAGCATGAGCACCTTGTCTTTGCAAAAGCATAAATCGATCCGCGCCGCGCTAGCCCTTTCGCTGGCCGCGGCGCTTCCTGCATCCGCCCTCCTGGCGCCGGCCCCGGTGGCCGCCGCCCAGGGCGATCTCGACAAGGCCGTTGCCGCCTTGCGCGGCATCTCCACGATGAAGGCCGATTTCGTCCAGACCGACCGCAGCGGCCAGACCGTCCGCGGGGTGATGACGCTCAAGCGGCCGGGCAAGATCCGCTTCGAATACGAGAAGGGCGTGCCCATGCTCGTCGTCTCGAACGGCAAGTCGATGTATATGGTCGACTACGAGGTCAACCAGGTCCAGCGCTGGCCGATCGAGAACTCGCCGCTTGGCGCGCTGCTCGACCCGAGCCGCGACGTGAAGCGCTTCGGCAAGCTGGTGCCGACCAGCCACCCCGATGTCGTCAGCGTCGAAGTACGCGATACCAAGCGGCCCGAGTTTGGCGTGATCACGCTGATCTTCGCCCGCGATGCCGCATCGCCCGGCGGGCTGCGGCTGACGCATTGGGTCGCGCTCGATTCGCAGAACCACCGCACCACCGTCCGACTCGCGAACCAGCGTTACGGCGTGGCGGTGGCGGACAGCGCGTTCACTTTCCGCGACCCGCGCCGTTCGTCCCGTCGTCCGGGATAAACGGGCACGCGGCGAATTGTGCGATCTATGCGTTATCCCGCTCCATGGCGTTCATTGAACAGCAATCGAGCGAGGCCTAATTTCTAATCCACGAGACGACACGAGGCGGGTTTCCCCCCTGTTGACCCCCTCGATCTGGTTCGTCTCGTTCCAAGCGTGACGAACGCTCACAGGAAACCCTCGCGCCAATGCCCCCGGCGCGAGGGTTTTTTGCTGTTCGCATGGGATGGGATGGGCGCCATGGCGCGCGGGACCCTACACCCCCGCGCGCTTGCCGCGGCTATTCCGCGTCCCAGCCGTATGCCGTGCGGATCACGTCGTAGATCAGGTTCTGCTCCATCACGCCGCGCACATTGCTCGCACCCGGGCCATTGGCATACAGCGCGACATCCTCCCCCGCATGCGTTTCCGAACCCATGGGCACCAGCGCCTGTTGATGCGCCATCACCCCGGTTTCGGGGATCGGCCGCCCGCCGCCCGCATCGTGCTTCACCGCGCCCGGACCATTGGCATAGCCCAGCGTGGTATAGGGCTTCCCATCGGCGGCCAGCATGGGGTCGTCGCCACGCTCGCCTCCGGCGGCGGGCGGTACGACCAGGCCGAGGATATCATTGCCGCGCCGCGGATAGCCCGCGATGGTGAACACGTGGCTGTGATCGGCCGTGACCATGATCAGCGTTTCGGCCGGGTCGGTATTGTCGATCGCCCACTGGATCGCCCGCGCGAACTCGACCGCTTCCTCCAGCGCGTAGCCCGCCTGCCCCGCGTGGTGGCCGTGATCGATGCGCCCGCTTTCGACCATCAGGTAGAAGCCGTCGGGGTCGCCTGCCAGCCGGGTAACGGCCGCAGCGGTCATGTCGGTCAGCGTGGGTTCGCTGCTCTCGGCGTCGCGATCGACCATGTAGGTCATGTGGCTGGATGAGAAGAGCCCGAGCAGCGGCGCATCGGCGGGGGCCGCGGCCAGATCGGCGGCAGTGGTGACGAAATGGCCCCCGGTGGCGGTCTGCCAGTCGCCGGGCAGGTCGGCGCCGTCATCGAGCCGCAGTCCGCCGTTCTGCTTGCCGAAGAATGCCACGCTGCCGCCGCCCAGCGCGACATCGAACGGTGCGCCGACCAATTGCTGCGCGATGTCGGTGCAGCCGCGCCCGCGCTGGTCTTCGGGAATCGCGGTATCGCCTTCCCAGTCGCGCGACACGCTGCGCGCATAGACCGCGGCGGGGGTCGCATGCGTGAGCCGCGCGGTGCTGACGATGCCCAGCGCAAGCCCGCGCTGTTTCACCTCTTCGCCCAGCAGGCCCAGTTCGTGCCCGCTGCCCGAGCCGCAGTCGCCCTTGGTCACGCCGGGCCCGTAGCCGAGCACGCCGATCCGGGTTTTCACACCCGTATGCATGGCGCTGGCGGTGCCCGCACTGTCGGCGACCTGCGCATCGGTGTTGTAGGTCTTGACCAGCGCGACATTGTCGAAGGTCTCGAACGGCAGGACGTATTCCTCGCCGCTCTGCCCCTGCTTCTGCCCCGCATAGATCCGCGCGGCGGTGACCGTGGAAACCCCCATGCCGTCGCCGATGAACAGGATGACGTTCTTCGCCTTGCGTGCGGCCTGCGTTTCATGCGCAGGGGCGGCGGCGCGCGCCTTGTCGGGATAATTGTAATTGTTGGTGGTGGTGCAGCCACCCAAGGCCAACGCCGCGGCGCAGATGGTCAGGCAGAACGGGCGGATGGTCATGCAATGTCTCCGGGTAGATTTGGCGGCGCCATATATCACGGCGGAACAAGACGATAGCGTGACGCTGCGGGGCACCGGCCAAGTCGCCGCGCGGTGCCCGCTTGCTGCCATCGGCCAAGGCACCTAAAGCCCCCGCATGGTCACCGTTGCAACCTGGAATATCAATTCCGTCCGCCTGCGCATGCCGATCGTCGAGCGCTTCTTGAAGGAGCAATCGCCCGATGTGCTGTGCCTCCAGGAAATCAAGTGCCAGGAGCACCAGTTTCCCTACGAAGCCTTCCGCGCGCTGGGGTACGAGCATTTCGCCGTACATGGGCAGAAGGGCTATCACGGCGTCGCCACGGTCGCGAAAACGCCGCTGACCGAATTCTCGCGCCACGACTGGCAGGACAATGGCGAGGCGCGCCATGTCGGGGTCGAGCTGACCGACCACCAGGGAATGATCGTCGAGAACGTCTATGTCCCTGCCGGGGGCGACGAACCGAATCGCGAGATCAACGCCAAGTTCGGCCAGAAACTCGACTTCCTCGAGCGGATGACCCGCTGGGCCGATGCGGTCGACCGCCCGACGCTGATCGTTGGCGATTTCAACATCGCCCCGCTCGAAAGCGACGTGTGGAACCACAAGCAATTGCTCAAGGTGGTCAGCCACACGCCGATCGAGGTCGAGAGCCTGCAGCGCTTCATGGACGCCCACGGCTGGAGCGATATCGGGCGCGAGCACATCAAGGCGCCCGAACGCTATTACAGCTGGTGGAGCTACCGGTCGAAGGACTGGAAGGTGAACGACCGCGGCCGCCGGCTCGACCATATGTGGGCCAGCCCCGAACTCGCGCGGCAGGCCACCGGCCATTCGATCCACGAATATGCGCGTGACTGGGAAAAGCCGTCGGACCATGTGCCGCTGGTGACGGAGTTCGCGCTCTGAGCACGGCCTCCCCTTCACGGCGCGCGGCGCAGGCGGTGGACGCGCTGCGCCACGGCTGGCCGCTCGCCATCGAAGGGGCCCCGCTGCTGCAACCGGTCGAAACCGCTTTCGGCGAGCTGGCGGGATCGGCCATGCTCATCTCCGCCACGCGCGCGGCGACGCTCAAGCTGGCCAACCAGGTCGAAGCCGCCGTGCCGCGCCAGCCGGTGCTGATGCGCGGCGCCAACCGGTTCGACCTGCCCGCCGCGCTGGCGGTTGCCGACCCGGCGCTCGACATGGCCAACCCGCTCAAGGGGCCGTTCAAGGCGCTGACGCTCGAATGGGAGGAGCAGGCGCGCGCCGCGCTCGACCTCGCCCGCCTCGCCGGCGTGCTGCCCGCCTTTCTGGTCGATCCGGAGAATGCCGGCGAAGCGGTGGCGCTGAACGCTGCCGACGTCGGCGCCTTTACCGATGCCGCGCGGCTACAGATCGCCTCGCGCGCGCGGCTGCCCGTGGCCGCCGCTGACGACGCGCGGATCGTCGCCTTCCGCAGCCCCGACGATACGCGCGAGCATGTCGCGCTGATCATCGGCGAGCAATCGGCCGACCGCATTCCGCTGGTCCGGCTGCATTCCGAATGCCTCACGGGCGATATCCTCGGCAGCCTCAAATGCGATTGCGGCCCGCAGCTCGCCGCCGCGCTGCAGGCGATGGCTGCCGAAGCCGAGGAAGGCGGCTGGGGCATACTCCTGTACATGCGACAGGAAGGCCGCGGGATCGGCATCATCAACAAGCTGCGCGCCTACCGCCTGCAGGACCAGGGCTTCGACACGGTCGATGCCAACACGCGGCTCGGCCTGCCCGACGAAGCGCGCGATTTTCCCACCGCCGCACGGATGCTGGACCTGCTCACCGTCGGGGAAATCCGGCTGATGACGAACAATCCGGCCAAGGTCGCGGCGCTCGAAGCGGTGGGCGTATCGATTGCCGAACGCGTGCCGCATGCGCTGCCCGACAATCCGCACAATGCCCATTACCTTGCGACCAAGCGCGACCGGTCGGGACATTTGCTGTGACCGCAATCGCGATCCGGCCCGAACGCGATGGCGATGCACCGGCGATCTTCGCGCTGACCGAGGCGGCGTTTCGGGAAATGCCCCATGCCGACGGCGACGAGCAGCAGCTGGTCGACCGGCTGCGCGCCGATGGCGATCTGGCGCTCTCGCTGGTGGCCGAGGATGCGACGCGGATCGTCGGCCATGTCGCGTTTTCGCCGGTCTCCATCTCCGATGGTAACGAGGGGTGGTTCGGGCTCGGCCCGGTCAGCGTTGCGCCCGAACTGCAGCGGCAGGGCATCGGTTCGGCGTTGATCAAGCGCGGCATTGCCGATCAGCGCGAAAGCGGTGGGCGCGGTATCGTGCTGATCGGCGACCCGGCCTATTACGCGCGCTTCGGTTTTGAATGCGATCCCGCGCTGCGCTACGACGGGGCGGAGCCCCGCTATTTCCAGCGATTGGTGCTTGAAGGCGACGCGCCGCGCGGCGCGGTGAGCTTCGCCCCGGCGTTCAGCGCCGCTCGAAGCGCCTGACGTTGCTGCCGAGTCTGTTGTTCTCGATCACCAGCGCGTCATTGGTCCAGTCGGCAATGAAGGCCGGGCTGCGCGACAGCCCCGGGACCATCCGCGCATCGTTGTCGGCAATGACCAGCCCGTCGGACGTGTAGCGCGCGCCTTCGGCGCCGATGGCGATCATCGTCGACCAGTTTTCCTTGTCGCGCCCCTGGACGAACCAGTTTCCGCGGATCGCACCGGTCCCGCCATTGGGCAGGTCGATCAGGTAATTGGTACCGTGGCCGTTGGCATCGTCGAAACTGTTGCCCTCGATCACGTTGCGCGCCGCGCGCGACTTGAGATAATGGCCGCCGGTGCCCTGTTCGAACCGGCTGCGCGTCACCGTGACCCGGCCGTAATCGCCGACATAGATCGAATGGGCGCAGCCGCCCGAATTTTCGCAGGTTCCCAGCCGGGTGAAGGTCGATTTGTCGACCACCAGCTCGCTGTCGACGCCATTGGTGGTCAGAATGCCCTGCTGGCTGTCACGGAACCAGCTTTGCGAAACGCGCAGCGGCCCCTGTTCCAACCGGATGCCCGCGCCATTGCCATCGGCAACCGCGATATCGGCGAACACCAGGCCTTCGACGCTGGCCCCGCGTCCGCGCAGCACCAGCGATGCCTTGCCTTCGCATGCCTTGCCGCCCAGCAGCGCTTCGCCCGGCTGTTCGGCACGGAAATGTACCACACCCTCGCTCTGTACCGCGCACTCGTTCCAATTGCCGGGAGCGATCACCACCGTGCCCTCGCGATTGCCGATCGCATCGACCGCCGCTTGTAGCGAGCCATAGCCGCGGCCAGTCTCGGCGACGGTGAAGCTGGCCGATCCTCCGGTCTGCGCCACCACCGCTGCCAGCGGGATCGCGCCGACCGCCATCGCGGCAATCGCAGCGAGGAGCCAGCGCGGCAGGCGCGAAGCAGGAGAGACGAATGGCGAAACCATGCGCAACGCCTAGCCCATAATGGTTAACGGCGGAATAATTCTGCCCACCGCGCTGTTCGTGTCAATCGCGTTCGCCGTGGCGCCAGCGCCACCCGCCTCGCGTCTTGCGCTTTGCGACGACCAGGACGAGCGCTGTCGCGACAATCCAGACGGCTGCAGCAATGCCGGTGCCGAGAATGGGATCCCATTCGAGGAGAGGGGTGGGGACGAGCATCACCACGATGTACCCGGCCAGCAACGCCCAGCCCTGCCACGCGATCGGCAGCCCTGCGCCATAGCCGAAGCGTTTGGGTGCGACCCATGCCCCGTCATCACGCTCGCTCATTCGCTTGCTCCCCTATCGCGCGTCACGAAATCCGCCACGCCCGCGACCAATGCGCGCGATACCGGGAGCGAGGGGTCGCCATAGCTTGCGCGGTTCGCTGCGGGCGCGCCGTCCGGAATGTCCTTGAGCACATGGTTCATCGCCGGAATTTCGAGATACTTGGCCTGTGGGGCCGCCGCACGAAACATTTGGGCATCGGTTGCAGTGACTTGCAGATCGGTCCCGCCATGGACGATCAGCATGGGCAGGTCGGTCTGCTTTGCCAGCGCTGCGGGATCCTGCGCCATCAAATCGATGAGAAAGCCCTGCACTGCGGGCGCGAAGAGGCTCTGAAGCGCCGGATGCAGCGGCGTGACATCGACGCGTTCGCCGGTTTCCAGAGTCGCGATGGCCGCCTCGGCTTCGTCCAACAAGGGCGCATTGGCGGGATTGGCGCGCAATTGCTCGCGCAGCACGGTGGCCAGCGGGCGGCCCGGCACAGCGACGAGGATGATCCCGCACAGATGCGGCACCTCCTGTGCCGCGGCGAGCGCGACGATCCCGCCCTCGCTATGCCCCAGCAGCCAGATACACCCGGCCCCGGTCGCAGTGCGCGCCGCGCCAACCCAGCTTGCAGTGTCGGTGACATAATCGGCGATCGTGACCGCATTGGCGTCCGCTACCGCCGCCTTGCTGGCGAACATACCGCGCTTGTCGATCCGCAATGTGCCGATGCCGCGCTCGGCCAGCGCGTGGGCGAGCAGGCGATAGGGTGCCGCAGTCACTCCCAGCGGATTGTTTCCATCGCGGTCGGTCGGGCCCGAACCCGGGATGATCAGGACCAGCGGCTGCCCTTCGGCGGGCGCGACCAGCGTTCCTGCTAGATCGCCTTGCGGCCCGGGGGCAACCAGCGTTTCCTGGGCCACCGCGGGCGCGGCGCCCACCGATGCCAGCAGGACCCCGGCGCTCAGCCAGTGAAGCACTTTCATCTTATTCCTCCTTCCTTGGTCGGCCTCGCTTGGGCGGCTTCGAAACCGGCACCTCGATCCCGCGCCTTGCCAGCGATTCGCGCAGCAGCATCTCGATCTGCGCATTGGCACTGCGCAACTCGCTCGCGGCAAGCCGTTCGATCGCGGCGTGGACCGCCGGGTCGAGGCGCAGGGCAAAGGCCTTCTTCGTCATCGGATCGCGGGGCTGCGCATGGCTACTGGTAGAGCGAGCCCGCATTGATCACGGGGTGCACGTCCTTCTCGCCGCACAGCACGACCATCAGATTGCTGACCATCGTCGCGCGCCGTTCGTCATCCAGCTCGACGATGTCGTCCTGCGCCAGCTTGGTCAGCGCATCTTCGACCATGCCGACCGCGCCGAGCACGATCTTGGCCCGTGCCGCGATGATCGCATCGGCCTGCTGGCGCTTGAGCATGGCGCTGGCGATTTCGCTGGCGTAGGCGAGGTGGGTCAGGCCCGCCTCGTCGACGATGATCCCCGCGACCTTCAGCCGGTCGTTGAGTTCCTCGAGCAGTTCGCGGTTGATGACCTCGGCGCCGCCGCGCAGCGTGACTTCCTCGCCTTCGAAATCGTCATAGGGATGGCGCGAACCCACCGTGCGCAACCCCGCCTCGATCTGGATGTTCACGAATTCCTTGTAATCGTCGACATCGAAACTGGCTTGCGCGGAATCGGCTACGCGCCACACGACATTGCAGGCGATCTCGATCGGATTGCCGCGCAAATCATTGATCTTCACGCGCTCCGAATGGATGTTGTGCGCGCGTACCGACAGCTTGTTCTTGGTCATCCACGGCCAGATCCAGCGCAGCCCCTCGCGCCGCTCGGTCCCGCGATATTCGCCGAACAGCGTGATCACGGCGGCCTGGTTGGGCTGGATCATGAAAAATCCGGCGGCGAGAAACGCCAGCACGAGGATCGGCAGGACGAGCAGGCCGACGAAGGTGAGCTTGGCCGCCTTGTCCGCGCCGTCCATCGGCACATTTCCGGCAACGTTCCAGATCACCAGCACCAGCAAGGCCAGGATCAGCCCCAGCATCGGATAGCCGCTGAAGCTGGACCCTGCCTGTTCGCTGCTCGTCTTCATTCCCCTGAGTTCGACGGCCATGACGAATCGCTCCTCCAATAATTATGATATCATCTTTATATCACTGGAGGTCCGGGTTCAATGGTCGTTGATCGCGCGCAGGAAGCGTTCGCCATAGGCTTCGAGTTTCTTCGCCCCGATGCCGGGGAGCTGGCCCAGCGCGGCAAGTGTGGCTGGCCGCGCACTCGCCATCTCGCGCAGGGTCGAATCGTGGAAGACGACATAGGGCGGGACCTGCGCTTCTTCGGCGAGTTCCTTGCGCAGCGCGCGCAGCGCCTCGAACAATGGATCCCCGACCGGATTGGGAGTCGTATCGCCGCGGCGGCGCCGCTGGCGCTTGGGCGGGACGACGATCGCGACCGCGCTCTCGCCGGTCAGGATCGCGCGCGCCGAGCCGCCCAGCGCCAATCCGCCATGTTCGTTCGCGACCAGATCGCCGCGCGCCTGCAGGGCGCGGGACAGTGGCTGGAGCAGAGCCGCTTCCTCGCCCTCGACGATCCCGAAGACGCTCAGCCGGTCGTGCCCGCGCTGGCGCACGCGCTCATCCTCGCTTCCGGTCAGCACCTTTTGCAGATGGCCCATGCCGAAGCTCTGCCCCGTGCGGTACACCGCCGACAGCAGCTTGCGCGCCAGTTCGGTGACATCGGTCACGCTGGGCTGTTCGAGGCAATTGTCGCAATTGCCGCAGCTTTGGGGCGGGTCCTCACCGAAATGACGCAGCAGCACCGCGCGGCGGCAGGCGGCAGTCTCTACCAGCCCGGCAAGCGCATCGAGCCGCGCGCGCTCGGCATTGCGGCGCGCCTCGTCGACTTCGGCCAGCCGCTGCCGCGCGGTGGCGAAATCGCCCGCGCCCCAGAACATCACTGCCTGGCTGGGATCGCCGTCGCGCCCCGCGCGCCCCGTCTCCTGGTAGTAGCCCTCGATCGACTTGGGCACGCCAACATGCGCGACGAAGCGCACGTCGGGTTTGTCGATCCCCATGCCGAAGGCGACCGTGGCGACGATAACCATGTCCTCGCTGGTCACGAATGCCGCCTGGTTGGCCGCGCGCGTCCCCGCATCGAGACCCGCGTGATAGGGCAGCACCGCGCGCCCGGTGGCAGCGGCCAGCTTATCCGCCAGATCCTCGACCTTGCGCCTGGTGGGCGCATAGACGATCCCCGGCCCCGGCGCGGCGGCCATCAGATCGGTCAGCTGGCGCACCGGATTGTCGCGGTGGCGAATGGCATAGCGGATATTGGGCCGGTCGAATCCTGCGAGCACCAGCCCGTCTTCGGGGATGCCCAGCTGCGCCATCACATCGGCGCGGGTCTGCTTGTCGGCGGTGGCGGTCAGCGCCAGCCGCGGAACCTTCGGAAAGGCATCGAGCATGCCGCGCAGCATCCGGTAGTCGGGGCGGAAATCATGCCCCCATTCCGACACGCAATGCGCCTCGTCGATCGCGAACAGGCACAGCGGCGCCGTGCCCAGCAGGTCGCGGAAACCCGGCTGGCTGGCACGTTCCGGCGCGACATAGAGCAAATCGAGCTCGCCTGCGCGGAAAGCGTCCTGCGTTTCGCGCCAGTCGGCATCGGCGCTGGTCAGCGTGGCCGCGCGGATGCCGTTAGCGCGCGCGCTGCGCAGCTGGTCGTGCATCAACGCGATCAGCGGGCTGATCACCACGCAGGTGCCGGGCAGCATGACCGCGGGGAGCTGGTAGGTCAGCGACTTGCCTGCACCGGTCGGCATCACCGCCAGCGTCGAATCGCCGGCCAGTACGCGCGCGACCACCTCTTCCTGCCGCCCGCGGAAGCGATCGAAGCCGAAGGTCTCCTTCAGCGATTGTCCTGCGCGCGCAATTCCGGTCATGCCCGCCTGATGGCAGAAGGAACGGCACACGCAACCGGTCGCGGGCGATTTTCCCCTTGCCCCGCGCCCCGCGGTTGCGCTTTACCCGCGCGACCCATCACCGGAGTAGAGAAACCATGAACTTCCGTATCGCCCTGACCGCTGCCGCCACGCTCGCCCTTGCCGCCTGCGGCAGCACCGAAGACGCCTCGACCGAAGCCGAAGCCGACACCGTCGAAATCGCCGCCGACGATGCGCTGGCGGATGTCGAAGCCGAGCCGGTCGAAGACCCTGCCGCCAATGACGTGGCCACCGAGACCCCCGACCTGAGCCCGAGCGAGACCGCGCAGATCCAGGAAGCCGGCGACAATGCGGCCGACACCGCCGCTGCGGCGATGGACGCCATGTCGCAAGACGCCAGCAACTGAGCCTCAAGCGGGCGGGCCTCGGGGCTCGCCCGCGCCCAGCCGCGCCGTAGCGTCCTTTGCGCGCGGTGCATGTGCGCCTAGCTTCCGCAGCCATGAACCGATTCATCCCGCTCCTCGTCCTGTTCGCGCTGCCTGCCTGTTCCGGCTACGAGGAGGATACCGAGCCGGTTGGCGCGGTGACGCAGAGCGAGGCCGAAGCGCTCGACGATGCCGCCGAGATGATCGAGCAGCGCCGCCTGCCCGAAGGCGTGGTCCCGCCCGCCGCGCCCGGAACGTCCACCGAGGCCCCCGCAGGCAAGATGCCGCCCGGTGCAGCCCCGCAAGAATCGGGCGGCCCTGAGCAAATGGAGGTTCCCGATGAGTGATGCCGTCCACCCCGGCATGGATGCCGAGACTTTCGACCAGTTTCTGGAACAGCTCGAACGCTATGTCCGCGAGCGGCTGATCCCGGCGGAAAAGGACGTCATCGCCAACGACCGCATCCCCGACGAGATCGTCGCGGAGATGAAAGACATGGGCCTGTTCGGCCTGACCGTTCCCGAGGAATACGGCGGCGCGGGGCTGAACATCACGCAATATGCCCAGGTCGTGAAGACGATGGCGTATGCCGCGCCCGCCTATCGCTCGATCTTCTCGATCAATGTCGGCATGTTCAATTCGGCGATCAAGAATGGCGGGACCGACGCGCAGAAGGCCGAATGGTGGCCCAGGATCGCCGGGGGCGCGATCGCCTGCTTCGGCCTGACCGAGCCCGGTTCGGGCAGCGACAGCGCCGCCATGGCGACAACCGCCAAGCCCGATCCCGATGGCAATGGCTGGATACTCAACGGGACCAAGCGCTACATCACCAATGCCCCGCATGCCGAGGTCGGGCTGATCATGGCGCGCACGGAAAAAGACGCGCTGCCCAAGAATGCGCATGTCAGCGCCTTTATCGTGCCGATGGATACGCCGGGCGTATCGACCGGCAGCCCCGACGAAAAGATGGGCCAGGCAGGCAGCCATATCTCCGACATCATGCTCGACGACGTGCATGTCCCCGGCGATGCGCTGCTGGGCGAACAGACCGGCCAAGGCTTCCGCTTCGCCATGATGAGCCTCGACAATGGCCGTATCTCGGTCGGCGCAGCCAGCACCGGCTATGCGCGCCGTGCGCTCGATTCGGCGCTCAAATACGCCAATGAGCGGCAGGCCTTTGGCGAGCCGATTGCCAATTTCCAGCTGATCCAGCAAATGCTGTCCGAAAGCTGGACCGAAATCTACGCTGCCGAGGCGATGATGTCCGATGTCACCGCGCGCGTCGATCGCGGCGAGAACACGGTCAAGCACGCCGCCGCCTTCAAGGTCTTCGCCTCCGAAATGTGCGGCCGCGTGGTCGACCGCGTGGTGCAGATCTACGGCGGTGCGGGCTATCTCGCCGAATACGACGCCGAACGCTTCTTCCGCGATGCGCGCATCTACCGGATCTACGAAGGCACCACGCAGATCCTTCAGCTGCAGATCGCCAAGCACATGCTGCGCGATTACGCGGCGGGATTGTAGCGCGTGTACCAGCTTCTCGACGGACTGAGCATCATCGAGGCCTCGAGCTTCGTCGCCTCGCCCACCGCCGGCCTCTATTGCGCGCAATTGGGTGCCGAGGTGATCCGCGTCGATCACAAGGAAGGCGGGCTCGACTACGACCGCTACATGCTCACCGAGCAGGGCCGCAGCCTGAGCTGGGAAAACCTCAATCGGGCGAAGAAATCGGTCGCGCTCGACCTGCGCAGCGGCGAGGGGCGCGAACTGCTGGTCGCGCTATCTGCCAATACCGGCAATCTCATCACCAACCTGCCGGAAAAGAGCTTCCTCGGGCATGATGCCATCGCCGCGCAGCAGGGCGAGGGCGCTCCCGAACTGGTCAGCGTGCGCATCATGGGCTGGCACGACGGGCGCCAGGCGATGGATTTCACCGTCAATGCGGCAAGCGGCTATCCGCTGATGTGCGGGCCCGAGGACTGGGACATGGCCAGTGCGCCGCCGGTCAACCAGGTGCTGCCCGCATGGGACTTCATCACCGGCGCCTATTGCGCCTTCGCGCTGCTCGCCGCGCTGCGCCAGCGCGATGCGACGGGCCAGGGCAGCGAATTGCGCGTACCGCTCGGCGATGTCGCGATCGGGACCATGGCCAATAGCGGCGCCATGGCCGAGATGCTCTATCGCGGCGGCGATCGCGAACGGCTGGGCAATGCGATCTGGGGCGCGTTCGGGCGCGACTTCCGCAGCCGCGACGGGGTGCGCTTCATGGTCGCGGCACTGACGGCCAAGCAATGGGACGGCCTCGTCGCCGCCTTTGGCATCGGCGAGACGATCGCCGCGCTCGAGGCCGAACTGGGCGTGCGTTTCGCCGATGGCGACCGCCCGCGTTTCGAGCACCGCCACCGGCTGTTCGCGCTGTTCCAGGAACGCGCGGACCAGATGGACTGGGACGAACTGTCCGCCAGTCTCGCGGCGCATGGCACCACTTTCGAACGCTACCGCACGATGCATGAGGCGGCGAACGACGCCGCGTTGGTGGCCGACAACCCGCTGTTCGGTGCTTCGCCCGCCAATCCCAGTGGCTTCGAATATCCGGCCACGCGCAGCTTTGCGAATATCCCTTCGCGCGAAGCCGGGGCGCCCGCACCCGCGCCCTATCTGGGCCAGCATACCGAGGAAGTGCTGGCCGAACGGCTTGGCCTGTCCTCGGGCGCGATCGGCAAGCTCGTCGATCGCGATATCGCCCGCCTCTCCGACAAGGATTAAGCCATGACGACACTCCGCCGCGTAGCCATCTGCAAGCCCCTGCGTACGCCGGTGGGCAAGTTCCTCGGCAGCCTCGCTCCGCTCGAGGCGGGCGCGCTCGGCGCAGTGATCATCAAGGCGCTGGTCGAACGCAGCGGGATCGATCCGCTGCGGGTGGACGACGTGGTGTTCAGCCAGGGTTATGGCAGCGGCGAGGCCCCCGCGATCGGGCGCTGGAGCTGGCTGGCGGCGGGCTATCCGATCGAAGTGCCCGGCTTCCAGCTCGACCGGCGCTGCGGCTCGGGCCTGCAGGCGGTCGCGACCGCGGCAATGATGGTGCAGACCGGCGTCGCCGATTGCGTGCTCGCGGGCGGGGTCGAGAGCATGTCCAATGTCGAGCATTACACTACCAAGGCGCGCCACGGCGCACGGCTGGGCGACATGGTGCTGTGGGACCGGCTCACGCGCGGCCGGCTGATGAGCCAGCCGATCGAACGTTTCGGCGTGATCACCGGCATGATCGAGACCGCGGAGAATCTCGCCAAGGATTACGACATCAGCCGCGAGGCTGCCGATGCATTCGCGGTGCGCAGCCACCAGAACGCCGCCCGCGCCTGGGCCGAAGGCAAGTTCGACGACCAGCTGGTCCCGGTGGAAATCCCCCAGCGGCGCGGCGATCCGGTGGTCTTCGCGCGCGACGAGGGTTTCCGCGAAGACGCCAGCATGGACACGCTGGGCAAGCTGCGCCCGATCGACGGCAAGCGCGATGCGGATGCGATCGTGACGGCGGGCAATGCCAGCCAGCAGAACGACGCCGCCGCCGCTTGCCTGGTGGTGGCGGAGGACAAGGTGGAGGAATTGGGCCTCGAACCGATCCTGTGGTTCCATTCGTGGAGCGCGGCCGGCTGCGATCCCAGCCGGATGGGGATCGGCCCCGTCCCCGCGGTCGAACGGCTGTTCGCCAAGACCAACATGGGCTGGGACGATATCGGGCTGATCGAACTCAACGAAGCCTTCGCCCCGCAGGCGCTCGCCGTGCTTAAGGGCTGGGGTTTCGCCGAGGACGACAGCCGCCGCGAGCTGGTCAACGTCAACGGGTCGGGCATTTCGCTGGGTCATCCGATCGGCGCGACGGGGATCCGCATCCTCGCCGACATGGCGCATGAAATGCAGCGCCGCGAGGTCCGCTACGGGCTCGAGACCATGTGCATCGGCGGGGGCCAGGGAATGGCCGCCGTCTTCGAACGCGCCGCGTGATGGTCGATTGGGCCGACTGGATCGGACGCGAACAACGCGCGGCAGACCGGCTCGATCCGGCGCTCGCCGCGCGGTGGTACGCGACCTTTAATCACGGCGCCCCCGCCTCTGCCGCTATGCCGCAAGGCATCCATTTCTGCCTCTGCACGCCCGAAGCGCCGACTGCGCGGCTGGGCCCCGACGGGCATCCGCTGCGCGAGGACGATCCGGCGAGCTTCCTGCCCCCGATCCCGTTGCCGCGGCGGATGTGGGCGTCGAGCGCGATCGACTTTCACGCCCCGATCGCCGTAGGCGCGACAGTCGAGCGCGTCAGCCGCGTGGTTTCGATCACGCCGAAATCGGGCAGCCGGGGCGACATGGTCTTCGTCGAGATCGATCATGAAACCAGCGCCGACGGCATCGCTGCCGTTACCGAGCGCCAGACCGCGGTCTATCTCGAAGCGCTGACGGGTGATGCACCCTTGTCCCCGCCCGAACCGACCCCGGCTGTCTTCGACCGGCAAGGATGGGATGCGCACCGCGAAATCGTGCCCGACGAGCGGCTGCTGTTCCGCTATTCGGCGCTGACCTTCAACACGCACCGTATCCATTACGATGCGCCCTATGCGCGCGAGGTCGAACGCTATCGCGGGCTCGTGGTCCACGGCCCGCTCACCGCGAGCTTGCTGCTGCAGCTGGCCGGCGCGCATTCTGGCGATAATCGCCTCGCCCACTTTGCTTTTCGCGGGGTCAGCCCGGCGATTGCAGGCGAACCGCTCCACCTCGTGCTGCGCGGCGATGGCGAGGATATCGAGCTCGGTGCCTTTGCCGGCGATGGACGCCAGGTGACCAAGGCGTCCGCTACTGTCAGCTAGTCTTCGCGAGCGGCGCAGCCGCGTCGCCTGCGGCCCGCCGCAATGACTATTCGATGGGATAATCCGCAATCGGCTTCAGCACTGCATAGGTTTCGGCCCGCGGCTCCCGGTCCAGCGCCGGGAAGTCGATCTCCGGCGGGACGACATGCGTATCGGGCAGCCGGTCGAGCAGATCGCGTACCAGCGTCAGCCTCCCGCGTTTCTGGTCGTTGAAATCGACCAGGGTCCAGGGGGCGTGCGCGGTATGCGTTGCCGCCAGCATGGCTTCGCGCGCGTCGGTATAGGCATCGTAACGCTCGCGCGCGGCAAGATCGATCGGCGACAGCTTCCAGCGTTTGAGTGGGTCCTCCAGCCGTTCGCGCAGCCGTTCCTCCTGCTGGGCCTGGTCGGTGCCGAGCCAGTATTTGAACAACAGTATGCCATCGTCAACGAGCATCTTCTCGAACGCCGGGGTCTGCTCGAGGAAGCGCGCCACCTGCGCGTCGTCGGCATAGCCCATCACCTTCTCGACCCCGGCGCGATTGTACCAGCTGCGGTCGAACAGCACGATTTCGCCCGCGCTCGGCAGATGATCGACGTAGCGCTGGAAATACCACTGCGTCTGTTCGGCCTCGGTCGGCTTGGCGAGTGCGACGATATGGCATTGGCGCGGGTTGAGCTTTTCGGACACCGCGCGGATCGCGCCGCCCTTGCCCGCGGTATCGCGGCCTTCGAACAATACCACGATCCGCTGCCCCGTCGTGCGCGCCCACCGCGCCATGACGACCAGCTGCTCGCGCAGCGGCGCCATCGCCGCCTCATAGTGCTTGCGTTTCATCGCGCCTCGCTCCTGCCATTTGTATGCATGCGGCAATGATAGTATTAGCGCCGACCATATGGCTACACTTACACAGACCGAACAGGACTTTACCCGCCTGCCCGACCTTCCGGCAGAGGTGTTCACCGCGCCATTGAAGAAACCCGCCCATGTGGGCGACGACTGGCTCGAACCCAAACAGACCGACTATACCGCCGAAGACGACGCGATCTGGAACGATCTGTTCGCGCGGCAGATGGCCGTCCTGCCCGGCCGCGCGGCGACCGCGTTCATGGCGGGTCTGGAGAAACTGAACCTCGACCGCGGGGGCGTGCCCGAATTCGGCACATTGTCCGAAGACCTCGATACGCTGACCGGGTGGAGCGTGGTCCCCGTGCCCATGCTGATCCCCGATCACGTGTTCTTCTGGCACCTGGCCAACCGGCGTTTCCCCGCGGGCAATTTCATCCGCACGCGCGAGACCTTCGACTACATCCAGGAACCCGACGTGTTCCACGACGTCTTCGGCCACGTTCCGATGCTGACCGATCCGGTATATGCCGATTACATGCAGGAATATGGCCGCGCGGGCTGGAAAGCGATGCGCTACAACCGGCTCAAGGCGCTCGGTTCGCTGTACTGGTACACGGTCGAATTCGGACTGCTGCAGGAAGCCGACGGGATCAAGGCCTATGGCGCGGGGATCCTCTCGGGCCCGACCGAGGTGGTCTATGCCACCGAGGCAGAGAGCCCCAACCGGATCATGCTCAATGTCGACCGGGTGATGCGCACCGACTACGTGATCAGCGACCTGCAGCCGACCTATTTCGTGATCGAGAGTTTCGAGGATCTCTACCGCCAGACGGTCGAGCGCGATTTCGACAAGCTGTACCGGAATCTGGGCGCTGGCTTCACCTATGCCAATACCGCGGTGATCGATGTCGACCATGTGGTGAACCGCGGCTCGCTCGAATATACGCTGCGCGGCGGACGCGAGAGCGGCGCGAAACCGGTCTGACGACAGCAGGACCGGAAAAACAGGGCCCAACGAAAAACGGCCCCGGATCGCTCCGGGGCCGCATGATCGAATAACGATCGACGATGCTTACATTTCGTCGATTTCGTCAGCCTGCTCTTCCATGGATTCTTCCATGGCGTCGGTCTGGTCGTCGATCGCGTCGGCCTGGTCTTCGGTGATTTCACCGGCTTCTTCCATGGCATCAACCTGGTTGTCGCGAGCGTCTTCCATCTCTTCGATGTTTTCTTCAGCTTCGTTTTCTGCTGCGCTGTCGCAAGCGGCAAGGCCGAGGCTCATGGCAGCGGCGGAAGCGATGATCGTGGCTTTGGTGAACTTCATTACGTATCCCCTTTAACCTTTAGGTTCGCGCCGCGTCGCGACGCTCGTGCACGCCGCGTATTCGAAATGCGGCGAGAATGTGATGAACGGGCGAATAGCCGCCCGGTTCCCAGACAAATGCTAATGCGGCGATTGGCACGGGCGCACGCAAAAGCGGCCCGGAATCGCTTCCGGGCCGCCTCGTAATTCCTGCTGAAGAGCGTCTTAGTTGACGGCTTCTTCGAGACCTTCGGTCATCGCATCGGTGTCGCCTTCGGCGGCATCTTCGATGTCGTCGGCTTCGGCTTCGATCGCGTCGGCTTCAGCATCGGTGATTTCGCCGGCATCTTCCATCGCGTCAGCTTCGTCTTCCATGGCTTCGGCCTGCTCTTCAGCGGCTTCTTCCTGCGGGCTGTCGCAAGCGGCAACGCCGAGGCTCAGGGCAGCGGCCGAGGCAATGATGGTAAGCTTGTTGAAGTTCATGTGTATTCCCCTTGGTATTCGAGACGCGAATCCATCCCGTGCCCGTTTGTAATGAATGCTAAGACTATGTGAAGCGCGTTCAGCGGTAGGCGCGCTGGCGCAGCAGGTTGAACAGGCCGATCGTCACGACCGAGCCCAGCACCGCCCACAGCAGCGCAACGCCGCTTACCGTCCCCAGAATGGCACCATTGCCCGCGACCATCCCAGTCACCAGCGAGCCGAGCACACCGACCAGCGCATTGGCGAGAATGGTGCGACCATCCTCGATGCGCAGGATAATCGTCGCCAGCCACCCCAGCAGGGCGCCCACTACGATCAGGATCAGTAAGCCCATTGGTCTAACCTTTACGTGTCACTCACTGGCAATAAACCCGCCGCGAAACAAAAGTTCCGGCGCGGGATAGAATTATGGCCGGACTGTGGCGATCACGGTACGCGCCGGGAGTTACGCGAAGGTCAGCCATGCCAGCGCCGCACTGCCCGCGATGATCCGGTACCAAGCAAACGGCGTGAAGCCGCTATGGCTGACATAGGCCACGAAGGCGCGGATCACGACCAGCGCGACGATGAAGCTGACCACGAAGCCAAGCGCGATATGGTCCCACCCGACCCGCGTCGAGCCGGCCATCATCGCATCGTATTTGGTCGCGACTTCGAGCGTGGTCGCACCGACCATGGTCGGCACGGCGAGGAAGAAGGAAAACTCCGCGGCCGTCTTGCGGTTGATGCCCATGGCGAGCGCGCCCATGATCGTGGCGCCCGAACGGCTGACCCCCGGGACCATCGCCAGGCATTGGGCGAAACCGACGCCGAGCACCTTGCTCAGCGGCAGTTCGGCGACCCCGCGGCCCTCATCGCGCGGCTTGGCAGCGCGCTCGATCACGATGATCGCTACACCGCCGACGATCAGCGCCCACGGCACGATCCCCGGATTGCCGAGCATGGCTTCGAAATTCTCGTACAGTGCGAAGCCGATCACCGCGCTGGGCAGGAACCCCAGCAGGATGTTGCGCGCGAACATCAGCCCTTCGCGTTCGAGCCGCAGGACACCCATGCCGGCCGACCAGAAGGTGCCCCAATATTGATAGACCACGGCCAAGATCGCGCCGAGCTGGATGACGACATTGAACATCGCCCATTCGTTCGGGTCCGCACCCGACAGCTCGGTGGCGAGGATCAAATGCCCGGTCGAGGAGACGGGAATGAATTCGGTCAGCCCCTCGACGATGCCGAGGAAGATGGCGGTGAGATAATCGTTCATTGCGGCAGTCCCCAAGGGAAAGGCGAGGCGTGAGTCAAGCGGTCACGCGCTCTCGAGACCGAACTGCAGCGAGGCGAGCCGGGCGTACAGCCCGCCATTGCCCGACAATTGGTCGTGCGTGCCCTGCTCGACGATGCGGCCGTCTTCCATCACCACGATCCGGTCGGAAGCGCGCACGGTCGATAGCCGGTGCGCGATGACCAGCGTGGTGCGGTCCTCCATCAGGTGTTCGAGTGCCTCCTGGACCAGTCGTTCGCTTTCGGCATCAAGCGCGCTGGTCGCCTCGTCGAGCAGCAGGATCGGCGCATCGCGCAACAGCGCGCGCGCGATGGCGATGCGCTGGCGTTGGCCGCCCGACAGCTGCGTGCCGCTCTCGCCCAGATAGGTATCGAGCCCCCGCGGCAGTTTCTCGAGGAATTCGGCGGCATTGGCAGCGCGCGCCGCGGCCCAGATCTCTTCTTCGCTCGCTTCCCAATTGCCATAGCGCAGATTGTCGCGCGCATTGGCGCTGAACAACACGCCTTCCTGCGGGACATAGGCGATGCGGCGGCGGACTTCTGCGGGGTCGGCGCCGGTCAGCGGGATGCCGTCGATCCGAATCGAGCCGGCCTGCGGATCGTAGAACCGCTCGGCGAGCTGGAAGATGGTCGATTTGCCTGCACCCGAGGGGCCGACGATGGCCACCGCTTCGCCCGGCTCGACCTCGAGGCTGAAATCGCTGATCGCCGGGGCTTCGAGCCGCGTGGGATAGCGGAAAGTGACATTGCGGAACGACAGGCTGCCGCGCGGCGGGACGGGTAGGTCCTGCGGGCGTTCGGGCGCTGTGATCGCAGGCTTTTCGTCGAGCAGTTCGGACAGGCGGCTGGCCGCGCCGGCACCGCGCAGCAGATCGCCATAGACCTCGGTCAGCGCGCCGATCGCGCCAGCCACAAGGCCCGCGGTAAGTACGAAGGCGGCAATCGTACCGCCCGAAATCGCGCCTTCGCTGACCGCCTGCGCGCCGCGCCAGACCAGCAGGGTGATACCGCCGAACACCAGCAGAATGACCACCGCGGTCATTGCCGCGCGCAGCATCACCCGGCGCCGCGCCACGGCAAAGGTCCGCTCGACCGCTTCGCGAAACCGCCCGTGCTCGCGGCCTTCCTGGTTGAACCCCTGGACAATCTTCATCGCCGACAGGACTTCGGTGACCATCGCTCCGATATCCGCCACGCGGTCTTGGCTGGTGCGCGAAACCTTGCGCAGCCGCCGCCCGAACAGCGTGATCGGGACCACGATCGCGGGGATGATCAGCAGCAGGCCCATGGTCAGCCCCGGCACCAGCCAGAACAGATACAGCGTCCCGCCGATCGCCATCAGCGCATTGCGCAGCGCCACCGAAACAGTGGTGCCCACGACCTGTTCGATCAGCGCGGTATCGCTGGTCATGCGGCTGGAGATTTCCTTGGGGCTGTTCTCTTCGTAGAAACCCGGGGCCAGCCGCAGCAGGTTTTCCTGCACCCGCAGACGGATATCGGCGACCACGCGCTCGCCCAGCCAGCTGACGTAATAGAACCGCATCGCCGTACCCGCCGCGAGCACGGCGACGATCATCAGCAGGTAGCGGAACCAGCGCGCCATGTCGTCGGGGGTGGCGCCTTCGGCAAAACCGCGGTCGATGACCATCTTGAACCCCGCCGGGATCGCCAGCGTGGCGGCGGCGGTGATGAACAGCGCGACCAGCGCCAGCGCGACGTGACCGGGATAGCCCGTCCCCGCCTGCCACACCATTCGCAAGGGCCGCAACGAGCGCTGGCGCGGTGCGTCCTTGGCCGCGCGTTTGCGCGCGAACCGGCCGCGACCTTCGGTTTTCGTCTCGTCCTGGGCTGCCATGCGCATGCAGTTAGGTCGGCGCGGCGCGAAAATCCACACTGCTGCACGCGCGAAGGCACATTTTCGGCTATTGTGCGTTGCACAATTACCAACCGGACGGCAGGATGCCCGTCTTTACCCGGGCCGGAAACCGCATCATGCGCCGGACCAGCAGGGGATATGTTTTGCTTTATCACGCCTATGAACTGCAGCGCAGCTGGCTGAATTCGGCCAGCACCATCGCCTCGATCGGGGTGGAAATGCTCAACAATCCATCGAACCCGCTCAATCACATCGACCCGATGGGCTATCTGAACATTGGTCCGATGGCGGCCAGCGCGCTCGAAGTGTTCGCCCATGCCACCGCCACTTATGGCAAGCCGGGTTGGAACATCGAGGCGGTGGAGGTCGATGGCACCCCCGATCCGGTGCTGGAGGCGACCGTGGTCAATCGCCCCTTCGGCGATCTGAAAGAGTTCTACCGCGCAAACCTGCCGGAGGATGCGCCGCGCCTGCTGGTCGTTGCGCCGATGAGCGGCCATTACGCCACGCTGCTGCGCGGAACGGTCGAGCGCATGCTGCAGAATTACCGCGTGTTCGTGACCGACTGGGCCGATGCCAAGACCGTGCCGCTGCACGAGGGCGAGTTCGACCTCGACGACTACATGGACTACGTCATCGGCTTCCTCGAGCATATCGGTGAGGGCGCGCATGTCATGGCGGTCTGCCAGCCGTCGGTGCCGGTTTTCGCCGCCACCGCGATCATGAACCGCGATGATCATCCCTGCACCCCCAGCACGCTGACTATGATGGGCGGGCCGATCGATACGCGCTGTTCGCCGACCAGCGTCAACGACATGGCGATGGATCGCCCGATCGAATGGTTCCGCCACAATGTCATCGCCACCGTGCCGATGCAGTATCGCGGCGCAGGCCGGCGGGTTTATCCCGGCTTCATGCAGCTCGCGGGCTTCATGAGCATGAACCTCGGCAATCACATGCAGAGCCATTACGAGATGTTCAAACACCTCACCGCGGGCGACGAGGCGAGCGCGCAGGCGACCAAGGATTTCTACGACGAATACCGCAGCGTGGCCGACATGACCGCCGAGTTCTACCTGCAGACGGTGCAGGAGGTCTTCCAGGACCATGCGCTGCCCAACGGCACCTTCCTGCACCGCGGCAAGCGGGTCGACCTTGGCGACATCACGCGCACCGCGCTGCTCGCGATCGAGGGCGAGCGCGACGATATTTCGGGGCTCGGCCAGACCAAGGCCGCGCTCGACCTGACACCCAAGCTCGATAGCGCGAAGAAGCGCTACTACATGGCTGAAGGCGCGGGGCATTACGGCATCTTCAACGGCAGCAAGTGGCGTGACCGTATCGCCCCGGTGGTCGAGGAATTCATCGCCGCGCACGGCTGACCCGATCAGGGCGGCGGCGGTTGTCTCCGCCCACACAGCCTGCCGATGATCCGCCGCCCCAGCAGCAGCAGCCACACGGTCAGCGCGAGCAGCACGATGGCAATCCCCGCGGCGATCAGCGGGAATTCATAGGCGAGATAGAGCAGCCCGACCGTAGCCACGTCCTCGGCGGTCGAGACAGCGATATTGCTGACCGGTTCCGGGCTGGCGTTGACCACGCCGCGCGCGCCCGCCTTGCCCGCATGCGCTGCAAAGCTCGCCCCGCCACCAAGCAGGAAGGCGATCACCTGTGTCGCCGGATCCGCCGGATCGATGATTGCCAGCGCCAGCAACGCGCCGCCGACGGGCCGCACGAATGTATGCGCCGCATCCCAGATCGAATCGAGCCACATCACCTTGTCGGCGAGGAATTCGGCAATCGCCGCCGCCGCCGCTGCGCCCATTACCCATGGGCTGGCGAGCACATCGAGAGCCGCGAGGTGTTCGGGCAGCGGCAGCGCATCCAGCCGCATCGCCAACCCGGTTGCGAAGATGCATAGATACAGCCGCCAGCCCGCCAACAGGCTCACGCTCCCCGCCACACCGATGATTTCCATGATGCCCAAACGCGAACATCCTCCGACCGCCAGGGCCGGAGGATGTCCATTATCCGTCGTTTAGGCAAGCAGGCGGCTTGCCGGTCGTCCGATCAGAAAATCTCGAACAGGCCGGCTGCGCCCATGCCGCCGCCCACACACATAGTGACGACGCCGTATTTCGCGCCCATGCGCTTGCCTTCGAGCAGCACGTGGCCGGTGCAACGCGCGCCGGTCATGCCATAGGGGTGGCCGATCGAGATCGAGCCGCCGTTGACGTTGAGCAGCTCAGCCGGGATACCCAGCTTGTCGCGGCAGTAGAGCACCTGCACCGCGAAGGCTTCGTTCAGTTCCCAGATGCCGATGTCGTCGACGCTGAGGTCGAAACGTTCGAGCAGCTTGGGAATTGCAAAGACCGGGCCGATGCCCATTTCGTCGGGCTCGGTGCCGGCAACTGCCATGCCGACATAGCGGCCAAGCGGCTGGAGGCCCTTCTGTTCGGCGACCTTGGCTTCCATCAGCACGCTGGCCGACGAACCGTCCGACAGCTGCGAGGCATTGCCCGCAGTGATCGTAGTGCCTTCGCCCATCACCGGCTTGAGGCTCGAAAGGCCTTCGAGCGTGGTCTGCGGGCGATTGCCCTCATCCTTGGCGATGGTGATTTCGACGTCCGAAATCTCGCCGGTTTCCTTGTCTTGCACCTTGTGCGTGGTGCTGACCGGGACGATTTCATCGTCGAACTTGCCGGCTTCCTGCGCCGCGGCGGTGCGCTGCTGGCTCTGCAGCGCGTATTCGTCCTGCGCTTCGCGGCTGATGCCGTAACGCTGGGCGACCGTTTCGGCGGTCTGCAGCATCGGCATGTAAACCGCGCCATGCATGTTCACCAGCTCGGGATCCGGCATCACGCGCATTTCCTTGGTCTGCACGAGACTGATCGATTCCTGGCCGCCCGCGGCAACCACATCCATCCGGTCGGTGATGATCTGCTTGGCGGCGGTGGCGATGCTCATCAGGCCGCTCGAACACTGGCGGTCGATGGTCATGCCGCTGGTGCCGATCGGGCAACCCGCGCGCAGCGCGACCTGGCGGGCGAGGTTGCCGGCCTGCGTGCCCTGCTGGAGCGCGCTGCCCCACAGCACGTCGTCGACTTCGCCGGCGTCGATACCGGCGCGCTCGATCGCGGGCTTGAGCGAATAGGCGCCGAGCGTCGGGCCCTTGGTGTCGTTGAACCCGCCCTTGTAGGCACGGCCGATGGCGGTGCGGGCGGTGGAGACGATGACTGCGTCACGCATGCGTATTTCCTTGGTTGCTATGGTGCCTGAATCCTCACCGGGGAGGAGGGGGAAATCAGACGAAAATCTGGGTGATCCATTCGGTGATCAGTGCGGGCTTGTCCTCGCCCTCGATCTCCATGGTGATCTCGCTGGTCTGCTGCCACTGGCCGGGACGCTTTTCGATCATTTCGACCAGCTTCCAGTGGCCGCGGATGCGCTTGCCGCTGCGCACGGGCGAGATGAAGCGCGTCTTGTTGCCGCCGTAGTTGACGCCCATTTTCACGCCGTCGAGCCGGGGCATGTCGGACTGCGCGCCGAGATAGGGGATCATCGACAGCGTCAGGAAGCCATGCGCGATGGTGCCGCCGAACGGCGTCATCTTGGCTTTTTCCTCGTCGATATGGATAAACTGGTGATCGCCGGTGGCATCGGCGAACTTGTTGATGCGCTCCTGGCTCATTTCGACCCATTCGCTGGTGCCGATTACTTCGCCGACCTTGCCGGCCAGATCCTGCGGGCTCATGCGCGCCTCTCCTCTATCCAAACTGACGGTTTCGCGCGACTCCGGCCGCGCGTGCGGCGCGACTCATGGCGCATGCGCGGGATAGGCGCAACACCGCCGCACGTGCCGCTACGGCATGGGGAAGCGCCGTGTCCGGTGATGGAGGGCGCCGCGCGTATTGAGCCGATTCGCACAGACGGTATGGTCCCGCTTGTGGCGCAACCGCGTCCGCGACGCTGGAGAAACCATGCTGGCCCGTATCCTCGGCGCTGCTTTCAAACCCGCAATCGGCGTCCCGCTGGTTGCCGCCCTTGTTGCCGGCGCGGAGCTGGTGGTCGCCAATCGCAAATATGGTGTGTTCACCGGCGGGTTCGGGCAGTCGAGTGCGGTCGATACGGGCGGCGAACTGGCAATCTTCCTCGCGGGCTTCGCGCTCGCGCATATTGCCCTTGCCCTGCTCGCCTGGAAGCTGGCGGCACGGCTTGCGCGCTCGTCCGGCGCGCAGTCTGCCGTGCTGCATTTCGCCTTTCTCTATGGCGGGATCAGCCTGCTGGTGCTGAGCCTGCGCTACCAGCTGCATTCCTATTTCAGCGACGCGGTCAGCTTCGCGCTGCTCAAACAGCTGGGCGGCGGAAGCGCGGCCGATGCGCTGCTGTTCGCCAAGAACGAGATCATGCTCGGCATGGGCGCGCTGCTGCTCTTCCTCGCGGCATGGTGGCTTGCCGCACGCCTGCTGCGCAGATGGCTCGGCAGACAGCCGGCGCTGGCGTCTGCCTGGCCGCGCTGGAGGACAGTCGCCCTCGTGTGGCTTGCCTTCGCCGGCGCGGTGATTGTGTTGCCGCGTCTCGGCGGCGATGCGCCGCGCGGGCTGGAGCGGATCGTCGCCTGGCAGGCACTGGCCGACGGGCTGGCACTGGCGAGCGATTTCGACGGCGATGGTTACGGCCTTGCCGGACGGACCATCGACCCGGCCCCGTTCGATGCCGGGCGCCATCCGCTCGCGCTGGACATTCCCGGCAACGGGATCGACGAGGATGGCTACGGCGGCGATCTCGCGCTGGTCCCGGTTGCCGAGCCCCTGCCCGCCACGCCGATCGGCGGCGCGAAGCCGCATCTCGTCATCGTCGTTTTCGAAAGCACTCGCGCCGATGTGCTGGGCAAGCGCATCGACGGAAAGCTCGTCGCGCCCAATCTCGCGCGAGTGGCGGCGCAGGGCGGTGCGCTCGCGCCCGCCTACAGCCATGTCGGCTTCACGACCGCCTCGCTCAAATCGCTCTTCGCTGGCAGCCTCGTCGTGCCGCCCGGATCGCCGAGCCTGTTTCGCGAGCTCGATGCCAGCGGTTACGAGATCGGCGTGTTCTCGGGACAGCCGGAGGATTTCGGCGGTATTTCAGCAGCAGTGGGCATGCGCGAGGTTGCCGACCGCTTCGTCGATGCCGAAACGCTCAAGGACCAGCGCGCCTTCAGCTTCGCCGCGCAGGGCTCGCTGCTGGTCGACGAGAACATCGTGCTCGATCGCTTCGACGCGGCGCTTGGCGATGCCGCGGCGTGGGATACGCCGCAATTCGTCTATCTCAATTTCCAGACGCCGCACTTCCCCTATCACCACGACGCCGTCCCGCACCGCTTCGCCAACCCGCCATTGGAACGCGGCCAGATCACCGAGGACAACCGCGCGGCGCTGGAACGGACCTACTGGAACGCGGTCGCGCATACCGACGCCGCGCTGGGCCGGCTCATCGCGAAGCTGGAAGCATTGGGGGTGTGGGAGGACACGGTGCTGATCGTCACCGGGGATCACGGCGAAGCGCTGTTCGAGGACGGATTCCTGGGCCATGGCCATGTGATCAACGACCGGCAGAATGCGACGTTTCTCGCCAGCAACCGTCCGCTGGGCGCGGCTCGCGCGCCGTTGGCGCTAAGCGACTACCGGGCGATAATCCTGCGGCTTCTGGGCGCGGATGTTCCCGCCGCCGCGCCGCCCGCGCCCTTCCTCCATATCGGGCCGCTCGACGAACCGACTGCGATCGGTCTCGCGCATGAAGAGCTCGGCGTGATTTCGCTGCGGCTCGACAGCGGCGAAGCCTGCGTCACGCGCGCACGGCGGTGTGCGGATTACGCCTCGCTCGCCGGAGCCGAACGGGCCGCGTTCGATGCGCTGGTGACGCGATGGGGCTCCGAACGGTGGGCAGCGCGCCGGCGCGAGGAGCGCGGCTCGGCGGCCGCCTCCTCGCAGCGCTTGAGATAGGTCCACAGCCCGCATTGCAGGGCGATGATCAGCAGGATCACCGGCTGGTAGGCAATCCCCTGGAACAGCGACCCGACCAGTGCGATGATCTGCGTCATCTGCAGCGCGCTCGCCAAGGGAGATTGCCAGCTCGCCCCCTCGCGCCCGCGCCAGCGCCGCCGCAGCTTTTCCATCTGCCACAGCCCGCTGGCATGGAGCCAGACCCACAGGAACAGGCCGATCCATCCCTGTTCGCCCAGCACCTCGAAGATCGAGGAGTGAAAGGCGCGCGCTTCGTCGACCACGTCCTTGTATTCGACTGTGGTCGTGCTGCCGTTTTCCTCGACCTGGGGCAGGCGGTATTCGAACTTGTTGCCGCGGTAGGAATCGAAGCCGCCGCCGAGCGGGTTCTCGAGCGCATAATCATAGGTCCATTGCCACACCGCAAGGCGGGTCGAGGCCGACTGGTCCTGTTCGTGCCCCGTGATCAGCCCCATGCGTTCGTAATAGCTGGTCGGCAGGAAGGGCGCGGCCATCAGCACGAGCGCGATGCCGCCGACGATGAAGGTCATCCGGCGCTTCACATCGCGCAGCAGCAGAAGCGCGAGGACGCCGATACACACGAGCCCGGTGCGCGCTTCGGTCCCGATCGGGATCAGCAGGCAGGCGAAAATGAAGGCCGAGCCGAACAGCTTGACGCGCCAATCGGGGGGGAAAACCCGGCCGTGGTTCATGAACCACCAGATAATCGGGATCAGCCCGATCGCGACCGTGGAGAGCGTCGAACTCTCGTAGATATTCGAATTGTCGTTCACGAAGAAATACAGGCTGCCATAGCCCCCGCCGCCGAGCGCGGTCTTGAGGCTGGAGGAAATGATGATCGCTCCCGCCGTCAGCGCGACGACCAGCAGCGCGAGTTCCAGCCGCAATCGCGTGACCAGCGTGAAGGGCAGGAAGATGGCAAACACCAGCGCGCGCCAGACCCATTCCCACTTATAGGCCGCATCCTCGGGGAAATCGGCCCATTGCAGCGTGAGGAAGCACCATCCGAGAAAGGCGATCATGATGCCCTGCCGCAGCGTAAAGCGAATTTCGGATTTGGCATCGGCGATCGCCCAGCCGGCGAAGGCGAGCAGGAAGGCAATGAAGGAAATCGGCAGCATCGGCGTCAGCGTCCAGCCGATCTTCTGGGGGGCGAGGATATCGATATAGAGATAGGCCAGCACCCAGACGAAAGGGCGCCTCAGGCCGAGCGCAAACAGCGCCATGACGAACAGGAACAGCGCCGCGTCAAGCATCGCGCGTCTTCCCGCCTGCGCGCCGTGCGCGCCGCGCCTCGCGCCGGTTCGGTTTTGCCGCTGCGGGCTCCGCGCCCGGAGGGTTTTCGCGATCGAGGTCGTCGCGCATGAACACGCGCAGGATCGCGATAAGGATCAGCGCATGTGTCAGGGCGAGGGCGAAATAGTCGATCACGAGTGCTTGGTCTCCGCAGCGTTCCCTAATGCCTCGCGGTTGACGCGCCGTTAAGCGTAATGTGACACAGGCACCCACCGATGACCCGCGTGCTGCATATCCTCGATCATTCGCTGCCGCTGCATTCCGGCTATACCTTCCGCACGCGCGCGATCCTCAAGAGCCTGCAGGGCGCTGGAGTCGAGGTGCGCGGCATCTCCGGCCAGCGCCATTTCGCCGAGGGACCGCCAGTGGAAGAGGTCGAGGGGCTGACCTTCCACCGCACGCCCGGCCAGCCGTCGGGCCCGCCCGTCTGGCGCGAATGGCGCGAAATCGAAGCGCTGCGCGCCAGAATCGAGCAAGTCGCGCACGAATGGCGCCCCGACATCATCCATGCCCATTCGCCCGCGCTGTGCGGCATGGCCGGTCTGCGCGCCGCGCGCCGTCTGCGCCTCCCTTTCGTCTACGAAATCCGCGCTTTCTGGGAAGATGCGGCGGTCGGCAATGGAACGGGGCGCGCGGGGTCGCTCAAATACCGCCTCACGCGCGCGCTCGAAAACCGCGTGGTGGCGCAGGCCGATGCGGTCTTCACGATCTGCGCGGGGCTGCGCGGCGATCTGGTCGCGCGCGGCCACGATGGGGGTAAGATCGAGTTGGCCCCCAATGGGGTGGATCTGACGCTGTTCGGCGATCCGCCGCCGCGCGATGCGGGTTTGGCCGAGACGCTCGGCATCGGGCCGGGACCGGTGATCGGCTTCATCGGCAGCTTTTATGACTACGAGGGCCTCGGCGATCTGATCGCCGCGCTGCCGCTGCTGCGCGAGCGCCAGCCGGGGACCCAATTGCTGCTGGTCGGCGGCGGACCGATGGACGAAGCCCTGCGCGCGCAGGCCGCGGCATCGCCCGCCAGCGAAGCGATCATCTTCACCGGGCGCGTCCCGCATGGCGAGGTCGAACGCTATTATTCGCTGGTCGACGTGCTCGCTTATCCGCGCAAACGCTCGCGCCTGACCGATCTCGTCACCCCGCTGAAGCCGCTCGAGGCCATGGCCCAGCGGCGCATCGTCGCCGCGAGCGATGTCGGCGGGCACCGCGAACTGATCGAAAACGGCGTCACCGGCCTGCTATTCCCGCCCGACGATCCCGCCGGCATGGCCGAGGCGCTGGCGGGGTTCATCACGGCGCGGGAGCGCTGGCCGGCGATGCGCGAGGCGGGTCATGCGCATGTCGCGCAAGCCCATGATTGGGCTAGGAACATTGATCGTTATCGGGCCGTTTACCAGAATCTGCTAGCCCGTGATTCTTCCGCGGTCGCCTGAGCCGCATGCAACGAGTATGACCACGCCGATGAACGCCGCGACGCACTCTGCACCGATCAGCAGCCACCCTGCTTTCAAATGGGGTGTCGGCGCATGGTTTGCGCTGCTGCTGGGGCTTGGCCTCTTCGTCATGCCCGCAGCGGTCCACCTGATGATGGCCGAGCGCCTCGGCCTCGCCGACATGCTGGCCGATCCAGGAATGCGCCGTCTGGTGCTGTCCGCCGTTGCTGCCGTGCTGGGCCTGTTGATCGGTCTGGCCATCGCGATGCGCGTGACCGCCATCAACGAGGCCATGGGGGAAGACGACGAGGTCGATCATGCGGATGAACCCGGCGGTGTTTGGCTGCACGATGACGGCGCGCAGGATGCGCCCCCGCTCCGCAAGACCGGCCCGCGCCGCCCCTTCAATCCGCGCGAGGACATGGCCGAGGAGGGTATTCGCCCGGCCGAGGACACGCCGGAGGACGCCGACAGCGAAGAAGTCCTGCTCGTCGATGCCCCGCAGCCCGATGATGCGATGACGCAATTGTGGCATGAAGAGGCAGGTGCCGGCACCGCGCCCGAGTGGCCGGATGAACCCGAGGTAGCGGACGCTAACGAAATGGAAATCTCGGTCTTCGACAAGCTCAAGGCCGAAACCGCGCCAGCACCGATCGCGGACAATTGGGAGGAACCGGTGGCTTCATTCGGGGAGGACCCGTGGGAAGAGTGGCAAAACGTCGGGCCGAAAGTGGCCGATCGCGATCCAATCGCCGATCCCGTTGGCGATCTCGATAGCTCGGACGAAAGCGCTTTCGACAATTCGGACGGAGATTTCGAAGGTCGGGACGAAGAAGGCTTCGACGAGTCCGCACCCCCAGCGCCCCCAGCACCCCGCGCACCCACTGAAGAGGTCGCCCCGCCCGAACCTGCGTCAAACCCGGTTCCGGCCGCGGCGCTTGGCGATCTGCCGCTCGACAAGCTGACCGAACGCCTCGGTTCCGCCCTCAAGGCCTTCCAGTCCGGCCCATCGCCGGAAGAGCAGGAAGATTCGGATATGGTCATCGCGTTCCTGCGCCGCGAGGCCGAGCGCGATGCACCCGAATCGCGTCGGGGCGAGACATCCGACGACGCGCAGGCCGAATTGCGTAGCGCGCTCGACAAGCTCAGCCGCGTTGGCAAGCCCGACTAGGCTGGCCACCGGGCGCGCCTCGCGCCCTCGCTAACACGCCGTATAAAGCGGAAAACTTGACGCCTGCGAAATTTTGCTTCGCTTCTCGCAGTTGCAAAATCCCGATCCGGTCGGCATTACGACCCTTCGCGCAATTTTGCTGGTGCCGTGATGGGCACCGCTCGACCATGCTCCCGGCTGCCCCGCACCCCATGCGAGGCCGGTGGGCGGGCACGAAGGAGGACGCATCGCTGATGGGACGCACGCCGCCCCAAACCGTAACGGGTCTCTACGATCCGCGTAACGAACACGACGCCTGCGGCGTCGGCATGGTCGCGCATATCAAGGGCGCGAAAAGCCATGCCATCGTCACGCAGGCGCTCGAGATTCTCGCCAATCTCGACCACCGCGGCGCGGTCGGTGCCGATCCGCTGCTGGGCGACGGTGCGGGGATCCTGCTGCAGGTACCCGACCCGCTGTTGCGCAAATGGGCCGCCGATCACGGCCACGACCTGCCGCAGGCGGGCGATTATGCGGTGGCGATGTGCTTCCTCCCCGCGCAGGACGAGGCGCGCGATTTCGTCGAGAAACAGCTCGAGCGGTTCGCCGAAAAGGAAGGCCAGCGCGTCGTCGGTTGGCGCGATGTCCCGACCACGCTCGATGGCCTCGGCAAGGCGGTCGTCGATTCGATGCCCGTCATCCGCCAATGCGTGATCGCACGCGGCCCCGATTGCGCCGACCAGGACGCCTTCGAACGCAAGCTCGTCGTGATCCGCAAGCAGACGCTCAACCCGCTTGCCGCGCTCGAGCACAAGCACGGCATTCCCGGGCTATCGACCGCCTATATCCCGAGCTTTTCCAGCCGCACCGTGGTCTACAAGGGCCTGTTGCTGGCGAACCAGGTCGGCAGTTTCTACGACGATCTGCGCGATCCCGATTGCGTGTCCGCGCTCGGCCTCGTCCACCAGCGCTTCAGCACCAATACCTTCCCCAGCTGGCGGCTGGCGCATCCCTATCGCTTCATGGCGCATAATGGCGAGATCAACACGGTTCGCGGCAATGTGAACTGGATGGAAGCGCGCCGCCGGACGATGGAAAGCGAGCTGCTCGGCGCCGATCTCGACAAGATGTGGCCGCTGATCCCGCATGGCCAGTCGGACACCGCCTGCCTCGACAATGCGCTCGAACTGCTGGTCGCGGGCGGTTACAGCCTCGCGCATGCGATGATGATGCTGATGCCCGAAGCCTGGGCGAAGAATCCGCTGATGGATCCGGCCCGGCGCGCATTCTACGAATATCACGCCGCGCTGATGGAGCCGTGGGACGGTCCCGCCGCGGTCTGCTTCACCGATGGCAAGCAGATCGGCGCCTGCCTCGACCGCAACGGTCTGCGCCCCGCGCGCTGGTGCACGACCAAGGACGATCTCGTGGTGCTCGCCTCGGAAAGCGGCGTGCTGCCGTTCGACGATGCCGATATCACGCGCAAGTGGCGGCTCCAGCCGGGCCGCATGCTGCTGATCGATCTCGAACAGGGCCGGATTGTCGAGGACGAGGAGCTCAAGACCGAGCTGGCCAATGCCGCGCCTTACGAAAAGTGGCTCGAGACGGCGCAGTACAAGCTCAAGGACCTCGACCGGATCGAACCCGAGCTGAGCGAGATACCCACCGCCACCACCAGCCTGCTCGAACGCCAGCAGGCCTTCGGCTATACGCAGGAAGATATCGGCCGCTTCCTCGAGCCGATGGCGCAGGGCGGCGAGGACCCGATCGGTTCGATGGGGACCGACACGCCGATTGCGGTGCTGTCCGACCGCAGCCGCCTACTCTACGACTATTTCAAGCAGAACTTCGCTCAGGTCACCAACCCGCCGATCGATCCGATCCGCGAAGAACTGGTGATGAGCCTGCTGTCGATGATCGGCCCGCGGCCCAATCTGCTGGGCCGCGATGCGGGCACGCACAAGCGGCTCGAAGTCAGCCAGCCGATCCTCACGAACGAGGGCCTGGCCAAGATTCGCTCGGTCGAAGCCGCGCTGGATGGCGCCTTCCGTACCGCCACGATCGACATCACTTGGGATGCCTCGACCGGCGCCGATGGCCTCGCCATGGCGCTCAAGGAAATGTGCTGGGCGGCGACCGAAGCGGTGCTGGGCGATGCCAACATCCTGATCCTGTCCGATCGCGGCCAGGGGCCGGACCGCATTCCCATGCCCGCGCTGCTGGCGACCGCGGCCGTGCATCACCAGCTGGTCCGTCAAGGACTGCGGATGCAGACCGGGCTCGTGATCGAGACCGGCGAAGCGCGCGAAGTGCATCATTTCTGCGCGCTCGCGGGTTACGGCGCCGAGGGGATCAACCCCTATGTCGCGTTCGAGACGCTCGAGGATTTGCGCGCCCGGCGCTTCCCCGACCGCGACCCGGCCGACGTGCGCCAGAACTTCGTCAAGGCAGTCGGCAAGGGCATTCTCAAGGTCATGTCCAAGATGGGCATCTCGACCTACCAGTCCTATTGCGGCGCGCAGATCTTCGACGCCGTCGGGCTCAATTCCGAATTCATCGATACCTATTTCACCGGCACGGCGACCACCATCGAAGGCATCGGCCTCGCCGAAGTGGCCGAGGAAGCGGTGCAGCGCCATGCGCAGGCTTACGGCGAAAATCCGCTGTACAAAGGCATGCTCGATGTCGGCGGGATCTACCAATACCGCCTGCGCGGCGAAGCGCATGCCTGGACCCCGCAATCGGTCGCGCAATTGCAGCATGCGGTGCGCGGCAACGATGTGAAGAATTACGAGGAATTCGCGCGCTCGATCAACGAGCAGAGCGAACGCCTGCTGACCATCCGCGGGCTGATGGAACTGACGCCCGCCGAACAGCCGCTGAGCCTCGACGAGGTCGAACCCGCGGTCGAGATCGTCAAACGTTTCAGCACCGGCGCGATGAGCTTCGGGTCGATCAGCCACGAAGCGCATTCGACGCTCGCCATCGCGATGAACCGCCTCGGCGGCCGCTCGAACACCGGCGAAGGCGGCGAGGAACCCGAACGCTTCCGCCCGCTCGACAATGGCGATTCGATGCGCAGCCGGATCAAGCAGGTGGCCAGTGGCCGCTTCGGCGTGACCACCGAATATCTGGTCAATTCGGACGATATCCAGATCAAGATGGCGCAGGGCGCAAAGCCCGGCGAAGGCGGCCAGCTGCCCGGCCACAAGGTCGACAAGCGGATCGGCGCAGTGCGTCATGCGACGCCCGGCGTCGGCCTGATTTCGCCCCCGCCGCATCACGATATCTATTCGATCGAAGATCTCGCGCAGTTGATCCACGATCTGAAGAACGTGCAGCCCAAAGCGCGCATCTCGGTCAAGCTGGTGTCCGAAGTGGGGGTCGGCACGGTTGCCGCCGGCGTGTCGAAGTCCAAGGCCGACCACGTCACCATTTCGGGTTATGACGGCGGCACGGGTGCCAGCCCGCTGACCAGCCTGACCCATGCGGGCAGCCCGTGGGAAATCGGTCTTGCAGAAACGCAGCAGACGCTGCTGCTCAACGATCTGCGCAGCCGGATCGCGGTGCAGGTCGACGGCGGCCTGCGCACCGGGCGCGATGTCGCGATCGGCGCGCTGCTCGGCGCGGACGAATTCGGTTTTGCCACCGCCCCGCTGATCGCGGCGGGCTGCATCATGATGCGCAAATGCCATCTCAACACCTGCCCGGTCGGTGTCGCCACGCAGGACCCGGTGCTGCGCAAGCGCTTCACCGGCACCCCCGAACACGTCATCAACTACTTCTTCTTCGTCGCCGAGGAATTGCGCGCGATCATGGCCGAAATGGGCTTCCGCACGGTCGAGGAAATGATCGGCCGCGTCGATCGCGTCGACATGCGGCGGGTTGAACGCCACTGGAAGGCGCATGGGGTCGATCTCAAGCGCATCCTCCACGCCGTACCTGCTCCTGAAGGCAAGGCGCTGCATCACACCGAGCAGCAGGATCACGGGCTTGCCGCGGCGCTCGACGTCGAGCTGCTCGAGGCCTGCAAGCCCGCAATCGAGAGCGGCCAGGCGGTTCATCTGACGCGCAAAATCCGCAATGTGAACCGCACCGTCGGTGCCATGCTGTCGGGCCGGATCGCCGAAGCGCATGGTCATGCCGGGCTCCAGCCCGACACGATCCGGATCGATTTCACCGGGGTTGCCGGACAGAGCTTCGGCGCATGGCTCGCGCATGGCGTCGCGATCAGCCTGACCGGCGATGCCAATGACTATGTCGGCAAGGGCCTGTCGGGCGGCCGGATCATCGTCCGCCAGCCCGAAGACGCACCGCGTGCGCCGGGCGAAAACATCATCGTCGGCAACACCGTGCTGTATGGCGCGATCGCGGGCGAGGCCTATTTCGAAGGCGTCGCGGGTGAACGTTTCGCGGTGCGCAATTCGGGTGCGGTCGCGGTGGTCGAGGGGACGGGCGATCATGGCTGCGAATACATGACCGGCGGGGTGGTTTGCGTGCTCGGCCCCACGGGCCGCAATTTCGCCGCCGGGATGAGCGGCGGGATCGCCTATGTCTACGATCCCGACCGCCGCTTCGAAGCGCTGTGCAATCCAGCGCAGGTCGACGTGGTCGACGTCCAGCCGGGCGATGGCGCGGGTGCCGAACGCAGCTGGGGCAACCCGCAGCAGCGCCCAGTCTCGGTCGAGAACTGCGGCATGGGCGATCCGCTCTACCATGACGCGGAACGGCTCAAGGTCCTGGTCGAGCGGCACTTGCTGCACACGGGCTCGGCCAAGGCCAAGGCATTGCTCGACGACTGGACCAACGAGCTCGGCAATTTCCGCAAGGTGATGCCGCGCGATTACCAGCGTGCGCTCAAGGCACTCGAAGACGAACGCGAACAGGCCGCAATGGAAGCGGCGGAGTAAGGGTCATGGGCAAGGAAACCGGCTTTCTCGAATACGATCGGCTCGAGCGCACCTATCTCGACCCGCAGGAACGGCTGACGAACTACAAGGAGTTCACGCTCCCGCTGTCGGAGGACGAACTGCGCCAGCAGGCCGCGCGCTGCATGAATTGCGGCATTCCCTATTGTCACAACGGCTGTCCGGTGAACAACCTCATCCCGGACTGGAACCACCTCGTCTACGAGGACGACTGGAAGAACGCGCTCGACGTCCTGCATTCGACCAACAATTTCCCCGAGTTTACCGGCCGCGTCTGCCCCGCCCCGTGCGAGGCCGCCTGCACGCTCAACATCGTCGATTCGCCGGTGGCGATCAAAAGCATCGAATGCGCGATCATCGACCGCGGCTTCGAGGAAGGCTGGGTCAAACCCGAACTGCCCGAACGGCGCAGCGGGAAATCGGTCGCGGTGGTCGGCAGCGGTCCGGCAGGCCTTGCCTGCGCGCAGCAGCTGGCGCGCGCAGGCCATGCGGTCACCGTGTTCGAGAAGAGCGACCGGATCGGCGGCTTGCTGCGCTACGGCATTCCCGACTTCAAGATGGAAAAGCACCTCATCAACCGCCGCGCGGTGCAGATGGAGGCCGAAGGCGTCCAGTTCCGCACGTCGAGCGAGGTCGGGGTCGAAGTCAGCTTCCAGGCGCTGCAGGAAAATTTCGACGCGGTTGTGCTGGCGGGCGGCGCCGAAGAAGCGCGCATGCTCGACATCCCCGGCTCCGAACTCAACGGCGTGCGGCTGGCAATGGAATTCCTGACCCAGCAGAACAAGCGCAATGCCGGCGACGACGAAGTCCGCGCCGCGCCGCGCGGTTCGCTCACCGCGACCGGCAAGCATGTCATCGTGATCGGCGGCGGCGATACCGGCAGCGACTGCGTCGGCACCAGCAACCGCCAAGGCGCGGCCAGCGTGACCCAGCTCGAGATCATGCCCAAGCCGCCCGAGAAGGAAGACAAGGCGCTGACCTGGCCCGACTGGCCGCTCAAGCTGCGTACATCTTCCAGCCATGAAGAAGGCGTCGACCGCGACTGGGCGGTGCTGACCAAGCGCGTGGTCGAGGACAATGGCGATGTCGCGGGTCTCGAATGCGTCCGCGTCGAATGGAAAGACGGCCGCATGCAGGAAGTCGCGGGCAGCGAGTTTACGCTCAAGGCTGACCTGATCCTGCTCGCGATGGGCTTCACCGGGCCCAAGCGGCGCGGATTGCTCGACCGCGCGGGCGTCGATCTCGACGGGCGCGGCAATGTCGCGGCGGATACCGAATGGTATCTCACCAGCGAGGCGAATGTGTTCTCCTGCGGCGACATGCGGCGCGGGCAGAGCCTGGTGGTCTGGGCGATCCGCGAAGGGCGGCAATGCGCCCGCGCGGTCGACAAGGCCCTGATGGGCGCGAGCGAACTGCCCCGCTAAACTAGCCCCGCTGGGCTAATTCTGCGTGCGTCCGCGTGCCTGCACTGCGGCGCGGCGGGCCTCGACCTCTGCCGGACTGACCGCGCTATTCGCCGCCGAGGAGAGCCGGTGCTCGATCGCCAGCCCCTCGCCCATGCTTGCGGCATAGCCTTCGTCGATCAGCTGCTTGTAGGTGGCGAGAAAGGCGGGATCGATGCCCGCCATATCAGCCGCGATCCGCCGCGCCTCGGGCAGCAGGTCTTCAGGCGCGACCACCCGGTTGACCAGCCCCCAGCGCTCGGCCGTATCGGCATCGAGGAAGTTGCCGGTGAAGCTCAATTCCTTCGCCCGGCTGATCCCGATGATGCGCGACAGTTTCTGCGACAACCCCCATCCCGGCACGATCCCTACGCGCGCATGCGTGTCGGCGAAGCGGGCATTGGTGCTGGCGATCAGCACGTCGCAGGCCAGCGCGACTTCGAACCCGCCGGTAATCGCGACGCCGTTGATCGCGCCGATCACCGGCTTGCGGCAGCTCTCGATCGCCTTGACCGGATTTTCGTCCGCGCCTTCGGCATTGGCCGCCCCCAGCGCGCCTTCTTTCGCGCCCAATTCCTTGAGGTCGAGCCCCGCGGTGAATGCGCGTGTGCCCGCGCCGGTCAGGATCACCGCGCGCACGGCGTCATCGGCATCGAGCGCGGTCATCACCGCATAAAGCCGGTGGCGCAGCGCCTTCGACAGCGCGTTCATCGCTTCGGGGCGGTTCAGCGTGACGGTGGCGATCCCGTCGGCAATCTCGGTCAGGACAAGGTCGGTCATGAGGGCAGCCTAACGAACAAGTTGCATCTTGCAATCTTTCCCCTGCTGCCCTTCACTGCCAGCAGAGCGAGAGGAGACTAGGACTATGGCTTTCAAACCCTTCGACCTGACGGGCAAGGCGGCAGTGATAACCGGCGGCAATGGCGGGATCGGCCTGGGCATGGCCGAAGGGCTTGCGGCGGCCGGCGCCGACGTCGCGATCTGGGGGCGCAATGCGGACAAGAACGCCGCCGCGCTCGAACGGCTCAAAGCGCATGGTACGCGCGTGGAGGCGCTGGAGGTCGATGTCGCCGATGAACAGGCGGTGGTCGATGCGATGGCCGAAAGCCTGTCGCGCCTTGGCCGGATCGACAGCTGCATCGCCAATGCCGGCGTGGGCGGGGGCGCGCCGCTGACCGAGCAGACCACCGAGCAGTGGCGCAAGGTCACCGCGGTCAATCTCGATGCAGTGTTCTGGACATTCCGCGAGGCGAGCAAGCACATGGTCGCGCGCGCGGAGAGCGGCGACAAGGGCGGTTCGCTGCTGGTCACCTCGAGCGTGTCGGCAATCCACGGCGCGCCGCAGAACCAGGCTTATGCTGCGACCAAGGCGGGCGTGCTGGCGATGGTCCGCGGCACCGCGGTCGAACTCGCGCGCTACGGTATCCGTGCCAATGCCGTCCTGCCGGGCTGGATCGCTACCGACATGACCGAGCGGCTGCAGAACTGGGACGCCTTCAATGAAAAAGCGATCGGCCGCGTGCCGATGCGCCGCTGGGGCGAAGGCGAGGACTTTGCGGGCATCGCGGTCTATTTCGCGAGCGATGCCAGCCGTTTCCACACCGGCGATTCGGTGGTGATCGACGGGGGCTATTCGATCTTCTGAGCTAGAGCCCGCGTAGCCGGCGCGAGGAATTGGAGTGCTGGTGGACCGCGTGGATGTTGCCCGCGCGGTCCCGTTCGAAGACGACTTCGTCGCGTTCTGCGCCGGTGTCGGTGACGACGCGGAACCGGTCGCCGCCCAGCGGTTTCAGCCGCCACATGGACTTGGCCGGTTCATCCGCATCGGCGGCGAGCCAGGTCAGCCCGCCCGCCCAAGGGATCAGCATATAGTCCGCGCTCCAGGGCTGCCCGTCATAGACCCCGGCATAGTCGGCCAGATCGACGCCCTCGACCTCGGCAAATGGCGTGGCCCCGCCCCGCGCCTTGATCAGCGCGGCGATGCCATAGGCAAGCGCGCCCGGATCATCCATCGCGTTCATCGCGACCGCGACCGCCATTTCCTCGCTCGGCGCGATCATCAGCGAGCTGCGATAGCCGGGGCAGGCCCCGCCATGGCCGACCACCGTGGTGTCGCCTTCCCGGCGCACGGCGAAGCCGAGCCCCCAGCTGGTCTCCCAATCGGGCGAGATATAATGGACCCGCTGCATCTCGCGCAGCGTCGAGGCGCGCAGCACTTCGGCTTCGCCCGATTTGGCCAGGCGGAAGGTCCAGCTGGCGAATTTGGCCAGATCGGCGACGCTGGCGCTGAACCCGGCGGCGGGCGTGATCCCCGCCGGATCGAACAGGTCGATCTGCGGGCGTGTGCCCTGCGCCGTCAGCGCGCCCCAGCCGACCGCCAGCTGCCCGCCATACAGCGCGCCGGGAAGCCCGGGCCGCGTATCCTCCAGGCCCAGCGGATCGAGGATGTTCGCGGTCACGTAGTCGGCGAAGCGTTCGCCGCTTACTGCCTCGACCGTTTCGCCCACCAGCGTCAGGCCGAGGTTCGAATATTGCCAGGTGGTCGAGGCGGGATAGAGCGGCGCCTGCGAGCCTATCTTGGCGCGGACCTGCGCCTGGCTGGGGAAGGGATAATCGGGCCCGGTCCAATAGGGATAGTCCGATTCGCGGGGCAGCCCGGCAGAATGCGTCAGCGCCCCGCGCAGGGTCACCGGTACGCTGTCACGCGGATCGTCCGCCAGCGTGGCCCAGGGCAGATAATGCGCAATCGGCGTGTCGAGCGCGACCTTGCCCTGCTCCCACTGCTGCATCAGCGCGACCGCGGTGAACAGCTTGGAAATCGAACAGATCGAATAGATCGTGTCGGCACTTGCGGGCACTTGGCGCGCCCGATCAGTGGTGCCGAAGCCGCGCGCCCAGACGGTCCGGTCGCCCTGCGCCACCGCGGCGGAGACTGCGGGGATATTGCGAAATTGCCGCTGGCCTTCGACCCATAGCTCGGCCGCGCGCATCGCTTCGGCCAGCGCCTCGGCCTGTGCTGCATCAGGGGTGCCTGCCTCGGCATGGTGATCGCCGCCAGTGCGAGCCTGCGCCGGAACCACCATTCCCAGCACGGCCAGCGCCGCGCCTGCCTTGAATATCGCCTTCACTGCCAAATTCCCCCTGTCGATCGAGGCAAGTCTCCTACAGGCTTATGCCAATGGCAAGTCACACCGCCCAGTCGATCGGGGTGCGACCGTGTTCGGCAAGGAAGGCATTGGTCCGGCTGAACGGACGCGAGCCGAAAAATCCGCGATGCGCCGACAGCGGGCTAGGGTGCGGGCTCTCGATCACGCAGTGGCGCGGATCGCGCAAGTGCTCGATCCGCTGCGCCTTGGCCTGCGCATGGCTGCCCCACAGGATGAACACCGCGGGCTCCTCGCGCGCCGCCACTGCCGCCACGCAGGCATCGGTGATCGCGTCCCAGCCGCGCTTTGCATGGCTGCCCGCTTTGCCGCCCTCGACCGTCAGCGTGTTGTTGAGCAGCAGCACGCCCTGCCGCGCCCATTTGCTCAGATCGCCATGCGCGGGTCGCGCGATGCCAACGTCGGCTTCCAGCTCCTTGTAGATGTTCACGAGGCTCGGCGGGACCTTCACCCCTTCGGGCACTGCGAAACACAGGCCCATTGCCTGCCCCGGCCCGTGATAGGGATCCTGCCCGAGGATGACGACCTTCACCGCGTCGAGCGGGGTCAACTCGAGCGCCGCCAGGCGGCAACCACGCGGTGGGTAGACCGGTTTGCCCGCGCGCTCTTCCTCCACCAGGAAGCCGCCCAGCTGCCGCGCCTGCGGGGTCGCCAGCACCGGGCCCAGCGCGGCCTGCCAGCTTTCGGGGATTTCGTCGGTTGCCATGAGGACAGGATTAGGCCGCCCGGACGCCCCTCGCCAGCACCCCTTCCCACCAATCCCCAATCGGCCTAAGGCCGCGCGCATGGCAGTGCATTTCCACGAAGAAGACCTCCCCGCAGGCGTCCTCGCCGATGGCCCCGTGGCCGTCGATACCGAAACCATGGGTCTCGTCACGATCCGCGACCGGCTGTGCGTCGTCCAGATCAGCGACGGCAAGGGCGACGAGCATCTCGTGCGCTTTGCGCCCGACAGCGATTACGACGCGCCCAATCTCAAGGCGGTGCTGGACGATCCCGCACGGCTCAAGCTGTTCCATTTCGCGCGCTTCGACCTCGCCGCGATCGAGTTTTACCTCGGGGTGGAAGCGACGCCCTGCTATTGCACCAAGATCGCCAGCAAGCTGGTGCGCACCTATACCGACCGTCACGGGCTCAAGATGCTGGTCGAGGAATTGCTCGGCGAAAGCATTTCCAAGGCGCAGCAGTCGAGCGACTGGGGCGGCCCCGAACTCAACGACGCGCAGCGCGAATATGCCGCTAGCGACGTGCGCTACCTCCACCGGATGAAGGACGAGCTCGATCGCCGGCTGGCGCGCGAGGGTCGCACCGAACTGGCGCAGGCCTGTTTCGACTTCCTCCCCACCCGCGCGCGGCTCGACGTGGCGGGCTGGGCCGAGCACGACATCTTCAGCCACATGTAAGGATCACGCGGGCAGGCGACACGCATGGCATTCCGGCAACGCAGGATCGAAACGGCAGAAGCCCAGGAGCGGCGCCACGAGCGCCAGCACTGGGCCGAGCCTGGCGGGGCGCATGATCGCCTCGTCGCTTTCCTTGCGCGCGCGCTGCCGATGGCTGTCGGCGTACTGGCCGCCCTGATGGTCATCACCCCGCTCTCGCCGCGCGGCGAGATCAGCTTCCTGCTCGACCGCAACAAGGTGGCGATCATTTCGGAACGCCTGCGCGTCGACAATGCGCTCTATCGCGGGGCCGACAACCAGAACCGCCCGTTCTCGCTCACCGCGGGCGAGGCGGTGCAGCGCTCGAGCGCGGAAGGGCTCGTGCGGATGGACGATCTGGTCGCGCGGCTGCTGCTCGACGACGGCCCCGCGCGGCTGAGCGCCGAGGCGGGACAATACGATATCGACGAGGAAGTGGTCTCGATCACCGGGCCGATGCGCATGCAGGCCGCCGATGGCTATCGCATGCTGGCGCGCGGCGTCTCGGTCGACCTCGCCAACAAGCTGCTGGTCGGTGCGGGGGGCGTCGAGGGGGAAATTCCCGCCGGGACCTTCAGCGCCGACCGTTTGACCGCCGATCTGTCGGCGCGCACCATAACCCTGTCGGGCAATGCGCGGCTGCGCATGGAGCCTGGAAAGCTGAGGATGCCGTAATGAAGCCACTGCTCCCCACTATCGCCCGCTGGGGCATCGGATCGTTCGCGGTCACGGCGGTCGCCTTTGCCGGGATACAGCTCTCCGCGCAGTCGATCGCGGGGCACAATTCGGATGCGCCCGTGTCCTATGCCGCCGACCGGATCGAGCTGCAGGACCGCGAAAACCGCGTCGTCCTGTCGGGCAATGTCGCGATCACCCAGGCCGGGCTCAACCTCAATGCGGCGCGGACCATCGTCAGCTATTCGGATGCCGGCAGCCTCAGGATCCAGCGCATCATGGCCACCGGCGGGGTCAATGTAACCCGCGGCAACGAACGCGCGCGCGGGGATACGGCGGTCTATGATTTCAACCGCCGGATCATCACCATGGCGGGCAATGTCCGGCTCAACCGCGGGGGCGATACGCTCAACGGCGGACGGTTGGTGATCGATCTCGCCTCGGGCGTCTCGAGCGTCGATGGGCGTGCCAGCGGATCGTCCTCGGTTACGGGCGAAGGCCAGTCGGGCGGCCGGGTCACCGGGACCTTCTCGGTCCCCGAAGGCTGAGCCGCAGCTAGCGCCCCCGCGCGCCGGCCACGCGCGCAATGTCGGCAAGGCCCTGCGCCAGCAGCAATTCGGCGGCCTGGCTGTTGGTCAGCAATTCGCGGTGGAGCCCGACGAGGCGCTGCGTCAGCCGGTCGAGCTTATCGCCGTGGCGCCACAGCGCGAGCTGCTGCCCGATATCGCGCTTTTCCTTGAAGAAGATACCCAGCCGCGCTTCCTCGCCCCGATCCAGATCGCCGAACGACCGCGAACCCAGCGCTGCGGCGATCCGCGCCAGCTGCGCCGCGCGCCGCTCGAAGGCGAGCAACACGCCCACCGGATTGAGCCCGAGCAATTTCATCCGCGCCAGCTCGACCGCGACCTTGGGCGCCTGTCCGCCCATCACCGCATTGACCAGCGGGGTGAAGCCATCGTCCTCGCTCGCCGCGCCGATCGCATCGAGGTCTTCCGCGGTCGCGCTCTGCGGGCTTTGCGCGGTGGCATCGAGATAGAGGGCGAGTTTCTCCACCTCGCTTTTCGCCAGCCGCACGTCGAGATTGGCCGCGCGTGCGATCCGTTCGGCCAGATCGCCGCCCAGTCGCACGCCCGCCCCGTCGGCGAGACCGCGCACGCTGCGGGTGACCGATTGCAGGTCGGGTGGATAGAACATCGCCACCAGCGCATCCTTGCGCTTTTCGAGCAGTTTGGCGGAGCGCGACTTGTCGGTGGCCGAGGTGGCGACCACGATGACCGGGCAGGCCTCGCCGCCGCCCGCCTCGCTGGTTTCGACCAGCACCTTGAGCGCTTCATGCGCCTCGTCGCCGTTGGCCCGCACCCAGATATGCCGCTGGTCACCGAACAGCGAATTGGTCCGTGCCTCATCGCCGAGCCGCGCGGGATCGCCGCGCAGTTCGGCACCCGACATTTCGACGCGTTCGCCCGGTTCGGGCAGCCAGGTCACGAGGTCGTTGGCGGCCGCACTCGCGCCCGCTTCGTCCTGTCCGCAGAAAAAGAAAATGCCGCAGCCCTGGGCGGCGCTGCGTCCCTTGGCCGCGAAATCGCGGTTGCTGAGCTTCACTGTGCCGCGTCGCCCTGCCGCCGCAAGGCCAGCGCGATCCGCGTCACCATCCGCTGCGCAAGATCCTGCGACAGGTTCTGCAGCGCGGTCTGTTCAGCGGCGATGACCGCATATTCGCTCGACACCACGTCGATCCCGGCATCCGAGCCATCGGTCGCGTCGAGCAGGATTTCGCCAGTGGCGAGATCGACCAGCTGATAGCGCGCGCGCAGCGTCCGCCGTTCGCGGCTGATCGTATCGTCGCGCAGCACCGCGAGCCCTTCGAGCTGGTCGTCGAGCCGGACATCGATCCGGTATTGCGGGCTCACCGTGCCCGCTGCGCCGAAGCGTTCCTCGAGCGCGCTGCGCACCAGCCAGCCGGCTCGCCCCTCGATCGGCGCGACCTCGATCGCGGCCATGGATTGCGCCACCGCGCCGCTGCCGCCGCCCGCATACATGGGCGACAGGCCGCAGGCCGACAGCGTGCACAGGGCGAGACAGGCGAGGATGATGCGCATCAGGTGACGATATTCACCAATCTGTCGGGCACCACAATGACCTTGCGGATTTCCGCCCCATCGAGCGAACGCTGCACCTTTTCCGACGCCAGCGCCATCGCCTCGAGATCTTCCTTCGAAGCGCCCTTGGGCGCGGTCAGCGTGTCGCGCAGCTTGCCCTTGTGCTGGACCGCGATGGTGACCTCGTCCTCGACCAGCAGCGCGGGATCGATTGCCGGCCAGGCGGCATCGGCCACCAGGCCGTCGGCGCCCAGCGACGCCCAGGCTTCCTCGGCCAGATGCGGCATCATCGGCGCGACCAGTTGCACCAGCGTACGGATCGCCGCCGAACGGCTGGCCGAAGGCGCCGCCTTTTCGACCGCGCCGGTCAGTTCGTAAATCCGAGCCACCGCCTTGTTGAAGCCAAGCGATTCGATGTCTTCGGCCACCGCAGCGACCGTCTGGTGCATCTTGCGCAGCAGCGCCTTGTCCTCGCCTTCGGCCCCGGCGTCATGGGCGGCGAACAGGCGCCACAGGCGGTGGACGAAGCGCGAGCAACCCTCGATCCCTGCTTCGGACCACGGCAGGTCGCGTTCGGGCGGGCTGTCGGACAGCATGAACCAGCGCACTGCGTCGGCGCCATAGGTGTCGATGATCGTATCGGGATCGACGACGTTCTTCTTCGACTTCGACATCTTGATGACGCGGCCGATTTCGACTGCGCCGCCATCGTCTTTCAGCAGCGCGCGTTCGGCCTCGCGGCTGATTTCGTCTGGCGCGTAATAGACAGTCTTGCCGCCATCCTTGCGGCTGTAGGTCTCATGCGTGACCATGCCTTGCGTAAACAGCGAGGCGAAGGGTTCGGTCACCTCGATCTGGCCCATATGTGCCAGCGCGCGAGTCCAGAAGCGCGCGTAGAGCAGGTGCAGGATCGCGTGCTCGATCCCGCCGATATATTGCTCGACCGGCAGCCATTTGGCGATCTCGTCCTTGTCGAACGGCTTGTCCGCGGGCTGGCTGGCGAAGCGCAGGAAATACCACGAGCTATCGACAAAGGTGTCGAGCGTGTCGGTTTCGCGTTCCGCCTTGCCGCCGCATTTGGGGCAGTCAACATGTTTCCAAGTGGGATGGCGCACCAGCGGATTGCCCGGGGTCTGGAAGTCGACATCCTCGGGCAGCGTGATCGGCAGGCTGTCCTTGGGTGCGGGCACGACACCGCATTCCTCGCAATGGATAAAGGGGATCGGCGTGCCCCAGTACCGCTGGCGCGACACGCCCCAGTCGCGCAGGCGCCACACGGTCTTGCCTGTCCCCCGGCCCTGTTCCTCGATGCGCGCGATGATTGCGCGCTTGGCGTCCTCGACCTCCATCCCATCGAGGAAGTCCGAATTGACCAGCACGCCCTCACCCGCCTCGGCCTCGCCGTCGAAGGGTTTGTTCGCCTGATCGGCGCTCGCCGCGACGACTCGGGGGATCGGCAGGCCATATTTGGTGGCGAATTCGAAATCGCGCTGGTCGTGACCCGGCACCGCCATGATCGCGCCGGTACCGTAGTCCATCAGCACGAAGTTCGCGATGTAGACGGGCAGGTGCTGCTGCGTGAAAGGGTGCTTCGCCCCGATCCCGGTATCGAAGCCGAGCTTCTCTGCCGTTTCCAGTTCAGCTGCGGTCGTGCCGCCTCGCTTGCACAATGCGATGAACTTCGCCGCATCGCAGTTCTGTGCCGCCACGGCTTGCGCGAGGGGATGATCCGGTGCGACCGCGACGAAACTCGCGCCGAAGATGGTGTCCGGCCGGGTCGTATAGACCGGCAACGTCTCTCCATTCGAGAGGTCGAAGCTGAATTCGAGCCCCTTGGACTTGCCGATCCAGTTTTCCTGCATCAGCCGGACCTTGTCGGGCCAGTTCTCGAGGCTGCCGAGCCCGTCGAGCAGTTCTTCGGCGAAATCGGTGATCTTGAGGAACCACTGGCTCAGCTTGCGCTTCTCGACCTCGGCGCCGCTGCGCCAGCCCTTGCCGTCGATCACCTGCTCATTGGCGAGCACGGTCATGTCGACCGGGTCCCAATTGACCTCGCTCTCCTTGCGATAGACGAGGCCCGCCTCGTAGAGATCGATGAACAGCGCCTGCTCGTGGCCGTAATAATCGGGTTCGCAGGTCGCCAGCTCCCGCGACCAGTCGAGCGCGAAGCCGAGACGCTTCAGCTGCGCCTTCATGTGTTCGATATTGTCGCGGGTCCAGCCGCCCGGGTGGACCCCCTTCTCCATCGCCGCGTTTTCCGCGGGCATGCCGAAGGCGTCCCAGCCCATCGGATGCAGCACCTCGTGTCCCACCGCCTTCTTGTAGCGCGCCAGCACGTCGCCCATCGTGTAATTGCGCACATGGCCGATATGGATGCGCCCCGAGGGATAGGGGAACATCTCGAGCACGTAGCTCTTCGGCTTGGGGGAATTGCTATCCGCGCGGAAGGTCTGCGCCTGTTCCCACGCGCTTTGCCAGCGCGCATCGGCGCGGGCGGGATCGAAACGGGTTTCGCTGCTCATGCGAGCGGCGTTTACGGATTTTACCGGCTATGGGAAGGCGCTTTTCCGGCTACGCCCCCGCGATCAGCTGACCGCTTCGCGGCGCAATTCGCGCGCCTTGGTCAGGATGATGTCTTCCAGCTTCTGCACGGTCGCCGCCTGGACCGGGGCATCGACCCAGGTGCCCGACTGGTTGACCTGGCGGCTGGCCGCCACGCGCAGCGCATCGGCGCGCAGATCGGAATCGAGGATGGTGACGGTCATCTTGACCCGCTCGCCCGGATTGCTCGGATTGGCATACCAGTCGGTCACGATCACGCCGCCATTGCTGTCGGCCTGGAGCAGCGGGGCAAAGCTCACTGCGTCGAGCGAAGCGCGCCAGAGGTAGGAATTGACCCCGATGGTGGTGACCTGCGCCGCGGCAACGTCCGCCTGCGGCCGCTCACGCCCGCCACCGCATGCCGCGAGGCCCAGCGAGGCGGCGGTCGCAACGGCGATGGTTGCGGGGCGGCGAATGGTTGCGAAAGCGCTCATGTCGATCCTTGGTATCCTGCAGATTGCTTGGCTCTATAAAGCCTGCACGCTTGGGAGCAAGGCATAGGCCATCGGCGCCTCACACAGCCTCGCGCGCGTGAATGCGGGCTTAATCCATGCGCGCGGCCTGCGCACCTTCTGCCAAGTGCTTGTGGATACTGCGCAACACTTTTCGCCAATCGCGCGGAACCGCTGTGGAAAAGCTGGCCATCAGGTGCGCGAGTGCTACCTTGGCTGTCACAAACAAGGGACTCGCCCCGCCAGGGCGTAAAAGTCAGGAACCGTTCAGGGCGGTTCTGCCTTTAGTCCCGAGAAACAAGGGAAGCTCGTTCGCGATGGCACGTTCGGTGAAAAGTCAGGGCAAGGCGCGGTTCGTACCCGCGGCGCTGGCTGTTGCCGGTCTGTCGCTGGCGATACCCGCCGCCGGTCTCGCCGTGGTGCAGACCAGCGCGGCAGCGGAGGTTCCCGAAACCGTATCCTATCTGCGCTTTACCCCGGCCAAGGTCGATCCGCAGCTTGCTGCGCGTGTCGCCGCCGTGATGGGTGAAGACGGATTGCGTTTCACCCCGGCGAACAAGCCGGTGCTGACCAAGGACCGCACGGTGACCGTCGCCGTCCGCGTCGACGACGCCATGGCCCGCGCGATCTCGGTCCGCAGCGCGATCGATTCGGCCGGCACCGCCGACAGCCGCGAACGCGTGCTCGCGATCAGCCAGACCAGCTACAATCTGGGTGTGGCGCGCGGCTATCAGAGCTTCGCCCAGCCCGCCAAGCCGGCGACCGTTTCGGTCGGCCTGCGCGACATGGGCATGCCCGACCTCGCCAGCTACGCCCTCGACAAGGGCGACAAGCCCGCCAAGCCGGGCCGCTTCGATTCGCGCCTCGCGCTCGAGAAGGAAGACAAGGCCGGCCGCTCGCCGCGCACGCTCGAAGGCGCGGGCAACCAGAGCGTCGATCTCAGCACCTCCTACCGCGTGGTCGGCAATCTCAACGTGACCGCCGGTGTCCGCCTGTCGAAAGACAGCAACCGGCTTGCACCGCTGACCGATGGGCTCGAGGACGACCAGGCCGTCTACGTCGGCACGCGCGTCAGCTTCTAAGCAGACCCCACCCGAAAATACGATTGCATCGCAGCGCCGCCTGGCGTTGGGGCTTGGCGTGTGCCACGTCGCTGGCCTAGGCTCGCCGCAACGCTAGGGAATGCCGGGGAGAATCGACTATGTCACGGGTGGCTATTGTAACCGGGGGCACACGCGGGATCGGCCGCGCGGTCTGCGAACGCCTGCGCGACGAGCGCGGCTTTACCGTGATCGCCAATTACGCCGGCAATGACGAAGCCGCCCAGCGCTTCACCGAAGAAACCGGCATCCCCACGAGCAAGTTCGACGTCGGCGACCCCGAGGCTGTCGAGGCGGCCTGCGCAAGCATCGCCGAGCAGCATGGCCCGATCGACGTGGTGGTCAACAATGCCGGGATCACCCGCGACGGCACGCTGCTCAAGATGAGCTACGCGGACTGGGACGCGGTCATGCGCACCAATCTGGGCGGCTGTTTCAACACCGCCAAGGCCACCTTCGCGGGGATGAAGGAACGCGGCTGGGGCCGCATCGTCAACATCGGGTCGATCAATGGCCAGGCCGGACAATATGGCCAGGTCAACTACGCCGCCGCCAAAAGCGGGATCCACGGCTTCACCAAGGCGCTGGCGCAGGAAGGCGCGCGCTTCGGGATCACCGTCAACGCGATCGCGCCGGGCTATATCGACACCGACATGGTCGCCGCCGTCCCCGAACCGGTGCTCGAGAAGATCGTCGCCAAGATCCCCGTCGGACGTCTCGGCAAGGCCAGCGAGATCGCCCGCGGAGTCAGCTTCCTGTGCTCCGAACATGCCGAATTCGTGACCGGCTCGACGATGAGCATCAATGGTGGCCAGCATATGTATTGATGGCCAGAGGGCTGCCGGCGCACCCCCCGTTGGCCGGTCGGTTCAGTCGATCAGGATTCCGACGACCTTCCATTGGCCGTCTTCCTTCTCCAGCGTGACCGTCTCCACCGCGTCGGGCTTGTTGGCGAAGCGCGTATGGAAGGTGACTTCCTGATAGCCGTGCGGCGGCGCGTTGAGGTAGCGGATCGTCGCCAGATCGCGCGCAACAACGGCCCCCAGTGGTACCCGGACCTGCTCCGACGCCGCGGCCCAACCCGTGACGCTATTGGCCGAGCGGAAACTGTCGCCGGTCGCATCGTAGCTCGCCTGCCAGTTTCCGGCATCGCCAAGCGCGAGCCAGCTTCGCGCGGCAGACTCGACCGCTGCGTCGCGCGCCGCGGTTTGCGCATCGGGAGAGCCCCCGCCATCGGAGGCGAGGGGGGTGAAAAGCAGCAGCGCTGCGGTCAGTACGGACATGAGGATTCCTCCGATGAGCCAGGCACCCTTGCGCCTGTTGCCCGGGTGATCATCCGAACCGGCTCGCGGGTCTCCCCCCAAATCCTTGTCCGCAATATTTTCGTGGGGTCCGCCTTCGCGGTCGAGCACCAGCCGTGCCGCCTCGCGGCTGCTGGTTACCGCCAGCTTCCGCCGCGCCCCGCGCAGCCGCTCGTTGATCGTGTGTACCGACCGCGATAGCGCGCTCGCGGCCGACTTGGCATCGTGCCCCCGCGCCATCAGGCGCAGCGTTTCCTTCTCCTTTTCGGTAAGCGCGTCATAGCCGTCAGCCATGCCCGAAACCTAGGCGCGGCACGGTTCACCGCACACCCCAAAAAAATCGTATCGGCCCCGGCCCGGGCGTTGTAGGGCGCGCGGCCTATGGAAATGCCCCCTTACCACCCCCCCAAGAAATACTCGGTCCGCATCGACGGACACCGCACCTCGATCAGCCTCGAACCGCTGTTCTGGGACAAGCTCACCACCGCGGCGCGGATGCGCAATCAGTCGATCAACGCGCTGGTCGCGCAGATCGACGCCGAACGAATCCGCGCCGAAACCCCGCCGGGACTGGCTGGGGCGATTCGCATTTGGCTGGTCACATATGAAAAGGGCGGCTGGCTTGCGCCAACCGCCCCTTCGGCAGTTCAAACCGCCTGATCAGTAATTTGCGGGCGGATCGCTCGCGGGAAAGCTTTCGTCGCTTTCCTCATCGGCCTTGGTCCAGGTCCCGTCGGGCTTGTCGCGCATCGATTCGGGACCTGCGTCGCGGATCGATGCATCGCCCTGGTTATCGGCAAACGCCGCCTTGGACTTGTTCTTTTCGAGATAGCGATAACCGGCATATCCGATACCGCCGAGCGCCATGAGCTTGAGTAACATATGAGAACTCCTTCCTTGGCGACCCAACGCGCGGATCGCCGGAAAGGTCCGTCAGCCAGCGCTCATTCGTCGCCCACCCGTTCGACATCTGCGCCGACCAGCTGGAGCTTCTCTTCCAGCCGCTCATACCCGCGGTCGAGGTGGTAGAGACGGCGCACGGTGGTCTCGCCTGCCGCGGCGAGCCCCGCGATCACCAGGCTCATCGAGGCGCGCAGATCGGTCGCCATCACTTCCGCGCCGGTGAGGTCCACCGGACCGCGCACGATCGCCGTGCGCCCTTCGGTTTCGATATCCGCGCCCATTCGCGCCAGTTCGGGCACATGCATGAAGCGGTTCTCGAAGATCGTTTCCTTGAGCACGCTGGTGCCCTCGGCGCGGGTCAACAGGCTCATCAGCTGCGCCTGCATGTCGGTGGCCAGCCCCGGGAAAGGCGCGGTGGTGAGATTATGCGCCTTGAGCGGCCCGTTCGCGGCCACGTCGATGCCGTGCTTGTCGCTTTCGATCTCGACCCCGATGTTGCGCAAAGCGTGTAGCGTCGAGCCCATGTCGCCCGCTTCCGCACCCTCGAGCCGCACTTCGCCGCCGGTGATCGCCGCCGCGCAGGCGTAGGAGCCCGCCTCGATCCGGTCGGGCATCACGCGGTAGGTCGCGCCGTGCAGCTTGCTGACCCCGTGGATCGTCAGTTCGGAGGTCCCGATCCCTTCGATCTCCGCGCCCATCGCGGTGAGCAAATTGCACAGATCGACGATCTCGGGCTCGCGCGCGGCGTTGACCAGCCGGCTGGTGCCCTTGCACAGCACCGCCGCCATCAATGCATTCTCGGTCGCGCCGACCGAGACCACGGGGAAGTCGAACTCGCCGCCGGGCAGCCCGCCATCGGGCGCCATCGCCTTCACATAGCCCTGCGCCAGTTCGATATGCGCGCCGAAGGCTTCGAGCGCCTTGAGGTGGAGGTCGATCGGGCGGTTGCCGATCGCGCAGCCACCGGGCAGCGACACGGTCGCCTCGCCGGTGCGCGCGAGCAGCGGGCCGAGCACGAGGATCGATGCGCGCATCTTGCGCACCAGATCGTAGGGCGCGACCGAACTGGTGATCCGCATCGCCTCGAGCGTGACATTGCGCCCGAAGTCCTCGGGCCGCTTGCCGGGGATCGTGTGGCTGACGCCGAACTGCGTCATCAGGTGCTGGAAGCCGTCGATATCGGCCAGCCGCGGCAAATTGCGCAGCGTCAGTGCCTCTTCGGTCAGCAACGCGCAGGGTATCAGCGTCAGCGCGGCGTTCTTGGCGCCCGAAATGGGGATGGTCCCCGACAGGCGGTTACCGCCGCGAATGATCAATTTGTCCATGGAACCGTGCTTTACCCTCGCGCGTCATGCTGGCAAGCGTCACGATAGCGTCGCAGCGCCGCGCCAGCGGATGTATCGTCGGCCGATCCCGTGCGCCCCCGCGCGAAATCGGCCGCGCAAACAGGCAGGAGCAACACAGATGTCAGCCCGTAAACCGATCAAGAAGGCGGTGTTTCCCGTCGCCGGTCTCGGTACCCGCTTTCTCCCGGCGACCAAGGCGATCCCCAAGGAATTGCTGCCGATCGTCGACCGTCCGCTGATCCAGTATGCGGTGGACGAGGCGCGCGAGGCGGGGATCGAGCAGATCATCTTCGTCACCGGCCGCGGCAAGACCGCGATCGTCGAGCATTTCGACGTCGCCTTCGAACTCGAAACCACCATGGCCGAGCGCGGCAAGGACCTCTCGGTGCTCGAACCCACCCGCGCCACGCCGGGCGATATCATCACCGTGCGCCAGCAGGTGCCGCTGGGGCTGGGCCATGCGATCTGGTGCGCGCGCGCGATCGTCGGCGACGATCCCTTTGCCATCCTCCTGCCCGACGAGCTGATGGTCGCGGCCAAGGGCGGCGGCACCGGCTGCATGAAGCAGATGGTCGAAGCCTATGAAGAGGTCGGCGGCAATCTGATCTCGGTGCTCGAAGTGCCGCATGACGAAGTGTCGAGCTATGGCGTCATCGCGCCGGGTGCCCAGCTGTCCGATACGCTGACCGAGGTAACCGGGCTGGTCGAAAAACCACCGGTCGACGAGGCGCCGTCGAACAAGATCATCTCGGGCCGCTACATCCTCCAGCCCGAGGTGATGGGCGTGCTCAAGGACCAGGGCAAGGGCGCGGGCGGGGAAATCCAGCTGACCGACGCAATGGCGAAAATGATCGGCAACCAGCCCTTCCACGCCGCCACCTTCGCCGGCCGCCGCTTCGACTGCGGCAGCAAGACCGGCTTCGTCGAGGCGACGCTGGCCCTGGCGCTCGAACGCGAAGACATGGGCGCCGAGGTGCGCGCGATGGCGGAGCGGTTGCTCAGCGAATAGCGACGTAAAAAGGGGGGCGCCGCAGCACCCCCCTTTCGCAATTGCCTAAGTTCGCGAGCTATGCCGCCGGAGCGTCTTCGCCCTTTGTGGCTTCCGGCTTCCCCGGTGCCTTGGCTTCGGCCTCCTCGACCTGTTCCGCTATGTCGTCGAGCACCTCCGCCAGGCGCGGCGCGGTTTCTGCCGCCGCCGGTCCTTTGACGAGACTGTCGAGGGACGAACCATCCAGGCCCAACTCCTTCATCAGTCCGTCGAGCACCGGCGCCTGCGCCCGATAGGCCAGCGCGGCGCTGACCGCATCGGTGGCGAGATTGCCCGAGCCATTGCTGCCTGCTGGCGCCCCCGCCTTGCCTCCGCCATTGGTCAGACCATCGACCTGCACGATCTTGATGCTGTCGATCGCCTCCATCGGCTTCGCACTTTCGCGAATGACTTCGGGCAACACCTTGAGCAGTGCCATCTTGGTCTGCAGGCTGATCTGGCCTGACGACAGAATGTTGGCAGCTTCGTTGATCGCCTTCTGGCCGGCAGCCTCGACCTCGAACCGGACGCGTGCGGCCTCGGCGCGCAGCTTCTCGGCTTCGGCTTCGCCCTCGGCTTCGCGGCGCGCGGCCTCGGCCCGGTTCGACGCCGCATCCTTTTCCGCTTCGGCATCGACGCGGATCTTGATCGCGTCACGCTCGGCCTGTTTCGAAGCCTCGATCAGTTCGATGCGCTTCATACGCTCGGCAATCTCGGTTTCACGGCTGGTGGCAACCTGCTCCTCGGCGGCCACCGCCTTCGAGCGGGCCTCGTCGGCCTCGGCCTTGGCCTGGCTTTCCTCGCGGCTCTTGTTCTGCACCGCGATCTGCTGTTCCTGGCGGGCGATTTCGAGCGCGCGATGCTGGTCGATCCGGGCTTCCTCGACAAGGCGGTCAGCCTCGATCTGCTGCGCATCGACCTGTTTCTTGGCCTCGATCTTTGCGGCATCGGCCTCGCGGCTGCGCTCGGCCTGTTCACGGGCGATCTCCGAGGCCTGTCCGGCGCGACGGATTTCAACCTCACGCTCCTGCTGGAGACGCGCATATTCCTTGTCGCGGCCGATCTCGAAACTCCGCGAATCGGCTTCGAGATTCTTGGTCTCCATCTGGACGCGCGTGTCCTGTTCGATGTCGTTGCGCAGCTTTTTGCGCGCCTCGATCTGCTCGGTCAGCTTGGTCAGGCCTTCGGCATCGAAGGCGTTGTTGGCGTTGAAGTGCTCGATGCTGGTCTGGTCGAGCCCGGTGAGCGAGACCGATTCGAGTTCGAGACCGTTCATGGCCAGATCGTTGGAGGAAACCTGCTGCACCTTCTGGACGAAGTCGGCGCGTTGTTCGTGCAGCTCGTTCATGCTCATGCCGGCTGCGACCGAACGCAGCGCATCGACGAATTTGCCTTCGACCAGGTCCTTGAGCATTTCGGGTTGCATCGTGCGCTGGCCAAGCGTCTGCGCCGCCATCGCGATCGCCCCTGCATCGGGACGCACACGGACATAGAACTCGGCCTTCACATCGATCCGGAGGCGGTCGAGCGTGATCAGCGCCTCACCATCGCGCCGAACCACCGGCAGCACCAGCGTGTTCATATTGACCGGCATGGTCTCGTGGAAGACGGGCAACACCAGTGCGCCGCCATTCATGACGACCTTTTCGCCGCCGACGCCGGTCCGCACGAAGGCGATTTCCTTCGACGCGCGCCGGTACAGGCGCGTGATTGTGAGCGCGATGACGAGGAAAACGGCAAGGCCGCCTCCGCCCCAGATTACGACTTCAGGCAGGTTTTCCATTGGTTCTCCTCGGTGATGAATTGCGAATCATGGTAAGCGCGTCACGCCTGCGGCGAGAGGCGGCGCTCGGCGAGCGCAGTGGCGTAGAACTGGCGACCTTCACGGCGCACGAGCAGGATTTCGTCGCCGGCGTATATCTCGCTGGACGGCTCGTGTGGCTCGACCATGACATGGTGGGCCTGTCCGTGCGCATCCTGCACCCGGGCGCGAGCGGGCGAACCCCGGCGGGCGATCCCGTCGGTAATGGTCCCGCGGCGCCCGAGCAGCGTGTCGGTACTGACCGCGCTGGTTTCATCCTTTGGCAGGATCGCGCCCAGCGGCCGTGCCAGCATCCCGGTCAGCGGCAGGGCGGCCGCGGCAGCGACGATCGCCGCGACCCAGCGGTACAGCGGCGCACCGAGCAGGTTATCCGACAGCGCCTGGATCGATACCCCGATTGCGGCAAAGCCGAACAGGAACACCGCAAGCCAGATGGTCAGCGGGACCCGGCCGATGCCCAGCAAGGTGAAGACCCCGTCCAGCGCCCCTGGCTGCATACCGGAATCGACCTCGACACCGGTCGACGGATCGACCTCCGCGTCGCCGCCGAACATGTCGCCGAGACCAATCGCCTGAACTAGTGCAAGCAGCAAGACCAAGACGAATGCCGCGGCGAACGGCATGTTGTGTGCTTCGAATATCGACATGACCCCCCGGCTCTCAACTATAGATACAGCCAGAGGGACAAATTCGGCCTCAAAGGACGAAGGCTTCTCGCTTCCGACTTGTTTTCACACCTGTTTCTTAGCGGAAATCGCTCTTTTTCGACACAAATATGCGACGAACCGAGTTCGATTTTCCTACTGGTCCGGCGCTTGATAACATGGCCTTAATCGCACGCGAGATCGCCCGCAGCGGCAGGCCAATACATCGTGGAGCAGGCTCGAATGGAAGGTCACATCCGGGACAGTGCAGCCCGCCCGCAATCCCGCGGGCTGCACCGTGAAGCGGCGGAAGGTCACGCTTCCCGCAAACGCGATTTGCGGTCCCCCCGGGTGCCTTTTCAGGCGGCAGTGAAGCGCAGCGGCAGCGTCTTGAGCCCGCCGACGAAGGTCGATTTGGACCGCGCGGGCTCGCCCGCCAGTTCGACGGTCTCGATCCGGTCGAGCAGCACTTCGAACAGGATGCGCATCTCGAGCCGGGCGAGATGCAAGCCGAGGCACTGGTGCGCGCCCGCGCCGAAGGCGAGATGGCGGTTGGGGCTGCGTGCGGCGTCGAAGCGGCGCGGGTCGTCGAAATGCGCCGGATCGTGATTCGCGGCGACATAGTTCATCATCAGCCAGTCGCCCTTGGCGATGGCCTGCCCGCCGACCTCGGTGTCCTCAGCCGCAGTGCGCATGAAGTGCTGCACCGGCGTGGTCCAGCGGATCGCTTCCTCGACGATGCCGGGCAGCAGGCCGCGATCGGCGCGCACGCGCGCCCATTGGTCGGCATCCTGCGCCAGTGCGAGCATGGCGCCCGCGGTGCTGGCGCTGGTGGTGTCGTGCCCCGCGGCGGCGAGGATGATGTAATAGCCCATCATGTCGCGGTCGTTGAGCGGTTCGCCATCGACCACCGCATTGGCGATGGTGCTGGCGACGTCGCTGGTGGGGTTGGCGCGGCGCTGCGCAGTGAGCTTGGCGAAATAGGCCTCGAAGTCCTTGACCGCGCCGGCCACCAGCTGGGTGATCGCCTCGGGCGGGAGGTCCTTCATCCCCGACTGGTTGAGGTCCTCGTCGCTGCCGCCGAACATCTGCTGCGTGAGCGTCAGCATGCGCGGTTCGTCTTCCTCGGGCACGCCGAGGATCTGCATCACCACATGCAGCGGATAGGGTGCCGAAACGGCCTTCACGAAGTCCGATTCGCCGCCGCCCGCCAGCAGCCGGTCGACCGCCGCATGCGCGATGCCCCGGATCTCGTCCTCCACGCCGCGCAGGTTCTTGGGCATGAACCATTCCTGCGTCAGCTTGCGGTACTTCATGTGGACCGGTGCATCGAAAGTGACGAGGCTGGCAACCATGTGTTCGCTGCCGCCGGTGAGCGCCTTGGCGAACTCGATCCCTTCGGTCAGGCTGAAGACGACGCTGTGCGGGTTGTTGAGGAAGGTCGCATTGTCCTTCGACATGCGCATCACATCGTCATAGCGCGTGACCAGCCAGAACGGCGGGTGGACCGCATCGTCGGCCGGCTCGACCCAGGCGACGGGGGTATCCTCGCGCAGGCGGTCGAACGTGTCGAGCAGGCCGTCCCATTCGGCATAGCTCTGCGGATCGATCACCGCGCGGGCGGTGGCGGGATCGAGCCGGGGCCGGGCCTGCGCCGCCATCACGCCTGCTCCGTCTGCTGTTCGGCCGCCTTCTGGAATTCGTCGCGCAATTCGCGCTTGTACAGCTTGCCATTGGCCTCGCGCGGGAGCTGGGCGCGGAATTCGAACAGCTTGGGCATCTTGATCTTGGACAGGCTTGGGGCGAGGAAATCGCGCAATTCGGCCTCGAGTGCATCGCCCGCGTCGGCCATGTTGATCGGTTGCACCACCGCGACCACCTTCTCGCCGAAATCGGGACAGGGCGCACCGATCACCGCCGCGTCCATCACCTTGTCATGCGTGACCAGCAGGTTCTCGATCTCCTGCGGGTAGATGTTGACCCCGCCCGAGATGATCATGTGGCTCTTGCGATCGGTCAGGTAGAGGAAGCCGTCCGCGTCGAGATGCCCGATGTCGCCCAGCGTCATCCAGCCCTTGGGGTGCATCGCTTCGCGCGTCTTCTCGGGATCGTTGTGATAGGTCGGGATGAGATCGTTCTCGAAATAGAGCAGCCCGTCCTGGCCCGCGGGGACCTCTTCCCCCTCGGCATCGCAGACATGCAGCGTGCCGTGGATCGCCTTGCCGACGCTGCCGGGATGGGTCAGCCAGTCCTCGGCCTTGATCAGCGTCATGCCGACGCCTTCGGAGCCGGCGTAATATTCGTTGATGATCGGCCCCCACCACTCGATCATCTCGCGCTTGATCGGCACCGGGCACGGCGCGGCGGCATGCAGCGCGCGCTGATGGCTGGAGAGATCGTAGCGCGTGCGCACCTCGGGATCGAGCTTGAGCATGCGCACGAAATGCGTCGGCACCCACTGGCTGTCGGTGATCTTGTATTTCTCGATCGTCTCGAGCGCATGCTCGGGATCGAACTTCTCCATCACCACGACCGTGCCGCCAAGCCGCTGCGCGGTGGTGCACCAGCCGATCGGGGCGGCGTGATAGAGCGGCGCGGGCGAGAGATAGACCATGCTGCCATCGGCGGGCATGCCGGCGCCCATCACCGCGAGGCCCATCAGCGGATTGGTGGCGAGGATGTCGTCATCCTCGGGCGGCGCGGGCTTGACGCCCTTGGGACGGCCGGTGGTGCCCGAGGAATAGAGCATGTACTGCCCCGGCGCCTGGTCGGCGATCGGCTCGGCAGGCTGCGCGGCGAGCGCGGCTTCGTAATCTTCCTCGCCCTCTCCATCGACGATCAGCAGCGGCAGGTCGGCGCATTCGTCGCGGATGCCCTCGATCGCCTCGGCATAGCGCGTGCTGGTGAGCAGGAACTTGGCTCCCGCGTCCTTGAGGATGTAGCAGATCTCGGGCGCGGTCAGCCGGGTCGAGATCGGCACCATCATCGTGCCCGCGCGCTGCGAGCCCCACACCACCTGCAGGTAATGGACATTGTTTTCCATCAGCACTGCGAAATGGTCGCCGCGCTTGAGCCCGCGTGCCCGCAGCAGCTGCGCAAAGCGGTTCGCATAGGCGTCCATTTCCGCGAAGGTCACGGTCTGGCCGCTGCCCGCCATGATCATCGCGGGATGGTCGGGACGCGTCTGCGCATGGGTAATGGGGTGCATGATGGGCTTCTCTCTCCTGTCTGCCGGTCCGGCGTTCTGCCGCGGACTCGTCCAGTTTCGAGAAGAAACCTACCTAAGCCTCTCGCATGGGCAAGAAAAAAGGCGGCAGGATCACTCCCACCGCCTCTTTTGCGACCCTTGAAGGGCTAAAATCTTATTCTTCGCCGTCACCCTGGCCGCCCTGGCCGGTGGCGAGCGCGAAAGCGCGCTGTGCTTCCGATTCGACCATATAGGGAACCGGGTTGACCGCCTTGCCGTCGATGCGAACTTCATAATGCAGGTGCGGGCCGGTCGAACGGCCGGTCGAACCGACATAGCCGATGATGTCGCCCTTCTTGACGCGGCTTCCCGCAGTCACGGCGATATCCGACATATGCGCGAAGCGGGTCTGCAGGTTGGCCCCGTGTTCGATCGAGACATACTTGCCGTAGCTCGAGAACCATTCCGCCTTGCTGATGTAGCCATCCGCAGTTGCGTAGATCGGCGTACCGGTCGGCGCGGACAGGTCGACACCCTTGTGGCTGCGGCGACCGCCGAGCACGGGGTGGGTCCGCATGCCGTAATCGCTGGTCAGCCGCGTGTCGTCGAGCGGCATGCGCGAAGGCACCGAAACCCGGGCAGCGGCCGGGGTCGTACGATCGAGTTCGTCCCACTTGGCGAACAGCTGCTGGAACTGCGCGTCGTCGCCAGCCTGGGCGGGTGCGGTGACCTTGCTCATGTCGATCGCGCCGACAGCGGCCGCGGCGTTGGTTTCCTGCGCATGGGCCGGAGCGGCGGCAATGCCGAAACCAGCCATCAATGCGAGAACAAGCGAAGTGCGCTTGGTGATCATGCTAACCCGTCCATCCGGCGCTTTGCGCGCCTGTTCGATTTTTGGCGATCCCGGCGTCCCGGCCGTTTCCGCCCTTTTCAGTCTGCGCCGGAACCCCCCGGCTTCTTGTGAGTTTGGGTTATCGGCAGAAAAGTTAATCAAGCAATAGCTGCGCAGGAACCGCGCGGCAGGTTGCCTGCGAAACGCGTTGAGTCGTTTGTCGCAACCCCTGCCGCTCCCAAGAGACCCGGCCCCGGCGATATTCGCTTTATTTTCCGTACGTTAACCCTGAACGGCGCTCCAGGGCCGTGAATACGCTTCGGGCCGAACGCAATAATAGCGATTGCACGGTCAATGATTCGTTTGAAAATATGTGCCGTGAATTCATGCGCTTAGAACATCTTGCGCCCTCGCAGGCCGATTCTCGCTTCGCGCGGCGAATCGCATTCCGCACCGGACCGCTGCCCTCGCGCGCCGTAGCGTGGCGGAGGGCTGCCGCCTCTCGGTTCAGCGCGCCGCGCACCGACAGCCGCCTGAATCTAGCGCGGCAAATCGGTACCGGCGAGGGGACACGTCAGGCGCCGCGGACTGCCGCGAGCACCTCTTCCGCGTGACCCTTGACCTTCACCTTCGGCCAGACACGCAGGATCCGGCCCTTCTCGTCGAGCAGATAGGTCGAGCGGATCATGCCCATGAAGGTTTTCCCATACATCTGCTTCTCGCCCCAGACGCCGAGCGTATCCGAGAGCCCGCCCTCGGCCGCGTCGGTTGCGAGCGCGACGGTGAGGTCGTGCTTGGCGATGAAGTTCTGGTGCTTCTTGGCCGAATCCTTGCTGACCCCGAGCAGCGCCGCGCCCGCCTTGTCGAACTCGGGCTTGAGCGCGGAAAAATCCTTCGCCTCGGTGGTGCAGCCCGGGGTGTTGTCCTTGGGATAGAAGAAGATCACCGCCTTCTTTCCCGCCAGGTCGGCCTTGGTCAGCGTGCCGCCATCGGGCGTTTCCATGGTGAAATCGGGAAAGGCGTCGCCTTCGCCATAGGTCTTGGTCATTCGTCCATCTCCAGGGTTTCGCCGAACACATCCTGCCATGCCGCGGCTACATCGTGACGCGCTGCATGCAAGCAATGCGTCAGATCCGCATAGTCGCTGCACCCGCTCTGCCGCGCCAGCAGCGCCGCGGCCGCGGGATTGGGGCGGGCCAGGTCGGGCGCGAGCAGCCGCGTACCGACCAGCAGCCGCGTCATCAAGCGGTGCGCGTCGGCAAGCGCGGGCGGAAGTTTGCCCGCGGCGACCAGCTTGCCGATGACCGGGCCCAGATCGGGCCCAAGCGCAGCGCGATCGCGCAATTGCAGGTAGTGCACCAGGAATTCGATATCGACGAGCCCGCCGCGCAGCAGCTTGGCATCGAGCGGTCCCTTGGCCGATTTGTGCGCTGCCATCTCGCCGCGCATTGTGAGCACGTCTTTGCGCAGGCCAGCGGGATCGCGTTCGCGGCACAGGATCGACGTCACCAGTTCGCCGACCTCGGCACGCGCGGCATCGCTCCCTACCAGCACCCGTGCGCGGGTGAGCGCCATATGCTCCCACGTCCAGGCATCCTCGCGCTGGTAGCGCGCAAAGCTCTCCACGCTGGCCGCAAGCGGCCCCTGATTGCCCTGCGGTCGCAGCCTCGTGTCGACTTCGTAAAGTGCGCCCTGCGCAGTCGGTACGCTGAGCGCGGCGGTAACCCGCTGGGCGAGACGATTGAAATAGAGCGTTGCGCCAAGCGGGCGCTCGCCATCCGATTCGCCTTCATGCGTGCCGGTGAAGAGGTAGACGATGTCGAGATCGGACGCATGCGTCAGCACCCCGCCGCCCAGCCGCCCCAGCCCGACGACAACAAGTTCGCTGCCCGCGATCCGGCCATGCTTTGCGGCGAATTCCTCCTCGGCCGCCGCCACCGCGACCTGCAAGGCGGCCTCTGCCGTACGCGCCAGCCCGGCAGCGATTGCCAGCGGATCATGCGCTGCTTCGACCAGTTGTACTGCTAGCGCAAAGCGGGTCTCGCCCGTGACCACGCGTAGCCGGTCGAGCTGCATCTCGTAATCGTCGCCGCGTTCGCGCCGGCCCATGTGCTCTGCGAGCTCGGTAACGCTGCCCGGCAGGTCGAGCGCTGTACGGTCGATCAGCGCGTCGAGCAGTTCGGGGCGCTGCGACAAATCCTCGGCCAGCGGCGGCGCGAGCGTCAGGCAATCGGCAATCAGCGCAAACAGGCCGGGGCGCGCTTCGAGCAGGCGGAACAAATTGATCGCGCTCGGCAGGCGCGCAATCAGACTTTCCCAGCGCACTGCGGCAGCCGCGGGGTCGGGCGAATCCGCGATCGAGGACAGCAGGTCGGGGCGGATCGCCTCGAAGGCGCTGAGTGCGGCGGTGCTGCGCAGCGCCGGATAGCGGCCGCCGGTCCACTGGCTCATGCGCTCGACCAGTTCGACCGGGATGTCGGGCGCAGCACCGGTGTCCGCCACGACATGCGGCGCGCTCTTGGGGACCGATATCCGGTCCTCGTCGAGCAGGGCATCGAACCGTTCGGCGACCGGGCGGGCGAGATCCTCCACCAGCGCAATCAGCGCGGCGCCGCCATCCAGTCCGTGCAGCCGCGCGGCCGTGTCCAGCGCTTCGCCCGCGGGGAGCGTATGCGTCTGCTTGTCGCCGACCATCTGCAGCCGGTGCTCGATCGTGCGCAGACCGTCGTAACTTTCGCCCAGCGCTTGCGCATCCGCCGAGGATATCCGGCCGGTCGCGGCTAGCGCATCGAGCGCCGCGCGTGTTCCGCGGACCCGCAGCGAGGGGTCGCGTCCGCCATGGATCAGCTGATGCGTCTGGGCGAAGAATTCGATCTCGCGAATACCCCCGCGCCCCAGCTTGAGGTTGTAGCCCGGCTCGGGAACCCGGGGCCCGCGCTGTTCGTCGCGGATGCGGTGGGTCAGCCGGCGCACCTCGTCGATCGCACCGAAGTCGAGGCTGCGGCGCCAGACGAAGGGGCGGATATGGTCGAGGAACGCCTCGCCTGCACCGATGTCGCCCGCACAGGCCCGCGCACGTATGAACGCCGCGCGCTCCCATGCCAGCGCCGAACTTTCGTAATGTGTGATGGCCGAGTCGAGCGAGATCGCCAGCGGGCTGACTTCGGCTGCCGGACGCAGGCGCAGATCGACCCGGAAGACGTAGCCTTCGCTGGTGACGTCGGACAGCAGCCGCACAGTTTCGCGCGCATAGCGCTGGGCCGCCTCGCCCGGTTCGTCCCGCTCGCGCCGGGGTAGCTGCTCGGGCTCGTAGAGCAGGATGGGGTCGATGTCGGAGGAATAGTTGAGCTCGCCCGCCCCATGCTTGCCCAGCGCGAGGCCGATCATTCCCGCAGGCTCGGCATCGGGCATGCGCTTGCGAATCGCCGCCGCGAGCGCCGCATGCAGCGCGCGGTCGGCAAAGGTCGACAGTTCGCGCATGACCTTCTCGAGATCGAAGGCCCCCGCGAGGTCGCCCACCGCCAGCACCAGCGCCAGGCCCAGGCGTTCGCGGCGGAGCGCCGTTGCCACGTCGACTTCCGCGACCTGCTTGGCCGCCAGCAGCGCCTCTTCACCCGCGCCCTCGGCCAGCATCCGGGCCAAGTCGGGTCGGCGCTCCAGCGCGCGCGCAAGGAAGGGCGCATGGTCGCGGGCGCGGTTCAGCGCGGAGGTCCAGTCGGCAGCCATCGCCGGCATCCCTGCCGCCGCCTGCGCGCCCGCGCAAGCTTGCCCTCGTCCCGCCATGCTGACACAAGCGCGCGCAATGCGAGATGTGAGAAGAGGAACCTCCGCGATGAAACGCTTCATCCTTGCCGCAAGCGCGGCGCTGGTGCTGTCTGCCTGCGACATGGGGCTGGACCCCGATGCAGGCGCGGACGCCGGGCTCGACCTGCCCGAAGTCGCCGACGGCACGCTGTCCGAAGAAACGATGAAGCGCGTCACCGAACGGCTGTCCTCGGACGAATTCGAAGGCCGTGCGCCGGGCACGCCGGGCGAGGAAAAGACCGTCGCCTATCTGATCGAGGAATTCGAGCAGGCAGGCCTCGAGCCGGGCAATAACGGCAGCTGGGTGCAGGATGTCCCGCTGGTCGAGATCACCGGCAAGAATTACGCCCCGCTGACGATTGCGGGCGGCGAAGGCGAGGCGATGGAACTGGCCTATGCCAGCGACTGGGTCGGAGTGACCTATCGTGAGGATGTCCAGACCACGCTCGAGGACAGCGAACTGGTCTTCGTCGGCTACGGGATCAACGCCCCCGAGAAGGGCTGGAACGACTATGCCGGGCTGGACATGGCAGGCAAGACCGCGGTCATCCTCGTCAACGACCCCGATTTCGGCGCGGAAACGCTCGAGGGCCCGTTCAACGGCAAGGCGATGACCTTCTATGGCCGCTGGACCTACAAATACGAGGAAGCCGGGCGCCAGGGTGCAGCCGGTGCGATCATCATCCACGACACCGCACCGGCCGCCTATGGCTGGAACGTGGTCGAAAGCAGCTGGTCGGGGCCGCAGGCCTATGCCTCGCGCGGCGACAATCCGCCGCCGATGACTCAAGTGAACGGCTGGGTGCAGAAGACCGTGGCGGAGAATATCTTCGGCGCAGCTGGCAAAGACCTCGGCGAACTCTCGGCCGCCGCGCGCGAGAAAGGCTTCACCGCCGTCCCGCTTGGTCTCACCGCCTCGACCAGCTTCCGCAACGATATCCGCACCTTCGCCTCGCAGAACGTGATCGGCATGCTGCCGGGCAGCGAGCGTGCAGACGAATATGTCATGCACACCGCGCATTGGGATCATCTCGGCCGGTGCACCCCCGCCCCCGACGGCGACGACATCTGCAATGGCGCGGTCGACAACGCCACCGGCACTGCGGCGCTGGTCGCATTGGCCGAAGCGCATGCCAAGGCAGGCCCCGCCAAACGCAGCCTCGTCTTCCTTGCGGTGACCGCCGAGGAATCGGGCCTGCTGGGCGCGGACTATTACGCCGCCAACCCGGTGTTCCCGCTCAACCGGACGGTCGGCGGGATCAATATGGACGCCTTCCTGATGGCGGGCGCGGCCAAGGACGTGACCGTGGTCGGACCGGGCAAGTCGCAGCTCGACCTGTTCCTCGACAAGGCGCTGATGAACGATGACCGGGTGACTACGCCCAATCCGAACCCCGAAGCGGGCTATTACTATCGTTCGGACCATTTCGCCTTCGCCAAGCGCGGCGTTCCGATGCTCTATCTCGACGGCGGCGAAGACCTCATCGAGGGCGGCACCGAAGCGGGCGCCGCCGTGGCCGCCGATTATCGCGAGAACCGCTATCACGGGCCCAAGGACGAATACGATCCGAACTGGGACTGGTCGGGCGTGATGAGCGATCTCGCGCTGTTCTACCGGATCGGGCGCATGCTGGCCGATTCGACCAGCTGGCCCAACTGGAACGAAGGTGACGAGTTCAAGGGCACGCGCGACGAGGATTGCGCCGCCGAAGGCGCTGGCTGCGCCGCCTGAGCCTGCTGAGCGAGAAAGCCAGATCCATGACCTTCCGCATGCCGCCTGAATGGGCACTGCAGGACTGGCTGTGGATCGGGTTTCCGCATGACGCGGATGAATGGCCCGCAGTGCTTCCGCGCGCGCAGGAGCAGATCGCGGCCTTCGCCAATGCCGTGGCCGAAAGCGGGCAGGAAGTTCGCCTGCTGGTCCGCGACGCCGCCAACGAGGCACGCGCGCGCCAGCTGGTAACCGGCGCCGTCACGCTCGAACGGCGCAGCTACGGCGATGTCTGGCTGCGCGACACGGGTCCGCTGGTGCTGTGCGACGGCGCAGGCAACCGCGCGGCGCGGCGGTTCGGTTTCAACGGCTGGGGCGGTAAGTATCTGATGGACGGCGACCAGACGGTCGGCGCCGAACTGGCTGAGGATGCGGGGCTACCGCTCGAGGTAGCGGACTGGATCCTCGAAGGCGGGGCGATCGACGGCGACGGCACGGGGCTGGTGGTCACGACCGAGCAGTGCCTGCTCCACCCCAACCGCAACCCGCAGCTGTCGCGCGAAGCCATCGAAGAGCGCCTGAAGCGCGACCTTGGCTTTGATCGCGTGCTGTGGCTCGGCGAAGGGCTGATCAACGACCACACCGATGGCCATGTCGACAATCTGGCGCGCTTCGTGGCGCCCAATACGCTGTGTTTGCCACGCGCCACCGGCAAGGACGATCCCAATGCCGCGATCTACGCCGACGCCAAGGCGCGCGCCGAAGCGGTGGGCGTGACCGTGAAGCAAATCCCCTCGCCTGGGCTGGTCACCAGCGGCGACCATGTCGAGCCCGCGAGCTACGCCAATTTCGCGATCACCAGCCATCTCGTCGTGGTGCCGACTTTCGGCAGCCCGCATGACGAGGATGGCGTAGCAGCCGTGGCCGAACTGTTCCCCGACCGCGCAACGATCGGCCTGCCGGGCGATGCCGTGCTTGCCGGCGGCGGCGGGTTCCATTGCGCCAGCCAGCAAATGCCTGCGGCCGGATGGCGGCCTTAACCTTTCATTAGCTATTGCAGCCGAGAATGGCGGTCATGGTCAAGCCCACCGCTCTCTCCCGCACGCAGACCCCCGCCCAGTCGGTGGCCGATATCGCGCGCGCGCTGATCGTCGGTGGCTGCGGCCTTGCGCTGGTCCTCGCCGGACCGGTGCTGCCGTTCTGATCGCCTAGAGCAGCCGCAGCAGCGCCGCCAGCGCCGCCCCGCCCAAAATCACGCCGACGACCGCGCGCCACAGCGCGTCCCCGATCTGCCCCGCAGCGCGATCCCCCAGCCAATTCCCCAGCAATACGGCGGGGAACAGCAGCGCCGCCAGCAGCGGCAAGCGCCAGGCGAGGATTCCCAATGCGGCGCCCGAAACCAGGCCCGCGCCTGCCGCAATGGTGAAGATCAGCATCATCGAGGCCTTGGCCGTCTCGCGCGGGATGGCCCGCCCGACATAATAGGGCACGACCGGCGGGCCGGGCATTCCGGCATAGCCCGTCATCAGCCCGCTCAGCACACCCACACCCCCGGTGGCCAGATGCCCCGGTTCGGTGCCCGCCCGGCGTGGCAGGAGAATGGCGAAGAAGGCGGACAGCGCAATCATCGCGATAAGGAAGCGCGCGAGGTCATCGCTCGTCGCAGCCAGCGCCAGCAGGCCGAGCGGGGTGACCAGCACCACGAGGATGGATATGCGCCAAGCCGATCGCTCCGCCCCGCGCACCAGCCGCCGAACCTCGCTCAGCCCGATGAAGAGCGAGAGGAAATTTGCCAGCAGCACCGCCTCCACCGGCGGCAATGCCAGCGCGAGGATCGGCACCAGCAGGATCGCCATACCGAAACCGGTCAGGCCGCGCACAAAGGCCGAGCCGAAGGCCGCAGCCAGCGCCGCCGCCAATTGCCACGGCGCATAGGCCGCCAGCAGGTCCATCGCGTGCAGTCCTTCTAGCGCAGGTCGGGCGGCGTGGCTTCGCTGCGCAGCATGGCGATCGCGTCGTCCAGGCTCATCACGCGCTGGTCCTTCTCGCCCAGCGTGCGAACGGCGACCGTGCCTTCCTCGGCTTCGCGATTGCCCACAACCAGCAGGTGCGGGACCTTGGCGAGGCTGTGCTCTCGCACCTTGTAGTTGATCTTCTCGTTGCGCAGGTCGCTCTCGACGCGGATGCCCGCGGCCTCGAGCTTGGCGACCGCTTCTTTCGCATAGTCGTCGGCGTCGGACACGATCGTCGCGACCACCGCTTGCACCGGGGCGAGCCAGACGGGCAGGCGCCCGGCGAAATGTTCGATCAGGATACCGATGAAGCGTTCGTAGCTACCGAAGATCGCACGGTGCAGCATGACCGGGCGGTGCTTGTCGCCATCCTCGCCGATATAGGTCGCATCGAGCCGGTCGGGCAGCACGCGGTCGCCCTGGATCGTGCCGACCTGCCAGGTCCGCCCGATTGCATCGGTGAGGTGCCATTCGAGCTTGGGCGCATAGAAGGCGCCTTCGCCTTCCAGTTCTTCCCAGCCGAACTCCTCGCTCATCATGCCGGCTTCCTCGACGGCATCGCGCAGTTCCTGCTCGGCCTTGTCCCAGTCCGCATCCGAACCCAGACGCTTCTCGGGCCGCAGGGCGAGCTTGATCGCAAAGCTGAAGCCGAAGTCCTTGTAGACCTCGGCGGCGAGGCTGCAGAAGGCGCGCACCTCCTCGACGACCTGTTCTTCGGTGCAGAAGATATGCGCATCGTCCTGCGTGAACTGGCGCACGCGCATGAGGCCATGGAGCGCACCATGCGGTTCGTTGCGGTGGCAGCAGCCCATTTCGCCCAGCCGGATCGGCAGGTCGCGATAGGAGGTGATGCCCTGCTTGAAGACCAGCACATGCGCGGGGCAGTTCATCGGCTTTATCGCCATCCAGTCGGCGTCCTTGGCGACGCTGGGGTGCGCACCCGCACCGCTGTCGTCGACTTCGGGCACCATGTCGGGCACGGCGAACATGTTCTCGGCATATTTGCCCCAGTGGCCCGATTGCTCCCACTGGCGCACGTCCATCAACTGCGGCGTCTTGATCTCGCGATAGCCCGCGCGGTCCATCTTGCGGCGCATATAGGCTTCGAGCTCGCGCCAGATGCGATAGCCATTGGGATGCCAGAAGACGCTGCCATGCGCTTCTTCCTGCAGGTGGAACAGGTCCATCTCGCGGCCCAGCTTGCGGTGGTCGCGCTTGGCCGCTTCTTCCAGTCGCGTAAGATGCGCGTTGAGCTGCTTCTTGTTGAGCCAGCCGGTGCCGTAGATGCGCGTGAGCTGCGCATTCTTCTGATCGCCGCGCCAATAGGCACCCGCCACCCGCATCAGCTTGAACGCCTGCGGGTCGAGCTTGCCCGTGCTCGGCAGGTGCGGCCCGCGGCACATGTCGAGCCAGTCCTCACCCGACCAGTAAACCGTCAGTTCCTCGTGTTCGGGCAATTCTTTGGCCCATTCGGCCTTGAAGGTCTCGCCCTCGGCCTCCCACTTTTCGATCAGCTGCTGGCGGCTCCACACCTCGCGCCGCAGCGGCTTGTCGGCCTTGATGATCCGCCGCATCTCTTCCTCGATCGCGGGCAGGTCGTCCATGCTGAACGGGTCGCGGCTCTCGGGCGCCTTTACATCGTAATAGAAGCCGTCGTCGGTCGCGGGACCGAAGGTGATCTGCGTACCCGGCCACAGCGCCTGCACCGCTTCGGCGAGCACATGCGCGAAATCGTGCCGTGCCAGTTCGAGCGCGTCCTCTTCATCGCGCGCGGTTACCAGTGCCAGCTCGGCATCGCCCTCGAAGGGGCGGTTGATGTCGCGCAATTCGCCATCGACGCGCGCGGCGATCGCCGCCTTGGCGAGGCCGGGGCCGATCGCCGCGGCGACGTCGGCCGGCGTCGAGCCCTGTTCCATTTCGCGCACCGATCCATCGGGCAGGCTGATCTTGAGCAGTTCCGTCATGTCATTCGTCGTCCGTCTGGTTGCGGCGCCCATGGCACAAGGGCGCGCGCGCTTGAAGCGGCGTTTGCGCAAAATCCGGTTTCGGGAGGAAACGCCATGCCGCCCGAAACCGGGCGGCGGCGGCGCGGATCAAGCCGCGACCGACCGCCCCCGGTCACCCGGGGTGGTGGTAGTGGTCGTCGTGATGCGCGCGTCAGGCATGACCTGCATATTAGTGCAGGCTGCTGGTTTCTCAACCCATATCGAGCGCGCGGCTTCCCGCCTGCGTCGAAACGCGGCGGGTATCGTTCACCCCGGCGCCCTTCTCGCGCACGCTGGAGAGGAAGCGGAACTCGCTCGATGCGCTGGCGGGGGTGAGCTCGACCGCCATGTATCCGCGGCGCGATCCGTCCATCCATTTGAGCTGGCGATTATGCGCAACCGTCTCGCGTTCGAGGACATCGACCGGGAGGTAGGAGGCGTAGCTTTCGAGCCCCGGGGAGGTAACCCCCTGCACACCGAATTCGACCCCGACCTTCTCGCCCGCATGATCGAGATCGAAAGCCCAGGCATTGTGCGTGTCGCCTGCTAGGCTGATGAGATTCGCATTGGCATCGAGTGCGGCCCTGAACACCCGTTCGCGCGCGGCGGGATACCCGTCCCACGCGTCCATGTTGAGCGGCAATTCGGCGCGGCCGGCCATGGCCCCGGCGAGGATGCGCTGGCGGATATAGGCGGGCAGGTCTGCCGGGAGCCCTTCGGTCAATCGCGGCGCCGTGGCCAGATTGCCCATCAGCACCTGCTGCACCAGCACCTGCCACGGCTTGCCCGCCGATGCCGAGCGCTTGAGACCTTCGGTCAGCCAGGCCTGCTGCTTCATCCCGAGCAATTCGCGGCTGCCATCGCGGTAGTCGCCCTCGCGGAAGGCGACGAGCGCGGCCATCGCCTCCTCGGGGGTCGTCTGGCCCGACAATATGTCGCCATAGGAAAACTGCTCGGCGCGGGCGGTCAGCCGTGTCTCGAGACGGTAGAGCGTCGCGAGGTCGCCCACTTCATAGGCGGCCCAAGGCTCGTCCGACACGGGCATCCATTCGCGGTAGGCCTTCGCCGCGGCGGCCTTGCGCACCGACCATTCGCCCTCGGTCTCGCTCTGGTGGTTTTGCGCGCCGCCTTCCCACGAATCATTCGCGCTCTCGTGATCGTCCCAGCCGGCGATCATCGGGAACAGCTGGTGCAGCCGGCGCAGGTCCGGATCGCGGCGATAGGTCGCATAGCGCAGCCGATAATCGGCGAGGCTGACGATCTCGCGCGCCGGAAACAGCACGCGCCCCGATTGCGCCTCTTCGTTCGAGGGATAGGTGCCGGGGCCGTATTCGTAGAAATAGTCGCCAAGGTGCAGCGCGCAGTCGAAATCGCCATCGGCGGCCGCATGCGCATAGGCATTGAACCAGCCGAAACCGAGGTTCGAACAGGAGAACACCGCCATGCGAAACTTGTCGGTCGCGCCGACGGGCAACGTCTTCGTGCGGCCGACGTCCGAATGCGATCCGTCGGGCGCGGTAAAGCGATAATAATACCACCGCCCCGGCTCGAGCCCTTCGGCCCAGGCCTTGCAGCACCAGTCGTTCTCCGCGCGTGCGGTGATCGAGCCTCCGGCCGCGACGCGCGAGAAGTCGAGCATTTCGCTGACCTCGAATTCGAGCGCGGTGTCCTGCGCGCCGACGAAACGGGTCCACAGCAGCACGCGCTCGGCTGCCGGTTCGCCGCTGGCGACACCGTGGCTGAACCCCTTGCCCCCGGGCTGCGCAGCGAGAGGGGCGCCGGCCACCCCCAGCCCGAGGATGCCGGTCTTGAGCAGCGAACGGCGGTCGAGTGCGGATAGCGGGGCAGCGGCAGGCGGTTCGGTCGCGAACATTCGAATTCTCCTCTTCCGGCCCCCTGCCTGCGCCCGATGACGGTGTGGTGACAAGCCATTTTCCAAAGCGACAAGCACGCACGACTGTTTGGAAAGCAGGCTTGACACCAGACGCGAATCGTGACAAACAGACTTTACATCACGGAAAGGACCATTGCCATGTCACTCAAGACCCCCCTCCTGTTCGCCGGCGCAATCATCGCGGTTGCGGTGCTCGCCATCTTCGACATCGTCCCAGAAGAATTTGCGCAGTTCAGCGTGATTCTCTTCCCGGCCCTCGCGGCCATCCATATCGCGCGCACCGGCTCGTGCGGTTGCAGCACGAATGTCCGCGCATGAGCGGCACCGGCGGGCCTTGGCTGCTCAAGTCGCCGGGACGCTGGGTCGCGCTCTACTTCCTCAGCACCGCCGTCATCGCGGCGCTGAAACTGAGCGGGGCGATCGAATCGCCCGTCGGCTTCATTCTGCTGGCCGCGGCGACCTTCCTGCTCTTCCCGCTGGCCCGGCGCGGTGCGGATGGCTGCACCAGCCAGGCGATGGCTTCGTACAACCGGCGGATCGTGTTCAGCAGCTTCGGCTACGTCCTCGGCCTCGGCATAGCGATAACGCTGTGGGACCGCTACGACCTGTCCGGTCCGGCGGTCTTCGCCATCTCGCTCCTGCCGACGCTCCCGACCTTCGGCATTATCTGGGCGATGGTGCGCTACCTCGCCGAGGAACAGGACGAATATCTGCGCTATCGCACGATCATGGCAGCGCTGGTCGCACTGGGTCTGGTGCTCGCGCTGGGCATCTTCTGGGGCTTCCTCGAGATGTTCGAACTGGTGCCCCATATCTGGGCGTGGTGGGTACTACCCGTCTGGGCGATCGGCCTGGGTCTCGCGCAATTGTGGCAGAAGGTGCGCGGCGCATGAAGAACCGCCTCAAGGTCCTGCGCGCCGAACGCGACTGGAGCCAGCAGGACCTCGCCGCCCGGCTCGAAGTGTCGCGCCAGAGCGTCAATGCGGTCGAGACCGGGCGCTACGATCCGTCGCTTCCGCTCGCTTTCCGGATCGCCGATGTTTTCGGGCTGGCGATAGAAGAAATCTTCCTGCGCGAAGAATAGCGGCTCACCGATTGACACGGCAGCGGCGATCCCCGACCCTTGCGCGATATATTCACAGGGGTCGTTACTTATGCATGGGTCGCACGGGATGGACGGGGCCGACAGCGCCTTCGTCTTTGAAGGAAACTGGCGCGATTTCGCCAGGATCGCCTTGCCGAACCTGCTGCTGACGATCGTCACGCTGGGCATTTACCGCTTCTGGGCCACCGCGCGCGAGCGCCGCTATCTATGGTCGCGCACGCGCTTCGTCGATGAAAATCTCGAATGGGCAGGCACCGGAATGGAGCTGTTCATCGGTTTCGTCATGGTCTTCGTCCTGTTCGGCATTCCCTATTTCGGGTTGAGCTTCGTTGCGCAGGCGCTGGTCGCGCGCGGGTACGAATCGCTCGGCATTGCGCTTTCGGCATTCGCGGCGCTGGCGATCTTCTACCTGCTAGGCGTCGCCCGTTTCCGCGCGCTGCGCTACCGCCTTTCGCGCACCCGCTGGCGCGGCATTCGCGGCGGCAGCGACACCGCCGGCTTCCTGTTCGGCCTGTCGTATATGTGGAAGACCGCGGTCGGCTGGATCCCGGCCGGCCTGCTGCTGCCCTGGTCGATGACCAGCCTGTGGAACGAACGGTGGAGCAAGATGAGCTTCGGGCCCTACGCGTTCGAGGCCGATGCCGAAGCGGGCAATGTCTTCGCGCGCTATCTGCTGTTCTATCTGACCCCCTTCGTCCTTTTCGCCGGTGGGATCATCATGGCCGGCATGGGAATGCTCGCGGGTTATGGTGTCGGCGGCGAGGAAGGCCGCGCGCTTGGCGGGCTGATCGGCATCTTCGCCCTGGTGCTGTTCTTTTACTTCGGCCTCGGCCTGATCGCAGTGGCATTCTTCGCCAAGTTCTACCGCGAAGTGGTCGGCGCAACCCGCTGGCGCGACCTGCATTTCACTTTCACGGCCTCGACGCTGGACTGGGTGAAACTGCTGGTGGTCGATGCGCTGCTGGTCGTCTTTACCTTCGGGATCGGGCTGGTCTTCCTGTCCTATCGCCACTGGAAGTTCTTCATGACGCATCTCGAGGCGAGCGGGGAGATCCTGCTCGACGAGCTGACCCAGTCGCAGACGAGGACCGCGAAGCATGGAGAAGGCCTGCTCGACGCCTTCGACATGGGCGCGATCTGAGCCGATGGAAGACGCGTTCCAGACTGCCGCCCAATGGTACGATGGCACCAATGCGGTGCGCCATAGCGGAACGCTGAGCTGGGACGGGCGCGGCAGGTTCACGCTGGCGGGGCCAGAGGCGCGCGACGAATTCGACGCCGCCGACCTGCGCTTCGGCGAAATCCGTCCCGAACAGCGCGTCTATCACCGCGCCAGCGTGCCCGATTTCCGCCTGATCCTGCCCAAGGATATCCCCGCGGGCCTCGCCGCGCAGCTCCCCGCGAAAAGCGATTACGGCGCCTGGGTCGACAAGCTCGGGCTGGGCAAGGCCGCAGCGATATTCGGCGTCGTCAGCGCCGCGGCGGTGGCGCTGTTCCTGACCGCACCCGACTGGCTCGGCCCGCGTATCCCGCCCGCCTGGGAACGCCAGATCGGCGAGGCGATGGTGGGCGATTTCGGCGGCCGTATCTGTCATACGCCCGCGGGCGATGCGGCGCTCGCCAAGCTGCTCGCCAAGGTCGATCCGGCGGAGGAAAAGGTACGCGCAGGCGTCGCCAATATGGCCATGGTCAATGCAGTCGCGCTGCCCGGCGGGCAGGTCATGCTGTTCGACGGGCTGGTCCAGCAGGCCGATAGCCCCGAGGAGCTGGCCGGTGTGCTCGCCCACGAGGTCGGCCACGTCCGCGAGCGCCATGTGATGACCGCGCTGCTGCGCCAGTTCGGCCTGTCGATCCTGCTGGCGGGTGCCGATTCGGGCGTCACCAACGGCGTCTTCGGTCTCGCCGCGATGGGCTATTCGCGCGATGCCGAACGCGAGGCGGACGACTATGCCCGCGCGCGCATGGCCCAAAGCAATATCTCGCCCATGGGCGCCGCCGGATTTTTCGAACGCATGGCCGAGAGCCAGGGCGATAACGAGGATGCCCCCGCCGTGATCGGATGGCTGGCCAGCCACCCGTCCTCGGGCGAGCGCGCCGAGGCCTATCGCGCGGCGGCAGAAGAGGACACGGACTATCCCCCGGTGCTGACCGAAGCGGAATTCGCCGCGCTCAAATCGATGTGCGCGCAGGACCCCGATGTCGAGGAGTTCGGCTTCTTCTGACCCTTGCAATCGCGCGCGGTCGCGTGAACAGCATGCGCAAATGAGCGATATCCAGTTCCATGTCATGCCCGGCGGCAAGCGCATCGCCTATCGCTACGCGCACGGCAGCGGACCCGCGCTGGTCTTCCTGCCGGGCTATATGTCCGACATGGCGGGCGGCAAGGCGACCGCCGTGTTCGAATGGGCACGGGCGCGGGGGCAGGAGTGCCTGCTGCTCGACTATTCGGGCTGCGGCGCAAGCGGGGGTGATTTTGCCGACGGCACGCTCTCGCGCTGGCGCGATGAGGTGCTGGCGCTGGTCGATGCGCTGATCGAGGGCCCGGTGATCGTCATCGGGTCTTCCATGGGCGGCTGGCTGATGCTGTCCGTCGGACAAACGCTTGGCGGGCAATTGGCCGGGCTGGTGGGCCTCGCCCCGGCCCCCGATTTCACCGACTGGGGACGGTCCGATGCCGACAAGGCGAAGCTGAGCGCCGGCGAGACCATCTACGACGAGAACCCTTACGGGCCCGAACCCACACCGCTGCACCCGGGCTTCTTCAGCGACGGGCAGGCGCAGCTCCTGCTCGGCAGCGAGATTCCCATCACTGCGCCCGCGCGGCTGATCCACGGGCAGCGCGATCCGGATGTGCCGTGGGACATCAGCCTGCGTCTCGCCGCCGCGCTGCGTTCGGACGATGTACAGGTCGCACTGGTAAAGGACGGCGACCACCGCCTGTCGCGCGAGCAGGACATCGCCCTGCTGCTGCGCACCGTCGACGCGCTTTCGAAAGGCCCTGTATGATTGCCTCCGCCATCGCCCTGCTGATCCTGCAGGTCGGCCCTAACCCTGGCGCCAACGCCTTCCCCGGCCTACCCGAGGAATTGCGCGATCGCCCGCCACGTGAGCGTGCGGCTGCACCCGTTGGCACCACGGGCACCTCGGGCAGCAAGCTGGCCGAATGCGTAACGCTCGCCGCCGATGATGCCGAAGCTGCCAGCGATATGGCGCAGGCCTGGCGCGAGACCGCCGAGAACCAGCTCGAGCTGGCCCAATCGGCGCATTGTCTCGGTCTCGCGCTCGTCCGGCTGGACGATTTCGCCGAAGCCCAGCGCGCCTTCGATCTGGCCGCTGGCGAAGTTCCTCCTGGTGCCCCGGCCTACCAGGCCCGGCTTTCGGCCATGTCGGGCAATGCGGCCATGGCGCAGGGCAATCCCGCCATCGCCGAAATCGCCTTCACCCGCGCGGTGAATTACGCCACCGATGCCGCCGATGCGCCGCTTCTGGGGAGCGTGTCGGTCGACCGCGCCCGCGCTCTGGTTGCCATGGGCCGCAACGAGGACGCTGTAGCTGCGCTGGCCGGCGCACGCGGAGCGGATCCTGCCAATGCCCGCGCATGGCTGCTTTCGGCCACGCTCTCGCGGCGGCTCGAACGGCTGGGCGAGGCGCGCGAACAGATTGCGCAGGCTGCCCTGCTTTCGCCGCAGGACCCCGCAGTCGGGCTGGAGGCGGGTGTGATCGCCGCGCTGTCGGGGCGTGACGAGGAAGCCCGGCGCAGTTTCGAATCGGTGCTGCTGGTCGCGCCGCAAAGCACCGAGGCCACCCGGGCGCGGACCTATCTGGAGCAGCTTGCATCATGACCGATTTCTCCGTGCTCGATCTCGTCCCCGTCCGCGAGGGGGGCACGCTGGGCGAGGCGTTCGATGCCGTGACCATGCTCGCGCAAACCGCCGAAAAGACCGGCTGCAAGCGTTTCTGGGTGGCCGAGCACCATGCCATGGCCGGGATTGCCGGCGGGGCGACTGCAGTCGTGCTGGCGCATATCGGCAATGCCACTTCGACCATCCGCATCGGGTCGGGCGGGATCATGCTGCCCAATCACACGCCGTTCCAGATCGCCGAGCAGTTCGGGACGCTCGATGCGCTGTTTCCCGGGCGGATCGACCTCGGTCTCGGACGGGCGCCCGGAGCGGGTCCCGAATTGCAGCGTGCATTGCGCAAGGATCTGCATCGCGCCGCCGAAATGTTCCCGCAGGACGTGGTCGAGCTGATGGCGCTGATGGCGGGCGAAGCTGCCATCCATCCAACCCCGGGCCTTGGCGCGCGGCCCGAATTCTGGATGCTCGGGTCGAGCCTGTTCGGCGCGCAGCTCGCCGCGAAGCTGGGCCTGCCCTATGCCTTTGCCAGCCACTTTGCCCCCGACCACCTCGATGGCGCGCTCGAACTCTACCGGCGCGATTTCCAGCCCTCCGAAGCCTGCCCCGCGCCGCATGTGATGGCGGCGATGAACCTGTTCGTCGCCGATACCGAAGACGAGGCGGAATATCTCGCCAGCTCGCAATTGCAGGCCTTCGTCGCGTTGCGCACCGGCACGCCGGGCAAGCTGCCGCCGCCGGTCCGCGGCTATCGTGCCAGCCTGCCGCCGCAAGCGCAGGCCATGCTCGCGCATATCGGCCAGGCCAGCGCGATCGGCACGGCGGAACAGGCGGCTAGGGCCGTACGTGCCTTTGTCGAACGGACCGGGGCCAACGAGATCGTCTTCGGCGGTAGCATGTTCAATCCCGCGGCACGGTGCCGGGCGCTGGAACTCGCGATGGATGTCCTGACGGACTAGCGTGCCGTAGCGTCGGCGGGCCGCATGATGGCGCGCATACGATTGCACTTTTGCACGCACAGCACCTTGCAGCCGGTCTGCAACGGGCCTAGGCGCGGCGCGCAGGTCGTGGCGCACACGACTCGAATATTTCGCGGCGCGGAAACGATCATGCGCCGCAAGGAGAGAGGCCCCTTATGGGTTCGACAACTGCCGTCCTTCCGAAAACCCTCCAGAATGCGATCACCGAGAGAATGCGCCTGTCGCTGCTCAGCGGCGATACGCCATTCGACAAGGCGCAGCTTGGCGACGCCGCGCAATTTGTCGGGCAGCTGGCCGTCCAGCGTACGCTTGGGCGTTCGGCCATGGCGATCGAAAGCGTCAGCGACGAACGGCGCCTGACCCGGATCGCGATCGTCAATGACGACATGCCCTTCCTGGTCGATTCGGTCGCCGCGACGATTGCCGCGCTGGGCCTGTCGATCGACCGGCTGGTCCACCCGGTCATCCCGGTCGAGCGCGACAAGAACGGACGGCTGACCGGCATCCCCGAAGGCGATCCGGACGAGGCCTATTGGGAATCGATGATCTACATCGAGGCCGCGCGGGTCGATGCCAAGACCCGCCGCCAGTTGCAGGAAACGCTCAAGGAAACGCTTGCCGACGTGCGCGCGGCAGTCACCGACTGGACCGCGCTGCAGGAGGCCATGGCGAGCGATGCAAAGCGGATCGCGGCAACCGACGATGAAGGCGCCGAACTGCTCGACTGGCTCAATTCGGGCATGTTGACCCAGCTGGGGCACGTCACCCGTCACCGCGACGGGCGCCAGGAGAACGAGCTGGGCATCTGCCGCCGCAGCGCGCAAGTGCTGCTCGCCGAAGCCTCCTATGAACGCGCGTTCGCCTGGTTCGAAGCGGGCACCGACCAGCGCCGGCCGCTGATCATCAAGGCCAACCACCTCAGCAACGTGCATCGCCGCGTCCCGCTCGACCTGCTGATCGTGCCGATCGAGGAGCAGGGCAAGCCGGTCGCGCTCTCGGTCCACGCCGGGGTCTGGACCAGCGCCGCGCTCGCCGCGCCGCCGCGCAGCGTGCCGCGCCTGCGCCGCCAGCTCGATACGCTGCGCAGCCGTCACGGGTTCGACGACACCGGCCATGCCGGCAAGGCGCTGGTCCATGCGCTGACCACGCTCCCGCACGATCTGCTGATCGGTTTCTCGGAAGCGGACGTCGAGCGCGTCGCGACGACGATGATGAGCCTGGTCGATCGCCCGCGCCCGCGCCTCGCGCTGGTCGAGGCCCCCTTGGCCCGCCACCTCTTCGCCTTCGTCTGGCTGCCGCGCGACATGGTCGCGACACAGGTGCGGCTGGAAATCCAGGCGCTGCTCGAGGAAGCCGCCTCGGCGCGGCTGCTCGACTGGAGCCTCGAGGTCGAAGGCGGCAATCTCGCCACCATCCGCTTCGTCTTCGATATTCGCGATGGCGACCAGGCGCCCGACCAGGCCCAGCTCGAGGAGCAGATGCAAACGCTGCTGCGCGGCTGGAGCGAAGCGGTCGAGGCCGAGCTTGGCGCGATCGAGGAACCCAGCCGCGCGGCGGGCCTCGCCATGCGCTTCGCCGACCATTTCCCCACCGGATTCCGCGGCCGTTACGGCCCGCGCGAGGCGGCGCTCGATATCGCGCGACTGCACGAACTCGGTGCGAGCCTTGAAAGCGAGGAAGTGGTGCGCGGCGCGCGGATGTATTTCTGCGACCGCGAGGTAGAGGGTTGCCTGCGGCTCAAGCTCTATCAGTCGGAAGGCAGCCTGCCGCTGTCCGAAGGCGTGCCCGCGCTCGAGGACTTCGGTTTCTACGTCCGGTCCGAAATGCCCACCGTACTCGACGAGGGCCGGTTGGGGACGATCCACGATTTCCTGCTCGACCTGAAGCCGGGCGCCGATCCCAAAGCGCTGATCGACCGGTCCGATGCGATCGAGGAAGCCGTCAGCGCGGTCCTCAACAGCGAAGCGGAGAACGACCCCTTCAACCGGCTGGTGCCCGAAGCGGGCCTGTCGGCGCGCGAGGCGAACTGGCTGCGCGCCTTCTACCGCTATTTGCGGCAGGCGGGCATGGGCTTCACCATCTACACCGTGGTCGATGCGCTGGCTGCGGCGCCCGACGTGACCCGCGCGCTGATCGCGCTGTTCACCGCGCGTAACGATCCCGAATTCGGTACCGGACGCGACAAGGCGGTCGAGGATGCGCGCGCCGCGATCAAGCGCGGCCTCGCCAAGGTCAAGGCGATCAATGACGACCGTCTGCTCAGGCTCTACAACTCGCTGATCGACGCGATCCTGCGCACCAATGCCTTCGCCCCTGCGGCGGCCGAAGCGCTGGCCTTCAAGATCAACTCGGCCAAGGTCCCCAATCTCCCCAAGCCAATCCCCTATCGCGAAATCTTCGTCTATTCGCGCCGGGTCGAGGGCATCCACCTGCGCAGCGGCCCCGTCGCGCGCGGCGGTCTGCGCTGGTCCGACCGGCGCGACGATTTCCGCACCGAAATCCTCGGCCTGATGAAAGCCCAGCGGGTCAAGAACGCGGTCATCGTGCCGACCGGCGCGAAGGGCGGGTTCTATCCCAAGCAGCTGCCCAATCCGGCGCTCGACCGCGAGGCCTGGGCGGCCGAGGGGCGCGCCAGCTACGAGACCTTCATCCGCACGCTGCTGTCGGTCACCGACAACATCGTCGACGACAAGGTCGTCCATCCGGAAAACGTGGTCATCACCGATGGCGAGGACCCCTATTTCGTGGTCGCCGCCGACAAGGGCACCGCGACCTTCTCCGATGTCGCCAATGCCATCGCCAAGTCGCGCGATTTCTGGCTCGACGACGCTTTCGCCAGCGGCGGCTCGAAAGGCTACGACCACAAGGCCATGGGTATCACCGCCAAGGGTGCCTGGGTCAGCGTCCAGCGGCACTTCCTCGAAATGGGCGTCGATGTGCAAAGCGAGCCCGTCGAAGTGGTCGGCTGCGGCGACATGTCGGGCGATGTGTTCGGCAACGGGATGCTGCTGTCCAAGGCGATCAAGCTGGTCGCCGCCTTCGACCATCGCCACATCTTCCTCGATCCCAATCCCGATCCGGCCGCCAGCTGGGAAGAGCGCCAGCGCCTGTTCGCGCTCCCCCGTTCGAGCTGGGAGGATTACGATAGCGCGCTGATCTCCAAGGGCGGCGGGGTCTTCGCGCGCGACGCCAAGAGCATCAAGCTGTCCAAGGCGATGCAGGCGAAGCTGGGCATAGAGCAAGGCACGATCGAGCCCGAGGCGCTGATCTCCGCAATCCTGAAAGCGCCGGTCGACCTCATCTGGTTCGGCGGTATCGGCACCTATATCAAGGCGTCGCAGGAGAATAACGTCCAGGTCGGCGACCCGGCCAATGACGCGCTGCGCGTGGATGCAAAGGACGTCCGCGCCAAGGTCATCGGCGAGGGCGCCAATCTCGGCATCACGCAGGCGGGACGGATCGAGTTCGCGCATGGCGGCGGACGCTCGAACACCGACTTTATCGACAATTCGGCGGGCGTCGATTGTTCGGACAATGAGGTCAATATTAAGATCGCGCTGGCCGCCGCCAAACGCGCGGGCAAGCTCAGCGAGCCCAAGCGGGTCGCGCTGCTCGAATCGATGACCGACGAGGTCGGGCGGATCGTGCTCGAGGACAACCGTTTGCAGGCACTTGCGCTGTCGATCGCCGAAGTCGGCGGCGCGCGGGCAATGGCCTCGCAACAACATATCATCCAGACACTCGAAGCGGGCGGCAATCTCGACCGCCGTACCGAGGGGCTGGCCGACGACCAGACGCTGCAACGGCGCGCGGCCGATGGCGCCGGCCTGACCCGGCCCGAACTGGCCGTGCTGCTGTCCTCGTCCAAGCTGGTACTGCAGGATGCCATCGAACGCGGCAGCCTGGCCGACGATGCGCTGCTCGAGGAAACGCTGTTCGAAGCCTTCCCCGCGCCGATGCGCAAGAAGTACAAGACGCAGATCGCGGGCCACCAATTGCGGCGCGAGATCGTCGCGACCAAGCTCGCCAACCGCATCGTCAACCGCATGGGGATGATCCATCCCTTCGAACTGGCCGAAGAGGAAGGCGTCGAGCTGGATGAAGTGGCCGCGGCCTTCGTCGCTGCCGAACATCTGTTCGACCTGCCCGACCTGTGGGTGTCTATCGATGCCACAGCGATGCCCGAAAGCGCCCGGCTGATGCTGTTCGACCGGATCGCCGCGGCAGCGGGAAATCTGATTTCGGACGTGCTGCGCACCTCTTCGGGTCACGTCGACCCGAGCGCGCTGGTCGGCGATATCGGCAAGGCGGTCGCCAAGCTGGCGGGCGCCACCACTGAACTGCTGAGCGCCGAATCGCGCCAGCAATCCGATCGCCTGTGCGACCAGCTGATCGCCGCCGGGGCGCCCGAAGCGCTCGCCGCGCGCGTCGCGCATCTCTACGATCTCGACGGCGCAGTGGGCCTCGCCAAGCTGGCCAGCGAAACGGGCATCGCCCCGATCGGCCTGACCGAAGCCTTTACCGATATCGGCCGCCGGCTCGGTCTCGACTGGGCGCAGTCGACTGCCGCGCTGATGAGCCCATCGGATGTGTGGGAACGCCTGCTCGTTTCTGGCCTCGCGCGCGATTTCCAGCAAATGCGGCTCGAACTGCTGCGGCGCCTCGCGCGGCGCAAGGATGCCAAGCAGGACATGCCCGCCGCGGTTGCCAAATGGGCCGAAGAGCAGGCCGTTGCGGTGCGCGGGTTCCGCAGCATGGTCGCGCGGGCGCAGGGCCAGTCGCCGGTTGCGCCGGCCATGCTGGCGCAGGTCGCGAGCATGGCGCGCAACCTGCTCGGCCGCTAGCGCTACACCCGACCCGGGCATGACCCGCTGGGCTTGACCGGCTGGCGTTTTCGCGCCAGCCAGCGCGGCGATGGAACATTTCGATATCGTCATCGTGGGCTCGGGGCATGGCGGGGCCCAAGCCGCCATCGCATTGCGGCAGAACGGCCATGAGGGTTCGATCCTCATCGTCAGCCGCGATCGCAATCCGCCCTACGAACGCCCCCCGCTCTCGAAGGAATATCTTGCGGGCGAGAAGCCGTTCGAGCGTATCCAGATACGCCCCGAGCAATTCTGGGCCGACAAGGACATCGAGCTGCGGCTGGGCCGCAACGTCAACGAGGTCGACCCGGTCGCGCGCGAGCTGGGCCTGTCCGACGACACGCGGATTACCTATCGCAAGCTGATTTGGGCTGCAGGCGGCGATGCCCGCCGCATGTCGTGCCCGGGTAGCGACAATGCCGGCATCCACTATGTCCGCACGCGGCGCGACGTCGATACGCTCAGGGAAGAGCTCGCCGCCGGGGCCAAACGCGCAGTGATCGTCGGGGCGGGCTATATCGGGCTCGAGGCAGCGGCGGTGCTCCGCAAGCTCGACTGCCAGGTCACCGTCGTCGAAGTGCTCGATCGCGTGCTGGCGCGCGTCGCGGGTCCCGAGTTATCCGAATTCTACGCCGCCTATCACCGCGAACAGGGCGTCGACCTGCGCCTGTCGACCGCGGTCGAGACGATCACCGGCGAGAACGGCCGCGTCACCGGCGTGATGACCGACAGCGGGGAAACGATCGCCTGCGATGTGATTATCGCGGGGATCGGCATCGTGCCGTCTGTGGGGCCGCTGATCGCTGCAGGGGCAGCGGGTTCGAACGGGGTCGATGTCGACGCGTACGGGCGCACCACGCTCGACAACATCTATGCCATCGGCGACTGCGCCAGCCACGCCAACCCCTATGCCGACAACAAGGTCATCCGCCTGGAGTCGGTCCAGAATGCCAATGACATGGCGACGATCGCGGCCAAGGCGATCATGGGCGACAAGCAGGCCTATGATGCGGTCCCATGGTTCTGGTCGAACCAATACGACCTGCGCCTGCAGACCGTGGGCATATCGATCGGCTATGACGCCACCGTGCTGCGCGGCGATCCGGCCGACAAGAAGTTCAGCGTGGTCTATCTGCGCGAAGGCGTGGTGATCGCGCTCGACTGCGTCAACAACACCAAGGACTACGTGCAGGGCCGCAAGCTGGTGATGGCGCGCGCCGAAGTGGATCCCGACGTGCTTGCCGACAGCGCGGTGCCGCTCAAGGACATGCTGTGATTGCAGCCGGGGACGGTCGCGCGATGCTCGAAGGGCTTCGCGTGATCGACATGACCTCGGTGGTCTTCGGGCCCTATTGCACGCAGATCCTTGCCGATTTCGGGGCCGAGGTGATCAAGGTCGAGGCCCCCGGCGGCGACGTGTTCCGCTATGGCGCGCCCTCCGCACACAGCAAGGCGATGGGGCCGGGATACATCGCGCTCAATCGCGGCAAGCAGTCGCTGGTGCTCGATCTCAAGCAGGAGGCCGACCGCGCGATCCTGCGCGACCTGCTCGCCGATGCCGACATCTTCATCCACAATGTGCGGGCCGAAGCGATCGAGCGGCTCGGGTTCGATTACGACAGCGTGCGCGCGCTTGCTCCCGACATCATCTATGCGCATTGCGTCGGCTTCGGCTCGGGCGGGCCCTATGCCGGGCTTCAGGCCTATGACGACGTAATCCAGGCCGCCAGCGGCACCACGACCCTGCTGCCGCGCGCGGACGGCGACGAGCGCCCGCGCTACCTGCCATCGCTGATCGCCGACAAGGTCGCCGGGCTGCACGCCGCCTATGCGGTGATGGCCGCCGTGGTACACCGCCTGCGCACGGGGCAAGGCCAGCATGTCGAAGTGCCGATGTTCGAGGCCTTCAGCAGCTTCATGCTCAAGGAACACCTTGGCGGGAACACTTTCGATCCGCCCGTCGGCCCGCCCTGCTATGGCCGGCAGGTCGACCCGGATCGCCAGCCGTTCCCGACCCGCGACGGGTATGTCAGCATCGTGCCTTACCGGCTCGACCATTTCACCAAGGTGATCGCGCTGATGGGCGACGAGGCCTTCGCGCGAGGAGAGCGCTTCGCCACTCTCGAAGGGCTGATTGCGGGCCAGGCCGATCTCTATACCCGCATCGCCGAACTGACCGCCGGTTTCGCGACCGACGAACTGGTCGCGCTGATGCACGCCAATGCGATCCCCGCGATGCCAGTGCGCGACATGGCCGACATGGCGCAGGAGCCTCATCTCGAGGCCTCGGGCTTTTTCATGCGGCGCGAACACCCCACCGAGGGCGCGCTGGTCGAGATGCGCGAACCGTCGCGCTTTTCCGCCTGGGACGCCCCCGATCCGTCACCCGCCCCGCTGCTGGGCGAGCATGACCGGGATTACCGAGAAGGCTAGGCGAGCCTTGCCGCAGCCCAATCGGCAGCTTCGGAAACCGCGGGATCGGGATCGCCGCGCAGCCCCTCGACAAGCGGAGCGAGAGCTGCCGAACCGCTATTCCCTGCCGCGTAAAGGCAGTTGCGCACGAAGCGGTCGCGCCCAACCCGCTTGATCGGCGAGCCTGAGAAGAACTGCCTGAAACCCGCATCGTCGAATTGCAGGAAAGTGGCGAGATCGGGCGCCATCAGCTCCTCGCGCGGCGCCAGCTTGAGGTGCCGGTGCGCCGTATCGGCGAACTTGTTCCACGGGCAGACCGCGAGGCAATCGTCACAGCCATAGATGCGATTGCCCAGCGCCTCGCGAAACTCCTCGGGGATCGGCCCCTTGTGCTCGATCGTGAGGTAGGAAATGCAGCGCCGCGCATCGAGCTGGTAGGGCGCGGGGAAGGCATCGGTGGGGCAGGCATCCTGGCACGCGCGGCAATTACCGCAGCGATCGGGATGCGAGAGGTCGGGCGCGAATTCGAGCGTCGAATAGATTGCGCCGAGAAACAGCCAGCTGCCATGCGACCGGCTGACCAGATTGGTGTGCTTGCCCTGCCAGCCGATCCCGGCCGCCTCCCCCAGCGGCTTTTCCATCACCGGCGCCGTATCGACGAAGACCTTGAGTTCGCTTGTCGGTTCGCGCGCGATCAGCCACCGCGCCAGCGCTTTCAGCGCCTTCTTGACCACGTCGTGATAGTCGCGCCCCTGCGCATAGACCGACACGCGCGCCTTCTCCGGCGCGTCCGCCAGCGCCAGCGGGTCCGCATCGGGCGCATAGCTCATGCCCAGTGCGATCACGCTGTTGGCCTCGGGCCATAATCCTTGCGGCGAGGCGCGCTGCTGTTTGCGCGCATCCATCCAGTCCATCGCGCCGTGCCGCCCTTCGCCCAGATAGTGTTCGAGCCGCGCGGCGCGCTGCGGATCGGGCGCGGCGGACGCAAATCCGCAAGCGACGAAACCCAGCCTGAGGGCCTCGGCGCGCAATTCCGCCTGCAATCCTGCATTAACCACGCTTGCGGGTGCTCCCGTTCACTGCCAGCCACTACTCATGCGCGCATGCTTACCGAGACAGGCTCCATGACGCGACCCCCGGCTGGCGACCAGCGCCCGCTCGCTATCGAGGCCCACGGGCTGGTCAAGCGCTTCGACGGCACACTGGCGGTCGACGGCGTCGACATCGCCGTGCCCGAGGGCGCGATCTACGGCATTCTCGGCCCCAATGGCGCGGGCAAGACCACGACCTTGCGCATGCTGCTGGGCATTATCGACCCCGACGAGGGCGTGCGCCGCGTGTTCGGCAACGATCGCCCGCACGAAGTCGCCAAGCTGATCGGCTACCTGCCCGAGGAACGCGGCCTCTACCCGGCGATGAAATGTGACGAGGCGATTGCCTTCATGGGCGCCCTGCGCGGTTTGCCGATCGCCAAGGGCAAGGCGCGCGGGCGCGAACTGCTCGAACGCCATGGCCTTGGCCATGCGGTCGACCGGCAGATCCGCCAGCTGTCGAAGGGCATGGCGCAGACGGTGCAATTGCTCGGCACGCTGGTCCACCGCCCGCGTCTGGTCGTGTTCGACGAGCCCTTCAGCGGGCTGGATGCGATCAATCAGGGCAAGCTCGAGGTTATGATCCGCGAACTGGCGGACAATGGCACCACGGTGATCTTCTCGACCCACGTCATCCACCACGCCGAGCGATTGTGCGACGAAGTCGCGATCATTGCGGGGGGCAAGGTCCCCTATGCCGGGTCGGTCGATGCCGCACGCGACCGCATCCCCGCGCAGGTCCGGCTCGAGACGCGCCAGCGCGACGGCGCCTGGCGCGCGGCGCTCCCCGCGGATGCCCGCCACAATGCCAAGGCGGATGGCAGCCATTTCTGGTTCTTCCCCGTTCCCGAGACGGGGATCGAGGCCTTGCTCAAGCAGCTGATCGAGGGCGAAGCCGGTATCCTGTCGCTGTCGATCGAACGCGCCGGGCTGCACGATGCCTTCGTCGAGATTGCCGGCGAAGCGGCGGCCCGCGCGCTCGAGGAAGACCAGGCTGCAGGAGCCACGCGATGACCGACACTACCCGCCTGTCGCTGTTCGAAGCCGCGCGCGTCGTGGCCAAGCGCGATTTCCACGCGATCCTGTTCAGCCGCGCATTCTTCTTCTTCCTGCTGGGCCCGCTGTTCCCGATCGTTATCGGGGCGTTGGCAGGCGGGATCGGCGGACAAGTACAGCGCGACGCCAATACCCGCGTTGTTGCGGTCGCCATGGCCGAGGCCGACACGCAGGCGATGATCGCGGCACGCGCGCGGCTCGCCCCGCAGATCGGCATGGCGCTGCCCGAACTCCAGCCGAGCGCGAGCGCGGCCTCGCCCGAACAGATTCTGCGCGAGCCGGGCAAGAACTATACCGCGGTGATCAGCGGCACGGTGGCCGCGCCCGCGCTGACGGCGCCGGCAGACGCGATCGAGTACTGGAGCGGACCTATCGCGCTGATCGCCGCCGATGCCGGCAGGGCGACCGCAACCGCCTATCCGGAAGTTACCGCGCGCCCGGTCGCGACCAGTGTCGCCGCGCAGCGCAGCGACCGTATCCGTACCGCGCAGGCGGGACAGCTGCTGCTGTTCCTGCTGATGATGCTGCTGGCGGGCATGGTGCTTTCCAACCTCGTCGAGGAAAAGGCCAACAAGATCATCGAAGTGCTCGCCGCGGCCATTCCGATGGACGCGGTGTTCCTCGGCAAGCTTGCCGCCATGCTGGGCATCAGCCTGGTGGGCATTGCGGTGTGGGCCACAGCGGGCGCGGCGATCGGCCTGCTGGCGGGTAGCGCATTGCCGCAGCTGCCCGAACCGGCGCTGGGCTGGCCGCTGTTCCTGCTGTTCGGGATTGTCTATTTCGCGATGGGCTATCTGCTGCTCGGCTCGCTGTTCCTGACGATTGGTGGGATGGCGACGACCGTGCGCGAGGTGCAGACGCTGTCGATGCCCGTCACCATGGCGCAGCTGCTGGTGTTTTTCCTCGCCGCGTCCTCAATCACCCGCCCCGGTTCGCCGCTGGAGCTGTTCGCCGCGATTTTCCCGCTGTCCTCGCCCTTCGCCATGCTGGCGCGCGCGGCGCAGTCGGACGCGCTGTGGCCGCATGCGCTTGCGCTTGGCTGGCAGGCACTGTGCGTGATCCTGTTCGTCCGCTTCGGGGCGATGATCTTCCGCCGCCGGGTGATGAAATCCGGCCGCGGCGGACGCGCAGTGAAGGGCCATGTCTGCGGGACCGAGCCCGCGTAAGACTTCGCGCCCCGGACAGACGACCTCGTTGGGTGGCGATTTGCAACGCACTATTGACACACGTGTCAGTTAAGGCAGGATGGGCCGCATAGGAGGGAGAGCGGCGGATGGAGTCGCTCCCGCGAGGAGAGAGACATGGCCACTGCTGCAATCGAACGCCCCCAATGCCGCACCGAACCCAGAGCGCATGAAGCGCTGAAACAGCATTTTGCGGAGCACCCCGAGGAACGCCTCAGCCACCCGCACAAATGGGATGTCAGCCGCAGCGACATCTATTCCGAGAACACCTGGCAGCCGATCTTCAAGGAGATGCGCGAAGCCGGGCCGCTGCATTACATCCCCGAGAGCCCCTTCGGCCCCTATTGGGCGGTGGTCGGCCACAAGGCGATCCAGCATATCGAAGCGCTGCCCGACACCTTTTCCTCCAGCTGGGAGCATGGCGGGATCACCATCCTCAATCGGCTGACCGATGAGGAACTCGCCGAGGCGGGGATCGAGGAGCGGCGCGAGCTGCCGATGTTCATCGCCATGGACCGCCCGCAGCACACCGGCCAGCGGCGCACCGTCGCGCCCAAGTTCACGCCCAGCGGCATGGCCGAGATGGAAGGCGAGATCCGCCAGCGCACCGGCGAACTGCTCGACAGCCTGCCGCGCGGCGAAGTGTTCGACTGGGTCGACAAGGTCTCGATCGAACTGACCACGGGCATGCTCGCGATCCTGTTCGGCTTTCCTTGGGAAGACCGCCGCCTGCTGACCTTCTGGTCCGATTGGGCGGGCGATACCGAACTCGCCACCGTGCGCGATCTCGACGAAATGCGCTGGGGCTTCCTCAACGAGATGGCGGCCTATTTCCAGTCGCTGTGGATCGAGCGTACGCATGACAAGGAACCGGGCGACGATCTCATCTCGATGATGATCCATTCCGAAGCGATGAACCAGATGAGCCCGCAGGAATTCATGGGGAATCTGATCCTGCTGATTGTGGGCGGCAACGACACGACGCGCAATTCGATGAGCGGCTTCGTTTATCAGCTCGACAAGAACCCCGAGCAGCGCAAGCTGTTCGAACAGAACCCCGACGTGATCCCCAATGCAGTGCAGGAAATGCTCCGTATGCAGACCCCGCTCGCGCATATGCGGCGCACCTGCACCGAGGATACCGAGGTGTTCGGCCAGACGATCAAGAAGGGCGACAAGGTCGTGCTCTGGTATCTCTCGGCCAATCGCGACGAGGAAGTGTTCGAGAACCCCGACAAGCTCGACCTGACGCGCGAGAATGCCCGCCGCCACATCGCTTTCGGTTATGGCATCCACCGCTGCGTCGGCGCGCGCCTGGCCGAGCTCCAACTGCGGATCCTGCTCGAGGAAATGCACAAGCGCCGTATTCGCGTGCATGTCGCAGGCGATATCGAGCGCGTGCGGGCGAATTTCGTCCACGGCTTCCGCAAGCTCGAGGTCGAGGTCACCGAATTCTGACGGCGGGCGGTAACCCGCCGCGCGGTTCAAGCGTAGGTTCAGGCGTGGGGGGCTATTCCTCCACGCCATGAGACCGCATCCGATGACCGACCTGTCCCTCGATCGCCGCCGCCTGCTTGGCTGGATCGGTGCCTCTGCGAGCTTTGCGGGACTGGCCGCGTGCGGCTCGGGCGCGGCGGAGGCGAAGGAATTCCGGGTAAAGTATACGGCCGCCGAATGGCGCCAGCGGCTGACCAGACAGGAATTCGCGATCCTGCGCGAGGCGGGGACCGAACGGCCCTATTCCTCACCGCTCAATGACGAACAGCGCGCGGGTACCTTCACCTGCGCGGGCTGCGGCAATGCGCTTTACAGCTCCAGGGCCAAATACGATTCGAAGACCGGCTGGCCCAGCTTCTGGCAGGCCATCGACAAGGGCGCGGTCGGCACCGCCACCGATTACAAGATCGGCTATCCGCGCACCGAAGTGCACTGCGCCGATTGCGGCGGGCATCTGGGCCATATCTTCAACGATGGCCCTAAACCGACCGGCAAGCGTCATTGCATCAACGGCGCCGCGATGGATTTCGTGGTTAGCTAGATCAGCGCCCGACAAGGCGTGACGAAGTCGCCTTGAGCGGCAGCGCGTATTACCTCTGATCCTGCAGCAGCGCGGGGCATTGCACCTTGGCGGCCAGCTTGGCGAAATCGGCCAGCGTAAAGGTATCCTCGAACACCAGCCCGTAATTGGCATCCTTGCGCCAGCGTACCGTGCAGCGGATGTCGGGAAGCTGGTCGCAGGAAATCGTCACGCGCTGATCGATCGAAAAGACGTGGTCGCACTCGATCCGCGCGCCCTGCTGCGAGACATTGAGCGTGACCGCCTTGCCCCGGCCCGTCAGCGCGGACACCACCAGCGGAAGCATGATGTTGAGACGCAGCTGGCGCTTGGGGTAACCCCAATCTTCCTGGATCAGCTGTTCGACCGCGATCGGGGTGACGAAACGATAGCTTGCCTCGAAACCCTCGGAGCGGACCAGTTCCAGCTCGTAGGTCTCGCCGTTCTGCAATTCGAGCGCGATCGCCGCATCGGTCGGCAAGCGATGGAAGGTGCGCACGGACACGCCGGTCGCCGAGACATCGCGGATAACGCAGACGAACTCGCCCTGTCCGCACACCAGTTTCGCCGCGCGGATAAGCGAGATGAAGCGCGGCGCAGCGCGCTGTTCGGGTCCGGTCGAGGAAGCGTTATCGTCCATGTAGAGTTCGGTGGTAAATTCCATCGCCCCTAAATTCTCCAAGTACCCGCAGCTACGGCTTGTCTGCCACGGTTCCCTGGCCCAGCGATCCTTTGAAGGCCCCTAATATAACGCTAGGGGTTAACGCGGAGATAAACCCCTTGCGAATTATTCGCGGTAGGGCGGTTGGTTCATTGAAAGGGATGCGACAGCGCTGGTGCGGGTGGTGGGACTCGAACCCACACGTCCAAAGGACAGGGGATTTTAAGTCCCCGGCGTCTACCATTCCGCCACACCCGCCTGCGGCAAGCAGCCCTAATCGCTGCCCGGCGGGCGGGCAATCGTCGATCTTGAGCTGTAGGGAAACGTCAGTCGTCGTTGAGACGGCGACGCATATCCTTGCCGGGCTTGAAATAGGGCACGCGCTTGGCGGGCACATCGACCGTTTCCCCGGTGCGCGGGTTGCGGCCCTTGCGTGCTTCGCGCTCGCGCGTGGAAAAGGCGCCGAACCCGCGCAGTTCGACGCGTCCGCCTTCGCTCAGGCGCTGGGCAATTTCTTCGAAGAAGACATCCACGACCTGTTCGACCTCTTCGGCCCGCAGCTCGGGATTATCCTGGGCAAGGGCAGCAAGAAGTTCGGATCGGATCATTTGGCGTCTCCAGGCCCACTCGGCCACAAATGGGTTATTACCACGCGCCCCACCGAAATCATGCTTTCTCGCCCGATTCCAATCCGCTGGTTGTGGCAGAAGCCGCGGTTCCCCGCAAGTTCACAGCTGTAAATTTCAGCTTGGTCCTCAGGCTTCGGCAAGCAGTTCGCTGGCCGAGACGCCGAGGCGGTCCATCCGCGCCCTGATCTCGGGCCATTCCTCGCGCAGGAAAGCGTCGCGTTCCGACCGACGCAGGCGCTCGGCCGCGCCATCGACGACATACATGCCGACCCCGCGCTGGACTTCGACCAGGCCGTCGTTCTGGAACTGCTGGTAGGCCTTGGCGACGGTTAACGGATTGGCGCCCTGCTCGGCAGCCAGCGCGCGGACCGAGGGCAGCATATCGCCTTCGGCATAGCGTCCGTCGATAATCGCCGCTGCGATCATGTCACGCAGCTTGAGATAGACCGGCTTGGACTGGTTGCGCATCACGTGTTCCCCGAAGCTGACTGCATCAGTGCCATAATACACCGGAGCGCGCAAGGTTCCCGGCCAAACCGCCATTTGCGCACCAGCCGGTCACGAGTGTAACTAATGCTTCACATGAGCGCGCAAGCCGTTAGGGTGCGCGCTTCTTCGGGGAGGAAGCCCTGTGTGCGGCTTCCTGAACACTACAAGAGGTTTGCCACGCATGGCCACAACACAACCGGTTGACGGGGATTCGGCAGGAACATTCCTGGGCCACCCCAAGGGACTGTTCGTCCTGTTCTTCGCCGAGATGTGGGAGCGTTTTTCCTATTACGGGATGCGCGCCCTGCTTATCTTCTACCTGACCAAGCACTGGCTGTTTTCGGACAGCGATGCGGGCATCATCTACGGCGCCTATACCGCCTTGGTGTACATCACCCCGGTGGTCGGTGGCTATCTCGCCGACAAGTATCTGGGGCAGAGGAAGGCGGTGCTGTTCGGCGCGGTCCTGCTGACGCTGGGCCATTTCTTCATGGCCTTCGAAGGCGATCCCGCCGCAGGGACGGAGAACAATCCGATCGTCTACGTTTTCTGGCTGGCACTGGCGCTGATCATCGTCGGCTCGGGCTTCCTCAAGGCGAATATCTCGGTGATTGTCGGCCAGCTCTATCCGCGCACGGACACGCGCCGCGATGCGGCCTACACCATCTTCTACATGGGCATTAACCTCGGCGCCGCGATCGGTTCGCTGCTGTGCGGCTATATCGGCGAAACCTATGGCTGGGCCTATGGCTTTGGTCTTGCCGGGATCGGCATGCTGGCTGGTCTGGTCGTGTTCGTCTGGGGCAAGCCGCTGCTGCTCGGTCGCGGAGAACCGCCCAAGCAGCTCGCCAAGAAGACCGAATGGTCAATGTACGGCGTGGGCATCGCGCTGGTCGGCATCTGCTGGCTTGCGATCCAGTATCAGGACATGGTTGGCTACGTGCTCGGCCTCTTCGGTGGGTCGCTGGTGCTTTATGTGCTGTTCACTGCGGTGGTGAAGCTGCCCAGCGAAGAACGCGACCGCATTTTCGCGGCGATGTTCCTGATCCTGACCTCGATTGTCTTCTGGGCGCTGTTCGAACAGGCGGGCTCGAGCCTCAACCTGTTCACCGATCGCCATGTCGATCGCGGCGGCGTGCCCGCGTCGACCTTCCAGTCGATCAATGCGATCTACATCATCCTGCTCGCACCGGTGTTTGCGGTTACCTGGCAAACGCTTGGCCGCAAGGGCCTCGAACCCAGCGCCCCGCTCAAGTTCGGCCTGGGTGTCGTCCAGGTCGGCCTTGGCTTCCTCGTCCTCGTATGGGGCGCGCAGTCGGTAGGCATGGACGCAGCCGTGCCCGTGCTGTTCATCTTCCTGATCTACCTGCTGCACACCACCGGCGAGCTGTGCCTGTCACCGGTCGGCCTGTCGGCCATGAACCGTCTGGCGCCGTCACATATGGCGTCGCTGATCATGGGCACTTGGTTCTTCGCTTCAGCCACCGGCAACTTCGCCGCCGGCCTGATTGCCTCGGCCACCGGTGCCGAAGGCGTAGGCGAGGAAGCGGGCAAGCAGGTGGTGCTCGACGTCTATTCGACCGTCGGCTGGTATGCGATCGCGATCGGTGTCGGCGTGATGGTCATCAGCCCGCTGATCAAGAAGCTGATGCATCTCGATACGCTTCAGGACGACGATGTCGGCGACGACCTGCTCGGCCAGAGCGAGGGTCCGGGTGAACCGCAGGGCGCCGGGATGCACCCGGAAACACGCCCATTGGGCTGATCCGCTATCCGGTGCCAATCTGCGAACTGCTTGATAGCGCCGACAAAATGCAATTGACCGCACGGGCCGGGGCAGCGATGCTCCGGCCCGACTGCATCGGGGGTTCCATGAAGAAATATACCTTGCTCGCCTGCGCGGCCGCATTCGCGGTTGCCGGATGTTCCACCACCGGGGGCGACGGCGTGGCCTCGGCCTCCGCCAAGGATTGGACCGCGCCCATTGGCAAGGATGGCAATTCCCCCTTCCCCTCGACCTACACCCCCTATCCCGGCCGTCCGACGGCGCTGATCGGCGCGACCGTGTACGACGGCCGCGGCGGCCGGATCGACAACGGCACCGTGCTGTTCCGCGACGGCAAGGTCGTCGCCATTGGCGATGCCTCGCTGGCCACCGATGGCTACGACCGGATCGACGGCACCGGCAAGTTCGTCACCCCCGGCGTGATCGACATCCATTCGCACCTCGGCGACTATCCCACCCCCAGCGTCCAGGCGCATTCGGACGGGAACGAGGCGACCAGCCCGATGACACCCGAAGTCTGGGCCGAGCATTCGGTCTGGCCTCAGGACCCGGGCTTCACCCGCGCGCTGGCCAATGGCGGCGTCACCAGCCTGCAGATCCTGCCGGGTTCGGCGAACCTGACCGGTGGCCGCTCGGTCACGCTGAAGAACGTTTCCGCACGGACCGTGCAGGGCATGAAGTTCCCCGGCGCGCCCTATGGCATGAAGATGGCCTGCGGCGAGAACCCCAAGCGCGTCTACGGCGGCAAGGGCCGCGCGCCCTCGACCCGCATGGGCAATTTCGCGGTCAACCGGCAGATGTGGCTCGATGCGGAGGCCTATGACGGCAAGAAGCGCGATCTGGGCAAGGAAACACTCAAGGGCGTGCTCGACGGCGAAATCCTCGTCCACAACCATTGCTACCGCGCCGACGAAATGGCGCTGGTGATGGATATGGCCAAGGAGATGGGCTACAAGGTCACCGCCTTCCACCACGCGGTCGAAGCCTACAAGATCGGCGACCTGCTGCGCGAAAACGACGTCTGCAGCGCGATCTGGGCGGACTGGTACGGGTTCAAGATGGAGGCTTATGACGGCATCCTCGAAAACGCGGCACTGCTGCGCCAGGCGGGTGCCTGCGTGGTGATCCATTCCGATGACGAGAACGGCATCCAGCGGCTCAACCAGGAAGCGGCCAAGGCGCAGGCCGCCGGGCATCGGCTTGGCATCGACATTCCCGATGCCGAAGTGGTCGGCTGGTTCACCTACAACGCCGCCAAGGCCATGGGCATCGCCGATATGACCGGCAGCCTCGAAACCGGCAAAATGGCCGACGTCGTCCTGTGGAACGGCGACCCGCTGTCGGTCTATTCGCGCCCCGAAAAGGTCTGGGTCGATGGCGCGCTGATGTTCGATGCGATGGACCGCAAGCGGCGCCCGGTGAGCGATTTCGAGCTCGGCCAGCCCGGTGAAGGAGACGTGAAATGAAGGCTCTCGCAACGCTTCTCGCCTCCGCCGCAATCGCTGTCGCCGCGCCGGCCGCCGCGCAGAGCTTCGTCGTGACCAACGCCACCGTCGCCTCGGGCGATGGCAGCGAGCCGATCGAGGGCGGCTATGTCGTGGTCGAGAACGGCAAGGTCTCCGCAATCGGCAGCGGTACGCCCGCCAGCAACCTCCCCGCGATCGACGCGAACGGTGCCTGGGTTACCCCGGGCATTTTCGCGACCCTCACCAGCCTCGGCCTGTGGGACGTCGGTGCGGTGAGCGAATCGAACGATACGCGCGCCGGGGGGGCGCCGTTCAGCGCCGCGCTCGACGTGGCTCCGGTGATCAACCCTTCCTCGCAGCACATCCTCGTGCACCGCGCCTCGGGGATCACCCGCGCCGCCACCGTCACACTACCCTCGAGCTCGATCTTCGGCGGGCAGGGCGCGGTGATTGATCTCGGCGCCGACCCCAACGCGGTCACGAAAGCGCGCGCCTTCCAGGTCGTCGCGCTCGGCGAATATGGCGGGCGGATCGCAGGCGGCAGCCGCGTGGCCACGCACACGCTGCTGCGCGCCGCGCTGCGCGAAGCGAGCGCCAACCGCGCGGCCACCAGCGCCGACATCCGCAGCGACGAAGTCCTGCTCACCCGTTTCGACGCGGCGGCACTGGCCCCGGTCGTCCGCGGCGAACAGCCGCTTTACGTCTATGTGGAGCGCGCCTCCGACATCCGCAGCACGCTGGCGCTTAAAAGCGAATTCCCGCGGCTCGACCTCGTGCTCGTTGGCGCCAGCGAAGGCTGGCTCGTCGCCCGCGAGATCGCCGCCGCCGGCGTGCCGGTGATCGCCGACGGGCTCGACGATCTGCCTGCCAATTTCGAGGAGCTGGCGGCAACGCAGAGCAATATCGGCCGGATGGTGAAAGCCGGGGTCAAGGTCGCGCTCAACGCCGCTGCGATGGAGAACCCGCGCAACCTCAACCAGTATGCGGGCAATCTCGTGGCGCTCACCCGCATGCCCGGGGCCGACGGTTTGAGCTGGGGCCAGGCCTTTGCGGCGATCACCTCGGTGCCCGCCAGCATCAGCGGCATGGGCGGTAAGGCCGGGGTGCTCGCCCCGGGTGCGATGGGCGACCTGGTGATCTGGGACGGCGATCCGCTCCAAGTGGGTTCTATGCCGGTCAAGGTCTACATCGACGGCGTGGAGCAGCCGCTGGACAACCACCAGAGCCGTCTCAAGGAGCGTTATCGCGATCTCGACGAGAGCGATCTGCCCAAGGGCTACGACTGGTAGGCCGGTGAAGGAAATGCGCACCACTCTGCTGGCGCTGGGGGCGGCCGCGGCCGCAGTCGGCTTCCACGCGCTATCCGCACAGGATACGCCGCCCGACCGCTCGCAGGACATCGCCTGGATGAATGCGCAACAGGCCTATCTCGCCGGCCTGTCGTATGAGGACGGCTGGCGCGCGATGCCGGGTGGGCTCAAGTGGCGCTATGTCGACTATGCGGGCAGCAGCAACAAGCCTCGCGTAGAGGACACCGTGACCGTGCATTACGCGGGCACCTTCCTCGATGGCGAGACCTTCGACAGCAGCTTCGACCGCGGCGAACCGGCGACCTTCCCCCTCGGACGGTTGATCAAGGCGTGGCAGATGGCGATTCCCGAAATGGGCGTCGGCGACACGATCGAAATCGCCGCTCCCGCCGACCTCGCCTATGGGCCAGGCGGCAAGGGGCCGATCCCCGGCGGTGCAACGCTGCTGTTCACCGTCCAGCTGCTCGGGATCGAACCCGCCGCATAATCCAGCCACCGCGATTGCCGCTTGCTTCGCGCACCGCTTCTGCTATCCATGTTGACGCTGTAAACTTGGGAGTCGGTCATGGATCAGGCCTTGGTTTCGCTGCTCGCTGCTTCACTCGCCTTTGTCGGAATGCATTTTGCGCTGTCGCACCCCCTACGTGCGCCGCTGGTCGGCGCGCTGGGCGAGAATGGCTTTCGCGCGCTCTATTCGCTGGTCGCGCTGGCGACATTCGTCTGGGCGGCGATGGCGTTTCGTGCGGTGGGACCGGGAGGGGTACCCCTGTGGAATGGATCGGGTGACGCCCTCTGGGCGATTGCCACGGTGATCATGTTGATTGCTTCGGTCCTGCTCGCGGGATCGTTCCAGCGCAATCCCGCGCTGCCCGATCCGCGCGCGGCGGCGCATGCCGCGCTTGCTCCCCACGGCGTCTTCCATGTCACGCGGCATCCGATGATGTGGTCGATCGCGCTGTGGGCCGCGACGCATGTCCTGCTCAGCCCGACGCCGCGCCAGATCATTCTCGCGAGCGCGATCGGTCTGCTGGCGCTGCTCGGGGCGCATCTGCAGGACCGCAAGAAGGAAAGCCAAATGGGCGACGCGTGGACCGGGTGGGAAGAACGGACGAGCTATTGGCCACGCTTCGGCGGGCTGGCGAGGGCGGGAGGGATTGCCTGGATCGGCGGGGTGATCATCTGGCTCGCCGCGACCTATGGCCACATCCACGCCAACGGTATTCCCGCCGGAATATGGCGCTGGCTCTGACCGGCGGCTATTCGTCGAGGCACCGCCGTTCGTCCTGGCAGGCGCGCATGTCCTCCCGCGACTGGCGGTCGATGGCGACGAACCCATCCCATTCGCGTCCGTTCATCCGGCTGATTTCGGCTGTGACGTAGTCATATCGCTCCACCGCCTCATCCGAGGTACGCAGCCGCAAGGCGGCTTCGGCAGTGTCGAGATTGACCTGATAGGTGGCCTTTGCGCCATAGACGGGTGCGACATATTCACGGCGGAAAGCGGCCAGCGCATCGCCGCACTCACGCGCCGCCGCCGAAGATATTTCAGGGCGCGAACGCTGGCGCAGCGGGTCGAGGCAGGTCGGATATGGCTGGCGGCCCGCGCAGGTGAAGGAAGGGGGCTCACCCAGTTGCTCGTCTGCCCACGTGGACAGCGACTGGGGGACCGAGACGGTACACGCCTCAGCCAGCGGATCGGGATCGGGGGGTGTAGGTGTTCCCGTCGGCGTGGGGAGGGGCGTCGGCGTGGGTGTGCCGGTTGGCAGGAACGGTGAAGGCGACACCGTCGGTGATACAGTCGGGCTCGGTTCGGGTGGAGGCGGCGCATCGCGTCCGCTGCCGAACTCAAGGGTCGCGAAGCCGACCACGCCGCCGACCAGCGGGAAGACGACCGACCGTTTGAGCCATTTGCCCGTTTCCTCGTCGCGTGGGTGCCACCAGCCGACCAGCGCGGCGAACCCGAGCAGGACGACACCGACGAACAGGCCGACGCAGGTCCAGACGATGACTTCGAGCACTCCTACGGGCATGCTATTCCCCTCGCGGGCAAAGTCTCTCCGATTTCAGCGCAACTGGCAAGCCGCAGGCGGGCGCTACGCCGCGTCAGTCGCCCGTGAATTTGGCGGCGCGCTTCTCGATCAGCGCATCCACCCCCTCCATGTGGTCCTGGGTCAGATGCATCAGCGCCTGCGTGTTGGCCGCCATTTCGAGCGCGGTGTCATAGGTCACCGACCGCCCCTGCCGCATCAGGTTCTTGGCATGCCGCAGCGCATGCGGGGGCATCGCGGCAACTCTGGCTGCGAGCGCGTGCGCCTCGTCCATCAGCGCCTCGCCCTCGACCACGCGGCTGACGAGGCCCCAGTCGCGCGCAGTGGCCGCGTCGATCACATCGCCGGTGTAGAAGAGTTCGGAAGCGCGCGCCTCGCCGATAATACGTGGCAGGATCCAGGTCCCGCCATCGCCGGGGATGATCCCGAGCTTGAGGAAGGTGACGCCGAATTTCGCGCGGTCGCTCGCGATACGCATATCGGCGAGGCAGGCGAGGTCACAGCCTAGCCCGATCGCCGGCCCGTTGACCGCGGCGATCAGCGGCACGCGCAGGCCGTAGAGCGCGCGCAGCACCTTGTGGATGTTGTTGCGATAGCCGTCGGATATCTCGGGCGCAGTCCCGCCGAAGGTCCCGGTCCGCTCCTTCATAGCCTTGATATCGCCGCCCGCGCTGAACGCGCGCCCCGCGCCCGTCAGGATCACGCAGCGCACTTCCATATCGGCATTGATCGCATCGCAGGCAGCGGCGAAGGCATCCCCGTCACCCTTGGCCCCAAGCGGGTTCATCGTGTCGGGACGGTTAAGCGTAAGCGTGGTGACGTGATTCGACGTGTCGGTAGTCAGCAGGGTCATGCGGCCTCTCTTTCACCGCCCGTCCTGCCATTCCCGGAGGCGGTGCGAAAGAGTTAGCACCCGTTGGCAATCGTATCATGCATGCAATTTTTTCGCTTCCCGGCCGGGAAGGGATCAAGCTGGGGGGAGAGGCCGCCCCAAACCGCCGGTCAGGCGCGCGCTTCTTCCACTCCGGTGCTGTTGTGCCGCAATGCTGCGAGCACGGTGTCGACGATCTGCGGGGCGTTGAGGCCCGCTTCGTCATATTGCTTCGCCGGGTCGTTCTGGTCCTGGAAGGTATCGGGCAGACGCATGGTGCGCACCTTGAGTCCGGCATCGGTCAGGCCCGTGTCGCTCGCGAAGGTCAGCACATGCGCGCCGAGGCCGCCCACGGCGCCTTCCTCGACCGTGACCACCACTTCGTGGCTGCGCATCAGCTTCTCGATCAAGCCTGTGTCGAGCGGCTTGGCGAACCGCATGTCGGCGACGGTGGTCGACAGGCCCTTGGCCTCGAGCTGGTCGGCGGCCTTCTTGGCCTCCTCCAGCCGCGCGCCGAGCGACAGGATCGCCACCTTGGTGCCGTCGCGCACGATCCGACCCTTGCCGATGGCAAGCTTTTCCAGCTTTTCGGGAATCTCCACGCCCGTCCCCGCACCTCGCGGATAGCGGAAGGCGATCGGCCCGTCGTCATATTCGGCTGCGGTATAGGTCATCGCGGCCAGTTCGGCTTCGTCGGCGGCGGCCATGACGACGAAATTGGGCAGCGTCGCGAGATAGGTAATGTCGAAGCTGCCGGCATGCGTGCAGCCATCTGCGCCGACCAGACCGGCGCGGTCGATCGCAAAGCGCACGGGCAAGTTCTGGATCGCCACATCGTGCACCACCTGGTCGTAGGCGCGCTGGAGGAAGGTCGAATAGATCGCGGCAAAGGGCCGCATGCCCTCTGCAGCGAGGCCTGCGGCAAAGGTCACCCCGTGCTGTTCGGCGATGCCGACATCGAAGGCCCTGCCAGGATGCGCCTGCGCAAATTTGTCGACGCCGGTGCCGCTGGGCATGGCGGCGGTGATGGCACAGATGCGCGAGTCGCTGTCGGCCAGCTTTGCCAGCGTTTCGCCAAAGACGTTCTGATAGGCGGGCGGGCCGCCCTTGGATTTCTTCTGTTCGCCGGTGACGACGTCGAACTTGGCGACCCCGTGATATTTGTCGGCGCTGTTTTCGGCCGGGGCATAGCCCTTGCCCTTCTGCGTCACGACATGGATCAGCACCGGACCCTGTTCGCTGTCGCGGACATTTTCGAGCACCGGGATGAGGTGGTCGAGATTGTGCCCGTCGATCGGGCCGACGTAATAGAAGCCGAGTTCCTCGAACAGCGTGCCGCCGGTCGCCATGCCGCGGGCGTATTCCTCGGCCTTTTCCAGCCCGCCCCAGACGCGGCGGCCGAGCTTCTTGGCGATTTTCGACGCCATCGAACGCAGGCCGAGATATTCGCTGCTCGATACCATCCGCGCCAGATAGGCGGACAGGCCGCCCACCGGCGGCGCGATCGACATGTCGTTGTCATTGAGGATGACGACCAGCCGGTTGCCCGCCTGTTCGGCATTGTTCATCGCTTCATAGGCCATGCCCGCGCTCATCGCGCCATCGCCGATTACCGCGATCCCGCGACCGGCCCGGTCCTGCATCTTGTTGGCCATGGCGAAGCCCAGCGCCGCGCTGATCGAGGTCGAACTATGCGCCGCGCCAAACGGATCGTATTCGCTTTCGCTGCGCTTGGTGAACCCGCTCAGCCCATCGCCCTGGCGCAGCGTGCGGATGCGATCGCGGCGCCCGGTCAGGATCTTGTGCGGATAGCATTGGTGGCCGACGTCCCACACCAGCTTGTCCTGCGGCGTGTCGAACACGTAATGGATCGCGGTGGTCAGCTCGACCACGCCCAATCCCGAGCCCAGATGGCCCCCGGTGGTGCCGACGGCATCGATCATTTCGGCGCGCAATTCGTCGGACAGCTGGCGGAGCTGGTCCTTGCACAGCTTGCGCAGATCGTCGGGTGTATTGACCGTATCGAGGAGGGGGGTCTTGGGGCGACTTGTCATACGGACAAGCTCTACACTCGCGAAACGCAACTGTCGATGAACGCTTTATCGCCGCAAATGAACGGTTTGGCCGCGCGCCTCAGCGGGCGCAATCGTCGCACAGCCCGCGCAGTTCGACCACCGGGCGGACATCGGTGAAGCCCGCATCCTGCCCCGCCACGCGCAGCGCGCCGGTGACGCGGTCGTCGTCGATATGCGTGGCCTTGCCGCAATCGTCGCAGATCAGGAAGATACAGTCGTGGCGGCACCCCGGATGGGTGTTGACCAGATAGGCATTGGCGCTCTCGATCCGGTTGGCGAGATTGGTGCGCACAAACAGGTCGAGGATCCGGTAGACGCTGTTGGGCGCCACCCGCTTGCCGCGGCTCTGCGAGAGATTGTCGGCAATGTCATAGGCGCTGGCCGGCTTGTCGTGGCGGGCAAGCTCCTCGAACACCGACTGACGCATGCCGGTCCATTGCTCGCCATTGTCGGTCAGCGTGTGACGGGCCGCCTCGATGAGGTCGTCGCCTTCGTGTTCGGTGTGTGCATGCGCATGTCTGGCCATGCGCGAAGAAGTAGGCGCGCGAGCCGCCTATCGCAAGTTAGTCGCGCGGGAAGCTCGCCGAGTAGACACCCGGATACATCGCCTTGAGCGCCTTCACCTTGGGCGCATCCCAGCGCACGATATAGCTGTGGCGCGGGTTCTTGAGCATGAAGTCCTGGTGGTAGCTTTCGGCCGGATAGAAAGCCTGCGCGCGTTCGATCTGCGTGACGATCGGCCGGCTCCACAGCTTTGCGGCGGTCAGTTGCGCGATATAGGCCTTGGCGACGGTGTTCTGTTCGGCGGACATGGGGACGATGGCCCCGCGGTAATGGG